>Ga0335082_10000007_pt1 | contig 243382 bp, 163 predicted proteins | sample Lox_Sample_41_FD_206718 | JGI IMG/M metagenome (GOLD analysis project Ga0335082, IMG submission 206718) | Soil microbial communities from Loxahatchee National Wildlife Refuge, Florida, United States - Lox_Sample_4.1 | ecosystem: Environmental > Terrestrial > Soil > Wetlands | place: USA... | reverse complement strand
AGAAGCCCATCGATCGTTCGGCGAAACAACCGCACCACGGACTCGGACCCGCTCATGCTGGGTCGTCGTTTGACTAAGTAGGTTTCCGCGAAGCGATTCAACAACAGGAGAAACCACACGCAGGCCATGACGACAACCATTAGCGCGAACGTCAACCAGAATTGACGGGCTAATAGCGGTAGAGTGATGCTCCTGGTGAGGAGATAGATGACGAGAGCGACGAGCAGCAACCGGAGCGGTACTCGCATGAGCTTCGGGCCTTTGAACTTCGGATTGTGCGTTAGCTTCCGTCCGACCTCACCGACGCTCCATGAAAGCATGCGCCCGAACAAGCCCGTTGCCAGATACAAGAACGGCAGTCCCACAAATAATGCCAGCCACTCAAAAAGCGGGACGCCTAACATGCGCGTATTTACCATGAACTGTGGCAAGAGCTCTTCTACGGCGGGTGCGTTCAATTCCTGAAAGACTTTAGGAATCGAAGCGAGTGTCTTTCCGGAAAAGAGCCAAACCTTGCCCAGTTTTCCTCGGTCAACTCGTTCAACGACGATGTCGAGTTCACCATCAGCAGTCTCGATGGTTCCAATGATGTCTTGATCGGGTTTGAGAGGATCCGGAACGGATCCTTCCGGCTTGTCACTGATCTGGTTGATCCGTGCGGGAAGGCGTTGGTTCAATACTGCGGCAAGTTGGCGCCACAAGGCTTGGGCGTCCTCCCCCCGAACAGGAGTGTTCAGATAGAGTGCCGCTACTTCCCCATTTCCTTTTCTTGCGTTAGTCAGAAACCCCATTACGGCGCCACGTGGCGTTTCCCGTCCGAGAGAGTCTTTCGGAGGTTCCGCTTGGGTTTCGGCGGTCGTTCCGTGCAGAGGGTTCGTAGTGGCTGCTTTCTTCGGAGCAGCGGATTGTGACCAAGTCGTTCCGGGAAGGAGTAAGAGAAGAGAGATCAGTGGCAGGATCTGAATGTTTCTGATGTGGCGATCTGAAGAGGTCATAGACACTTCCCGATTAAGTTGTAGACGGCGGTTAGTGACGCAGTCCGATCGCTTTCACCACCCTGGAGTATTCCTTGGGGCAGAGATATTCCTTTTCAGCGACGGTAAGGGGTAGAGAGAGCTTCCCATACTGTCAGAAATTACAGAACAACTCGGTTCCAGGAATTGTGTGGAGATCAAAGCCGGAAGACAGGCATCGGCTTTTGCGCGAGGAGGTCGACCCCAGATTACTTGCCCGTCAGACCTTACGTCGGCTAGCGATTCTCGTTTCTGCATTTTTTGACAGGAGACGAACAGGCTTCTCGTTACTACAGTGCTTATCGATGTGGTCACGATCGTGTGTGCGGCTCTTCTGAAATGTATTGCTGCATCCTCGGTGCCCTTTTCGCACCAACGCGAGAGTCCGTAAGTGGCCCCACTCGTCACGGGAGGAGGCGCATGAATTCGAAACCATTTGTTGAAGGACTCAGGGTGGTTGTCGCAACAATCTGCGTAGTTGCTCTGATTCCTGGAGATATCCTGGCGTTCGCTCCGCAGCAGCAAGGTGCTTCCTCCTCCACGACCCAAGCATCCCGGATTCCCGCTGACCAGCTGGATTCATTGGTCGCGCCCGTCGCGCTTTATCCGGACCCGCTGCTTGCTCAAGTCCTCGCAGCGTCAACCTATCCGTTGGAAATCATCCAACTTCAGCAGTGGCTAACCAAAAACAAAGGTCTGAAAGACAAAGCGCTCGCCGATGCAGTCGCGAAGCAGCCGTGGGATGCAAGCGTGCAGGCTTTAGCGGCCCTTCCCGATGTAGCTAATCGCCTGGCAAATGACATTCAGTGGACCACTGATCTCGGCAACGCTTTTCTTGCTCAGCAAGCGGATGTGATGGATGCGGTACAGCGCATGCGCAAGAAGGCGCAGGACAACGGCAATCTGAAATCCAACGAGCAACAGAAAGTCGAAACCCAAGTTGTCGAAAAAAAGAGCGTTATCGTTATCGAACCGGCCAGCCCGGAGATCGTGTACGTGCCTTCTTATAACCCGGTCGTTGTGTACGGCGCACCGATCTATCCATATCCACCCATTTACTACCCACCACCTGGATACTACGCGGCTGGCGTGGCAATTTCGTTCGGAGTTGGAATGATGATGGGCGCCTTCTGGAGTGGTGGTTGGGGTTGGGGATGTGGATGGGGCGGGAACAACGTTTATATCAACAACAACAATAATTTCAACCGGAACACGAATATCAATCGTGGTAACGGGGGCAACTTGGGTAGCGGCGCGCGTCCCTCGAATCCAATAGCTGGGGGTGGAAACCGCGGTAATGTTGGCGGACCGGGCGGCGTTGGCGGGGCCGGCGGCGTTGGCGGTGTGGGGGGAGTTGGTGGTGCCGGTGGGATTGGAGGTGTCGGCGGGCCTGGCGGAGTCGGTGGTGCTGGCGGCGTGGGTGGAGTCGGGGGCGCTGGTGGTGTTGGCGGAGTCGGTGGTGCGGGTGGCGGGAACCGCGTTTCAACGCTCCCGTCCGGTGGAGGAAACCGCAGCAACTGGCAGCATAAGCCGGAACATCGTGGCGGTGCTCCCTATCGCGACCGAGCTACAGCAGATCGTTTCGGTGGAACCACGCGCGGCGATTCGCTTGCCAATCGTCGGAATAGCGCGAGGCAACAACTTGGTCGCCAGGGCGGTAATTTGGGAAGTAATCGTGCAGGAGGTGGTGCGGGCGGAGGCAATCGAACCGGCGGTGGAGGCCTTGGAAACAGGTCAGGTGGCGGAGCAGACCGCATTGGCAGCCGCGATCTTTCGCGTAGTGGTGGAGGTAGCCGCGACGCGTTCGGAGGCGGTTCGCGAGGCTACAACGGGTCCAGCGCTCGCTCGAACAGCAGCCGTGGTTCGTCCAGCATGGGATCTCGAGGTGGAGGCGGAGGGTTTAGCCGCGGTGGTGGTGGTAGTCGCGGAGGTGGTGGGCGGCGCAGGTAACGAGCCTCGGACGATATCAGTCGACGCATAGGAGCAAAAAATGAAACACTCATCCAGAAATAGAAAACATCACTGGCGTCTTGGGCTAGTCGGCGGGTTCGTACTGATTATTGTTTCGGCGATCTCCTTTGCTCAGCAGGCGCCGAAACAGCCATCAGCTGCGAATCAGGGCTCATCTGAAGGCGGTCGGGGTTTCGGCACCCCACAAGCCGCTGCGGCCGCACTCATCGATGCCGCAGGAAAGTTCGATGTTCCGGAACTCACACATATCTTCGGTCCTCACCTGGAGGATGTGATCTTCAGCGGCGAATATGCGCAGGACCGGAAGCACGCGGCCGATTTCGTCACTCAAGCGCGCGAGAAAAATTCGGTGTCGGTAGATCCGAAAACTGGTACCCGCGCATTCCTTATTGTCGGCGATGAAGAATGGCCCTTCCCGGTTCCGATCGTGAGGCGAGGAACTCAATGGTTCTTTGATACCGAGGCTGGCCGGCAGGAGCTTCAATACCGGCGTATCGGCGCGAATGAAATTGATGCCATCGAGATTTGTCGTGGCTATGTGGAAGCGCAGCATGAATATGCTCTCCAACCGCACCAGGAGTACGAAGTTAATCAGTATGCGCAGCGCATCGTCAGCACAGCAGGGAAGCAGGATGGATTGGCTTGGCAGAATTCCGATGGAACTTGGGAAGGACCGATTGGTGAAAAAATCGCCCATGCGATTGAGCAGGGTTACACCAGCGGCGCCGAACCGTATCATGGGTACTTTTTTAAGATTCTGAAAGGGCAAGGCCCGTCAGCCCCGCTGGGGCAAATGGACTACGTGGTGAAAGGCGTGATGATCGGTGGTTTTGCTTTGGTCGCGTCACCGGCGGAATACGGCGTCACTGGAGTGAAGACATTTATTGTGAGTAATGACGGCGTCGTCTTTGAAAAGGACCTGGGTCCCACTACGCTCGACGTCTTCCAGAAGATGGAGCTGTTCGATCCGGATAAATCCTGGAACCCGGTTCCTGAACAGTCATGATGAGATACCTCTGCGAATACTTTAGGGTGCTCGAGAGGGTCCGCGTTGACGTGGGGCACTAGATTCGGGTATCTGCTTTGAAAGCGGGAAAAGAATAACTCCTAAGTTCGCGAAGAACGTCGCGGAGGACGCAAAGAAGACCCCAGCTACTTCTCTTTCTCATTCACCACACGTTACGTGACGAGAATCTACTCACGACTAGAAAGCCTCAGTGACTCCCATGTAGACACCGCCGCCTTGCAATCCGGCCGCATAATCGAGTCGCAGGTTGACGTGGTTCTTCTTGGCGACCGTGAAGCGTATACCTCCGCCGCCACCTGGTTTCAGATTTTCATTGTTGAACGCAGCGAGACTTGGAGCCACCTCTCCGACTCCAAAGAAGCCGACAATACCGAATCGTTTTGGCAATTCCAGACGATATTCCGCCTGCGTTGTGAGCATTAACTTGTCTCGGTATTGCCCAGCTTTGTAGCCTCTTATGTCGTTGTGCATGCCCAGCAGGCACAAGTCATAGAAGGGAACGTGCCCGGCACTTGCACAGCCGAAAATGCGAAACGCCAGCACCTGCCTTGGTGTGAGTCCCGAATACTTGTTGAAGGCGAAGGTGTAGGTCTGGTAAGAAAAGTCGCTTCCGAACGTTCCTTGAAAGAAGTCGCCAACAACGTCTGCGAGCGTTCCAGTCGTTGGGTAAAACTGGTTATCGCGACGGTCGTGTTGCAGATGAAATCCCAGAGCCGACGTCGTGGATTTGAGTTCAATCGGATCGATGTTGATGTTGTCAGGAAGCGTTCCGCCTTTTAGCTGTGCGTCCAGGTTTCGCCATTGGTAACGCGGCCCGAAGAATAGCTTCCCCCTCATGCGCACCAGCGTTTCTGCAAACAGGGCCTTTCCCCCTTGATTCACTGGAATCGACAAACCCAGATCTCCTGCCGCATTGCCGATGCCGTACAAATCGTAGTGCAATTGCGCTTTTCCATAGGCCCAGGTGACCCGAAACCGGTCTTGCCTAAAATACAGTTTCGAGCCTGCTGCCCATAGCCAACTTCCGTTACTCGTATAGAAAGCACCGCCCCCTACCATCGAGATTGGCGAGACTTTATCGTTTTTCGACAATGGGAAGAGATAACCAGTGGCAACTACCAACCCCGAGCCGAGAACTGGATTTGAAATGGGGAATGGTGCAACGACAAATTCACTTTTCTTGGCAGCGTTACCTTCGTTTTTGCGTTCGCTGACTACTGCTTCCTCGCCTCCTGCATCTTGCTGGTTGCCTTCGAGCGTGGTGGGAGTATTGATGAGGGAGGCTGCTGCCGGGTCCAAGCGCAGGAGTGACGATTTCTTGGACTTCTCAGGCGAAGGCTGGGTTGTCCCATTTGTTTGATCCGCGACGGGTGGTGTTGTGGTCTGAGCACAAAGAGAAACAAGCGACCCGAGAAGACATACGACCAGACAAATGGATGCGACCGACCTTCTATGAACACACGCGCAACTCATCGCCCCAAGTCCCGTTTCATTTTCCGTACGCGGTAAAGCAGCGGCGAAACCGTGGTTGAAATCCGCGACCGATCAAGACGGGCGCCAGGCCGGTCCGTGCTTCATTTCGAAGGCCACCGCCTCGCGACCATCCAAGCGAGTGCCAGAAGCAAGATCAGCGAGGAAGTGATGATCGAAAAGCATTTAAAAAGTGCCCAATAGACATCTAAATCGCCGATTGCGGCCATGTTTCACCTCGTCGGTTGGGGGAAGCCTTGCAGCCCGATACTAGGCGTCAACGGCATGAGAGCGCACTGTTAGAACTGCCAGCGCGGCAGTGAACCGAGAGCCAGCGAGTCTTCATCAGGCGGCCTCTTGGTTAACCGCCGATCGGTCTTCTTGTTTGGCATGGATTTCGCGTCCATTCCTGCTCAGAATGTCCCTGAGCGCAACATGAGCTCGATGAAGACGCGATTTGCTCGCTACGACGGTAGCCCTTGTCCGCCAGGCTATTTCGTTGTGTGTGAAACCCTCGACATCGTGAAGCAAAACGGTATTTCTTCTGAGCGAAGTGAGATTGCTCAGCGCTTGTTTTAGAACTACACTTTGCATCGGATTGCTGCTGCGGGCGCGTACTGAGTGTAGAGCTTCATCGGAAACGTGCCTGACTACGAATCGGTCATCGCGACGCCGTTGTCTTGCACGCAATCGCACAAAATTAAGAGCTACTTTGTAGAGCCATGATGTAAATTGTGCGTCTCCGCGGAACGTCCCGATTTTGCTAAACACTCGTATGAACACATCTTGGGTCAAATCCTCAGCATCAAACGTGTCGCTCGTGTGGCGGAGGCACCAAGAGTAAATCCTGAATCGGTGCAACTCGTATAACCTACCCAGTCCCTCTGAATCTCCACTCTGGGCCCTTCTGATGGCCTCCCGCTCGCTCATTGGTTCACTCACGTTGACTTCTCCGTATCCAGCTAAATTGGCCATGAAAATCACCTGCCAGCAGTACAGATTCCGCAAACGGATTCGATCTCCGTTTTATCAATCAGATCGATTTCAAACGTAGAAAATCATTGGGTCACGCATGACGAAACTGTCAGTAGTTGCAGCCAGATCAAGACTGTTTGCTTTGACACGTTTTAAGCACTTACGCCTGCAAGACTCGCAGCGAAGGAGGGAAAGAGCGCACAAGTGTATGACGTTCGGTGCTTTTATTGCGCTAGCACTTCTGCCAGTGGTTCCGCGGGCGCATCAACTAGACCATAGTTGCGGCCCTGGAGAGAAAACTCCAGTGCGGCATACGAATGGAAAAACAGCAAAGGAGAGGTTTCATGCAACTACTGAAAGCCGTTAGCGTCATTTTTGCTCTTTCACTCCAGATAGCTCTTGCGCAGACTGTGGAGGTCTCGGCGAAGCCACTCACGGATGCTGATATTCAATTGCTGCGTTCAGACATCCAGGGAGACAAGAACCAAATCATCACGCATGCCATGCAATTTACCGACTCAGAGTCGACTGCTTTTTGGCCGGTGTATCGGGACTATGCACGGGACCAACAAAAAGTTGGTGATGAACGCGTGCAGTTGATCAAGGACTATGCCCAGCGCTATGACACCATGGATGACGCGGCAGCAAAAAACATGGTGCAAAGACAACTCAACGTTGAGGCCAAACTCGGAAACTTAAGGCAAGAATACTGGCCAAAATTTGAGAAGGCCTTGGGCGCGAAGCGAGCAGCCAAATTCTTTCAAGTCGATTCTCGCCTGAGTCTTCTCCTCAACCTGCAACTCGTCTCGGAAATTCCACTATTGAGGTAGCACTCGCAAACGAGTCCTGGGTGGAAGTCTGACAAGGATGCTTATGTGCTTGTTGTCGAAGTTGTGAGGCCACGTTTCACGAAACGCAGCGAGTGAGCGTACGCCTGAACTCGCCAGCCGCCGAGTCACCAACTCCAACAAGCCCTTGCGGCTAGTTTAATTTGCGGCCGCGGTCTCGGCCAGAGTCATAGGACCTCTCCCTGAGCGAACTCTTGGCAAGCAGTTCAAATGAGTCCTGATGGGTGCCCACTTCTCCCTGATTTTGGGAGAAGTGGGGATTTGGCGTACGTCGTCAAACAGACCGCGGAACTAGTTCTGCCGCAGCGCGGGCATCGGAACCGGAATGTTGAAAGCCGTTGCTGCGCCTCCCATGCCGTTCTGACACGTATTGGGCGGGAAGGTGCAGCCCGTTCCATTCCCCTGGCATCCTGCTGCCCAGAACATATATCCGAGCATGCCCGTGGTTGTTCCTGCCCCCGCAGGAGCGAGGCTATCGATGAAGCTGAATGCGGTGTTCTGATCCGAGTTGCTGAAGTTGTTGCAGTTGGCTCCTGTCCCGATCAGCCACAAGCTTCCCGTTAATTTCGCCGGTGCCATCGGCGGAACCGATCCTGAAAGCCCATCGACATGTTGTTGCCATCCGGACTCGAGCGTTGCGACGCTCGTTTTTTGTGACCCGACCATGGCGTTGGCATAATCCAGTACCGGGGCGCTGGTCTTCAGCCAATTCGTGACGGCATAATTGGCCAGTTTGGTGAGGTAGGTGTCCCCGTCTCCAATGTCGATTGTGAGGCGCGCTGCATTGTTCGATCCCGTGGCATCGTAGGGTACAACCGAGCGATACGCGCTGACGAATTGCTGAAGTCCCGTCAGATTAGGTTGGCTGCTGTTCTCGTAATCAATTTCCATCCCCACGTTGAACAGCTTGGCTGCATTGGCCGCGTTAATCCCAAGTTGAGTTGGATTGTTGCCCAGAGCTTTATTCCAATGCGATGTAAAGCTTGCCCCACCAATCGACATCATTACGCGCACACCACGGCTCTGGAAATAACTGATGACCGCAGTGTTCATTCCGATTGGAATTCCGTTGGTGGTAGTCGAGTCTGAAGTGAGATTCATCAGCTTCACCGGATCGACAAAGCTGAGCACCACTACATTCACCGATGGGTGATATGTGCCGTCAATGTTGCGATCGATTAACCACCGATTATCCGTGTCGAACGTCGTCATGTTCGGCACGGAAGCCCAGCTGCACGCATCGCTGTAGCAATGCCATGCGCCGTACACCTGCATTTGGTACTGTGCGTTTGCACTGGAAACGAATATCACGGTCAGCACGAACATCCCGGAAAGCATTGGCAACAACGAATTTGAAATCCTCTGAGTCATGGGCTCCTCCTATGCGAACTCTTGGCAAGCAATTCAAATGAGTCCTGTATGAGTGCCCACTTCTCCGGATTTTGGAGAAGTGGGTATTTCGACTTCAAAGAATTAAGAGGAGATTACGGTGTGCCCGACGGCGCTCCGGCCATCTGCCACGAAAATGCTAGGAATGACGATGCCGTCAGATCAATTGCTGGCTCGACGGTCGAGTAGGACTGCACGAAATCCTTGTAGACCGCCTTACCATTGAACTGCGCGAACACGTCCACTCCGTTCGGCGGGCACGCGACCATGCCCGAGAGTGTGCCTTTCGCTGCGGCAGAATTTGGCCCCTCTACCGCCGCACCTGACAAGAACGGTGGCCCATTCGGAGGTGTCGGGACCAAATTCGTGACTTGGTGCTGCATGCACAACGGGAATGTCGTCCCGTCATTCACAATCAGCGATGTGCCCCAGGCATTTGTGCCGAGGACACTTGCCAATTGCCGATTGGAGTAAGCCGCTCAGTGTGCAAGCAGCACCGAGCGTGACCAGGTAGTTGCACTCTGCGGCCATCACAGACAGGCCCGTAGCGTGCGAAGTTGTGTCGTACGCGGCTAGGGGAAGACCTTGGAAAGATGACCGCGGGGCATAATCCGATTAGGAACCGCCACTCCGGACACCGGGGATGGACGTTCCGCGAGGCCTTCAACGGGCCGCACTCAGGACTCAGGGCTGACGACTAACGACTAGTTCTCTTCTCTCGGCCGCATATTGCCGCTGCGCAGGTAGCGGCTATGCCAACTCAGCGACTCGGTGAGCAGATGCGGTGTGTGCTTGCCGTAGGAGAGCGATTCCGCACGCGATAGATAGTCTTTCAGCAGCGGTTTGTAATCGGGCGAAGCGCACTTTTCGATCACTAGTTTTGCGCGCTCTTTCGGCGAGAGTCCACGCAAGTCGGCCAGACCGTTTTCCGTCACTAATACCTGCACATCGTGCTCGGTGTGATCGACATGCGAAACCATCGGCACAATCGTCGAGATTGTTCCACCTTTCGCTTGCGATGGCGCCATGAAGATCGATAAATATCCATTGCGGGCAAAATCTCCTGATCCGCCAATGCCGTTCTGAATGCGTGATCCCATCACGTGCGTTGAGTTCACGTTTCCGTAGATGTCGGCTTCGATCATGCCGTTCATAGCGATCACGCCAAGCCGCCGGATGATCCCGGGATTGTTCGAAATGTCCTGCGGTCGCAGCACAATCTTCTCGCGGTAGGTCGTCATATCAGCATTCACTTCGTCCAGCATTTCGGGGCTGAGCGAGAATGCGGTCGCCGACGCGGATTCGAGCTTACCGGACTTCAACAGGCGAATCATGCCGTCTTGAATCACTTCGGTATAAGAAGTCAGGCCCTCAAATTGACCTTCTTCCAACCCAAACAGAACCGCATTTGCAATATTGCCGACACCAGATTGCAACGGCAGCAAGTTTGCGGGCATGCGTCCTTTCTTTACTTCCCAGCTGAGAAATTCAAGGATGTGCCCGGCGATGCGTTTCGAGGCCTCGTCCGGAGCTTTAAAGGGACTGTTGCGATCGGGAGAGTCGGTCAGCACAATGCCCGCGATCTTGTCCGCCCGGATCTTCAAATAAGGTGAACCGATCCTTTGCCCTGGCCAAGTCAGCGGAATCGGCTGGCGATTCGGAGGCGGCTGCAATCCGTAATAAATATCGTGCATCCCTTCCAGCGCTGCTGGCTGCCATGAGTTCACTTCGAGAACTACCCGCTCAGCGCAATCGATCCAGGTGCGGTTATTGCCGAGTGACGAACTGGGGATGACGCGTCCATCTTCCAGAATTGCCGTGACCTCGATCAGTGCCACATCGAGCTTGCCGAGAAATCCGTACTCCACAAACTGCGCCACGTGGCTCAGATGGATGTCCATGTAGTCCATCTCGCCGGCGTTGATGCGCTTGCGGGTCTCCGGGTCCGATTGATAGGGCAGGCGCAGATCAACTCCTCCAGCCAACGCCAGGGCTCCATCGAGTTCAGGTCCGGTCGAAGCTCCAGTGAACACGCTTACCTGGAATTTTTCGCCGCGAAAATGCGCGTCGGCAATGCGCTTGGCCAGTTGGACCGGAACAGATTTCGGATATCCAGAACCCGTGAAGCCGCTCATTCCAATCTGATCACCAGAATGGATCAGCGCGGCCGCTTCTTCGGCACTCATGATCTTCGATTCAAGTTTGGGGTTTAAGACACGGGTGGCGGGTGCAGCGATCGACATGAGAAAGCCTCACGAATAGGAAGAAGTTACTCTCTACGGTATTGCGACGCTTGCGACTGGGTCTGTGATTTGAGTCACATCCGGTAGTGCGAGGAGGTTGACGGAGGTATACCTCCTCCCCCTACGAATCTTTGGAGTCATTGAGTTGCGAGAAAAGCGTCAACCACAAAGGACACGAAGGTTCACGAAGGAGATCACTACTGAGTTCCGAACTCGTCGCGATATGCTTCCCACTTCTTTTTCACGTCGGCCATGATTGCCTGATACTCGGGGTCGCTGCGCAGGCTGTCGTAATTCTTGTCCCGCTGGAAGAACGGATAGTTCACGTTCCCCAGAGCAACCGTGCGATGCATCCATGCGAGGGCATGCTGGCGATCGCCAAGCAGCGCATAAATTCCTCCGGTCCAGTACGCATTGTCACCATCCAGGGTTTCTTCCGGGGAGGTTTGAAACACGCGCGGGTCGATCTTTTGCCGCTCGTGGCGTGAGCCGTAAAGAAAGCCTGCCATGATCAAGGCGGTGTAATCGCTTGATGAGCCGGCCACTTTCACAGCTTTGTCAAGGACCGTTTCGGCCTCATCGTACTTTCCCTCGTAATAGAGCACACCGCCTAAGTAAGCCAACGCCTTGAACTGATCAGGATTTCTGGCGACGACTCCGCGCATCTCCTTCTCCGCGTCTTCTAATCTGCCCAGGTAGAGCAGCATGCGGCCGTGCATCCAGTAGGGCTGTGCCGGCACAGGATTCAGCTCAATCACACGCCGATATCCCTGCTCGGCCTGTTCGTTCAAGCCCGCATAATAGTAGGCGTAAGAGAGCATCTGCCAGCCCAATTCCATATTCGGAGCGAGGGCCACGGCCTGTCGGAGCACGGTGATTGCTTCTTTCTCACGTCCCTGCTCGCTATAGACGCCACCCAGAGCAATGAGCCCTTGCGCAGATTGAGGTTTGAGCCTTACGGCTGTTTTTGCGGCAGCCTCGGCCTTGCGCAGGTTCGCAGCGGCATTTTCCACAAAATTCGCCGCCTGAAACGAATACATCTGCGCCAGCAGACCATAGGCATCGGCGAAGTTGGTATCCAGTGAAGTCGCATGCAGCAAGAGTTGCTGTCCCTTTTCGAGGTTCTCAACCTTCGAGTACATCAGGTACTCGTTCATGGAAGCTCTGCCTTGCAGGTAGTCGTTGTAGGCGTCGACACTGGCGGTTGCCGGCTGCTGGATTGCCTTCTGTTCGCTGGGAGAGATCTGGACTTGAAGTCCCTCGACGACTTTACCGGCCACTTCATCCTCAAAGCTCAGAATGTCTGCGCTTTTCAGATCGTAGCGTTGGGACCACTTTGTGGTTCCTGTTCGACCATCAATCAGTTGCACGGTTACGCGGGTCACTCCGGTCGCCCGCTGATACGTTCCTTCCACTACACTCTCGACGCCCAGCGCCTTGGCCGCGACAACCGGATCGGGACTCTCATTCGCATACTTCAGAACTGAGGTTGTGGGGCGGACTGCAAGGTTCTGAAGTGAGGCGAGACGGCTGATAATTGCATCTGTGATCCCCACGCCCCAATTGTCGCCGGTGGTTGCCGAAATATCGCGGAAAGGGAGGACCGCCATTGTTTCGGTTGCCGGCTTCGATTGAACCGAGTCAACTCGCGAGCTACCAGAGGAAGATTCGTAGACCCGATATCCAATGAAGGCCAAAACGACCAAGCCGGCTGCCAAAAAAAGTGGCAGGAGTTTGTTTTTCCTCCGCGCGACGCTGGTTCCGGATACGGCGAGAACGCGCTGCGATTCCGTATCCCGCTTTACGCGTTTCAGGTCGGCCTTCAACTCTGCAGCCGATTGATAGCGAACGTCGCGATCCTTCTCCAGCAACTTGGCGATGATATCTTCGAGTTTGGGCACCACGTCCGGATTCAGGCGTACCGGTGCAACCGGCGTGGCATGAAGAATCGAATCGAAGATTACTCCTGAAGTGTCGCCTCGAAAGGGAAGGTTGCCTGTTGCCATCTCGTAAAGAACCACGCCAAATGAGAAGAGGTCCGAGCGGCCGTCCAGTTCCTGTCCTTTCACCTGCTCCGGCGACATATAGGCTACGGTTCCCATCGTGCTTCCGGGACTCGTGAGATGTTCCTCCGCCATGGTCACGGTCGGTTGCGCCCCGACAACTTCTGCCGACGAAGTCATTTTCGCCAGCCCGAAGTCGAGCACTTTGGCATGTCCACGCTTCGTCACAAAAATGTTTGCCGGCTTGATATCGCGGTGCACGATCCCCTGACCGTGAGCGGCTTCCAGAGCATCCGCCACTTCAATGCCGAGCTCGAGCAACCGGTCGAGCTCCAGCGGATGGTTTCCAATCACATGCTTCAACGTTGTGCCGTCGAGAAACTCCATCACGATGAAGGGGCGGCCATTCGCTTCGTCAATCTCGTGAACGGTGCAGATATTCGGGTGGTTTAGCGCCGATGCCGCCTTGGCCTCACGCTCGAAGCGGCCTAAGACCAGTGGATCTTTAACGACCTCTTCGGGGAGAAACTTGAGTGCGACGAAACGTCCGAGCTTTGTGTCCTCGGCTTTGTACACCACTCCCATGCCGCCCCCGCCGATTTTCTCGACGATGCGGTAGTGCGAGATGGTTTGCCCCAGGAGGTCAGACGGTGTGAGCATTCGCAACGATAGTAGGTGGATCGCTTTCGCCGGTCAACCGCGCCAAAGACATTAACCACCAAGGACACGAAGGTTCACTAAGGAAACCTCAGAGGAATTCCTTCGTGTCCCTTCGTGACCTTTGTGGTGATTGCTCTTGTTCGGTTGCGTTGACACTAACGAGTCCTATGCAGCAAGGGCGCTGGATGCCATAATCCGGCCATGCGCTCTACGTTCGTCGGTGACGCGAGTTTCGCGCTGCGCCAGTTGCGGCGCAGCCCGGGCTTCGCTGCATCTGCAATTATCACGCTCGCGCTCGGAATTGGAGCCACGACGGCCATCTTCAGTCTTGTCGACGGCGTTCTACTGCGGCCGCTACCATTCCCTAACGCCGATCGCCTGGTTGCGGTGGAAACTCTGGAATTTCCTCCGGGCGTTGCGCCGACAAACGCCGCTGCAGCGGACTATCTAGGCACGTCTTATCCCGATTTCTTCGACTGGCAGCGCCAGAACCACACATTCGAATCTCTGACTTCTTACAACGACATCACCCGGCTTTTCAGCAGGAGCGATGGTGTCGGAGCTCGCGTCCTGGTTGGCGGCCGTGTCTCGGCCAACTTCTTCCCTACGATCGGAGTCGCTCCCGCCCTCGGCAGAAACTTCACTGCGGAGGAAGAACAGCCGGGGCATCGAGTCGCGATTCTCAGCCACGAACTTTGGGTTTCGGACTTCTCTTCATCTCCGAGGGTGATCGGCGAGATTGTCAAAATCAGCGATGAACCCTACACAGTGATCGGAGTGATGCCGGCAGGTTTTCACTACCCCGTCGGCGATCCCGGCTTTTATTGGTCTACGTACGCGATCGAGGCCGAGTTTCCATTCCCTTTGACCAAACTGCGTGACCAGGACCCACTTAGTATCGTTGGTCTACTGAAACACGGTGTCAGCATCGAAAAAGCTCTGGCCGACCTCAACACGGTTCAGCGTGGGCTGTCACAGCAATATTCCGAAGACCGCTTGCGCCCGACCGTTGCAGTGATGCCTTTGCTCGATGAAGCTGTCGCCGACGCTCGCACGCATCTCTGGTTTTTATTCATCTCGGTGGGAGTGTTACTCCTGATCGGTTGCGCCAACGTTGCTGGATTACTGCTTGCCCGCGCGAACCATCGCCGTCCGGAGCTAGCTCTGCGAACGGCGTTGGGTGCGAGCCGAGGGCGTGTTGTGCGTCAGTTGCTCGTCGAAGCTCTGCTCCTCGCGATCACAGGAGGAATGCTCGGCATTTTTTTGTCGTTCGCGCTGCTGCGGATCGCGCCGCACTTCATTCCTGACAACCTGCCTCGCCTTTACAACGCGAGTCTCGATTTTCGCGTGCTGGCGTTTGCCGTAGTGCTGTCGGCAGCAACGGCCATCGCGTTTGGACTTCTTCCTGCATGGATGATGTCGCGCCAGGATCCGGCCCATTCACTTCGCGAGTGCGGTTTGCAGATGACCTCGGGCCGCCGACGGAACCGGCTTCATCAATTGCTGGTCATCGGACAGACTGCTCTCGGTTTCACTTTGCTGATTGGCTCGGGACTTCTTATTCGTAGTCTGGTGAATGTTCTGCATATTGAGCCCGGCTTTGACGTTCACAACCGGGTGTTTTTCGATATTGCACTGACGAACAAACGATATCCCGTGCCGGGCAAAGCTGTTTTCTATGACAAGCTGATGCCGGAACTCGCAGCTCTACCCGGTGTCGAAAGCGTCGGAGCGGGCCATCCGTTGCCGATTCTGCAGGAGGGAGGCACCACAAACTTCACCATCGCGAATCGCCCGGTCGTGCCCGACGACACTCCGAGCGCTATCGCAACCATCGCGATGCCGGGCTACTTTGAGACGCTTTCGATCCCTCTGGTGCGTGGACGCCTGTTTACGGCTCACGACAATGTTGCGAATTCGTTACGTGTGGCCATCATCAACCAAGCATTCGCGCGGCAATTTTTCCCCGGAGAAGATCCGATTGGGCAGTACATCACACCGACATTTCCATACACGGACGAACCCGTCGCACCTCGCCAGATCATTGGAGTTGTGGGCGACACGAGGGTCAATGATTTCTTTCAGCCGTATCAGGCGCAGTTCTATTTGCCTTATGCGCAGGACCCGTCGCACCAGCGACCGCTCGTCGTCATGAAAGTGTCGGGCGATCCGCTCAGTTATGAAAATACGGTCCGCAAACTCGTCGCACGTTTCGATCCTGACTCGCCGGTGTTTAGCTACAAAACGTTCATCGAAGAAACTGACATCAAGGCCGCCCAATCGCGATTCGAGGCTCTTCTGGTCTCGGGTTTTTCGTCAATTGCGCTTTTACTGTCGGCGCTGGGGCTGTATGCAGTTCTGTCTTATGTTGTCGGCGAGAGAATTCGCGAACTCGGATTGAGAATGGCGTTTGGGGCGTCACGGTCCGACATTCTGCGGTTGGTGCTGGAGCGGGCGGCAATTCTTTCGGCGTTGGGCGCAGTGCTGGGGATCGTCGCTTCTATCTTTACTACTCGTTTCGTTGCTGATTTGCTGGTGAATGTCGCCCCACTGGATCGTTCGGTGTTTGTGTCCGTGACATTCCTGATGTTTGCGGTGTCGATGGCCGCTGCGCTTGCCCCAGCCCTGCGGGCTGCGACGGTGGATCCGGTGCGCAGCTTGAGAGACGAATGAAGTTAGGCTCCCGACTGCATCCATCGAGTTCCGCTGACAAAGCGGCGGATGCCGTCTCTCAAGTGCACCACGTTAAAGTTGATCAATAGTCCAAGCGATTTGCCGCTGAGCTTGAGGTGAGAGATGATCTGCGCCTGATGGACGGGAGAGATTGCTTCTACAGATTTGATTTCGACGATGACGAGATCTTGCACCAGCAGATCGATACGATAGCCAATTTCAAGCTTTACACCGTGATACACCACCGGAAGAGCCACCTGAACATCACATCCGACGCCCACAGCAAGTAGTTCGTAGCGGCGGCAAGCTTCGTACGTACTCTCCAACAAACCAGGACCCAACTCCGAATGAACGTTCATGGCGGCGGTGATGATCTGATGGCTGACTTCATGCGGGGGAAGCGTCCTCCATTCATGAGAACTATCAATATCGGCTATGAAAATTAAACTCCGTGTTTGAAGTCACGACCAGTTAGAAAAGTTTTTCCAATGGTCAAAATGGGAATCAACGAAGAAAAGCATTCACCACAAAAGGACACGAAGGTTCACGAAGGAAATCGAGCGCAATGGCCTTTCTTCGTGTACCTTTGTGTCCTTGTGGTAAGTGGGTTTAGCCTCGCCCGCGGAACTGAATAATTCTTCGCCGATCGCGCTTCGAAGGCCGCCCCGCCGGAAGAACCTCGAACTCCCGCGAAGCGCGGCGTTCGGCCGCCGCTTTTGCGCGTGCTTCCTTGCTGGCATCTGTCTCACGGTAGAGTTTCTGGGCTTCAACTGCCGGGCCGCGCACATCACTTAGTCCAAGCACTTCGACCTCGAACTCCCCACCCTCACTCGTGATGCGCAGCATGTCTTTGACTCGCACGTCGCGCGACGCCTTTGCCGGGTGCCCATTCGACAGAATCCTACCCAGATCGCAGTTCTTCTTGGCCAGAGTCCGAGTCTTGAAGAAGCGGGCCGCGCACAGCCACGCATCGATCCTTATGCCATCCATGGTGGATATTCTGCCATGGAGGCGGAGAAGCACTTCGAACGCACTTTGGGCCCGATTCGAACGCATCTGTCCTTATTTCGGTCCATCGTGGCGGGCAGAAGCCTCTCCCCCGTGCTTAATGCCTTGATCCTACGTCCTTACTAAACCGTTATAGTTGAGGAAGATACGAGGGAATGGCGTCATTTTGGGAACGTTTTTTTCTGATCCTGGCCCCGGCTTACAAATAATTACTTGACCCCAAACTTCTTTGCAGCTACATTAACGAGTTCTTGGCACCCCTCGGATCGCTGGCTCCTGAGTATTACCGACCAGCTCCTACGAAGCTAAGACCAGAAAATCGAGCATCTTCGGGGTTGCCCGATGCATCTATTCAAAAAGAGTGAGTTTGACGCTTAATCCTTTACAACCTAATCGGAATCAGTGACTTAGGTCGGAAGCTGGGGTTTCCGGTCACCCTCCCATGGCAAAGGACAAAGGCGGAAGGCCACAAATCATTCAAGTAAGGAGATTGAAAGCTCATGCGCTCTGATCGTGTGTTTGACGCTTTACAGACTCTACGGAATCGGTATATGCTTTGCCAGCTTGCCTCCAAGGCCACGCGGAAGTTCCATCGGCCCAGCACCAGAATCCAGGAAACAATGAACGGCGTGCTGGATCGCATCGCTGACTCGGATCGTCAAGCTGTGTTGTCGGAACCAGAGAATGTTGCCGAGGCACAACGGCGGGCTGCTTAACACCAGCCCCGCCCTCCTGCCTGGCGTTGTGTGAATCTTTCCTGAGTCCCCTCCTTTGAAAATCTCCCGTTGACACTACCGAATAGGGCATTAGTGCACGGGTTCAGGTGAATCATGACCATTGCAGAACTGAAAGAAAAGAACATCACCGAGCTGACCAAGATCGCAAGGACCTTGGATCTGCCCGGTGCCAGCGGTATGCGCAAGCAGGATCTCATCTTCAAAATCCTGCAGGCGCAGAGCGAAAAAGAAGGCCACATCTTTGCCGAGGGAGTCCTGGAGATTTTGCCCGACGGCTACGGCTTCCTTCGCTCGCCCGACTATAACTACCTCCCGGGCCCAGACGATATCTACGTCTCCCCGTCCCAGATCCGCAAGTTTGACCTCAAGACTGGCGACACCATCAGCGGACAGGTGCGCCCTCCACATGAAGGTGAGAAATATTTCGCGCTCGTCAAGATCGAAGCGGTGAACTTCGAGTCGCCGGACGAAGCACGTAACAAGATTCTCTTCGATAACCTGACGCCGCTTTATCCGCAAGAGCGGATCAAGCTGGAAACGACTCGCGACAATTCCAGCGCTCGCGTCATGGATCTGCTCACGCCTCTCGGCAAAGGACAGCGCGGGCTGATCGTTTCTCCGCCGCGCGCCGGCAAGACGATGCTCTTGCAGAACGTGGCGAACTCGATCACGACGAATCATCCAGAAGTTGTTCTGATGGTGCTGCTGATCGACGAGCGGCCGGAAGAAGTCACCGACATGCAGCGCTCGGTCAAAGGCGAAGTCATTTCTTCGACCTTTGACGAGCCCGCAGCGCGCCACGTGCAGGTCGCTGAAATGGTGATCGAAAAAGCGAAGCGCCTGGTCGAGCACAAGCGCGATGTCGTGATCCTGCTCGACTCGATCACGCGTTTGGCTCGCGCCTACAACACGATCGTTCCGCCTTCGGGCAAAGTGCTTTCTGGCGGCGTCGACTCGAATGCGTTGCAGCGCCCAAAGCGCTTCTTCGGATCGGCTCGCAACATTGAAGAAGGCGGCTCACTGACGATCATTGCCACGGCGTTGATCGATACGGGGTCCCGCATGGACGACGTGATCTTCGAAGAATTCAAAGGCACGGGCAACAGCGAAATCATCCTCGAGCGCAAGCTGGTTGATAAGCGCGTGTTCCCAGCGATCGACATTCAGCGCTCCGGCACGCGTAAGGAAGAATTGCTGATTCCGAAGGAAGATCTTTCGAGAATCTGGGTTCTTCGCAAAGTGCTGAACCCGTTGTCACCGGTGGAGGCGATGGAATTGCTGATCGACAAGCTCAGCAAAACCAAAGGGAACTCCGAGTTCCTGGCCAACATGAGTGCTCTGTAAGTCACTTCGAGATCCCTGGAAAAGCCGGAGCTACCAAGCTCTGGCTTTTTTGTTTGGTGTTCTTCTCTGTGCTCTGAGGCGATATGGATCGCCCCACTCTCGCTCAGCAGCATGTCAAGAAACGACATAAGAGAGTGGATCCTTGGTAAGAGGTGGGCAATAGGGGTATCGTGGAAGAGAGGCCCTTCAGGGCCGCGTTGTGGCTCGCAGAAAACTGGGCTTCAGCCCCTCTGGTCGTCACGCCGTATAATTTCCTTGAATAGATTCGCCAGCACTCACCGAGGTCCCAGTGCGATTCACACTATCCTTCTTCTTACTGTTTTTTTTATTCTGTAGTACCGGTTGGTCGCAACAACAATCAATCCCGTCTCCTTCCACCAGGCAAGACGCGAGTGGGCCAATCGACGACGCCGATGACGCGCGATCCCGCATCACACATGATATGGAGAAGAAGGCCGCGAAAGATCGCGTTGCCGCTCTCAAGAACGACACCGACAAGCTGCTCAAACTCTCGATCGAACTGAAAGCCTATGTCGATAAATCGGACGAGAATGTACTATCGCTCAGCGTCATCAAGAAAGCCGAAGAGATTGAAAAGCTCGCGAAGAGCGTGAAAGACAAGATGAAGGGCCCCAACTAAGATACGGCCCGAACTCCACAGTAAAGTTTTGTCATTCTGAAAGGGCCCGACGTGCCGGCGGGGGAATCGAGTGTCCTCTCGCTTGCCGCATTCCAACTAGGTGCAAGTCCCGCAAACTCTGCAGTTTCCCCTAAGCAAAACTTCATCGGCCCGCGCGTGTTTTATCTTTCAGAACCCTTTGAATTGGGGTCGGAGGGAAATATGAAACGTGCGATTGCTGGAATTCTTTTGTTAGTCGGAATGGGCGTGGCGCCGGCTCTTGCCTGGGATGGCGACCATGGTTTGCACCGTGACATCCGCCACGACCGCGCCAAGATTGCCTACGATCGCCATGAACTGCGCCGCGATCTTCGCAATGGCAACTATGCAGGTGCGCGCGAGGAACGCCGCGAACTGCGACACGAATATCGTGGTCTCAGTCGCGATCGGGTCGAACAGTACCGCGATCGCCACTAGTCCGCTTGGGAGCGTCGGGTGCCCCATCCTTGTCGCGTTCTTGCGGACAGGATGGGGCTTTTGATTTTCAGCCCGCACGAACGACCTTCCTGCCTGTCGAATCCTATTGTTTCGCCTCGTCATCCGCGCAATAATCTCCTGCAGAATTGGGGTGCTCACCTTCTGGAGGTTCCTGTGTATAAGTCATCTTTGCTCGTGTTGGCTATCGGCATAATTTTGGGAGCTGCTGCGAGTGTGACGGCGCAGCAAATCCACCTTCCGCCTGAGGTGTCGCAGAGCCAAAGTATGGGAAACACTCCGACGAAACAGGGCGATCCAGTGCAGCAGCAACAGGCCGCCGCCGCGAATCAGCAACGTCAAATCGAGATCAGACGCGATACGGAGAAGATGGCTGAACTCACGCAAGAATTGAAAGACTACCTTGCGAAAGCTGGCCCCGGAGTGATGTCCCTCGACGCCATCAAGAAGGTCGAGCAGATTGAAAAGCTGGCCCACGGCGTAAAAGGGAAGATGAAGCAGTCGTTCTGAGAATTCGTCTTAGGGCCCTTGGTTCTCTGTGGTGAAACAAAAACGCCATCCAGGAATTCTGGATGGCGTTACTGTCTGCGGCGTTTTGTAGCTAGTTACCCGATTTGATCCTCATCCCGAAGAACGAACGGTACACGAAAAAGAAAGACACCAGGAAGAAGGCGACTGCCAGGACGATTGTGACCGTTGACGGCGCGCCGCCCGGCTTCAGACTCTCGGCCAGTTCCACGGCCAGCAATCCGAACAGCGTGGTGAACTTGATCACCGGGTTCAGCGCTACAGACGACGTATCTTTGAACGGATCGCCTACCGTGTCGCCAATCACGGTTGCCGCGTGGAGTTCCGTGCCTTTCTGTTTTAGTTCGACTTCAACAATCTTCTTGGCGTTGTCCCAGGCAGCGCCGGCGTTGGCCATGAAGATTGCCTGATACAGCCCGAAGATGGCAATCGAAATCAGGTAGCCCACGAAGAAGAATGCATCCACGAAAGCGAAAGCCAGCGTTCCGAAGAACACCGCGATAAAGATGTTCAGCATGCCCTTCTGCGCGTACTTGGTGCAAATGGCCACGACTTTCTTGCTGTCGGTGACCGACGCCTTCTCCACGCCTTCGAGTTTGATGTTGGCCTTGATGAACTCGACCGCGCGATAGGCGCCCGTAGTTACGGCCTGAGTGGAAGCGCCGGTGAACCAGTAAATCATCGCGCCGCCTGTGATGAGTCCCAGGAAGAACGGTGCATACAGCAGCGAGAGTTTGGCCACTCCCTCGGCGTCGGTGAGTCCGTTGGTCAGCGCCATGATGATTGAGAAGATCATCGTCGTCGCTCCCACGACCGCCGTTCCGATGAGCACCGGTTTCGCTGTGGCCTTGAAGGTATTTCCCGCGCCATCGTTGGCTTCGAGCAAGTGCTTCGCCCGATCGAAGTTCACGTCAAGGTTGAAGTCTTTCTTGATCTCACCCACGACGTTCGGCACAGCTTCGATCAGCGACAGTTCGTAGACGGACTGTGCATTGTCCGTAACCGGGCCGTAGGAATCGACGGCGATGGTGACTGGGCCCATCCCCAGGAATCCGAATGCGACCAGCCCGAACGCGAACACTGCCGGCGCCAGCATACCTGCCGCCAGCGCCAGACCCATGGTGCTCATGTAGTAGGCGATGGCCATCAGGAACATCATGGCCAATCCCAGGTAGTAGCCGGAGAAATTGCCCGCGACGAATCCTGACAGGATGCCCAGTGACGCTCCACCTTCCTGCGCCGAAGTCACCACTTCTTTCACATGCCTTGATTCGGTCGAGGTGAACACCTTCACCAGTTCCGGGATCAACGCACCCGCCAACGTCCCGCAGGAAATGATGGTCGAAAGCTTCCACCATTGTGAGGCGTCGGTGCCGAGCGTCGGAATAATGAAGTACGAAATCAGGTACGTCAGCGCGATCGATACGATGGAAGTGATCCAGACCAGCGAGGTGAGCGGCGCCTCGAAGTTCATCTCGGCGGCCGAGCCGTACTTCGCTTTCGCAATCGCTCCGTTCAGGAAGTATGAGAGCGAACTCGATACCAGCATCATCACGCGCATCACGAAGATCCAAACCAGCAACTGCACCTGCACGTTGGGATCTTTCACGCCCAGCAAGATGAACGTGATCAATGCCACACCCGTTACGCCATAGGTCTCAAAGCCGTCCGCTGAAGGTCCAACCGAGTCGCCGGCATTGTCGCCCGTGCAATCAGCGATCACGCCCGGGTTGCGGGCATCGTCTTCCTTGATCTTGAAAACGATCTTCATCAAGTCCGATCCGATGTCAGCAATCTTCGTGAAAATGCCGCCAGCGATACGTAGAGCCGCCGCACCCAGAGACTCGCCGATCGCGAATCCGATGAAGCATGGTCCGGCGTAATCTCCCGGCACAAACAGCAGGATGATCAGCATGATCAGCAGTTCGACCGAGATCAGCATCATGCCGATGCTCATGCCGGCCTCAAGCGGAATCTGATACACCGGATACGGTTTGCCGGGCAGGGAAGCGAACGCCGTCCGCGAGTTCGCGAACGTGTTTACGCGAATGCCAAACCATGCCACGCCATAACTGCCCGCAATGCCGACCAGACTGAACGCCAGAATAATTGGAAGCGTCAGGCCCACAGGCTTTCCAGGAACCGGGGCCAACCATCCGAAATATGCAGCGATAATGACCGCGATGAATGCCCACAACAGAAGAATGAATTTGCCTTGCGTCACCAGATAGGTCTTGCAGGTCTCGTAGATCAGTTCCGAGATCTCGCGCATCGACCGGTGGACGGGGAGGTTCTTCAGGCGCAGAAAGATCGCCATGCCAAATCCCAGTCCGAACAAGCAGAACAGAATTCCAATCAGCAGCAGCTTGTGACCATCAATGGCGCCATTGAGAAAACTGACTTGGGAAAGATCGGGCAGCTTGAGAGAAGCCTCACCGCCGGCAGCCTTACCTTCGGGTTGAGCGAAAGCCGCAGCGGCGCCAATTGTGAGCAGTGTGACTACGGCGGAAATTTTCATAGCCATGCGGCGGCTGAAGAACGCAGCTATGGCAAGCCAGGTACGCATAAGAACCCTCCGAATCATAACGGTATATAGGACCGCAAAACGTGTTGAGGTGCTTTCTTTCCAGAATCGTCCAACCGCACCGCGGTGTCCCGCAGGTACTCTTGATCGGCTGAATCTTTTCTGGAATTCCGAACACGCTTCCACCGCAAGACCTACAGGAGTGATGTAGCTTGGCCGCGTCGGGTCTTGCGCCGGTTTATTCAGAAGCGAGCCGTTTTAAAGAAACTAGGGAAATAAGTCCCTAGCGCCGGCACACTAGCGCAAAACGGGCATTTATAACACGTCGGATAGACAGGGTCAATCGGTCTGCGCACCGTTTCTCCAAAAGGCGTCCCACTTCGGGCAAAGAATCGATTTTGCGGATCAATGAGCGATATCCAAACCTAATCTCCGATTGACACTTCGCGAAAACCAGCAAACCCTTAATGCGGTAGCATTGCCGAACAGTAAAGGTGGGGTGTGGCAATGGGCCCACAAATCCGGATGGCGGTCTTTGCCCTGATAGCCTGCACCGCTTTTGCCCAGCACGGTTCCTCGTTTCAGGGAGAAACTGCGCTCAAAACTCAGTTCGTCGCCGTTCAGCCAGATGTAAAGCTTGAGGTGCTCGACTGGGGAGGAACAGGTCGCAACCTCGCACTTCTCGCAGGTCTCGGAAACACGGCTCACGTTTTTGACCACTTAGGGCCGAAGCTCGCGGCCCATTATCACGTCATTGGGATTACGAGGCGCGGGTTTGGCCAGTCCTCCGCACCTAAAACGGGTTATGACCCAAAGCGGCTCGCAGATGATGTGGTCGCGGTTCTCGATGCTTTGCACATCGCTGATCCTGTTCTCGTCGGCCATTCGATTGCAGGAGAAGAACTGAGCGCTGTCTCCACCTACCACCCAGGGCGCGCTGCAGCCCTCGTCTATCTCGATGCCGCAGGCACTTTCGCTTTTTACAACCCCAAGCACGGCGACTACATACCGGCGTTGGCGCAGCTGAGAAACGATCTTTCGGCACTGCACGACAACTTCTTCGATGATGGCCTCATATCGAAGACATTGACGGACATGGCGCTTTTCCAGGTGAACCTTGCTGAACTTCGCGGCGAAGTCGAAGGCGCAACGCCCCCCTCTCCGAAAGCCAGTGACCTTGCCAGCATTGCTGCCTACCAGAACTACATGAAGGGCTACTACGGTGGCATCATCCCCGAAGCGGAGGTACGGCAGCTTCATCGTATCGGTGAAGACGGGAGCGTCGGCGAGTTCCTTGGCCATGGGGATGCATCGCGATCTATCATGCTTGAAGAACAACGTTTCCGATCGATCGATACACCCCTTTTAGCGATTTTTTCTTATCCTTCAGCTCCCTATCCAAGTCAGACGACCGACCCGGCAAAACTTGCAGCCTATAGAGCCTCGGGAGAAAGTCGCATAGGAGCGCAGATGGCTATCGTTCGGGAGCAACTCCACGCAAAGGTGATCGCAATTCCCAACGGCACCCACTTCATATTCCTGTCAAACGAGGAGGAAGTGATCGCAAACATTAGTGATTTCGTGAACAGCCTTCCCGCCAAGCGTTAAGCGCCGGTCCTCTCAGTCTCGGCATTTATTTCCGTGCGGAAAAAGTGGGTGACCAGTCCTTGCGTTTTTTCCGAGGGGCAAGATCGATGCTGCCGACTTCAAGTGTTACCTCGCCTGACTACTTCAGTCTGTCCTGCGGACGCAAACAGTGTTCTATCGTTGCGCCCCAACAAGCTCTCCTTGATACAAACTCCGCAGTACACACTCTGCGCCTGACGTGGGGTTCTTCCACCTCCGCCCTACCCGGCCTCCCCTATATGACGCGAGTCCATCCTTCTATAGCGTCATGAGATATGCATTTTCTGTTTACATGCGAGAGGAGATACCAGTGAAGCAATTCTTACGGCTTCTTACTCTGATCATTTCTATAAGCGCGATGGGAGTGGTCTGGGCGCAACAGGAGCCTGCAACTAGCGGGCAACAACCAGCTGACAACACAAAAATGAATCAGCGTGACCGCAATCAGAACGAGCCCACGGCTGACCAGCAGAAAGAAAATACCCCCGATCGCGAGCTGGCACAACAGGTACGCCGTGCGCTGGTGAAGGATAAGTCGCTCTCCACCTACGCCCACAACATCAAAGTGATTGCTCAGAACGGAGTGGTCACTTTGAAAGGACCTGTTCGTTCTGATGAAGAAAAACAGGCTATTGAGGCTAAGGCTGCAGAAGTAGCGGGTGGCGCTGACAAAATCAAGAGCGAGATTGACGTAGCCAATAAATAGACCACGACCTAAAACTGAGATCATCACTTCGAAGGAGATTACATGGCAGGTAAAAATACAGCAGCTTTCGGGATCTATCGAGATCGCATCAGCGTAGACAGCGCAGTCGACGCACTCCGCGCGGCCGATTTTCGCAATACAGACATCTCGGTCCTATTCCCGAAAAATGAAGGCACAAAAGATTTTGCGGTCGAAAAACAGACGAAGGCGCCGGAAGGAACGACCACAGGAGCGACATCGGGCGCAATCATAGGAGGCGGTTTGGGATGGCTCGCTGGTATTGGTGCGCTGGCAATCCCCGGGCTCGGACCTCTCATCGCCGCTGGCCCCATCGTGGCGGCGCTAGCGGGCGCTGGTGCCGGAGGTGTTGTCGGAGGCATCGCGGGAGCTCTGGTCGGCATGGGCATTCCCGAGTACGAGGCCAAGCGCTACGAAGGCCGCATCAAAGAAGGCGGTATTTTGCTCTCAGTGCACTGTGACGATTCAAGGTGGACCAAAAGAGCGAAACAAATTCTGGAGGAAACTGGTGCCGAGGACGTCTCCTCCACAGGAGAAAGCAGATAGCTACATTGTTGTTAGGAGACTTTAGCTCTCGAGCCGCCCCTAGCGCGAAAGGGAAGCCGATTGCTGGTCGATAATGAGAATTCAAGGCGTGATCGTGAAGGGCCAGGGGTTGCTGACCACACCTTGTTCCATGGCGCGGATAGGCCCGGATGTGGCTCCCTCAGGCACGATGACATCTACGCTGTTGTCGAACCATGCACCAGTCACAGCCTGCACGCCATTGAAGGCTGCCTTACCGGGAATTTCTCCAAATCCATTTCCTATAAGGGTAACTCGCGCTCCCACTGGGGCCGAGGCGCAGGGACTTCCGGCACACAAAACTCCCGTGATCTCAACCCGAACGTTAAGCCGTTTCGTGTTGCTCAAAACGCGGTGTCCTTGTTCTAGGACGCTCACGGCCACAGGGCCACTGAACGCAGTGAGCGGTATCAGCACGACGATGCTGGTATCAGTCCAACTGATAGGCTTCACGCCATCCCCCGCGACGGGGATGCCGCTTAAAGTTGCGTCACCGAAACCTATAGTCGACCCGAAGCCCGATCCTTGAATAGTTACTGTGGCCCCGACCGCTGCCCAGTTCGACACCACTCCGTCAACCAAGAAACCAGTGATCGTAGGCCGTGTTTGTGCAGCTGCAATACAGGAGTACACAAACACCAACGCTACGATCAGCGTTGCATTTCGCAGAACCACAATTTGGTTGATCGTTATAGGTTCGTTGTGGCAAGAGCTTGTGACGAAGCTTTTGGCGTTCATGCTTCCTCTGCAAGGCACAGGCGTCGATCGTGTTTTCGGACGACGGTAACCGACTCGATGTCGCCGTCTTCCTTGATTCACGTCACTGCTCCAAACTGCCCGTTGGCTGGGTGATTATACCCCCGACGATTGTTCAATCGGGCATCGATTCTCGAAGCCCGACTTGTCATCGCCTTCGAGAATCCCCGGGTTCGGCCTGACGTTTCTCAATGCGGGCTTTCACCGCGCACTGTTGTGCGGAATGTGTCCTACTTCCGACGAAGAATCGATTTTGAGAGGGGAAGAGTGCAATCAGGATTCAAAGACAGGTATCGCGAAAAAGCGGCGGAACTCCTAACAGGCACTCCGCGATAGGGATAGAGTCAGAGCGGCACAAGCGGCACAGTGAAAATTTCAGGAAAGTGATAGGCTACTGCGTTCGAGTTGGGTTGTATCCGGAGATTGCTCATGAGATTAGCGCATTGGATGGTGATGGCTGGGTTGGGATTAGCAGTGGCGCGTGCGGGAGAAGCGCAGATGCTTACTCCGGATTTGGCCAAACAGGTAGATGGAGTTTTTGCGAAATGGGATCGAGCAGATTCTCCCGGCTGTGCGCTGGGTGTGTACCGGGGCGGACAGATTGTGTACAAGCGCGGGTACGGCATGGAGGACTTGAACGAGGACGTGCACCTTACACCTGGGACGGTGTTTCACGTAGCGTCGATGTCAAAGCAATTTACAGCGGCATCAATCGTGCTGCTGGCACAGCAGGGGAAACTTTCACTGGATGACGATGTGCGGAAGTACATTCCTGAACTGCCGGACTTTGGACAGAAGATCACAATACGGAATCTGGTGTACCACACCAGCGGGTTTCGGGATCAGTGGGCCTTACTGGAGTTGGCAGGGTGGAGGTATTCCAAAGACTTAATTACGGACCAAGACGTAATGTCCCTGCTAATGCGGCAAAAGGAACTGAACTTCAAGCCGGGCGAGCGCCACTTGTACAGCAATACAGGCTACACATTGCTGGGGCTGATAGTGAAGCGGGTGAGCGGGATGTCATTGCGCGAGTTCACGACCAAGAATATTTTTGAGCCGCTGGGAATGACACGCACTCATTTTCGAGACGATCACGCAGAGATTATCAAACACAACGCAGTCGGATACGAGCAAGAGACCGGGAAGCCGTTTGAGATCAGCATCACGAACTTTGATACCGTCGGTGCGACCAGCCTGCATACGACGGTGGAGGACCTGCAACGGTGGGACGAGAATTTTTATCAGCCGAAGATCGGTGGGGCAGCATTTGTGAAACAGATGCTCGAGCGCGGCAAGCTGAACAATGGCGAGCAATTGGACTATGCCTTTGGGCTGGTGATTGGGAAGGACAAGGGCCTGCCGACAGTCGGTCACGGCGGCGCCGACGCAGGATACCGGTCAGACATGATCCGATATCCCGACCAGCACTTTTCCGTGGCTGTGCTTTGTAACTCAGCGGAGGTGGATCCAAGCGGGTTGGCCAGCAAGGTGGCAGGCATTGTGTTGGCGAAAGAGATCAGGGGGGCGGAGCCAGCAACGCCGGCGAAAGAGCCCGCAGCAAAAAGCACAACCAGTCCGACTGTGACCCTCACAGCACAGCAGATGTTGGCATTCACCGGGCTGTATTGGAATCGCAAAGACGATGCGTTCGACCGGATCTCTGTGAAGGAAGGCCAGTTGATCGTCGATGGGGACGAACCGCTGGCGTTAAGGCCATTTGGGGAGTCACGGTTTCATATCGCAGACAAGCCGTGGGGTGATGAAGTGGAGATCCATTTTGTCGCGGCCAGCCAGGATAAGCCAAGGGGAATGGAACAGAGCTTTGGTGGTGGCAAGCCAGTGATCTACGAAGCTACAGAAGGGGTTACTCCGAATGAAGCTGAGCTTGCTGACTACACCGGCGCCTTCGTAAGCGACGAGATTGATCCGGTGTACCGGATCGCGCTGGACGGAAACAAGTTGAGTCTCGTTCGGCTGAAGCACGACGCCGAGATACTACGACCAGCAGTGCGAGACGTTTTTACCGGGGAGATTGGCACAGTGCGGTTTGTGCGGGACGCGAACGGGCACGTCGCGGGGTTCGTACTAAATGCCCACCGTATTCTCAATTTCCGCTTCACGAAAAGAGCGAACTGAATCCATTAGCAGTCCGGGCCGATGTTAGCAAATGTGCCACGACGTAGTGCGGCTGCTGTTCTTGCAAAGAACCACCTTAGGCTCTGCGCTCCATTTCCTTAATCAACTCGTTCTTGGCGAAATCAAGAGTTAGTGCTCAAGATCCTGTTCGGCATCCAGGCCCTGCAGTTTCTGGGCTTATGTTTCCCGATCCGCAGGATCGTCACCGCGATGCGTCATACATTGCATCCATCAGATCCTGTGAGTATCCGTCATAGTCCGCGTCCAGCGACCACATGAATGTTCCGCCCAATCCCCGCACCCAGTCTGAATAATAGACACGCATGTAGGTTGAATACGCATCGTCGTATGTGATGTATCCGTCGCTTCCATCCACGCGCAACATATAAGGAACCTGCGCGATCGGATCGTAGAGCGTATGCCACCCATTTCGATTGATACTCCATTTGAAATTGGTGCCGTAATTCCCGGTCTGGACTGCGTAGTCGCAACTGGCATCCGGCATGTACTTGGCATTCGGGCACAATCCAAAAAGTTGGTGAATATCGACGTAGTAGTAACCATAAAACGGGGTGCCCATGTTGAGCTGCTTTCCCGGGACCTGCTGAAGGAAAATGCTTGCCGCTTCCTGCACGCTCCCGCCCGGCTGACACTCGTACGGCGCGGGATTTCGGGGATCCCAGAAGATTGCCGAATTCAACTGGCCGTGCGCCGTCCACGGCCCGGCGCAGTCGTACATCATGATGTTGACGTAATCGACGAACTGCTTCACCTGGGGCAGGGCATAGCCCGAACCGCCCCACGGCCCCGCATCGAACGACAATACGTAATCCGGATTCGACTGTCGTAACAGCGACATCATGTGCACCAGAAACGCCGCATCCTGATCAGACGACGGATACTCCCAATCGATGTCCAGCCCGTCGTATCCATACTGCTTTTCGAACGCGGCGACGTTGTCGACCAAAGTTTGCACCTGCCCGCTTGCCTCGAGTCCAGGGAAGTCGCCGCCAAGAAGCAACATCACTTTGACCCCAGCCGCGTGGGCCTGGCTGTTCAGCTCAGGTTCGATAAAACCGTCTGGCACAGAAAGCGTCCCGCTCGCATCGAAGCCGACTCCCGCGTGATTAATGTGGGTTAGCTTGCGATACGGAATCTGCCCCGCCCCATATGGAGGGTTCTGATACTTGCTCCAGTAGCCGTAGTCTCCGACGACGCGTTTCGAAAGATGATTCGGAAGCACATTTTGCGCAAGTGCCATAGGCATCCATAACCACAATGCCGATATGAGAAGGTACGAGCGGAGGGAAAGGGACGACATGGGAATGACCTCCGGAGTCGATTCGAAACTACCTGCTGGATGCGGCGTCCAGCCCAAGTGCCCAGAATCGTACCACGAAGTCACGCAGTTCGCGGCAATTCTAGCCAGTGCGTCCAAACCAAGCATCGTGGAAGAGCGGCCGTTTAAGGGTCGAACTGACAAAAGATCTGGGCCTTAGCCCCCGCCGTCCAACAAGTCGCGCCGTTTTCGTCTATCCTGACTTGCATGGCAAAGTCCAAGACGAAAAAGCCAACCGCAAAAAAGAAATCCCAGCGTCAGAAAATATCGGCGAAGTTCGCAACCTCGATCAGCCCATGGCTGAATGTTCGCGGAGGAGCCCGCGCGATCGACTTCTACAAGTCTGCGTTCGGGGCCGTCGAAATCTTCTGCATGGGAGATGGGACCAGCACCGTCGCTCGTCTTTCGATTGATGGCGCCGAATTCTGGCTGAGCGATGAGTCTCCCGAGCACTTCAATCACAGTCCCGAATCACTTGGTGGCATCAGCACCCGAATCATCCTGACTGTCGTGGATCCGGATGCTGTTTTTGCCCGAGCGATCAAATCGGGAGCCAAGGAAGTTTATCCAGTAACCGATGAGCACGAATGGCGTATCGGACGTGTGGTCGATCCCTTTGGCCACCACTGGGAAATCGGGCGTCCGCTCGCGTGAATAGGCACATGATTCTGCTGTCGGGTTTCCTGTAGAGAGCCATCCCAAACACCGCACCACTCGTGGCCCTCCAAACCTCTGCGCTGCCGCGGTGCATCTCAATGTCGCATGCATTTCGGATGGTGCCGAAACGGCTCCCCTCGATTCCTCCGCAGCGCGTACCCTCTCGCTCCTTCGGCCTGCTTTTACTCTCAACGGTGCCGCGTGCAGCTCTGCACCCGTCGCAAGCTGATCCGCCTGAAAATTCCACCACAGCGCCGAAAAACGATCGAATGACTAGGAGTACCATGATGTAAGGCGTATTTGGGAGTAAGCGATGTTCACTTCCAAAGATAAGCTTGCGTCTGCATTTCCGATAGCCGTCTGTATCCTGTTCTCAGTTCTTCCTCTTTGTGCGACCGCCGACGCCCAGGTTCTCAACCAGGACCAGGAGATTCAGCTTCACAACTTGCCGTTTCTGACCGCTCGCTCGAAAGACGCCGGCGATGTGTTGCTGACGGCCCTGGAAACTGTTGTCAATGACCGGGAGATTTGCTGTTCGAGGGACTCCGCCCTTCACGACAGTGCTCTACGCGCCGACCCCACCTCTTTGAAAGACGTGTCGCTAAAGCTTCAGGGAAGGCAATTATTGAGCGATGGCCGTTCCGTCAAGGTGACGGCTGATTGTGTGTCGTCCGATTCACTCAATGCAGGGCGCCTCATTGCCTCGATCCAGAGTCAACAGGCTGCACTCATAAAGTGGCACTCCCATGTTTATGTTCTCCATGGGGTTGTTTATCGATGGATTGCGTCTGGAAACATTGAGTCTTACTCACCAACGACGGTGATTCATAAACTGCTTCTTTGGGACATAAGATTCTCAGATGCAAGGCGCGATGTTGTCTTCGACCGAACCACTGACGATCTGAGCAAGGTGGAAGGGGGATTGTTCCTTCAGGCCACGCCCGAGTGAGAGTCTGGCGTTGCGCTTTTGATATTCGGATTGTGTCTTACCAGCGAACGAACTCAAGCGCCTTCCAGAATGATCTTTCGAATTCTGCGCGGCGCCAGCTTGCACAACGATGGCAGGAATCGTGGAGCCGTTGTGGGAGGGCTTCCGCTCAGCTTCACTCGAAAGCTCAGCAAGCATCGCTTGCACGTAGCAAACTTCATTGGACAGCCCGCCCGTGCTCATCGGTCTTACTCAATTCGAGAGTGACTCCTCTGGCGCAAATCGAACACCGTGGCTCTGGCCATTTCCGAAGCGAATACGGCAACCGCTCATAGCGACCTCCATTGTGTACGCAGCCAAAATCGTGAACGAGTACACGTATGCAAGTGCACTACCGGAACTGATGCAGCGTTGTAAAGCCTTGCTCTTCGTGCAAACACGGAATCCCCGATGCAACATACCGGTCATTGCAACGGCACCGTCTACGGCCTCTGCGGACCCGTCGCTGGCTCCGGCGGTGGTATCGGCTCGTTCCGCTCGTTACGATTCAGAGCACCAGGCGCTGGGGGAGGAATCCGATCATTTCCATTCCGATCCAGCGGGGTCTCAGTCCCCGTACTCTCACCTTTCATCAGGTCCGTCTTTACTTCTACTTTCTGATTCGGCAGTGGACTGATCTGCGTTTCAAACGTCTGATATCCCGGCAACGCGATCTTGATCTTATGCGGCCCTGGCGCGACGAGCAGTCCTTGTCCGGCACTATCGAACTCGCCGACGTGCCCCACAAACAGCCCGTCGAGAAATACCGCCGCCCGCGAAGGATTCACCACGATTTTCACCGTTGATGTCACTGCCGGCATCACTCCAGTGGGACCTCTCTGCATCGCGACGTTGATCACCACCTTCTCGCCGGGCTGCAAATTTACCTTCTGCTCAAAGTCGCGGTACCCATTTTGCTTGACTGTTACTGTGTGTTCACCCGGAAGGAGTAATACCTTCTTCGATCCCTTCAACTCCTTCAGATATCCCACATACTGACCGTCGACCCACACCCCCGACGTCTTCTCCACCTTCGATTTGCCTTCGAACGTCAATTCGCCCATCACTTCGTTGCCCGCGTAAGCGAGGCTCGCAAGCAGTGCGCAAATTGCCACCAGCACGGCGAAGCCGATCCCTTGTTTCCGAAAGATCATTCTCATGGCGTAAGCCTCCCGTTTCTCAGCACCCAGCAGAAACCGTGCCAAAAAGCTAACCCTTTGAATTCAGATGCATTTTGCAGGGATTCTTCTTACTGAAAAGGAAGGCGCACCGGCAAAATCTTCGCGCCCTGTGCGGACAAAATGACGCGGAATGTTCGTAAATATCGCCGGCACTCTGCGAGTGCCGGCTCAGAAATAGCTTAGGCGGCCCAGCGCTGACGCGCATCCGACCCGTGCTGCTTTACCATTTTGTTGTAGTTGCCCATAATCAGGAAGGGCGCGGCCCACTGTCCCACAAACAATGACCAGTGTTTCTGTCCTGCCAGGTGCAATACCAGCGAACCGACCATCGATCCTACGGCCAATCCTAAGAATAACGATGAGGGCAATTTCGATGTCTGGCTCTCGATTGTCCCCGTGAACCGATCTTCCACCTGTCCACTAACTTCGGTTTCCATCACAACCTCACATCATTCGGGATGATTTCTCTGAGCGGGATCACTTTTAGATGCCGCTTGATCACTGCGGTTGTAGTAGATCGTTTCTGGACCGTTTTGATCGCATTGAGAAAAACGTTGTCCCAAGCTTCAAAACGCAACCGCGACGCGGCGAAAGAGTGCAGCCCATGGCGCAAGCCGTGGGTGAAGTGGTTGCAAAAGGACTAGCCCCGAAGGGGCGAAAGAACGGCGTCACACACTGGCACTTGCTCAGATTTTGATTGGTTCAACTGCATCGGCGCCCACGAGATTTTTCGACCCGGTGCTTTACTCGTACCTCAGCGCCGCCATTGGATCAATCCGCATCGCCCTCCGCGCCGGAATGTAGCACGCCATTATCGCCACCAGTCCCAGTCCCACAGCGACGGCCGCAAATGTGAGAGGATCGGTTGGCTTCACACCGTACAAAAGTCCAGCCATCAAGCGAGAAAGCAAGAAAGCCCCTGTCAGACCCGCGACCGATCCGGCTACAGCCAGCCACACTCCTTGCCGCACGACGAGCAGCAGAACATCTCCACGTGTTGCTCCCAGTGACATCCGCACGCCAATCTCGTGCGTCCGCCGTGAAGCCGAGTAGCTGATCACTCCATAAATTCCAACTGCGGCAAGAATCAACGCGACTGCCGCGAAGATGCTGAGCAGCATCATTTCGAAGCGCGGCTGCGCGTTTGCTTCGGAGACAACTCCATCCATGGTGACAACCTGCGAGATCGCCAGGTTGCGATCGAACGACCACGCCGCTTCTTTCATCGCTGAAGCCAAAGCCGCGGGATCGCCCGCCGAGCGCGCTACGAGTGTGATGTAGCTCATATGGCTTCCGACTTCCGTCCCGGCATCTCCGAGGAAATCGTGATTCTGAAATGCCGCAAGGTACACCTCCGGCGTCGCCTTGTCCGTCCAGTTATCCTGTTTCGCATCCTTGGCAATAGCAATGATGGTCAGCCAGGCAGGATTCTCTTTCTCAACGTCGAAGCTGATCCGCTTTCCCAGAGGATCTTCGCCGGGCCAATATTGCCGCGCCGCCTGTTCGTTGATGATCACCACGCCAGGGGCGGCAACATTATCAGCGTCAGTGACGTCCCGTCCGCGAACCAGCGGCAGCCGCATCGCAGAGAAATATCCGGGCGTCACCATGCGGTAAACTGCGTGCGGCGATTCGCCTGGACGCGGCTTCGGCCGTCCCTCCATCCCGAAGTGCCAGCCCCAAAGATCTCCAGCCAAAGGCAAGTGATTGATGCCACCCGCAGCCTGCACGCCCGGAAGCGATCGAACGCGCTCGATCAGTTCGCGATAGAAAAGCTCGCGTCGGCCCGAATCTGCTTCTTTGGATCCCGCGACCGACACAATCATCGAAATCACGTTGTGCGGATTGAAACCCGGATCGACGGCTTCCAGTGCAGCGAATGTCCGAATCATCAGGCCTGCGCCGATCAGCAGTACGAGTGCCAGCGCAAATTCCGAGACCACGAGCAGGCTGCGCAACCGATTCCGCTGCATTCCTTCGCTGCCACCCCGGCCGCCTTCCTTCAACGTGTCGTTTACGTTTACAGCTGTTGCCTCAAGAGCGGGCACAAGGCCGAATCCAACACTGGTCAAAATCGTCGCTGTAAACAAGAACAGCGCGGCATGCAGGTCGATCGACACCGTTTGCACACGTGGAATACTAGCCGGACTTAGCGCAATCAGCGCGCGCGTTCCCAGCGCCGCAAGCATAAGTCCGAGCGCGCCGCCCACACCGCCGAGCAGAATGCTTTCCGTCAGAAATTGACGGATGAGTCGTCCTCGACCCGCCCCCAATGCCGCCCGTACTGCGATCTCTTTTCCCCGCGTTGCCGCCCGCGCCAACAACATGTGAGCGACGTTCGCACAGGTGATCAGCAGAACGAACGCGACCGCTCCGAGCAACACTAGCAGCGGCGTTTCGATCGAGCCCACAACTTTCTCCTTTAAGGGCGTGACTACGACGTTGCGATTCGTTCCTGGGAATTGCTGTTCCAGACGCGCGGTGATCGATGCAATTTCGGCGCGAGCCTGCGCCAACGACACTCCATCTCTTAGCCTGGCAAAAATTCGCAGGCTCCCGCCGCTGCTGTGAGTGCGTGAGACAAACGCGCTCGGTACCCATAACTCCGTCTTTGTCGCCCAGAACGGAGCAAAGCGGAACCCCTGCGGCATCACCCCGACGATCACATAAGAGTCTCCGTCCAGCGCGATCGGCTTCCCAAGAACGTTGCGATCGCTCGAAAACCTCCGCTGCCACAGCCGATAGCTGAGAATCACTTCGCGGTCGGCGCCCTTTCTATCTTCTCCTTCCAGGAATAAACGTCCCATCAACGGCTCAATGCCAAGCATGGGAAACAGATCTTGCGTCACCTTTAATCCCGGAATGTGTTCCGGAGAATCGATGCCTGTCAAGTTCGGAGACCAATATTCTGCTGCGCTCATTGCCGTGAAAGAACGGCTTTCGTCTCGCCAGTCAATATAATTCCCAGCCGATACCGGACCGTCACCATACATCAGTATTGTCACCAGTCTGCCCGAGTCTCGATACGCGAGTGGCCGCAACAGCACGGCGTCGACGACGCTGAAGATCGCAGTTGTCGCCCCGATGCCCAGCGCCAGAACGATCACTGCAGTCAGCGTGAACACCGGATTTCGCAGCATGCCTCGTATGCTGTGTCGCACATCTTGCATGAGCGCCTCCAGAAAGCTCACGCCAACTGCGTCGCGGCATTCCGATTTTGTCGTTTCCATTCCGCCGAATTCCAGCCGCGCTTGCCGCACTGCCTGCTCTCGCGTTATGCCCCCCTTCATCAGTTCTGTCGCGTGAGCCTCGATGTGGAAGCGCATCTCTTCATCCATGTCGCGCTCCATCCGGTTTGATCCCAAACTGGCGCTCGCCCATGAGCGAACTCGTGTCCACAAGCTCATACTTCCTCCGGCGTTGCTTGTAAGATTCCCGCAATGACTGCGGTCATCTCGTTCCAGCGCTCAGTCTCCGCCTGCAGTTGCCGCTTCCCCGCAGCGGTCAACCGGTAGTAGCGTGCACGACGGTTGTTTTCCGACTCTCCCCATTCGCTCGTGATCCAACCGTGACTTTCCAGTCGATAAAGCGCGGGATACAAAGATCCCTGCTGTATCTCCAGACGCTCCCTCGAAATCTGCTGAATCCGCAGCAAAATGCCGTATCCGTGCAGGGGACTCAGCGAGATCGCTTTCAGGATCAGCATGTCGAGTGTGCCCTGCAGAAGATCGAGTTGCTTGTTCATCAGTATCCTTCCTAGATTGTCTAGGAATACATCTCGCTCTCCTAGATTGTCAAGGAGAGTTTGAGAAGAGATGAGGCTGCCTCCCAGGAACGTCGCCTGGGGGGCGTCGTTGGAGTCTCCGGCTAGTGATTGTTTCCCCAAACTGTTTACGAACGCCTGCCTGTCACTTTTACCAATTGCGAATCCGTCACGAAAGCACAACCTTCGAGGCTGGTGCAATGCGATGAGACATGCGTCAATAAGGGGAAGATCTGCGCCAGCGATGGCGATGATATTGCTGGCTTGCGTGGCGTTCACAGCGGTTCCAACTCCGCAATTGCCGGATCCAGGCAAAGCTCCTATGAGCCGCCCGCAACAGATCCAGATGGGCTTTCAGGCGGCCTCGCAGGTGTATCAACAAATGCCGGTGTTGCCTGACAGCAGTCCAGAGACGCAATACATTCGAAAGCTGGGGAAGCGGCTGGTGGCGACCATACCGGCGCAGAATTCGTGGCCGTTTGAATTTCATACTGTGCCGCAAAAGGAGATCAACGCCTTCGCGCTGCCCGGCGGACCGATGTTTGTGAACGTCGGCACGATTACGGCGGCATCGAATGAGGCCGAACTGGCTGGTGTAATGGGGCATGAAATGTCTCATGTCTACATGCAGCACTCTGCGAAACAACAGGGAAAGGCGCAGACGACGGAAACCATCGCCGGCATTGCGGGAGCTATCCTAGGGGAAACCGAGCACGGAGTCGTAGGATCTTTGGCACAGGAGGGTCTCAAGTTTGGCGCACAAGGCTTGATATTGAAGTATTCCCGCACCGACGAGGCGCAGGCGGACGCTGTCGGTACCGTAATTTTGTATAAGGCCGGATATAATCCGCAGGCCATGGCTGACTTTTTCAAGAAGCTGGCAGCCGAAGGATCGACTGGGCCGCAGTTCCTGAGCGATCACCCGAATCCGGGAAACCGGGAAGCGGCGATCCAGAAGGAAATCGCATCGTGGCCGGCTCAGAAATACAACACGGGCGACGGCTCCTTTGCTGTGACACGACAGCACGCCATGAGCGTGAAGCTGTATACAGCACAAGAGATCGCGCAAGGGGCTAAAGCCGGTCAGTGGGCGAAATTGAATAAGCAGAATGGCGCAACTTTCAAAGCGCCCGTGCTTGCCAGTGAAAAGACGCCTCTGCCGACCAGCACGAAGAAATGATCGGGCCGTTCGTCGATCGTTTCGTTTTAGCAAAACGAGGATCGGGATTCGCAGCCGAAGTCGCACGTTCAAGCGACTTTCGTAACACCCCATATCCACTATTGGGCTATTTCCCTAAACGAACGGGCCATTCCTTCCGTAGGGTAATTCCTCTAAGGTAACTTCCAATAGCGCGAATAGGTTTGTTTGCGGACTCCGAAGAGTTCGTTTCCAGCCTCCCCTGCTAGATCGGCGCCGCATGGCTGAGATCGATTTGGGCTACCGGTGCGCTAGTTAAGAGGGAAGGGAGTGCAGTAAACATGTCAGACGAGACTATCCGCTGTCCTTATTGTGTGTTGGGCAGCGAGTTCAGGCCCATGTCACCGCGAACGGATGGATTCTTCGTTTGCGGCATCTGCGGCCATACAGCAACACCGGAAGAGTCTTACGCGAAATGTCTTTGTCCTCGTTGCCGCCGCCTGAGCCGCGCGGCCGACCGCCTCGGGCGCGAGTTTCCTCCTATGGCATCCGCCGCAAATTCCTGAGAGCGCCAAGCCGCACGCCGCCGAAATCAACTCCCGTGATGACTAATATTCCACTGGCCGGATTTGACTAAGCAGCGCTCATTCGCCTGATATCATGAAGCGCTCTTGCCGCAACACAACGGGGATCACACATGAGAAAAGCAGCTCTGGTCGTGGTTGCAGTCGTTGTGCTGTTTAGTTCCGTCTCCCTCTTCGCTGCGGACCCAGAGTATGTCCTCCTTCCCGGCTCCGCAGTCAACGTCCTCGTGGATGAAACTATCAATCTGGGGATCATCACCATCGATGCCAATGGCAATTGGCATGACATCGATATCACGCAGGGTGTCCAATGGTCCATGAACGGGAAAATTGGGGGAGATGATCCGTCAGAAGGCAAGCTGACCGCTCAACTCGGCCTGCTTCGCGCTACTTACAAAGCCCCGCACACTGTTCCGAAAGTGAATCCGGTTGCGATTGCCGTTACGATCCTGCCGCAGGGCCCGATCAAGAGCAAGCTCACTCTGATCTGCAACGTGACCGTCATCGATAAGGACAACATGTTCAACGTAACCGGACCGGGTCAGGCACCTGGCATGTACCAGCTTGACGATCGCTACTCGAACCCGCAAATGCAAGCCATGCTGGCTCGTGCCTACATGGCAGGGCCCGAACTCGCGATCAACGTCAGTGCGATGCAGCCCCGCGGCGCCGGCGGCGGAGAAATGTATCACAGTAACGGCACGATGTCTTTGTTCGTCAACAGCACCTCACTCGGCGAACACGAGTGGACTTTACCGGGCGCGAGCGCAACAACCGTGCAGCTCACGATTGCCGGTAAATCGATGGAAATGTATTCGACGGGCGATTGCCTTCCGCATGGAGACAGCAACTGCAAACCCGTCAGCACGAAGGGAGCAACTCGCATCATCGCCTTTGACCAGAAGACGGGCGAGGTTTCTGGATCCTTCCAAGGTCAGGTCGTAAAACTGGATAACGGAAAGCCGTCCACCTACGTGGTAGCTATCGGATCATTCAAGACCAAGCTGCAGTCGCTCGTTCCAGCAATGAAGTAAGTATTGCGCTCTCGACGATCGGAAGCACGGGGACGAGTCATTCGAGGCTCAACGCCGCGTATTCACAGTCTGTTATTTGCGCCGCTGCGCCATCTCTTGGGCGATGGCGGCTTTTTCGTTTGCGGGAAGCAGTTTCCCTGCGATAGGAAATACCACCTCGTCTTCGATCTTAATATGCGCGCTGTAGATTGATGCCAATTCCGCCACGGCGGTCCGAAACCCCTTCACTTCATTGACTGACAGATTGTCGTCGTTCAAACACTTCCTTCCGAGTTCATCGACTTCTCGGTGAAGCGCATCGGCGCGCTCGTGTTCTTGCTCCAGCGGATCCAAAGCCTTGATCGCGCTTTCCAATTCCGCATTCCTCATTTGCCGCAGTCTTGGAAACAGCGATTCTTCTTCGTCGGCGGTGTGTTTCGGTGCTGCGTCGCGAAAGTAGCGCAGCGCAGCTTCGAGCGCCGAGCGGGCTTCGGTTTCCAGTGGATGATCGAGCAGCGCCGCGACTTGCTGCAGCGATCCGAGAAACATCTCGATCCGTCGATGGCAGTCCGACAGAAGTCCGGTGGGCTCAGAAAAGCTGTGCGCTTTCGCTCCAATTTGAACAGGCATGACTAACCTCAGCATACCGCGGATAACGCCATTGTGGAGCGCGCAGCATCATCATTCTCGAAGGACAATCTGCTAGCGGATGTTATAAATGGCGTCTATGTCGGACGAAACGTCTTCTCGCAAGAATGATTGGCTGACGATGGTTGCGGTCTCGGCGCTGGCTTGCATCCTGCAGGATGTTTTGCATGAAGGGCTCGGGCACGGCGTGACCGCGTGGCTCAGCGGCGCTCATCAGATCACGATGAGCACTGTTGCGCTGCAGAGTGATATCGAGACGCGCTGGGTTTCGGCCAACGGAACGCTTGTGAATCTCGCGACTGCGGCGATTCTGTGGCTGCTGCTTTTGCGTCAGCGATATCGTCCGGTGACGCATTACTTCCTGGTGCTGGCGCTGGCTGGAAATCTCTTTACCGGAACCGGATATTTTCTGTTCTCCGGTGTTGCCAACTTCGGTGACTGGAAGCAAGTGATTGCGGGCTTGCAGCCGCAGTGGGCGTGGCGTGTTGGTCTGATCGTGCTTGGCGCGTCGTCATATTACGCGTCGATGCTGCTGGTCGCGACGAAACTGCGTCCATTTCAGGGAAGGGAACCGCGCATATTGCGGTGGGTCTGTTGGACTCCTTATTTCACGGACGGAGTGCTCGCGGGAATTGCCGCGCTGTTCAGCCCGCTGGGATTGTTCTACATGATCGCGTCGGCGTTGCCGTCGACGTTAGGCGCGAACTCCGGACTGCTCGGCTTGCCGAGCATGATGTGCCGCGGCGAGCATAAAGAAGGAGGTATCGTGATCCCGCGCAGCATTCCATGGATCGTGGCCGCAGCGATCGCGAGTGCGTTCTTTATTGTCGTGCTCGGTCACGGGATCACGTGGTCGCGGTGAAAGAGGAGTCACCGGCACGATTTTTGCGGTTCATTCGAGTCCCGAACGCCTATTTTCAAACCGTTGTCATTCCGACAAGCCGCGAAGCGGCGAACGAGGAACCTGCTTCACCTCGCCCCGATCACATCCCACGCGTCTCGCCACCGCTCCCACCGCGCAACTGGTCCGTTCCCCTCCGATCGTCGACGCGGGGAACTCCCCAAACGCATCTCAATCCCCGGATACAGCCGCAAACTCTTCGCCCGTCCCACCTTCTCAATCGGGATCAAATACCACGCATCCACCGGTTGCACGTGCGCCGCAATCACATCAATATCTTTTTTCGTGTACCGTTTCTTCCCTCCGTGCCGCGTCGTATGCACGGGCTGCACCTCGTATCCCCGACGATGCAATCTGCCCGTACCCTTCACCTGCACGCGCACCGCGCGCCCGTCCCGCCGCCACACCACAAAATCAAACTTCTGATTGTCTCCCCAAGGCAAGGCCACATCGAACCCCATCATCTCCGCTTTCAGCAAAAACGCCGCCTGCGAAATCTCCCCCGCCCGCTTCGGATTCCCCCGCAACCGCAACCACCACTTCTCGCACGGATCCGCCGCCGCACAAAGCCAGGGAATCACCGTGCGGTCCCCTGTCGCGAGCGCAGAAGGAACACCAGCATGCTGTTTTGTCATCCCGAGCGAAACAGGATCACCCGCGATAGCGGATGATCCTGTGCAGTCGAGGGACCTTGCGTCCGACGCATCTTCCACCTCAAACCTTGCTCCTGTCACCGTCCTACGAATCACTAACTTCACAAACTACACTCCTCCCCAACCGCGCCGCCCGGCGCAGCCTGTATCCCAAAATTGATTTTTGCGCAGATACTTAAGAATAAGAACTACGTCCCCGCATTTCCGTGACATGAGATACGCCTCGAAGTGATCGCCCACACCACAGAGGGGACGCGCCTCGAACTTCATCACTCTAAAGATGTTTCGTCCGCTGTGCCCGAATGTTCGAGCCAAATGTATATGAAAAAACTTCGCGAAACGCCGAGAGGATAGAGCGTCCGCCATTAAGCAATCGCTGTCACAAGGTGCTAGATTTGAACAGGACTACTTTTCCGAGGAGTACCAGCCATGCCTATGCCCTTTCCCGCCTCATCCGCATCTGCTGAGATATGGCCGGCCTTGCCGCTCGCAGAGTGGGGACCGACCTATCACAACCTTCATATGTGGTCGCAGATTGTGGGAAAGGTCCGACTCGCGTTGACGCCGCTGGCAAACCACTGGTGGAATGTGCCGCTCTACGTTACGGCTCGCGGCTTGACGACCTCGCCAATTCCTTACGGCAAAGATGCGTTTGAGGTGCGTTTCGATTTTATCGATCACCGGCTGATCGTCGATCGCTGCGACGGCAGGGAAGAATCCTTTCCGCTCGTACCGAGAACCGTGGCCGAGTTCTACCAGGAATTCATGGCGATGCTGCAAGGGCTGAGCATTGATGTGAAGATTTTTCCGAAGCCCGTGGAAGTACAGAATCCGATCCCGTTTGCAGAGGACCGGCTCTACAAGGCTTATGACGCCGATGCGGCTTACCGCTGCTGGCGCATTCTGCTGAGCTGCGACACGGTATTCAAGAAATTCCGCGCGAGCTTTGTCGGCAAGAGCAGTCCCGTACATTTTTTCTGGGGAAGCTTTGACCTGGCGGTGACGCGTTTTTCGGGGCGGCGTGCGCCGGAGCGTCCAGGTGCGGACGCGATTACGCGGGAAGCGTACTCGCACGAGGTGATCAGCGCAGGATGGTGGCCCGGGGCAGGAATCGATGGCCCGGCGTTTTACTCGTACGCGGCGCCGGAACCGGAGGGCCTTGCGCGACAGAAGGTGCGTCCGGCATCTGCTTTTTATCACTCGGAGTTGAAAGAGTTCGTGCTGATGTATGATGCCGTTCGGCTGGCTGCGAATCCCGAGCAGGCGCTGCTTGATTTTCTCGAGAGCACGTATGAGGCGGGCGCGGCGCTTGCGCTCTGGCCGCGTGCGGAGTTGGAAAGAGAAAAGACGGCGGCGTAGTGGGATGAAGCGAGTTCATAGGCCCGGTGGCCCATCCTTCGCGTTTCTGCCGAAGGGTGGGGATTCTGACGGCTGAGTCCTGAGTTGTTGAAATTCCCGCAGCACTTTTCTACGGCTTCCCCATCTTCTCTCGCATATGCTTCTCCTGCTCGTCGGTCCAATACCCGCAATCCAGGCGCAGGAATACTGACGTGTATGGGATCGTCATACGGGTTTTCAGGACCAAGATGTGAAAGGTCTTGCCGGCCTCGTCGAGCTTGGAGATGATCTGCTCGTGCGGGAGCGACTGGCGTTCGAATTTCTGCGCACCGAACGACTCCAGGAAATGATCCAGCGAGTCGCGATAGTAGGTCACGCCCGGGGCGTCGTCCTCAGGGACGGCTTTCAATTCCGCGTCGGTGAATACTACCGGTCGCAAATGCGGCGACTCAACCACCTCATGCATCACACGACGTACGACGTCGAGTTGATCCCAATTGGTCTCGACGGTCTCGATCCCTTCGCTCGTCTGCAGGGGATACGCGGAATCGACAATCGCAATCCAGTTGCGATGTCCCAGAAGGGGGATTTCCTTGTGGAGGCGAACTTGCCAATCGGTGCTGGGGGCAGATGCGGCTGTGTTACTTGTGGCGCGCGCGCCCCCGCGCGCGTTGCCGGCCGATGCAAGAATGCAGAGGACCATGATGCTGAAAGCAGTTCGCAATCGAGGCATGGAAGCTCCTGTTACAGCAAAACTTGTTACTCGCAACATGAAGGCGGCTACCGAATGCTAGTGCAGCCGCAGCCGCCTAGCCACGCGTCATCGCACCCCTGTCATCCTGAGCGAGGATTGATCTTTGCGCGACAGCGCAAAGAACAACCGCAGTCGAAGGATCCCTACCCGTTTCGCGTACGCCGTTATTGCGGAGGGACTTCTCACCACAAATGTAAAGGAAATGTGTACTACACTCCTGAATCCTGCCTCTGGCCCCTGAGCACCAGCCTACGCATTCCGCGGATAGCTGCGGGCCTGCTCGATCCAGGTCTTGACATCCTTCTCCGAAGCGCCGGCCTTCTGGAGATACACCCGCAGTTCCGGTTCGTGCATGGATTCCGACGTCGTCGTGATCGCAGACTTTTCGAAATCGATACCGACCACGATGAATGTCTCCGGACGCGCCCCCTTGATCTGCACCACACGATATTTAGTCGCCATTGGATCTCCTCAGATGATGGGACAAGAGTATCAAATGGCAGAGTCGCAAAGGCCACAGCCCCTTACCTGTCATCCTGAGCGAGGATTGGTCTTTGCGCCAAAAGCGCAAAGATCAACCGCAGTCGAAGGATCCCTACCCCGACACGAAGCTCAACATTTGCCTGAAGGAATTTTCACGATGACTGCCACTGACCACTGGTCACTTGGCTCTGGGTCTATCTCATACACCAGAATCTGAAGTCATCCAAGACAGACAAACAAAGGATCCAATACGTCGCGAGAAAGGTCAGTGGAATTCCTGGAATTTCCGCCTATTCTTTCACTCCCAGTTGCCAGAACAGGAACGAATATACATCTGTGTATTCTTCGATCTGCTTTGCAACGGGCTTTCCGGCGCCATGCCCGGCTTTTTGCTCGATCCTTAGTAGTATGGGCCGCGTTTTGCTTTGGCCGTTTTTTGCTTCGGATTGCATCAGCGCGGCCATCTTTTTTGCGTGCATGGGATCGACGCGGGTGTCGGTGTCGGCGGTCATGAAGAGGATGGAGGGATATTCCGCTCCGTCTTTCACGTGCTGATACGGGCTGTAGGCGTAGAGCCACTTGAACTGGTCGGGATTTTCGGAGCTGCCGTATTCCGGGATCCAGAGCTTGGCGATCTGGAAATTCTGATAGCGCAACATGTCGAGCAGCGGGACCTGGCAGACTACGGCGCGGAAGAGGTCGGGACGCTGCGTGATCATGGCTCCCATGAGCAGGCCGCCGTTCGATCCGCCCTGGATGGCGAGATGATTTTTGTCGGTATATTTTTCGGAGATGAGGTGCTCGGCCGCGGCGATCATGTCGTCGAAGACATTCTGTTTCTTGTCGAGCATGCCGGCGCGGTGCCAGTCTTCGCCGAACTCGGCGCCCCCGCGCAGGTTGGCAACGGCGAAGATGCCCCCGTGCTCCATCCAGAGATACGCGGTGCGGCTGAATGTGGGCGTGAGGCTCACATTGAATCCGCCATAGGCGGTTAGCAGAGTGGGGTTCTTGCCGTTTTTCTGAATGCCTTTCTTGTGAACGACGAACATGGGGACGCGCGTGCCGTCTTTGGAGTGATACCACTCCTGGGCGACTTCGTATCCGGAGGGATCGATGGAGGGAGCGTCGACTTTGGTCCAGAGAGACGTCAGCCCGATGACGTCCTCGGCCGGTCCACTCGGCTTGGTTTCGGTGTGCACAGGTTTCAGATCGAGGCGATAAACGCTCGGGGGAACGGTGAAGGACTGAAACCCGTAGAACATTTCATCGCGATTCCACTTGCCGCCGGTGCCGAAAACTGTCCCGATGGCCGGCAGTGAAATATCGGAAATCTTTTTTCCATCGAGGTCTAAAAGTTCCAGCTGCGATGTTGCATTTTGTTCGTACTGGGCGAATAGCTTGCCTCCGTATACGGCTACGCCCTGGAGCACGGCGTCGGTCTGCGGGATGATTTCTTTCCAGGCGTCGCGCTCGAAATTTCCCGCGTCGGTTACGAAGACGCGATAACGAGGCGCGTCTTCGTTCGTAGTGATGTAGACCTTGCCTTCGTAAACGTCGGCGCCGTACAGGAAGTTCTTGCCCGTGGTCAGGCGAATGGGGGCCTTGTCGGACTTGAGATCTTTGAGGAAGAGTTCGGACTTCGTCCATCCCTGCGAGACATTGATAAGGAGCCAGCGGCCGTCGTTGGAGAGCGAAACTCCAGGCCAGTCTTCGGGATCGCGTCCTTCGCCGAAGATGGGATCGTCGGTCACGACAGGGCTGCCGAGTAGATGGAAAAAAACGTGGCGGTTGTACATCTCCTGTCCAGCGGGAACATCGCCTTTGTTTGGATAGCGCGTGTAGTAGAAGCCGGAGTTGTCGTGCAGCCACGCGATTGAAGCGGCGCGCGTGCGCTCGATGGTGTCAGGCAAAATTGTTCCCGACTTGGTCTCGATGACGTGGAGCGTGGACATCTCCGATCCGCTGGGCGAAGTTCCATAGGCGACATACTTGCCATTCTCGGAAGGCTGAAACCAATCGAGCGCGATGGTGCCGTCTGCAGCGAGTTGGTTGGCGTCGACGAGAACGCGGTCGGGACCATTGACTTCGTCGCGAACGTAAAGTACCGGCTGGTTCTGCATGCCTTCGCGCTTGGTATAGAAATAATGTTTACCGGCGAGCACCGGCGGCGTGATGTTACCGATCGAGAGCAGATCGGTGAGGCGCTTATGGATGGCGTCACGTCCGGGGAGGGGATCGAGAATGGCGCGGGTGTAGGACATCTCTTCGCCGACCCATTTCTCTGTTTCGGGAGAAGCTCCGTTTTCGAGCCAGCGGTAATTGTCGACAACTTTGGTGCCGTGGTAGATGTCAACCACAGGCTTGGGCTCGGCGACAGGCGGAGTGTCGGGGGGCTTGGTTGTTGCCGAGCCCTTCGAATCGTGTGACGGCGTGCCGGAAACCGCAGTCAGCACAACAAAGGAAGACAGGAACACAAGGGAGAAGAGAAGCAAGAACCGCCCTCCAAGCATAAGCACCTCTGGCAGTGTGAAACGCTAGCGTATCAAAGGGGAAGCATCGCGGGACGCTTTTTCAGAACGCCCTCAAAATGCTATGATGCTAAAGAGTTGGCCGCCAGGCCAGCGCCACACTCCTCAGTAGCTCAATGGCAGAGCATCCGGCTGTTAACCGGAGGGTTGTAGGTTCGAGTCCTACCTGAGGAGCCATTCTTTCAATGGCTTACAGGTGCCGAAATCAGTTGTTGGTTGTCGGCTCACTCACAACGGCGGGTGACTTAGGTCACGACAGGACATGTTGCGAGAACCCCCGGCTTCTCGATGCAAACCGCGAGATCTTCTGCGTGGGCGCGCTCCTAACCAGCGTAATCCTAAAGTTGGAGGAGGTACCATCGTCCTCCTGGGGACAGGGAACGTAGCCTACGTTTGGTGAATTCATGTGGGGGGCGAGAGGGGCGGCATCGCCCTCAAATCCCGTGAAACATTTCTCGGGTTCACCAAACATTTCTCAAGGGCGAACCAACTCAAGAGGCGAGATCTTCTGATCACGCTGGCAGCGCAACACCGTCCAAGATATCGGCCGGCATGTTAGCTCTCATTATTTGAGGCGAGACGTCTCATCTAGTGTGCATGGGCCTTGCAGCGGAAAGAAGGAGTTCAGCATGGGAAATATTAGCCGTCGCGATTTTCTGGCTATAGCCGCGGTTTTCGGTGTAGAAGCCGCCTGGGCTCGCTCGTTCGCGGCCCCCTCCTTTGAAGCCCAGCTCTTGACTGGGTGGGTCGGTTGGCCAAAGCACACTTCGCGGCTGCCGGGCTTTCGGGACGCGGCGTTTTCAGTCTCGCGGTAAGCAGTATTTGCAAGCACTTACAGCACTTGGATAGCTGCAGTAAGTCTTTCAGACTTCGTGAATGATTTTTCGCGTTGGACCGCGATTTAGGCCGAGAATCGGCAAGATCGGTGACCCAAATAGGTTGCTAGCCTCGCCGTTAATGCGAGAATCGCATCGAGGCAATTGAGGCTACTGAGCTGAACCTGCTTGGTGGAGTGCCTTGCTGGCGATGAGTCCGAAGCCTCTGGAAGTGGCTGACTTTTGCAAGGCATGCAACTGGAGTTGGGCCTGTGCACGTTGCTTCGTTTTGTTCGCAAGTTCTGCCATCGCCAACTCATCTGAAAGCTCTATACCGACAAATCTATAGCGGCGTGCATCACTCGCCACTCGCTGAAGGAGCGCGCGTGAGGCATCCAGATGGTCGGAGACCAGAAGGACGCGACCTCAGGTCAATTCGAACTGTAAACGAAGAAAACGGCTTTGGGTCGCATTTCCGAGTTGTCGAGCTGCTTCCATTTCTCTTTGAGCTGCGTCTTGTTTACCCTCGGCGAGTAACGCATCAATCAGTACAATGCTCGCACTGAGTTCATCGTCAGCTTGTCGCTCGCTGTGAAACTGCTCTTTGCACCCACGAACTGATACCTCCGCATCCGAGGCACGACTTTCCTCAATCGCCAGTTTTGCCAAAGACACACGGCTTTCAGTTGCGGTCTGTTTTTCGCCGGCTTGATTTCTGAGATCAAGAGATTCTTCGTATCTCTTCTGCGACAAGACGAGGTCACCCCGATCCAACGCTACATCACCCATCCCGCTTAGCACATAGGCAGTTGCGTTCTTGTCTTCAATTTTTCGCGCAATCACTTCGGCCTGCCGGTAGGCCGCGTCCGCTTTGTCGAGTTCGCCATTTTGTCTCCAGATGTCCCCAAGGCTGTCAAGATTCAGGACTACTCCTTCCTTGTCATCGACAGCTTGATACTCTGGAATGGACTCCTCTAACAGTCTCTTGGCTTCCATCAGTGCGCCTTGAGAAAAACGCGCGTTAGCGAAATTACTGAGGGCGGTGGCGACGCCATCCCTGTTGCCAACCTGGCGAAATTTCTTTACTGCCTGCTGAAGCATTTCTGCAGATTGTGTGAGATCACCCCGTAGAAAGTAGAGAGACGCGAGATCCGTGCTCATCATGGCTTCGCCATTTGGGTCTTTCGCGGCAATCGAGCCTTGAAGGGCATTTCGGCAGATATCGATGGCTTCTGTGGAGGCATCTATGGAGGGCTCTTGCTGACAGAGAATGCCGTACGTTCGACCGACAATGACGGGTGATCCTTGTGCAGTCGCCTTTTCGATCGCCAGCTTCGCCGCAGCGCGTGCTTTGGTGAAGTCTCTATTAATCCATGCGGAAGCCTCTGTCATGTCAATCCGCGCGTCGTTACCAAGAGGAAGTGGAAGGTGGCGCAAAACAGCCAACGTCTGCAGCGAGTCCGCCGCACTAAGATGCATTTGGGCGGAAGCGAATAAGATTCCATAGTCCAGATTGTCCGGGAAAAGATGGTACAGAGAGCGATAGGTCTCAACCGCTTTGGGCCATTCTTCGACGGTTCTCTGATATTGGCCTTCGACCAGAAGCTGCTGTTCTTGTGAAAGATGATTTGAGAGTTCGAGGGCGCGTTGCGCTTCCGCGCGAGCTTTGGCGTCATAGCCCGTGTGCCACCACACATCAGAAAGAGCTGCGTGGGCGAGCGGGAAATCTGGATCGGCAGCGATTGCCTTGTTTAGTAAATCGCGAGCGGCGAAGTAATCGAACGCCCATATCCGTGTTCGTCCCTCGGCGTAGAGGCGGGCGGCCTTTTCGTTGGAGGGAATGGCTGCCCTGGTGGCAATTTCGATTCCTTCTGACGGTGCCGCCACACCAAGACTTTGCCGCAGTTTGTCGCCTAAATCAGAAACCAGGTTAAAAAGATCATTCTCGTCACCCGACACGGCTTCCTCTGCGATTGTTTCTCCGCCAGAAGTGTCTTGAAGACGAACGTCAAGACGAATCCTGCGCTTGGGATCCGCCGGAATCATCGTGTATGAGCCCACTACCACGACATCCGCACCGGGGTTTGTCCGCAAACGCTGCAACGTAGATTTGCTCAGCGAGTCTTCGTCCCTCAGTGGTAGGTCGGTCTTTGCCCTGACCACATCCTCCCCGGGAACCAGGCGGAGCTCTCCGCCTGCGGCCAGTTCTGTGTTCAGCATTTCGCAGAAAGCGGCGGAAAGCCAATTGTCCTCTGGCCGGCCGGGCAAATTGCGGAAGCCGAGTACTGCGACAGAGCGGCGGACGTGCACTGGGGGAATTGAAGCCTCGGCGGTGCTCACGGAGGACCGCGCGCTTGGCCGGAAGACGTAAGACAGTATGCCTACCAGGAACAGCGCCAAAACCGCGATCATCGTCCAACGGTTCGCAAAATACCAACTGGGCCGGACGCCAGATATAGCTGCCGACGCAGGAACTGGACTGGGGTGGCTGGAAGCTTGCGGAGTCTCAACCTTCACCGGAGCGATGAATCGGTAGCCCCGGCGCGGGATAGTCTCGATGAACCGGGGATTGCTGGCATCATCCCCCAGAGCTTCCCGGACCTTCAGTACGGCCACACCCAAGCTCTTGTCGAATTCGACAAAGGTATTTTGCGGCCACAGCCGAGTACGAATCTCGTCCCGCGAAACAATCTGTCCGGCGCGTTCCACAAGCAATACCAATAACCGGAAAGGCTGTTCCTGTACCCGGATACGCACCGAATCGCGTGTCAAAGTCCCATTAGCCGGGTCAAGTACGTATAGCCCGAAACTGTAGGTGATTTCCGGGGCCGCAGAATGTTCTGGAGCAGATGCCTTCATACGCCAGGCGGGGGAGATTTGAGCGTCGAGTTTAGCACGGACAACAGGCTAAGACGAGTTAATCAAACTTCCTAACCCGATAACAACGAACGAATTAGCAGTTAACGCACAATTGGCCCACAGTTGGTTTGCAAATTCTTCCGGTTGCAAGCAAATTCCCGTCGTTGCAGCCCACCGACCAAATTCAATTTCTGCGGAGGGGGAGATGAGCTCTTGTCAATCTTGCGGAACGGCTCTAGCAGTCGACACACGCTTCTGTCAGTCCTGTGGATCAGCGACAGAAGTGAAAGCAGGCGTCTCTGCGACGGCAGTTGAGAGGCCGGCCGCTGTCGCTGTCATGTCTCAGCCCGGGGAGGCCGAACCGAAAATGATGGATACGAATGTGGTGGGAGCCCTGACCTACCTCGCCGGCTTCGTGACAGGGATCGTATTTCTTGTCCTGGACCCGTACAAGTCGAATTCCTTCGTTCGCTTTCACGCTTTCCAGTCAATTTTCTTCAATGTCGCATGGGTCGCGTTTTGGATTGTCTGGATGATTCTCTCAGCTGTCCTGACGCCATTGACGGCGGGAATCTTCGGCTTGATCGCTTTGCCGTTGATGTTGATTTTCACTCTCGCCGGCTTTGGAATCTGGATCTTCCTGATGTATCAGGCCTATCAACAAAAACTTTTCAGGTTGCCGGTCGTGGGTAAGTTCGCCGCGGAACACGCGGGCGTAAGGCTGTGATGTCCCATTTACAGGCTGTAAGAAGGAGAGAAACTTGGATCACTTTTCCAAACTACTGGCGGTGTTGGTCCTGTTTTCTTCTGTTCGTTTTGGACACCCGGCCCACTGATGCAGGCACAGATGGAAACAGTGGACATGGTCCCGGACAATCCCGGCACGTGGATGTTTCACTGCCATATCGATGACCACATGGATGCGGGAATGGTGACGCTATACAAGGTCGAACCCTAGAAGCGCTGGTAGCGCGAAAAGAAGCAGTCGGATCAGTTTGGATCAAGGAGAACTTCATGTTTCGCAGTTTCGTCTTCGCGCTTTGTGTTCTTCCATCATTCGTGATGGGTCAAGCCGTGACAGCGCGCGCGGCAGATTCCTGCCAGCCGGTGTTTGACGCGATGACCAAAATCGTGACCACGTCTAGCCACAGCTATACCACCCACACGGGTGGGTCCACCAACGGCACGCCTGCCGAAAGCGAAACGATCTACGTGGACGGCAAGACCTATATGCGAGCGCGCGGCAAGTGGATGCAGAGTCGAGTCACTCCTCAGGAAGTGCTTGACCAGCTCAAAGAGAACCGAGACCAGGGCAAGAACACCTGCCAGGTCCTGCAGAGCGAGTTGATCGGTGCCGATTCCGTAACCGTCTATTCCGTTCACAGTGAGACCGAAAATTTCATAGAAGACTCGCAGATGTGGATATCCAAGGTGACGGGAAGAGTTTTGAAAGAGGAGCAGGACGTCGATATGGGAGGCAGGATCGGCAAGGAGCACCGGTCGGCACGCTTTGAGTACAGCAATGTTCGCGCGCCCATGTAGCACCCTTTCAATCTCCACCAATACACAGACACGTCTCCGGAGAATTTGTCATGGCTAATTTTTGCGTGAAGTGCGGCTCACCTCTCACTGGTCCGTTCTGTACGAAGTGCGGAGCCGATGCGCGCGGTGTGACCCAATCGATTCAAGCGCAACCGAACTCCGCGCCACCGCAGGCTCCGCAAGCGACCGCTCCGGGGGTGTACACAGGTCCGCAACCAGCCATCACTCCCAATGCGCCGACGGCGCCTCATCCCGCCGCCTCCAAAAAGGGCATGAGCGGTCTAGCCAAGCTGGGCATCGCGGCGGTGGCCATCATCTTTGTCGGAGGAGCCGCTGGTGCAGTGGGCGTGTACTACGTTGCCCACAAGGTCAGCCAGAAATATCACGAGGTGTCCGCCGAAATTTTGGGATCAAGTTTAGATTCCAGCAGCATGGCGGGAAGTGGCCCCATGAGCGCCGACAGTTCTGGCTCGAGTAACGGATCGCTGGGGAATGTCTGCCGCTTCCTGCCAAAGGAGGATGTCAGCAGGGCGATCGGAGTTCCGATCGTACGCACAGAACCCGTCGACAACGGCTGCTCCTATATTGCAAAGGGCACGCAGGAAGAGATGACCGCGAAACATGCAGCTGCCATGGCAGGAGACCAAGGCGCGGATAAGAAGACCCAGCTGATCGCGGAGCAATTTGCCGGCGGAATATTCAAGATGACCCAGGCCGACAAGTCTCCGTCGGAGCGGGACACCTCGGGCGAGGTGCCGGTGTTCAATTTCTCGCTCGATCAGAACGCCGCCGAAGAACAGATACGACTCAACGCCAAAGTGTTGGGCACCCTGGGGCCTCAGCAAGGCCTTCCCGGCATCGGCGACCAGGGGTTTGTGACGGCGGACGGAATGATCATGTTCCGCAAGGGCAAGACGCTGATCCGGATTATGTATCTCACCTGCCCTTGTGGCGTGAATCAGGTCAAACCGCTGGCAAAGAAGATTGCAGACGCACTGTAGCAGGACCACGTAGGCACATAGATAGATAGCACGTCGCACTCGAGTTCAAATGGAGGCTCGGATGACTCATCGGAAACAGGACCCTATAGCGAAGTTCCCGCAAGTTGGCCTTAACCGGAAATACGATTTCGAAGGGTCCAAGGTGATCCACGGCTTCGATGGTGTTTCGCTGAAGCGAAACGGAACGGTCGCAGTCATGCTGGCCGTCATCACCCTCATTTCGGTCGCGTTGGCATCGGGGCAGACTGCGACCGAGCAGGTCGTTCCGTCCGCAATCAAGTACAACGGTGTGCTCGCTGACACTGACGGCAAGCCTCTGACAGAACCCCTGGAACTGACCTTCTCTTTATATAAGACGGAGCAAGGCGGAGCGGCGCTGTGGATGGAATCGCAGCGAGTCGAGCCCGACAGGCAAGGCAATTACACCGTTACGCTGGGCTCAACGACTGCGGCGGGATTGCCCGCCACGCTGTTTGCCGCCGGAGAAGCTCGCTGGCTTGGTGTGCAGATGTCCGGCCAAGCCGAGCAGCCTCGCGTGATGTTGTTGGCGGTGCCCTATGCCATGAAGGCTGGAGACGCGGAGACCTTGGGGGGACTTCCGGCTTCAGCCTTCATGCAAATGGGCGCGGCGTCCAACAATGCGTCGACAGCGATCACTTCGCCGACCACACCGGCTACAACCACATTAGCCGGTACATCCCCGTCCGCGTCTAACGTCACCACCACGGGCGGAACGCTGGGTACGATTCCGGTTTTCACGACCTCCACCAACATTCAGAATTCCATTCTCACGCAGAGCGGGACTGCCGGAGTCAATGTGGCCGGCAGGCTGAATCTGCCATCCACTGGAACTGCCACCGCGACGGCCGGAAAGAGCTCCCGGCCGGAGGATTTCGCAGCTTCGTCCTTCAACAGCAGCACAAGATCGGCCGTGGCGCAAACCTTCCAGTTGCAGGCGGAACCTGCGGGCAACAACACCGCCTCACCCTCGGGAACGCTGAGCCTGCTCTTCGGCTCGGGAACCGCCGCGCCAGCAGAGACGGGATTGAAGATTAACAGCAAAGGTCTGATTTCATTTGCGACTGGTCAAACGTTTCCCGGTACGGGTATTGGAACCATCACGGGTGTGACTGCGGGTACAGGCCTCACGGGTGGGGGCACGACCGGCAATGTGACGCTCACTCTGGATGCCACCAAAGTCGTCAGTGGCGTGACGGCTGGAACGGACCTGACCGGGGGAGGAACGGGCGGCGTCGTGACCTTGAACGTCGACACGACCAAGGTGCCGCAGCTGAAATCCAACAATGTCTTCGCCGGAACGCAGCAGTTTGCCAACACCGGAATCGGTATGGTTCCTTCCGGCACAAGCTATACACCGCTCTCTGTCGGCACAGCCAACAGCTTTGGTACGTGGTTGGCGATCAGCAATACCAGCAGTGGTGGACACACGTGGAACCTCGTTTCGGCTGGCGGAGCTAACGCCGAAGGTGCAGGAAACCTTGGCATCACGGACCTGACGGGCAAGAGCACGATCTGGCTCGAGGGCAATACGAACACGACAAACTTGGTGGCCAGCACGTCGGCCGGCGGAGCAATCGTCGATGCCGATGTGTACGGAACCAACAACGCCACTGGCACGCCGGGACTTCGCTTCGGCGGAGGCAGCAGCGGCGAAACCATCGCGTCCAATCGCAACATCGGACTGAACCGCTATGGTCTCGATTTCTACACTTCATTTGCGCCTCGTGTTGCCATCACGCAAAGCGGTCAGATGGGCATCGCCACGCAGGTTCCACACAACCAGCTCGACGTCCTCTCGAAGTCGAACGGATACGCAGCAATCTATGCAGCGGGAGGTAGCGCGGCCAGTGGTTCGGCCGCAAATGGTGGAGATGGTCTCGACACATTCGGCGGTGACGGGGACACCAGCAATAGCGCGACCTTCGGAGGCAACGGAATCACCGCTTACGGAGGAGGAGGAGGTGATTGGGGAGGGTATGGCATCCTCGCGATTGGTGGCAATGGGAATACTGGAGGCGGATACGGAATCTGGGCGGACCCCGGGAACAGCCCCCAGGGGGCATTGGCCGGACTTTTTGATGGAGACGTCACAATCATCGGTGACCTCACCGGCGGTTCCGTCGTGCACAAAATGGATGATCCTCTTGATCCCGCCAACAAGTATCTCTCCCACTCTGCCGTCGAATCGCCCGACATGATGAATATCTACAACGGCATGGTTGAGCTTGATGCGAGCGGCGAAGCCGCCATCACCATGCCGGACTGGTTCGGCGCACTGAACCGCGACTTCCGCTATCAACTGACCGCCATCGGCGCTCCTGGCCCTAACCTCTACATTGCCCAGAAGCTAACCAACAATGAATTCAGGATTGCAGGTGGCAAACCCGGCATGGAAGTTTCATGGCAGATCACCGGGATACGTCAGGATGGCTGGTCCAACGCGCACCGTGTCCCGGTTGAGGAACAGAAGAACGACGGCGAACGAGGCTTCTATCTGCATCCAGAACTTTATGGGCAGCCCGAGGAGAAACAGATCGAGTGGGCACGCCATCCAGACACCGCGCGCAAACTGAAGCAGCTACGTGATAGCAGGATGCGACAGGCCGGTAACCTTCTAAATGAAAAACGGCCTCAAGTGCCCACGGCAAAACCACAGAGCGATTAAGAGCGGTCTCAATTTTTTTCCACACCCCACACCCTGATATCACTACATGGTTCCGCAGAATGGCACATCGAAAAACTGGGTCGTAAACACGCCCTTTGCCATCCACCAAATTGGGCTGCGGGAACGTACTGAGGATCCCTGGACCATCGGCCATAAGGGAGTTCGCAGTCAGCTTTCTTCTTGCTCCTGAGCGCAGCAAGCCGTATATTTATGCGGCCTCAGTAAGCGTTTACTCAAAGCCATCAAGACCGGACGGATCTCGTGGTTACGGGCTAGCTCTAAAGGAGGGTTTCCATGCCTTCGAGACGGCAGTTCTTGCAGCAGGCTTCGACCGCCGCGTTAGCTGTGTCTTCCAGCGCTTTTCTCGGGCGCCTTGTGTCGGCGCAGACTTCGTCAATCGCAGACCAAGCCGTTCGGATATTTATCGACGGGCGCCGCAGCATTTCGCCTTTGGACCGCAATTTATTTGGATCTTTTCTTGAGCAACTCGGACGGGCGATCTATGAAGGCATCTATGACCCGGGTTCGAAATTGTCCGACTCTAGCGGATTCCGTAAAGACGTAATGCAGGAGATACGCACTCTTGGTGTTCCCATGATTCGGTATCCGGGCGGAAACTTCGTGTCTGGCTATAACTGGCTCGATGGTGTAGGACCAAAGCAAGACCGGCCGCGCGTGCTCGACAAGGCATGGGACACGCTGAACTCGAATCAATTCGGAACGAACGAGTACATGCAGTGGTGCAAGGCTGTAGGAACATTGCCGCTCATGGGCCTGAATCTTGGGACGGGAACTCCCGAGCAAGCGGCAGCGCTTCTGGAGTATTGCAACATCGACAGAGGAACGCAATGGAGCGAGCTTCGCCGTAAGCACGGATATGCGGAGCCATACAACGTGAAACATTGGTGTCTTGGTAATGAAATGGACGGGCCCTGGCAAATTGGGCACATGACCGCGATGGAATACGGGATGAAGGCGCAGGACGCGGCGCGCCAGATGCGCTACGTGGCCCAGGATTCCTCCTTGCAGCTGATTGCGTGCGGCTCCAGCGGTCCAGGCATGCCTACTTATCTGGAGTGGGACCGCGAGGTGTTGGAGCAGTGTTATGAGAACGTCGACGGATTGTCGCTGCACCGTTATCTGGGAAATGATCGAGAAACGGGAGGCGACAGTGCGAAATTCCTGGCGATGAACTTGACGATGGATCGCCAGATTGCCGAGACGCTGGCAGTCTGCGATCTGGTGCGTGGGCACAAAAGATCGCCTAAGAAACTCTGGCTTTCTTTCGATGAATGGAACGTCTGGTATCGCGCGCGCGGCGGAGATGCGGCGGACGGCCACCGGAAAGAGGCGCCGCACCTTCTTGAAGAGATCTACAACCTCGAGGACGCATTGCTGGTGGGTGGCATGCTCAATACGTTGATGCGAAATGCTGATCGCGTGAAGGTCGCCTGCCTGGCGCAACTAATCAACGTGATCGCACCGATCATGACCAACGCCGATGGATTGTTCCGACAGACCATCTATTATCCATATTTGTGGGCGCTGCAGTATGGGCGTGGCAAGGTGCTGAATGTGCTGGTCGAGTCGCCGACATACGACGTGAAGGACCTTGATGCCGTTCCGTACATTGACGCGGTCGCGACAACTGAAAATGGGAAGACTTCTCTGTTCATTCTCAACCGCGACTTGGCGAAACCCCACGCGGTCGAAATCGTCTGGGAAGATCAACCGCAGACCCGAGTACTGATTTCTCAGGTGCTGACGGGAAGCGACCTGAAAGCGGTGAATGGGTTCGACGCGCCGGAAAGAGTAAAACCACAGGCCTTCGACAAACCTTCTACCGCAAACGGGCGGTCGAAGTTTGAGGTTCCAGCGCGATCGTACACGGTGATCCAGTGGGGAGCGTGACCACAGTTCAGGCGAATTGATATTGGCGCGGAGGCCTATAGACTCACATTCTTGCCGGTGCCTTCCAGCAAAGTTGTGTAGTGGTCAACGGGAAGGTTAGTGAATCGTTCCAGTCGACCACTAGGCAAAGGCCACTTGATGTCCACCCAATCAACCTTCGAACGAGGTCCAATCCCGAGCACGACGCGCGGATCATGAGAAGCAAGATAGCTCCCACCACCCGTTTTGGAAATGGACCGCTTCAAGTCTCCGGCCTGCCAGGTGATGATTGCTCCAATTGCATCCGGATTCGCGCGCTTCGCAACCAGTTTCAGTCCGAGCCAGTGATTGTGCCGTGCCGCATTGTTCTTGATCAGTATCGGTGCGTCGTCGTTGACCCCAACCAGGATGTCTAAAGCGCCATCATTGTTGAAGTCCCCAATCGCCAATCCGCGCGCGGCATAGGGAGTGGAAAACACCGGCCCGCTGGAAGCCGAGACGTTCTCGAATCGCTTTCCGTTGCCGTGAAACAGCAGCAAGGGCTCGGAATACTTCACCCCGCTCGAGTGTTCTTCGATCTTGTCGTCTGGATGTCCATTGGCAACGAGAAGGTCGAGGTCGCCGTCGTTGTCGTAATCGAAGTATTTGACGCCCCATCCGCTCATCAAGCGGGTCACGCGAGTGATCCCGTAAGGAACGGCCATGTCGTCGAAGGTTTCGTCGTGGTTGTTGTGGTAAAGGGAATACTCTTCATGGTCGGTGTTGGTGACGAACAGGTCGATCCAGCCGTCCTGGTCATAGTCGGCGGCATCCACACCCATACCTGAGCGCGCCTTGCCTTCGGCGCTGTAACCGACATTCGCCGGCAGACCTACCTCCTCAAACTTGCCATTACCCCGGTTGAGGAAAAGGAAATTCGCGACGGTATCGTTCCCCACAAAAAGATCCATACGGCCGTCATCGTTTATGTCGCAGGCCACCACTCCCCATGCCTTGCCGAGCGCCTTCGCAATCCCTGATTCCTGGCTTACATCCGTGAAAGTGCCGTCACCGTTGTTGTGAAAGAGCCAACTCGGCATAGGATCATAAACTTTAGGGATGCAGTAATAGCGCAGGCCGGTTCGAGGGTCGCCGCAGAATTTGTTTTTGGATTTGTCGAAGTCGGCGAACCTGCAGATAAAAAGGTCTAGCTTGCCGTCGTTATCGTAGTCGAACCAAACGGCACTCGTTGCCCATCCCGTCGTGGGAAGCCCAGCCTTGCGAGTAACGTCTGTAAACGTGCCGTTCCCATTGTTGCGGTAAAGAATGACGCCGTTATACTGCGTGACGAGCATATCGGGGAAGCCGTCACCGTCGTAGTCACCTACGGCGATACCCATCCCATAACCGCCCCCGGGTACCCCAGCCTTCTCCGTTACATCGGTGAACGTTCCGTCGCGATTGTTGCGATAAAGGGCATTGCGCAGCGGAGGATTTGGATTGAAAAAATCGCACTTGCCGCTATTGACCAGATAAATGTCCATCCAGCCGTCATTGTCGTAATCGATGAATCCACAGCCACCACCAACGGTTTCCGGAGAGAATGTTTCAGGCGAGCGTCCGTTGCGATGAACCCAGGTGATTCCGCTGGCTTGTGGCGCGACAAGTTCGAACGGTACCTCTCCCGTGGTAGCCAAGGGCCAAAGCCGCGAGAACCCAGACAACGAAGATGCCGCCGTCGCAGCCGCTATCTTGTTGAGAAAGTCGCGACGAGTACCCCCAAGCTCACCTTTTCCCTGGATCATGAGACTGCGTCTGCCCTCGAAACACAACGGTTGGAGTATTCGCCTTTCGAAGAATCTACACCTTGCGCGGGGCCGTCACAAGATGGAATCGCCTGTATTCTCGCGGGTTTGCGCGTTGCGTGTGTACCTTCGCGGTGCTATAAAGGACGACAGTTCTACCACCTTGCGTTCGGCACAGCGGCTCAATTTCATGCGGGCTCGATACATCGGTTGGGCGTTCTGGTTGGCTGTTGTCTTCGCAGTGGCAGCACGTGCTCAAACCAGCCACATTGAGACGGCAGCACAACTGTTGAACAACGGGGACACCGAGCACGCCGAGGCCGAGGCTCGAAAAGCACTACAGATCCCTTCCACGCGTGCGCTAGCCCTGGCTATGCTTGGCACCATTCGCTTACAGCAGGGAAAAACAGAGGAGAGCATTGAATTCCTGACACAGGCTCTTGGGCTGAACCCGAAAATGATCGGGGCACGCACAACCTTGGGGAATGCCTACGCGTTCAGCAATCAGCCGGATCTTGCCGCAAAGTCCTTTCACCAAGCGCTAACGCTGGATCCCAGGAATTTCAACGCTCGCTTCGATTTGTTCAAACTGGAAGCTTCTCGTCACCATTTCCAGCAGTCCCTGGATCTGGCCGCGCCGATCTTGCCGCAGCTGCATGCGTCTGACGAGGGCCTGGTTGTTCTCGCCTCCGACTACGCTGCGCTCGGCAAGACGAAGGAGTTGGAAGATATCGTTGTCTATTGGCAGAAGTTGCGGGAACCGAGCGACGAATCCGCTTTAGATTTTGCGGGTTCGCTTCTGGTCTGCGGCATAAAGCCCGAAGCGATCGCAGTCTTGGAGGGCCAGGAGAAGCGGCTCCAAGGCGGTGCGCAAACCGACACGGTTCTTCGGCTCGCGAATGCTTTTCTGGCTCTGGGATTGGTTGATCACGCCGAGAGAAACGCGCAACGGGCATCGTCTCAGAAGCCGGACTGCACCGCCTGCTACCAGCTGCTAGCGCAGATTGCAGAGCGTGAGGGTGATAGTGAGAAGGCGTTGTCGTATCTCGTAAAAGCTAAACAACTCGCCCCCGAGGATCCCGAAGTCCTGTTCCAATTCGGCAGCGTATGCCTGGAGAGAAACCTCCTCGACGACGCTCTGCCTGCCCTGAGCAAAGCCGTCGAATTGAGACCGGACAACGACGCATACGTCTACGCACTGGGATCGGCGAATGTGGGTAAGCAACGATTGGCAGATGCTCTGCAGCTGTTCCAACAACTACTGAAAAAACATCCCAAAGATGCCAGATTGATGTACGCGATTGGCGCCGTGTACTACCTGGAAGGCAAATTTACCGAAGCGGAGTCGTTGCTGAAGCAGAGTCTGTCAACTCAGCCCGACCAAACTGCCGCGGCGTATTATCTGGCGCTAACGTATGACGCGACGGGCAACGACGAACGCGCCATCCCCACGTTCCAGAACCTGCTGAAAAGCAATCCGCAGCACGCGCCGTCATATGTAAAACTAGGAGGCATTCTTGTCCGGCAACATCAGTATGAGGAGGCGGAACGGGATCTTGAGCAGGCAGTGTCTCTCGACCCCAACTCGGTCGAGGCGCACTATCAGTTAGGAGTCGTGCTCCGTCGTATGGGGAAATCCTCGGAGTCCGAGACGCAATTTGCAGAGTCCCGCCGGCTCGAAACAGAACAGAGTGCCCAACGGGATCTCCACCTGCGGCTGCTGCTGCCGGACTGAGGGCAAATGAGCCGAACCTTCTTCGACCGGCAGGGCCTCGATAGAGGATTACGTGCGCCTTCGCGGCGTGAGTTTCTTAGCGTCATGGGACGTTCCGGCTTGGTCCTCCCATTCTCTTCACTACTACCAGGACTTTCCTTTCAGCAAAAACCAGGAACTGTTTCGAAACCGAAATCTGCGGACGCCTCTGGCGTTGCAGGCTTCTCGTTTAAAGACATTACGAAGGAAGCGGGGTTGGCGGCCGCTGTCAACGTTTGCGGAGGAGTCGAAAAGAAGCAGTACATCCTCGAGGAAAATGGCTGTGGCGTCGCCCTGTTTGACTACGACAACGACGGATGGCTCGACATTTTCATGGTGAACGGAACCCGATTGGAAGGAATCTCGCAATCCCATCTTCCGACAAATTATCTATTCCACAACAATCGCGACGGAACATTCACGGATGTTACCGCCAAAGCCGGCCTGATTCGATCGGGATGGGGCTCAGGGTGCTGCATCGGGGATTATGACAACGACGGCTTCGACGATCTAGTGGTCACCTATTGGGGCGGCATTGTTCTCTATCACAATAATGGAGACGGGACCTTTACCGATGTCACCGAGAAGACGGGGCTGACACAGAAGGACCCTTACGCGCGCTGGAACACCGGGTGCTGCTTTGTCGATTATGACCGCGACGGTCATCTCGATCTCTTTGTCGCCAATTACGTGAATTTCGATCTGAAGACGATGCCAGTGGCAGGCAGCAATGCCTATTGCCGTTATTGGGGCCTATCGGTCGGCTGTGGACCTCAAGGTATGGGCGGCGGAACTAACATTCTCTATCGCAATCGAGGAAACGGAACGTTCGAGGACGTATCGGTACAGTCGGGCATTGCGGTTCCGCGAGGGCCATCGGAGCCATCCTTTGTGAGCGACCACTGGATCCCTACGGGGTCTTATGGATTGGGAGTGTCGGCCGCCGATTTCGACAACGATGGTTGGCCTGACATTTATGTGGCGTGCGATTCGGTCCCAAGCCGGTTCTATCACAATAAAGGCGATGGGACCTTTGAAGAGATCGGCCGCGAAATAGGGTGCGCCGTCAACGAGAACGGCGGCATGCAGGGTGGGATGGGAGTGGCCATCGGCGATTACGATTGCGATGGCTGGCTCGACATTGTAAAGACCAACTATGCCGATCAGACCGCGAACCTGTACCACAATAATGGAGACGGAACTTTCTACGATGCTGTCTTGCAGGCTGGTCTGGGAGTCAATACGAAGTATCTGAGTTGGGGAGTGGGACTGTTCGACTTCGACAACGATGGTTGGCCCGACATCTTCATTTCAAGTGGCCACGTATTCCCCGAGGTGGACACCAAAAAGCTGCATTTCACTTTCAAAGAGCGGAAGATTCTCTACCGTAACTTGGGGAATGGCCACTTTGCTGATGTCACGGCGGACAGCAGTCCCGTTCTCAGTGACCCCCGCCCGAGCCGAGGAACAGCGTTTGGAGACTTCGATAACGACGGCGATGTGGACGTTGTTGTGATCAATATGAATGAACCACCTACGTTGCTGCGCAACGATTGTCCTGGCAAGAATAACTGGCTGAAGGTCAAGTGCATTGGTACCAAATCGAATCGCAGCGGAATCGGCGCTCGCGTCCGCGTGGTAACGGGGAAGCATTCCCAGATCAACGAGGTCATGAGTGGATCAAGCTATGTCTCGCAGAACGACCTGCGGCTGCATTTTGGGCTAGGTACGGCGAAGGTAGTGGACTTGGTTGAAGTGAGATGGCCACTGGGACTGGTCGAGTCCTTCAAGAATGTAGACGCCAATCGACTGCTGGTGCTGCAGGAAGGACACGGGATCTTGCGCCGCGACAAGCTGGGCAGGTCGTAAATCATGATGGAGATAAAGAAAGGGATGGCCACAGCGGCCATCCCCTTTTCGATTCCCAGAGTACTTAGAAGAACACTTGCAATGCTAACTGGACTCGCCTTGGGACGTTGCACTGGCTACTGGTATTCCCAAAGCCGCCCGTTCCCCAAACCTGCCCGACAGGACAGAAATACACGCGGTTAAAGACGTTCCCAGCATCGGCCTCGAATCGAACATACTTACCTTCGCCGAAGAAGGTATCCTTTTGGATGGAGAAGTCCTCGTTGTAGTACGGGTAGCCGCGAACGCTCGAGTCAAGCCGTGGAGCGTTGCCGAACAGCAACGACCCCGGACTTCCCGCCTCAGGATCAGCCCATCCCGACTCGTTCAGGTAGGAAGCGGTAACTCCGTTTCCACTGGCACGACCACTGCCGACCTTATTCGGGAACTTCGCATTGTTGAACAGGAACCCTCCAAGATCATTCGGCATAGTAATCGAAAGCGGTCTCCCGGAGGAATAACTCTGAATGCCCGATATCTGCCAATCGCCAACAATCTTGTTGAGGACGCCCGACGCGTTGCTCAGCAAAGGTCTTCCCCTGCCGAACGGCAACTTGTAGATCCAACCTACCGAGAAGATGTTGGGAACATCGTCCTGGCTGACGGTATACAAATCGCTCATGTCATTGGGGTTCTGCACCGGCAAGGCTGTGCCATTGCCCAAGCCCCACTCCGAGTTTGTCATCAGATGCGAGTAAGTGTATGCCACTTTCACTTGGAACCCTGCGCTCATGCGCCGCTCGAATGAAGCCTGAAGAGCGTCGTAGCGGCTGTGTCCGAATGGGAGCATTCGCCAGGCGATGGTTTGATATTGTGGCCAAGGACGAAGTGCCTGCGCCACATCGCCCGTAAATGTGGGATAGGGTGCCGCAACGCCCCCACAATTTCCTTGGCACACGCCGTTGGAGAAGGGCGTGTTGAGCACGCTGGCTCCCAGATCCAGCACGCTGGCATTGTTCATATTGTCGTACACACCACCCGAGCTACGGCTGTCGATCAATCGTGTTCCGTGATTGCCCACGTATGCGAGGTCGATCGCCATATTCTGGCTTAGCTGCCGCTGGAACGATACCGACCAGTTTTGGTACCGAGGCATGGTATACGTCCTCGGATCTATCCCAACGGGATTGCCGCCGTTAGCGACACCGGCACTCAACTGTGGCGGAAGCGTAATGGACCCCGTTGGCCAAGTGCAAGGAATGGTTGTACCGGGCAACTGGGTGAGAGTCGTCGGACACGTTCCGGTACCTTGGAAGTAGAACGCCGGCGATAGCCCATTCGTAACGTTAGGCGCGACCGGATTGGTCTGATACCCGTCCACCGGATACGGGTCCCATGAATCCGCCGGGACGCCCGCGTAGTACATTCCGTAGCCGCCGCGAATGACGGTTTTCGGATTCAGGGAGTAGGCGAAGCCGATTCGCGGTCCCACGTTCCAACTAGTGTTTCCATTAGCTTTCGAGTTGTGGAAGACCGTCGCGCCCGGGACTCCAACTGGGTTCGGAGCGTTAGGATCGAATGTGGAGAACCGACCGTACTCCTCGGCTAGACCCCCTTGTATGTCGACTCGCAGCCCAAGCGTGATATTCAGATTTTTCATCAGCTTGAAGTCGTCGTTGCCCCAGAAAGACCCGTATTTCATCTTGGGCATGTACTTGAACGGCACGGAGAAATTGGCGCTGTCTACCTGGCCCAGGATGAATGAGGCGAATTCGTTTCCGGTCCCATTCCCGGCATTCATGAGCTTGCCGGTCGAATCGTACCCTGCAGTCTCATTATCGTTAAAGTTAAAGTTCCCTCCGGTATTAACTGCCCACCCTGTTTGCGGGAACGTCATGTACCGGAATTCCATGCCAGCCTTAATGGTGTGCCTCCCGGTTGTCCAGGCGACATCATCAAGAAACTGGTACCGGTTGTTGATGTCGGCTCCACCGCTCGCCCAGGGAGTGCCAAAGTGTGTGTAACCGTAGCGCCCGTTGAAATTCAGTTGCGGGAAACCTGCGTTATCGAAAATCGGCTCATCAGGGAGACCAAGTCCGAGCTTCTGGTTCCATCCCACCCCACCTGATAACTGATTGCCAAGCATCATCCAGCGGTCATAGGCAATCGTCATGTGATTGAACAGGTTCGGCTTGATGATCCAGTTCATCTGGATATGGTCGAAGTGGTTGGTAATGCGTTGATAGAAACCTTGGCCTATGTACGTGTCGTTTGCGGCCGAGTCGGTTTCGCCGTTGTTTACCGTGTTGCACCCGCCCGGACCGCCGCAGTGGGCGATGCGGGGGCGAATATTCTCGTAGTACGTGTTGGAAATCGAGAACTTGTCATTGAAAGTGTGATCGACTCGCAGCAACCAGGTCCTTACGTTGATCTTGTTGTTGTCGTCGGAGTTTCCACCAAAACCATTCGGGAGCATTCCTCCGTTTTGGAAGATCGTGTTGCGATCAAGCGTAGGAATGTTGGGAATCACTGCGCCTGCCATCGCGCTTCGCAGAGGGTCATTCGCGGGGATGATGTTCGCTTGTCCGGCAATCGGCAAACCACTAGTGGGATCGAACCCGTAACCATCGCGAACCGGGATGCCACCGACCAGTCGTGTTGTGGCAGGATTGTAGACCTCACCCTGATACATCGGTCGGTTGAGTGCGTCCGTTCCAACCACGGTACTGGTATTCAGCAACTCGGTAAAATCCCCGTTCCTTTGCGCCGGGCTCGCCATGATGTTCACGAACCCGGTATTCACCGTGCTGTGGTAGTCAAGGCCGTCCAGATTAAAGAACCAGAACGTTTTTTTCACTTTCGGAATCGGACCACCGACTGCAAAGCCCCAGTTGTTTTGACCAAGCGGCAAGGTGGAGTCCAGTCCTTGAGCCGTAAGCTGTGGGCCTACGAAGTAATTCGCAGCGTCCATGTGGTTGTTCGTGTAGAAGTCATAGAGGTTCCCATGATATTTGTTGGTACCCGACTTCGTTGCGTAGGTAATGAACCCGCCGCTGGTATGTCCATATTGTGCTGAGAACGTATTCTGGACGACCGTCATTTCCTGCACTGACGGATAGGGAAGCGAACTTTCCTGGGTCTGCTGATGGCCTTCTGCATAACCGAATGCCGCGCCATCGAACCAATTTTCCGTGGCCAATACTTGGCCACCATTCATACGCGATTGAAATTGGCTGCCGCGGAAGATTGCATCGCCGTTCGGCTGCACGGGAACGTAGCCGGGCTGCAACTGCAGCAGTGATTCGGCCAGACGGATATCAGCACCCATGACCGCCGGGAGTTCCTTATAGTAGGTTTGGTCGAGCGTATGGGCAACCGTCGGGTTCTCGGTATTGATCTGCTCGCTGCCGGCCGTCACTTCAACGGTCTCAGTGACCTGGCCGACTTCCAGCTTTACGTCCTGGCGATAATTGACGCCGCCGGTTAGTACGATGCCCTCGTGGAAGAACCCCTTAAAACCCGTTTTCGACACGTCGACCCGATAGGTGCCCAGAATCAAAGGTGGTGTGGTGTAGTTGCCGGCACTGTTCGTGCCCACCACCGTTTGCACATTTGTGCCCTGGTCTGTGATGGTGACTTTTGCGTCCGGGACCGCCGCCCCGCTGGCGTCGCTCACGACACCAGTAATGGTGGCCCGATCGGCGAACTGAGCGAAAGATTTAGCCTGGTTGAACCACAGAGCAGTAGAGAGCAGCAGAAGACTTACGGCGAAACGACGTTGCATCTCAGGCCTCCCGAGTGCGCATACCCCAGGTTTCGAGAAAACCTTTACTCGATGAGTGCATTTTTTACTGCTAATGCAATATCAGTGTCAAGCTAATTCTTTTCTACTAGCGGATTTAGCCGGATAGGGTTTGCGGAAAAAGAAGGAACTTCGCTAGTTCTTCGGAACAGAGCTAGTATGCACGCCACCAGCAAACACCAGAATGGTGTTAAGTCTATTATTTACTGGGTAATAGATGAATCTAAACCGACACTGAAGAGGTGATGGAACGATCTTGCCGTTCCGGTGTCGTTAACAAACGGGTACATAACGACTTGGCGCTCTCCATGTGATGACCCGAAAAACAAGGGGCGGATCGCACCTTTGCACGCAAACGATGCCCAAGAAACCGTTTTCTGGGATTGGTTTGCAAACCGAGTCAGAACGTGGACGATTCCGAACTGGATCTCCGCTCAAAATTTCTGCTGACGGATGATCCCTGACGACTCACGCACGAATACCAATTGGTTCGCGACAACGTTGGGGATTGTTTCGATAGCTCCATTTGGCCATCGGATGGTGAGGTGGGCGATGGTCTCAGGCCCCAGTCCAAAGTGGAGTCGCCGATCGTTTACCGAATAAAAGCTGGATTGAGCGCTCACCTCTTGAACTTGTTGTTTGTTTCCATAATGAACCGTGACTCGCGCCCCGATCGCGGTGCGATTGCTGCGCACACCAACTAACTGAACTTTCAGCCAATGTCCGTTTCCGGCGAGATCGTTGCGTAACAGGGAAGGAGGTTCGTTCATATTCCAGACAAGGACGTCAATGTCTCCGTCGTTGTCAAAATCACCGAAGGCGCAGCCTCGGCTGGAATGAATAGCAGATATGCCGGGGCCAGCTTCTTCAATCAACTCTTCGAACCTTCCATCGCCGAGGTTTCGGAAGACCAGGCGCGGCGTGCGGAACGGGTACGCGGGCAATTTCTTCTCTACCTCGGGATAGACAGTTCCGGTCACGATAAACAAATCGACCAGCCCGTCATTATCCAAGTCGACCATTCCTGTTCCCCACCCGACGTAACGAGTCTCAACGGCCAGACCGGAGTGGATCGTGACATCATCGAAGTTCCCCTTGCCATCGTTACGATAAAGAACATTGGTATCGTCGGAGAAATTAGTCTTGAAGACATCAAGATTGCCGTCGAGATCGAAATCGCCTACGGCTACGCCCATGCCGGCTTGCTCGACCCCGTCTTCGCTGAGTGCGATACCCCGCTCCAGAGCTTCCTCGCGGAACGTGCCATCATGCTGATTGCGGAAAAGCCAGCTGGGAGTGGAATCGCACGCGACGTAGATATCAGGCCAACCATCGTTGTCGTAATCGGCAGCAACGCACGTCATCGGATAGGAGCCCGATGCGGCTGCTACTCCACTCTGCTTACTCACCTCAGTAAAAGTGCCGTCGCCGTTATTGTGAAATAGCTGTGCGGACCCCGTTGGCAATCCGCGTGGCCCGCAGTTCACCGCCACTCCCTTCCACGTGCAATCGGGATTCGAACCAGGTTTTGGCAACTTGTCGAGCGTGGTGTTGAGATAATTGGCCACAAACAGGTCCAGGCGGCCATCGCGATCGTAATCGACCCACGTGCAGCCCGAACCATATCGAACCTCAGGTCGCCAGAGTCCGGCATTTTTGGTGACGTCAGCGAAAGTGCCATTGCCATTATTGTGGTAAAGCACGTTGTGGCCGTAGTAGGTGATGAATATGTCGTCGAACCCATCGTTATCATAATCGGCCACCGTCACGCTTGAAGCCCAGCCAGCGCGCGTGAGACCTGCTTTCGCAGTTATGTCGGTGAATGTACCGTCTCGATTGTTCTTGTAGAGGCGGTTCGTCACACCGGGAGGATCGCCTTCGAGTCTGGTGCCGTTCAGCACGAGCAGATCCAACCATCCATCATTGTCATAATCAATAAAGGCGACACCCGCTCCAACTACCTCAACGATGTAATTCTTTATATCCAGTCCACCGTAGACGATCGAATCCTTCAATCCGGCTTCCTTTGCGATATCGATGAAATGGGCCAGGAAAGGGCGGCCGGATGGTTTCCCGCGCGGCTGCGGTTTCACGCCCCGGGAGGAGATTCCTTGAGGAAACGCCAATCGAGTCGGAAGGAGCAAAGCACAGCCAGCGCTGACAATTCTCGAGATTAGTTCCCGGCGGGTGATCATTGAGCCGGTTCGACCGCCGTGAGATATTGGCGCGCTTTCACGTCCTCAAATTTTTGCACGACTCCTGAGGGCCAACGAATTTCGATCAGTTTCGCCTTTGTATCTTTGCCAAGGCCGGCAATCACGCGTTTATCGCTGGCAGACTGATAGCCTACGGCAGTATTCATAGTAAAGTACTGTGTCAGACCGGAGGCCGAGACAACTTTAATGCGCGCTCCGATGCCGTCGCGATTTGATTTTGTCCCCACCGCATGAATGCCGATCCAGTTGTTTGTATTCCCGCCTTCATTCCTCAGAATGTATGCTTTTTGACCGAGATTGCTGACTACGATGTCAGTATCGCCATCGTTATCGATATCGCCGAAAGCCGCTCCGCGCCCAGCCCAACTTTGCCGAAACGCGTCTCCGGGCACGACTCGGGAAAAGCGCCCTCCGGTGTTACGAAGCAACAGCGGCGGCTCCAAGTAACGCAGGTTGGGAGAGGTTTTCTCGATGGTGTCCATCACATGAGCTTGTGCTACGAACAGGTCTTTCCAGCCATCATTGTCATAATCGAAAAGGTGGGTACTCCATCCGGAATAAGTGAGCGTAGCACCGCCGACACCGGAGAGGTTCGTTTCATCCCGGAACGTGCCGGCACCTTCATTGCGAAACAACATGTACCTTTCGTTTGACAGATCCGTGACCACGATATCCGGCAGGCCATCGTTGTCGTAGTCGTTGAAGTCAATTCCCATACCTGCGAAGGTCTTCCCATCCTCGTTGTAGCCGACGCCCGCGAGCAGGCCGATTTCGGTGAAGGTGCCGTTGCCGTTATTGTGGTAGAGGAAACACTGCACTGAATCGTTCGCGACAAAAATGTCGCTGAGGCCGTCACCGTCGTAATCAGCAAAGGAGACGCCCAGGCTCTTGCCTCGTGGGTTGGCGACTCCAGCCTTTTGGGATACGTCCCTGAAGGTGCCGTCTCCATTGTTGTGGTAAAGGATGTTGGTCACTCCATCGTAGTTGTCGGGATGGCAGTAGGAACGAACGCCGTTGGGTGGCTTTTCCCCACAATACCGGTTGGTCTTGATGGTCCAGTCCACATAGCGCGTGACGAACAAGTCAAGCTTGCCATCATTGTCGTAATCGAAGAAGCCTGCGCTCGCGCTCCACCCGCCACCTTTAACACCGGCCTTCTCGGTGACATCGGTGAAGGTTCCATCTCCGTTGTTGTGATAGAGGGCGTTGCCGCCGTATCCCGTCACATAAAGGTCTTCGTAGCCGTCGTTGTCATAGTCGCCGACAGCAACCCCCATGCTGTAGTAGCCCTGCTGCACTCCTGTCAATCCGGCATGCTCAGTTACATCGGTGAAGGTACCGTCCGCATTCTGATGATAGAGCCGATTCCAGAATTTCTTGTCCGACTTGTCGGGAAGCTTACCCTCTGGCATTGGATCAGAAAGCAACGCGCCATTCGTAAAAAAAATATCCAGCCGTCCGTCGTTGTCGTAGTCGAAAAGAGCGACCCCGCCCCCCATGGTTTCGATCAGATATTTATTCGATGTTGCGGAATTTTCTTGCTTGAAATCGACGTGGCTTTGATCAGTGATGTCTTTGAACTGCACCTCTGGCGCTTGGGCGGCAGCTAAGCGCGCCGTGAATATCAGTAGCATCAACCACCCAACAAACCTAGAGTCATTGTGTAAATACCCGATCGCCGGGCCACTACTCATGAGTGCCACCTGGATGGGGTGCGTTTCGGCTTTGCGACATGTTATGTCGCATCTTTTCAATTTCGCTGTTCTCCTGATCCAGGCGAGTGAAGGATTCGAGAGCCTTTTTAGACTCTTCGAGATGGCCCAGCCTGCGGTAGACCCCGGAGAGCACGTAAAAATAAGAGGAGGACCGTGGATTCAAGGTGATAGCGTGATTCAGCGAATCTGCGGCCGCGTCAAGCTTTCCCGATCGCTCTTCGGCCTTCGCCTTTTGAAACCAGGCAGAATCGGATTTGGGATCCAGTTCCAGGGCTTTCTGCGCGTAATCAAGCGCTCTCGCCTGATCTCCAGTGCGATTGTAATAAGCACTTAAGTTGACATGGGCGGCAACAAACTTGCCGTGGCGCTCGCCATTAAGGGTGATCGCCTTCAGATAGGTCTGGACAGCCGCATCATTGTTGCCGAGCGCTTCCTGCGCAAACCCCAGCGAGTCGATGGCTTCAAGATAACCCGGATCAATTTTCACAGCCTCCCCAAATTCCTTGTCCGCCGCGATCCAATTATCTTGAAGAGAAAACAATTTGCCGAGATCATAGTGGCTTTCACTGGAATTGGGCGCATAGTGAATCGCTTGTTCGAACTCCTTTTGCGCGGCATCAAAACGGCCGATCGCCATAAGATCGCGCCCCAGGATCTTGTGCGCGTCAGCGCTTTTCGGGTTCAGGCTCAGCGATTGGGCTAACGATTTGATCGAGTTCCCAATTTCTCTCTGAGCAAACTGACTGTACCCCAAAGCGTACCAGCCCCAGGATGAGTCGGGATGTTCCTTCACATAGGAATCGAGCAGGGGCTCGACTTCGTTGTATCGACTCTCACGAAAGTAGTTTTCAAATTCTGATACCTTTGCCGGATCGTCACCCGACACAGCTCTACCCGTGCCTGCCTCGAGGCCATTGGACGTGGCGGGTTGAGCGATGGATGCCTCCGGTGGCTTCAATCGATTTACGCTTTGCCTAGCTTGCAGATCACCAGGGTTCAATTCGACCGCCTTCTCATAGGCGACGAAGGCGTCGGCTGGGCGGTCTTGCTTCTCCAAAGTTATGCCTAATAAGTGCTGCGCTGTGGAAGAGTCTGGTTGAAGCCTGGTGGCATGACGAAACTTTGACTCCGCTTGCTGCAGTTCCCCGCTTTGGAGAGCTTCCCGCCCTTCGGAGATATCCAGTTCCGCGTTTTGGTTTCGTTCGTCTGCGGAGGAGAGCTCTCGGCCTTTGTTTACCTCAGCGGATGCCTCCTCCTGTTTGCCGCTTCGCATCAATGCCAATCCCAGCTGGTAGTGTGCCTCGCCACTCATGGGTTCCAGGCGCGTGGCTTCCCGAAGCTCAGTAACAGCGTCATTGACCTTGCCGTCGTGCAGAAGCGCTTTGCCCAGTGACAAATGCGCTCGTGCAAAATCCGGGGCGATGGAAATGATTTTTCTCAGTTGCTCGATCTGCTTCACACCGCCGTGGCTGGGGCTGTTGCCGTAAGCTTCAGCAAGATTGAACTGTGCCTTTATATGTCCCGGATCAAGAGAGACCGCCTTCTCCAATTCACCGATTGCCCCTTCGACATCCGTGAGCGTGAGCACGGCGCCGAGGTTCGCATGAGCGTCAGCAAAGTCTGGACGGATCCGGACAGCCTCTCGGAACTCGGCGATGGCGTTATCGTCCTCGCCGTTTTGGGCGAAGACCAAGCCGATATTGTTATGAGCCTCAGCGTAGTTCGGACGCAGTCGGAGCGCTTCACGCAACTGCGCCAAAACCTCCCTGCTTGCGCTACCTTTGCGACCCAGCATGAGCCCGAGCATATTGTGCAGTTCGGGCGCGTCGGGGCCCTTCGATATGGTGTCGCGGAGAGCGCTGATTGCGCCGTCCCAGTCAGGCGAGGGAACGGCTGAATTGGCATTGAGCCCGGCTTCAAATTGCGCCAGGGCCCTCTCGGGTTGGTTTTGCCGCAGGAACACAATCCCGAGATCGACGAAAGTTGCCGCGGTTGTAGGAGCAAGAGCCAGTGCTCGCTGAAGATTGACCCTCGCTGTGCTCCAGTCGCCTTCCTGGCGCTGCGCCATCCCCAGCAGTGCATAACTGGCTCCGGCCGATGGGTCCAAGCGCACACTCGCCTTTAATTCAGAAATGGCCTTCTCCTTCTCCCCGCTGTACCACAACGCTGCGCCATAGTTGAAGCGGACTTCTGCCGATTCGGGTCGCAAAGCAACTGCACGCTCCAGGTGGGGAAGTGCCGAACCCGTGTCTCCCTGTTGGCCGAGGATGTATCCCAGAAGGTTGTGTGCGTCGGCGTCGTTGTTATCCTTGGCAAGCACCTGTACAAGTTGCTCCTTGGCCAAATTCAGATCGCCTTTGGCGAGAGCCTGCTGCGCTCTCATAACGTCTGGATTCGTCGGAACAGAGGCCGCCGACGTCCTGCGGGCGGCCCCGGCTTGTTGCTTGAGCGTAAAGCCTAACCCGTAGTAAGCCTCGCGCATCTCCGGATCGATCGCCAATGCGCGTTCAAATGCCGCGACGGCAGAAGACAAATCGCCGTTCTGACGAAGCGTCTTGCCAAGTTCGCACTGCAGCGTTGGATTGTCTGGCTGTGCTTCTGCCGCTCGGCGCAAATGCACCAGAGCTTTCGCCGCGTCGCCGTTCTCCCGTAGCGCGAGGCCTAGGTTCAGATGTGCAATCCAACTACTTGGATCCAGGGCCACAGACTTCTGAAAGGCATTTACTGACCCCGCAAGGTCGCCGCTTTTCGCGAGAGCTGAGCCCAGGTTTGTGTAGCCGCGCGCATACTGCGGATCCAGGGAAACCGATTTGCGCAATTCGGTAATGGCATCGCTAAGGTTGCCGCGGCCCATCAAGAAGGCCCCCATCCAGTTGTGGGTTTCAGCCGAAGCGGGAGCGAGCTTTACCGCTTCCTTGAAAGCCTCGAATGCCGCATCGTACTCGCCAGCATTCCAGTCCGCCTGTCCCAGTTGGATGTAAAGCTTTGGATTGTGCGGTTCCCTCTGGATTGCCGCCTGTACTTGCCCAGTGGAAAGGATGGAATCGGATTCGTTAGTTTGAGCTGGGCTTTTCTGTGAACCAGGTGCCTGTGCGGAACTTCGGGGCAACAGTACGAGCAATATCGCCAGAGCAGATGAAAGCCGTAGGATGAACCTCATGAATCGTGGCCCTGAAATCAAAATGTATTACCCGTATGCTCTCACCTCCGGGGAAACCTGCGCAATGCGGCACCGGAACCTGTTGGTATGAGCTTGGCGTGATGGATGAACCGTTTTCTTTCGCTCTCCCGGTTCACCTTGCTTGTTGTGCTGCACCCGTTTCCTTCCGCATCGGGGCGAACGCGGTCGATTGACCTGCTTCTTTTGAACGAAACTCAGCATTCGGCACCGTAGTCAAATGGACTAGCCCCAATCCTTCGGGAAATTGTAACGCCGCTCGTTATTAATGATCACGGTACCATCGCGGGAACGGCCACGCTGACCAGTGCTTACCTCGATGCCTTTAGCGCCGCTATCACAATCCGCAATGGTCGTTACAGGGGATGTGCGCCAATCGCGCACAAGTTGGTTCGCTGCTGGCAATGTGTTCCAGTTCACCGTCCAGAGTATCGATCTGCAACTGCAAGCCTTTCCATTCCTGTCAAAGAAAATCCAACACGCAACGCATGCGGGTACTCAACGGGGCATCAGCAGATAAGAGGCTTGCTCAGGCTTTGGTTCACGGCGGCATTCCCGGTGGAACCCGCGAGTCCCTTGCTTCGATGACGTAGCTCGAGAATTTAGTCGCATTCGACGTCAAAGTTTAGTACATCAAGCTCCAGTGCAACAGGTGCCACGTAAACACAAAACAAATGGCACCCACAAAAGCCAACGCAATAAGTGTGTCTCCGATTCGACTCCATAGCCAGCGCGTCGAATCTTGCCACGAGCGGATCGCGCTGTAGATCGCAATCAGCGATCCTAAGACTCCTATCCATCCGAAGACCTGGATCAGCCTCAGCAATGGATTCCCTTTCGGGCTCAGCATCGAAATATCCTTAAGTGCCATCGCGAAAAAAACTCCGTATCCAACAAAAAGAAGGATGAATGCGATGCAAGCTAGGCGCACTAGGAGTCGTAGCCGTTTCTGCGCCGCGTTCATAATCAGCGGCTTCGCATAGTGGCGGCGAAGCAATGCGCCAATCGGCCACAGCAAAACGGTCAGGAGCAAGACCACGAGCGAACAGATTAGAAGCGGCAACTGAAAGGCGCTATTTTCCCAACCGGATGCTTTCTGAAACACCATGAACGGAAAGTCGATCACAGCAACCGTATTTCCGGATTCATCCTTCTTGAATCCAAGCCGGTCCTGATCGTTCACGTCCCGAAACATCATCGGACCGATCTCGCGAAACTTCTTTGGCTCACCGTTCATATCCTTCAAGTCTTTTGAACTAATGGTGCCGTCATCATTCCGGAATATTTTCGTCTCTCCCACCACACTCAGAACGCTGAAGATGTTGTCTTGCGACCTGCGACTCACAATGTAATGTCCGGAAACCTGCTCTGCATCACTGGTCGCTGTCGAAACCAGTGAGCCGTCTTTCAGATCAATTGGGAAATAGCGGTCGAGAAACGCGTGCCAGACCGCCTCTCGCGCGCTGATTTCGCCCTTTCCTGCACTGTTGTACGAGATGAAAAATCCGAGTTGAGCATCGGGCATCAGGTGAAGATCGCTGTGGAAATAGTCCGTATCGCCAGCATGGCCAATGATGCGGTGCCCGTTGCGCGTCTCTTCATAGAATCCCAGACACATAGCATTCATGTCGGGCAAGTTTGCAAACTGACGCGAATGCATCAACTCGGCCGTTTCGGGCTTTAGTATCTGGACGTTTTCATATTTGCCGTTCTGCAGGTGAGCAATCATGAAGTGCGTCATGTCCATGGCCGAGACCGACGAACTTCCCGCGGGAGCAGCTTCCACAAACTCAAACTTCTTCGCCGGCTGGGAAGCGACCGTGTACCCTTTCGACATGAGCGGAGCTAGAGCATCGGGGAGGGGCTGCCGAAAAGTAGTGTGAGTCATTCCCAGCGGCTTAATAACGTGTTCGTCGACGTAATCAAAGTAATCCTGTCCTGAAACGCGCTGCACGATATATCCCGCCATGGTCGTGGCGTAATTCGAATAGGCCGGAGTAGTTCCTGGCGGGAAAATGCGTGTCGGCATGTGCTTCTGCAGATAAGGACTCAGTGGTTGCAGATCCTTCGCATCGGCAACAAACAACTCCTGCACAGACTCTTCAAAGCCCGGCGTGTGCGTCATGATATTGCGGAGCGTGATCGGCTTGGGAAATGTAGCGGGAATCTTGAAATCGAGATAGTCGTTTACATCTCGGTCGAGGTCGAGTTTCCCTTGCTCGACCAGTTGCATCACAGACGTCCAAGTGAACAGCTTCGAGATGGACCCCGGCCGAAAAAGCGTAGTGTCTGCTGAAACGGGTTTCTTCTTTTCCACGTCGGAATATCCGTAGCCCTTCGCGAAGATCACCTTCCCATCTTTGACGACTGAAATTACAGCTCCCGCGATGTCCTCTCGCGCCAACTGCTGGGGCATAATACCGTCGAGAAAAGCGGCGACATCCTGCTGGGTCATCTCGTGTGGCGTAATAGCAGAAGCAGGAACGTTTTCGGGCTTTGATTCTGGTTTTGGCACTGCAGGTTTCGGTCCTTGCGCGCTCATCACGGCTGAGCATAAGAGAAGAAGGGCCACACCGATCTTTGTCAGTGGCGCACGAAGAACACTCCCACATCGCATGCTGAATCGCACAGCGCTAAAAGCGTTTTCACTCTTCATCATTTTCTCCGGACCATGGAAATTCGACTGCTGCCCTCGTTCAGAAGTTCAGTTTCATCGCAAGCTGAATCAACCGGGGATTCACGTTTGTTGCGGTGATGCGCCCAAATGTGGAAGTCGGATCAGGCAAGAACGTCCCCGACACGGAAGCCCCCGCATTCAGGTTCGTGGGATTCGCAAACTGCGGCGTGTTGAAGGCATTGAAGAATTCTGCGCGGAAATCGAGGCCAAATCGCTCGGTCAGCCGAGTATGCTTCATCACCACGATGTCGAAGTTCCGCTGGTCGGGGCCTCGAACAACGCCGACGCCGATATTTCCGAATGCCGTGCCTCCATCCGCCGTGATGACGGGCGGGCTGGTCAGACAATTGATATTCAAGAAATTATCGATGCGATCGGTGACCGAGCCATGTGTTGCAAGCTGCGCATTAGTGCATCCTGCTGCGAACTGAGGCCTGTCTCCAAGCGGAGTATCGATCCCAAATGCATTCGTGACATTCTGTTGAGTGATGGTCATGAATTGACCCGCCTGGATCGTCGTAACTCCAGCAACCGCCCAACCACCTAATACCCGGCCCTTCATCGATGCGCGATTCGCAGGGCCCGGCAGATCGTACTGGTAACTCAGTACAAGTCGCTGCGGACGTACGAATCCATCCGGACCGTAGCGCTGTCTCGGATCGTTTTGATCGCCAACGGGAAGCCCACCATTCGGCCCTGTGCTGTAATCGTTATCCGCCGTGAGAGATCGATCCCATGTATAGGAGGCAAGAAACTGCAGACCGTGCCCCATCTGCTTTTTCAAACTCGCATTCAGCGCGTTGTACCACGACGTACCCGCGGATTCGATGATCGTTCCTGCGTCGGACGCGAAGCCCGGAATCGGCGCGCGGTTGGCGATGTTAGCCAACAGGTTCTCAGTCTCGCCGTGCACTGGATTCGATGCACTGGCTGAAAGCGCCTGGTTGAAAAGCCTCTGCTGAATCAGGTGCGTACCCCGGGCTCCCTCATACCCTACTTCCAGAACAAGGCCTCGCAGTATTTCAGCTTGAAGATTGAGGCTGTACTCCTGCAGAACCGGCGCGCGGAAATTCGCTGCAAAGGTCGTGGGAGTCAGGGGCAACTGGCCGGCAGATGGCGGATAGTATGCGGGAAAGTATGGGAACTGCGCCGGCGCAGCCGGGAACGGTTGTGACAAAGGTTGAAAGAACTGAGTACGAATAAGCCCATATGGTGGGCTTGCCAGCAATTGAAGAAATGGCTGGCCCGTACTTCGGGTATAGAAGATTCCATATCCTCCGCGAAGCACAAGGCGATCCGTTCGTGGCAACATCCACGAAAAACCTACGCGCGGAGCCCATGCATTTTGGTTGTTTCCGGTCAGAGCAGCATCGTTATTGCTGCGAACCACTCCGTCAGGCAGCGTACCGTGAAAGTTGGAGCCTACAACATATCCCTGCAGAGATCCCGTGACGGGAGGATTAAGGTCAGCACGGCTTATATCAAAGATCGACGCGCGGCCGAGCGCATCACCCATCAGCCCTTGCCGCTCATAGCGAAATCCAAGATTGAGGGTCAAACGGTCTGTGGCTTTGAAATCATCTTGCGCATACAGATCCGCGTTCCACGCCCGCCACGCGCGATCCGGCTCTCCTACCAAATCCTCTGATTCAACTACTTCCCCAAGAAGAAGGTCAGCCGGACTCAGAAACGCTGAGAGGCCGAGGAAATGGAATTCCTGGAAATTGACCTGCTGCCGTGACACTCCTCCGCCAAACCGAAACGAATGCCGCCCGTGGTTGTACGAAACCGTGTCGTCGAGATTGTAGTTATTCTGAATGACGCTGGATCCCTGTCCGTTGCCCCCGAGCGCAAACTGCCCGAGTATGCCGATTCCCGGATATTGATCGTCTAGACCCGGAGCGGACGCTCCGAAGGCGGAATACGAAAATGGCACTAACCCGGACTGCCCCGGTGCCTGCACCAGCGGCTCGGTTTGCGCAAGCTTATTGTTCAGCCGGTTATACCCAAGCACCAGCTGGTTCACGAGTCGCGGGCCAAACGTATAGGTGTGTGTCAGCGAGAGATTACGAAATGAAGTGTCGGTCGGCTGGTCGAAGCCCGTCAGCGTCGGGGCAAACCCCAGCGGAAACGTGGCGTTCTGCGCTCCGTCTTCAAAAAAGAATCTTCCGGAAAGCGTGCTTCTGTCACTCTGTACATAATCGACATCTGTGAGAAATTGGTCCGCGTTATAAAAGCAGTTCTGTGAGATGGTGGATTGGCCGGTGCTTGCATTCTGTGGGGAGGGGATCAAATAACTTCCGTCAGCCAGTTTCAGATTCAGCAGATTGACCGCTTCTTGGGATAAATTCGATCCATCAGCCGCAACTGTACTTCCGAGCAAGCTCGTCTGTCCTGCGAATGCCGCCCCCAGCGTTGTTCTGGAACGATCCGGAAGCCCAGCGAGTTCCGATGGCGTGAAGAACGTACTCAGGCATGCGACGCTCGAATCGAGACCGTTGATCTGCCTCGTTCCCTGGTACGAGCCAAATGCAAAGAGCTTGTTCTTGATGATCGGCCCACCAAGCGCAACACCAAATTGATTTTGTTTCAATGACGCTTTCGGTTTTCCCGCGCGATTCAGGAAATAATCGTTCGCATTAAAGACATCGTTGCGCAAAAACTCGAAGATCGTCCCGTGGAGCGCGTTGGTCCCACTCTTTGTCACAAGATTTACATTGGCGCCGGCATTGCGCCCGTAGGAAGCATCGTATTGGCCCGTTTGCACCTTGAATTCTTGAATCGCGTCCGGATTCGGGATCGGCACACCGCCACTGAATATTCCCGCCGCCATTAGATCGTTTACCTGCGATCCATTCATCTGATAATTGTTGTCGTTCGTCGCCCCGCCGTGCGAGGAGAATCCGCCATCCACCGCATTCATACTGGAGTTCCCCCGGCCTAGGTCCGATGCATTGCTCACATTTGTAACGACGCCCGGGGATAGTCCGATAATCTGCGTGTAATTGCGGTTCACCAACGGAAGCTCGCTGACGGTTTGCCCTTCTGTAACGTTCCCAAGCGCCGAATCTCCTGTCTTCAGCAGTTCGCCCTGAGCCTCGACGTTTACACTCTCGGTCGCTGTTCCCACCTCCAGTACGAGTCGCAAATCCTTCTTCTCGGTGACGAAGACTGGGACATTTGGGCGCACCAGCGTCTTGAATCCCTTCCCCACGACTTCGATCCGATAGGTTCCGGGCAGAAGCAAGGGCGCGAGAAAGCTACCATCAGTTTGTGTGCTCTGATGACGAACTTCGCCCGTTGCTTCGTTGGTGATGTTTACGGTCGCACCGGAGACGACAGCTCCACTCGGATCGGTGACCATCCCGCTCAGCGCTCCGGTCGAGGCTGTCTGGGCGGCGCTGTTCCCACTCAAGGTGAAAACCAGACCAATAGCACAGCAGATCCAAACCGTTAGCAGATCTACCCTGCCCACCACAAACTCCGACTGATTCGAGCGTCTCATGGCATCCTCCATGAACAAACTTTCTGGACTCGCACTATCAGCAGCTCAGTTAGATACGACTGCCGGGCTCGTCTCCGTCGTCGAACGCGTACGGCGTTTCACCCGACTTAGCGACACCTTGTTTCTTTCCACAGGCGAATACCAACGTGATCGCGAATCCTGATCCTTACGGCGCAGCATTGCGAGCGCACGATCCGGCTGTGCATGAGCGCAGGCTACAAACAAAGCGTCCACAGCAGCCAGGGGCGCAACGTACGAACCGTGGAACGAAGGATTTGTGATCGAGGCGACCCAGAAGAAATCGCAGAAACGGGCAATTGGAGTCTTGTCGCTGTCCGTGATTCCAAATGTCGGCACCTGGTTTTGACGCGCATGCAGTACTGCATCGACCGTAGCCTGCAAACAACGCCCAAAGCTGATCGCAACCAACAAGTCCTTGGGACCGAGCAAGCTGATTTTCTGATGAATGTTCCCGGCAGATGCGACCGGGGCCTCGGAGTTGTAGCCCAGCGACGTCAAGCCGTAAGCAAGCAGATAGGCCAATCCTGCCGCGAAGTCGACCCCAACTACGAGGATCCGCCGGGCGCGATTCAAGCGCCTCGCCACTTCGATCACGCTCGCAGTATCGAGGCTCGACCGTAATGCCTGCACGTTGTTTAGTTCCATCTCCAGGCTGTGCTCGACGTGATCTGCGATGCTGCGCTTTTCGCGCGCGGCTGACTTCATCAGCGTGTAAGGCGTTATCCGACTGACGAAGTGCGCACGGAGATCGGCTGCGAAATCCGCATACTTTTTGTAACCAAGCACCTGGATGCTGCGCACGATCGTGGCCTTGTCCACTGCGTATCGTTTTGCGAGGGCCCGCGACGAAAGAAAATGGTTTTCTTCCGCGTTATCCAACACTTCTTGGAGAAGGCGGCTCCGGCTGGAATTTAGCGCCGGTTGCGCATGCGCCAGCTTCCGCTCGAGTGCGGTCATCCAGGGCTTTCGCTCGCGGAGCTTGCCATTCGTGGGAGTGATTCGCGACTCGCCTGGTTTTCTTCTGTCCACGGAACCTCTTTTAGGAGTGGTACACATTGACACCAAATGGTGCACACTGTCAATAACAATCACCAAATGGTGCATTTCGCTTGACAGTGACACATCCCGGTTCTACAAACGGTGAACGCAATATCAGGAGTGCCAGCAATGAAAATCGAAAGGCTTACCTTGCGCGAGATTCGCATGCGGCTGAAGGCCCCTTTCGAGACCAGCTTTGGTGTAACTCAGGTGCGACGGATCCTGCTGGCCGAGGTGATGTGCGACGGGATCAGCGGTTGGGGTGAGATCACCGCCCTGGAAAGTCCATCCTATAACCCCGAAACAACCGATACTGCATGGCACGTCGTCTCCGACTTTATCTCTCCAGCAATCCTGGGGCGCGACATCTTGCACGCAGCAGATATACCTCTTCTGCTTGCGGGCATCCGCGGCCACAATATGGCCAAAGCGGGCGTTGAAAATGCACTCTGGGATGTGGAAGCTCAGATGAAGGAGATCCCTCTCTGGCAGCTCATAGGCGGCACTCGGCGAGAGATCGTTTGCGGAGTCTCGCTCGGTATTTGCAAAGATCCGCAGTCGCTGATAAGGCGAGCGACAGTAGAAATTTCATCGGGCTATCAACGCATCAAGCTCAAGATCAAACCAGACAAAGACATTGATTTCGTGGCTGCAGTCCGGCAGGAATTTCCCAACACCTTGTTATCAGTGGACGCGAACTCCGCTTATACAGTCGAAGACGCTGCTCATTTGAAGAAGCTCGACAGCTTCGACCTACTCATGATCGAACAGCCATTGGCGTGGGACGACATTTTTTCTCACTCGCGTCTTCAATCTCAGCTTCGCACTGCGCTGTGCTTAGATGAGTGCATTAATCACAGCCGGGACGCCGAAACCGCCATCGACATCCAGGCATGCAGAATTATCAACATCAAGCTGGGCCGCGTTGGTGGTCACAGCGAAGCCCGCCAGGTTCACGATGTGTGCGTGAACAATAACGTACCGGTATGGTGTGGTGGCATGCTGGAATCCGGTGTCGGCCGTGCTCACAACGTGGCAGTGTCCACTCTGCAAGGCTTTTCGCTACCAGGCGACGTTTCTGCAAGTAGTCGATATTGGGATGAAGACATTGTCGAACCTGAGGTTCAAGTAAGTCCGCGGGGTACTATTTCGGCTCCGTCCGGACCCGGAATCGGCTATTCGGTCAAGCGCGATTTGATCGAACGCCTGACCGTCCGTAGCAAGACGTGGACACATTCTGCTTAGAGATATGGCACAAGCGCCCGACCTCAGATCGTTCGAAACGAAGGGAATATAATGAAGAGAATCTATTCTGCCTTGCTGGCTGCTTTCCTTCTTTGTCTCGCTCCTGAAACAGTTCGCCCGGCTGCACTCCCCTTGGCAGAGCGCATTCAGGCCATCATGGCACGCCCGGGGTTCGCCCACTCCTCATTCGGCATTGAGTTCTACTCTCTCGATCGCCAGCAAACACTGTTCGAGTTCAATTCGGGCAAGCTTATGGTTCCGGGCTCGACGACGAAACTCCTGACGGAAGGCACGCTGCTTAAACTCCTCGGTGGAGACTATCGCTTCCGCACACGTGTGTATCGCACTGGCACAATTAGGAAAAATGGAACGCTCGACGGAGACATCGTGCTGGTTGCGAGCGGAGATCCCAATCTCTCCGGCCGCATTCAATCCGATGACACGCTCGCCTACGAAAACATGGATCATTCCTATGGCGGACCTGACAGCAAAGGCTTGGGCGATCCGCTCAAAGTCATTCGCGAGCTAGCTCAGCAAATCGCAAGTAAAGGCATCAAAGAAGTCCGTGGGAAAGTCATGGTCGATACGAGCCTGTTCCCGGAGGGCGACCGCGAGCTCGGCACCGGCGTCGTAATCTCGCCGATCGCTGTAAATGACAATGTGATCGATGTGATCGCCAGCGCCGGCGATAAAGAAGGCGATCCTGTTCGTCTGCAGGTCTCCCCAAAGACTCAATACGTAGAAATTATCAACCAGGCGACCACAGCAAAATCGGGTTCCGCGCCCAACCTGAACTACACGGCAGAAAAGCTGAACCCTGAGGGCAGTCGCTCAGTTACTCTCACCGGGACTCTGCCGGCAGGCGCAGGATCTGGCATGGAGTCCTATCCCGTACCCGAGCCAAGTCGCTTTGCCGCGACGCTGCTCTCTGAAGCCCTCAATGATTTACACGTAAAAGTAAAGATACTATCGCCCGAAATCACGCAGGATTTCAAAACCCTAACCGGCAAGTACCACCCGGAAAACCAACTGGCCGAGCACGTTTCACCTCCCCTGCGAGAAGAAGTGAAGATCACTCTTAAGGTCAGTCAGAATCTCCATGCTTCGATGGGCCCATTCCTTCTTGGCTCATTGGTGGCTCATAAAGATAAGGGGATCGATCAGGCGGGCTTCGATCTGGAGCGTGAGTTCCTGAAGAAAGCCAATCTCGATTTGACGGCCGCGGCACAGAGCGATGGGGCAGGTGGAAACGCGTTCTTTACACCGGATTTCGTGGTTCGTTATCTGACTTATATGTCGCAGCAGAAGGATTTCCCCGATTTTTATCGTGGGCTGCCGATTCTCGGCAAAGATGGAACGCTTTTCAAAATCCAGGTAAACTCGCTCGCCGCCGGCCACGTACAGGCCAAAACCGGAACATACGATGTTGCCGACTCCTTGAATAAAGACCTGATGGTCACCGGAAAGGGTCTTGCCGGATATATGCAAACCGCCGCCGGGGAGCACCTCGTGTTCGCCGCATACATCAACATGGTTGCTGTTCCAACGAACGATCCTGATGCGGTTCAGAAGATCGCCGGCGAAGCCTTGGGCGAGATCGCCGCGGCTGCCTTTGACGCGCCGCAATCGACTGTTGCCGAAAGTGCTGATAGCTCCCACTACGACGTAATCATCCGAAACGGGCGCATCATCGATGGCTCGGGCAATCCCTGGGTGTCGGGCGATGTTGCAATTCGCGGAGACCGCATTGCGGCCGTCGGCCACCTCTCAGATGCGCATGCCAAGCGTGAAATCGATGCTTCTGGGCTAGTCGTCTCCCCGGGATTCATTGATATGCTCGGACAGTCTGAGTATTCACTGCTGATCGACAACCGTTCTCTCAGCAAGCTCTCCCAAGGCATCACAACCGAGATCACCGGTGAAGGCGCCTCAGTTGCTCCTCAAGATGCGCAGACCATCTCTCAACTCCAGCCAGTGATGGATCAATATCACCTCAAGATCGATTGGTCGAGTCTTTCCGATTACTTCGCGAAGCTGGAAAAAACTGGCACGCCAATCAACATTGGCACTTACGTTGGAGCGGCGCAGGTACGTGAAGGCGTAATTGGAGATGTCGACCGCGCACCCACAGCGGACGAACTACAGAAGATGAAAACGCTCGTTGCGGAAGCAATGCAGCAAGGTGCGTTCGGATTGTCCACTTCGCTGATTTACCCGCCCGGACACTATGCGAAGACGGAAGAACTGATCGAGCTTGCCAAAGTCGCCTCTCAATACGGAGGCATCTACGCCAGCCACATGCGTAGTGAAGGCCAGAGCGAAACCGCTGCTGTTGAAGAGGCGCTTCGCATCGGGCGCGAATCTCATTTGCCCGTCGAAATTTTTCATCTCAAGGTGATCGGAAAGCCGCGCTGGGGCACCATGCCGAAGATCGTCAGCATGATTCAGGCCGCCCGTGATTCAGGACAGGATGTATCCGCCGACATGTATCCATATGTCGCTGGAGGAACAGCTCTCGCCTCCAGTTTGCCGCCATGGGTCGCGGATGGTGGTACCGAAAAGTTGCTTGAGCGCCTCAAAGATGCCTCGGTTCGCGCTCGCATCAAGAAAGAAATGGCCACGGAGCATCCTGATTGGGAGAATTTATATCTAGGAAGCGGCGGCGCTTCTGGAGTCCTGGTGTCTGGCATCGTGAACAAGGATCTCAAGCAATACGACGGCAAGACAATCGCCTACGTTGCCAAGGCCGAGAAGAAAGATCCGCTTGATGCGCTTTTAGATTTGGTTCTCGCCGATAAGGCACAGACCGGCGCCTTGTACTTCATCGCAAGCGAAAACGATCTGCAATATGGACTGAAGCAGCCGTGGGTCAGCATCGGCTTGGACGCGGGCGAACTTTCCCTCGACGGGCCGCTCTTCGAACCGCAGTCGCATCCTAGGGCTTTCGGCAGCATGCCGCGTTTTCTGGGCCATTACGTACGCGATGAGCATTTGCTACCGCTCGAGCAGGCGATTCGGAGGGTCACTTCTCTCCCCGCGCAACGCGAAAGACTGCGCGATCGAGGCTTGCTCAAGGCAGGATTTTTCGCCGACGTAACGATCTTTGATGCTGCTGCGATTACCGACAAAGCCACCTACGAGCATCCGACCGAACTCTCTCAAGGCGTCAAATACGTTTTCGTGAATGGCCAACTTGAGTATGACCAGGGCCGACTCACAGGACATAAAGCAGGTATGACGCTTCGTCATAAGTAGCGTGTCGAGTCAGCAACGCATGGTGTTCGGATCTGCTGTCAAGCACTTTGCTTGATTTGATCCCACTAATCGTGCTGCCCCTGAACTATGAACTGTTGCGGCGCGAGAGGCCATTGGAGTTGGGATTTCAGCTGTAGCACAGAAACTGCTGTATCTTCTAACCAGCGTTCCCAAAGGCTCCAGAATTCCAGTTTGGCAGCGTGCTCCGTCCGAAACGAGGCGAAGATGTCCAAAACCCACCTATCAGTCATCTGATTTGTCCAATCCTCAGTTTGGATCTTTTGAAACCATAACCCCTCTAGCAGAACCTGCTTGCGTGCAAAGTTTGTTCCCTCAGCATCGAAGAAAATCAGTTTGTTGTCCACCATGGATTTACGAAGCTTAAGATTGCCAACTGTGCTCTGTTAAGTTCTTCGTTTGACGTTTACAGGCAGGTTCGAGTCCTACCTGAGAACCCATTTTTCCAGTAAGATACGACCCCACCACCGGCCGTTCACCTGCTATTAGCTACCTTGCAGGGCCATTTGCACAATGTTGCCGTGTGCCTGGCGCACGTCTGCTGATCCGCATCACTGGAGATGTTCATGGTGGTGCGGATGTCGGAATGCCGCATCAGTTTTCTCTGGACTCCCGTTCGAGTTTTTCACGATGCTTCCTACCAATCACAGGCACGGCTGCTGGCTGTCGCGGTGACCAAGTAGTTTTGGGTCGACGGGGTATACTGCCCCATTCTCATTTGCGGAGGAGCCTTGTTTCGATCCGAGATGATCAGTTTCCGCATTTGCGTCTTTCTCTCATTGAGCGTGAGTTGCCTGGCTCAACGCCAGCCGGTGCTTAAGCAAATTGACCTACCCCATGCTTATTACTATCGCGAAATGTACTTGCCGCAGCTCACGACTGGGCCAAGCGCGGTGGCCTGGTCTTCGGAATCGCGAACCGTGATTTATTCGATGGCTGGCTCGTTGTGGCGGCAGGATCTGGGGAGTATGGTGGCCGAGCAGTTAACGTTAGGGCCCGGTTATGACTATCAGCCAGATTGCTCGCCCGATGGCCGTTGGGTGGTATTTGTGCGGTATGACCGTGACGCTGTGGAGTTATGGGTCTTAGATCTCGGCAACGGACGCATGCGACAGCTCACCTCAGGGAACGCCGTCAATCTCGAGCCGCGATTCTCTCCCGACGGAAAGCGGCTCGCGTTTGTTTCGACTTCTTATAAGGGGCACTTCCACATCTTTGCAGGACGCTTCGCTGATGGCGAACTCACAGACGTTCTGCAGTTGACTCCGGAGAACGTCAGTTCGCTTCCCCGGTATTACTACAGTCAAATCGATCACGAAATCAGCCCGGTGTGGTCGCGCGACGGTTCTGAAATCTTGTTCATTTCCAATCGGGGCCACATCCATGGAACTGGCGGCTTCTGGCGAATGAAAGCGCAGCCAGGTGCCGAACCGCACGAGATCCACTACGAAGAGACAACGTGGAAGGCCCGTCCTGACTTTTCGCCCGATGGTAAACGCATGGTGTACTCGTCGTATTTAGGAAGGTCGTGGCACCAGCTTTGGGTCATGCCGGCAGCCGGTGGCGACGCATTTCCGATTTCGTATGGAGACTACGACAATACCAATCCGCGATGGTCGCCCGACGGTTCAAAGATCGCATTCATTTCGAACCGCAGCGGCAACACATCGTTGTGGATTCAGACGATTCCCGGTGGTGCGCAGAGTGAAATAGTGGCGCGCGAGCGAAAGTACTTAAAGCCGATGGGAAGAGTGCGGTTGCAAGTGACAGACGCCGGCGGGAAGCCTGCAGCAGCACGGGTTTTCGTTACGGCGCAAGACGGTCGAGCCTACGCGCCGGACGACGCGTGGATGTATGCCGACGATAGTTTCGACCGCAGCGAGCGTCCGTTTGAAGCCCACTATTTCGATACCACAGGAACATCTGAGATTACAGTTCCAGCCGGGACGATGCGCTTGGGAATCATGCGAGGCTTCGAGTACGAGTTCGAGGAACGCAACGTGGAGGTAGTAGCGGGTAAGACTTCCCAAGTTGCGATTCAGTTGCGGACCATCGAGATGCATGGTTCCGGAATGTCGTGGATTAGTGGAGACGCGCATGTCCACATGAACTACGCAGGGACGTATCGGAATACACCTGAGCATATGGCTGAACAGGCTGCAGCCGAGAATTTGTCGATCATCGAAAACCTGGTGGTGAATAAAGAACAACGCTTCCCGGATATCGCATATTTCTCGCCTAAGCTCGATGCGGTTTCGAACGAGCACTTCCTACTGCAGCACGCTCAGGAATTCCACACGAGCTATTGGGGGCATCTAGGGCTTTTGAACGTAACGCGAAATTTGATATTGCCCGGATATGCTGCATATCCAAACACTGGCGCAAGCAGTCTGTTTCCTTCGAATGCGAACGTGGCTGATCTGGCGCACGAACAGGGTGCAGTCGTGGGATATGTGCATCCGCTCGAAAGCGTGCCGGATCCGGAAAAAGACCCGATCACGTATGAATTGCCCGCGGATGTTGCGCTCGGCAAAGTGGACTACATCGAGGTTGTCGGCTTTGCTGATCACAAGTCCACAGCAGAAGTTTGGTACAAGCTTCTGAATTGCGGTTTCCGACTGCCGACCGCAGCTGGAACAGACTTCATGGGGAATTACGCATCGCTGCGCGGGCCGGCAGGACTAAACCGTGTGTATGCGGAAGTTCCTGCGGGACCCTTAAAGCTTCCATCGTGGCTCGAATCGATCAAGGCAGGGCATACGTTCGCAACGAATGGGCCGTTATTGCGGTTCGAACTAGGACAGAAGTCGCCGGGAGGAGAAGTCAAGCTTGACAAGAAGCAGGATGTCAGTTTTCGTGCGGCGCTAGGGTCAATTGTTGCAATAGATCATCTCCAGATCGTCTGTAACGGGAAGATCGCGAGGGAACTGGAGCGCAGTGCGGACCACAAACGCGCATACGTTGAGGGCAGCTTGCCCATCGAGAGTACCGGCTGGTGCATTCTCCGGGCATTCAGTGACAAGGCGGAGTATCCGATTTTGGATCTTTATCCGTATGCCACGACGAGTCCGGTTTATGTGAACGTGGCTGGTGCTCGACAGCGCAACGCGTCCGACGCTGGGTATTTCGAGGCCTGGATCGAGCGGCTGATTTCGGCGGCGCAGACCAGTACGGCATGGAATGACAAAACTGAAAAGGAATCGGTGCTGGGAGTCTTTCAAAAAGCGAAACTGAAGTACGCGGACATTGCGAAATCAGGGCAGTAATAAGACTTGAAACACCTAATGTCTGCGCGGACTTGCCGTGGCTTGAAGAGGAGGTTTCATGAAGACCGCTATCCGACTGACGGGCGGTTTAGTGGCTTGTTTCATTGTGGGAGTCCTCGTGGCCGGTTGTCTCACCGGAACGGCCGCTGCCGCCGATGGTTCAGAAGGTGTGACTCCTCATCCCGACAAGCAGGAAACAAAGAACGCGAAATCCTGGGATCCGAAGGCTGCGGCCGCATACTTAGACCATCGGCTGACGTGGTGGATGGAATGGCCAAGAGCCCAGCGAGATCATGACACTTTCTGCGTATCGTGCCACACGGCGGTTCCTTATGCTCTTTCGCGTTCTGCTCTTCGAACAACCCTTGCCGAGCAAGGACCGTCTCCGAACGAGCGGCGGCTGCTGGACAGCGTTATGAAGCGCGTGCGCCTCTGGAAGGAGGTTGAGCCGTTCTACAAGGATGTGGATCGCGGACCATACAAGTCGGTTGAGTCGCGAGGCACGGAATCGGTTCTCAACGCATTGATTCTGTCGAGTCGTGATGCGCAAAGCGGCCAACTCAGCAACGACGCGCATAAGGCGTTTGAGAACATGTGGGGCGAACAGCAAACTGTCGGCAAGCAGAAAGGTGCATGGCTCTGGCTGCGCTTCAAGAACGAGCCATGGGAAGCTGACGATTCGGACTATTTCGGAGCCACACTGGCCGCCGTCGCCATTGGTATCGCACCAGGAAACTATCGGAATAACCCCGAAGTCCAACCCAACCTTAAGCTATTGCGGCAGTACCTCGACCGCGAATTTGCTACGCAGACCAGTATCAATCGCGTCCTTCTCTTGTGGGCAGCCGCAAAGCAGCCGCGACTGCTCGAGCCAGATCGGGAGGAGGCCATCATCGGCGAGCTTCTTGAAAAGCAGCAGGCTGACGGTGGCTGGAGCTTGTCTGCTCTATCGGGCGACTGGAAGCGCGCGGATGGAACACCACAGGATATGAGAAGCGACGGATACGCGACTGGGCTGATCACCTTTGTTCTTCAGCAGTCCGGGATTTCGGCCGAAAATGCCAAACTGCAGCGAGGGCTGGCGTGGCTCAATGCGAATCAAGACAAGACGGAGGGTTCCTGGCAGGCATACTCTCTGAACAAGAAGAAAGAGAATCACATTAGTCCGGAGACTGCGCTCTTCATGAATGATGCAGCCACTTCGTACGCTGTGCTTTCTCTGACTACCGCCAACCGTCGGTAAAGAGGAAACAAGAAACAGTCTCCGTTTCGTTGTGCGCCAAAAGGCGTAGCCCGGGGCGAAAGGTAGTCGCTCACGGCGACCCGGCCCCGGCCAAACATTTTTCAGGGTCGTCTTATTTATTTGGCGCTTTCAGGTTCGGAAGCTATTGGGGCTTGCAGTCACATTTCGCCTTCATTCTGTGCAACTACTGGTGGCTGTTCCTTTGGAATCTCCAGTCCCGCTTTGCGGAGGCCGTCGATCACGTGCTCGGTAACTTCCGGATTCCACCACTTGAGGAAGTCCCGTCGAGCCTCAGCGGCAAAGTTCGGACGAAGAGCGAGCAAGTCTTGCACCGCCTTCTGAGCAGCCTCTTGATGCCCGAGTTGGCCGTGAACTGCAGCCAGCGAACTGTGATAGTGAAAGAAGCCAGGCAGATTGATTCGCACTACGACTTCGAGCGCCTCCTCATACCGGCCTTGGCGATACGCACGGTTGAATGCGACGAAGCGAAAAACTCCCGGATGGTTCGGATTGAGGCGCATGGCTTTCTCCACCATCTCTCTGCCCCGATCTTCTTCTCCGGCATGGTCGATAACAATTCCCAGCAATCCTAGTACTGACCCGTCCATGGGATTGAGCGCTACGGCGCGCTCGGCCGCTGCACGGAAGGGGACGAAGTCCTTACGGAAGAAATGAACCAAGGCCAGCGCCTGGTGACCTAGAGCGTGCGTGGGAGCGAGCGTCACGGCACGCTGGGCCGCAGCCAGGGCGCGGTCGAGAGGTTGAGGCCGTGCGTTGAACTCGTCGGCGTACTCGACATTGCACATCATGGCCAGCATGGACCAGCAGTCGGCCTGATCCGGAGCTCGCTCCACGGTTCTCTCAAGAATGCGGCGAACCTGAGCATGTTCTTCGGGCGTAACCCGGATGAAAAAGCTGAAGGAGCGCAAGACGGCCTCATGCGGAGTGAGCAAGTCTTCAGGCTTGCCGCGGAGCGCCTCGCTGATGCTGCGCGTCAGAACGCCATATTGATCGGCCACTGTGGAGACAATGCTTGGAACGAGATCGTCCTGTAGTTCGAATAGCGATTCCGGATCGAAAGCTCGCTTGTACGTTTCCGCCCAGAGATGCGCTCCCGTGGCTGCATCCACCAGCTGCACAGCAAGGCGCAACTTACTGCCTGCCTGGCGCAAACTGCCCTCCATAACGTAGCGTGCGCCGAGTTCTTTGCCGATCGCGCGGACATCGCCGGACTCGCTGGAGTATTTCGCGGTTGACCCGCGGGCGATCACGCGGAGATAGGAAAAGCGCGAGAGGCCGGTGATGACTTCTTCCGCAAGCCCTTCGGCCAACGCTTTCAAATCGTCGTTACTGCCCGCGTATCTGAACGGGAGCACTGCGATCCAGAAACCTTCGTTTTCGCGAACGGCAGTGCGGGATTCTCCCGAGTCTGTCCGCACGGGAGTGCCACGATAGGGTGACGGGCCGACGCCAACATCAGGCGCATCGAGGCCTGCTTTGCGTAGCCCTGCCAATATCTGATCGACCAGGTCCGGATTCCACCACTTGTTGCACTCTTCCTTCGCCGAAGTGGCGAACTCGGGGCGCGCGGCTAGCAACAATTCCAGGGCTTTGCGCCCCGGGCCTGTTTCGCCGAGATGCCCGTAGGTGGACGCTAGCGCAATATTCGTTCGCCAGAAATTCGGCATGTTCACTTTCTGCGCGAGTTCGAGCACGAGCCGATATTCCTGCTTCCGGAAAGCGTCGAACAACGGGGCAAACCAGTACCAGCCCGGATACTCCGGATTCACGCTGCGCGCTTTTGCCGACATGGAGCAGCCGCGGTCCCAGTCTCCGGCAAAAGCGGTGAGCATTCCAAGGTATCCGAAGGTGAATCCATCCATTGGATTCAGTTGCAGGGCTCGTTGGGTTTCGCTACGGAAGGCTTCCAGTTCGCGGCGATAGAACTGCACTGAAGCGAGCGCATGGTGCGCCAGGTAATTCGAAGGTTCGGCCTCAACTGCGCGTCGCGCCGCATCCAATGCACGCCCCAACGGATCGGAGCGCAGATTGAACCCGTGGTTGTACTCTTCGCGGAAGATGATGGCCAACATCGCCCACGCCAGGCCGTTCCCGGGCGCCTGTTTGACGGCGCCTTCGAGTGCGTCGCGCGCCGCGGCATGGTTTGGAGCATTGACGCGCCGCATGTAAGAAAAACTGCGCAAAACTGCTTCATATGGAGTCAGCCGGTGTGGTTCTTTGTTCCAAACGGCTTCGCTCATACTTTGGGCCAGGATGCCCTGTGTGTCACCGACCGTAGAGACGATCCGGGGAACGACGTCGTCCTGCAACTCGAAGATTGCTTCCGGCTGAAGAGTACGGTCGTAGGTTTCGGCCCAAAGTTGGGCGCCCGTGGTGGAATCAACCAGTTGCGCCGCGATGCGCACGCGGGAGCCTGACAGACGCAGACTGCCTTCCATCACGTACCGTGCACCGAGTTCCTTGCCCACCTGGCGCAGATCGACCGCTTGATTAGCATAACGAAGCGTCGAGCCGTGCGCGATTACATGCAGGTACGGGAATCGTGACATACCTGTGATAATTTCTTCGGTGATGCCTTCGGCCAATGCGTCGACGCTGGCATCTGCACCTTTGAACTTGAACGGCAACACGGCAACCCAGAAACCTTCGTCGGCGCGGGCGGCGCCGGAATCATGAGTCATCGTGCTTGACGAAGACGTTGGAGATTTCCTGGCCGCGTCCGCCTCCGGAATCTCCAACCCTGCCTTCCGCAAACCCTCGAGGAACCGCTCGCCGTACTCGGCATTCCAAACCTTTGCGACCTGCTTGCGCATTAGCGCAGGAAGTTCGGGACGAAACTTCAGCAACTCGGCAACTGCTTTTGTGCTGCCATCAAGATCCCCAATCTGGCCACAGGCAGCCGCGAGGAACATGGGCGCCAGAGGATTGCCCCGCAACTTGGCCTTGAGCGCGAATGACTGTGCGCCCCGGTAATCTCCCTGGGAGAATGCGTGGTAGAAGTCAGCGAACCAGTACCATCCAGGATGGTTTGGATTGAGCTGTTTGGCCCGCCCCACCAGTTGCATGCCGCGCTCTGAGTTGCCCGTGTACGTCAGCAATTCACCCAGGTAGGCAACCGAGTTACCATCCATCGGGTTAAGGGCGACGGCGCGCTCCAGCGCATCCCGGAACGAAGCGTAGTCCTTATGGCACCAGAGCGCTTGGCCCAGACTGAAATAGGCAAGATGATTCGAGGGACCCAGTTCGACCGCCCGCCGCGCGGCAGAAGCCGCGATCTCTAATGCCGTGGCCTGGAGCTCGTATCCATGCACATAATCCTGACCGGACAGAAATGAAAGCATGGCCCACGCATCCGAATAGGCAGGGGCTTTGCGCACCGCTTCTTCGAGTCCCGCGCGCGCGCGCGTGAGTGCCTCGGGTGTAGCGCTATAGCAATAACCGAAGCTGCTCAGCACGGCCTCGTAAGGACTCATCTGCTCGGGAGTACGCCCGCGCAAAATCTGGCTCATGCTCTGGGGCAAGACGCCGTTCATATCGGCGACCGTCGAAACGACGCGAGGAACAAGGTCATCCTGCAAATCAAACAGGGCTTCGCGAGCGAATGTCCGCTCGTAGCTTTCCGCCCAAAGATGCGACCCGGTCTGCGTATCCACCAACTGCACGGCAATGCGGATTTTCGTCCCGGCCTGGCGAAGCGTCCCCTCCATCACATAACGTGCGTTTAATTCTTTGCCCGCGGCTCGGATATCCACTGATTGCCCCGCGTAGCGCGAAGAGGAACTGCGGGCGATGACCCGGAGATAGGAAAACTTCGAGAGCCCGGTGATGATGTCATCGGTCAACCCATCCGCAAGAGCCGAGAGGTCTGCGTTGCTTCCGCCATGTTTGAACGGCAGCACCGCCACCCAGAAACCATCATCTTCCCGGACAGGGAAGCGTGAGATCGGCGAAGCAGTGGCCCAGGCAGCGGACGTCGGAACGGGCGCGCGGCGTGTGGCAACGCGCGCCAAGTCGCGGAATTCATTGCTCACGTCAAGCGCCGTTTGCACGCGGTGACGCGGGTCCTTCTCGAGGCATCGGCGAATGATACGAGCCAGGTCGCTCGGCAGATCAGGGCGCATTTCGGTGACCGAAGGTGGTGTATCGCGCAGAATCGCTGAGACCAGTTCTGCTGACGAATTGCCCTCAAATGGACGTTTCCCCGTCGACATCTCGTGCAGTAGCACGCCCAGCGAGAAAATGTCTGTCCGATGGTCAAGCGGGCGGCCGGAAGTCTGCTCAGGCGACATATAAGCGGGCGTCCCCATGACAACGCCGACTTGCGTTCGGCTGTCGGAGGTCAACGTAGCGTCGCCGATGTTAGATCCTCTTACGTCTTTCGCCAGCCCGAAATCGAGTACCTTGACGCGTCCCTGGTTAGTGACCATGACATTGGCAGGCTTCAAGTCACGATGCACAATGCCTTTTTCGTGAGCGGCTGCCAGTGCGTCGGCTAATTCTGCAGCGATCTCAATGATCAACTCGACCGCGAGGCCCTTTTGGGAGATCATGCGGTCGAGCGGCAAGCCTTCGACAAGTTGCATCGTCAGGAAGTGAACGCCACCGCACTCTTCCACTGAGTAAATCGTGACAATATTGGGATGATCGAGCTGCGCCAGGACTTTCGCCTCGCGCCGAAAACGCCCGAGCCGTTCAGCATCATTCGCCATCTCGGCAGGCAGAACTTTTAGGGCTACGTCGCGGCTTAGTTTGGTATCGGTCGCGCGATACACCTCACCCATCCCGCCGACGCCGAGCGGATACTGAATCTCATACGAACCGACTTGTGCTCCTGGAGTGAGGCTCATGAGTAGCGGCGATTATACCTCTCGCATACTTCTGAAGAGGACGTGAGGTTCTTACCCATCAAAGAAATGAGATTAATTTCGGGAGGAGTTTCCTCCGGGTACTCTTAGGACCTTTCACAGTCCGCGATGCGTAAAATTCGAGGGGAGTATGTGCTTCCGGGGAGATGCCTGTTGACCTGCAGAATCCAGGTTTCATCCCCGGGGCCAAGCTTACTTGCTGCGCAGCACTTCGGCTTTTGCTTGTGCTCGTTGTGCGTCCGCTGACCTTCCCATACCGGAATAAGCGGTGGCCAACAGAGTGAAAACCTCTACATTTTTCGCATGTGTCTTAGTCAATGCTTCCAACGACTGAGTGGCTTCGGTGAAATTACCATTTGCCATTTGCGCTTTGGCCAAGCCCAATTGCGCTTCCAAGCTGTCAGATTGCAGCAGCAGCGCGGCTTCAAACTGATCTTCAGCGGCTTTCGCATCTTTCAGTTCCAGGTAAGCGTTGCCGAGTAGCAGACGGGCCGGAAACTGTCCGGGGAGAAGTTTCAGGCTGGCTTCCAGCGCATCCCGCGCGCCGGCTGGATCGTTGATTTTCTCCAGCGCCTGCCCGGCGTGAAAGGCCGCAGTAGCATCATCGGGGCGGACCACCATAGCGGTCTTCAGATGTTGTGCAGCTTGAGCGTAGTCTCCCATCTCCCGTTCCAACTCGCCGAGTTGAAGCAGGGCGGTGGGCGATTTGGGATCGAGTGCGAGCGCTTTCTCGAGCGCTCTACGGGCGTCGGCAGGACGATCGTCTTCCGACGCCATCATCGCAGCGTGCAGCAAGTTCTGTTCTTCGATCTTGTCTTTCGGGTCTGGACGTGACGGTGGGGTCGCATTTGCGTGTGGCTGAGCTTCATGCTGGGGTGCATCGGCCGGGGCCTCTTTGGCTTTGACTTGCGCCAACATCGCCCGGGACTTTTGCACACGCGCATCATCCGGTTCGTATTGATTACCCAACTCTGAGGCATCCCGTCGCAAGTCGTAGAGTTCAGGACGCGGCGCTTCAATGAACTTGTAGCCGTCATTTCGAACCGAGCGAAGTGGCGCCCAGCCGAATCGCAAAGGATAATCTGTTTCGCCGAAGGCAGGACGATCGAGGTCACTTTTACCCGAAAAATACACTTGCAGCGATTCCCCATCGATCCGCTCTGGAGCCGCGGCTCCAGCCAAGTCCAGCAAGGTCGGGACGATATCCACCGTCCGCACTTGCGCACTGACGACGGTGGTATTACCTTCCCCGCGCGGCAGCTTGACGATCAACGGGACGTGAGTTGTCGAATCGTAAAGAAAGATGCCATGGGTATCTTCATTGTGCTCTCCGAGTCCTTCACCGTGATCGCCCACCGCAACAATCAGGGAGTTGCGATATCTGCCGGTTGCTTTCAAATATGCAATGAAATGCGCCAGCGCGGAGTCGGCATAGGCAATTTCGCCATCGTACAGATGATCCTTGTATGTTTGTGAATAAGGCATCGGCGGTTCATAGGGATCATGAGGGTCGTACAGATGGACCCAGACGAAGTGTGGACCTGCCGGATGCTTGGTCAACCAATTTTGAGCATTGGCGACCACGTCCATGCCGCGACGTTCGAGACGTCCCCATCGCGATTTTGTGGAAGAGTGTTCGGGGAAATTGTCGTAGTAATCGAAGCCGCGATCGAAGCCTGGAGCCAGCGTTTTGCTGTCGAGTATGACCGCTCCGATAAAGGCGGCGGTGCGATAGCCACGCGCTTTCAGCAATTCCGCCACAGTTGAGTGTGTGATCGCGAGAGGCACCGCGAAATCCGTCACCCCGTGAGATCCCGGCAGCAGTCCGGTGAGAATGCTGGCATGAGACGTATTGGTGATCGGGCTGGGGGTAAATGCCTCTGTGAAGCGCACGCCGTCTTTCGCCAAGCCGTCCAAAGCTGGAGTGGACCCGTTCGTGTACCCATAACACTGGACATGGTCAGCCCGCAGAGTATCGATAGTGATCAGAAAGATATCTGGAGCGGGCGGCTTGGACGGCATCGTCGATAGAGCAGGACACACGACCCCCCACAGGACGAGGCCCGCACAGACCAGAAGATGCTTCACAGGTTCACCAGCGTAGCACAGCAAGCTTCGCATCGGTAATCTACTGAATCGCCGGTTTTGGCGAAGGGTGTCAGGAACCTCGAAGTAAAATGCGAGTTTTCCTTGCCGCTTTCGGTTCTTGGAGCCTGTCGGCGGCCAAGGCTATAATACAAAGACCATTGCCTCATCCGCTCCCATCACAAAAATGTGGTCCAGAAACCCTTTTGAAATCGTAACAAGGTCGTTTCACGCCTGCGCTTTTGTTGCCATGTTGCTTTCTCCAGCCGCGGCTCAAAAGGTGGCACCGCGGCCAACGCCTCGCCCCAATTTGCTTTTGGTCACTATCGACACGCTCCGTCCGGACCACCTGCATTGTTATGGCTATGATCAAGTCCAGACGCCCAGCATCGACTCGCTCGCGTCAGACGGGATACGTTTCGACCAGGCATACACTCCAGTTCCCATCACATTGCCATCGCACACCGTCATGCTGACTGGAACGTATCCGATGACGAGCGGTATGCATGACTTCAGCGGGAACAACCTTAGTCCGGAACAAGCCACGCTGGCTACCGTTTTGCAGGCGCGCGGTTACGACACGGGTGCGGTGATCGCAGCGGCAGTGCTGGACCGGCGCTTTGGGCTGAACCACGGGTTTGATTTTTACTACGATCATTTCAATTTCAGCCGATTGTCAGAAAGCAATCTGGACTTCATGGAGCGGCCTGCGAATGAGGTGATTGATCAGGCGCTGAAGTGGCTGGCCAAACCACGACAGCGTCCGTTCTTTCTGTGGGTCCATCTTTATGATCCGCATCATCCGTACCATCCTCCCACTCCCTTTAATGAGACATACAAGGCAAATCTGTACGACGGAGAGATTGCTTTCGCGGATACGCAGTTGGGCCGACTGCTGGCATATCTCAAACAACGAGGGATCTATGGCCGTACAGTGATCGCCCTCAGCGGAGACCATGGCGAAGGATTGGGAGAACACGGGGAGAAGACGCACGGCTTCTTCATCTACAACTCGACGCTGCATGTTCCGCTGATTATTAAACCGTCTGCCGACATGAAGTTTACGAAGCGGGTAGTGAAGAAAGATGTCAGTCTGGTGGACCTGATGCCAACTCTGCTGGGAGTTCTCAAAACCTCGATTCCAGCGAAGGTGCAGGGAAAGAATTTAGCGGATATGGTGCTGCGGGGCGCCGAGATGGAGACGAGCCCGCTCTACTCGGAGACTTACCTGCCACGGATTCATTTCAATTGGAGCGAACTGCGCGGCTACAGTGCGGGAAGCTATCACTTCATCGATGCTCCGAAGCCAGAGCTCTTCGATCGATCGAAAGATCCCGGAGAATTGCATAATCTCTATGCTGACAAAGATGCCGTCGGCACGGAGATGCGCAGCCAGCTCACCGCAACCGTCCGGCGATTCACCGCCGAACATGAGATGGCCCAGAAGTCCACGCTGGATCCGCAATTGGCCGATCGCCTGCGATCCCTGGGATATACAGCTTTTGCGTCCGGGGAGGAGTCGCCAGTAAGCGACCGGAAGCTGCCCGATCCGAAGGATCGCATTCAGGTGTACGAGACCGTGAGTGAAGCGATCGATGATAGCCAGCATGGCAGGTACCCAGAATCGATCGAAAAACTGAAATCGACGCTCACGACGGAGGATAAGTCCGTTCCGATTCACTACCTTCTTGGATTGAATTACTACCGCACTAAAGAGTTCGCCAATTCGGTGTCGGAATTCAAGAAAGCCCTCGAGATCAGCCCAAACTATATGCTGGCGGTCTTCAATCTTGGTTTGGCGAGTGCGGCGCTGGGAGACGACGCTGAAGCGATCAAGTACCTGAAACGAACCCTCGAACTGGATCCTACAAATTTCGGCGCAGCTTTCGATCTCGGGGCAACTTATCTACATCAGAACATGATTGAGGAGAGCACGGCCGCGTTCCGCCAGTCGGTCACTATTAATCCGGATTTCGCCCCTGGATACAGAGCTCTGGGCGAGATGCTCGTGTATCAGGGAAAGGTGGACGAGGGGTTGAAGGAATTGCGAACGGCGGTGCGGTTGGCGCCGAATGATCCTCGGGTTCATCAATCGCTGGCCAAAGCCCTCGACGCGAAAGGGCTGCACGCGGAAGCCAACGAAGAGATGCGGAAGGCTCAGGAGGATGCCAGGTGAAGCGTAGTGCAGCCTTCACAGCTTTTGCAGTGAGCTTTATGTGTGCCTCGTCAGCTTTCGGCCAATCCTCGCGCGCAACCGCCGCGAAAGCGACTGTCAAGCCAGATGTCTTGCTGATCACAATCGATACATTGCGCGCGGACCATATTGGCGCTTACGGATACAAGAATGCAGAGACTCCGACGATCGACGGATTAGCTCGGTCTGGCCTGCTGTTTGAGCATGCTTATTCGCAGGTTCCACTCACTCTGGCGAGCCATACGAGCCTGCTCACCGGAACATATCCGTTTCACAATGGCGTGCAAGACTTCACGGGAAATCCGCTGAGTCCGAATATTCGTAGCGTAGCGCAGGCGCTTGAGGCACAGGGATACGATACTGGCGCAATTGTGAGTTCTTACGTGCTGGACCGCAGTTGGGGTCTGAATCGGGGCTTCAGGCTGTATTACGACGTATTCAAGGGCAGCAGCTTCCTGGAGAACGATCCCGGCTTGGTTGAGCGGAAGGCGGGCGGCAGCGTCGATGAAGCGTTGAAATGGCTGCGTCGCCCACGCAGCAAGCCATTCTTCCTGTGGCTGCATCTGTACGATCCACATAGCGGTTACGAACCCCCTGAGCCGTTCAGGACACGATTTGCGGACATGCCATATGATGGCGAAATTGCATATGCCGACCACGAACTCGGACGCGTCATCACTTATTTGAAACAGCGCGGGCTTTACGATCGTATGTTGATTATCTTCGCCAGCGACCACGGCGAGTCGCTCGGCGAGCACGGCGAAAAGGAACACGGTTTCTTCGTCTATCATTCGACGCTCCATGTGCCGCTGGTCGTGAAGCCTCCTCTGTCGAATGGGTTCCGTCCCCATCACGTCCCCGATCCAGTTCCAATCATGGGCATTGCTCCGACGATCCTGGCAACGCTCAAGCTGCATGATTCCATTGAGCAGCAGTTTGAAACGGAGAGCCTGCTTGCCACACGGAGTTCAGATTCCACTCCCGTGTACAGTGAAAGCTTCTACTCGTTCAGTTCATTTGGCTGGAGCCCGGTCAGAACCGTCAATAACATTTCGTTTCAGTTCATCGAGGCACCTAAACCGGAATTGTATGACCTTCGCAATGACCCGGACGAGAAGCGGAACCTGATTGCAGAGCAACCGGCAGTTGCGTCAGTGCTGAGTCAGAAATTAAAGGATCTGGTGGCCCGTTATGCTCCGAAGGATTCTCCGGCAGGCGGCACCTCGCAACTGGATGCGGCGGCGGTTGAGAAGCTTCGAGCGTTGGGATACATGGCCTACCGCTCGCCCGTTTCAGCCGAGGCCTTGGCTGCCGGGCTGAGCGACCCAAAAGACAAGATTTCGGACTTCAACACCCTGCTGGACGGAATCGACGCCGGCAAGATCGGAGATCTTGATCGTGAGCGCAAACTGCTGACTCAGGTGCAGGAAACGAATCCTGATATGTATCTGATCCCGTTCCTGCTGGGAGAGACTGAGTTGAAGGCATCCAACTGGAAAGCAGCCCGGGATGCCCTGGAGCGCAGCCTTAAGCTGAATCCCAACTTTGACCAGGCGATGACGGCGCTGGCACGTGCGTTCCATCAGCAGGGTCAGGATGAGCCAGCGCTGCAATGGGTCGAGAAGGCGATCGAGGCCAATCCTAAGAATTTGCGGGCCTGGTATCAAAAGGGCTGGATCAGTGTGAAGACGGATCCGGACGGAGCGATGGTTGCGTTTGAGAAAGCCCTGGAAATTCAACCCGGCTTTGCAATGGCACACCGTGATCTAGGAATGATCCTGCTCCAAAAGGGCCGCTATAAGGAGGCCGCGGCTCACTTGGAGCAGGCCGCGGAGCTCGGGCTGGCGCATGCAAAGCTGTATAACTTCCTTGGAATTGCCTACAGTCGAATCGGACGCTATCAGGACGCTGTGAAGGTGTACACGAAAGCGCTAAGCAAGGAACCTGACTTTGCGGAAGCGCACTTGAATCTTTCCTACGTGTACGAAAAGTTGAATCGCCCACAGTCTGCCCGAGCTCAGTATGAGACCGCTTGCAAGCTGCAAGCTGACCTGTGCCAGTTTGAGCCCAGCAAAGCCCAGTAATGTGACTACTGCAAGCTTTTCGCCTGCAGTTTCCCAAGTAAATCGCGGGCATGCGGCGCAAATGGACTGTCTGGAGATTGCTTCAAGAACGAAGAGAGCTCGGCGATTGCTTCCTCATTTCGGTTGGCTTTTAGATAGAGATTAACGAGAGCCAGGTGCGCATTTGCCATCTTGGGGTCGTCATTTAGAGCGATGCGAAACTGTTTTTCGGCCGCTTGCGCATTTCCTTTTTTCATGAGCACGGATCCCATCAGAAACTCTCCAAACGCAGAGTGAGGTTGGCGCTTCAGACCTTCCTCGATCGAATCTGACGCCTCGTTCAGGCGATCTGTCAGCAGATACACATTGCCGAGGTTGAAGTATGCATTTGCGTCGGCATGGTTCTCAGAGATTACCTTCTTGAGCTGAGTCTCTGCCTCGCCGAACCTTTGCTGTTCCAGATATAGCGACGCCAGGTTATTCCGGGCTGGGTACATTTCGGGAGCGATTGTGAGTGCCTTCTCGTAATGCTCGATCGCTTCCTGATGCTTACCGCCGCGTTCTGCCTTGGTGGCCTTCTCGTATTGCTTATTCGCTTCCTTGGGAAAGGTATCTGCGAGCGCAGCTTCATCCACCATGGAAGGATTACTGCCTTTAACCGCGGGTTGCACCGAGTTTCCTGTCTTCTCATCGGGGACTAGTTCAATCATCGGCAGGTAGACGGTGTGTTGAGCAGAAGAATTGATCGGAACTGCGACGTCGACATCGCGATAGCCTTCTTGCCGGATTACAATGCGATACAGGTTAGGTGGAAGGTCCTCGAAGAAAAACTTGCCCTCTCCGTCACTATAGGTTTCCCCCGCCTGGGCGCCACTTCTTTCCAGTCTCACCAGCATTCGCACCGGCGGAGGACCTACCCGCGTGACTCTCAACTGGCCGACAATCGTGATCGTGTCACTGGACTGTTGCGCCTGCACGATCGCGCACAATGAGCACAGGAGGAGACAGAGGAACTTACTGGAGCGTGTTTCAAAAATGCGATTTGAGAGGGCGTGGCTTCCAGCTGTGCCAGTGGGAGTCAACAACGATGCAGGGATTAAACCCCAAGGGTTCTCAAAACACGCTCTTCGAAGTAATCGAAATGGGAAGGCGAGGAAAATACGCAGATGCATCAGAGGCCCCTTAAGAAAGAATAAGCCGGAGCCAGTCTGATGCAACTGGTTCCGGCCTGACTTTTTCAGCCTAGAAGGCGAGCTTTACGCCGAACTGCAAATTGCGGGCGTTGAAGGTTCCACCGGCCTGCCCGAAAGTTGTGTCACGAATGCTGTCGTGCAATTGGCTCTCGGCGCCGGGCAGTTTGAAATTGGTGTGATTCAAGATGTTAAAGCTTTCGGCACGGAACTCGAGCTTCGTCCTCTCCGTAATCCTGAAGTTCTTGAACAGGGAGGGGTTCCACTCCATGAACCCCGGACCTGTGAAGGTGTTCCGGCCGAGCGTTCCGGTGTTTCCGGGTTGAGGGCGCTGGAAGATACAGTTGTCAGCGTTGTCGGGGTCTTTGTTATAGCAGAAATTTCCACCCCACCCATTCGCCCACATGTCGTGGTTCGCTCCACTGAAGGCCGCGATCGTAGAGTTCGGACGGTCGTTTGCCTCGTAGTCATTGTTGAAGTCACAGCTACCACGTGAGCCGTGGCAGAATGGTTCCCAATGCGCACCCGTATGGTACGAGATCGTGCCATTCAACTGCCATCCGCCCAGGACAGCCTTTGCGAAACCATTACCATGGTTCTTGAAGAATGGAAGCTCGTAAACATAATTCATGGTGAGAGTGTGACGGATGTCGAAGATCGAGTTGCCGCGATCCAATCTCGGCATCGTCTGATCACTGCTGTAGCCCTCACCGGCCCCTTCGTGGTTGGAACTGGTCGCACCACTGTGCCACGTGGAACCGTTGTCAATCGCGTGGCCCCATGTGTAGTGCACGGCGAATTGCAATCCACTGCTCATCTGCTTACTCAATGAGACCTGCATCGAGTTGTAAATGGAATTGTTTACGTTCTCCCAAACGCGCAGCCTTCCGTAGTTGGGGTTCAGGCGTCCGGTGGTGTTCGTGATTCCTGCGACATCTTTCTGACTGCAGAGTTCACGGCCGAACCGATCCTTGGTGCAACCTGCAGGTAGCGACGCGTCATAGATCGTGGTTGGATCCAAGGAGCCACCCGGAATGCGGTTCACTTGCTCGGCTCGAAACAGCTTGTGAGCGACGGTTCCGACGTAGTTCATTTCAAAAACCAGGCTACGAGCAAGTTGGCGCTGAACCCCCGCGTAGTAGTTGTACACGTAAGGATCGCGTACACCTTTGGGCGGAATGATCCCAGTCAGATTGGCCAAATCCCGGTTGGACGGATTCCAGCCCATGATGTTCCCAACGGCAGTATACGTGGTGTCGTTGCCCTGGAAATTGTTGGGTCCGGCCGGCCCGGTATATGCCGGGGCATCTGTAGCGTATCCCGTGCCTCCAAGTGCCGGCTGCGGACCATAATAGACGAGGCAACCGGTTGCCGTGCCGCATCCCGTACCAACGGCGGCATCCTGGACGGCATTGAACGAATAATACGGTGGGTTCCAACGAGAGTTTGACAGGGGGTTATACAGCGTTCCCTCATAAGACACGCCGAAACCTCCGCGAACCGCCATCTTGCCGTCGCCAAAAACGTCATAGGCGAACCCAATCTTTGGACCAAAATTGTTATGATCGCCTGCTCCCAGAGTCTTCGAAGGAGCAAATCCACCCGGCCCGCACACCCCCGCCAGAACTGCCATCTGATCGACGGTGTGGAAACCGTCCGGTCCAATTGTTCCGGAAGGGCATGCGGCCGAACCTACAGGCGCGTTCGCGTCGTGGATCTGCCCGGATCCCGTAGTGATGTTGTCAACGTAATTGGTGCCCGGCCCCGGCAAGAACGTAGTCGCTAGACCGGCATTTTCGTGGTGTCGTTGGAAGAGATCGTAGCGAAGGCCAAGGTTCAAAGTCAGTTTGCGGGAAACTTTCCAGTCATCCTGTACGAAGGCGCCGAATTCGATATTTCGCCAGTGACGAATATTTGTTGCCAACTGGGCATTGGACTTCGTCGTGAAGCCGGGATCCACGCCAGCGGCCATTCCGTAGGGGCCGTCAACCGCAAAGAAGAAGGGGTCGTAGAAGTAGTACGACGGTCGGGCTACGTTGAATTCCGAGTTCTCGATATTTCGGCGGACTTCTCCGCCGATCTTGATGTTGTGGTTGCCATGGCTGATCGACACCATGTCAGCATAGTTGTAAATATGCTCCTTGAAAAATTGCGGATAACCGTTATAGGAACCGAATCCCATCGTGCCTGCATAGTCTCCGATGTAAATCGACGGCACACCAGGGACAGATGGAACATACCTGGAATAGCTGCCTGAATACCCGGCGCGGGCCTCATTCACGATATGGGGACCAAAGGTATGTGTCCAATTGATCGTCCCGTTCGGAGAGATAAATCTCGTCGGATTCAAAAAGCCTCGACTATTAGTGGCCGGCTGAAATGTGTTCTGACGGGACCAGTTGAATTGCGCAAAAACGCGATCTTTAGAGCTGACAACCCAATCGATTCTGCCTGATGCTTCATTGCCGTCGAAGAGATTCCCCAGACTCTGCGTGTTCTGGATATTAATCGTCTGGTAAAGCATAGGCGTGTTCAGTCCGAGAGGCATGGCTTGAAGCGCGTTGAATAATTTGGTCATTCGAGCTGCAATATTGGGATCTCCGTAGTTGCCCGGATTCTCAAAGTCGGCGACCGACCCGAATCCGCTGCCGCTGTAAAAGCCCGACAGATAGTCATTGACAGTCAAGAATGGTGTTCCCTGAACATTCGGGGCAAATTGGCTGTAGAGTAATTGCCCGACTGATTTCTGTCCGCCAGGGGCCAGTCCAGCAGCATTGGCGATCGCCTGTCGGAATTCGGGGCCTTCCGCCACGGTTGGGGCGGGAAGCGTGGAAGTCTTAAACCTGTCTCCCTGATACGAACCAAAGAAAAAGAGTTTGTTTTTGATGATTGGACCGCCAATGGTGCCGCCGAACTGATTGAAATGTAATGGCGGCCGAGCCAGACCCTTTTGGTTCGCGAAGTAGGTGTTGGCGTCGAGCTTATCGTTGCGGATAAACTCCCACACGCTGCCATGGAGCGCATTGGTGCCCGACTTCTGCACCAGGTTGGTAATGGAGCCAGCGCTATTGCCGTATTGCGCCGATTGATTCAGAGTCAACAACTGAAATTCGGCAACCGTATCCTCGATAGGGGTGTTTTGGGGTCCGCCGCTCAGTCCCTTGTTCGACGATCCGTTGACCAGGAATCCATTGAAATTCTCACGCAGGCCGTTCACAACGGTGTTGTGGCCATTCTCAGTGAGTACGCCGTCAACATTGACCGCGCCGGGAGCTTGCTGCATCAGATCGTACACATTGCGGCCGTTCAATGGCAGGTTGGAAATCTGGGTCGAATCCACCGTCGTCGAGAGTCGCGAGTCTTCAGTTTGAATCGCGGGCGCTTCGCCAGACACTTCCACAGTCTCTGTGGCTTGTCCCAGCTCCATCTTGAAATCCAGATGGGTTACCACACCAGCGTTTGCGGGAACGCTGGACCTAATGGTCTTCCGGAAGCCCTTTGCCTCCACGACGACGTTGTAGGTGCCGATCGGCAACTCTGCAACGGTATAGGCCCCGGACTGATTGGTAACGGCCGTAACGGCGAGGTTCGTGCCCAGGTTAGTTACAGTAAGCTTCGCATTAGGGAGTGCCGCGCCCGAGGGATCAGTGACGATACCGGCGAACTGCCCATTCTGTACCTGCGCGACTGCGGTGAAAGCAAAGCTAAGAATACAAAGTGAAATCAGAAGTGCCTGCAGTTTTTTCACGGCGTTTCTCCCGAGCGCTAAAACGGTGAATTGAAAACCATCGGCAAACTTCGCCCCGTCCCACACAGAACACCAACCAATAGCGACAATTCCCAACAACTATTAAGTGCGTGGGATTTTCCATCCGCGTTACGTCGATTGTCAAGCAATGTTTAACGTTTTCGTATTATGGCTATGCAATAGAGGCTATGCGCTTGAGAAGGATGGCTCACCGACCGGCCTTTGTTATGTCTACCGTTGCGCCCAGTCGCCGCTCGACTGGCGCCCTATTCGACTCAAGTCCTTTACTGGTAAGGAACTTCATCAGGCTTGGAGCCAGTAGCGGCGTATGGCTCCCCATCAATGCCACCGGCTGAATTCGAAGTAGCGGACTCATCTTTTGAACCTTACGAGGGAAGGGCCTTGCGACACTAATCCCTTACCCTCCTTGACCACTATTTCCTGGTCGACGCTTTGGCGACCGATTTGATCGACGGTACCCGACGGCCACCGAACCACAATAGAATCAATGTAAGTAGCTGCTCCAAGGCCGAAATGAAGCCGAGAGTCGCTTGCTGATTCGAAGCTGGCATTGGCGCGTACCTCAGCGTTTTGATCCAACGCGGCCGCTTTAACCTCCACGCGGGCGCCAAATCCGCTACGGTTGGACCGAACTCCCATAGTTTTGATTCGTATCCAGTGACCCGCATGAGTGCTTTGGTTTCGAAGCAGGACGGGAGAGCCGTCAATCACATTGACCAGCACGTCCATCTTGCCGTCATTGAAAAGGTCGGCGGTTGCCGCACCGCGGCCGACATACCGCCGTGCGAGAGCCGCGCCCGCACGCTGACCGATCTCCTCGAACTTGCCATTTCCCAAGTTACGAAAGAGAAATGGACGCTCTGCGTAAGTGACGCCGAAGGCGTGTCGATCAACCTGAGGATTGACGTGACCATTTGCAATAAATATGTCGGCCCACCCGTCGTTGTCAGCGTCGAAGAATTTTAGACCGAACCCGAGGAACGGCGTACTGATTGGGCCAAAATTGGCTGGACCGGCAAGATCAGTGAATTCCCCATTGTGATCGTTGTGAAAGAGATTGTTCGTGTCGTCCGAAAAATTCGCCTTGGCGATGTCGGGCCAGCCATCATTGTCATAATCCGCGGAGTCGATTCCCATCCCGGCCTGCTCGCGCCCGTCGCCGCTGAATGCTACACCAGCGCGCGCTCCTACGTCCGTGAATCCGCCCTTGCAATCGCCTTTGTACAGCATGCTCGGCGTGGAATCGTCCGACACATAGAGATCCAGACAACCGTCGAGGTCATAGTCCAGCCACATCACGCCGAGGCCGTAGTAGGAGTCGGGATCAATATTGAGTTTCTCGGTAACGTCGGTGAACGTGCCATCGCCATTGTTGTGATAAAGACGGTCCCGACTGCCCTTCAGTCCGCGCGGGCCGCAAGAGACTCCAAAGCCACGATACTGGCAAAAAGGTCCTTGGCCAAACTCCGGCAGATGATCGAGGTTCAGGTCGACATAATTCGCGACGTAGAGATCGAGATACCCATCATCGTCGTAGTCACCGAAGGCAGCACTTGTGCCCCACTTCCCGGAATTTCCGACACCCGCCTTCGAGGTCACATCGGAAAACGTGCCGTCCCCGTTATTGCGGTACAGCACCGCGCCATTCAGGTATGTAATATAAAGATCGTCTTTGCCGTCGTTGTCGTAGTCGCCCACCGCCACCCCGAATCCCCAGCCGCAGTGGTCGATCCCGGACTTTGCGGTGACATCGGTGAACGTACCGTCGTGATTATTGTGGTAGAGCTTAGAGGGATGGCACTTGCCAGCTTTGAAATCTGCAATCTCGGAACCGTTCACCAGGAAAATGTCCACCCATCCGTCATTGTCGTAGTCAAAAGCTGCGACACCACCGCACATCGAATCCATGATGTACAACTTTTCGGGGCCGCCACAGGTGAGGCGGAAATCGATTCCTGCGGCGCGCGTTACATCGGTGAATGAGATGCCAGGCAGCCCGCCTTTCGCCTGATTCGACGATAACGCAGCACGACTAGGTTTGTGGGATTGAGAAGTTCGTTGAGAAACGGACTCGCTTGATAGCCACACAGCAGCCGCTGCGATCACGGCAACGATAGACATCCACCTCAGAACGGGAAGGGTTGCCTTCATTGGGTGGGCCCAGCCGCCATTCCACCAGTGACAGGCTGCGCTTTGTTTAAAGCCGTAAACGTTTCGAGTTCCCGATTGGCTTCTTCGCTTTTCCCCAGCTTTTCCAATGCTCGCGACAACTGATAGTGCGGCGTCGGGTTCGACGGCTTGAGTTCCGCTGCACGACGCAAAGCGGGAACTGCCCCTTCCGCGTCTCCCTTTAGGAGCAAGGCCTTACCCAAATCGTAAAAAGCATCGGAATTTCCCGGCTCAAGCTGTGTAGCCTTTTGTAAGTACTCCACAGCCGACTTCAACAATCCAGCGGAAATCTGACAATGGCCGAGCTGATAGAGGACTGTTGCATTGCTTGGCGAACGCTGGATTTCCTTTTCGTACTCGGCGATCGCTTCTTCATTTCTGCCAAGACTCTCGTAGGCAAAGCCGAGATGGTAATGCACCAAGGCAAGACTGGGTTCCAAACGCAGAGCGGTCCGAAACTGTTCGACGGCCTGCACGCTACGATTCGTGTTTTGATAAGCGCGTCCCAGCAGGACGTGCGGCAATGCCGCCTTCGGGTCGAGTCTCGTTGCAGTCTCTAATTCCTTGGCGGCATCGGGGTAAAGATCGTCGGAGAGGAACACGAGCGCCAAATCAAAATGAATGTCGTACTGCGACGGCGCCAGAGTGACAGCGCGCCTCAACTCGGAGAGGGCTAGGTCGTTCTTATGTCCCTTGAAGTAAACCAATCCGAGCCAGTGGATCAGCTCGGCGTCCTTTGGCCATCGATCCACTGCTGCCTTGCCGATCGCTTCGGCCTCCGTCAAACGGCGAGTCTGAAGATAACTCAGCAACAGCCCACGATTGACATCTTTTCGTTGCGGAGCAATCTGTCGAGCCTGTTCAAAGGCAAGTGCGGCCCGATTGAAATCCTGGGCTTGTAGCGCGTTTTCACCCTGCCGCACGAGGTCGGCCACGCTAGAGTTTTGAGACGCGGCAACCGCACCGAGTACTAGCCACGCTGCCGAGACAGCAGCAACGCGAAGCGTCATTCCGCGGCCAACATTAGGTCTGGACGTGCGTAAACGAAGCAGTTGCAACAGGATCTCCGATAAGGCTGTCGATATGCTAACAAACTGCGCTGCAAGAGGATCGAGATCAGTGAGTGACTTTTCCTGGAGAGATTCTTGCTCGTTCGCGCGCCGCATCCGAGGTGCGGCCCAGGTGGTCGTAGGTCTCTGCCAACGCGGAATGTGCTTGAGAGAATCCGGGCAGACGCTCGGAAGCAATCTCAAGGTGCACGGCAGAGGCTTTGAAGTCACCCGTCTTCATGAGGCATATTCCCATGTTGTAATGCGCCCAGGCGGAATCAGGTTGTAGTTCGATGGCTCTGTGCAGGTATGGAATTGCGTCACTATATTGGCGCAGTTCAACCAGAGCTTCCCCCATTCCATATTGTGCGAGATACATTGCGGGTTGCGAAGCCAATACTTGGCGCAAAGTCGCCATGGCGTTTTCCGGTTTGCCATCTTCCAGGTCGCGGATTCCTTCCAAGGTTTTGTTGATCGCGGGCAGGATGTCCTTAGGATCAGTTCCCGCTGCCGCTGTCGTTACGCCGGCGGCCTTTTGCAGCCCCACATACCCAAGAGACGCGAGCTTCTGCAACTCACTGGATGTCAACTCCGAACTCGCGGATTTCACGGTGTCGTTTCCCAAGTGACTGTCAAAGGCTTGTAACTGTGAAGCGAGAGTCTCCAGTGTTGCCTTCGCACTCTGCGCCAGATTGTGTGTCGCGCCTGGATCGTTTGATAAATCGTACAGCTCGGGCTTAGGTGCACGAATGTACAGATATTTTCCCGCGCGCCATGATTCGATCAAGCTGCATCCGAACGCTCGCTGCGGCAACTCACTTCGAGAGTATGCGGGTTGGTCGGCTTGCGAAGTGGCTTGCGCAATGCGAATCAGCGATTGTCCTTGCATTTGCGCGGGCACCGAAATGCCGGCTTCCGCTAGCAGGGTGGGAGCGATATCCAGGAGGCGCGCACGATTCTTCGTCTGCTTCCCAGCCAGTCGGCTCTTCGGGAGTTTCAGAACAAGGGGCACATGAATGGTCTCATCGTAGAGGAAAATCCCGTGAGTGATCTCTCCGTGCGCGTCAAGACTTTCTCCATGAGGCGACGAGACCAGGACTAAGGCATCGTCGTAGAGGGAGTTATTTCGTAGAAACGCAATCAATTTTCCGGCCGCAGTGTCCGCAGACGCAATCTCTCGATCGCTCGCGCCATCCGGGTCCTGCAGATGGACCCACAAGAACCAGGTCGATTGTTTATTGCTCGCTAGCCATTTTATTGCCTGTGCGACGACTAAGTCGCCATGGCGTTCCACCGATTGAACCCGACCTTCGCCCTTCTGCGGCTGGCGAAAACCGGCGTCGTAGACATCAAAGCCGCGGTCGTAACCCTGGAAAGGACCGTTCCGAGGATCTAACTGGATCGATCCCACAAATGCTGCTGTTCGGTATCCGTTCGCGTGAAGAACATCCGGCAGGTAGGGAACAGTGCGAGCAAGAGAACCGCCGAACTCACTCGCCTGATGAGTTTGAGGATAAGTGCCCGTCAGAATTGTCGCGCTTGACACCACCGTCGTGGGTGCCTGAGAGTACGCCTGAAGGAAGACGATTCCCTGATGCGCGATCCCATCCATGTTGGGTGTGAGGCCACCGTGCGTGCCCATAAATCCCATGCGGTCAGCCCGAGTGGAATCAAGTGTAATCAGGATGATGTTGGGCTTTGTGGCAGCCGGGGAGTCGACCGGGAAAACGAAGAAGGTTAGAATGGCACAAACAAACCAGGAGCCCAGACGCCGCAGCATGCGTAGAAGTCTAGCAATTTGTGAAATGGTGTCACAACTGAACGCGGAACTCCGAGGATTCGCTCTCTGAAAAAGATACCCTGGGTGCTGTGCTTCTTCCTGCTTGTACTCATCCTGGCATTACTGCCATCGTGTCAATCGGGCCGAGGAAATTCCCATTGGGACCGGCGCCTGATCATACTCGGCGTTGATGGTATGGATCCTCAACTCTTACATCGCTTCGAACGCGAAGGAAAGATGCCAAACTTCGCCAAACTTGAGGCACAAGGCGATTTTCGACCGCTAACCACGAGTATTCCGCCGCAAAGTCCGGTCGCCTGGTCCAACCTTATTACCGGCATGAACCCTGGAGGCCATGGAATCTTCGATTTCATTCACCGTGATCCCAAAACCCTGAGCCTCTATTTCTCTGCCTCAAAGGTCGAGGGTCCGAAGCATTCGATCCATTTGGGAAATTGGACAATTCCGCTCGGCGGTGGAAGCGCCGAACAACTCCGGCGAGGCGTTGCGTTCTGGCAGATTCTTGATCAGCACGGAATCCCGAACACAATTTTTCGTATGCCATCAAATTTTCCGCCGGTGCCTGCCAAGGGAGAGACTCTTTCGGGAATGGGCACTCCTGATCTGCGAGGGACCTACGGCACCTTTTCTTTTTACACCGATGATCCCACCGCCGAACCCGGTGCTGTCGAAGGTGGACAGGTCATTCCCGTTCAGGTTGAGAACTTTCAGGTCAGAGCCAATTTGATCGGGCCCGACAATTCCTTTCGAAAGGGAAATCTCCCCGCGACGGAACAATTCACGGTTGCGGTAGATCCACTGGAACCTGCCGCAGAGTTCACTGTGCAAAATCATGAGTTTGTGCTTCGCGAGGGGGAATGGAGCGATTGGATTCGCGTTGAATTCCAGCTCGTTCCTTTCTTTGGCAATGTGAAGGGTATGTGCCGGTTCTATCTCAAGCAGACGCACCCTCGTTTTCAGCTGTACGTCTCGCCTATCAACATCGATCCAGCGAATCCTGCCCTGCCGATATCCACGCCGTCGAGCTATTCGCGTTTACTCACAGATGAAGTCGGAGAGTTCCACACGCAGGGAATCGCGGAAGACACCAAGGCGCTCTCAGATGGCATGCTCGACGACAAGGAATATTTGGAGCAAGCACGAACCGTGCTGGCCGAGCATCGTCGCGTCTTCGATGAAGAGTTTCCCAAGTTCAAAGAGGGAGTGTTCTTTTTCTATTTTTCGAGTCTTGATTTGAACTCACACATGTTCTGGCGGTTAATGGACCCAGCACATCCCGAATACGATGCGACGCTGGCAGAGCAGAACGGCTCGGCCATCGCCGATTTTTACCAGCAGATCGATCAGGTGCTCGGGGAAGTGCTGCCGCATCTCGATGATCGGACGACCTTGCTCGTGCTGTCCGATCACGGCTTTGCTCCCTACTATCGCTCCTTCAACCTGAATACATGGCTTTTGCACAACGGATACATCAAGTTGAAAGACAGTGCGACTTCGGATTCGAACGAACCTTTCGCGAACGTCGATTGGACGCAGACCCGCGCCTACGGCCTCGGGCTCAATGGGTTATATGTCAACCTTCGCGGACGCGAGAGCAAAGGAGTCGTGGAACCGGGAACACAGGCGGATGGCTTGATGGCAGAGCTTCGCGCCAAACTGCTCGAAGTACAGGATCCAAAATCAAAGCAGCGAGTAATCACCCGCATCGATCTTGCCAGCGAAGTGTACCAAGGACGCTACGCGCGATCAGGTCCCGACATGCTGGTCGGTTACAACCGCGGATACCGTGCCGGATGGCAGACAATCCTGGGCTCATTCCCTGTTGAGGAACTCGAAGACAACTCCAATCCCTGGAGTGGTGACCACTGCATGGATTACACTCTCGTTCCCGGAGTTTTGCTGAGTAATCGGAAGATCACGGCAAAGGCGCCTGCTTTGACCGACATTGCACCGACGATTCTCGCGGAGTTTGGAATCGCCAAGGGGAGCGGTATGATTGGACAATCCGTGTTTCAGTCGGGCGCGTCCCAATAAATTCTTACGCCAATCCAATGATCGAGGCTCGATGAGATATGTTCGGCTCTCACAAGGTGAAGCTAGAAGGTGAATTGCTCGATAAAGTAAAACAATGTGCAGATGCGTGCGGCTACTCGTCAGTCGATGAATTTGTCGTGCATGCTCTGGAAAAGGAAGTGAATAAAGTGCTTCCACCCAGCGAGGGCGGAAACACTTCAAAGGAAATCATAAGGAAGCGGCTTCAGGGGCTCGGTTACATCGAGTAGTCCTCTCACTGCTTTCCACTCCTATGGGCTCTCTTGGGGTTAATGTCCCTTCCTGTATCGTCATTGGAATTTCACTGGTGATCGGCCTTGTGATGGTGATCGTATTTGGTTACACCTCCGATCAGAAGGCAATTCACGTCGCGAAAGATCGTCTCAAGGCTCAACTGCTTGCCCTCCGCCTCTTTCAGGATCAGATCCGAGTGGTACTGCGCTCCTACGCGCGCATAGTGCTTGCTACAGGGCACTACCTGCGCCTCGCCTTCAAGCCTTTGCTCTTTGTGATCGTGCCGATAACGTTTCTGATTATGCAGGTCGATCGATATCTCGGATCTGTGCCGCTCACTACCGGCCAGTCCTTTCTCTTGGCAGCCCGCATGAAGAGCACGGATTCTTTTAATCAAGTTTCACTCCTGCTGCCAGACGGGCTCAGATCCAGCGCGCCAGCCGTGCATGTGCCAGCGGAAAACGCAGTTGTCTGGAGACTAGCCGCGGACAAAGATGGGAAGTACGACATCAAGGTCCAAGTGGCGGATCAGTTTTTCGTCAAACGAATCGTCGTCGGGTCTGGATTGCCTCGCCTTTCCTCGGTACGCATGCAAGGAAAATTCTGGGAGCGCATTTTCCTCTCCGCCGAACCCGCGCTGCCCGATAACAATTTCGTCCAGGCGATTGAGGTCCAATACCCCGCGCGCAAGATCGCCTTCGCCGGAACTGAGTGGAATTGGATATGGCTCTTCTTCGTCTTGTCTCTGGCTGCGGGCTTTCTCTTTAAGAGTATCCTTGGGATCGAAATATGAAATCTCTCGATAAGAGTTCGTGGATTGAACGAAGGCGTCTTTCCATCTTCATGGCCCTTCTCGGGCTCATTCTGCTCTGTCCCTTACCCGGACACGCCTATGCAGGGCCCGGCGCCGGTTTTGCTGTTCTCTCTTCGTTCTGGACTCTCTTCGTCGCGTTCCTTTATTCCATCTACGCGTTTTTCGTCTGGCCTTTCCGGCAGATCTTCCGGTTCTTGCGCCACCGCAACGCCTACGGCAAAGCGCAGATAAAACGCGCCGTGATCCTGGGCTTCGACGGGATGGATCCCGAATTGACAGAACGATTCATCGCCGAAGGCCGATTGCCGAACCTCTCGAAATTACGCGAGCAAGGAACTTTCCGGAAGTTGCGCACGACCTACCCCGCCATTTCTCCCGTCGCATGGTCCACGTTCATGACCGGCGTGAATCCTGGGAAGCACAACATTTACGATTTTCTTGCGCGCGATCTTGCCAACTACCTGCCCTACCTTTCGTCCGCAGAGATCAAAGGGCCGAAGCACAGCTGGAAAATCGGCAAATATACCATTCCTCTCGGAAGCGCCCGGATTAAAGGCATGCGCCGCGGAATTCCGTTCTGGCATTTTCTTGGCGAGGCAGGAATCTTCTGCTCAGTGCTTCGCGTGCCGGTCACGTTTCCACCCGAGAAATTTCCCGGTGTTCTGCTTTCCGGAATGTGCGTCCCCGATTTGAAAGGAAGTCAAGGAACGTTTTGTTTCTGCACCAGCAGGACTAGCGGCGACAAATTTCGCGAGGGTGGAGTTCGCATCCCCATCCAGCGCAAAGCTAGCCATTGCACGTCGTATATTCCTGGCCCCGAGAATCCTCTGGCTGCGGGCTCCGGCGATGAAATGCGAGTGGACTTTGAGATCCATCCCGACTCGGCCAAGAATCGGGCTCGACTCATAGTTGGTTCCGAGTCTTTGATTTTGAAGGTAGGAGAGTATTCAGAGTGGATTCCAATAAAATTCAAGGCCGGCGTGGGTTTCAGCGCGCACGGAGTCTGCCGCTTTTATCTGAAAGAAATCACACCCGAGGTTGAGGTTTACGTCACACCAGTGAACATCGATCCAGGCCGGCCCGATTTGCCTATCTCGCACCCAGTCACTTACTCAATCTATCTGGCGAAACTGTTTGGGCCGTATGCCACCTTGGGCCTCGCAGAAGACACCTGGGCCTTGAATGAAAAAGTTCTAGACGATCAAGCATTCCTCGCACAGTGCTACTCCAATCACGAAGACCGTGAACGCATGCTGTTCGACGCGCTGGAAAAAACGCAGCAGGGTCTTTGTACCTGCGTATTCGACACGACCGATCGCGTCCAGCATATGTTCTGGCGTTATCTTGAAGAGGACCATCCCGCCGCCCGTGGTGTCGCTCGCGATCAGCGGCCTACTGTCATTCAGGACCTCTATGCTCGTATGGACGCTCTCATTGGCCGCGTAATGAAACAGATTGATGACGAGACTCTGCTGATGATCGTCTCCGACCACGGCTTCAAGTCGTTTGCTCGCTGCGTCAATCTGAATGCATGGCTTCATCAGAACGGATATCTCGCGTTGAAAGCGGGCAAGACCGAAAGCGGTGACTGGTTCGACGACGTCGACTGGTCTCGAACCCGCGCCTACACCATGGGACTGAACGGACTTTATCTGAACGTGAAAGGCCGCGAGCGCGAAGGAATTGTCGAGCCCGGAATTGAAGCCGACTCCCTGAAAGACGAACTGCGCCGCAAACTCGACGGACTTGTCGATCCGGCGTCAGGGCGGGTCGGCATCACTGGCGTGTTTGACTGCGACTCTGTCTATGCGGGCCCGTATGTCGACAATGCTCCGGATCTGATCGTGGGTTACGGTGACGGATTCCGCGCTTCGTGGGATTCCGTGATGGGCAAAGTCACATCTCAGATTTTTGAGGATAATCTGAAGGCATGGAGCGGCGATCACTGTATCGATCCGCGGCTGGTGCCTGGAGTTCTGTTCTGCAATCACAAGATCGGCGAAGAAAAGCCTGCGATTGTCGACGTCGCTCCGACATTGCTGAAGTTGTTTGGCATCCCCTTGCCCGGATACCTCGATGGCAAACCCTGGACGGTCGGCGCACCGATTAATACATCCGCTGTTGCCTCAGAGATCTGAGCCTGCGCCGCGCCGGGAGCGCTGAAATACTATGGTCGAATTGTGATCACTATCGTTTCGGGCTTACCGCGTTCGGGCACTTCTCTGATGATGCAGATGCTGGCTGCCGGCGGGATGCCTCTTCTCGCTGATCACGATCGCAAACCCGACATCGACAATCCTCGAGGCTACTGCGAATGGGAACCTGCTAAGTTGCTGCCCCAAGAGCCCAATCGCATCGACGAGGCTGAAGGCAAAGCCGTAAAGGTTATCTCACAACTCTTGCTCTCGTTGCCTCGCGGCCGAAGCTACAAGCTGATTTTCGTCGAGCGCCCCCTACCCGAGGTTCTCGCGTCGCAAGACGAGATGCTGAAGCGTCGGGGATCGGGCGAGCTGGTTGATCATGCCTTGCTGACGAACGCGTTCCGCGATCATATGCGACAAGTCATCGGCTGGCTCGAAGACAGGGACGATATTCCCGTGTGCCGGATGGGGTACCGGAAAATTCTGAACGACCCCTTGGGTTCAGCAGAGACGGTTCGCGATTTTCTAGGGCTCAATCTGGATGTTGAGGCCATGGCGGGTGAGGTGGACGCGTCACTTTACCGCAATCGGCGACGTTGACCTCTATCTAGAATCGAAAACATTCTGTCCAGATTTGTTGCGTATGGGGCGGGGCGCTGACAGACGCCGCTCTTTGCCGATGGAAACGTGGCCTACTTTGCGTACTACTTCGAAACGGTTCAGGTTCGAGTCCTGCCTGAGGAGCGATTTCTTTTCTGTACGTTAGTAAAGTGCAGCATTTTCCCACTTCGGCGCTCTTTTGGAGCTTGAGACATCACCACCGGAATTTCGAGCTCTCTTTTCAGTCAGTGGAAACGCCTATCTTTAGAACTGGACAAAGCGAAATGAAACGATATAAAGAGAAACACGCCGAAAGTGTTATTGCCATGTATGGGGTTGCTGAGACCCGATTGGCACGGAGAGGACACAACTTCGATGCAGCGTCGAGACTTTTTGAAAAGTAGTGTTGCGTTAGCCGTTGCAGAACTTGGAACAACGAACGCGCAGGCGTTCGTTCCTGCCCATAACTGGGACAAATATGACTTTGGCTCTGGGCCACCCGTTGCCGAACGCCTCAATCAGGGGCCGTTTCCGCAGTATGCACCTGAGGCGCTGATCCCGACTGATGATGTGGTGATGACCACGACGCCTTCCGAAGAGGTCGTGCCGAACTATGGCAAGGGACTAATCACCTATATCACGGCCGACAGTGGCACAGACGAAATCAAATCCGACAATATTCCGCAGGCGATTGAAGATCTGGTGCGATTTCCGTTGGGACAACAGCTTTACATACGGCCAACCTGGCGGGAAGTCCAGCCGCGGCCTGGACAACTCGTGTTACCGGATTACGTGAAGCTCATTTTCGATCTCGCCAAGAAGAACAAGAAGCGTATTGGACTGCGCATTCAGATGAGCGCGCCCGACTATAAGAAGCAACCGGCGCTCCCCGACTTCGTTCTCGACAAAGTACCAACCGTTGACCTTATTCCGGATGAAAAAGAAAAGAAGGCGGCCGCCCGCTTTATCGAGAATCAATATTCGAAGTATCAGCCGCGATTCGACCATCCTTTTTTCCAGCAGGCATTTGCTGAACTGGTTGGGCTTCTGGCGGCGGAATTCAATGGCAATCCGATCGTCGAGTTCGTCGACACCTTCCTATATGGATTCTGGGGCGAAGGGCACACATGGCCCTTCGTGAACACGCCGTTTCCCGACTACCGGACCGCAGAGAAGACTTGGGTCAAAATGTTCGAAGTTCAGCAGGAGCACTTCACCAAGACTCCGCTCATGACGAACACCCAGCCCGACTACAGCCGTGTCGGCAACTCCGAAGTGCTCGATCGTACAATTCGCAGTTACAACTGGATTCGCAGCGACACCATCTTCATCGAGAACGAGCAAATCGAAACGTTGAGTAATCGTCCGCCATGGGTCGCGGCGGCGCTTGAACAAGGGATTCCCGCGAAAAGTCCAGATTCGTTCCCGTTGGAGGAAGGCCTATCTCCGGCCGAGAACATGATCGCGCATGTGATCGATGTGGGTGCGAACTACTGGTCGCTGTGGAATTTTCACGCGATCAGCGCAAAGAATCTGCAGAGTTATTACCAGGCATTTCCTAAGGCGTTCGATCAGATCAATCGTCGAATTGGTTATCGGGTCAGGCCGTCGATGATCTGGAGCTACGATGAAGGCGGCAACCTGGGACTGATCATCGCCTTTGCAAACGATGGCATTGCGGGGGTCCCGGGCGTGCTTCGGGTGACTGTCGAGAGCGAAGATGGCAAGGCTCTAGCGAGCGGATGCCTGGATGCTGGTTATCCTCTGCCGGGCAAGCTGCGTCAGGCTCAGTTTGTGTTGCCCAAGGGGACAAAATTCGCAGGTTCGAAACTTCGAGCGGAGGTCGAGGTGAAAGGTATGCGTTATCCAGTCCAATGGGCTTGCCGGCAGAAACTCAACGACGACGGTTCACTCACTCTGCGTTCGAACCTCCATCATGGCTTTTAACGGTGAACCATGACCAAAGCGTTCTCCTCATTGCTCATCTTCACAGCTCTGTTGGCGGCTGGCCAGTCGTCAACGCGGCCTGATCAATCGGCAGCGCCACATGCGTCTGTAGCTCAAATCCAAAGCCCCAGTCTGCGTATCGAGTTCGACAAAAACATGCGCAGCCGGGTGATTGCGCGATTCGGAGCAAGGGAAATTCCGATGGGCGCGTTCTCCCCTTCCGAGACCGTTAAGAGCAGTGAGCATTCGTGGTACGACTTCGCTTTGAGTTCGCGTACGCACGAGCGGGTCACCGATGTTTATGGTACGGGAGAGAAACTCAACCTTGCGGGGACGTCTAGCGTGCTGAGAAAAAATCTCTCCGTCACTATTTATGACGAATTTCCCAACCTGGCGATCTTCGATGTCAGCTATACAAATATTGGAAAGGCACAACTGAAGATTCTGGAGTGGACGAACAATCACTATACGATCGACGCCCAGCACAGCGCGACGGGAGTGCCGTTCTGGTCGTTTCAGAGTGGCTCTTACGAACGTCGTCCGGATTGGATCGTTCCACTGAAGGCAGGCTTCTCCCAAGAGAACTATCTCGGGATGAACGCGAGTGACTATGGAGGCGGCACACCGATTATTGACGTGTGGCGCAGAGACGTTGGCATCGGAGTCGGCCACGTCGAAGCGAGACCGCGTTTGATTTCGCTGCCAGTCTCCATGCCCAATGCAAGTCAGGCGCAGGTTAGCGTGCTGTACCGTCATGAGCAATCTTTGCGACCCGGCGAAAGTTTCCAGACTTTTCGCACATTCGTTACGGTGCACAACGGCGATTACTACCAGACGCTGCTTACCTACCGCCGATTCATGTCGAAGCAGGGATTTCAGATGGCGAAAGCTCCCGACAGCGCTTTCGGAGCGATCTGGTGCGCCTGGGGCTATGGACGCAACTTCAAGCCGCAGCAGGTCTATGACACACTGCCGACAGTGAAGCGCATGGGGTTTACCTGGGTCACACTGGACGATGGCTGGCAAAACAACTATGGCGACTGGCAGCTTGATCCGAAAAAATTTCCCCACGGCGATGCCGATATCAAGGCAATGGTCGAACGGATTCACCAGGAGGGATTCAAGGCGCAGCTCTGGTGGTCGCCACTCAGCGCGGTCCCGAATTCGAAGTTGCTCAAGGACGAACCTGATCTGATCTTGGAAAATCAAGACGGTTCGCCGCGCAAGATTTCATGGTGGGACTCCTACTATCTCTGTCCCGCCAACGCGCGGGTGGTGGAGTATCACAAAGAACTGGTGCGCAAGATCCTTGTCGACTGGGGATTTGACGGTCTCAAACTCGACGGCCAGCACATGAACGGCGTTCCAGCCTGTTATAACCCTGCTCACCACCACAAGCGCCCCGAGGACTCGGTTGAAGCATTGCCGGATTTTTTCCGTGAAATCTACGACGCCGCACAAAAAGCCAAGCCCGGAGCACTGGTGGAATTCTGCCCCTGCGGAACCGCGTATTCCTTCTTCACCATGCCGCATTTCAATATGTCGGTAGCATCCGACCCTAGAGGTTCTTTCCAGGTGCGCACGAAGGGCAAGACCATCAGAGGCCTCATGGGCGACGATGTTCCTTACTTCGGAGATCACGTGGAACTCAGCGACAATCACGACGACTTCGCGTCAACTCTTGGAATCGGAGGCGTGGTGGGCACGCAGTTCGTGCTGCCTTCTCTCGTCGAGAAACATGGCCGTTTCGACCTGACGCCGGAACATGCCGAGAGCTTCCAGAAGTGGCTGCAGCTTTACCAGGAGAAGGGTCTTTCCCGTGGTCAGTATTTAGGCACGCTCTACGATATCGGCTTTGATCGGCCCGAAGCCCACGTCATCCGCAAAGACCAGAAGATGTACTACGCCTTCTTCGCTGCCAACTGGAAGGGGACCGTGGAGTTGCGCGGCTTGGATGATCGCGCGTATCACGTCGTTGATTACGTGGACGGGAAAGATTTCGGGATTGTTCGCGGGCCGGTCGCGCACCTGTCTGCAGAGTTTTCGAAACATCTTCTACTGGAGGCAACTCCGCAGTAGCGTATGCCGCAAGTTGCAGAAGCGAAGGCAACGTAGCTTCGCCGCTTAGGAGCACTCATGCACCGACGCACGTTCCTGAAATCCGCCGCCGCCACAGGACTCTCGGTTGGTTTGTATAGCGCGGCCGCCAAGGCCTATATCCCCGAACACAACTGGGACAAATACGATTGGGGATCAGGTCCTCCCATTGCGGACCGCCTGTATCAAGGGCCGTTCCCACAGTATGGGCCCGCGGCCGTGGTTCCCGACAGCGATGTCTCGATGATCACTTCGCCTTCGAAGGACATCGTCAGCAACTATGGCATGGGTCTCATCGTCTACCTCTCCGATGACACCGGTCCACTCCACGTGCCAAGCCAAACTCAAGAACGCACACTCGAAGACCTGATCAAGCTACCGTTCGCGCAAAAGGTCTATATCCGGCCCAACTGGCGTGATGTCCAGAAACAACCTGGACGGCTCGACTTCCCCGAGTCGTGGAAGATTACGTTCGATCTGGCTCGCCGCTACAACAAGCGTGTCGGTTTTCGAGTCATGCTCGAGAATCCAGATTTCCCCGATCCCGGGATGCCCGATTTTCTCTTGAACAAGGTTCCCTACGTAAGACTCAAAGGCGAGTGGAAGGGCAATCCTGCGGAAATGCGCTATCGGAAAGATAACCGCGTCCCGCAATACGATCACCCAGCGTATCAAGCTGCATTTCGCGAATTGAACGCATTATTGGCTGACGAGCTCAACGGTCATCCGCAAGTCGAGTTCATGGACACGATGATGTACGGCTTTTGGGGCGAAGGGCACACGTGGCCCTTCGAAGGCAATCCTTTCGCCAGCCAACTGGTCGCCGAGCGAACTTGGTCGAACATGTTCGAAACGCAACTCGAACACTGGACGAAAGTCCCGCTGGCCACGAACACACAGCCCGACTTCAGCAACGTCGGCAACTCCGACCTTGTCGATCGGACGATGCGTACGGGCAACTGGCTGCGCACCGACACCATCTTCATTGAGAACACTCAGATCGAGGCGCTCAGCTACCGTCCGCCCTGGGCCGCTGCAATCTGTGAAGTTGGTTTCACCACCGGCGATCCAAAAGAACTGCAGATTGACGAAGACGGAATTACCTACAACGAACAAATCATCACCCACGCCGCAGACGTCGGTGTTAACTATCTGTCGCTTTGGAGTTGGCACAAGCAGTCCGCCGCCAACATTCTCAGTTACTACGAAAAGTTCCCCGAGCCAATCGACCAGATCGCTCGCCAGATCGGCTACCGCGTTCGCCCCTCATTCATCTGGACATTCACGCGCGACGGAGTCACCGGCCTCGTAATCGGACTTGCGAACGACGGCATCGCCCCTGTCCCCGGCGTGCTGCGACTCAGCGTGCTCAGCGACGATCATAAGATCAACGTCTCCGGCTGCGTCGATGCTGGATATCCGAAGCCGACCGGAGTCCATCAGGTCATGCTGATGCTGCCCGCTGGCGCGCAATGGGAAGGCCTCCACCTGAAAGGCGAACTTGAGGTGAAAGGAGTGCGCTATCCGGTTCGCTGGGCGTGCCGCCAGAAGGTCAACTCCGATGGCTCGTTGACGTTGCGCCACAATTACAAACCGGATCAGCCACTCGTATAGACGACAAAGAAGTACGAAAGGGCGGAGTTGGAACAGATCTGAAGCCTAAGCCGATTGAACGCTTTCAAGAGAGAGAGTATGAAATATTCGATTCTTTTCTTACTACTAGCATGCGCGGTTCAAGCGACCGCCCAAGTGAATTCCTCGTTCTACGTGTCCACAGCAGGCAGCGATTCAAATCCCGGTACCGAAATCGCGCCCTGGCGCACCGTTCAACATGCCGCAGACACTGCTCGCGCAGGCAGCACGGTCAACGTGCGGAGCGGAGTCTATGAAGAACTCGTGAGCATCAATGCATCCGGCAACGCGAGTGACGGATTCATCACATTCAGAAGTTATCCAGGCGAAACCGCGATCCTCGACGCAGATCATTTCACGCCCTCTGGACGACAGGCCATTCTCACCATTCACAATCAGAGTTACGTAAGGCTCGAGGGTTTCGAAATCCGCAACTTCCATACTGCCGAGCATCGGCTCGCGCCCTTGGGCATAAGCGTGATGGGCGCTGGCTCGCATATAGAACTTCTGAAGAACAACGTCCATCACATTCAGCAGACTTTTCCCGGCCGGGACAAGCCGGGAAGCGGCGGCAACGGATTTGGCATCGCCGTATACGGTACCGACGCCAAGACTCCCATCACTGACCTCATCATCGACGGTAATGAAGTACATCACCTCAAGACAGGTTCTAGCGAGTCGCTGGTCGTAAACGGGAATGTCACCAACTTCCGCATCACGCACAATGTCGTTCACGACAACAACAACATCGGAATCGACGTCATCGGCTTTGAGCGGACGGCGCCCGATCCTGCCGTGGATCAAGCACGCGATGGTGTGGTGAGCAACAATTTGGTTTACAACATTACATCGAAGGGCAACCCGGCGTACCAGCAAGATGAATCTTCCGACGGTATCTACGTCGACGGAGGCACGAGGATCCTGATCGAGCAGAACATTATGCACGACGTGGACTTCGGAATCGAACTGGCCAGCGAGCATAAAGACCGCGCCACCAGTTACATCATCGCGCGGAACAACCTCATCTATCACAGCCATACCGCCGGCGTTTCCATTGGAGGCTATGCACCCGACCGCGGGCACACCGACCACTGCATCGTGGTCAACAACACCCTCTACGAGAATGACACGTCAGCAACTGGCTCCGGTGAATTCCAAATGCAGTGGAACATGGCGGACAATGTTTTCGAGAACAACATCGTCTATGCAGGGCCACGCTGCCTTATGTCTCTGAACAAATCTCAGCTCGATAAGAACAAGCCGCCCGCAATCATTGACCAGAACCTTTATTATTGTGCCTCCGGGGCACCGGCGAGCACATGGGCAGGGGCTTTCAACACCCTGACAGGATTCGACAGATACGTCGAGACCACAGGGAACGATCGCAACTCGCATTTCTCAGATCCGCGTTTTGTTGATCCGGCCAAGAATGATTTTCATCTACAAGTCGATTCTCGCGCCCTAGGTGCTGGCACAACCGACAAAATTCCGATGGGCGAAGTTGATCTTGACGGTTCTCATCGAGTTATGTCGGGGAAGATAGACATCGGCTGCTACCAGAGGCATTAGAACGACTTGGACGTGAATCGGTGTGGACTTCGTCAAGGCCGCGGTTGCAGAAGCTCACCGTCCAATCGCTTGAGCGGCTTGAGAGAGCCATCTGCACTAACGTCATCAACATCTGTTCGATTGTGCTGCGCGGCGAATCGCAGATTGCCGTTCAGCCAATCCACACCTGACCATCGCAGAACCAGACGTTTGCTGGAGTGCGCTCAACCTACGTCAACGTTGCCCGTCACTCAACCTTTCGCGATTCTACTGCTGAGGTCGGACATTCACATGTGACCAGGTTGACATGTCGTCATTGACTGTTCGTCACACCTTTCCTCAAAAGCGGGGATTCCAGACCTGCGGGCGTCTCGAATAGATATAGGTGACGTAGATTAGGGATAGTTTTCAACGGAGCCAGTCTGCTGCTCGTGACCTTCGTTCCACTCAGGTTCAAGTAGGTGAGTTGGGAAAGCGATGACAGCTTCGCGAGTGCTTGCCCTGTAACCTGGGTGCCCTCAAGGTGAAGAGCCCGCAAGTTCTTGAACTTGCTTAACGTGTCGAAGCATGCGTCGGTGACTACGGTGCGTCCGAGTTCGGCCTCGACGATGAAGGGCGCGAATCGTTCGAAACGCGCGAGCTGTGCGTCATCGAATTTTGAGGCCACATCAATCGTGCGAAGAATCAGTCCATCGGACGGTTTAGCGGAAACTGCGACCAATTTTGCGCCTTCCGACTGTTGCATCTCACGAATGTCATTCATCAACGAGCTGTAATCGCCGACAGGTTGAAGTGGTATCTGGGTATTTTTAGTAGGTGTGCGAATTCCTGGAACACTCGCCGCCGTGGGAGACGCACCAGCAAGGATCCACGCGCGAAGAGTTGCGGTTTCGTCCGCTGTCAAAGGCGTCCGGCCTTCGGCAGGCATGAAGTGCTTATCATTTAATGAAAGTGTGACTCTCTGTACCAAAAGACTCTGATCGGGATTTCGTGGGACAAAGACGGCTCCGTCCTTGCCTCCCTTGATCAGCAAATCATAGAAGTCAAGCCGGAGCCCGCCCTTTTCCTTGTGAGCTCCATGGCATGCTACGCACTTGGCATCAAAGATTGGGTGGATGTTGAGCGCATAGACTGAGCCGACGTAGGCAGCATCAGACGCCCTGGTTGCCGATCGGAAGAATTGCTTGAGAGGACCAGGCATGAAGCGAGTCAGATAATCGCTTCCATGCGTGAGGGATCCACCTTGATGCGCCGTCCATGTAAGCGTCAGTAGAGTTACCGCGAGCAGAGCTGGATAAATGCGCTGATGCTCCCCTGAGATCCATGCGGGACGGGCGTTGATGCACACTAGCAATTCAACGAGGAGGACGATAGCGCCCCACATGTGACGCATGACCGTTGTACCAGTCTGGCCGCCGCCATACGCCAATAAGATTCCGAGGGCCAATGTTATGACGCCGGTGGCCAATGTCAGGTACAGCACGAAGGCGGCAGATTCACGCAAAGCAACCCGATTTCTTCCGGCGAGTTCAAGGATTGGCAGCAGCACGAGCATGCCAATCGGAAGATGCACGAGCAAAGGATGAAAGCTGCCGAGGAACTGAAGCCAGTCGGCATGTGATTGCCCATCCAGTCGAAAGGTGAATGGCAACAACAAGAGCAAGGCGCTGGCGGCCAGGGTAAAACGCCATAGTGGAGATATAGTTCGATTGTGCAGGCTTCGTATTGCGACAGTTAATTTGTCGACAGCGATCACGCCAGCAACCCATCCACTACGTGCGCGGGGACGGGACTCGTGAGTTTTTGATCGAGTCCCTGAAACCTATAGGTGAAGCGGCTGTGGTCGATTCCCAGGCAATGAAGAATGGTGGCGTTGAAGTCGCGCACGTGCACCGGGTCCTTCACGATGTTGTAGCTGTAGTCGTCGGTTTCACCATAAGCAATGCCAGGGCGAACGCCCCCGCCAGCCATCCAGGTAGTGAAGCATCGGGGATGGTGATCGCGGCCGTAATTTTCCTCAGACAAACCACCCTGGCTATACACCGTGCGTCCAAATTCGCCCGCCCAGATCACCAGCGTGTCATCGAGCAGTCCTCGGCGTTTGAGATCCGTGACTAAAGCGTAGGCACCTTGATCTGTCTCGCGACAGAGAGTTGGTAAAACTCCGACGACATCACCATGGACATCCCATCCGCGTTTGTAGATCTGTGTGAAGCGCACACCGCGCTCTGCCATTCGGCGGGCGAGCAGGCAGTTATACGCGAATGTTCCGGGCTGTTTGGCGTCGGGACCGTACAGATCCCACGTGGACTGCGGTTCCTTGCTGAGATCGGTAAGCTCGGGAACGGATGACTGCATCCGAAACGCCATTTCATATTGAGCGATGCGCGCGTTCGTCTCGGGATCGCCGACATCTGCCAGCGTCTGGCGATTGATCTGTTCTACCGTATCGAGCATCTGGCGGCGTACGTCTCGATCCACTCCGGCAGGATCGGCGAGATAAAGTACGGGATCGGCGCCAGACCTCAGACCTACGCCTGCGTATTCGGACGAGAGAAAGCCGCTGCTCCACAATCCCGAAGAGACCGGCTGATTATTTTCCTTGGGATTGGTTTTTGTCTGAAGGACGATAAAGGTCGGCAAATTGTCGTTCATGCTGCCCAGTCCATATGCCAACCACGCGCCCAGACACGGTTTGCCGGTATTCATATTGCCCGTGTTCATCAGCATGATTGCGGGTTCATGATTGATGGCGTCTGTGTTCACTGTTTTTATGATCGTCAGGTCGTCGATCATGCGCGCAGTGTAGGGCAACAGACTGCTCACCCATGTTCCAGTCTGCCCATGCTGTCCGAACGGCCAGTGTGAGGGCGCAACAGGGAAATGCGCTTGGCCGGCAGTCATGCCAGTCAACTGCTGATTTCCGCGGACGGAATCCGGCATGTCTTTGTTGAACTGAGCCGCCAAATTTGGCTTGTAGTCGAAAAGGTCCATCTGCGGCGGACCACCAGACATGAAGAGATAGATTGCGCGTTTTGCTTTCGGCGCAAAGTGCGGCAGGCCAAGCGCGTTGCCGGTCGCCGACGCCGGTGAGGTTACGTCGGCTCCGCTCGCATAACTCCGGAGACGCATCTCACTGAAGAGCCCGGCCAACGCGGCCCATCCCAGCACTTTGCCAGATCGGCCGAGGAATCGCCGCCGTGTCTCGACGGCAGCCCACTGGCGTTTAAGACCCGCAGGGATGGGGAGGTCTAGAGGAGTTATGGGATTTTCGCAGTCCGTGCAAAGTGGATGTTGCTTCATATCAGTCCTTGATTATTTATTCATCGTCTCGTCGAGATTCAGCATTTCATTCGCAACCATCGTCCAGGCAGCGAGTTCCGGCTCTGGAATCGACGTGTCACGTTTCTTTTCTCCAAGCTCGACAAGAGAGTGTGCTGCCTTGCGGTCCTCTTCGTAATGGCTTTCCAGTTTTTTCAGTGAGGTCTCGAGAGCCGCCGACATCGGAGCAGGCGGATCATGTGCAAGCAGAATCTCACTCATGCGCTTAACTCTCTGCTGAGGAGTGGGGCCCGCCTCGTGAATCACACGTTGCGCCAATGCGCGCGCGGCTTCTATCCACTGCACGTCATTCATAGTGACTAGCGCCTGAAGCGGCGTGTCGGAACGCTGCCGGCGAGTGCACACAACATCGCGCACAGGTGCATCGAAAGTATCCATGTTCGGCGGAGAAGCCATGCGCTTCACGTAGGTGTACATGCTGCGGCGGTAGAGCGCATCGCCGTGTTCCTGAATGTAACGAAGCGTATCGCTCGTCGGATAACTCACCTCTTCCCAGATATTGGGAGGCTGGTAGGGCTTCACGCTGGGACCACCAATTTTCTCCACAAGAAGTCCGCTGGTTTGCAGCGCGACATCGCGGAGCATCTCCGCATCCATGCGGAAACGCGGGCCGTGGGACAAGAGTAAGTTCTTGGGATCTTTCGCAAGCTGTTCGGGACTCGATTTCGCATTCTGGCGGTATGCCGCCGACATCACCATCAGCTTGTACATATGCTTGATGTTCCAACCGCTCTCGCGGAATTCCACAGCAAGCCAATCGAGCAGTTGAGGATGAGTGGGCCTCTGGCCCATGATGCCGAAGTCTTCGGTGGTTTCGACGATGCCCATTCCGAAGAGTTCGTACCACATTCGGTTTACCGTCACGCGTGCGGTAAGCGGGTTTGCGGGGCTGACAGTCCATTTCGCCAAGGCGAGGCGATTGTGAGGTTCGCCGGATTCCAACGGCGGCAGGAAGTGAGGAGTATTCGCTTCCACGCGTTCAGTGCGGGCCGTGTATATGCCACGCGTGAGCACATTCGCATAGGCGAGCGAAGGCTTCTCCCAGCTGACTTGCGTTAGATCGCCACCGCTCGATAGATGATCAAGCTCGTTATTCAGGGGAATGATTTCGCGTTGAATCGCCTGATTGGAAGCGTCCACGTGATTGAGGTAGAACTCACTCATCACGTGCCATTGATCTGTCGTCCACTGCGAAGCAGGGTGCGATACGATTTCCGCAACGTAATCTTCGAACGGAAGGCGCTCCACTTCATCGGGGCTCAGGGTGCGCGCGTAGAGCCGGATGTCCTGGTACCTGGCCTCTTTCGCCGGATGCTCTTCGGGATCGCGCCATCCAAGCTGCATGGGCGACGGTGTACGAATGGTCGCTTGCGAGAGATTGTCAGAAATTACGCGAGTCGGAATCTCACCGCCGTTAACGTAGAGCTTCACGCCCGAGGCTCGGCCCGATCCGTCGTAAGTGAAAAAGATGTGCTTCCAGACGCCGTCCAGAGGCAAGGGAGTGACAGAGATGACGCGGATCGCGACTTCTCGAGTCTTGTCCTTGGGTGCTTCCGGCTCGTGTTTCTTAGTTTTTGCTTCCGCTGCCTCTTTCGCTTTATTCTTCTTTGCCGCTTCTTCCTCGGCCTTCTTTTGAATCGCCGGTTTGTTGGCAGCCAGATCTTTTTTACTGAGGTCCTGCGGAGAGGGATAGTTAAACGGTTCTTTCGGCTCGGGCTGTTTCCTGCTTGCACCCTTATCGGCAGACTTCTTGGCGCGATCCAGAATTGAGTCTTTCGGGATCTGATTGACCAAAGCTATGCTCAAGAAGCCGTCGTCCGCAGAAAGCTCCCATCCGCGATCGTGCTGAGTAGAGTCCATTTTCGAGATCAGCGTGCCGAAACTTCCTGGATGAAATGGTGCTGAGCGGAACATGAACCATCCGCCGGAAGAAAATGACTGGGTTGCTTCATAGTCGCCGGTCTGTCCCAGGAGCACCCGCGTGCTGGACTGCATGCGGAAGTCGGGCCAGAGCCAAGTGGTCTCGCCCCACTGTCCCTTCAGAGTACTTGTATGGAAACTCGCAGGATTCGCATTTGGAGCGCCGTTTTTCAGATCTTCTCCGCTTCCCTCATCCAGTCGAAGGCGCAATACCAATCCATTGGTGTCAACCGAGCGAGGAGCATTCTTGCGCGAAGCAAGCCATTGCGTGACCAATCCGTGGCTGTTACGGCGCATCTCATTCAGCTTGCCTTGAAGGTCCGAGCGTTGGGCCAGGACGCTGTTATAAGCATTTTGATTTTGTGCAGTTGGGATGCGTACGACAGGCGCCCACACCGGGCGGTCATCGTTAAAGGGCTTCTCGTCGATATTGTTGAAGAAGGCGCTCAGCGAATAGAAATCATGCTGCGTAGTGGGATCGAACTTGTGATCGTGACACACAGCGCATCCAACTGTAAGCCCCATGAATGTGGCTCCGAAGGCTTCCGTGCGATCGCGCGCGATGTTGACCCGCAACTCCTCGGTGATCGTACCGCCTTCATTACTGCTTACGCCCAACCTCACATATCCACTGGCGATTAGCGGATCAAGATTTTTCATGGGCAACATGTCGCCCGAGATTTGCTCCATGGCGAACTGGTCGAACGGCTTGTTCACGTTGAACGACCGGATCACATAGTCACGGTAGGGCCAGATGTCACGGCTGTTGTCATAGTGCAGTCCGTAGGTGTCGGCGTAGCGTGCATAGTCGAGCCAGTAACGCGCTCGCTGCTCACCAAATGTGGACCGCGCGAGGAGGCCGTCCACTACATGCTCATAGGCGTCGGGCGAGGTGTCGTTGACGAATGCTGTTACTTCTTCTGGAGTCGGTAACAGTCCGGTCAGATCGAGCGTGACACGGCGAATAAGGGTCGCCCGGTCGGCTTCAGGAGAGGGATGCAGACTCGCTTGTTCCAGCTTAGCAAGAATGAAATTGTCGATCGGCGTTTTCACCCAATCGGAGGCGGTTCGTGGCTTGGGGACCGGTGGGCGTTGGAGGACCTCGAAAGCCCAGTGAGGACGATACGCAGCACCTTCCCGGACCCACTCAGTTAATGTCGCAATCTCAGCCGCACTCATAGGCTTCGCTTCGCCCTGGGCTGCTTGCGGCATTAAGTAGTGTGGGTCTTTGGATTGAATCCGCTTGACGAGCTCGCTCTTTTCGGGATTCCCGGGGACGATCGCGTCGGGATGTTTCGGGCGATTCTTGAGTGCCCACTCAGCGAGGTCAAGCCGAAGTCCGGCCTTTCGCATCTCTGGATCTGGTCCATGACAACTGAAACAGCGGCTCGCAAGGATAGGCTGAACGTCCTGATTGAAGTCCAGACGGCGCGCAGTTGTGCGACGACAACCAACAAGCGCGCTGAACACACACGCAGCCAGAAGCGAAGCCACAGCCAGCTTTGCGTGACGATGCAGCTTGCGATGTGCGGGGCTTATATTCTCAGCCTCCGTCATAGGATCAGTACATTCTATTGCTGATTTTCACAACGGACGGGGAAAAATCCCGATTTCGGAAACGTCTACCCTCAAGTTATCACGATGGGGGTTAACCTAGTCATTCGCCACTGAGGAAAGGGTCACGGGGTTGGCGGGGCAGGACCTTTACGGATAATTCTATTCGTGACAGAATGCCCCACCACTATGAATGCCAAAGCAGCAATGGTTTTGCTCTTCTTTTTAAGTCCATGTGGTGGTCGAGGACAAGACTGGCGATTCTATGGAGCCGATTCTGGGGGCACGCGATTTTCTCCACTGCAGCAGATCAATCGTGAGAATGTGACTGCGTTGAAACGCGCGTGGACCTATCGCACCGGTGAAGTGAATCGGGAAAATGAAACAGACCGCCATCAGGTTGCGCCGTTTGAAACCACGCCGTTGGTCGTGGACGGAATCCTCTATCTGTCGACACCTTCGAACCGAGTGATCGCGTTGGATGCCGAAGCGGGCAGAGAAATTTGGCAGTTCGATCCACAGGCAGGTCGAGCCAAGCGAGATTTTTTCCAGCACCGTGGCGTCGCTTACTGGCAGAGCGAAACGGCAGACGATCGTCGCATACTGTTCGGCACTTTCGAAGGACGCCTGCTCTGCGTCGACGCTAAAACGGGGAGAGCTTGTGTTGGCTTTGGCACAGATGGCGCCGTGGATCTGCGGGCGGGAGTAGCAGACGAGTTCCCTCGGGCGGAGTATTCGGTTACGTCGGCGCCTGCGATCTACAAGAACCTGGTCATCACAGGAGCGGCCGTTCCCGAATATCCCTCGCGCGGACCGAGCGGCGCGGTACGCGCATTTGATGTCCACACCGGAAAGCTGGTGTGGACGTTTCATACCATTCCGGAGCCAGGAGAAGCAGGACACGACACATGGGCAAATGAATCGTGGAAGGGAAGAACGGGCGTGAATGTTTGGTCCACGATGAGTGTTGATGTGGAACGCGATCTGGTGTTTTTGCCGATTGGTTCCCCTTCGTATGATTTTTATGGTGGAGACCGCAAGGGCCAGAACCTGTTCGCGAACTCGCTCGTGGCCTTGCAAGCCTCAACAGGCAAATTGGTGTGGTACTTCCAAATCGTGCACCACGATCTGTGGGATTACGACATGCCGGCACAACCAGCGTTGATCACCGTGCGTCAGAACGGAAAATCAGTGCCAGCCGTTGCCCAGGTTACAAAGATGGGACTGGTGTTCATATTCGACCGGGTCACGGGAAAGCCATTGTTTCCTGTGGAGGAACGTCCAGTTCCCAGCAGCGACGTGCCAGGCGAAGCCGCCTGGCCGACGCAACCATTCCCAAGCAAACCACCGCCTCTGGTGCACCAAAGCGTGAAGGCAAGTGAGATCAGTACGGTTACGTCGGAGTCGAACCGGTATTGCGCGGAATTGTTTCATTCGCTCGAGACCCGAGGTATGTACACCCCGTACGGGCGCAAGCAAACACTGGTCGTGCCGGGCACACTGGGAGGAGCAACCTGGTCGGGAGGATCATTTGATCCTCAGTTGGGATATTTTTTCGTCAACGTCAATGAGCTGGGTTCGGTGGGCGCACTGGAACCGCAGCCATCGGGTGCGCCGGTGGTGTATCGGCGCAACTCGAAAGCGGGTGAATACGCCAGGTTTTGGGATGAGAATCAACATCCATGCCAGCAGCCCCCGTGGGGAACATTGAACGCAATTGACGTCAACAAAGGAGAGATCATTTGGAAAGTGCCGTTCGGTGACATCGGTGGGCTGAACATCGAAACCGGCACGCCAAATCTTGGCGGCTCCATCGTAACAGCGGGTGGATTGCTCTTCATTGGGGCAACAACAGATAGTCGCTTCCGAGCGTTTGACTCTCGAACCGGAAAACAACTGTGGGTTACAGAGTTGGCTGCCAGCGCGCACGCTGCACCAATTACCTATGTGGGGAAAAAAAGCGGCAAACAATTTGTGGTCATCGCGGCAGGAGGAGGAGGATTTTTTAGAGGAAAAACCTCCGACGAAGTTGTGGCTTTTTCTCTGCCTCACTGATTCTTGTGATCAACGCGATAGTGAACCCAACATAAAGAGTTAGTGCTCTACGACTGTGGCCTGAAGCGTACGATGAATATTGAGGCCTCGGCAAAAAAATCGGCCTGGAAAAACAAGGAGACATTGAATGGGCATCGAATCTCGACGAAAGTTCTTTGGCAAGATTGCGGCGATCGCAGCTTTTGTAACCGGAGGCAAAATGCTTGCGCAGCAGGCTTCAGGTGGAAGCACTCCTGCGATCCCTTCCACGGTACAAAGTGCGGACAAAGGTGCGCCTCGCCGCTCTAATGCCGAACATCACATCCAAGAAGGGATCTATTACATCTCAGGAACTGGCGCGAATGATGGCTATCCGAAGGAAGATCACGTGCTGGTCACGGATCCATTTGAGAAGCATGTAACCCGCACCATGGACGCGCTGAAGAAATCAGTAGAGCGGGCGGGCAGCAGTATGGACAATATCCTTCACCTGCAAGTATTTCTGTGTCTGCCATTAGCCGAGGGAATTTCGACGCCTACTGGCAAGGCGAGGTTCGATGCGCATAAGGCGCAATACGACGCCTTGAACAAGATTTACGGTACGTACTTTTCTCCCGGCAAGGCACCATCGCGCGCCTGCATGGCGCTCGAATGGATTCCTGGGGATTCTCTGATTGAGATCGTCGGCAGCGCAAAGGTTGTGAATGCACCCGCAGCGGCGAATACCTAGGTCTGGTTTGTGACTGGAGGAGTCGAAGTATGAATTTCGCTTGGAGCCGACGTTCGTTTCTTGCGGCACTGGGAGCGGCGAGCAGTCTTTTCACACCTTTGGGGCTCAAAGCCAATGGAATCTTCGGAAAGAAGCGAAAGCAGGCGATCGAGCCCGGGGTCGATGGAGCTCCTATTGTGCCGATTACTTCCGGTCTGGGCTCGACGGGAGATATTTATGCAGAGTTGGGTGTGACGCCCCTGGTCAATATCAACGGCACCATCACCGTCATCGGTGGATCCGTCATGGATCCCGAAGTGATGGAATTGATGCGGCGAGGGAACGAACATTTCGTTCTAATCGATGAACTCGAAATCGCAGCCGGAAAATTTGTCGCGAACCTTTGTAAGTCGCCAGCTGGTTACACGGGCCTGGTAACGGCGGGCGCTGCCGCAGCTTTGGTCGTCGGGTACGCGGGCATGATGACGGAAGACCTTGAGCCTCGCATGAAGGTGATTCCCGATGTAAGCGATTTTCCGCGAAATGAAGTGATCATTCAGAAAAGCCACCGCTACCCGTTCGACCATCAGATCCGGCAGACGGGTGCAAAGCTGGTCGAGGTGGAGACGCGCGAGGAGATGATTGCCGCTGTCAACCCGAAAACCGTCGCCATCCACTTCACCAACATTCTTTCTGACAAGGGCAAAGTCAGCGGACCTGAAACCATCGCCATTGCCAAGGAGCACAACCTCTATACCTTCAACGATGCTGCGGCTGACGTTCCCCCAATCGAGCGACTGTGGGAATATCCGGGCATGGGCTTCGACATGGTTGCTTTCAGCGGCGGTAAGGACATCCGCGGCCCGCAGGCCGCCGGAGTATTGATTGGCAAACAAGAATTGATGCGCTATGCGTTACTCAACATGAGTCCGCAAGAAGATCGGATCGGGCGATGCTGCAAGGTCGGCAAGGAAACTGTCTTCGGCATGCTCAAGGCTCTTGAAATCTTCGTCCGTCAGGATTATGAGGCCAAGCTGCGGAGTTACGACGAGCGCGCCCAGACCATCACTGATGCTGTCACGCGATTTGGAGTGACCGCCCAGCCTCGTCAGTTTAACCCCCAGGCTCTCGGCAATGTGACGCCGCGTTACAGCTGGAAAATTGATCGTACCAAAGTCAACATCAGCGGGCATGAAGTCATGCAAAAACTGGCGGACACACGGCCACTCGGAATCGGAAGCATGGGGGCCGGGGTTAGTGGCATGCGCGGGAGGAATCCCGAAGCGGCCGCAGTTGAATCTCAAGCCAGCCACCACGGGCCTGCGCGCGATCCAGACAGTTTCGGATTCGCCCTTTGGCAGATCAAGAGTGGCGAAGACAAATTGATCGCCGATCGCCTAGTGGAGATATTTAGCGAAGCGCTGAAGGGCTAAAATAGAAACTCTGGTTCAGGCATTTGACCGATGCCGGCGAAATCGGAATGTGTTTCGCCAGCTTACGGCAGCACGACCTCGGCTGCAAAATACAACTTCGTACACGGTGAATGATCTGCTGAACCATAGCTGCTCAGAGCGGAAGGGAATCTTCAGAACTGAATTAGCTGCATCAAACCGGTAACAAGAACTCTCTCTTAGTTACTTGTTACACAGACCGCAACCATGGTGATATCGTCGTCCAGGTCTTCATCTTGGCCTCGGGATGACCATCGTGACAGTTCGATGAGGAGATCATCGACGAGTTGGCTGGCTGATCCGTTCTTCTCATCTGAGAGAAATTGCCGGAAGCGCTCGCTTCCAAACTCCACTCCTTGGGGATTGTTGGTCTCCGAAATTCCGTCGGTGTAAAGCAGACAGCGATCGCCCGCCGAGAGTGGGATCTCCACTGACGAATAAGTTGCGAAGTCGAACTTGCCGAGGAACAAACCATTCTCGGTGATGTCCCGTATGCCGCCCGAGTTTCCGTTCCATAGCAGCAAGGGCGGGTGTCCGGCGCCCGAATAGGTCAGAGTCCGCTTGTTCATATCTATAAACAGGTAAGCGGCTGTGACATAGTGGTGTTGGAACTTGCCACATAGGGCCTGATTAAGTCCCTGAAGTACTTGCGCTGGATTATCGGCGTGCGCTGCTTGCGCCGCCAATGCGATTTTCAGCATCGAGGCAATCAGCGCTGCAGGCATGCCGTGACCAGAAACGTCGGCTACCAAAATGCCCAGACGATGGTCGTCTACAACGATGAAGTCGTAAAAGTCGCCTGCGACTGCTGTCATCGGAACATAACGAGCTGCGATGTCGAGTCCATCGATTCGGGGCACTGTCTCCGGCAGTATGGAGTGCTGGATCAACCGTGCAGTTTCAAGCTCCTTCTGGATGGCAAGCAACTGCTGTGCTAACTTTTCGCGCGTTTCGCGCAAAATAAGATGAGTTTGAACCCGCGCTTTCACTACTGCCGAAGAGAACGGCTTGTGAACGTAATCGACCGCCCCTACCTGGAATCCGCGCGTCTCGTCTTCGGCCTCAGTCTGCGCTGTCAGGAAGATCACAGGAATCTCGCGCGTCATCGGATCAGTCTTTAGACGACGGCACACTTCATAACCATCCATTTCGGGCATCATCACGTCGAGCAGAATGAGGTCGGGTTTCTCAGCAGCCCCAGCGATCGACAAAGCTTTTGCACCACTTGTGGCAACCTTCGTCCTGTAAGTGTCCTTTAAAGCGCCCGTAATGACGCTAATATTGAACGGCGTATCGTCCACCACCAGAATGAGTTTCTGTTCAGCGGGCATGATTCCTTACTCCAGTTTTAAGGAGAGTCGATTGGCGATTCCGGAGACAGTACGTAATGCGCTCGCGTAGTCGAAATCACCGACCGCTCGTGTGAGGGTCTCGATTTCGGCCCCGCGTAACACCGACGAGAAGCTGCTTTGCACCTGGAGGATGAATTCGGCAGCTTCACTGTCATCGGCTTCCAGAAGCTTTTTCAAACGCGACAGCGGCTGCAGGACTACTGCGGGATCGCTATTACCTCTCCGTGTTGACTCGGGTTTTTCTGTTGACGGAATTGTCTGTTGGATTTCGGCTATGGCGACAGAGAGCGCTTGCTCCATCTGAACCAACTCGGACTCGACGCCGGCCTGCGTTTTGATTGCGAATTCGACGCTGTCGGCCGCACTGGCCAGGGCGTTTACGCCCAAGTTCCCGGCCGCTCCCTTCAACGAGTGTGCGATACGTTGTGCAGTAGCAGAGTCCAGCGCCCTCAGCGCGGTGCGTATTTCTTCCACTGCACCAGCTTGAGAGTCCGCAAATCTCCGCAATAGTGACTCATACCTTTGGCGGTCTCCACCAGTTCGCTTCAAAGCAGATTGGGTATCGATCCCGGGAATTTTCAGAGGAAGCGAGTCGGCTGGAGGCTTCTGTACTGTTACCAACGAAGCCGCGGGAACGGTCGATGTCGTATGGCGAGTTGGAATCCAGCGCAGTAGCACCTCGAATAGCTTGTCAGGTTCAATCGGCTTAGCCAAGTGATCATTCATGCCGGCTTCAAGGCACTTTTCGCGATCGCCGGCCATTACATTGGCGGTCATAGCGATGATCGGCAAATTCTTGAACCTTGAGTTTTGCCGTATAGCACGTGTGGCCGCCAAGCCGTCCATGACCGGCATCTGCATGTCCATTAAGACGAGGTCATAGCTATTCTCGTTAAGCATCCGGATTGCGATTTCGCCATTGCTGGCTGCACTCACCGTAACAGGAGCGTCTTCCAGCAATCCAATGGCAACCTCCTGGTTGAATGCATTGTCTTCGACCAGTAATACACGTGCTCCGTGAATACTTTCGAAGTTGAACCCCGCGGATGTACCGCCATGAGCTCCGGCTTCCGTTCGCTCCTCCGTACCCAGTGCTTGCACGACCGAATCAAAAAGCATCGACGGCGTGACGGGCTTGATGAGCACGTTCTCGAACGATGCCTCCTCCGCCTGCTTCATTACTTCTTCTCTGCCATAGGCAGTCACCATGACGAGGTGAGGTGGTGTCGAGAGACTGGGCAGCGCGAGAATCCGGCGGCCAGCCTCAATGCCATCCATGCCCGGCATTTGCCAATCAACGAACACTACGTCATACGGTTCCCCCCGTTCGGCAGCTTGTCGCACAAGTTCAACAGCCTCTTGCCCGGATGGAGCTTCATCCACCTTGAAAGTCATGCTCTGCAACATGTGCGAGAGCACCTCGCGGGCCTGGGGATTGTCATCGATCACCAAGACGCGCCGGCCTCGTAGGTCGGGCGTGACCATGCGGCGCGGCTTACCTTCGCCTTTCCCTAGGAAGGCGGTGAACCAGAAGGTGCTGCCTTGGCCGATTTGGCTGGTGACGCCCACGTCTCCACCCATCAACCGCGCCAGCTGTTTGGAAATAGCCAGGCCCAATCCCGTGCCGCCATGTTGACGCGTCGTTGAGGCATCTGCCTGCTCGAATGCCTGGAACAGCCGCCCCATCTGCTCTTGCGTCAAACCGATGCCGGTGTCGCGGACAGCAAAGTGCACTAGTTGTCCTTTGTCGTCCGACTCTTGCACTCGGGCCGTAACTACTATCTCGCCGCGCTCAGTAAACTTCACGGCGTTGTTGCAGAAATTAATCAGGATTTGTCCGAGCCGGAGCGGATCGCCCTTGGGATGCATATCGACTTCCTGGTCGATGTCGAAAATCAACTCCAGCCCCTTGGCCGACGCCTTCTCTGTGATTAAATCGCTAACGTTTTCCAGAACCTTCTCGAGATCGAAGTCGATCGTTTCGATGGTGAGCTTGCCTGCCTCGACTTTGGAGAAGTCCAGGATGTCGTTAATGATGCCAAGCAAGTGCTGGCCCGACTGCTGAATCTTGCGTACGTATCCTCTTTGACGAGGGTCCAGCTCCGTCTTGAGGGCGAGGTGCGACATTCCGATGATGGCGTTCATCGGCGTGCGAATCTCATGGCTCATGTTGGCCAGGAAGTCCGACTTAGCTTTGGTGGCAGATTCCGCGGTATCCCTAGCGACAGCCAACTCTGCTGCTTGAGCCTGCGTGTGCTCAAGCAGTTCTTGAGTTTCGAGCTTGCCGGCTAGAATTGCGGTGTTTAGCGACACCGTGGGCAAAAGCGCATCAAGCAACGTTCGCTGCCGTTCCGAGGTGGGGGCGGCGGTCGCCAACTCGATGACTGCGATGACACCTTCCTGCTGAATGACCGGCAAGAAGAACACGCACGCCGGTTCCACCGTTCCCACGCCAGTGGCGATCTTCAGAGGCTTGGCCGCGGGGGCCACGATCTTCAGGATTCGCCGCTCCTCTGCGGCCTGTCCAACCAGCCCCTCGCCGAGTGCGTATTCACGGGGTTCGGCCGCAACATCTGTTGCAAATGCGCCCATTCGCCTGAAACGTGTGTGGTCTTTGCCTCTTAGATAGAAAGCGCCGAAGAGAACGTCGAAGCTTTCCGACAAACGTGACAGTAGCCCATTGGAAAATGCAGAAAAATCTTCTGCCGATTGCAGCCGCTGTGTCATGGCCCCCACTTCGGCCTTAACCCAGGACTGGGTTTCGCGTTCCTGTGCCGCTACCTGCAAGGTCTGCAACGCACGACTCATATCGCCAATCTCGTTTGGGCGGTTCAAGTTGCCAACCGGCTGGTCCAACCGGCCTTCTGCGACGTCCAAAATGCGGCTGCGAAACGATGTAATCACCTCGACGACTTCCACTTGCACAATAAACAGCGCGACTACGAACGAGATCAGCAGTCCCAGCAAGATGACGATCCAGGTGGTCCTAATGGTGTGAATTGTGAGGGCTGTTACTTCACTGGATTGTTTGTCAACGCGGCTGTTTGCCGCCTGCTGCAAGTTCATCACAGCTCTGCGGGCCGCCGACCATTCCGGGTCGTAAACGTCGCGCATGAGCTTCATTGCCTTATCGTTCTGCTGGGCTTGAGTGGCTGCGCGCACAGGCTGCGAATCTACGACTGCCTGGTCAAAGAGCGCCATGCTGGCATCAATCTCCGAGGCCACATCGGGCGTCTCGCGCTTGGCATCGTTCAGCGCAGTATGAAAGTCTATGACGCACTGTTCGATTTCCCGATCAATCATGCTCATTCTGTCGGGATCAAGCTCCGCAATCTTTTTGTAAAGGTAGAGCCCAAACTTGTTGTTGTGCGATTGTGCGAGGGTCAGGTTGTGGAGTGCCTTGATGTCTTTGTCGAGCAAGGCATTGTAATGAGCGTCGATCGTGTTCATGCGGTTCGACGAGTACAAAGCCGCAATAATGACCATGATGGCAAGCGGCAACAGAGCGACAAGCACTTTGGTCCGAATTTTTAGGTTTACAAGCAAACCCATGGCGACAGACCCAACGGATACGGCAGGTGGCATCCGGAAAAACAGAAATCTCGATAGAAGTCTACCCAGCAACCTCGCAAGCGAGAACTGCGACATTTGTCAGTCCTGCGACAGAAAATAGGCGTGGTAAAGGTGGGCACAAGTTGGTGTAATCACCTTCCGTGAGTAGACCGACTGAGCCAAAACAAGTTCTTTTCACTTTTCGGTAGGCAAGGTTGCTTCTCTGGCGAGCTTCTTTCAGTCACGCACTTGGGCTTTCATTTCGGAGGCGGCAATAGAAGACCCCCTCCCCTGGGTCGGGGAGAGGGTTGTTGTTGCGGTGGGACGGCGTTTAGTCGTCGTCGTCAACCCTGGTGGGCGCTGGGCGATTGAACTCGCTCGGCGGACGAACGGTCTTCTCGCCAGGATACGGCCGCGTAAATCCGGTCGACATGTACCAGTTGAAATGGTTCACGGTGTCCGGATCTTCGGAGTCGGGCTTGTTCAGTTTGCCAGCGAAGACTTGCGCTTTCTTCTTCATCCACGCGGTTCTGAGGTCCCTTACCTTGCGGCTTTCGTTCGGGTTGGCTGCGCCAGGCGTCACGCCCTGGTTCAGCGCGACCTGATTCGGAACGTGGGTCCACGGCTGGAAGTTAGAGTCCGGCGGGTTGTTGGTGAAGTCCGTTCTCATCGGCGACGCGACGAGGTCGAACTGGTTCATAGGCGGCAGGCCAAGAATCTGCTCCATCGTCCGCGTCATGTTGACCTGGGTGTAGTAGGTGTGGTCGGTGGGGCCATTCTGCACGGCATATGGGCTGACAATGTAGCCAGGGCTGCGGTGACCATCGATGTGGTCGACACCGTTCTGCGCGTCGTCTTCCTCGATGAAGATCGCCGAGGTATTCCATACCGGGCTGTGGCTGATGTAGTCGACAATGCGGCCGATGGCCAAGTCGTTGTCGGCTTGTTCGGCGTCCGGAGTTGGCGGGCCGCCGGTGTGGTCGTCGATGACCCAGAGGATGCTCAGATTGGGCACCGTGCCGGCTGCGACGTCATTGTTGAAGTCCTGCTGCCAGAGATCGACGCGGAACTGATCGGGGATGTTCAGGTCGAACTGTGGGAAGTTCTTGATGAGGTGCTGATACACAGCCGGAACAGAGGATTCTGCCTGGACAGTGTTCTGGAAGTACAGCGTCGTCTCGCCCTTTGTTCCGGGAGGTCCGCAATCTGGTCCTCCTTCGAAGCATTGCGAGTCGGCGTAGAAGTCGCTCCAGCTTGGCTCCTGCGTCGACCCGTTCGGCTGAAGGAACGTGTCGTTCTCGACATATTCGCCGTAAATCTTCACCGTCTCACCAGCGGCAGCGGCTTCTGAGAACAGAAAGCCCTTCTTCTGATATGCGAGAGCGTCTCCGGCGTTTCCACCGGGATAGCTGCGGACCCAGTCCGGCGACTGGATGTCGTCGGCATAGGGCGCCATGGCTTCAGCGATCCATTGATGACCGTCAGCGGACTGCCGGCTTGGATCATAGAAATTGTCGAGGAGCGGGAATCGCTTGATCAGCGCGTGCGCGTTGGGCGTATCCTGCCCGCCGAACACTGCCAATGAAGCGTCGCCATTGCCGGCTGCAACGTCGCCCAGAATCTGATCATAGGTGCGGTTTTCACGGATGATCAGGAACACATGCTTGATCAGCGATGGATCACCGATCCTGGCCGGAATTGCAACCGGTTTGGTTCTCGGATTGCCGCCACCGGCAGACTGGATGTTTTGCACCAGATCCCAGTGGTTGTTCTGGAAAACCTGGGTCGTCATCGTCTTCAACGTCGCGCTATCGGGGATGGAAACGATGCTGACCGTGCCGTTGTCCTGGTGCGTGTTGTAGTCGCAGACGCCGTAGTCGCACTCGAACGAATAACGAGTGCCGACTCCCTTGTCATTGGCAACGAGGATGGTGTTATTGGCCTCGTCGAGCACGACCGAGCTCGGCGCATAGGCTACCGGGATCAAGCCCATTACAGGGTTCTTCACCCCAGTGGCGAGGTTGACCACAGCGATCGCGTTGGCGTTGTACAGGGCAACATAGGCAATGCCCTTGGTGGAATCAACTGCGATCGAATTCGGCGCGGCGCCGTAAGCCGCGCCTTGGCCGGGCGCTCCGATCGGCAGCGAGAGGTTGATCGTCCGCACCACCAAGTTCGTATTCGTGTCGATCACCGTGATGGTGTCGCTGTAGGTGTTGGCGACCAGAAGGTAGCGTTGCCTGAAAAACGCCATGCCGGTCGGGTGCAAGCCAGTCGAGATGTTGCCTGTGACCGTCATCGAGGGCAGATCCACTACGGAAACCGTGCCTGTGATCGAAGCGCCAACCACCGGGTCGGCGACGATTTCAGTTCCAGCGGAATAGATCTGGAAGTCCGATTCGGTAGCGGCACGTCCACCTTCGTTGCTGACATAAGCGGTCGTGCCGTTGCTGCCGATCAGGATGCTGTGCGGAGCGTTACCGACGCGAATCTGTACACCCTGTGTCTTCGCGTTCAGGTCGATCTTGGTGAGCGTATCGTTCTGGTTCAGGAGGGCATAAGCGCTGCTGCCATCCCGTGAGAGTGCGACGCCGCCGGGGTAAGAAGTGCCCGTGCTGTAGAACGTGCCGCAGGGTCTTCCATAGTCGCCGATCGGACTGTTCGGGAAGCAGGTGATGAAGGAGTTGTTCGGCGGCACGAAAATCTGGGCATTGTCTTCCAGCAAGCCTTCGGGAGTGACGTCTGCGATGGTGACATTGCTGCTGTCCTGGCTGAACACCAGGTGCTTGCCGTCCACGGTATAGGCGATGCCGCTATAGCTGCCGCTCGAGTCACGTCCGAGGGCGATGTAGTTTTGCAGGACAATACCGGTGTTGGTGTCGAATACTTCGACGGCCTCCGACGCGCCCAATGTGAGCACGGCGGCGGTGTGATTCTTGACGTTTGGGTTCAGCGCGATGGCCTTCGCACGGACCCGGATGCCGAGATCGACTTGCATGCCGGCCGGATTGACGATCTGGCCATTGCTGACGACCCACGATCCGTTCGGCTGCGGGCCGGTGAAATACGTCGGATACTCCTTCGACTGAGCAGCCGCAAGCCCGGGGAGAGTCAACCCCGCTGCCAGCAACCCGGCGAGCGGACGAAGATGCTTTCCCCGAGATTTTCGAGAGTTATATCGGGACGCTTTTCGAGACATGTACCGTTTCTCCTCCTATGGAGTTTTTGCTCACGCGGACGGGGATTGGCGGTGTGACATCGGGGTAGAACTATGATCAGCGATCATTGTCGCGAACCTTAACAGAGGACTTGTGACGGCAGTGTGACGGAAATATTGAGATAGCGTAAAAATTCTGTTAGTGGTCTGAGCTTCTGCTTGCGCGTTCCGACGAGCGGAATCGAGAGTGCTCAGAGTCCAGTTTAGGTGGACACTGCTTTGTACTTGTTGGGTGGGCGTGCTGGCTTAAGCCCTCTGATCGAAATGCGCGTTTTCTCACGAGGCGTCGTCGACGAGCGCTCGAAGCGGGCCGAGCCACGGTTCGTAGCGCCGCCAGCGGGCGACTGAGGTGCGATAGATCGGCTGCCGGGTTTGCCATTTGCTGGGAGTTTTGACCGCGCGCGGATTGCGTTCGTGGCGTAAGCACGCATCGTGCCACGGCAGGCCGCAGGCTGCGATCAGCCGACGGATGATTGGTTCGGGCTCGAGGGTTAGCTCCTCGTAGTGAACCTCGATGAAGCGATCCGGCGGCAAAACCTTCCGCCAATGCTCAGTGAGCTTCTGGTAGCAGCGAAAATACTCGACCAGTTCAGTGCCTCCGGTCGGGAACGCAAGGCCAAGGTGAAAATGAGTTTGATGGATCGATAGAGCAGTGTCGACCGCTGCGCGGCGGCAGTGGATGAAGGTCGCGCGCGGGAAAGCCAAATGAATCAGGCCGGCCCAGAGAAAGTTGAAAGGCATCTTGTCGGTTACTCGTGCAGCCGCGGGCGAGATCGAGCGCAGGAGTTTGAGATAGTCTGCCGCCGTCTTAGCGACCAAATCCTTGTCGTTACCAGCATCGCCGGAGCAGTGCCATGCTGCCCCGCGCTCGTTCCAGAAATTGAGCTCACCACCGGCTCTTACTTCGGGATGGCTGGAAATGATTTGCTCGACAAGCGTAGTGCCGGAGCGCGGCATGCCGATGATAAGCACCGGCGTAGCTTCGGAGTTGCCGAGTTCGCGGGCCTGCGCGAGCAATTTGGGTGTACAGCGGGCAATGAGCCGATCGCTCTCGGTGGAGAACGCGAGAGAGTCGAATGCAGTCGCGCCTCGGCGTACCCCGTCCGCTGCATCGAAATGTTTCATGGCCAAGGCGTAGTCGCCAAGGTCGTCCGCCGCCTTGCCGATAGCGAGGTGAAGCCGAAGACGCTGGACTGCTTCCAGGCCTGGAGTGGCCAACGCGATTTCCATACGCTGAAGCAGACCGCGATCGTCGCTGGTGACAGGGCGGCACCGGACCAGATCGTAGTAGCTTCCCGAGAGCAGCGGAGCCATTGTGATCGCGCGTTCGAAGCAGGCACTGGCTTCGTCGAAATGCCCGACCTCCGACAGGAGGTTGCCGAGCAAATCATAGGCCATGGCGTTCTTCGGATCTGCTACCAGCGTTTCTCGTAACACCTTTTCGGCTTCCTGATTGCGATCCTCGGCCAGGAGTGCCCTCGCCTTGCCAAGTCGACCGAAATTGGTTCTGCCCTCGGTCGCGGCGGCCCGGCGGAAACAAGCAATCGCTTCCTCACGATGGCCCAGTTCGTAGACCAGAGCACCGGCTCGAAACCAAGCTTCGGTCAGCGACGGCTGCAGTTGGGTGGCGCGGTCATACGCGACGATTGCTCCATTAATGTCGCCGACTTTTTCGAAGGCAATTCCGAGGCGGAAATGTGCATCTGTGTAGCGTGGGTTGCTGGCGACGGCCCACCTGAATGCTGCAATGGCATCCGATAGGCGCCCTACCTCGAGGCAGGCGAGGCCGAGATCATGCTGGATGATGGGATTGAATGGTTCTAGCAGAGATGCATCGCGCAAGGGCCCGATGGCATCGGCGGGGCGCCCTGCTCTGAGAAAGTTCGTAGCCAGTGCAAGCAGAGGCACGACGGATTGCGAAGCGGCTGCATTCGGAGACTGGGACATGGAGTCATCCATCGGCGAGTTTTGTCTCTTCCTGATGATGACGTTCTTAAGTCGAGCTCTGGCGCATGATGAACCCGGCTCAGGGTACGAGTCGATCGGTAAGTGAGTGAACCAAAACCAGCGTGGGCCCGAGTTTCACTGCTAACCCGATGAGGGCACTGACGGCAACGGCGATCACGCATCGTCGGCGATAGGGGCTCACGCCAGAAGATTCCTTCCACGCCATAAGGCGCTCGACCCGACTGGTGACCGAGCGCAACGTGCTTACCAGCCCGGTGGCTAAATCGGGCATCGCTTGGCTCGGGAAATAACGGGCGAGTTTGATCAAAGCAGCTGCCAGATCCAAAGCTTCATTGCGGCTCGTCACGGCACAATCGTCGGCTGCCAGTTCGGAGGCTTGCTGCCAGGCTTCTTCGAGGCTTGTCATGCAGGGGAACGGAAGGCAATTCAAGATCGCTTTTTTGAGATTGTCGCGAGACCGAAAGTGCGCCTTCTCGTGACGCACGGCTGCCTGCAGTTCTCCTTCGCTCAGTACTTCACAAGCTGATGCAGAGACTAAGATTCGTGCTGTCCGAATGCCGACCAGCATCACTGGAGTAATGCTCTGCGCCAAGATGATCGCGGGCGCTGCCGAACTGAGTTGCCGATCGATCGCGCGTCCGAGACACGCGGAAATAACCCGCCGAGTCCTGGCTTCCGCGGCGCATACGCGATAAAGGCCCGCGCCAAGCATCAGAATTGCACACGCACTGAGTACGAATGTGCCGATGTCCTCATCCAGAGAGTGCCCTTCGAGCAGCAGAAAGGACGGCAGGGTTAAAAAGAGCGAGATCGCTGCCGATATCACAAAGGGAAAAACACGAATGGTAAAGAGAGTGGGAGCGCCGATGTGTTTCTCCAAGTCCCAAGAACACAGCACTCGCCAAGCGACCATGATCGACAGCGACAAGAAGCTGTAAACAAGCGCAAAAAAAGCGAGGGAAACCATCATTGCGCGGAGCACAAAGATCACGGCTCATCCTTTCTGGCGGCAGCTCTTTGCCGTTCCACCAGAGCATGCAATTCGTCGAGCAATCGCGCATCTTGAGCACTGACGGCCTGCACAAGGTAGGAAAGGTGCAACGACGCGTTGTGTGAGCCCAGGAGGCGTCGGATTCCGCCAATTGCCTCTGCACGCTCAAGTTCTTCAGCGCTGTATCGTGGGGAATAGCGGAATGCCCGCCCATCCGGGACTCGAGTCAGGAGTCCTTTCTTGAATAGACGATCCATGGTCGTCATGATCGTAGGGTAGGTTTGCCAGAGCTTTCCATCGCGTACCACTTCGCGCACCGTTGCGGTTCCCAATGACCAGACAGCATCAAGCACTTTCTGTTCCAAGGGGCCGAGCTGTGCCCAATGAGTCGTATCGCAAAGTAACGCGAGTTCTTCCATAACGCGGATGAGCCTTAACAGTCTTGTTGCAAGCCCCAAATGTATGAGTGAAGAAACCATGGGTCAAGCCTTGTGGCGCAAATTTAACAGACTGTTAAAGAATGGCAGGAGGAGAGCTAGGCTAAGCGCGGACCACCTATCGTGGGTAATATTATCCGTCCTAGTAAGCCGGGCATCTTTAATAGACACTTCGGGCAATATTTGCGGATTCGGGGAGGGAGAAGTGGAAGACGGAGCCACGGCCAAGCTGGCTGGTGACGCCGATTGTGCCGCCATGCAGTTCGACAATGGCCCTCGCGATTGCCAGCCCCATGCCAGTGCCCTTCACTGCGACGCGTTGATTACGTCCGCGATAGAACTTCTCGAAAATCATCAACTGCTCAATATCGTCGATGCCGACGCCATGATCGGCAATACTGGTTACTATGTTGCGATCCCGCAACTCTGCGGTAATGTGAATGACGCTGCCGGCGGGCGAATACTTTGCAGCGTTATCGAGAAGTTGAACAAGCACTTCGATGACGCGATCGAGATCCATGCGGATCAGAGGCAGGTCAGCCGGAACTGATTTCTCGAGGGTATGTTTGTCGAGCGTGTTCTTGAGCTTCATCACTGCTTTCTCGATCGCCTCAGTTATCGAGTGAAGCTCGAGGCGAAGCTCGACCATTCTCGCATCCAACTGGGCAACCTCGCCCGCCTCGCCGACGATTCTGTCGAGGCGATCCGTTTCCTCGTTGATGACGGCAGCCAGTTCCTTTAACTGGGGCTTGTCGAGTTCGACCTCGTCGAGCAGCGTCTGAGCCGAGGCCTTGATAGCCGTCAAGGGAGTACGGAATTCGTGGGTGACGGAGTCCAGAAGAAGGGCGCGGAGGCGATCGCTCTCACGGGCGGCCTCGGCCCTGCTGAGCTTCTCGAATGTCGAAGCTCGCTCGATGGCTGTGGCAATCAGGCTTCCGACCGCCTCCAGAGTCTCGCGCGAGACGTCGCTCCCGACAACGGCAAATGAACCCACCGACCGAACTCCCATTCTCATCGGCATGTATCGGATGCCGTGCTCACGGTCGGAGAATGGCTCGCCCCGCCCGCTGACGGCCCTCAGTTGTTCCAGCAACACTTGTGTCTGCAGGCTGATGTCGGAGTAATAAACTTTCCCTTTGTTCTCAAGGAAGAGAGCGGCGCCCGATGCCTGGAAAATTTCGGTTACGTGGCTTGGTAGCTTGTTGAGAAGTTCAAAGACGTTTTCTGTGACCGGACTTGCTGCGTTAAGGCATAGAGACGCTCGACTTCGCGTCGGCGCTGATTGGCTTCTGCAGTGCGACGGGGGGCACGCTCGGAGAGTTGGCTGCCGATCACAGCCGTGAAAAGAAAGGCGGTGAGGGCAATCCAGTTTTGCGGATCGGAGATGGTGAATGTGAAAAATGGCGATAGAAAGAAGAAGTTATACAGAAGCGAGGCGAGGAAGGACATCAATATTGCCAGCCTCAGACCCCAGCTCGCCGAGACGGCAAGGATAGCCAGCAGAAACAAAAATCCCACGGTGGTTGGATTGTGGTGAAGAAAACGGAAACAGAACCACGTGATAAAAATGTCCAGCGCTGAAACTAACGTGTAGCGCAGAATCTGCCGGGCAGCCGATTTCACAGCGAGATTGTAGACGATTCGACAATTCGTTGGGCGAAAGCGAGAATATGCCTGATGACGAAGACCCCTGAACAATGGCTTGAGGAAACTGCGCCTGAAAAGAAAGAGGCGATCTTCAAGCTATTCCTGGGCTATGCGCCCGGTGTTGGTAAGACGTACAACATGCTGAGTGAAGGGATTCGCCGTGCCAGCCGAGGAGAGAATGTTGTCGCCGGTTTAGTCGAGACCCACGGTCGAAAGGGCATTGCGGAACTCGCGGCACGACTCGACCACGTCCCCCGGCGCAAACTGAATTACAAAGGCGCGTCGTTCGAAGAAATGGACGTTGATGCGATTGTTGCACGCAAACCCCAGGTTGCACTCATCGACGAACTGGCGCACACCAACATCGAAGGAAGCAAGCACCGGAAGCGGTATGACGACGTATTTGAGGTCCTGAAGGCAGGAATAGACGTGCTCTCCACCGTCAATGTGCAACACGTGGAAAGCCTGACTCCACTGGTGCAGCAAATCACTGGTGTCCCCGTGCGAGAAACGATTCCTGATTGGGTGATGCAGCGTGTCAACGAAATTGTGCTCGTGGACCTGACGCCGGAAGCGCTGCAGACTCGAATGCGCCGTGGCGACATCTATCCTACTGACCGCGCCGAACGGGCGCTGGGGAATTTCTTTCGCCCCGCCAACCTCATGTCATTGCGTGAGTTGGCGCTGGAACAAGTCACTCGTGCGGTGGATCGCAGTCTCGAATCCTACCTCGAGCAGGAGGGCGCGGATCAGCCCACCGTGCGTGAGAGCATCGCCGTTTGTACGAGCTCGAATCCTGCCGCTCAGTATCTGATTGCGCGGGCTGCCCGGATGGCGCAACGCATCAATGCGGAGTTCTACGTGATCTACGTGGATATCGGGGTCGATGAATTACCGGAGAACCAGCGAACGTTGGCGCAAAATCTGCGTTTCGCAGAGAGCCTTGGAGCCAAAGCGGTCCGTGCGAAAGGGAAGAACGCAGCCGAAGAGGTGGCCAAGGTAGTTCGGGAGCGGCATATTACGCAGGTTGTGTTTGGGCGGTCGGCCCAGTCCGGCTGGCGCAGGTACTTATATCTCTCGGCCATCCACAAATTTCTTCGCGATGCTCCGAATATTGACGTTCATATCGTCACGCAAGAGGTAAAGTAAGCACGAAATGGTCGAATCCGAACGATCGAAGATTCTTGTTGTGGACGATGAAGCGCAGATCGCGCGCGTGCTCAAGACAACGCTTTCGGCTCGGGGCTACTTGATTCGCACAGCGGTCGATGGAGATGATGCGCTCCTGATCATGAGAGGCTGGACGCCTGATCTGGTGATTACGGATCTCCGTATGCCAAACGTCGATGGAGTGGAACTCTGCCGAACCATTCGCAGGAAATCTGCAATTCCTATCATCGGTCTGTCCGTGCGGAATGGAGAACGAAACAAGGTTGAGGCGCTCGATGCGGGCGCTGACGACTATGTGACGAAGCCATTCAGCCGGGATGAGTTGCTGGCGCGGGCGCGAGCTGCTTTACGGCGCTCGACTCTGCAGCAGCAACCCCAGTCGGATGTCATCGAAATCGGACACTTCCGCGTTGACGCACAAAACCATAGTGTTCATGTCAAAGGTCAGGAAGTCCGGTTGACGCCTAAGGAATTCGACGTCCTGTTTTATCTGGCACGGCATCCGGACAAGGTCGTGACACACCGGTCGTTGCTGGCTGGAGTATGGGGCGACACCAGCATTGGTCAACCGGAATACCTCCGCGTATTTATTGGCCAATTGCGGAAAAAGCTCGAGCCCGAAGAAAACTCGCCGAAGTACATCACGACGGAGCCATGGATCGGTTACCGGTTCAATCCGGAAGGCGCCTAAGTACCGCATTCGTGGCGTTTCCGTTGACGCTATCCACGCTTACGAACTCTTTACGAACCTTTTACGCAAAGGCTACGCAGACCCTTGTGCAATTGCGTTCATTCGCGGAATTGCCCGTCGCCAGATGTAGACGATTGGCAACTTTTGGGTTGACCTGGTACGTGCATCCTTGTGGGTACTTCTGCCGTTCTGCATGGTGGGCGCTTTGGTGCTCGTCTCGCAAGGCGTCGTCCAGAATCTAAGGCCGTATGACACGGCGAAGCTGGTCGAACCGATGCAGGTTACGAAAGTGGACGCGAATGGCAAGCCGGTTCTGGACGCGCAAGGTAAGCCCGTTCCAAAAACAACTGACGTTTATTCCTTCATTTCCCCGTATTGAAATCGCGGCTTGAGGTTAGAGCCAAATCGTTCCGCGATGCCCAAAGTAAGTGCTTGAGGGACCAGAACGGAGGTGATTGCCTCCCATGGTTCGGCCACAGCGTCGAGCTTGATGGGCAGGAGGCGGTCGGATTGAGGACGCTCCTCGGAACTAACCAGGATTACTTTTCCTCCGCGAGCCAGACAATCGTGCGCGAGAGTGACGCCGAGTTCAGCAGTCCGGCCCAACGCGAAGATGATGGCGAGGTGAGAGTTATTTACGTCGAGCAGGGGACCGTGGCGGAAGCCTCCACCGGAATGGGGAGCGGCGCGCTGTCCAGTCATTTCGCGGATACACAATGCGCCCATGATTGCGGCGCCATAAGCGGGACCGCGACCTATGACCTCAAGGTTGGCTGCTCCGCGGCAGAATTCCTCCAGGATGCTTCGTTGCTCGAAGAGAAGATCGATAGACTTGGCATAGGAATCGAGCACTTTTGCAGCATCGTGTTGCCACGTCCGACCTAAAATGTGCGATGAAAGCACGATGCACGCAGCAGTGGCATTAGTGTAAGTCTTGGTGGCATTGCCATACTCGGGCCCTGCAAGAATCGGGAACTTGTTGCAGACCAGTGACCAGCAGGTGCTGCGGTCATTGTTGCAGAGCAGGGCGAGGTGCTTGTCCGCACCCTTCTGACACAGCCGGACGAGTTCGGCGCTCTCGCCTGAAGTGGTCACGAGCAGGGACAGGGAAGAGCCGTCCCACGCCGCGGAATAGTGGAGCCACTCACTGGCATCGACGGCGAAAGCAGATCGTCCGCTCGACTGGAGGTAGGAAGCCCCGACTATGGAAGAACAGTAGGAAGCGCCCATTCCCAGGAAGAGAATCGGGCCACGTGTCTGAGACAACTCGCGCAGCGTGTCGAGTTCTCGCCGGATTGTCAGATCATTCTGGTAGGAGCTCAATAGGTGGGCCAATTTCTCCGGCTGTTCACGGCACTCCAGCTCGTAGACCTCGGTCATGCTCCGACCTTTGAGGTTGGCCGGAGGTTCTACGTCGCCAATCCAGTTGGACAGTTGACCCTTCTCCTCTTCCATATCCGCCTTATCAAGAGAGTTCGATCTACATAAACTTTTTAATGAATGATTATAAACTACGCAGTATGATGTGGAACGAGGTGTACTCGTGGCAGATTTCCGCTCTACCACTACGCCGTACGTAAATCGCGGCTTCATCCTTCGTATTTCATTCATTGCCGGTCTGGGCGGCGTGTTATACGGCTACGACATGGGCATCATCGCTGCCGCCGCTATTTTCGTCAAACGAAGTTTTGCACTCTCCACAGCGATAGAAGAACTGGTCGTGAGTATCGTTCTGATCGGAGCCATGACTGGCGCGATCGTAGGAGGAGTTGTTGCGGACAGGATCGGCCGCCGCGCAACACTGGTATGGGCAGCGGGAATCTTCATCGTGGGTTCACTTCTCGCACCGTTGGCCATGAATGTCACAGTGCTGATTGTGGCGCGGGCCATCATCGGACTAGGAATTGGCTTCACGTCGGTTACCGCCCCTGTTTATGTCTCGGAGTTGGCGCCGCCGCAATCACGTGGAATGCTCATCGGGTTGTATCAGTTCGCACTCACCATTGGGATCGCTTTGGCCGATCTCGTCGGCTATCTGCTCGCGACACAAGGGGGATGGAGGTGGATGTTTGGGCTTGCCGTAGTGCCAACAGCTTTATTCCTGGCTGTTATTTTAACGGTGCCAGAAAGTCCAAGGTGGCTTTTCGCGCATGAGCGCGAGCAAGACGCGGAAGCCGTACTGATGAGTTACACGGACGCGACAGGCGCACGTCAATTTCTGTCAGACATTCAGGAGGGGCTAAAAGCGCCCGTAGAACAGAGATGGAGCGCACTTTGGAGCCCTGTGGTTCGTGGGTCGGTCTTCATCGCGGTAGGCATGACTGTTCTCCAACAAGTCACTGGCATCAATACGATCATCTATTACGGTCCACAGATTTTCGCGCTTGCGGGGAGTGCGTCCCATAGCAGCGCCATTCTCGCAACCTTTGTAGTGGCTATCGTGAACGTGATTGGGACCGTGGTAGGAATTCTGCTGGTCGACAGGGTGGGGCGCAAACCTCTCCTATACGTCGGCGTGACGGGCATGACGGTGGCGCTGTTCTCGCTTTCATACGCGTTCAGGCACGGGGGCGCTCCTGGAGCCTCGCTCGCCTCAATTGCAATTGCGTGTTTGATGCTCTACATCGCCTTCTTTGCCTTCAGCCTTGGAGCAATTGCCTGGATTCTTGTGGCGGAGGTCTTCCCATTGCGTGTGCGGGGAAGAGGCGTCGCGGCTGCGACGTTGGGGTCCGGAATTTCGAACTTCATTGTTTCGATGACGTTTCTGTCTCTCATCGAGCGCATCGGAAGCGCAGGCACATTCGCAATTTATGGAGCGATGTGCGTTGCGACCCTAGTCTTCGTTCGATTCGTGGTTCCGGAAACGTGTGGGCGAGACCTTGAGAGCATTAGCTTTGTCGCGGAATCGTAAGAACTCTGCTGAACATTTTTGTTTCTCCTAGACTGATCTCTTCCTGTGCGCATTGGCGGTTGTTATCGCCAGCCGAATCGCTCCCATGATTTGCGCATCGGTACCGAGACTGCTGATGACCAGTCTCGGCGCCGATGGTTCGGAGTACCGGGTCAAGATACGTTCGGTAGCAGCACGCAGCGGTTCGCTGACGCCGATGCCTCCGCCTAAGACGAACAACGAACTGTTCAGCACGAGAGAGATGTTGTACACGGCATAGGCCAAGAGCTGCGCCGAGCGATCGAGGACATTTTTGGCAGGAGGATCTCCGGCAGTCGCACGGGCGAAGATCTCAGTAGCGGGCAAATTCTCCGGAAGGGCGTCAGCAGGGCAGACCTTCGCCCATTGTTGCCGGACGCCATCTCCGCCTATCGCACCCTCGAGTGAGCCGGGCTCACCGGGACTTGCAGGCTCTTCCGTCCCGCCGGGAACATACATGTAGCCAACCTCTCCCGCTGCGAAGTTGACCCCGTGGACCAGCTTTCCGTTCGCGAAGATTCCGGCGGCAATTCCTGTTCCGATCGCCAGGAAAATGAAATCCTGTACGCCACGAGCTTCGCCCTTCCAGTGTTCTCCGATCGCAGCCATTCTTACGTCGTTCTCGAGGGCGGCGGGAACCCCCAGAGCGGATTCCAGCAAATGCTGAAATGGAACATTTTTCCAACCCCTTAAATACGACGTGGCCAATACCACACCTGATCTTGGATTCGTAACGCCGGGAACCCCTGCCGCCAGCGATGAGATGGATCGCCTAGACGAGTTGCATTGCCTCAGCATGGAAGCGATGCCCTGTTCAATCTGTCGGACAACGTGGTTGGGAGAAAACGTTGCGTTGGTGGATGCGTTCCATCTTCCCAAGACGTTTCCTTGAAGATCTGCCAGCGCCAGGCGCAGATTCGTTCCGCCAATATCGACGGCAACGACGAGCTCTGTTTCTTTGCTTACAGTCCGGGATCCTGCTCGTTGTTTCATCGCGCGCAGGCTACGCGTGGTATTTGCCAAGCGTTTGCTTCTGAGCGGTGGCGCTCCGGAATCTATTTTAGAAGGGGGGTTCATCTGAGTCAGCGATTCACAGCGACCGACGTTCGTTATTGTTTGGTTGCACCTGACCGAGGCATCATCTCCAAGGCCCAAACGGCGGCAGGTCGCATATACATTGAGGCACGGAAGTTTCCTTCGATGTCCCAGGCTTCAGGAGTTCGGAACCAGTAGCCCTTAGTCTCGTAGATTAAGTGATACAAGCCCCATGCCGAGCGGTACGCCTCATCTTGCATGCCTTCGCTGAGCAACAACGCGGCGAAGCCGAAGGTTGTACCAACCCAGACTTCGGGAGCTTGTTCGTTGTCGCGCATGATCGACCCATCTGCAGTCATGCCATTGGCGGCTCCCATGTCACCGTTGCCGAACTTCATGACGTTGAACTCGAATATTTTCTTCGCGGATGCCAATTGCATTTCGCGAGGCACCAGATCGCCAAGGCCGGTAAGATTCGCGTACCACTGACCGGCCAATTGATCGGCTTGAACGCTATCGCGATCCTTGCTCTCGGTGTCGTAGCGGAAGTATTTTCCGTTCCACAGCTTGTCGATGTAGCTCTTCTGTGCTTTGAGGAAGAGTTGGTGGTACTCGGTCTCCGTCCTGTTATCTCCGAGGACCTTGGCCATTTCCTCGGTTGCGCGGACTGCGGCAAGCCATAACCCGCCACAGTACGCACTTACGCCGCGGACAACCCAAGAGTCGTAGGTTTGATCGGGATAGCCGCTATTCTCTGGAATTCCCGCACCGTGGTCGAACTGGCGCAAATAGATCATCGCATCTTTGACAGCCGGAAACATTGCGGTGAGGAATGCCTTGTCAGTTTTGCCGGTGAGGACATAATCGCGATAAATCATCAGAACAAATTTTGAGTTAAGGTCCTTCCAATCGTTGGTGTCCTGCCATCCGGGTTCGTTCACGGCAAAAAACGGATCGCCTTCAGGTACGCCAAGGTCGTGCGGAACGGCACCCCTTTTCTTCCGCACGTGCAAGCTGGGTTCGTCCTGCTGCTGCGATTTCCAGACCCACTGCCCTTTTTCCGGCCACTCTTTGGGGACGGTATCGGCGAATTCGCGCAGAACCTGCTTATCAATGTCGGGCCAAAACTTCAACACGGGCATCGAGGCGTAGAAGCGAACATCAAGGGTTCCGTAATAGGCGTAGTCGAAACACTCGAGGAGGGCAAAGGAGGGTGGACGCTTGGGATCGGAACCAACTGGGCGGCCCCAGAATGTGCCGCCATCTGTCAGGACATAGAGTTCGTTAAAGAGCATGCCTCGATACCAGAGAGGCTTACTCCCATCATTAATATAAGGAGCCTGCCAAGCGTCGATGGCGTCGCTCCAGGCTGCGGCGTTTTGCAAGCCGTCACGAGCAATGGCCCAGGCGTTGGTGCCAGTCGTGCCGTAGAAGTCGGTATAGCGGCGATTCCATTCACGGCCCTCGCCAAACTGCACGACCGGAAAATCCCAGGCAATCACCATAGGTACTACTTTCTTCTCTCCGGGCTGGAGAGTGAACCTGACGGCGATGGCACCCGCTAGCTTTTCGCCGTCGCTTACCCACGAAGTGGCGTTGTTTGCGAGGCGTCCGTCTTTCGCGAAATGGGTCCAAATCGATTTTCCATCGCCATCTGCTGCGTAAGAAGCGTGGTAGGACACTTCAACTCCCGCAGACTCGATGGCAGCGATCGCGAACTGACCGTCGGCTTCCTGGGGCATCGAGCCAGCGCGGTTGCGGCCGAAGACGACACCCTTCATGAGACCCGAAGAGACTCTTTCACTGGCGAAGTCGTTGTGATTTCCCTGGTTGGGTGCGCCCTGAAAATCGCGAGTAAAGGTGCGAAACCAGGCCACCATGTTGGTCCAGGAAAGCAAAACAGAAACGGTGATTGGTTTGGTGGTTGGATTCTCCGCATGCCAGCGATAAACAGCCACTGGATAGCTGGACTCACGATAATTGTCAGGCAACACCGGTGAGAATTGTTCGAGCACAACGTGCGCTGGAAACAGGTCCCACTTGTAGTCATACCAGGACTTGGGATAGAGAGCGGCATACTCGCCTGCGCCGACGGGATAGTCCCACTGCCAGGTGCCCAGAGTCTTGTCGGAGGGATGATCTGTCATTAAGACGCGAGCGGTGCCTGGCGTTTCACCGTCGGTTTGCTGAAACATCGCGAACTGGTTCGAGTAAACGGGCACATACTTGTGAACGCCGGCTTTGATGTGCCAGCGGGCAAAGTCACCGCGATAGCTTCTGGAGAATGTGCCCGATCCGAAACCGCCAACAGGAGCTCCTTGCCAATAACCATCGTCAATCATGCCAGGGACTCGGGCCACTCCGGGCTTATCGAGCGGCAGTCCCAGGGCGCGCCGCCAGGCGGCCTTAGGAATGACATCTCCGGCCCATGATTGAGCTGCCCCTGCGAGAACAAAGGTGAGAAATAAAAAGTATGTAAGGCGTTTCATTTCCTGCAGTCTCCGAAACAGACCCAGCGTTGTGCTGTCAGAAATCAATAACGAAAAATCGTTTGATGACTCAGCGCTCCAACCAATAGCGGTTGAAGCCTTCATAATCGGATGGCAAGTTCGCAAGGATTGTCCGGCGCAATTCCAGAATGTCGACCGAACCCTGTTTTTGATAAAGAACCTTGCCATCGGGAGCAATCAGTACCGTGTAGGGGACCGCAGACTTCCACGCCGGATCGAAGGCAGCCTGCAGTGCAGCGGTATCGGTCGAATCGAAGAGAAAATTGCGGCTGGTAGCGTGCATCTTTTCCAGTAAACGCAACACTGAAGGTTTCTCGTCGGGCATATTGGCTGCGATGGTCACCAAGTCGAAGTCACGCACACTGTACATGCGGAAGGTGTCTTCGAAGTCCGGGAACTCGTGGATACAGGAACCGCACCAGGTCGCCCAGAAACTTACGAGCATCATCTTCTTGTCTGGGTTGGTTCGCAGAGTTTTCAGATCTGAAGCCGAAATCATTTCGAGGTGAACGGGCTGCGATTCGATCTTGCGCAGCGCTTCCACCTGAGCTGCGTGTTTCTCTTTCCACTTTGTCGAACACCCGAAGACGCCGGTATGCTTCACCACGACTTCGCGGTGCGCCAGAAGAGCATCAATTGCATCGCGGACCTCATGGGTCTTGACCATTTCGGAGCGATAGCTGTCGTCGAGGCGGCCTTCGTAACGGAGATGGCGGTCACTATCGAAAACGAAGGCGTGCGGTGTGGCCTGCGGACCGTAAGCATCTGTCACCGATTGCGTTTCGCCGTCGTAGAGATACGGATAGGTCAAGTGCTTGCATTGCGCGCGAATCTTCATCTCCTCGAGGCTGTCGCTCATGTCCGAGGAGTCGAGTTCGTCGATCGTGATCGCCTTGGGATCATTGGGTTCGATGGCAACGACGCTCACACTGCGATCTTTGTAGTCGTCCGCCAATTTGGCGACTCGACGCTCATACATCTGCGCAATCGGGCAGTGGTTGCAAATGAAGATCACAACCAGCACGGGACTTGCGGAGTAGTCGGAAAGTTTGTGCACGGCTCCGTCCGTGCCCGGAAGTTCGAAATTCGGCGCAGGTGACCCGATGGGAAGGATCGGATGCGTCTGCTGTGCGGGTGCGCCCAGTGACAATAGAGCCATGATGCCGAACTCGCAAAAAATACCGCGTGAAAGTTTCACGGCAACTCCTGTTGCTTTTTAATGGGTCGATGGCGATGACATTGCCAAAGTCGTGCCATCGATCACTGTCAGATCGCCCTCAAGCCCGAGCACAACCACTTTGTGCGTTTTATTGTTGATGGCCAGGGCGAAGGGACTTGTTTTCGTTTCAATCGTCCCGGTAACTGTATTAGTTGTGCCGTCAAGCACGGTTATCGAGCCGGCATGTGTGCTCGCGATGAAAACTTTGTGGTTGCTGGAGTCGACCGCAATCGCTTGCGGAAGAGTGCCAGTCTTCACAGTGGTAATTACTGAATCGTTCACACCGTCGATCACCGAGATGTTGTCACTCGCGAAATTCGTAACGAACACTCTCCCCAGGGTGGAATCAACCGCTACCGAGGACGGATTGGCCCCTATATTCAGAACTTTGCTGGTATGGGTTTTCCCGTCGATGATCGTCAGATTCGAACTGCCCACGCTTACTACAAACAGTTTGTTGGTTGACGGATTTGCTGCCATCGCCCAGAGATGATTCGTGGTCTCGATTGTGGAGACGTGGTCATTGGCGGTGTCGAACACCGTCACTTGCGGGCCCTCATAGCTAGATAGATAGGTATCGTTACTGAGGGATTCCGCGGCGACGGCATCACCGACGCCAGCTTTCACCGGACGTGGGGTGTTAGTTTTTCCATCGACGATCACCGTGACATCGCTGAACGTTCGTGAGACATACAGCTTGTTCGTCGCCTGATTGACGGCCATCGCGTAGGGAAGATCGCCAACCGGAACAGTCGCTATGAGCTTGTCGGCCGCTCCATCGATCACGCTTACGGTTCCGCTGCCACCATTGGCGACATAGATGCGGTTCGTGACGGCATTTACGGCAATGGACACCGGCTCTTCCCCCACTTCAATGTGAGTCAGGAAAAGTCCATTGCCATCGAGCACCATGACGATGCCTTTGCGCGTATCCACAGCGTAGAACTTTCCCGTCTCAGGATTCACGGCGATTCCATGCGAACTGATGCGAATCCCGTCGGGCTCCGGCATCGACGGCTGAGTAGCCCCCGTGCCGAGCCAGTTCACAGCATTTTCGATGAGCTGGTTCTGGATGGGACTTGTGAAGATTTTGTCGCCGTGCCCCATATTCATGTAGAGCATCTTGTATTTCGTGTTTGTCCAGACGACGGGAAGATCGCCGCTGGTCAAAACATCTTTGAATCCGATCGGATAATTAGAGGGATCGAACGAGGCTAGCACTCGCACATCTTTATTGAGTCGAGGGCTGGGTTTCCACACGTACCACTCGTTCGACGGCGATTTAAACTCCGCCGGAAGTTTCGCTGTGACGGGATGCGCTCGATCATCCAACAGCAATTGCGCTGGCAAGGGAGGCCAGCTATTGATGTTGAATACCGCTCCGCCAAGAAAATTGACGAACCACGGCCAGTTCGTGTCCCTATCGTTGTAGGCGGCAGCATGGAATCCCAACCACGCGCCGCCGTGTTCCATGTAACGCTCGAAGGCACTTCGCTGTGCGGTTTGCGAAGGAGACTCGTTGAGCCAGATGACGAGTTGGTAGCCTCGTAGATGATCGTCGTTCAGATCTTCCCAGTGTGTGGTCGCTTCTAAAGTGAAATGCTCCGAGGTTGCACGCTCAGTCAGGAATTTCACGGCATCTTGCGCGAATTGAATGTGGTCGAGTTCGGTTTTGTCCGAGTAAAAAGCCAGCACTTTAAAACGTGGCTGTTGACCGAATGCGAACAGGGTCGATTGAATTGCAACCCAAAACAAAAGGAAAATCGTGCCACGCTTCATTGGTGGGACGCCCACAGGATGGAGTTGTGAAAGATCGTGGTGAAGGCCGAGTTCTGGAACAACTCTGGATGGTGTCCCATGAATATGTACACGTTGCGAGCCTTCATGTGCTCATTGGTCCAGATCACCGGATGGTCGCCACCCATCTTTGTCTTGGTATCAGGCGAATACGTTGACTCGTCGACGTGTGCCAGCACGTGAACGTTTGGACGAGGCGACTTGTCGTAGGTGTACCACTCTTCATTCTCCACGGTGAATGATGGCGGCACGTTCTTAAACACAGGATGAGTCTGGTCTTCTACCACAACTGTAGCGGTGGCGAACTTCGGGATGTAGTCTTTGAAGCGAATTCCGCCCATGAATTGCGAGAACCACGGCCACATTGGATACCCATCGAATTCACCCAGCAGTGTCGCGTGATGAAAGCCGATCCATCCGCCACGGCCCTCCTCGATGTACTTGGTAAAGGCTATGACGGCGTTCGGTTTCCATGCATAAGGTGGATAGTCCAACTGGATGAACAGTTGGTAATTCGCGAGAAATGCGTCATCGATCTTGTCGGTGTTCTCGATGTAATCGACGGTGAAATTGTTCTCCGCCGCCTGCTTTTGCAGCCAGACCTGTGCTCCATTCACAAAGGGACGGTGAATGCTGTGGGCCTCGGCCAACACAATAACGCGGAATTTCGGTGCCACAGGGGACGTGGGCTGGCCGTCCGCTCGCGTAAAAGGCGGGGGAAACAGGAACAATGCAGAGGCTAAAAAGCAGATCGACGCAAGAAGTCGTTGTTTCAGCATTTGCCTCCTCTGCGCCTGTGAGAACCTCATGGAGTCAGAGCAATCAGCGTTTAAAGCCACCGATATTGTATGTCAAACTTACTTAATATTCATTAGAATGTTTTACGAGCGAGGGAAAGCTGTATTAAATGCGACATTCGCAGGAATCAGTTAGCATCTATGATCGCCTTGATGGCTTTTATGCCACGTAATCTCTACGGGGTTCCTTCGTGACGGGCAGGCCGGTGCTAATTGGGCGGCCTCCACTGATCCGCCAAACCAATGCTGAGATCCTGCTGAGGCTTCTACGAGAGTCTGGACTCTGCTCCAAGGCGGACTTGGCGCGGGCGTCGGGATTAAGCGCGCCTTCCGTCACAAATGTCGTTGGTGCCCTTATTTCAACTGGGCTGGTCGAGACTCTGGGAGAGGGAGATTCGACCGGCGGCCGCCCTCCTGACATTCTGCGGTTCAATGCTGAGTATGGCTGCGTGGCTGGAGTGGAAATTACGCACGATGTAATTCGTTTCCTGTTGGCTGATTTGAAAGGCAGGGAAGTGGCTCAATCGGAGATGAGCATCAAGAAATCAAAGAGCACTCCTCCTCAGATTTGCAGGGAAATTGCAAGGGAAGTATGGCGATTGCTCCGAAAGAGAAGGCTGACACGAAAACAGCTGCTTCGGGCCACCGTGGGTGTTCCGGCAATTGTGGATGTGCACGAGGGAACGGTGCTCGCTCTAACCGCGCTGCAGGACTGGAACAGCGTACCCCTGGGTCCCATGCTTACCAGAGAGCTCAACTGCGAAGTGCTGGTGGACAATGACACCAACTTGGCAGCTCAGGGCGAATTCCATTCCGGTGCGGCGCGAGGGGAAGACAATTTCGTTTTCATCACGATCGGAGATGGTGTAGGAGCCGGAGTCTTCCTTAACGGCCAGATTTACCGTGGCTCCCGGTGGTCGGCCGGGGAGATTGGCTATCTGCGAGTGCCAAATATTTCCAGAGAACATCCGACCATCTATAAATATGGCAAGCTCGAAACAGCTCTTTCGGCTTCAAGCGTTCTGAAGAGCTGGCGTGCGGTTAGACAGTCTTCGAAGTTTCGGCGGGTCACTCGCGCAACTGACGTTTGGGATCTCGCCGGTTCGGGCAATGCTGAGGCGAAGCGGATCCTGAGGCAGCGCGCTACGATTCTGGCGGACGTGATTCTTGACTTGGCGCTGATCCTCAATCCCAATCTCATATTGTTAGGCGGAGTTGTTGGTAACCACTCAGTTTTGTTGCGAGAGGTAAACGCGCTGCTTGAGGGCAGTGAGTTCGCGGTAACGCGATTGGCCTTGGGCGCGCTGGGCGTATCCGCAGTACTGTCAGGGGCCGTGTCGATCGCGCTCGAACCTGCGATTCTTGGCCTGCTGCAGGCTCCTCAGGGATGAAAGTTTTCAACCCTGCGGCAATGCTGCTTTGAGACGAGCTGGTGTCATGGGCAGCTGAAGCGGCCGCTTGCCTGTAGCGTCGAAGACGGCATTGGCCAAGACAGCTCCCATCGTAATGATTGGTGGTTCTCCGCAACCTGAACTGGGTGTCGTGGGATTGTCAATCAAAACGACATCGATTTTCGGCAGCCATGAAAAGCGCGGAATCTGGTAGGTATCGAAATTACGATCCAGCACCGTGCCGTTCTTGAATCGCACTTCTTCAGTCAGTGCATATCCCATTCCCATCGTAATGCTGCCTTCGATCTGCTGCCGCGAGCCATCTGGATTGACAGTGAAGCCCTGATCCTGTGCGGACACGACTCGCTTCACCTCGACTTGTCCTGTTTTCTTATCGACGGCAACTTCGGCGACGGTCGCGACGTACGAGCCCGCGTAGGTCGCACATGACAGGCCGAAACCACGGCCGCTTGGTGCGAGGGCTGGCTTCCAACCAAACTTCTCAGTCGCCGCTTGTAAGACTCGACGCATTCGGGGATCGCTGAGGTGCATAAGTCGGAACTCGAGTGGGTCCTGACGCAGCTTGCTGGCGATTTCATCAATGTGGCATTCACGCGCAAAGGTATTGGTGTTCGCGGCGGGCGCTCGCCAGGGTCCCACGGCCAAGGCGTGCAGGCCAGCTGGATTATCGCTCCATCCACCGGAAGATTGCGTATGTTGATGAGGAATATCGTAGAAAGGGCTGGCTTCGTCTCCGCCTCCACCATACGCGCGGTAGTCCCATAAAACGAGTTTGCCGGTTTCATCGGTTCCTGATCGGATCTTTACGACTGCCGCAGGACGACACATGTCATAGAAAAATTCCGCGGCACGGTCAAACACCACCTGGACTGGCCTTCCGGTACGTTTGGCAAGCCGTGCCGCTTCCTGGGCCTGGCGCGACGCATTTTCGGTTTTGCCTCCGAACCCCCCACCGACATAGGGAGTGATGACCCGAACGTTCTCGGGAGCAAAGCCCACGGCTTGGGCTACTTCCTGACGAAGAGAAAACGGAGTCTGCGTGCTCGCCCATACCGTTAGTTTCGTACCTTCGATTTTTGCCACGGCCGAATGAGTTTCCATCGGCGCGTGCGCAACGTAACTATTGAGATATGTTTCTTCGACGACCTGAGTTGCTAGCTTCTCTCCGTCGGCAAGATTGCCTTTTTCACTTACCAACTCAAGCGGCGGTGCAGCTTCGAGCAGATGGTCGAAGATGGTGACGTCGTCTTGCCCGAAGTCCGGTAGATCGAACTGTGGTCTCAAGAGATGCATGGCCTCTTCCGCCACGTCCCGATGCTCATGGAGTAGGGCGATGAGATCCTTATCCCGGACAACTTGGAGACCGGATATCTTCTCGGCGGCGCTTGTATCAATAGCTTTCAGACTTGCGCCATGTGCGGGGGGCCTGAGAACACACGCGTGCAACATTCCCGGAAGAATCACGTCCGCCGCGTAACGTGCTTTGCCTGTGACCTTGTCGATGGCGTCTTTGCGCCGCGGCGATGTTCCGATCACGGTAAGTGCTGACACAGGCTTCAGAGGCACCTTTCCAAGGTGCCGCTCAATCCGTTTGCCCTGAACCAGTTGGGCGTAGGAAACGTTTCTGTTTGCGTCTTTGCTCCACATCACCACACCGTTTTTAACCCGCAGGTCATCCGGCGAAGGCAGGCGCAAGTGATCCGCCGCCATTTGTAAAAGCACAGCTCTTGCCTCGGCGACCGCATCTCGAAGAACCGGCGCGAACTCCCGAACGGTGAGCGAACCGAAGGTGCCCTCATCCCACGGGCAAATCTCGGTGTCTCCCAGGACAATGTCGACCGCGTCGAAGGAAACGTCTAGTTCGTCGGCAACGATTTGCGCGAGAGTCGTCATGGACCCCTGTCCCAACTCTGTTTTGCCGGCAAAGCAGGCGACGCGACCGTCCGCACCGATGCGAAGGTAGGCGTTGAAATCTGTGGCTAAGTGAGGCTGGCTGGGCGGCTCTTGGAAAGCGGTTAGTCGAGAACTGGCAAAGAAAATGAACAGCCCTGCTCCTGACAATTGGAGAAACTCACGCCGCCCGACTTCGAAGGATTGCTCCGTCCGGCTTGCTATTCCCCTCCATTCCTTGTTTCGCATCAGTTGGCTCCTGCTGTCGTGTCGGCGGCTTCCAGGATGGCGTCGAGAATACGAGTGTGCGAGCCGCAACGGCAGAGATTGTCATCCATATGCCGAATGATTTCCTGGCGAGTAGGGCGTCCGCCTTTCAGCAGCAGGGCATATGCATTCAGAATCATTCCCGGAGTGCAATAGCCGCACTGGAATGCGTGATGATTGACGAAGGCTTGCTGGATCGGGTGCAGTCGTCCGTCGGAACTCAAGCCTTCAATCGTCAGTATGTGCTTTCCCTCGATTTCTTTCAGGGGTGTGACGCACGACCGTACGGCCTCCCGATCTACTATCACGGTGCATGATCCGCACAGGGCCGCGCCGCAGCCAAACTTGGTGCCGGTGAGTCGGAGATCGTAGCGCAATACCCAGAGCAACATCCGATCGTCGTTGGCGGTGAGTTCGATTGGCTTGTCGTTCAGCGTGAAGGAAATGTTACGTCTCATGCTTTTCCGTCCCTTTGCATGACATTGCTTGCAAACGGCTACGTATAGCACCATGCAGTTTCTGCCGCTGTGACGACGCTCACCATGGAATGCGGAGCCTGAACAGAAGAACGCGATGTCGACGCCAGTCCTCCGTTGGAAAGCGTGTTGGAAGACCGCCGAAGGAGGCGGGTTGGGGGGAAGGTGACGGCGAGAGGTTTGAAGTAGCGCTCGAGTTACTTCTTGACCTGTTTCCCAACCTGCAGTGGAGGTCCGACAGAGTTGCGCTTGTTCAGTTCCGTAGGTAGAAGCACTTTCTTGTGAGCGGAACGCATGCCGTCGACGCGCTGGAGAAGGAGTCGAGCCGCGGTGGCGCCAACCTGATATCCGGGCTGATAAACGGAAGTCAGCGACGGATCGGTAAACTTAGTGAAATCCCGGCCATCAAATCCGGCGATCGAGATGTCTTCGGGACAACGGAGGCCAAGCTCACGAGCGGCCTGAAGCACGCCGAAAGCGATCAGATCGTTGCAAGCGAATATCGCTGTGGGGCGGGGAAGCATCCGAAGAAGGCGAAGAGCCGCCTGGTATCCACTCACGGTGTCGAAATGCGCTTCCTGAACGAACTCAGGGTCAATTTCGAGGCCAGCCTCATCCAAGGCGCGCTGAAAGCCTTTCAGACGCTCGGAGGCGTTGGTCAGCTTCAAAGGACCGGTAATCACCGCCAGACGTTGATGGCCCATCTGAATCAAATGGCGGGTCGCCTCGTAGGCGCCTTCGGCGTTTGCGACCAGGACGGCATCTCCCTTCCAGCCTTCCGGCACGCGATCGATACACACCACGGGTACGGCCGCTAACGTGTAAGTTCGTAAATGGCCTGCGATGTTGGAACTGGCGGCGGGAATGATCAGCAGCCCTGCGATGTGGTACGACCGCAGTTCGTGCACATAGGACGCTTCTTTCTCTGGATCGTTATCAGTATTGCACAAAATGACACGGTACGATTGCTTGTACGCCACGTCTTCGACCCCGCGAACGACACTCGGAAAAAACGGATTGGTGATATCAGGAATCACCATGCCGAGCATATTTGTCCGGTTTCGCCGCAGGCCCCGAGCTAACGCGCTCGGTTGATAGCCGAGGCTGCGGATTGCTTCGGATACACGATCGCGCAGCTTCGGCCGGACAGCGGCGGTGCCGTTAATAACGTGAGATACCGTACCTATCGATACGCCAGCCTGTTCTGCGATCTGGCGCATGGTTACACGTCGAATCATAGCGATCGAAAAGGACAGCTATTCAGAACCAGCCATCGTAACAAGAGGCGACCCCTGAATCACTCGCCCGTGTAGACCCACGTTACTGCGCGTCCACCACGCATCGGAAACCGAGAGCCGCTGAGCGGTCCATGCTCGGTGATGTCATTAGCAATTTTCCGTGCTCGTTGAGTTTGTACGCTTGGGGAAAATACCAGATGGAACCTTGGGGTCGGTAGTAGCTTCCTCCGCGCAGAATCCCGCCTCGAGTGTGCTCGTCCCGAAATTCTTCGGTCCACTGCCAAACGTTCCCGACCATGTCCATGATTCCGAATGGACTTGCCCCTTGCGGATGGGCGTCCACTGCATCTGGTCCGCGCATGGTGCGGCCCTTGTCTGGGACCGGAACTAAGTTGCCGTTCCATGTGTTGCCCCACGGATAGAGTCGTCCGTCTGCACCTTGGGCTGCGTACTGCCACTCCCATTCGTGTGGCAGACGTTTCCCGGCCCACACTGCATATGCACGCGAGTCTTCGAGCGAGACCCATGTGACCGGTTTATTGTCCCAACCTGAGGGATAGTTTCCATTGTTCCAGTCCCGGAGAAAATTCAGATCGTCTTTTGGAAGGTAGTGCGTTGCGTCGAGGAACTTCTTGAATTGCGAATTCGTGACCGGATACTTGTCGATCCAGAATGACTTCACATGCATGGGGTGATCGTGGAAACGGCGCGGCGAATCCTCCCATGGATACTGGACGTCTACGCCTATGTCATCAAAGCCTTCGATCTCGATGCCTTCGACGCGGAGCCGGATATCTCCGTCGGGGATTTTGACCATGCCAGCGGGTGTCCCTGAAGCTGCTTTGGTCGCAGCGATCGGGACAATCCGCTGCGGCAAGGCTTTCCATTCATGCGAGTAGTCGGCGAGTGGCTTGGCTGTAAGTTCCTTCATCCTTGCCATCAGCTTCTGGATGCTGTCGTCTGGTGCATTCGGCGCTGCCAGCAGCGCTCCATAGCCATGCGCCTCGATTTCGAAGCTGAGTACTGTGCGCCCATTTTCCGCTTTCATAGGCGGCAGTTCGATACCGTGGTAAAGATCGAAGTACCGCATACCGCCTTCGGCCGGCAATTCGATCTGGGGACCGTCTATGTTGTATTCATTTCGGTTCACGATGGTCCAAACAGTTTGCCCAGAGAGTGGCCAGCGACTCGCGTAGACGCCGTAGCGCAGCATAGGTGCTAAGGGCTCCCAGTCTGGACTGACAAGAAACGGTGCAACCGCGCGCTCGATGGTCGCCACACGGCGGGTAGCCTCCGCATCGCGGGGCGTGATGCCGTTCCAGATGCCCCAAATGTTCTCCCAACTCTCCCATCCGACTCCGTTGAAGAATGCAAACTGCAGGTCATCGGTTTTGTCGCGGTTCCAGCGATGCGAGATGTTCACCATGTGCCGAGGTTCCAGCCATTTGTACTTGTCGACCATCGGGACAAACGGAAACTGGTATTGTCCCCAAGTCATGATGTTCCAAGCCAGAGCCTCATCCGCGGGGCCGCCTTCTGGCTCGAAAGCGAGCGGATGCCCGATTTTGTCAGCGGCAGTGGAAAATGCGAGCGGCACTCCATCCTGCGTGTCGCCATTGATGCCGTCAGCGCCTATCTCCGCCATCAGTTTGGCGATCGCATCAGGCCAGGGCCTCCCTGGATCTCTCGTGCCCTGGTCCCACATCATCATGGGGAAGAGCACGCGCACGCCATGGCGGTGAAAATCGGCGATCATTTGCTTAACACCAGCCACGCCTCCGGGCATGGACCGAATCATGTCGTGCTGATTCCGATTATCGATCCCCATGTTCGGATACGTCGGCCAGATAAGCACGGAGTCGATGCCGCCATACCGCTTCTCCAAATCGTCGAGATAGCGATCGACGGTGTAGCGATTGGCGACAGGATCGTAGAAGTAGCGATCTTCGACCATCATCTGCGGTTGAAAAAAACTGGATTGGGTCCACTTGAGAGCCGGCATATCGTATCGGGCGCCGTCATAACCGATACGGATGTGGCGTTCGTTACGCCAATGGCGGATGTCTGCAAGCCAGTCCTCGTGCTCGCTCTGCGAACAAGCAGTGCCGCCGCCTTCCCAGGCTGCTTTCATTGTGAGGCAACCAGGAGTAGGAATTTGTTGGTCCTGCGGAGCGAACTTTGAATCCTGGGCATAAAGGGAGATGCCGGCAGAGAAGAGGCTCGCCACGGCGAACCTCAAGATCATGGATCGCATCATTCCACTCCTGAATTAGAAGAATTAAGAAGATGGGCGGCAGAAATATAAAACGTTTCAAGGAATCTGTCCATGATCCGAGACGGTGCGCGGATCTTCAAGAGTGATGCGGACACATTTTCGGAACTCGCTGGTCGTATGGAATCGTATGCGGATCTAGAAATGATGAATCGTCACAGATAGCTGAGCCAAGTCCAATCGCGATGCCGGTTCCTGAACGCCATGAACCACTGGCATGGGACGTAGAGAATGGCAACAGCCAATATCCATGTCATGTAAATGAACGGCAAGCCGTGACCGTAGCCGACGGGTCTGCGAGCAGCATCGGCGATTACAGTTTCCTGCCAAAAAGGTTGGTAGAAAACGAGCGAAGCTAGCATCGCCAGAATGTGAAGGAGATAGAGGTGGAGAATGTAATAGAAGAGAGGCACGCGGCCAAACACCAGCAGAATGCGGCTCAGCCCTTTTTCCGCTTTCGCTCCGTCCATGAATCCAAGCAGGATGAGGGAGGGCCCGAGTGTCATCAATAAATAGTCGAGAGATGGCGGATATTTTAGTGTGTTGAAGAATGAGATTACCGTTAGCGACAATGTGGGTTGAACTGTCCATGGGCCTGCAGAGCGCGGGTATCCAAAGGGCAGGCCTGCGACCCCATTTCCGTAAAGATTAATCGCCCGGAGCACGAAGAAGAGTGCTGTTGCGGTGATTCCGAGCCAGAGGATCCACTTCCGTCGATCTGGACGTAGCAGCAGTTTTCCAAATGCAAAACCGGCGGCCATGACCCCGACCCACGGAATCAAGACGTACCGTACAGAAAACGAAAGATGTGAACTGATCGGTATAGGGCCAGGGGAGTGCAGCAGGATCCATAACCAGGAGAATTTTCCGAATGAAGCTGGATTGATGCGATCGAGAAAGTTGTGAGTCGCGATCATGCCCAGCCCCAACACGGCGATCCAGCGCAGGGGAAGCCACACGATTAAGGCCATGGCAACCATGCTCCAACCAAGTCCCCAGATCACACCCCCGTGAGCCCATGGTACAAAGCCCCAAGCGAAGTCGACGATGGTGAACTCGAGGAGAATGAGCCACAGGCCACGAGTCAAGAAGAATCGCGAAACCTGTGCCAACGACTTTCCACGTTGTGTGGAGAGAAATGCGCCGGTGCCCGCCAAAAACGCAAATATCGGGGCGCAGTAGTGCGTGACGAAGCGCGTCAAGAACAGCGCCGCGGTGGTGTGTGCCACGTCCTCAGGAGCAGGCCGCGCGTAAGAGAGGAAGTCCCGCGTGTGGTCGAGAGCCATAAGGACCATTGCGAGTCCACGCAAGATGTCCACTGAAGCGAGGCGAGCAGCCCGTGCGGGAACAAGAGAAGGACTCGAAGAGGTGCTAGAGACTGCTAGAGAACTGGCGGCGGTCACCATCGTTCACCAACGCAGTAGGAAATTGACATTTCATCCATAACTCCAGCGTAAGGGCTAGGCTGCGGTTCGATATCTCTTCGGTGTCAACAGATTGTTAAAGCTTGTTGCTGAGGATACGGCTAAGATTTTGCGCAGTTGAGAGAAGCTTGCCTCTCGGCAATAGAGACTTGCGTTCACTTCAAGTTATTGGAATGGAGCTGTCGGCAATAAATCGCGACAGGCTCCATTCCACTACACTCGAATAGTTGGCATCAGGCGCGCACGCCGATTACTTGCAGATACTCTGCTTCAACGAAGGTGAGGTCCTTGCGAGCACGATTGTGCTTCGACCACAATTCCTCCAGTTCCAGGCGAAGTGTACCAGCGTTCTCTTCGCTGAGGGCCATGAAGGCACGATTGGTTGGTCCGTAGTATTGGCGGAAGAACTCGACCACTCCGGCCGGTGGAAACGGGTAGCTTAGCTTCCATGTCCGGCGGGTAATCTGCAAATTCGAAACGCCGTATCCGAGTCTCTCACGAACAACACGCTCATTCCCCCACAGGAGAGGAGAGGGCATACCACTCGGTGCAATAAACTTGGCAAAAGTTTTGAACATCTGCCCAACGAATCCTTCGGCTGTCCAGTTCGCCATGGCGATGGTTCCACCGGGGCTGCAAACGCGCAATAGCTCACGCGCGACAAGATCGGGTCGTGGGGCAAACATGGCTCCAATCACGCTGGTCACAACGTCGAAGCTGGCGTCCTCAAAAGGCAAGTCTTCCGCATCGCCCTCGAGAAAGCGAGCTTTGAGGCCTTCTGCATCGGCACGCGACTGTGCGCGCTCGACGAGGTTGGGAGCGATATCGACGCCAGTGACGTTGACGCCGTCGCGCGCAGCCCAGAGCGCGAGTTGTCCGGAGCCACAGGCCACGTCGAGGAATTGGCTTCCGGCAGGAATGTCGAGTTGCTCATAAAAGACGCGTGCGTCCTGCTCCATGAAGCGCGAGAAGTGATCGTATTCTCCAGCCATCCAGGTAGTTTTAAGCTGCGCTTTTAATTCGGGAGTTGCTGTTGTCGTCGCGATGCTCATGTAGTCACCTCATTGTTCAATTCTGATAGCAGTTGTCGGGCTGCCGATGATCCCGGAATAGGGTTTATCCGTTTCGTCTATTCTTTGTTCACCGGACAAGGGTAGCCAGTTGAGGGCAACTTCATGCAATCAATGCCCTCAGGCTGATTTCACCATTCGGTACGGCGATAGGAGTTCTTATTGGTGTAAATTCCAGCGCACTTCTTCGGCGGAACTGGCCTCGCCATTCGTCACTCCCGTTAAAACGTGTTCGCCGTTGACCACGTCAAACATCACAAACGATCGTTTGTTCAGGACGGACACATCCAATCGGTTCGTCAATACATAAAAGGACCAGCGGCGCTGATCACGCAGCACGAGAACGCGTCCGTCAGAGGACTCCAGCGAGTATTCGCCTGCCGGGAAGGTCCTGTTTGCGAAGACAAATTCGAATGGAACATCAACTTTGATGCTCTGAGTCGCTTGGGCTCCTGCTAGGGTAACCAGCGACCCAACAGTCAATCCCAACAGCAAAGACATCCGTACAATCAGATACTTCATTCAATGCCTCCTAAGTGTGTCGTCGTTTTTCAATACGTTTTCACTTCTACTGAATTGATCTCTTGCCCATCACGATCTGCCGCCGATGCTCCATTCGCCGTTGCAGATCTCTTCGATAGAGACCCAAACGCTCGGGTACCTTGCAGACATGGGGCTGGTGGGCTCTGCGAGTTCACCTCTTCCCCCTCGCTTCTGAGGCGAGGCGAGTACGTTCTGAATCTGATCCGCTGGCATCAATGGCATCGTTTTATTTCCTTCTTCCGAGGCGAAATTTGTCTGTGGCGCAGCCGTCGGTGCTCGGAAACAAGGGCTGCCGTTACGGTTTGCCTACTTTTTCTCTGCGGTTGTGGTGTCCATCATGTTTTCGATTTGGCTCACCTTGGTTGCTGGAAAGCCACTCAGTTCGGCGTGCCGATGAATCAGCGCCTCATCTTTCGCCAGATAGACGCAATACGTCTTGTCGGCGGCTATAAACGTCTCCAGCCACTGAATGTCGGTTCCCAATTGCTGCAGCGCCTCATTCGATTTGGCAGAAGCTTGCCGCAACTGCTCTCCTTGAAGCGTCCCGACTTTCGGAATCTCACGCTCAATCACGTACTTCTTCATTTCGTTCCTCCGTACAATTTATTTAGGTTGTTTGAGTTGTTTCTGTCGCGGTGTGAAAATTGCTAGCACGGCCGCGACAATAAACAAAGCTGGTACATCACCCCATAGGTGACCGACGTGCTCCGGATTCGCCAGCGACTGCGCGGCCATGATTCCCGCGTGCACAGCGCTCGACCAAACCGTGAACCAGATAAGGCTCAGGTGCTCGAGCGGCCTTCGGCTGGCGATTAGCAGAAATACTCCCAGGGTCGCGTAGACGCCCAGAATCATCTGCAGGTAATGGGACTGCCCGCTGTGCCACGACCACCCGGATGGCCAGAGGATCGTAAGCGGGTAGATTCCGAGTAAAAAAATCGATCCCACCAGCAGCAGAGCAATTCGCAAGTACTTGGTTTCATTCACTTCGGCCATACCCTTGCTTCTGGGATCTAAGGAACGCAAGTGTCCCGGAGTCATTAGAGCTTCATTGGGTTTTCCATTCATTTGCGTCATAACTGCACTCCTTGTGTTCGGTTCTGGACCAAACGAATTGCCTATACCAACCGGTTCGACTTAGCCACTATGCGCGGGAATTCTCGCTGACGCTTGTCCGCGCGTCCGGCTTATTTGCTCTGGACGCGTTGGACCATATTCACTTGGCTGAAAGTCCTGTAAGATTTGCCCAGCGTCTGGGGTGGGCTCTATGGATGTGCTTTCAGAAGTCTTGAAAGTCGTAAAGCTGCAGGGAGCGCTGTTCTACAACGGAGAGTTTTCCGCTCCGTGGAGTGTCTACGCAGCATCTTCGCAGGGGCTTGCGCGCTATTTTGCGACCGGTTCGGAACAGGTAATTGTCTATCACCTGCTCACCGAGGGGCAGGCTTTGGCTCGACTCGACAGTGGTGAGCGTGTCGCACTGAGCGCAGGGGATATTGTGATGATTCCGCATGGGGACCCGCACACTTTAGAGAACGGGAGGGCCGCCAAGACGATGAATGGCTCGGAGCGCCTCGAGGAGGTGCTTTCGCAGGGGTTGAAGTTATGGCAATTTGGTGGAGGAGGAGAAGTAACGAAATTCGTCTGCGGCTATATGGGATACGAGCCGCGGTTGGGCCGCGGATTCCTGAGCGGCCTGCCTTCTCTGTTTAAGATCAACATTCGCAAGAGTGCTTCGGGGCGCTGGTTGGAGGATTCGATTCGTTTCTCAGTGGAACACGCGAATAGTTCTGAACCCGGCCGCGACGCGATGTTGGCCAAACTGTCGGAAGTTCTGTTTGTTGAAACACTCCGGGCGTACATCTCAGAGTTGCCTTCCGACGGGATCGGTTGGCTGGCAGGCGCACGCGATCCCGAGGTTGGGCGAGCGCTTGCGCTGATGCATCGAAATCCAGGGCATCCCTGGACGATTGCATCTCTCGCGAACGAAGCGGGCACCTCTCGCTCGGTCCTGGCGGAGCGCTTCCGGCATTACCTCAATGAGACTCCCATGGCCTATCTCACACGCTGGCGTCTTCGATTAGGAGCGCAGATGTTGAGTTCAACCAGCCACTCCGTCGCACAGATCGCGGCAGAGGTCGGCTACGAGTCTGAAGCTGCTTTCAATCGCGCGTTCAAACGTGAGTTCGAGCTTCCTCCCGCCAAGTTTCGGAGCCAATCCAAACCGGCATATCTAGGGCAGGCGAGTGGGCCCATGTTGAATCGGCACGCGCGACCGGAGAACCGAACAGCGCAGCCAAGTGGATCCTAGCGTACTGGGCGCTAGACCAAGAATTAATGATTCAGGACTTCGTGATCGATCTCTAGGGATGGGAAGTCACGGAAAAAAGCCTCAACATGTGCCAAAGAGTTTTGAAACCGAATGGGTCAGCTTCGTGATTCGCATCGCCGTGGCGCGCGAGCATAGGTTGGCGGACCGTTATTGCACTTGTTCTTCAACCTTCAAAATCTGATCCGAAGGCACGTCTCGGAGGATCTGCCGCTTGCCAGTGGGCCACGTGATCTCGATTTCGCGGATGACTTTTGAAGTCCCGACACCGAAGTGCACTCGAGAATCGCTGGCGCAGGCGTATCCGACCGCTGTTGTGGCCTCGTTGTATTGAACCTTGCCATCGCTCCCAGTGATGCGCACTTGCGCTCCAAGTCCCATACGATTGCTTTTCTTACCCACAAGCCTCAATAAGATCCAATGGTTGCCGTTTTTGCTCGCGTTATGGAAATACTGTAATGATCCATTGAGGACGGAGACAACGGCATCCATTCGCCCATCGTTGTCGATGTCCCCAAACGCGACTCCACGATGCGGTGCTGCAATCTGAAAGTCGGGACCTGCCTCGCTGCTGACGTCCTGAAATTTACCATTTCCCAGATTACGCAGAACCGAGTTGGGCTCTTCGTACTTGCGGTTGCCAAACTGGGCAATGTTATCTAGAACGTTGCTGCGGGCGACGAACAGGTCCTTCCATCCGTCATTGTCGAAGTCAAAAATCCCGTTTCCCCATCCTGACATGCTGCGAGTCACAGCCAACTGGGCCGGAAGAGTTTGCTCAACAAACTGGCCGCGGCCCACATTGTGAAATAACGGAAACGATTCGTTTTCAACTGCTGTGTGCCAGAGATCCGGGCGCCCATCGTTATCAACATCTTTGAAATCCACACCCATGCCGGATAGGGCGCCGCCGCTCTGCGCGTAAGCGACGCCGGATTCCAAAGCGACCTCTTCAAATTTCTTGCCTCCTAGATTGTGGAAGAGGAAGTTAGGATGATTGTCGTTGGCTACAAAGATGTCCGTGAAGCCATCGCCGTCGTAATCAGCGATAGCGACGCCCATTCCTTTTCCGGAGTACTTGGAGATTCCGGTCTCTGCGGAAACATCAGTGAAGGTGCCATCGCCATTGTTGCGGTACAGCGTGTTCGGGAGATTCGCGTAGTTGTTGGGGTGACAATAGGCACGCAGCTTGGGAGTCGGGCCGCAGTACGGGTCCTTGTTAACCTCCCATTTGCAGTAATTCGAGACGAAAAGGTCAAGCAAGCCGTCATTGTTGTAGTCCACCCAGGCAGCCGATACGGACCACATCTTCTTGCCGTCGAGAAAGCCGCCGCCGAGGCCAGCCTTATCGGTGACGTCACCAAAAGTGCCGTTTCCGTTGTTGTGCAGTAGCTGATTCTTCCCTACATTCACAACGTAAATGTCGGGCCAGCCATCGTTGTCGTAGTCGCCCACAGACACGCCCATCCCATAGCCGAACCCAGCGACTCCCGCTGCTTCAGTTACATCGGTGAATGTGCCGTCATGATTATTGTGATAGAGACGGTTCCAGTACTTCGGGCTCTCTTTCTGCAGGGACGGAATTGCAGCGCCATTGACGACGAAAAGATCAAGATATCCGTCATTGTCGTAATCCAGCAGGGCGACGCCGGCCACCATGGTTTCGGGTTGATTCTTAAATGCGGTGGGGCTGCTGTCGGTAACAAATGTCAGGCCAGAGCGCTGCGCGATTTCCTCAAAGACAATCGGGCCGGTGCCCGACGCGGCCATCAGGACGCCTGTTCCAAGCAGAATTCCAGATAAAATGCGGAAATAGGACTTCATGCTCAACGGTCAGTCTAGCATCTGGCGAACGCTCGTTTCCGGGTTTTGCATGGCGCTCTCGTGCCTGTTTTTGTTGGCCTCAGGATCGGCGCCTGCGAATAAGAGGCCCGGTTTTGTGGACGTCGCTCCCCTTTCGAAGATCGCCTACATCAGCAATAACAGTTCCGGCGGGCATAAGTATTTCCCGCAGCCAATGTGTGGCGGAGTGGCCATTTTCGATTTCGATAACGATGGCAAGATGGATATCTTCTTCACCAACGGAGCTCAGTTGCCAGAGATGAAAAAGACGAATCCGTCTTATTACAACTGCCTGCTGAAACAAAGAACCGACGGCAGCTTCGAGGACGTTACCGCAAAGGCTGGGTTGCAGGGCGAATCACTGGACTTTAATTTCGGAGTCGCAGTCGGAGACTATGACAACGACGGCTACGAAGATTTATTCATTTGTGCCGCTGGCCGTAATATTCTCTATCACAATAACGGAAACGGCACTTTCACCGATGTGACCGAGAAGTCTGGGATTGGTACGAAGCCTCCCAATACGCTGAGCGTGGCTGCCGCCTGGTTCGACTACGACAATGACGGTCTTCTTGACCTCATTGTCTCGAACTACACGTTCTGGACGCCGCAGACGGATCTGCGCTGCACGATGGGGAGCGCTGAGTACTATTGCGATCCCAGACGTTACAAGAGCGTCCCACATCGTCTTTATCACAATCTGGGAAACGGCAAATTTGAGGACGTCACCGAAAAGTCGGGGCTGGCGAAATCTCTTGGAAAGGGGATGGGGATTTCAATCGCCGATTTTAACGACGATGGCTGGCCTGATGTATTCATTGCCAACGACACGGAGCCTAACTCTCTGTTCATCAACATGCACAACGGGAAATTCGAAGAGCGTGGTCTGGAAATGGGAGTGAGCTACGACGACAACGCCCGCACGGGATCGTCGATGGGCTCGGATGCAAAGGATTTCGATAACGATGGCAAGGTCGATATCTTTTACAACAATCTCCGGCAGCAGGTATGGCAACTGCTGAAGAATGATGGTGACTTCGCGTATCTCTATTCTTCGAAGATCCAGTCGATGAGCATGCTGCACTCGGGATGGAGCAACGGCTTCATCGATTACAACAACGATGGCTGGAAAGATATTTACTCCGCCAATGGCGACGTGGATCAGGTAAACGATACATCGCCCGAACATGACACCATCTTCGAAAATGTCGACGGGAAAAGCTTCATCGATGTCTCAGAAGAGATGGGGAAGGATTTCCTACGAAAGGGTTTCCAGCGAGGTTCCGCGTTTGGCGACCTGAATAATGACGGCTCGCTCGATATCGTTGTGACATCCTTGAACGACAAGCCCAGAATTTTGATGAACAGCGGCGATAGCGGGAATCATTGGCTGCTGCTGAATCTAATTGGTCACAAGAGTGCGCGTGATGCGATCGGAGCGAAAGTCAAGCTGACGACCGCTTCAGGACGTGTACTTTACAACCACGTCTCGATCAGCACCGGCTTCATGTCTTCCAGCGACAAACGGGTTCACTTCGGGTTGGGGCAAGAATCCAAGATCGCAAGTGTGGAAATCCGCTGGCCGAGCGGGATCCGGCAGACGTTGAAGGACGTCAAGGCCGACCAGTTTTTGAGAGTGGATGAACCCACCAAGTAAAAAGCCGGAAGCTTTGATTCTGTCATGCTCAGCGAAGTCGAAGCATCCCTACCCAAAATCTGCTGCTGGAGGTAGGGATTCCTCGACTTCGCTCGGAATGACAATCGAGGTCAACGCGTGCGCAGGTCGCGCTTGCACCCACCCCGTCTCACGGCCTCGGCTGCGCTTCCCCTTTAACTTTTGATTGCTCTGCGTCCTGCTCTGCCTTGAGCTTCTGGACGATCTCGCGCTCGTGGTCGCCCTCTTCTTTGCGCTTCAGCCGGTAGTAGACCTGGGCGAGGGAGACGTGTGGTTCGAGGAAATTTGGGTATTGTTTCACCACGCTCTCCAGAGCGGGAAGGGCCCGATTCATGTCTCCGGCAGCTAGGTAGGTCGCTCCGACTTGATATAAAGCGCCGGGATCTTTCGGGCGTACCAGTAGAGCGCGATTGAGCAGTGCATGCGCGCGCTCGTAGTTGCCGTCCTGCTTCATCAGAACGGCCAGTCGCACATTAGACTCGAAGTCGTTGGGATTTACGCTCAGTTCCTTTTCGAATGCTTCACGCGCGGCTTTCATGTCGCCGCTCGCCATTTGTGCCTGCCCGAGATAGGAATAGACGTCCGGCAAATTCGGGTCGAGTTCCATCGCCTTCGTGAGATCGGCAATGGCTTCCGGATACTCCATTGCTTCAAACTTGGTCATTCCCAGAAGCAAATGAGATTCCGCGGTGTCGCCGTTGTGCAAAATACGGTCGATTACGGCCGCACCTTCTTTACGCTGCTTGTTCCTGAGCAAGGCCGTTCCCAACATGTAGGCAATCGCAAGGTCGTCGGGGTGAGTCTTGGCCACTGGCTGCAATAGCGCGATTGTCTCTTTGTACTCACCCATCCGAAGATAACAATCACCCAGCAGTTGCACAGTCTGCATGTTTTCGGGTTCTTCGCGATGAACCCGAATCAACTGCGTTGCAGCCTCGGGGATGTGCCCCATCTTGTAATAGGCCAGAGCAAGATTGAGACGGGCCGCGGGAAAGGTTGGAGACTGCTTGAGCGCGATTTTGTACTCCGATACCGCTTCCTCATAGCGACCGAGACCGGCTAGCGCGACGCCAAGGTTGGTGTGGATCGGAGTAGCTTCGGGATGGATTTTGAGGAACTCTCTGTAACCAGCGACAGCTCCGGCGAGATCGCCCGCCTTCTGCTTTTGCATGGCAGCATCTACCATTTGCTGCTGTGAAGCCTGAGGGGATTGTGCCCGGAGAAGTGCGCTGAAAATCAGGATGGATAGAAGGAAGGATCTGTGCATACTGCTCGGCCGATTTCAAAATTAGAGTTTACAGGAAAAAGAATGGGATGGCCGAAGCCATCCCATTCGATAGTGAAACAGGTTCGAGTTAGAAGGTATATTTCATCCCCATCTCGATGATGCGGTGTCCCTGCTTCTGAGTGGTAATGCCGAAATCCGAGTTGTTCGGCTGCAGCGTGTTCTTGTCGAAGCTGAGGTTCAGATTGCCTCCGTTAAATGACCACAACGGATGGTTCAACCAGTTGTAGAAGTTGAAACGGAACTGCAACTTCTGCCGCTCGGTGATGCTGAAGTTTTTGAACAGACCCATATCCCAATTGAAATAGGATGGTCCGTAAATCGTTGGGAGAATGGTTGGACCGTTCTGACCGGGAGTGGTCGGAACTGCGAAACAATTCCCGTTAATGAATTGATGCGCCTTCAGCCCGCTGGTGGGATTGCAAGTCACAAGCGGGTTGAGCTGGATGTTTGGAGTACCAAGAATCGAGAGGTTGGTGATCGCGTCAGTCGTACCGGGGATCACTGCATTGTTAAGGTTCATCCCGAAGTTCTGGTTTTGGAAGCCAGTTAGGTTCGGTCCGCTTTCAACCTGAATGATGCCCGTCACCTCCCAGCCGTTCACAACGCCGCCCACCCACTTGTTGACGTTGGCTTTGGGCAACTCGACAGCATAGACAGCGTTAAAGAGGTGCTTTCGGCTGTTCGGCGCCACACCAAAGTTCTGGTTGACGTCGAATTGGTTGATGAGCTGGCCGCTACCCGAATTGCCGAGGATCTGCTCGGACTTGCTGAACGTGTAGTTCAGGTTGATCGTGTAGCGCCCTCTCGTTCGCGCCCATATTGCCTGCAAGCCGTTGTATTTGGCATGTCCGTTGTTGGTTACTTCATACAGGTCAGAGTACCCTTTGATGGGACGGAAGCTATCGGCGTTCAGCGTGGCGGGATCAGCTCCGCCATTATTTGACGCCAGCATCGCTCCCACGGGTACCGGGTTGATGTTTAAGGTGTTGAAGCCCACACTGCCACCGTTACCGCTGCTTGGGATGTCTTGGGTGCGGTTGCCAATGTAGGATATTTCAAAGATGCTCGACCACGGCATCTGGCGTGAAATGGTGAAGTTCCAGTTGTCCGTGTACGCCATCTCGTTATCGTTCCCGTCAACAGCGGCAGGGCCGGATGCGACGGCGCTGAAGTTAACCGTGTCTAGACCGGCATTCCCACTAGCCGTATTCCACGGAGCCATGCCTGCCAGAGCTGCAGGTAGAGGGTTGACCAGAATCGGCTGGCTGGTGCTTGTTCCCGTGGAAATCTTCCCGTCGAAACCGGTGGATTTCACTCCGGCAGAAGCGTCCAGGCCATTCGTAAACTGACCCGTATGGAAGTAGTAGCGGCCCCATCCTCCACGGAGCACTGTCTTACCGTCGCCACGGAGGTCATAGGCGGCCCCAAGACGCGGTTGGTAAAAGAGCGACCGTGTCGGGTATCCACCCAGTGGAACGGAGTTGTTCTTGGCATGCCACTCGTATCCGCAGAACGTCGGCGCACCGGTACACGAGGCACCACCACCCGCGGTATAAGCGGCCTGATCGAAAATGGAGAAACCAAAGCCCAACCGGTCGTACCAAGGCTGGATATGACTGAAGCGGAGACCGGCATTTATGGTCAGCCGCTTGCTCACTTTGAAGTCATCCTGCACGAAGAACTCGTAGCTGTTGTAAGCGATGTCGTTGATGCGGTTCTTGGTCTGTTCGTCGTAGTGGCTGGCGATGCCCAAGACTTCGTCCGCATATGAATCACCGCTGGTGTACAGCGAGTTGTTGGATGAGACAAACTGCAATTGTCCGTTTGTATCACCGTTAGCGGGTTGGGCATTGCGGATCCACTCCCAGAAGAAGCCGCCCTTGAGAGTGTGCTTGCCGTAAACCTTGGTGAGCGTGTCACCAATGCTGGGCATGTACTTGTTGGCATAAAGACCCTGAGAAGCTCCGCCGGCTTCGAAACCGCCGGGATTGAAGATCAGAGCTGCTTCATTCCCAAAGCTCCCAAACGACGGAATCTGCGTGACGCCGTTCTTGAAGAGTCCTTGCACTCCGTAGCCTACCTTCGTGCGGTCAACTGCTGAAGGATCGGCGAAGACATTCGGGAATTTCACCAATGTGTATGCAACAACCACTTCGTTGGTCATGGTCGGGCTGAACACGTGGGTCAGGGAACCCGATATCGACTGCGACCGGTTCTTTCCCTCAACCGCCGTTGGATAAGGAACCTGAGCACCATTCCGCCACCAGAGGCCGACCGGGAACTGCTGTGTCTCTTTCTGATAGTTGTAGCGCACGAACAGCTTGGTGCTGTCGCTGATGTTGTAGTCTTCGCGCGTGGTGAACTGAGTATTGTTCTGGTTAAAGACTTCAGATTGGACGTAATTGTATCCGCCATTCGTACTCGGATTCGCGTTAGCTGCCGGATACAACTTCATCAGAGCGAGCATGTTCGAGTTCAGATACCCGGTCGGAATGTTGACGTTGAATCCGCCTCTTCCGTCAGGGGTACCGCCGAACGCGGCCACTGCATTTGGGTTCAGGCATGGAAGATAGTTGCCGCCCGCAACACTGGTGCCTGGGCAAGCCGAAGCCGCAGGAGCGCCAGCAGCCGTGTTGTAGTTGTTGGTCGCATCACCGATTTTTTGCAGCTCAGACGTGGAGAAATTCCCATTCAGCATATCCGCGGTGGGGACCGTGGCGCGCAGCAGACCGGTATCGAGTACCTGGTAGAAATACTCAAAGCCCGCGAAGAAGAACAATTTGTCGTGGGTCTTCGGAACCTTGCCCCCGATCGTTCCGCCCGGATAGTAGTACTTATTTGCAGGTTTCGGAGAGTTGTTGAAGTTGTTCAACCAGTCGTTTGCATTCAGTTGGTAATTGCGGGCAGAGAAAAATCCGCTGCCGTGCAATTGTGTGCCGCCGGATTTGGTGACCGAGGTGATGAGGATCGGCCCCTTCTGGTTCTCGGCGCTGAAGTTCCCCGCCAGTACTCTGAACTCCTGCAAGAAATCAGAGTTCGGGTTCACGGGCGTGTCACAGTTGCAACCTGGATCGGCCACGTGCGCGCCGTCCATCGTGATATCAAGCGAGTTGGCGGGCAGCCCGTTATAGCTAGAAGCGTTATTCAAAGGACTCTGGCTGCCGGCGTCGCCGTTGGCGTTGATACCGATGACTTCACCGGTGTAGTTTGCCTTGTTGGAAGTGCCGTTCTGTACAGCAAATCCCGGCATGATCTTGATGTACTCGGCTGCGTCGCTGCCCACTTGGACCATCTTCTGCAATTCTTCGGTGCCCAGTGTGTACGACTTCTCGGCAGAGTCGGTGGTTACAAGTTGGACCGATTCGGCGCTGACTTCTACCGTTTGGCTGGTCGAGCCTACTGCGAGATTGACGTTCAAGTTGCGCTTTTCAGCGCCGCCCAAGACGATGTCCGTGGCCTTATAGCTTTGAAAACCTGCTGCTTCGATCGCGAGGTTGTACTTACCTACTGGGACTGAAGCAAAGGTGTAATAGCCGTCGCTGTTTGTTTCCGTTTGGCGAATCGATCCGGAATCAGCATCTGTTAAAGTGACTTTTGCACTTTTTACGATGGCCCCGGTGGGATCGGAAACCACGCCCGTCAAAGTGGCGAAGATTCCTTGCCCCCACACGTTAACGCCGACGAGCAGCGTGAACACGCAGGCTAGAGCCCCGAGGATTCTTAAGGTTTTGGCCATAGATGTTATCTCCAATTTTTGAACAGCAAAGAAGCGACCGTCCCGAGTTTTCGGCCGAGGAATAGGAACGCCCCCGTTCCCATCCCAGTGAGTGCAGGTATCAGAAGATAATGTATTTGTACTACGAGCGCATTACGCACTACCCCAATGAACGTTGTCAAGAAGAAAATCGTTTTTGTGGAGTTGGAATTGGGCGATTTTAGTAATCCCGAATTGTGATCTTAATCACAGAACATTTCCTGCTGCTAACGTAAGCAAAGGCCTGCCTAAGGTGGCGTGGGCGTCAGAAGGCTGGGTACAGTTCTCAAGTGGTCTAAACTCCGAGGAGTGCGCATGAGGAAAGTGTTCCGACAGCTGACAATTGTTTTACTTGTAGTGCTTTCGCTCCAGGCCGCCGTGGCGGAGCAGCCAACGGCGCACCCCGTCGCGGACTGGATCAAATCGGCGGTTATCTACGAAGTAAACACTCGCACTTTCTCGGAAACAGGCGACTTCCGCGGTATCGAGAAGAGGCTGGATCACCTGAAAGATCTCGGCGTCACGGTGGTCTGGATCATGCCCATTCATCCAGTGGGCCAAGCAAAGAAGAAAGGCAGCATCGGTAGCGCGTATTCGGTACAGGACTATTACGCCATCAATCCTTCCTTCGGCACGAAGGAGGACCTCAGGCATCTCGTCAACGAAGCGCACCAGCGCGGTCTGAAGGTCATCATCGACATCGTTGCGAACCATACTGCGTGGGATAGCGTCCTCATGAAGCATCCTGAGTTCTACAAAAAAGACCCTCAGGGCAATATCATCCCGCCGAATCCTGACTGGTCCGATGTTGCCGGACTTGATTACCGCAGTTCCCAGTTGCGTAGTTATATGACCGAGATGTTGAAGTACTGGCTGAAAGACTTCGATCTGGATGGGTTTCGTTGCGATGTTGCAGGCGAGGTCCCCACCGATTTTTGGGAGAACGCTCGCTCCGAACTGATGAAGATCAAGCCCGACATCATCATGATCGCGGAAGCCAATAAGCCGGAGCTACTCACGAAAGCGTTTGATCTCGACTATGCCTGGCCGTTTCACAGCACGATCACTGACGTTCTGGAGAACGGCTTGGCTGCACAGAACATCATCATCAATTGGCAGAAGGAACGCGAGCGTTATCCTACGGGCACCATCGAGATGCGGTTTTCCGACAATCACGACGAGAAGCGCGCCATCGCCCGCTTCGGCGAGCGCGGTACTCTCGCCGCCTCGGCGCTGATTTTTACAATGGATGGCGTGCCCATGCTTTACAACGGCATGGAGATTGGCGATACGACTGAATCCGGTGCACCAGCCCTGTTCGAAAAGTTGCAAGTTTTCTGGCAAATCGCGGAGCGCAGATCAAATTTTCTTCCGTTCTACAAGCAGCTCATCGCTCTTCGAAGAACTCATCCGGCGTTACAGCAGGGCGAGACGGAGTGGGTGACCAATGGTGCGCCAGAACGCGTGCTCACATTTTTCAGGCGTCTTGCGGGAGAAGAATATCTCGTCGCGATCAATGTCTCCAATCAGCCGTATGCAGGTGTGGTCGAGGCTCCTAACGGCGAGTACGTGGACGAGACACCCGGTCTCGACCAAGCCGCCCGCAAGAAAATCGCGCTACCCGCTCTGGTACTGAATGCTTGGGACTTCCACATTTATCGCAAGGTTCGGTGAAGTCGCTATGCCCTTGCGTGCTGGGTCCCAACTATTTATGGTTCTCGCATGAAATTCCCGCGCTCCAGCGGGGTGTTGCTGCACCCGACCTCCTTGCCGGGACACCACGGCATCGGCGACTTCGGTCCCGAAGCATATCAGTTCCTTGACTTTCTGCATTCCGGTGGACAGAAACTGTGGCAAGTTCTTCCACTCAACCCCACTGGCTACGCAGATTCGCCGTTTCAGTGCTTTTCCGCGAGCGCAGGCAATCCTCTGCTCATCAGTCTCGATGACTTGGCCGATAAAGGCATACTGAGCCAAAGCGACTTGCGGTCCGTGCCTGCTCTTCCGACAGAAACCGTGGACTACGGCGCGGTGATTGATTTCAAGGTGCCGTTATTGCACAGGGCCGCGACGAATTTCTTTAGCAGTGCTTCGTCTGAAAGTCGACATGAGTTCCAGGAATTTGCTCAGAGTCAAGCTGCGTGGCTCGACGATTTCGCGCTATTTATGGCGGTGAAAGAGGAGCACGACCTGATCGCTTGGACTAAGTGGCCGGAGGACATCGCCACACGTCAGCCCGAAGTTATCAAACGCAAGAAGCAAGAGCTAGCGGCTGCTATCGGTGCCCAGAAATTCTTCCAGTTCGTATTTTTCCAGCAGTGGCAGAAACTGCGGGCCTACGGGCGCGAACGCAACATCCGCATCGTTGGTGACGTACCCATCTATGTTGCGCATGACAGCGCTGACGTGTGGGCCAATCCGAAGTTCTTCTTACTCGACGAGCGCGGCGATCCGCTCAAAATCGCTGGTGTTCCGCCGGACTACTTCAGTACCACCGGGCAGTGCTGGGGCAATCCGATTTACAACTGGCCGCTGCTTAAACAAACGGGATTCCGATGGTGGATTGAGCGCATGCGCTCGGCGCTGCGCCTTTACGACTTCATACGCATCGATCACTTCCGTGGCTTTGAAGCTTACTGGGAAGTGCCAGGCGAAGAGACCACCGCAGTCAATGGCCGGTGGGTCAAAGGCCCGGGTGCGGAGCTGTTCTCTGTGCTTCGTAAGGAACTGGGAGATCTCCCTATTATTGCGGAGAATCTCGGCGTCATTACGCCTGAGGTCGAGGCGCTGCGCCATGAGTTCGGGCTGCCCGGAATGGCTATTCTTCAGTTCGCCTTCGGCAAAGATCCGCAGGCGCCCACCTTCAAGCCGCATAATTACGTACGTGATCTGGTTGCGTACACCGGCACGCACGACAATGACACAGTCGTGGGTTGGTGGACCAGCAGTGGAGGTGGGGATAGTACTCGCACCGCGGAAGACGTAATCAAAGAGCACGCCCACGCACGCTCGTATCTTGGCTTCAAGGACGAACCCATCCATTGGGTCCTCGTACGCGGCATCATGTCGTCAGTTGCAAACACCGCAATCGTGCCCATGCAGGATTTGCTTGGTTTGGGCACTGAGGCACGAATGAATCTGCCCGGCGTTCCTAGCGGCTATTGGAAGTGGAGAATGAAGTTCGGTGCAACCAGCAAACAGATTGCAGCAAGCCTCAAGGAGTTAGCTACGCTGTACGACCGTTAAGCTCCTGCAGGGCGGACGCCTCGTCCGCCCCGCTCCCAAAGCGAGCGTTAATGAACACTATCGCCCAAGGTGATGCACATGGAAAAGCCGAATAAGACGTTCTGGCAGATCTGGAACATGAGTTTCGGATTTTTCGGTATTCAATTCGGCTGGGGTTTGCAGATGGCCAACATGAGCGCCATCTATGAGTATTTAGGCGCGCGAGCTGATCAGATTCCTATTCTCTGGCTCGCCGCGCCACTCACCGGCCTGATTGTACAGCCCATCATCGGCCATGCCAGTGACCACACATGGGGCCGCCTCGGACGCCGTCGTCCCTATTTCCTCGGTGGAGCAATCCTCAGCTCAATTGCCCTGATTTTGATGCCGCGTTCTTCAGTTCTGTGGATGGCCGCAGGGCTCCTATGGATTCTCGACGCGTCCATCAACATCAGCATGGAGCCGTTTCGTGCCTTCGTCGCCGATCTGCTGCCGGAAGCGCAACGTACTCGCGGCTTCGCCATGCAGAGCTTGTTCATTGGCCTCGGCGCTGTGATCGCCTCCGCGCTGCCCTGGATGCTGACGAACTGGTTCCATCTGGGTAAAGGCGCTGCTGGGCACGCCATTCCTTTGACCGTTCGCCTCTCCTTCTATTTGGGAGCCGCCGTATTCTTTGGAGCCGTTCTTTGGACGATCGTGACGAGCAAGGAGTATCCGCCGGATGATCTCGAAGCCTTTCGCCGAATAAAGAGGGAAAAGCGCGGTCTCTCGACGAATGCAAGAGAGATCCTCGATTCCATCGTCCGAATGCCAAAAACAATGCGGCAACTGGCACCCGTTCAGATCCTGACCTGGCTCGGACTGTTTTGTATGTGGTTGTACTTTCCGGTGGCTGTTGCGCGCAATGTCTTCGGGGCGCCGGATACAACTTCACCGCTTTACTCCGCAGGAGTCGAGTGGGGTGGCATCTGCTTCGGGCTATACTCCGCGGTCTGCTTTGCTTTCTCCTTCTTCCTTCCCCCGATGGCTCGTGCGTTTGGACGCAAGCACACACATAGTCTGTGCCTGATTGCAGGCGGCCTTGGACTGATCTCGGTGGCCTTCATCCACGATAAATACGTTTTGCTGCTGACCATGGTCGGTGTCGGAATCGCCTGGGCTAGCACGCTTGCAATGCCGTACTCCGTGCTCGCCGGGTCGCTACCCAAAGAGAAAACCGGCGTCTACATGGGCATCTTCAACTTCTTCATCGTTACGCCGGAAATCATCGCTTCCTTGTTCTTCGGTTGGGTGATGAACCACCTTCTAGGCAACAACCGACTGACTGCTGTGGTCGCTGGGGGATGCTTCATGCTTGTCGCAGCGCTGATGATGCAGCGTGTATTTGATCCCGGCGAACAACAACAGCAGCGCCAGGAAAAGTCGGATTCCCAGCAGGTCGCGACCGGCGTTGCCAGTTGAAATCCGCCGTCACGGGCTAGGAACAGCCAACCGTGATTTCAATCACAGCCAGCTAATTCATCGCACGACATACTTCCCGCACGGTGCGCACCTTCAAACAGGAGCGCCGAGCCCGACGATAGAGGACTTTCCCTTGTCATACGGGAGTGCCGAGCTCTTCTGAATCAGTATCGGTAAGGAAGTATCTGTGCGAGTAGCGCTTCGTGAACTCTGTACTTCAGTCCTTCGCGTACGTTTGCCGCGCCTGAACACGTCCCTTTTCAGGCTCCCTCTCATTACTGGCGCCATAGCACTGATTGGGTTCTCCGCCGCTGGAAAGCCCCATGCCAGGCACGCTGTCGGCAATGGCAATTCGAATGCCAGCCTCGCAGTGATCACGGTCGATTACCCTTTAAACCACACGTTGTTTCCGCCTGACTTCGCCCCGCCTACGTTTCGATGGCGCGACGCAGATCCCGGCGCTACTGTTTGGCGGATCACCATTTCCTTTGGAGAACGCTCCTCTGACATTCAGATCAAGTCCAACGGCGGGCGCATGCAGATTGGACCGATCGACGAGCGCTGCGCAAAAGCCGGCGCTGTTCCTCCTACGCTCACTCCGGAACAAGTTGCTGGCCACAGCTGGCAACCGGATGCGATGACATGGGGAGCAATACTCCGTCACTCGGCCAAAAAGCCGGCGACGGTCACGATCACAGGTTACGCCGACAGCAACATGAACAAGCAGTTGTCCGTAGGGCAGGTCACGCTTCAGACTTCCAAAGATCCGGTCGGAGCGCCCCTCTTTTTCCGTGATGTTCCGCTGATCTCCGTTCCGACAGGCGAAAAGGGCGTGATAATGCCGATTCCGACTGCAGCCGTGCCGTTCATCGCATGGCGGCTGCGGTATGTGGGCGAATCTCAAAGCCGTTTGATGATGCAGGGATTGCCTACGTGCATCAACTGCCACTCCTTCTCGCGGGATGGAGCGAGGATGGGACTGGATGTTGACGGCCCGGGAAACGACAAGGGACTTTACGGCATTGTGCCCGTGAAGAAAGAAACCTCGATCCGGAACGAAGATGTGATCCGCTGGAGTTCGTTCTCCGAAGAGCGCGCCAGCAAACGCTTCGGTTTCATGTCGCAGATCTCTCCGGACGGGCGCTACGTCATTACCTCCATCGAGAATCCCGGATCACATATCAAGGATTTCGACAGCCGCTTCTACAACGGCTTCTATCGCGATTATGGATTCGGGCAGGTGTTCTTTCCGACCAAGGGAATTCTAGCGTGGTACAGCAAAGAGAGTGGCAAGCTGAAACCTCTACCGGGAGCCGACGATCCAGCTTACGTGCAAGCTGCTGCATTCTGGAGCCCCGATGGCAAGTACCTTGTCTTTTCCCGGGCAGCCGCGAAAGAGCCTTATCGCGACGGGCAAGGCATCGCGGAGTTCGCGAACTCTCCCAACGAAACTCAAATTCAGTACGACCTCTACCGTATCCCTTTCAACGAAGGTCGGGGTGGAACTCCCGAACGGATCGAAGGCGCCTCGCAAAACGGCATGAGCAACAATTTTCCGAAGGTCTCACCCGATGGCCGCTGGATCGTCTTCGTTAAAAATCGGAATGGTCTGCTCATGCGGCCCGATAGCCAGCTTTATATCGTTCCCTTCAAGGGAGGCACAGCGCGACGTTTGGATTGCAACTTCTCGCGCATGAATTCCTGGCACACCTTCTCGCCTAATGGTCGGTGGCTCGCTTTCTCGTCGAAAGGCCGTTCCCTTTACACCCAGCTTTTCCTGACGCACATTGACGAGAATGGCCAGGACTCCCCAGCGATCCTTGTCGAAAATGCCACCGCTGCCAATCGCGGTGTCAATATCCCCGAATTCGTCAACATTCCTCCCGACGGACTCGCAAAGATGGATGCGCCAGCCACGGAGTTCTACCGCCTCTCTGACGAAGCTGGAGAGTTAGCCCGCAAAGGCGATTACGCCGGGGCCGCGCTGCAATGGACGAAGGCGGTAGACATCGATCCAGACGACGGCAAAGCTCGCTACCATCTCGCATACGCACTCGACAAGCAAGGCCAATTGGAACCGGCGATCGAGCAGTACCGGAAATCGATTGAACTCGATAGCTCGAATGCTGCAGCTTTCGCCAGCCTCTCCACAGCGCTGACTCGTGGGGGCAATTTGAATGAATCGATCGAGGCGGCGAAGAGGGCGCTCGCGCTCGATCCGAAGGATGTTCTGACCGAAGGCAATCTTGCGGCTAGCTTGCTGGAGATAGGGAAACCCGACGAAGCGCTCGAGCACATCAGTAAGGCACTCGAACTTGACCCGGACTTCGCGGATGCCCACAACATGATCGGCATTCTCCTCGCTCGTGCTGGCAAGCTTGACGAAGGCATCGGGCACTTGCAGCGCGCCGTGTCGTTAGTTCCTGACTCTCCCGAGTACCACTTCAACTTCTGTCGTCTACTGGCGGCGGGGCATCGTTTTCCCGAAGCAGTTCCGGAATGTGAAAAAGCTGTAGAACTCTGGGGCGGGAACGAACCGCAAAGCTTGACCATGCTGGCGGCGATGTACTCGGAGGTGCGTCGCTTTTCCGACGCAGCTCAAGCCGCACGCCACGCGCTTGCCTTGGCGTCGGCCCAGAATGATTTCACCCTTTCTCAGAATCTTCGCGCTAAAATCGCATACTATGAGTCGCAAGTGAGCGCCAGTCCCGCTCAACCTTAATCCTGGGGTCTCAGCCAGGTGGGGAGTCCAAACAATCTGCGTTTTGTCGTTTCGTTACTGATTTTGTTTTCTTTCTTACCCGCTGCCTTCGCGGCTCAGGGCAATACGGGCGGGAAGGCCTGCGTTTCCTGTCATTCCCAGGGACAAACTCAGCCTCACACGTCCATGGGACAGGCGCTTGAGACAGTCGAAGACTGCAAGGTATTGATCGATAGTCCTCTGCTCACTGTGACGGTCGGAAGGTATTCCTACCGAATCGAGCGCAAGGGCAACCAAAGTGTGTATTCCGTGACCGACGGTGTGAAGACTCTCGCAGCGCCGATTCGATGGGCCATGGGGGCAAGCTCTTCGATCGGACAGACATACATCCTGGAGAAGGATGGCCAGTTGTATGAAAGCCGCGTCAGCTATTACCGCGAATTGAAGGCCCTGGGCCCGACCATGGGTTCAGAAAAGTCTGTCCCGTCTAGCTTGAGCGAGGCCCTGGGGCGACTGATGACCCAAGAGGACAAGCTGAGTTGTTTCGGCTGTCATTCCACAAACGCGGTGTCGGGCCACCAGTTCTCGCCGGAAAATTTAAGGCCGGGAGTGCAATGCAGTCACTGTCATGAAGGCAGCGATTCACATCTATTGACCATACTTGAGTTTGGCGAGGGTGCGCCGTCGGCCATCCCCAAGTCGATGGCGGGTGGACTTGCAGCAGAGAAGATCTCAGATTTTTGCGGACAGTGTCATCGGACGTGGGCGGACATCGTGATGCAACCGAATCTTGGCATTGGGAATGTTCGTTTTCAACCCTATCGCTTGGCCGGTAGCAAGTGTTACGATGCGGACGATCCCCGAATCAGCTGCCTGGCTTGCCACAATCCTCATGTTGAACTCGTTGCCGAGGCCTCAACTTACGACAGCAAATGTCAGGCCTGCCATGGCGGAGGAAAGCCAGGCGCGAAGCCCTGTCGCGTAGCAAAAGCGAATTGCGCTTCGTGCCACATGCCAAAGACCGAGCTTCCTGGAGCACACTACAAGTTCTCCGACCATCGAATCCGAATCGTGAAACCGAATGAACGCTATCCCGAATAACTAGCCTCGCACCGGTGTCTTGAGCGGCGGGTCTCGAACGTCGGCGCAGCAAACGACTCATTTCTGCGTAGCGACAATCAGGTCCACCAACCCTTCTACGATCGCCCCCTCAGCGCAGCCGGGCTTCAACTTTGATCCCAGCACCTGGAATGTATCTGCTCCATACGCTGTGTCATTGGGTATGTATCCGGAGTCCGCTCGCCCATTGGCCAACGTCACCATCACAGTATTGGCCATTGGAGATTCCCGTTTCAGACGCATTCCGATCGCGCTGTAGAGTTCCGCATCCACCGAGGTGAGGGCAATGTTCCCGATACGAAGCGCGCCAAGGCGGATTTCAACCGGATCCCCATCCACGTAAGTCCCGGGTTTGCCTTCGCGACCTGCATCGGTCCGCTTCCTTCCTGGACAAGTCACAGTCTTCTGTTCTGCGGCAAGACTCGGGCTCGCATCCAGACGTTTAATGTTACTCATCACACGGATTACTTCTTCTCCAAGCAACACGCCCTCACTGTCCATGACGCGCTCCAGTTGATCGCGCACCACGGGATCAAGCGGGGCCGCGTTGACCTTTCCGTCGCGGATCGGCGCCTCGATTGGCTCTCGTTTCATGACGTACCCCGTAATTGGCGTGTTGCCACGTGATGCCAATGCATTCGTCGCCGGGCGAAGATAAAGGGGATTTTGATCACCGCTGGCGCCTTGTGCGAACACCGCGACCGCCTTGTCACCGAACGCCTGCTCAACGTACCGGGAAGCCGCCCCGGCAAAATCTGCACTGGTGAATCCCGCCAGAAATCCATTCACCGGATGCATGGGGTAATCCATGTAAACCGCGATTGGTTCGCCGCTCGACGCAAGAAATTCAACTACGGAGACGGTTTTATCCGATGGCGCGTCAAGGTTCGGAGCTTGCGTCCAGAAATGCGTCTCGGAATCAGCGGCATCGCGGTTCACATTGAGGTAGGAACGCCCCGTGCCAAATCCGACGCGCGCGGGTTGCAGCTTTGCTTTGGCTTGTCGGATCGCATCGACCATCTGGCCGACCACGGGCGGCGGGGGCGCATTGGGATCGGTAAGGGCACGGTATCCGCCCGGTCCCCAGCCACTGTGCGTGTGAGTCGCCGACATAATGATGTTCGCCACAGGACACTGCAGTTCGGCTGCGATTTGCTTGGAGGCGGAATTCCAGATCGCATCCGAGAATCCGCCTTGATCAGCCCCGATCAAAGCAGCTCGGCCCGCGCCGCTGTCGAGCACGATCGCACGGAGATAGAGCTTTTCGTGTGCATACTTCCCGGACGGCGGATTGGCTGGATCGGAAGCCGGAGTGATATCAATGCGGGCAGCGCCAACGCGAAGCGTCCCTTGAGCCCTGAGGTGAGGTTCACAGAACAAGCTGACAACGATGAGAAATATGAAACATGAGGCTTGCTTGCGCATCAGTTGCACTCCTGAATGAACTGGACAGGGTGAACAGAGATGACGGGCAATTCTACAGATCGGCGTTTCAAACTTTCAAAATCTCGCGGAGCATCCCAGCTGCCGCGTTTGGCTTTGAAACCTTTAACTTGAAACCTATTGGCAGAAGCCTTGCCCTAGCGTACCCGTCCGCGATACTGCCGGATTCCCCGGTACTGCTTCCCTTTGGTCACTTGTGAGGGCTCTTGGGTGGCAGCACAATCGCCTAATCCGGAGGCCTCCCCTATGAACCAGACATTCAGAATCATCGAGAGAGTTACCCTGAGCGCATTGCTACTGAGTGCGGTCGCCCTAGCTCAAGCAGCGAATACGCCTGACAATACGAAGAGTACGGAGCACCACAGCAAGATTTCGATGGCAGCATCCTCGCGCCAACATGAAGATTCCGGCAAGAATACAAAGCAGAACGCGGCCAAGCCAACGACGTCGAAAGAGAAGCAATCGTCGAAGCGGGATGTGACGAAGACGGTAGCATCGAAAAAGGCTCAGCCATCGAAACAAGAGACAGCGAAGGCTACCACATCGAAGCAGGTACAGGAGCCATCGACCAAGGCTCAGGCAAAGAAGCCGAAAGCCCAAAAAGCCGAGGTCAAAAAGGCAGAAGCGAAGAAACCGGAACCGAAGAAATCCGCTGCCAAAAAACCAGAACTTAAGCCAGCTACGGCAAAACAGTCCAAGACCAGCAAGGCGCAGGTAAAGCCGGTCTCAGCAAAACAGACCACCAGCACGAAAACGAATAAGCAAACGCCGGAAAAAACCGCTCAGAAATCGAACGTTATCAAGACGGCATCGCCTTCGGCTAAGAAAACTACGAAGGCGGGCGCGCCCTCGACTAAGGTGACGACGACAAAGGCGAAGTCCACTCCGCCCAACAAATCGCCAGAGAAGTCGACGACGGCTAAGAATACACCGCCCGCGCAAAAGGATTCCTCCAAGCAGTAGCCTTCACGCAACGACAAGAAACTACCACGCGAAGGATCTATGGCCAGCTTCCATAGGTCCTTTCTTCTTTACGCCTCGCTGTACACTGTCACGGGAGCATCTGTCGCTGTGTTTACAGCGCTTGCATGACAAGGCACATCCTTTATTCGTTGCTCACCTGTCTTCCTCTTCTCGCTCCTCTCCTCGCGCAAAGCAGAGAAGAGCCCCAAGATTCCGCAGCTCGGGAAAATAGAACAGGGACGCTTCTGCTGCAGCAAGGCAACTATAAAGACGCCAAGGCCCACTTTGAGCGAGCACAGACACTGCTTGGCAAGCCCACAGCAGAGACCAGCGCGGGCATCGGCCTCGCAGAGTTGCAGATGGGACATTTTGAGGCGGCGCGCCAGATGTTCACTGTGGAGCTGCAATTTATCAGCAACGATCACGCGCGCGCCCAGGCACACTACATGATCGGATCGGCCTGGCTTCGCGAAGCTGGAGATCTCGCTTCCGACAAAGAGAAGTTGCAAGCGGCCGAAACGTCATTCCGTCAGGCGGTGAAGTTCGATTCCACTTATGACCTCGCGTACTTCAACTTGGGATACGCTTTGCTCAGTCAAAACAAACCTGAGGAGAGCGCGACCGCCTTTAAAGACTTCATTCGGGCGGCTGCCGAGAATCCCGATTCAGCGCGGAATCTTCCTCTTGCTCGGAAAAGTCACGCACCTCAGTTCACCTTAATCGACAGCGCGGGCCGTCCGCTATCCTCGGACTCGCTGCGTGGACGCTTCGTGTTACTCGATTTCTGGGCGACTTGGTGTCCTCCGTGTATCCGAGCCTTACCTGCCATGCGACAGCTCTCGCTCTTTTTTCCCCAGAATCAGTTCCTCCTCGTCAGCGTTGACGAGGACGGTGGAGATCTAGGTGCTTGGCGTCGATTCAGTCGTGAGCATGAGATCGATTGGACCCAGGTTGCCGATGAGAATTCGAAGCTCTACAAATCCTTCGGGCTCGAAACCGGGCGAGGATTAAGCCTTCCGCGGTACGTGTTAGTCGATGAAGATGGATTCGTGCGCCAGGTCTACGATGGCATGGACCAACTCGGCGTGGTAGTTGGCCAGGTTGTGAGAACAGTCCGCAGCGAATCACTAGTCCCAGCCCCAGACTGATTTCGAATCCTTGGCCCCAAGGGGTGGCTTCAGGTTCCTCGCACGTGTTTCTTCCATGGTGGACAATATGGAAGGAGAAAAACTGGCTCTGATCCGAACCACGTCTGCTTGACAGGCGTACCGTCTCGAAACTAAAAGTAAGGAATCGAAAATCAAGATTTGCAAGTGTCTTGAGCCCGTCAGCCATTGAGCGAAGGTCTGGAACCGCGGAGTTGAATGAACAATCGAGCCAAATTGAATCAAAGAAAGCAGAACGCTGGGAAGCAGAGACACAAGATTTCAAGAAATCAGCGGTCAAGTGCGTCGGCGAGACTGCTGGAAATATTGGTCAACAATCGTAGACGGCGCGTTGGGGGGACGTACGCTGTCTGCTCCGCTCATCCAGCGGTAATCGAAGCTGCCGTTCAGCAATCGTTGAACTCTGGATCGCTACTTCATATTGAGTCCACCTCGAGTCAGGTAAATCAGTTTGGCGGATATACCGGAACAACGCCGGCCCAATTTGCCAATTGGATCGGTTCTGCCGCAAAGAATGCTGGATTGCCTGCGGAGCGGGTGCTGCTCGGCGGCGATCATCTCGGGCCATTTCCATGGCGCAACGAGGCATCGGCCTCGGCGCTGGAAAAAGCAAGCAAGCTCGTACGCGACTGCGTAGCGGCCGGTTACCAAAAGATTCATCTTGATGCGAGCATGGCCTGCGCCGACGACTCGCAGACCGGCATTTCCGAGGAGACGATTGCCGCCCGGGCCGCATTGCTCTGTCGAGCAGCCGAGCAAGCACATCGTGAATTGCCTTCGGGCTCGCCCCAACCTCTATATGTTGTCGGGACAGAGGTGCCCGCGCCCGGGGGAGAATTAAATGAAAGTGGAGCGCCCTCAGTTACGAAAGCAAGAGACGTTCATCGGACCTTGAAAGCATTCCAGTCTGCATTCGCAGAATTGGATCTCGAGCCTGCGTGGGAGAGGGTCATCGCTCTCGTGGTTCAGCCGGGAGTTGAGTTCGGGGCCGATTCGATCTTTGAGTACGATAGCCCCCAAGCCAAGTCGTTGACGGGCGCGCTTTCGAGGCACGAGGGAATCGTCTTCGAAGCGCATTCCACGGATTACCAGTCTCCAAAGGCCCTGCGAAAAATGGTCGAAGATCATTTCGCGATTTTGAAGGTCGGCCCTTGGCTGACTTTTGCTTTTCGCGAAGCAGTCCTGGCACTGAGCGCCATAGAGGGCGAGCTATTCGCAGGGAATTCGTCCGGTCGCAGGTCACAAGTCCGAGAGGCTCTCGAATCCGCGATGCTGGGCAATCCGTCTTACTGGCGGTCGTACTATCACGGTAAAGAAGATGATGTCCGCCGCGACCGCATCTATGGCTATAGCGATCGCTGCCGATACTATTGGGCCGATCCCGGCGTTAAGAAAGAGCTTGATCAATTGCTCGCCAATCTTACGGCAGCAAAGGTTCCCCTCACTCTTATTAGCCAGTATTTGCCGCACGAATACGAGGCAATTCGGACTGGAATACTTGAAGCAGCACCTCGAGAAATCGTCCAACACCGAATCCTGCGAGTTCTCCGCATCTACTCTGATGCGTGTTCTATCACGCCAAGCGACTAAGTCGCACGGAATGCCACATGTATGATGCGAAGGAATGGTCCACTTTCGTAGGTCGACATACGGATTTACGCAACCAACCCCTGTGCGCAGCTTTCCCTGGATAGTCGGCCTCGTTCTTCTTTTCTTATTCGTAATCCTCTGCCTGAGCGACGTTTCGGATGCGGAAGCTCAAATGACCTCACACCTGCGGACCTCGGATACGGAGATCGATTTCGAAGCTTCCGCCGCGGGCCCCCGGGTGACGAATCTGGCATTTCCGGGAACCGCGAAGTGGCAAAACAGAGGTTCTGAGGCGCTGATTGCGACTGCGGAGGTTGCGAGCCAGTGGCAGAAACTTCACTGGACATTCAATCCGGCGGCGAGCGAGAACAACGGTAAGCGCGTTACATTTGTCTACGATTGCGCGTCACCCCACATGAGGCTGACCTGGGAATGGCGAGTTCGCGCAAACTTCGGACCTATCGAGCATCAGAACCGAATCGAGAATCTGGACAATTCCGAGATTTGGATTCCCATGCAGGACAGCTTGGCCTTTGATTTGGCAATCGATCGCGACGGTGCACTTCGACAGGTTTTTGTCGAAAAAGGCGCGAACACTCCTTCCTCACTTGGCACTCACGAGGTGCAAGTTGCGGAGGGGTATCGATGGATTGGCACGTCCAGCACATATGGAGATCTCAACGAGCGTGAACCTCGAGAGATCATTCCATGGACACTAATTGAGGGCGCCTCTTCACAGTCAGGATGGTATGCCGGTATTGAGTTCAGCGGACGAACTCGGATTTCCGTTGCCCGCGAGAAGGATTCGCTGAAGACGGTGTTGGGATTGAATCCCGACCCCGCGCCTTTTCACACGCGTCTCGCACCTGGGGAAGTTTTTGAATCGCCCGTTGTTTTCGTCGGCGCATTTCGCGATGGCGCAGACGGTGCAGGAAATTCGCTTAGACGATGGGTCCGTGTGGTACTGGGGAATCCTTTGACCTGGAAGGATCCGAAGTATCCGCTGGTGGTCAACAACAGCTGGGGCGGCGGAATGGACGTGAAAGAGGAGATCGCTCACCGCATGATTCGGAACTCGGCAGAACTTGGCATGGAGATGTTCCATGTAGATGCCGGCTGGTTCCGCGCGGTCGGCGATTGGTATCCGAATCCTCAGAAGTTTCCGCATGGTCTTGCTGCGATAGCAGACGATGCCCACAAACACGGATTGAGGTTCGGATTGTGGATCGATTGGACGCAGGCGGGATTGTCGAAGGAACCAGACGCCCTGAATGCTCGCGATCAGAAGGTCCGCGATTGGATGGTGACCGATCTCCCTGCCGACTGGAAGCCCGAACCGTTCAAAGGCCAGACCATTGATTTGGGCGTGCCGGAGGCGAAGCGATGGGCCGAGCGGGAACTGGAGCGCGTCGTCACCGACTACCACCTTGACATGTTGGAGCACGACGGATATCTGGTGGCACATGGGTGCGATCGAAGAGACCACCCGCATGCCGCACCCGATCCGCTGAACAAGTGCATCTATCCATCCTCAGGTTTCTATTTTGTGGACAGCTCAAATTCCACAGATGTCAGTTACCATGCCGTCCGCGCCTACTATGACATCTACTCGAAAATGCGAAAAGATCATCCGGGACTGCTGTTCGAAATCTGCAATGACGGCGGGCGGATGGTGGATTTTGGCAGCGCCGCGCATGGAGATTATTTCTCGATCACAGATACCTACGACCCGGTCTCGAACCGGCGTGCTTTTTATGACACCAGTCATGTACTTCCGGCGGCAATGCTGGAAAGCTACGTCGAGAAGTGGTCAACGCCGCGCATCGAGAATTTTCGATACATGCTCCGGAGCGGCATGATGGGCTGGTTCACAATCATGATCGACAGCAGCACATGGTCCGCGGAGCAACACGCGGAGGCGAAGAGAGAAATTGATCTCTATAAGAAGGAACTGCGCCCGCTGATTCGTGATGCCAATCTCTATCACGTTTCTGCTCGGCCCGACGGCGTGCACTGGGACGCAATCGAATACTGGGATCCAGAACTCAAGAAAGGCGCTGTCAACGCGTTTCGAGGATCGGATGGCTCAGAAAAAGACCATACTTTCTTGCTAAAAGGGCTGCAACCTGAAGCGCGGTATCAACTGCGATTCAACGACCGCTCGTCGCCGAATCGCAGACTGACAGGGCACGAGTTGACGGAAAAAGGACTGAACGTTTCGCTAGGGCTCCCCAATAGTTCGGAGATTGTTTTCCTTGAGCAGGTTCAGTAGGTCGTCGCGTTATCGTCACCAGAACTGCAGATTCTCATTTGAGATTCTGCTTTAGCCAGTCAACAAGCGCTTTCTTGTACCAGAGCCACTCGGGATGAGATTCCCAATGATCCATCCCGTGGGGAGCACCTTCAATGGTGATGAGATCGCATCGCGCTTCAGCTTTTTTCATCTTGTCGCACATCTCCACAGACTGCTCGTAGGGAACATCTTCGTCCTTAGAGCCGTGCATCAGTAGATATGGCGGCATGTCTTTGCGGATGTAAACGACCGGCGACGCCTTGATAAGGATCGGAGCAGAATTCGCGTCAACCGTGGAGATGCCGAACAGCTTCAGTATCTCTTCCGGGATTGGTTTCCAGGCAATCGACGCAGTGAAGAAGTCGTGAATGCCATACATAGAGACTATTGCGGCGACGCGCGTGTCAGTCGCATGATTCGCACCGACGTACGAGACGAGGTGTCCACCCGCGGACTCGCCTACGAGAGCGATGCGGTTGGGATCTACCTTGTACTTACTCGCATTGGCTTTGACCCAGCGAATGGCTGCTTCAACGTCGTCGGTGTCGGCAGGGAACTTGTATTGGGGCGCTAGACGATAATTGATACTGAACCAGGCGAAGTTGGCGTCCGTGAGCGACTGGAAGATGTAAGTGATGTACTGCCCCTTATCGCCGGCGACCCATCCACCGCCGTGTACAAGAATAGTCGTTGGAAACGGGCCGGGGCCATCGGGGATATGCGCGTCCAGTGCGAGGGTGGTTCCGCCCACCTGACGGTAGGGCACATCTTTGAACTCGGCTGCACTCGCGGTGCCAGCTAATATCGATCCTGCCAAGACTAACAATGACGAACGCAGCGCGAGTTTCCTGAGGAGACCGCAGCGTTTCCACCCCGTATTCATCCGCCCCGTCTTCCTTTCATCATGCGGGAATCTTAACGCTGTAAATCTTACGCCCAAGCAGCAGCACGAGTAGAATTGCCGGGACATTTTCGGTGCCTGATCTGATTCTCGGTCGAATTTAAACAGATCGCTCCGGGGGGGAGTTCTCGAAATCATGTCTGCAGGAAAGTTGAATCGGCGGCTTCGATTGGGAATGGTAGGAGGTGGTCCGGGTGCGTTCATTGGAGCGGTGCATCGCATCGCGGCAAGAATGGACGATCGCTATGAACTAGTGGCAGGTGCTTTGTCGTCGAATCCCGAGAGGGGACGTGCGGGTGCGCGCGAGTTGCTGATTGTGCCAGAGCGCTGCTATGCGAGTTTTCGCGAGATGGCTGCCGCAGAAGCCAGGCGGGAAGACGGAATCGATGCTGTCGCGATCGTCACTCCGAATGATGTGCACTATCCCGTAGCGAAAGCTTTCCTCGAGACGGGAATTCACGTGATCTGCGACAAACCAGTCACGACAACTGTGGCAGATGCTGTGGATCTTGCCGGCATCGTGAAACGTACTGGACTAATTTTCGGGCTTACGCATAACTACACGGGCTATCCGATGATTCGACAGGCACGGCAGATGATCACCGATGGTGAACTGGGGCCGATCCGAGTTGTCCAAGTGGAGTATGTGCAAGATTGGCTGGCCACCCCGCTGGAAAAGACCGGACAAAAGCAGGCGCTGTGGAGGACGGATCCCGCCCAGAGCGGACAGGCGGGATGCCTGGGAGATATCGGGACACACGCATTTAATCTGACGGAGTTTGTGACGGGATTGCACTGTGAGCACGTGGCGGCAGAGCTTTCGACGTTCGTTCCGGGCCGGAGAGTCGATGACAACGTTCAGATGTTGCTGCGGTTCGAGAATGGCGTTCGCGGGATGCTTTGGTCGAGTCAGGTTGCTGCTGGAAACGAGAACAACCTTCGGTTGCGAGTCTACGGAGAGAAAGCTGGGCTGGAGTGGGGGCAGGAGGATCCGAATTATTTGTGGTTCCGGCCGTTAGGGAAGGCGCCGATGCTGATACGTCGCGCAGGTCCGGCTGCAACTCCGGTGGCAGCGCATGCAAGCCGCATTCCGTCGGGACATCCGGAGGGATACCTTGAGGCATTTGCTCAGTTGTACAGGGATTTGGCGGAGCAGATCGCTGCGAAGATCGAGGGAAGGGCTGCGAGTGCGGCGTCATTACTTGTACCTACCGTCGAAGATGGCGTGGCCGAGATGAGATTCATCTCAGCTGTGATCGAATCGTCGAGGAAGAATGCGGCGTGGACTTCGTTGGCCGCGTAAACTCCATTTCAACCGGACTCTAAAGTTACGAGGTGAAGGCGGATGAGCCGACGTTATTGCCTGACGCTGGATCTGAAGAATGATCCGAAGATGATTGCGGAGTACAAGAAATATCACGAAAAAATCTGGCCGGAGATTACGACGAGCATCCGCGAGTCTGGAATTGAGGACATGGAGATTTATCTTCTGGGAACGCGGATGTTCATGATTATGGAAGTGAATGAATCGTTCTCGTTCGCGAAGAAAGCGGAAGCCGATAAAGCGAATCCGAAAGTCCAGGAATGGGAGCAGTTGATGTGGAAATTTCAGCAGGCGCTACCGGAGGCGAAGCCGGGAGAGAAGTGGCTGCTGATGGATCAAATTTTCAAGCTCGAGTGAAAGTACTGATTCTTCTTTCCTTAAAGCTGAGGTCAAGTGAATGCCTTCAATCGCTACCAAGCAGGAGCACGGCCTTTTCCCGGCGGGCCACATCTTCGTTTTCATCGAAGTGACCGCACTCTTCTATCTATGGGGCATTCCTAACAACCTCAACGACGTCCTCATTCGGCAGTTCATGAAGTCGTTTGCCATTAACCGGTTCGAGGCCGGGCTGGTACAGTTTGCGTTCTATCTAGGCTACTTCCTGCTAGCTATCCCCGCTGCGCTGTTGATGCGGAAACTCGGATACAAGATTGGATTTGTCACCGGTCTGCTGCTCTACGGTTCTGGCTGTTACTTGTTCTGGCCGGCCGCGTTGTCGGGGAAATACATCTTCTTTCTGATGGCCCTGTTTGTCATAGCGAGCGGACTGTCGTTTCTGGAGACCGCCGCGAATCCATTCATCGCGCAACTCGGAGACCCCGACAGTTCGGAACGGCGCTTGAATTTTTCCCAGGCGTTCAATCCGCTTGGATCGATCACTGGCGTGTTGATCGGGACGGTGTTCATCTTCTCCGGCGTGGAGTTGAGCTCAGCGCAAATTGATTCTATGAAAGCGCAGAATCTTTACGAAGCGTACTTGCGATCCGAAACCTTACGCGTCATCAAACCGTACCTGTTCCTCGGGAGTGCTGCAATCTTCTGGGCAATCCTCATTCTGCGGACGAAATTTCCGCCCATCCAGAGTGAGCACGAGAACAGCAGGGAAGATCACGGGCATTTTCGCGACTTGCTGGGGTATCCGCATTTCATCTTTGCCGTGGTGGCGCAGTTCATGTACGTGGGCGCACAAGTGGGTACCTGGAGCTACTTCATCCAATACGTGCAGGAGTTTACGCATGAGCCAGAAAAGGTCGCCGGATACTTTCTGACCGGCACGTTGGCAGCGTTTGGAATCGGTCGTTTCACTTCGGCATATCTGATGCGGTTTGTGAATCCGAGCAAATTGCTTGGAAGCTATGCAGTCATCAATGTCGTTCTCGTGTCAATCGGCGTCCTGACTCCGGGCTGGGGCGGGCTGTGGGCGTTGTTTCTGACAAGCTTCTTCATGTCCGTCATGTTCCCAACCATCTTCGCTTTGGGACTGAAAGAACTCGGCCCCAACACAAAGATCGGTGGCTCGTTCCTCGTGATGGCGATTGTTGGCGGAGCGGTGATAACGCCCATCATGGGCCTAATTTCGGAGCAGCGCGGAATTGCCGCAGCGTACGTGGTTCCTCTCATTGCATATCTGTCAGTGGCGATTTACTCGTTTGCCGGCGCTAAAGTCCGTACTCGTCAATTGGCTTAAGAAATCTCCGAGGACCACCAATTTGCGATTGTGATGGCAGTCACAGGCACACCGGCTGAGGAGGCATATAAAGATAAGTTCATAAAATCAAGCCCGAAGCTCTCCCGGTCCTCGATCTTTGCAGGTATGGAGGGCGGGGAAGGGTGAAATGAGTAGTCGCCCCGGTTCTCTGCGTCAGATTGTTTTTCTCCTGCTTGTTGCTCTTCCTGTAGCAAGTCAATTTTTTATTCCGAGTGCTGCTCTCTCCCAGGAACCCTCCCAGAAACAACTGCTTAGTTTTGTGAGTGCGCCACTGCCCGGAAAAGCCAGCTCCGAGGAGGCCCCCACCTACTACAAGCCCGACACTCTGTATCAGTACATCGACGGCGGAGCTGACGTGTATCTGCTTTACGACTTCCGCATTTTGCTGCATCAGAATTTCAAGAGTGCTGCGGTGGAAGTCACGGCCGACATTTACGACATGGGTAAGCCAGAGGATGCCTTTGGAATCTATGCCGCCGAAAGATCCGCGCGTTACAAGTTCCTGCCTATCGGCATTGAGGGGTACATCAGCAAAGGCATTCTGAACTTTGTGCAGGATCGGTATTACATCAAACTGGCTGCGATGAGTGGAAATGCAGACACGATACTGGGTTCATTCGCGCACACGATCTCGCAGAGGATCGGTGGCAAGAAAACAGCACCGGCGTTGTTGCTGAAACTTCCAGTAGCGAACCGAGTGCCGCATTCGGAGCAGTACGTCAGAAAAGATCCTCTGGGTCACGCGTTTCTCGCTCCCGCTTATGTCACCACGTACAAATGGGGTCCGAAGGAGAGCAAGTTGCTTGTCTGCGTTGCAGCAGATGCATCCGGCGCGAAGTTGCGCCTGGAACAACTGGCCAATCATTTCAAGCAGACGGGCGAGAGTAAGGCGGTTCCAGAGCTCGGTGAAGGCGGAATTCGCGGAAAGAATAGTTTTGAAGGAACTGTGATTGCGCGGACTCACGGCCGGTATCTCGTCGTTGTGGTGAACCCGCCTGAGAGCGGCGTAGGGATCTTGAAAGCGGCTGCGCAGGGACTTCCCTAAGCGGGCTTGGAGATTTCCGAAGGCATTATCGCTTCATACAAATCAAGGTATTGATAGGAGCTACTTATGAAAGACGGCACATGGAATCGTAGAGAGTTCATCGTAAAACCTCTAGTAGTGGCGGGCGCAGCTGGCGTATTAAGCAGAACCGAGTTGCTCCTGGGCAACGCTGTTGCGGATTCCACAGCGCCATTGCTGACGCGGACTCTGGGAAAAACTGGAGTCAAGTTGCCGATCGTCAGCATGGGAGTGATGAACGCAGATGTGCCGGGCATTTTGCGCCGATCATATGAGCTCGGGATTCGCCATTTCGACACCGCCGCGGTGTATCAGCAGGGCCGCAATGAAGAGATGGTTGGAGACGTGATCAAAGAACTCGGCGTACGCGATAACGTGATCATCTCGACAAAGCAGGCTGTGCGAAATCATCGGATGACGGCTGCAGAGGGCAAGCGCAGTTTCATGGCCGGTGTTGAAGCGAGCTTGCAGCGGCTGCAGATGGATCATGTCGACATTCTTTACTATCACGCGGTAGACTCCGCGAAAGACGCGCAGGATGAAGGACCCTTGCAAGGTTTGCAAGAACTTAAAAAACAAGGGAAGACTCGGTTCATCGGGATTTCGACACACCGTACTGTCGATGTGCTGCCCACAGCGATGGAACTCAATATGTTCGACGTGGTGCTCGTCACCTTGAATTACACGATGGCACACGATGAGACTATGTTGAACCTCATTAAGCGGGCGGCCGACAGCGGAATTGGCATCGTTGCGATGAAGACGCAAGCCGGAGGCACAGTCCGTCCAGATGCCAAGCTGCCGAAGAATTTGCTTCCACACAGTCAGACCGCGTTATTGAAATGGGTTCTCAATCACGAATGTGTGACCACCGCCATCCCGGGGTTCAGCACTTATGACCACCTGGAACAAGACTTCACGGTCGTCAGAAATCTCGCCTATACAGAGAACGAAAAGGCGTTCCTGGCGGACAAGAGCTTCGCAGCATCTGCCGAGTTCTGCCATCAATGCGGCGAGTGCCGCGAAGATTGCCCCAACCATGTCGACGTCCCGACACTAATGCGATCTCACATGTACGCGGTGCAGTACCGCAACACTGAAATGGCGCGTCTAACTCTAGCTGAGCTTCCGATTGGCCGCGGGTTGGATGCCTGCCGGGCATGCAAATCATGCCCTGCATCTTGCCGGAAGACGGTACAGATCGGGAGAAAGATTTCGCAATTAAGAGCGCTGGCCATCTAACTTAAAAAAGGGACGCCGCACCCGGCGTCCCTTGCCATACGCACTGACTAGAAACTGAACCTTGCCTGCAGTTGGATCGTTCTGCTTCCCAAAGCCGCTCCAGCAACCCCAAAAATCAGAGTTGACGCTGGTCACAGCGCCTGTCGGATCGACTGAGCCGGGGCTTCCATCGATTGACGTGACGTTGATATTCGTTGTGTTGAACAAGTTGTAGATATCGGCACGAATCTCAAATCTGGCGCTTTCCGGGGAGGGCCGAAGTATTGAATGGTTGCTGGAGTTGCTCCCGCGGAGTTACCGATGGAATCAATCGATGTAGCTGGCAGACCGAAGGCGGCTTGGGGATTGCTAGCGACTTCGTTCCAGCGCCATCCGGCGGCATTCACGCGAGCTTCGTTGAGAAGCGATCCGGAGAAGACATGATTCCAGATCAGGGCATACGCGTTGTTGGTCTGAGAGTGGTGCCAGAGATTCTCTGCGCGGACCGGCCCGTTGTAATCGGTATGGTTACGGGCACGTAATAAAGCGTGAATGTCAGACGATCCTTCTGAGTGATGTTGGCGTCGACCCGGCCGTTGAACTGCATTTGCGAAGTGGTGGTGGGATTCACCGTGTTGAAGTACGCGATGTCGGGAAAACCGTCGAGTCCTCCGCCAATACCAGGAATGCTGGGATTGCCGCCGTAAGTGAGATCCTGCATTCCGAGACCGGTCTTGATGGGTGATCCGATGTCGAGCCCGCCCGCCACTGTGTTGCAGTTCAAACCCTCAGTCAGACCGATGGAGGCGCAGGTGCGCGCAATGATGCCGTTGGAAGAAACGGCATTGCCCGGGAATGACAAGTATTGGGCGGCGATGCTGCCGGGCGTCGCGCCAGACTGGTCGAACCGAGAGGTTTCATACCACCCTTGCGCTGTCGTGGAGGACGCTAGCGGGCTGGTTTCCCAATTGAAGAACGCGAAGATTTTATTTTTCCGGAGCGGTCCGCCAAGACTGCCGCCATATTGGTTGAATCGGCTTTCGTCGCGATTCAGACCACGGGCGGCCGGAGTTCCGGGATTGTTCGAACCGACGCCGTTCCATGCCTGATACGCGTTAAGGCCTGGGCGAGACGCCTTGAAAAAGGCGCTGCCGTGAACCTGGTTGGTGCCGGCCTTGGTCGTAACCTGAATTTGTGCGCCGGTGAAACGGCCGTTTTCGGCGTCGTAGCTATTCGAAACGACCTTCAACGTTTCAACGGAGTCTTCGCTGGGCGTGATCACCGAGGTGCCACCCCAGACGGCACTTACCGTGCTGATGCCATCAATGTTGATGTTGTTGGTTTCGTACTGACCACCAGCATTCTGGATCTGTGGACCATTTTCCGTGGCAAAGATCCCACCTGATCCGCCGGGAGTTCCACCGGGCCCCTGATTTCCAGGAAGATTGAAGGCCCCGCCGCCTGCCTGCTGCGAAGCGTCGCCGAAAGTTCCGGGAGCAAGTTGCGCCAGCTGAAACACATCGCGGTTGAAAGAAGGCATGTGTTGAATCTGATTGCTCGTTACAGTACCACTGACAGTGGCTGTCTCTGTGTCGAGTGTTTGTGTTGTGCCGGACACAGTGACCGTCTGCTGCACCTCGCCTAGTTCAAGCTGCAGATCGAGAGAGTTCAGCTGCTCGGGAATGATCTGAACGTGATCCAGCACCTTTGTCTTAAACCCTTGGTGCTCGGCCGTAAGCGAGTAGGGTGCCGGTCCGAGAGCGTTGAACTGGTAGATGCCATTTGCGTCAGAGGTCGCGGTCATCTTCTGGCTCGTGGCCGTATTCGTCAGCGTTACGTTTGCGTCAGGAAGAACTGTGCCCTGAGCATCTGTGACTGTACCCCTCAAGGAGCCACGAAATTGGGCATTCGCCAGAATTGAGGTAAGAGAAACAAAAAGAACCAGCAACACGGTACGAAAAAAAGACACGGAACTGGACATATGCCTCCTTACGGGCTCCCTTGTAGCAGGCGTCGTTCTGGATTGGTCTACAGAATCCTGATGAACTGCTCCCAAGCGGTTGGCTTACTACGTGGCACTTGCGGAATGCGTCGGAGCGGAGAAGAGGGGCTCATTCCAGTTAATGCGGTGTACCTTCGCGCGATTGATTTGGTTGCGACCGGCCGAATTTTGGTTGTCTGTTGCTGAAGCGGCGCGGAACGAACGGCCGCAGTCATGAGGCAGATTGGAAAACGGAGCTCAGCAACCTAACCGCAGCAATTTGGAGAGACGAATGACATTTTAGACTTGATGCCCTTTTGGGGCTGTGCGAAGTAGCGCGCCGATTCGCATCACTCCCACCTGTGATTTTGGTCACTGATGGCATTTATGGAATGAACGATAAACGTACCCGTCTCCATGGACTGGAGCACATAGCCAGCCGCACGCGTGGAGATTGAAATGACCGGAAGCTGAGCAGGGGAGAGAGCAGCAATCGTCTTTTTTCTAATCGTAAGCATTCGCCGTCGCAATTACTCCCGGCAGTTCTTCCGACGTATTAGCAAGTAGCGAGAGTACGCGGACAATCGCCCATGCAGCGCGAGCCCGTCCACGCTTGCTCTCGACTGGGGAGTTCCGTTTTTTCGATCGCTAGGAAGCCAGGGAGACTGTCTATGTCGACAGGCGAGAAGCAAACAATTGCAACACATCTGGAAAACCGCGGCGTTTCGCGCCGAGATTTTCTACAACTCTGTTCAAAAATCATCGTCGCCGCACCCATTGGTTTGAGCCTCACTAGCCACCGAACAGCAGCTCAAGTTGCCAAACTCGTGGGAAAGGCGCGGCGTCCCTCCGTGATCTGGCTACATTTCCAGGACTGCACAGGTTGTACCGAAACCCTGCTGCGAACCTCTGCACCGGACGTTGCCCATCTCATCCTCGACGTGATCTCGTTGGATTACCACGAAACCCTGATGGCTGCATCAGGCGCTCAAGCGGAGGCGGCGCTGAAGTCGGCAATCGAAGAAAATGCCGGCAAGTATGTATTAGTGGTTGAAGGATCGATCCCCACTCGGGACGACGGCGTCTTCATGGAGCTTGGTAGCCGCCCAGCGATACAGGTGGTGAAAGAAGTTGCCGCACAGGCCGCGGCCGTGATTGCGATGGGCTCTTGCGCATCGTGGGGCGGCGTCCCGTCTGCGGATCCCAATCCGACTGGAGCTGTCGGCGTTGATTCTGTCCTCTCTGGAAAGCGAATCGTCAATCTGCCGGGATGCCCTCCCAATCCTTACAACCTGCTTGCGGTCGTGCTTGAGTACGTGACCATGGGGCGTTTACCTGAGTTGGACCAGTACGGGCGCCCGAAATTCGCATATGACCGTGTGATTCATGAGAACTGTCCGCGCCGGGCGCACTTCGATGCAGGCCGATTTGCGGCAGCGTTCGGAGATGAAGGGCATCGCAAAGGGTGGTGCTTGTACAAGCTGGGTTGCAAGGGCCCAGTGACGCATGCCTCGTGCGCGTCCCGCCACTTCAATGAGATTCCGGGCGTGTGGCCGATCGGTACAGGAGTTCCTTGTGTGGGCTGCACGGAAAAAGGCGTGGTGTGGCAGATGGGAACTTTTCAGACGGTTCCGATTCATCTGGCGACACCCCCGGAGACGTATCCGCCGATTTACAGCACGGCCGGTGCGTTGAGAGTAGGAGCCGCCGGATTGGTGGGAGCGATTGCAGGCGCCGTCGGAGGCGCGGCGTGGGTGGCTTCTCAGCGATTCCAAAGCAGCATGGAAGCGGGAGTGACGCGAATCGCCGCCGATCGGGCACATGCGGAGAAGGGCAAAGCTGGAATCGAGAAGCCTGCGGTGAAGAAAGAGGAATAACGTGGCCATCACTCGGCGACAACTCTTTACAGGAGCGGCTAAGGCCAGTGTGCCGGCAGCGGTGGCGGTTGCCGTCGGCACGGACGTGCTGCATGCCGGAGAGAAGATCCCGGTTCCAAACGCAGCGGTCGGGTTGTTGTATGACGCCAGCATCTGCATTGGATGCAAGGCGTGCGTAGCGGCGTGTGCGGAGGCGAACGGGACGGCTCCGGACACACGCGGCGATGGGCTGCATCAGGCGCCATCGGATCTGAACGATCTCACCCGGAATGTGATCAAGCTCTACAAGGAAGAAAACACCTCGGTCTTTTCCTACGTGAAGCGGCAGTGCATGCACTGTCTGGATCCGGCGTGCGCGGCGGGATGCCCGTTCCAGGCACTGCACAAGGATCCAGAGAGCGGGATCGTCAGCTGGACTGAAGAGAAGTGCATCGGGTGCCGGTATTGCACGATCACGTGTCCATATCACGTACCGCGGTTCCAGTGGAAAGGCTTCAATCCGCGAGTCACGAAGTGCGAGTTGTGCAGCACGCGGCTGGAACAGGGATTGAAGCCGGGATGCACGAGCGTCTGTCCGACTGGAGCAGTGATCTTTGGCCCTCGCTCGGTGCTGCTGCTCGAAGCCAAACAGCGGATCGCAAAGAGTCCTCGCAGGTACTACCAGGATCGTGTGTACGGAGAAATCGACAACGGCGGGACGCAGGCGTTGTATTTGTCGCGCGTACCGTTTGAAAAGCTGGGACTACCGGAACTCGGGCCCGAGTCGGTTCCGGCAAAGACACTGCGCTGGCAGCGGCGCTTCTACCAGTATTTCGCGTTGCCGGCGGTTTTGTATGCCGGGTTGGTGCAGATGATCCGAAAGAGTTTGAAGGGCCATGAACAAGAGGCGCATGAACGTGAGAAAGAAACCGGATTGAGGGCGCAATTATGAGCACCGCAACCATTGAGATGCATGATGCGCGGGCGCGGCGGTGGGAGCGCTTCGTGCCCGTATACGGTTTCCCGGTAATCAACAAATTCTTTCTCGCGTTGTTTGCTCTGGTAGTGCTGGCTTTCATCTTGACGGGCTATCGCGAGCTAGCGGGATTGGGTCCGGTCAGCGGAATGAATGACGCGTACGGCTGGGGTATCTGGAAGACGTTCAACGTGATGGTGATGACGGCGCTGGGTTCGGGGGCATTTGCGGTCGGGATTGCGGCGTGGGTATTTCGCCGCAAGCGGCTGCATTCGCTGATGCGAATGGCGCTACTGACAAGCTTCCTGGCCTACGCGTGCGGGCTGTTGCTGTTGGGAATCGATGCGGGGCGACCGTGGAATTTTTATTGGATGGTGTTTCCATGGAAATGGAACATGCACTCGCCACTGGCTGAAGTGGCGATCTGCATGTCGATTTACGCGATGATCCCGCTGGCGGTGGAGAACATTCCTCCGGTGCTGGAGCGGCTCTGGTATTTCGATTCACGGCTGCGACCGGGAGTGGAACTCATCGAAAAAAGACTGCACTACTTTTTCCCCTGGATTATCGCGGCAGCGTATTTGCTTCCCGGCATGCATCAATCGTCGCTCGGCGCTCTGATGCTGCTGGCGGGCGAACGCGTGCATCCGCTGTGGCAGACTCCATGGTTGCCGGTTCTGTATCTAGGAGCGGCGACCTACATGTCGTTTGGGTGTGTCGCGGGAACGACGATGTTGTGCTGTCTGGTGTGGAAGCGGGCGATAGACATGGAAGTTCTGGAAGAAGCCGCGAAGATTACATATTGGCTTATCTTCGGATGGTCGGCGCTGCGGCTGCTGGACATTCTGTTCCGCGGCGCGTTGGGAACAGCGTTCCAGTTCGACCGATTTGCAGGCGTGTTCTGGCTCGAGATGCTGCTGATTGTGGGCGGTGGCTGGCTGCTCTGGAAATCAGTGAAGACGCGCTCTCCGGAGCCGATGTTTGTGGGCTACATCCTGAGTTCGGCGGGTGGAATGATTTACCGGTTCAGCCCTACGACGCTCGCATTCCGCCCGAATCCCGAGGCACTGTACTTCCCAGCCACCTCCGAGATCCTTGTGTCACTCGGATTCATCTCGCTGGGAGTCCTTGGATTTCTGATCGCGGTGAAGCGATTGGCCATTCTGCCTGCACCTCTCACAGAGTGGCATGACATGGCGAGTTATTTCCGCTTCCGTCGTCCTTACATTCGTTGGACGGGATATTTCAAGTACGGGCATTTCGGCGAAGACGAAAAGCTTCCAGATTCCGAATAAGAGCAGGTTTCTATGGCAAAGCGAATCACGATTGATCCGATAACTCGAATTGAGGGGCACCTCCGCATTGACGTTGAGGTCGACAACAATGCGGTCAGCAATGCATGGGCTTCGTGCACCATGTGGCGCGGTATCGAGAAGATTCTGCGCGGGCGCGACCCGCGAGATGCATGGCTATTCACGCAGCGCTTCTGCGGCGTCTGCACGACCGTGCACGCGATGGCCAGCGTGCGGTCGGTGGAAGACGCCCTGAAGCTGGAAGTGCCCTTGAATGCGCAGTACATCCGGAATCTGATTCTGATTGCACACGCGCTGCACGACCACATTGTGCATTTTTATCAGCTTTCGGCGCTGGACTGGGTGGATGTGCTAGATATTCCGAAGGCGGACCCGGCTGCCGCGTCGAGGCTCGCGGAAAGTCTGTCTCCGTGGACGCGTAATTCGAAGAATGAACTCAAGGCTGCGCAGGATCGCGTGAAGGCAGTGGCGGCGAGCGGGCAGCTGGGAATTTTCGCAAATGGCTATTGGGGACATCCCGCGATGAAGCTGTCGCCGGAGATCAACCTGCTGGCATTCACCCACTATGTGCAAGCACTCGAGTATCAGCGGAAAGCATTGCAAGTTGTAGGCATACTCGGTTCGAAGACGCCTCACATTCAGAACCTTACAGTTGGTGGAGTTGCCAATGCCATCGATCTCGACAGCCAGTCCGCATTGGGAATGGACAAACTGGAGATGATCCGGTCTCTCCTGGCCGAGGTAGTGCAATTTGTCCAGCAGGTGTATTTCGTGGATGTTTGCGCGGTGGCGGCGATGTATCCGGACTGGTTCAAGATCGGCAGCGGCGTGAAGAATTACCTTGCGGTTCCCGATCTGCCGCTCGGCAGCCTAGGGACGGAATACGATCTGCCCGGTGGGTACATCCGCAATGCGGATCTCGCAGGCGTGAAGGGATTCGCAACGGCGGCGGATCCTGTGTTCCGGCAGTCTGTAACCGAAGATGTTGTGCACGCCTACTATCAAGGCGAGAAGCCATTGCATCCGTGGAATGGAGAAACGGAGCCGGCCTTTACTGGATGGCAGGCGGAGCAAAAGTATTCGTGGGTGAAAGCGCCCCGCTTCAACGGAGAACCGATGCAGGTTGGACCGTTGGCTCAGGTGCTGATTGGTTATTCGCAAGGGCACCCTCTGACGAAGAAATATACCGACATGGCGATCGAGAAAGTCGCGGCAATTGGCGGCGTGCATGCGACACCGGCCGCATTGCATTCGACACTGGGACGGCACGCGGCACGTGCGATCCGGGCTTGCATGCTTGCCGAATTGGCGCAGAAACACTGGCAACTGCTAGTCGACAACATCTCGAAAGGTGATTACAGCGTTTATAACGCTCCGGTACTGCCATCGCACGAGGTGCAGGGCGTGGGAACGCATGAAGCTCCGCGTGGAACGCTCTCGCACTGGGTAGTGATCAAGGACGAGAAGATCAAGAATTACCAGGCGGTGGTGCCGTCAACATGGAATGCGAGCCCGCGCGATCACGCCGGAGCGCATGGACCGTACGAAGCTTCACTGTTGCACACGCCTCTGGCCAGGCCAGAGGAGCCGCTTGAAGTGTTACGGACGGTACACTCCTTCGATCCGTGCATGGCATGCGCATGTCACGCATTCGATCCAGCAGGACGGAAGATTGCAACGGCAAAAATCCTGTGAAAAGCATACTGATTGGCGGCATGGGAAATGTGCTGCTCGGGGACGACGCGCTCGGTCCGTACATCGTCCATCTCCTCGCGACGCAATACGCGTTTGGCCCCGACGTGCAACTTGAAGACTTGGGCACGCCTGCGCTCGATCTTACGCACCGGATTTCCGGTCAGCATGCGGTCATCCTCATCGATTGCATTTCTACGCAGGATCATCCAGCGGGCACGGTGTTGGTGTATGACAAAGCCGACTTGCTCAGCGCAATCCCAGCGCAGCGGCTCGACCCGCATTCTCCGGCCGTCTCGGAGTGTCTCCTGGCGGCGGAAATGCTTGGGGTCTGCGCAGAGAACGTGTTACTCGTAGGGGGCGTCGGAAAGTGTTTTGAACCTGGAGAGCCGTTGAGTGAGGCTGTTCAAGGCGCTGTCGACAAGATTATCGGAGCAGTGCTCGGCGAATTGTGGCGGCTTGGTGTCACAGCTCAGCGGAAGACGTCCAGCGCCGTTTCAGAGAGATGGTGGGCCGAGCAGATTGTTACGTCAGCATCATTGGCTTAGATCCGACCGGCTGTTAATCGCCAAGAACGACGTTTCAATCTAAGGCAACGCAGAGCGCTCGAACGTCTTCCTCGCGTACCGAAAAGCGTTGGTACTCCCGCTCGCCGATCGATCCCATCGCCACTCGGGCATTTTGGTACTGCATCGGGCTTGGCAGAACGCTGCGCAATCCCACATGAATCTCGTGGGCGCGTGTTTGGTCCACAAGCTTTCGAGCATTCTGCGGCTTGATGCCGCTGCCCGGCATCCCCACAACGCGTGGCCCAGCTTTTTTGATCAATTCTGCAATGGTTGACGCCCCATCTGAAGCCGTTGCTGCGCCTCCTGAGGTGAGCAGGCGTTCTGCGCCAGTTGCGCAAACATCTTCCAGCGAACGAAACAAATCCCGGGTCATGTCGAAGGCGCGGTGAAATGTAACCGCCAGGGGCCGGGCAAACTCGACCAACGCTTTCGTACGATGCACGTCGACATCACCGTTCTCTAGGAGAATGCCAAAGACCACTCCGTCGGCATGCAAGTGCTTCGCGATTTCGATATCCCGGCGCATCGCGGTGAATTCATGGTCATCGTAGAGGAAATCTCCACCGCGGGGCCGAATCATTACAAAGAGTGGAATTGAAATCGCGGCGCGCGTTGTCTCAATTAATCCCACGCTCGGAGTGAGACCGCCTTCCAGCAAGGCACTGCACAGTTCGACCCTTCCGGCGCCACCGTTCTGCGCTGCGATTGCTGACGCGACGGTATCGACGGACACCTCGACGAGGACATTGCGGTCAACGGTCATCGCGCTATTCGATCCCCAGTTGCTTCTGGATGTGCTCCAGTGGCACGCCCTTGGTTTCCGGAACCATGGTCTGCACCCAGATCAGCTGCAGGATCATCATTCCGGTGAAGAACGAGAATACGTATCCGGGCGGGAAAGCGGCCACCATCTTCGGGAAGAAAGTCGTGAGCATTGCGGCGAATATCCAGTGTGTGAAGCTTCCCAGAGTCTGTCCTTCGGCCCGATGCCGGTTGGGGAAGATTTCCGAGATAAAGACCCAGATCACCGCTCCTTGCCCGATCGCGTGCGCGGCGATGAACGCGAAGATGCAGGCCGGCACAATCGAGTAGTGCCCGTTGAAGAAGGCCCAAGCAGTCAATCCGAGCGAGGCGATGTAGCCGAAGGATCCTATATAGAGAAGAGTGCGCCGACCTAGGCGATCGATCAGCCAAAGGCCCACGAACGTGAATGCGAGATTCGTGATTCCGATTCCGATCGACTGCAGCAGCGCGGCCTTCGCTGCCAGCCCCGTGAGCTCGAAAATCCGCGGTGCGAAATAGAGGATGGCATTGATCCCGGAGAGCTGATTGAAGAATGCAATCAGGAAGGCGAGGACAATAGGCTTCCGGAGCCGCCATGACCAGAAATGGCCCGAGGAAACTTCCTCGGTCGATGCCGCGACGATTTCATCCGCTTCCGCCTTGATTTCTGATTCATACACATTTGGTTCCGCTCTCCTGAGGACTTCCAGAGCGGCATCGCGATCGTTCTTCCTGGTGAGCAACCAGCGAGGGCTCTCCGGCAAGCTGATACAGAACAAGGTGTAGAGCAAGGAAGGGAAGGCGGCAACGCCCAGCATCCATCGCCAGGCATTTTCGCCGACACCGGAAAGAGCAGCATTCGAAACGAACGCGATCAGGATTCCGAATACGATATTAAATTGAAACATCCCAGCTAGCCGGCCGCGATGTTTTGGTGGGGCGATCTCGGAGATGTACATAGGAGCTACGACCGTAGAGATGCCGATGCCTAGTCCACCAACGACGCGCGCAGCGATAAAGATCGAAACGTCCGAGGCCAGCGCTGAACCGACAGCGCCCACAAAGTACAGGATGCCGATCCACAATAGCGTGGCCTTGCGTCCGAAGCGATCGGCCGGCCAGCCTCCAATCAGCGACCCAACCACAGTTCCATAAAGTGCAGAGGCCATCGCAATGCCGTGTATACCTGGACTTAGGCCCCAGAGCGACTGAATCGTTTTCTCTGCGCCCGAAATGACGACGGTGTCGAAGCCGAAGAGAAACCCGGCGAGGGCCGAGGTAAGAGACCAGAAGAAGATGCGACCGTTCATAGAAGGAACGGCGCAGCTTACCACAGAATGAAGACGATCACTATGCTCTGGAGCTGGGACGGATTGGTCCGGACGCGAGAAAGAAAATCCCGCCGAAATACTCATGAACTTCCAGCTCTCCAACGCGCTGTTCCATCAGTTTCCAGGGGTCGTAATCCAATTGAGGCGTGGAATCGAATGTTGCACGAGCAAAATTTCTGCGAAAAAGCTCGTTCAACCAGGCCATCGATGGCCGACGCGTGAGTTTTGCACTGAAAATCGCGATGCGACCATTCTCCTTGAGGTGCGGAAGCAGGTTGTCGAGCGCTTTCGGTGAAGCGAAACAGTCGGGAGCACCAAAAAACAGCATGGCGTCGTACTTGCCGTTCAACGGCAATGATTCACAGTTACCGACCACGACATTGACGTTCGTCCAGCCTCTTGCCGCAATTCTGTTGCGGGCATTGACTGCCACTTCCGGACTGATTTCAATTCCTGTCACCTCACCAGATGTGCCAACGGCTTCTACGAGGTATGGAAAACTACCGCCTGGCCCACAGCCGGCGTCTACTACGCGGTTTCCCGGCTTGAGTCCCAATGATGCGACAGCCTTGTGGCGGAGAGATTTTACGAACCAGAAGTCGAAGTTTGGGAAGGGGCGGATGACACGCGCCATGACCCGGAAATACCCGGGTGTGAGGTCGCGACTGGTAGTCGTGTTCACGTACTCACCTCGGTCTTTTAACTTAGAACCCAAACGATGCTGATCAATCTTTCGTCAGCGGAAAACCTTTTTCCCGCCAGCCGCGGATTCCGCCATCCATCGAAAGCGCATTCGTGTAGCCCATCTTCTGCAGGTTGTCGGCGGCAAGTGCAGATCGGAAGCCACCTCCGCAATATAGGATCATTTCGGCGTTAACGTCAGGGATGCGGGCTTCAATGTCGCGTTCGATGATGCCCTTGCCTAGGTGAACGGCGCCGGGCAGATGATCTTTGGCAAACTCGCTCTCCTCTCGCACATCGACGAGAAGAAGCTTGTCGCCTTGATCCATGCGTGTCTTCACTTCATCGACATTGGTTTCACGAATCCGGCTGCGGGCGTCATCAACGATTTTCAAAAATCGGGGAGGATGCTGGTGGGCCATACGGATCTCCTTCAATGATGAGTTCGCTCAACATGGTACCAATCCGCACCGAGATTGTGCAGCGAACTGAGCATTCGAGTAGCATGAACCGTTGCCTCGCAATGACCAATCCCGCCGCATCGGGCTCGCCCGGGCCCTGTCGAAACTCGGTTATTGTTCTCGGTCGCAAGCTGCGGAACTGATCGGGGAAGGGCGCGTTTGCCTCAATGCCAAAATTCGGCGCGACCCGGAGACTCCGGTCGACTTGAGGCGCGACGCAGTTGAAGTTGACGGTAAGCGCATTAGGCCTCAGCAGTGGATCTATCTGATGATGAACAAGCCATGCGGCCTGGTAACCACGGCATCGGATGAAAAAGGCCGGGACACGGTGTATTCGATTCTCGACCAAAGCGGTCAAGGACTCCCGTGGGTGGCTCCGGTGGGACGCCTTGATAGAGCTAGCGAAGGACTGCTACTGCTCACCAACGATTCAGAATGGGGCGCGCGCATTGCCGATCCCCAAACGCATTTGCGAAAGACCTATCACGTGCAGATTGGTACAGTGGCAGACGCTCAGATATTTCGTGCAGTCGAACGTGGCGTCCGCACGAACGACGGAAATCTCCTGCAAGCTCTCCGCTGCACGCCGCTGCGCTCGGGTGAAAAGAACTGCTGGCTTGAGATCGTGCTGGACGAAGGTAAGAACCGGCAGATTCGAAAAATCTTTGAGGTGCTCGGCGTTGAGGTCCTTCGGTTGGTGCGGGTTGCGATTGGACCTTTGCAGCTCGGAACGCTTGCAAAAGGCAATTACCGCGATCTTGAAGCTGAGGAAAAGACCGCCATCGACACTGCAATGACAACCATGAAAGGCACAAAGAGCCACGAACGATCACTTCTGAGTTAGGAATACTCACCTACACTTATGAACGATTTAACTTTCTTGCCTGCAATTGAAATTGCTCGGCGAATCCGCGAGAAGAAGATTTCGCCCGTGCAGGTGGCCGACGCTCATCTGGCGAAGATCGAACGCCTCAATCCGCAACTGAATTCTTACGTGCACGTTGACACCGAACGTGTTCGGCGAGAGGCACACGTTGCCGAATCGGCTCTGATGTATGGGGCATCGCTCGGGCCGCTTCATGGTGTGCCTATCAGCGTCAAGAGTTCCGTAGACGTCGCCGGTTTGAGATGCGAGGCGGGCACCCGCTTGCGCGCAGGACGGATAGCGGAAATGGATGCCCCCCTCGTCGCGCGGCTCAAGCAGGCCGGAGCAATCATCCTTGGCGTAACCAACACTCCCGAGTTGCTGTTGGCATGGGAGACAGACAATCTTCTTTATGGCCGAACAAACAGCCCTTGGGATCTTGGGCGCACACCCGGGGGGTCCAGTGGCGGAGAAGCCGCAGCAATTGCCTCTGGGATGTCTGCCGGAGGAGTAGGCAGCGATGGCGGGGGATCGATTCGCGTGCCGGCGCATTTCAGTGGTATCTGCGGCCTCAAGCCCACGCCCGGACGCATTCCCTCGACCGGCCATTACCCTGAGTCCGGCGGTCCGTTTGCTTTCCTAGGTGTGGTGGGTCCAATGGCCCGCACCATGGCTGATGTCAAGACCCTGTTCGAAGCCATGCAGGGTCCAGACGACGGCGATACCTGCGCTGCGCCCGTTCCGCTGCGCTGGCCGGCCAATGCTGACATCAAGAGGCTGAAGATCGGGTATTTCGAGGATGACGGCCGAACTCCCGTCACATCGGAGATCCGGGAAGCCGTAAAAACTGCGGCTGGCGCATTGACTCGAGCCGGTTTCCAAGTCGAGCCATTTCGCCCTGAGGGTCTTGAGGAAGCCCGGGAGATCTGGCGGAAGTTCTTCGTGAAAGTCGGAGGCCTAATAGTCGGTCCCATGTTCAAGGAGCATGAGACCGATCTGAGTCCCACGCTGGCGCAATTCCTGGACATGTCGCGCAGAGAACCCGATCTCACGCGCGATGATCTACTGGGATCATGGTTTGCGCGTGACGCACTGCGGGCAAAATTCACGGCGCAAATGAGCAAGTACCCAGTGCTGCTATGCCCTCCGGCTGCTATCCCGGCATTTCGGCACGCCGAGCGCAGTTGGATAGTTGAAGGGAACACGGTTGAGTACCTCGACGCATGGAGCTACACCGAATGGTTCAACCTGCTTGGGAATCCTGCGGCCGTGGTGCCGGTTAGCCACTCGGCGGAAGGCATGCCGATTGGCGTCCAGATCGTTGGGAAGCCATGGCAGGAAGAGCATGTGCTTTCCGTTGCTGCAATTGTGGAAAGAGACTGCAGCGCCTGGAAGGTTCCGCCACTCCACTGAATCCATACAAGAGTTGCGTAGTACTTTTCAATTATTTCGTAGCCAGAAGCGTCTGGATAACTTGTTGGATGCGGCGCATCGGTCACTGTGGGACCGATGTGATTGATCTGCTCTGATCGCGCGTTTCGGCAATGGCTACTCCTGGGGGAATCATCGCTCGAGTTCTGTGGTGGCTGGTTCTGTTCCTGGCCATATCTGCGGCTTACCTTTTTACCTTCCCACAGGCAAATGTCTTTTATGCGGTAATCGTATTGCTCCACGCCGTTGGTGGAGCGGTTGCGGCAGTGTTGCTCGTGCCCGCGCTCGTCCGCCTTCTGCGGACAGCAAGTCTCGCCTCCCGTGCCGGATGGTTGCTGATTGCCGTTGGCGCCGTAATCGGCATCGTCCTTATCAAGACAGGAACTTCTCGCAGCGATTGGAACAAGCTGTACGCACACATTGCCATCTCGGTCGCCGGGTTAGCCCTGCTTGTTGCAGGCTGGCTTACGAAGCGCGCAGCAGATCGCGAGGTCGGACAACCGCGCACCTCAGCAGTGCTGTTACGAACGGCGACGTGCCTTGTTCTGTTTGCGGCGATTGGTTTCGGGGCGCGCTATATCCGAAATACCTGGGAAACACGGAATCGCATTCAGAACCCCACCATGCCGCCCGGCACAATGAACGGCGAAGGCGATGGCCCGCAAGGATCATTTTTCCCCAGTTCGGCGCAGGTGTACGGGAATCAGAAGATTCCCAGCAAGTTCTTCATGGAATCGGATTCCTGCAAGCGCTGCCACGAGGACATCTACAACCAGTGGTACAGCTCCGCCCATCATTTTTCCTCGTTCAACAATCAGTGGTACCGGAAGTCGATCGAGTACATGCAGGACACGATCGGCACCAAGCCCTCCAAGTGGTGTGGCGGATGCCACGATCCTGCAGTTCTCTACGCCGGGATGATGGACACCCCTATCAAGCAGATCGTGCATCGTCCAGAGGCGCAGGCTGGACTGGGCTGCATGATGTGCCACTCCATTGCCAACGTGAAGAGCACGATGGGACAGGCAGATTTTTATCTGGAATATCCGAAGCTGCATGAGCTGGCGGCCACAAAAAATCCCGTGATGCGTGAGTTGCACGATTTTCTGATCAAGCTAAATCCTGAGCCGCACCGGCGCGTCTTTCTGAAGCCATTCATGCGTGATCAGACGGCTGAGTTCTGTTCGTCATGCCACAAGGTGCACCTCGATGTGCCAGTGAACAAATACCGCTGGTTTCGAGGCTTCAACGAGTACGACAACTGGCAAGCCAGCGGTGTGTCCGGGCAGGGCGCTCGCTCCTTTTACTATCCGCCAAAGCCGGCGCAGTGCGCCGATTGCCACATGCCCGCCGAAGCATCCAAAGACATGGGCAACATCAATGGCTTCGTGCATTCCCATCGTTTCCCTGCGGCCAATACCGCAGTGCCCACTGCAAACGAGGATGCCGCGCAACTGAAGCTGACCGAAGATTTCCTGAAGGGTTCCCTTAGCGTCGACATCTTCGCGCTTTCTCCCGCGCAAGCGGCGCTGAAGCCCGGCGCGAATACCCAGACAGATCTCTCAACGACGTTCGCTGTTGGAGAAGAGGCGGAAAGCAAAGTCACGGCTACGGGCGGAGGCGAGACCGCACCAATCACCGCGCCTCTCAACCGCGTCCAGCCTGCCTTGCGGCGCGGAGATACGGTTCGCGTGGACGTTGTTGTTCGCACCAAGAGGGTTGGCCATTTCTTCCCCGGCGGCACGGTTGATGCTTACGATACCTGGCTCGAGTTGAAAGGCACAGATGACAAAGGCCAGACGATATTTTGGAGCGGTATGGCCGAGGACAACGGCCATGGTCCGGTCGAGAAGGGGGCGCACTTCTACCGATCACTGCAGATCGATGCGCACGGCAATCCCATCAACAAGCGCAACGCGTGGGCGACCCGCGCTGTGGTTTATGTGCGTTTGATTCCGCCGGGCGCTGCCGATACCGTGCATTACCGGATTCACATCCCCGAGAACGCCGGGAACAAAATCACGTTGCACGCAAGGCTCTGCTATCGGAAATTCTCCTGGTATGGGACGCACGAGGCTTTCGCGGGTTTGCCGGATCCCTCGAAACCGGATGCAGTGGCCCCGGATTATGACGACCGGCAGACGTTATTTACAGCCTCACTAAAAGGAGTGTCCGCAAAGGAAGAAAAGATTCCGGACCTGCCGATCGTGCCGGTCGCGGAAAATGAAGTGATCCTGCCTGTCGTCGCGCACCATGCTCCGGCGGAGCAGCCCAAGACCATTAGCCTCAAGGAAGAGTGGCAGCGCTGGAACGACTACGGAATCGGCCTCTTTTTGCAAGGGGACTTGAAGGGTGCGGCTGCCGCATTCCAGAAAATTACCGAAGCCGATCCGACGAATCCGGACGGCTGGGTGAATATCGGTCGCTGTGCCGTACAGGAAGGAGACATGGCTCGGGCGCGAGTTGTGCTGGAAAAGGCGCTCTCTTTGTCACCCAATTTGGCCAGGGCTAATTTCTTTTACGCCAAAGTCCTCCGATCAGATGGCAACTATGACGGTGCTGCCACGCATTTGCGCAGTGTGCTCGCGCAGTATCCGCGGGACCGTGTCGCTTTGAACGATTTGGGTCGCGTCCTTTTCTTGCAGCGCAAGTACAACGATGCAGTAAGGCTTCTGCAATCGGTTCTCGAGATTGATCCAGAGGATCTGCAAGCACACTACAATCTGATGCTCTGCTACAACGGCCTCGGGAATGAAAAACTGGCGAAAGAGCACGAGGCCCGGTATTTGCGGTTCAAGGCGGACGAATCCTCTCAGGCGATAACCGGACCGTATCGGCAACTGCATCCCGAGGACAACAATGAGCGCCAGTCGATCCATGAACACATCTCGGTGCCACTACCTCTTCACGGCGAAAGCGAGCAGAAATCTGTTCGATCCGTCAAATCCAATTCAGCTGTAGCGACTTCTGCCGGAGCTTCCAAGTAAATGCGCTTTGGTTTCTTCCGTGTCTCCGTGTCTCTGTGGTTAATCAGTTCTTGCCTGATTCCGGCCGCCCAGGCACAAATTCAGTTCCGCGACATTACCACCCAGGCTGGAATCCATTTTGCACATAACAATGGGGCGTTCGGGAAGAAGTGGCTACCCGAAACCATGGGTCCAGGTGCAGGGTTCATCGACTACGACAACGATGGATATCAAGACATCATTCTGATCAATGGTGAAGATTTTCCGGGTCACGCGCACGACGGGGCGACCACGCTCAAGCTCTATCACAACAATCACGATGGTACATTCACCGACGTCACTCGCAAGGCCGGGCTCGCTATTCCCATGTATGGCTTCGGTCTCGCCGTTGGTGATTACGACAACGACGGGTTCGACGACCTGTTCGTCACCGCGCTCGGCCAGAGCCATCTTTTTCATAACAACGGCAATGGCACATTCACCGACGTCACGAAATCTGCTGGGATGCTGGGACCGAGCGAATTTTCTACGAGCGCGGCGTGGGTCGATTACGATCGTGATGGCAAACTCGATCTCATCGTCGCCAACTACGTGCAATGGACCATGCAGACCGATCTCCATTGCACGCTCGATGGCTCTCACAAATCGTACTGCACGCCGGAGTCGTACAAGGGAACATCCGTGCGGTTGTGGCACAACCTTGGCGGCGGAAAGTTCGAAGACGCGACCCAGAAGTCCGGGATGGGCGACCCCACCTCGAAGAGCCTGGGCGTCACCATTCTTGATTACAACGTCGACGGCTGGCCCGACATCCTGATCGCCAACGACACCCAGCCAAATAAGCTGTACGTAAATAAGAAGAATGGCACTTTCGAAGAACGCGGAGTAGCTGCTGGAATCGGCTTCAGCGAAGATGGTGTGGCCCGTGCCGGTATGGGCACAGACGCCGCCGACTACGACCGCAGCGGATACGCCAGCATCATCATCAGCAACTTCGCCAATCAGATGCTTTCGCTCTATCACAACGAAGGCAATGGACTTTTTGTCGACGAAGCGCCTCAGTCGGAAATCGGGCGCGACACGCTCGTTACGCTGGGGTTTGCGTGCTTCTTTTTCGATTTTGACAATGACGGGTGGCCCGACATCTTCGTCGCCGACGGACATATTGAGAACGAGATCGAGCGCGTACAGAAGCGCGTGAGCTATGCCGAGCCACCGCATCTATTCCGAAATCTTGGCGGAGGTAAGTTCACCGAGGTCACCGAGCAGGTGGGCAAGTCGCTAGCAATTCCGAAGGTAGCGCGTTCGGCGGCTTACGGCGACATCGACAACGACGGATTTCCTGACATCTTGCTGACCACCAACGCCGGTCCGACATATCTCTACCACAACGAAGGCGGGACGAATCACGGCCTGCGCATCAAGCTGGTCGGAACTAAAGCGAACCGCGATGGAATTGGTGCAGTAGTGCGCTTATATGCGGGCAACGACCGGCAATGGAAGATGCTCCGATCCGGATCCAGTTATCTCGCGGCCCACGAGTTGGTGCTGACGTTCGGTCTCGGCGAGCATGCGAAGGCTGATCAAATCGAGATCCAATGGCCCAGCGGACAAGTCGAGAAGCTTTCGAATGTGAACGCGGGGCAGACAATTACCGTGCAGGAGGGGAAGGGAATCACGGCGAACCGACCGTACAGTCCTAAGTCAGTCCAGCCTGGTAGCCAGCAGAGGCACGAAGCTGCACGAAGGTAAGAGAGCTTCCAAATTGCCAGCTTTCCTTCGTGAACGTTAGTGGCCTTTGTGATTAAATCTCAGACGGAATGAACCTGAAAATCTCCGCCGCCCTGTTTGCCGCAATTCTCGCGGCTGTTGGCCTGTTTCCTTTTGCCTCTAAACCCGATCCTGTCGAAGCGTCCCGTCTCAATAACCTGGGTGTTGCCTACATGAACCAGCAGTTGTTCGAGAAGGCCTTGAACGAATTCCAGGAGGCGCGTAAGGCCGACCCGAGTTTCACCATTGCGCGTTTGAACCAGGGCGTGGCCGATTCGAACCTGCAGAAGATTGATGAAGCCAAGGCCGCCTTGGAAGATGCTCTGAAGGCGGATCCGAAGATTCCGAATGCCTGGTATAGCCTCGGGCTGCTGGCTAAGAATACAGGCGATGCGCAGGCGGCCGTCGAGGCCTTCAAGAAGGTCACAGACCTCGATCCCAATGATGCGGACACTTGGTATTTCCTCGGCACGTCATACGCTCAGGGAAAGGAATTTCCGCAGGCGATCGAAGCTTTTGAGCACGCGCTGAAAATCAATAAGCTGCACGCGTCGGCAGAGTTTGGATTGTCGCGCGCCTACCAGCAATCCGGAGACACCGACCACGCCCGCGAGCATCTGAAGCAGTTCCAATACATCACGCAAAACAAGTACGGCTCTCCGATGAGCCTTGCCTATGGTGAGCAGGGACAATACTCGCGCGCGGTGGAATCGCAGCTGATGCCGCTGAAGCCTCCGGCGCAGATCAAGGTGCAGTTTGTGGATGTGACGAAGGATGCGGGAATGCTTGCAAGAGCTTCTGCCACCGACAGCAGTCCGCTGATTGACCCCGGCCCTGGAGCCTGTTTTCTCGACTATGACGGTGACGGCCGTCTTGATTTGTTTATCCCCGATAACGGGGCAGAGGGCGGCATGTCGCTCTATCACAATACTGGGAACGGCAGGTTTGAAGTCGTGACGAAGCAGGCTGGGCTCGATGGAAACGTGCACGGCAAAGCGTGCACGTCCGGTGACTACGACAACGATGGTGCACCTGACCTAGCGGTCAGCGTTGGCAGGACAATTCTCCTGCTTCATAACGAGAAAAATGGCACATTTAAAGATGTCGCGGCACAGTCAGGGATTTCGAGCGGTTTCGCGGCAACCGGGGTTACGTTCGTAGACTATGACCACGACGGAGATTTGGACCTTTATGTTGTTGGTTCTGAGCGATCGGCAATGCCAGTTGGTCAACGAGCCGGAGTGACCAACCTTGAAGTGCATGCTATTTCGGGTAGTTTGCTTTGGCGCAACGATGGCGATGGAAAATTCACAAACGTCACCCAAGCGGTTGGATTTTCCGATGTGGAGTTAGCTGAAAACGCTGTCGCAACGGATTACAACAACGATCGCGCGATAGATATAGCAATAGCTGGAATCGAACCTGCGGTGTACGAAAACCCGAGGGAGGGCCAGTTCAGGCTGCGGCGCTTTTGGACTGAACACTCATCTCATCCGGCGTTCGGGCTCTCGATCCTCGACTTCGATCATGATGGCTGGATGGACCTCGCATTCACACACAACGGCCCACCTGCCCTTACTCTCTTGCGCAACAATCACGGCAAATCCTTCGAACAGGTGAAGCTTCCCGAAACCAACTGGGCTCGCGCCTACGGTGCCGCCGCCTTCGACTACGACAATGATGGCTGGGTCGACCTCGTTGCTGCGGGTGAGACGAAAGATGACAAGGGCGATATCCGTCTCTTCCGAAATCTCGGGCCCGATGGATTCAAGGATGTCACAACCGATGTCGGCCTCGACAAGATTCATCTCGAGAGTCCGCGCGCAATCATTACTGGCGACTATGACAACGATGGCACCACCGACCTGTTCATCACGCAGAATCATGGGCCTGCTGTGCTGTTGCGCAACGAAGGCGCGAATCAGAATCACTGGCTGAAGTTGTCTCTCAAAGGACTCAACGACAACAAGTCGGCGATCGGCACCAAAGTCGAAGTCTTTGCTGGAGGGAACCGCCAGAAATTCGAAATTTACGGATCAAACGGATACCTCGGTCAGAACTCGATAGAGATCGTGGTCGGCCTCGGCCAGTCCAAAAATGCGGACATCATCCGCATGCTTTGGCCCAGCGGCGTGCTGCAAGATGAAATCGATGAAGCCGTGGTCGCCGGCGACAAACGGCGCGAGATTTTGGAGATCGACCGGCGGGGCAGTTCCTGTCCGACACTATTTGCGTGGAATGGGGAGCGCTACGAGTTCGTTGCCGACATGCTTGGTGCGGGTGTCGTCGGTCACTGGATCGGTCCCAACCAGCGCGACATTCCGCGTCCGGTCGAGTACATCAAGATCCCGACGGGAATGGTTCAAGCCAAACGCTTAAGCGTTTGTCATCCTGAGCGAAGCGAAGGACCTATGTACTCGCCGGCTAGTTGCACAGGACCTTCGCCGCAAAACGCCGCGGCTCAGGATGACAAGATCTCGCGAAAGACCGACGACCAACGACCAACGACGGTTCTCTCTTTCCGGTTCATGGAGCCGCTCGAAGAAGCGGTCTATCTGGATCAAGTGCGGTTGATGGCAGTCGATCATCCGGCTGGCCTCGACGTGTATCCGAATGAATATTTCGCGTCGAATCCGCCGTATCCGGAGTTCAAGGTTGTTGTGAGCAGTGATGCGAAACCGCCCGCGGGTGCTTGGGACGAGCATGGCCACAGCCTGCTGCCGGATCTTCTTGCCCACAAGTTTGTCGGAGATTTCGAGCTGGAACGATTTGCGGGTTTCGCCAAGACTCACACGCTGACACTCGATCTCGGCGAACCCTATAACGGTGGACCGCTGTGGCTACTTGCTCATGGTGAGATCGAGTACTTCACCGCGAACAGCATGTACGCAGCGTCTCAGGCGGGCATGACGCCGGTCTCACCCTATGTTGAAGCGCTTGGCAAAGATGGCCAGTGGCGGCGCGTCATTGACGACATGGGCTTCCCCGCAGGCGGCCCGCGCACGATGACTGCCGATCTGACAGGCAAGCTTCAAAAAGGCACGCAGAAGATTCGGATCACAACAAACCTGCAGGTTTACTGGGATAACATTCTGGTCAGTCGCACGCCGCAGGAAAGAGTTGATCATCCCGATTTCAAGCTGACCAATATCCCGCTTTCTCGCGCTGATCTCGAGTTCCACGGTTATCCCTACAAGATCGAGGGGCTGCCTCCGGGAAACGTGAAGTACGTCTACGAGAAGGCGAGTGCGACTGGTCCATATACTCGGCCCTTTGGCACGTATACGCGATACGGTGATGTTCTGCCGCTGTTGACTTCGCTCGACGATAAACTTGCCGTATTCGGTTCGGGTGATGAAGTGCGGCTCGATTTCGATCCGTCCAAGCTTCCGACACTTCCGCAAGGATGGGTGCGCGATTACTTCTTCGCAGCGAATGGTTATGAGAAAGACATGGACTTCTACGCTGCGGAGGGCAACTATGTCGCGCCGCTGCCATTCCTGAGCATGGGAGATTACCCGTATCCGCCGAAAAAGTCATTCCCGCTTGACGACACGCACGTGAACTATCTACTGGAATACAACACACGCCATATGTCAGGGAATGAGCAGCGGGGATACTGGTTCGATTACGGGCCGGGTCGACGCTGAAACCTTGCGCTCTGGTCGCATGACATTTCGCAGGACGGAAACGGCGCAGGCTATGGAATCGTTTTAATATTGACATTTCCGCCTCGCCCATAATCCAATAGCGATTCCCATGGAAACCGCCAATGCCGCTCCCGCCGCTGTTCCCAGACTGCGACGTACCCTGACGCTTTGGGACCTGATTTTTTACGGAATCGTTCTGATCCAGCCGATCGCGCCGGTGCCTCTTTACGGCATCGCCCAGAAGCTTTCGGACGGCCATTTCGTTACGATCATCTTGATCGTTCTGGTCGGCATGCTGATCACGGCGGTGAGTTATGGCCGTATGGGTGCGCTGTATCCGCAAGCGGGATCGGCCTATACCTATGTTGGTAAAGGATTGAACCCGCACCTTGGTTTCCTCGCTGGCTGGGCGATGATTCTTGACTATCTTCTGCAACCGCTCATCAATACCGTATGGATTTCGACTGCACTGCACGAGCGCTATGTTCAGCAGGTTCCCTTCGTTGTTTGGGCTTTGCTGATCGCAGGCATCATGACGGTGTTGAACCTGATTGGCGTGAAAGCCTCGGCGACTGCAAACAAGGTGCTGTTGGGGGTTATGTCGGTAGTGGTGGTTGCGTTCATCGTGTTGGCTCTGAAATATCTGTACGGCGGGCAGGGATGGGCCGGACTTTTTTCGTTGCAGCCGTTATACGATCCGAAAACCTTCGATTTACACAAGATTCTTAAGGCGAGTTCATTCGCGGCGTTGACGTACATCGGGTTCGACGGCGTGACCACTCTTGCCGAAGATGTCGAAAATCCTAAGCGTAATGTTCTGCTTGCTGTGGTTTTGACTTGCATCTTTGCCGGCGTTTGCAGCGGGATCGAAGCCTACCTCGGCGCGCGGGTCTGGCCGGACTGGCATTCGTTTCCGAATTTTGAAACCGCATTCATGGACATCTGCAGCCGCGTAGGCGGCAAGTTTCTATTCAACTCCATGGCAACAATTCTGATTGTGGCGGCATTCGGCAGTGGACTGACGGGTACGCTGGGTGCGGCGCGACTGCTGTTTGGTATGGGACGCGACAACGTACTGCCTAAAGGTTTTTTCGGGAAACTCAAGCCCGGCACCAGCACACCGACCAACAATATTCTCCTGATTGGCGGGATGTCATTTGTAGGAGCGGTTCTCCTGTATCACATTGGTAATGCCTACGAGCATGCAGCCGAACTCCTCAACTTCGGTGCATTCCTTGCATTCATGGGGGTAAACCTAGCGTGCTTCTGGCAGTTCTCAATTAAGGTGCGGGCTGGATATCGGCGTCGCCTTATCGTCGACGCTTTGTTACCGCTCGTTGGTTTCCTGGTCTGCAGCTACTTCTGGTGGAATTTGAATTCGCTTGCCAAGACAGTCGGCGGCATCTGGTTCGCGGTGGGAATCCTCTACGTGGGATACAAGACGAACTGGTTCCGGTCGGCGCCGGTGATGATCGACTTCAGCGATTCATAGACTTGGGCTCAGTGTTCGTTCCCGAGCGGAGGAGACCTTGGCATGCTGGGCTCAACCGACATCGTTGCTTTTGTCCCGATCACAGACTCGGATCGTGCTCGCGCATTCTATGAAGGTGTGCTGGGATTGCGTTTCGTCAAGGACGACGGTTTTGCGCTGGTGCTTGATGCAAACGGAATCATGGTACGTGCTGTGAAATTGAAGGAATCGACGCCCGTGCAATACACGGTCTTGGGTTGGCAGGTGAAAAATATCGAGAACGTCGTTCGCGAACTCCGGAACAAAGGCGTCAAATTCGAGATCTTTGGATTCTTTACGCAAGATGAGTTAGGAATTTGGACTGCGCTGTCGGGAGACAAAGTTGCGTGGTTCAAAGATCCGGATGGAAACACGCTGTCAGTTTCGGAGCACAAGTAGCGGCGTTGCTAGTGGAGATCTAGCGATCCTTGATTCAAGCGCAGCTGCATCTCCGGGGGACAAGAAAAATCCCCACTTCTCGCGCACAAAACGCGCGAGAAGTGGGGCACCCGTCCCGGTCCAGCTATTTACTCAAATTCCTCTTCACTCTACGTTCCATCCGCTGACTTCGACTGCCGGCTTGGCTGTGCCCAACTCACTTGCACGATAGGTGGCAGTGACGTCGCGCTTCTCTCCTGGTAGCAGTGAAATGTAGTTATCCTCCCAAATGACAGGAAGAATCTCTTCTCCCTTGAGTCCCTTGTCGACTTTGAGCCGAATGAAGAACGCCAGGTTCTTGCTTGGGTTTTCGATCATGACGTGCGTGATCGAGTCTTCACCCTTGCGTTCCGTGCGATCTGTGACTTTCAGTTTGACCTTTGGCAACTGAGAGATCGCAGTGAAGTCCGCAAATTGCGCCGTCGGTGTCATCCACCAGGTGCTTTTCGCCCAGTCGATAGTTTCCGGCTTGGTCGAGAGCCAGTAGAAATTCGATCCGACTTGCTTGCCCGTCGAGTCTTGCAGCCGCAGCACGAGGAAATACGTGTTGCTCAACCCAGACACGTCCGGGAGGGTAAAGATCTTTGACGTGCTGTCCGGCCCTGCATCGAGCGTGTTCTCTTGCGAGAACTTCTCGGTGGCGTCGAGGTTGTAGATTTTCGTGATCAGCTTTAACCCTTTCGCTTCGGTGTACTGGCTACTGACCACCCAGATTGAGTGGTCATCGTATCCGTACAGCGGATGTAGAGCCTCCATCGCACGCTTGGCGCCGAAGTATCCGCCCGCGGGACGCAGGTAGTAGTCATACAAGTGCCAGATCATCGAAGGCCACGCGTTGTTCAGCATCCACTGAATCACGCCCGCTGACTGATATTTGTTACGGCTGTATGCCTCGTACATGGCGCGCACGCCTTCGTAGGTCTGCATCTGCGACTTGATAGCAAAGTCTTCCACGTTGTCAGACTTGCCATAACGATTAGAGAGAGCGTCGCTGAAGACGTTAATGGTTTTGAATTCTCCGCCACCCGCGTGGTAGTTCCACACGTCGTCGATGGGCCACATATGGTCTTTGCCGACCATGGCTCGAATGCTCTCGACCGGTGGAACGGCCGGGCCCATGCTGGTTTCGCTGTCGAATCCATAGCCACCGCCGCAGCCGCCGGGATTACACAGCTTGCGGCCCGGCTGACCTTCCGGAGTGTCAACTTGCCAATAGCTGGGTGCGACATATTCATACGGCCCGCTCATCTTCATGCCGCTGTCGCCGGTGACAGTTGTCTTCTTGCCTGTTGCTGAAGACACGACCGGGTTCGGCCACAGCAGTTCCTTTTCGACGTCGAGATACGTCTGCTCGACGTCCGGCGGAGGAGGATTATCGCTTCCGTTCAGCCACATGACGAGACTGGGATGGCTGCGCAGGCGATAGATCTGATCGCGCAGGGATTGTTTGGCGATATCGAAATCTTTAGGTTGCCAACGCGGCCAGCGCTCCCAAAAATCGCAGCAGCACCAGCCCGCCATAACTAGAGTGCCCTGCTTATCCGCGATATCGAAGAACTCCTGCGTCTCAAGCTTGCCTTCCAGTCGAACCGTATTCAAACCCATGTCCGCGACATATCGGAATTCGTCCTGCATGCGCTGCGAGTTCTCGCGCAGCATCATGTCGGGCGTGTAGCCGCCACCACGGATCAGAATCTTTTTGCCGTTAATCGTGAACACGCGCCCACCGACCGAGTTCACCTCAGAAGTAACCTCCCGGATGCCGAACTCGGAGTTCGACTGATCACTGACCGCGCTGTTCACCTCGAACTCCATCGTCAGCTTATAGAGGTTCGGAGTGCCCATCTGCGCGGGCCACCACAGGCGTGGACTGGTGAACACGAGCTGCGAGAACTTGTCAGGCGTAAATGTCACGTCTTTGGCTTCGTTGGGCGCGAGTTCCACATCCTGGTCAAACGTGATGCTGTCGATCTGCCCCTTCAGCTTCCCCTTGACGGGCTCATTCGTTCCGTTCTTGACCTGCGCCGCGACCGTGAGCTGCGCGCTGTCATTGGCTGGCGAACTCACCTTCGAGACAACTGTGGGATAACGCAACGCGACCGGGCCGCTCGTGGTCAAGTAGACCTCGCGCCATAAGCCCATGTCTTTGTCAGGAGGGGCGGGGTTCCAATCGACGAACGTTATGGCCAGATCGTGCTCAGTGGGCGCGAATACCTGCGCTGCGAGCACATTCTCGGCTCCCGGTTTCGCAGCAGCGGTGACGTTGAATTCGTAAGTGCGCCATGCCCCGGCGACGTCGTCGGAGCTTGCGATCTGCTTCCCGTTGAGCCAAACGTTTGCACGATAGTTAATCCCGTTGAACTTCAGCCAGATCGTCTTGCCTTTGTACGAAGCCGGCACGGTGAACGCCTTCCGATACCACCAGGAGACCGCGTAAGGGCTGTCGGGCTGCATGGCGATATTTGAGAAGTTGCCGCCGACGGGATAGGTGACTCCCGCAAAGCTTCGCAGGCTCATCCCTGGGAAGGGATCGGGGAGGATTTTGTCTTTCACCAATGCAGCGACAACCGTGGTTGGCACCGTGACCTCATGCCAACCCTTGGGTGAAAACCGTGGGGTTGAGATGACTTCGCCCTTGGCCTCAACTTTTGCCGAGGTCTGCAAGGTCCATCCGGCGTGCAGCGTCAGCTTTGAGCTCGTCTTCGCGGAGGTGGGGGACTTGGTCTGAGCTTGCAGTACAAAAGGAAGTAGAACAGATCCTGCTATCAAGAATGTCGCGGCCAGCTGCTTGCACGGTTTCATGATGCTCCTTTGCAGTCGCACGCCGTGGATCGGCACGGAAATCGTAGAACATGCTCAGCCAGAATGGATAACACTTCTATTAATTCGTTTCAATAGCGGATTTTCTATGTGGTGAATTGTCGTGGTACGCGGAGAAGTCATCAAGGTTTTTTTGAAAACCCTTGAATTTGTCCGGTCAGGTTCAGGCCTCCAAAAAGGTCTGGGGCGCCCACTGGTTTATAATTAGTGATTCGCCTCTCTACTCTGGAGTGATAAGAACATGATTCGCTTTTTGCAAACCCCTGGACCGATCAAGAAGTATGTTCTTGGCGGCTTGTTGGTGCTGATCACTGTTGCAATGTGCTGGTATTTGGTGCCGAGCGCCGGAAATTCTGGCTACAACTTTGGTGGCGCCAAGCAAGGTGTCGTCGCTCAAGTGGGTGGAGCGGAGATTACTGCGGATGAAGTCCGCACCACCGCTCGCCAGATGCTGCAGCAGCAGATGCCGCAGGGCGGAGCCAACATGAGCATGTTGCTGCCGTTCTTTTCGCAGCGTGCGGCCGAGCAGTTGATCACCCGCCAGGCGCTGCTGGTTGAAGCCGAAAATATGGGCTTGCGCGTCACTCAGGATGAAGTTAGAGACGAACTCCAGCACGGCCGCTACGCCGCGACGTTCTTCCCGGGCGGGAACTTCATCGGGGAGCAGGAATACCAAGACATGCTGCAGCGGGCCAATCTAACCACTGCCAAGTTCGAAGATGAAGTTGGCAAAGATATACTGCTGGCCAAGTTGCAGGCACTAATCTCTGGCAGTGCCAGCGTTAGTGAATCCGACATTCACGAACAATTCGTCAAGCAGAATTCTAAGGTGAAGTTCGAGTATGCGGTGCTGAAGCAGGATGACATCAAGAAAGGTCTGCATCCCACGGACGTCGAACTGAAGGCGTTCTATGAGAGCCACAAAGGCAGCTACGCCAATTCGATTCCTGAAAAACGCAAGGTAAAGTACGCGGTCATTGACACGGCCAAAACCGAGGCGTCGGTTCAGCTTACATCGAGCGACCTGCAAAATTACTATGATCAGCACCGCGATCAGTATCGTGTGCCAGAGCAGGTGAAGGTGAGCCACATCTTGATCAAAACGCCCTTGCCCGGTCCCGATGGCAAGGTCGACGAGAAAGGCGTGGCCGAGGCTCAGCGCCGCGCGGAAGATATTCTGAAGCAATTGAAGGGCGGGGCCAAGTTTGAAACACTCGCCGAGAAGTACTCCGAGGATCCGGGCAGTGCGAAACAGAGTGGTTCACTGGGATGGATCGGTCGTGGACAGACGGTGCCCGAGTTTGAAAAGGTCGCTTTCTCGTTGCCCAAGGGGCAGATGAGCGATCTGGTGAAAAGCAGCTATGGCTTCCACATCATCCGCGTGGACGACAAGCAAGACGCACACATGAAGACGCTGGATGAGGTGAAGTCGGAAATCGAGCCTCAACTCAAGCAACAAAAAGCGCAGCAGATCGCGCAACGGGACGCGCAGAATCTTTTAGCCGATGCGCAGAAGAATGGGATCGACGCCGCAGCTGCGAAACAGCACGTTCCGGTAATCACGTCAGATTATTTTGCCCGCAAAGACATGCTGCCGGGCCTTGGACCTTCTCCGCAGTTCATGGATGCTGTATTTGCCGCTACCGACAAGGCCAAGCCTGATATGGCGTCTGCTTCGGACGGAACAGTCGTTTTCCAGTTGGTTGATACCAAGCCGGCAGCGACTCCGGCGTTCGAGGAAATTCGCAGCCGCGTGGAAGATGAATTCAAGAACGAGCAATCGCGCACCCTGCTTAGCCAGAAGGTGCAGGAACTCTCAGATAGAGCGAAGGCCGAACACGACCTGAAACGTGCCGCAAAGGAGATGGGGGCGACGATGAAAACAAGCGACCTCGTCTTGCCCGACAGCCAGGTTCCGGAAATTGGCTCGATGTCGGGTGCTGCGGCGGTCGCTTTCAACATGAAGGCCGGCGAAATCAGCGGACCCATCAATAACGGCAGCGACGCGGCGGTGCTTTCGGTACTCGAGAACCAGCAACCGTCGGACGCCGACTATGCCGCCAAGCGTGATCAGATTCGCGACCAGCTGATGCAAGGAAAGCAGCAGGAACGATTCGGGCTCTTCGTTTCGAATCTTGTGGACACCATGACCAAGTCCGGCAAGATCAAGAGAAACGAAGAAGAATTGAAGGCGCTGACTCGCGCCAACACCGAAGCAGGAATGTAAGCGGCGTACCCATGTCTTTTGCACGTGCTGCGGGCATTCTGCTCCATCCAACTTCTTTGCCGTCGCGAGGCGGCTTCGGTGACTTCGGTCCAGCCGCGTACCGTTTTGTCGACTTCCTTGCGTCGGCGCGCCAGGGAATCTGGCAGGTTCTCCCGCTCGGTCCCTTGGGATACGGTAATTCTCCGTATTCCTCAACTTCTGCGTTCGCAGGAAATCCTCTGCTTATCAGCTTGGAACGTCTTGCCGACCACGGCTGGATTTCGCGTTCCAGTGTGGATCACCTCTCTTCCGACGTCGCACCGGTCGAATACAACAAAGTCTTCGCTCAAAAATTGCCGCTGCTATTCGAGGCCGGACGGAACTTTTTGCGGTCTGGATCTGCTGATGCCTTGAGGCGGTTCGAATCTTTCCGTAGCGATAATGCGTGGTGGCTCGACGACTTTGTGCTGTTCGATGCTATCCGCGCCAGGCAGAAGCTGGAACCTTGGAACAGCTGGCCGCGGGGACTGGCCTCGCGTGAGCCGAAAGCTCTGCAGGAGGCTCGGGCAGAGCTGGCCGATGACATTAAGATCCGCGGTGCCCTGCAGTTCGCATTTTATGAGCAATGGCGGGCATTGAGGAAATACTGCGCGGAAAGAGCTGTTCGGCTAGTGGGGGATGTCGCAATCTTTCTGAATTACGACAGCGCCGAAGTATGGACCCATCGCGAACTATTCCGACTGAATGAGAATCTCGAACCCGAGGTCGTCGCCGGAGTTCCGCCTGATTTCTTCAGCAAAACGGGCCAGCGCTGGGGTAATCCTCTGTACCGCTGGGATGTGATGAAGCAGCGGGGCTACGATTGGTGGATCCAGCGATTGCGCTGGGCTACACAGAACTGTGACTACATCCGGTTAGATCACTTCCGCGGATTCGACCAGTTCTGGGAGATTCCCGCCGCTGAGGAAACCGCTATCAATGGTCGCTGGGTAGATGGGCCTCGCGATGATCTATTCGCTCATCTGCGACAGGCTCTGGGTGGGCTGCCGTTTTTCGTGGAAGATTTGGGTTATATCACTCCGCAAGTGCATGCGCTGCGAGAGCGGCTCCAGATTCCAGGCATGTGCGTGCTGCAGTTTGGTTTCGGCGATGAAGGTGCCCACATGTACCTTCCGCATCGTTCGGCCGGAAAGGTGATGTACACGGGCACGCACGACAATGACACCGTCGTTGGGTGGTGGAATTCCGCCGCCGAGCACGAGCGCCGTAATGCCGAGACCTACGTCGGCCGGTGTGAAGATGGCCTTCATTGGGCTTTTATTCGCGCAGTGCAGAGTTCTCCCGCAGAACTGAGCATCGTCCCGATGCAGGATGTACTTGGTCTCGGCAGCGAAGCACGCATGAACACGCCAAGCCTCAACGATGGGAACTGGCGGTGGCGGGTCCAGTACGATCAACTCACGCCTGAGTCGGCAAAGAAACTGGCTTTGCTGGCCGAAGTCAGTGATCGGCTCCCCACGTCATTCCCCGCGCCGCCTCAATCTACGTTCTTTGCATGAAATGCTGCCCGTTAAGCCGGTAGACTTTACCAGCTTAGAGCGGAACTTTATCAAACGTATTACCACCCGTTACTTTCCGTTTCGTCAACCTCTCCATTTCATCGATTTTTAACTTGCGCGTCATCGTGTCGCAATGCGCGTGCATTACGCCTATAACATGCCATCCAACCAACTGCGGACGAATAGGTCTCGGGGTGAAGTGTTATCGCGCGTGGCTCAGTTTTCTGGGCTCGCGGGGAAGTTTGCTCCCGTCGGGAGGGTAAGAGATTTATACCGGCGCGTTCAGGGTTCGAGACAAGGCTCTCGGCTGGAGAATCTGTTGGCCGAGATGCGAGTGGATTTGCGGGTAGAGCCCGCAGATCAGGCGCGAATTCCGGCAACAGGTCCTGTTGTTGTCGTCGCCAACCATCCGTATGGTGTTTTGGACGGCGCGCTGCTGACTATTCTGCTGACCCGCATTCGGCCAGACGTGAAGATTCTGACGAATGTCCTCTTGGGAGATATTCCGGAGCTGCAGCAGAACTGTATTTTTGTGGATCCGTTCGAGACGGACCGCTCCGTCGAATCGAATCGCAAGGCAATGCGTGAAGCGCTTGCGTGGTTACAACGGGGCGGTCTCCTGGCGATTTTCCCTGCGGGCGAGGTGTCTCACTGGCAAATGCCGCCCGCGTACATTGCGGATCCGGAGTGGAATGATACGGCCGTCCGATTGATTCGACGTACCGGTGCCACGGCCCTTCCTGTGTTTTTCTGCGGACACAACAGCGTTGGTTTCCAACTCCTGGGAATGATTCACCCTAAGCTGCGGACTGCGTTTCTTTTGCAGGAATTCCTCAAGCAGGAGGGCCGAACTATCGAGGTTCGAGTCGGCAGCCCGGTTGCGCCGGATGCGATTGAGGCGATCGAAGACGACAGTGAAGCCATCGAATACCTTCGCTGGCGTACCTATCTGCTGGCCCGTCGCGCGAGATCTCAAGCTACCTGGCACAGCTCAATGCATGCGCGGTTCGCTTCGAAGTTTCAGCAACCGATGGCCGAGCCAATCGAACTATCAAAACTGGCACAGGAAGTTGCAAGTCTATCGCCTGATCACTGCCTCGCTCAGAACAGCGATTCCGCAGTTTACCTTTGTGCCGCAGATAAGATTCCCAACCTGCTGTTAGAAATTGGGCGCCTGCGTGAAATTACGTTCCGCAAAGTGGGAGAAGGCACGGGTAAGCCACGGGACCTCGATTCTTTTGACGGATATTACTGGCACATTGTGCTCTGGAACAAAGTTAAACATGAGGTGGTCGGTGCCTATCGTGCGGGTAACACTGCGGAGATCGTGGCGAATCGCGGCATCGCGGGACTCTATACAAGCACTCTGTTTCGTTATGACATACGTCTCTTCGAAAAGCTCGGCCCGGCGCTGGAACTCGGGCGCTCGTTCGTGCGTCCCGAATATCAGCGGCAATATGCACCGCTGCTTCTGTTATGGAAGGGAATTGCCCGCCTCGTGGCGACCCATCCCGAAACGCCGGTTCTGTTCGGAGCGGTGAGTATCAGCAATGATTACAACAAGGCTTCACGAGAAATGATCTACCGGTTTTTCGAGTCGCGCATGCAGGAAGATGAACTCGCCGGATTGATAGAGCCTCGCCGCAAATTCCGTCCGGGGTTACTGCAGCACTGGGATTGCCATGCGGCGTGCCGCAGCTTGCGCGATCTGAAAGAACTCTCCGAACCAATTACAGACGTCGAATCTGACGGCAAAGGGCTTCCAATTCTTCTCCGGCAGTACGCGAAGATTGGCGGCAAGCTCCTGGGATTCAATGTCGATCGTAAATTCTCCAACGTCCTGGACGGGCTAGTGCTGGTTGATCTCAGGCAGATTGATCCCACGGTTTTGGACCGGTATATGGGAAAAGACGCTGCAGCCAGATTCCGGCGCGTGCACCGACTTGCGGCTACTCTTTCGGAGTAGGCAGGCTGCAGCTTTGAGACGAGCCCTCCAACGCGTGGTTGAGCTCGCTGCCTATGCGGTCCATCTCACCTGGCGGCAATAAATATTGGACACGCTCGAATAATTCCCGTTCTTCTGTGCGGATATGCTCCGACAATTTGTGGGCGAAATCGGTGATTTCGTCCGCCCGCAGTTGTTTTGATTCTGCCTTAGTAAAGAATGTTTTCAGGAGCTTATGCTCGGCGAGCAGCCGGTCGACAAGCGGACTCAACTCTCCGTGGTGGCGAGCTGCCGGAAATACAATTTGCTCCTCCGCGACAAAATGGATTTTGATTTCCTCTTCAAATTTCTGAGCCATTTCCTCTTGCCAACGGGCTAACTGCGATTCCGCGATGGGAGCGGCGCGCTCGATCCGAACGCACAGCGCAAGGGCATGTTGATGCTGCCGCGATAGCGGGATCAGATTCTTATTCCGAAGCATGACCTTTCTTAGGATTTCACAGGCGCGAGCGTAGCGCCAGTCCGATTAAGATGAGCGTCTGGGAGAAATCAACTAGCAACTGTGTAATGTTTCGAAGCGAACGAAGATGCCGATCATCAGGAGAAAGTACATCAGGTGAATCACAACTCGGAACGATTTCACATAATTACCGGCGGTCCTGGGTCAGGGAAAACCTCGTTGATCGAAGCGCTCCGATCGCGCGGCTACACTTGCTCGATAGAAGCGGGCCGAGCCATCATTCAGGATCAGGTGAGGATTAACGGCACGGCTTTGCCCTGGAACGACAGACTGCTGTTCGCTGAGCTAATGTTGCAATGGGAGATGCGGTCGTATCACCTTGCTGAGCAGAGTTCCGGTCCAGTGTTCCTTGATCGCGGAGTTCCCGATGTGCTCGGTTACTTGCGCTTGATCGGCCTCCCGGCGCCAGACCATGTCCAAAAGGCCACAACCGAATTTCGTTACCATCGCACGGTGTTCATTTCACCGCCCTGGAAGGAGATTTTTCAACAGGATGTTGAACGCAAGCAAGACTTCAAGGAGGCGGAACGCACGTATGAGGCTTTGTTTGCCACCTATGAAGATCTTGGTTACGAGCTAGTAGAAATACCGCGGATCGGGGTGGAGGATCGTGTTCGTTTCATCTTGAATCACCTGGCGCTGGAACGTTGAGTCATTCTTACCGCGTTTGATATTTCCGGGGAAAGCTGGCTTTACTAAATCCGAGCCCGCGTCCACAATAGAAAGTTCGACTTCCAACTCGATTTTTTCCGAAGAGGAGACTCATGGCAGTAGCGACTGGTGAACTGATTCGCGCGATGAATTACGTAGAAGACATCACGGCAACCCTTCGCCGCATTGCTATTTACATTCCCGGAATGAGCCCGGAAGAACGCAAACGCCTAGCCGAAGCGATGCGCGGTGCTGCTGCGAGCATCAATACCACGCTCGCCGAGCTTGAAAAGGCGGAGAAGTAGGTGGCAGCGGTCCAGACGATCGCTGTCATTGGCGCAGGCATCATGGGCCGCGGCATCGCGCATGCCGCGGCTGTTGGCGGATACCGTACCATTCTTGAGGATCTTCTTCCCGCGGCTCTCCGCAAGGCCGAGACGGAGATCCGCGCCAATCTCGACAAGGCTGTAGAACTAAACAAAGTTACGGCGTCCGATGCCGATGCCGCTTTTCGCCGTCTTGAATATGCAGGATCGGTGGAAGAGGCCGCGCGCGAGGCTGACCTTGTCATCGAAGCTGTCCCTGAGGAGATGGAGTCGAAGATTGAGATATTTACTCTCCTCGACAAGGTCTGCCGCCCTAACACGATTCTGGCCTCGAATACGTCATCTCTCAGCGTTACGGAGATTGCCAGCGTTACCTACCGGGCAAAGAAATGTCTTGGGATGCACTTTTTCAATCCCGTCCACAAGATGAAGTTGCTGGAAGTCGTGCGCGCGCTGGAAACCGACGAAGACACTCTCGCCACCGCCGTCGAGGTTGGCAAGCGCATGGGCAAAGATGTAGTCGTGATTAAAGAGAGCCCGGGGTTCATCACGAGCCGCATCAACGCCATGATCGGCAATGAGGCCTTTTATATGCTGCAGGAGGGGATCGCTTCGGCGGCCGACATCGACAAGGCGTTAAAACTTGGGCTCAATCACCCGATGGGACCCTTCGAACTGGTGGATCTGGTGGGACTAGATACCCGACTGCACATCCTCGAATACCTGCATAAGACTCTCGGCGATAAGTATCGTCCGGCGCCACTACTGGTGCAGTACGTGAAAGCGGGAAGGTTAGGGCGAAAATCTGGCCACGGCGTATACGAATATCCTGAAGCTGGAAGGTCCTAGCCTTCGATCACCTGCCGTCCGCAGACTGTTTTTCCACGAGTAAGAGCGTCATTAAGGGCCTTTTTCTGCTCGATGATTACTCTTAGACCAAGACGACCGTGATCTTTCTCAACTGCCCTAATTAGAGAAGATTCTGGGTAGTATGGCAAAACCTTCGTATTTGATGCAGCTTGGCCAGGAGCTGGGATTTACCGTTCTTCCAGGCGCCGAAACCTTCAAGAATAATTATCAGCAGGGAAAGGGCATCGCTCTAGGTCTGCGTCAAGGATATCTCGTGGGGGTGGGCTTGGTGTCTGCAGGCAGAAGCACTTCTCTTGCTCTGATGGTGCGTTTCCGGCGCGGCTCACCCAAAGAAGCCATTGAATCAACATTGAAATCCTTATCGCCCTTCAAGAGCTTCACGGCCCGCAGAGCATTGAAAGTCAGTGAAGACGGACTCCTCGTCGTTTGGCCATACGCGTTCAAGAAGCCTGAGCCTCAAGCGGTCGTAGCATTCATCGCTGAGATTCTGAGCACTATCCGCGCTCTGGCACTCCCTTTTTCCGGCAAATGCGAGGATTGCAACAATACCGAAATTTCGGAAGTGACTCTAGTCAACCGAATCCCTGGCTACCACTGCGCAGCGTGTCAGACCCGATTTGTTGCTGAGAAGAAACAGGCCGCGGAGGAATACAATAGCCGACCCGCCAACTATTTCGCCGGCATACCGGTTGCCGTTGCTGTAGCCGCTGTTACCGGTACGGCTTGGGGATTGCTGGCTAGCGTTCTTGAGGCCGGTACCGGTAAGTGGGAGCCAAAGCTACACATATGTGTTGGATTCGGTATCGCCAGCCTCATTGCAGTATCCCTTTTCAAAGCGATGGGGAAAGTCACGCGAACAGGGCAGGTCCTCGCGATTCTATTCACGATTCTTGCGAAGTTCTGGGGCGATGCACTGTACTTCACCTTTGACGTCTTAAGTGGCCCCAAGTTTCATGTGGGCACGAACTTCTTGAATTGGAAACCCGACGAGCATCTGATGTTTCGAGCTATCCTCGTTGTCGTTCTCCGGCGTTTCTGGCTACTCAAGCTCTTTGATTTTTGGGGCAAGTTCGTTTTCGCGGCAGATCTTGCATGGGCAATTTCGATTCCTTGGCTTCCGTGGGGTAAAATTCCCAACTTCACACCGACCTTCGAGCGAGTGGGCCCCCTACGCGAATCAGTGCCGCCGCAGTACGCACAAAGCTTCTCGGCGAAGTCGACCTCGTAGGGCATCTACCGCGAGCTTGGAGTCTGATGTTTAAGGAGCGGCGTTTTTTGCCCTGCCGTTTGTCCACTCTCTTTTCTCTCATCGCACTGTAAAGTTCAGGATCGAGGAAACTGTTCGGGAAGGCAACGTAACCTGGATCTTTCCTGTGGTTGCGCCGTTCGGCACGACCGCTTTGATTGCACCACTTGAGACCACCGTGAAGTGCGCGGCTGTTCCGTTAAAGGTTACAGCAGTGGCGCCAGTCAGGCCGGTCCCTAGGATCGTTACCGCAGCTCCAACTCGACCAAGGTTTGGAGTCGGTTGCACGAATGGCGGCAGGCCTTCGTAGATTCTGTAAATCGTCCCGCAACCCGAAGTCCCTGTCGAACAATTGAGATCCCCGCCCTGGTAAGTTGTGCCATACAGCGTTCCATCGGTGTGCTGAGTCAGGCCGGCATAGGGCGACTGACCGTCCGGGCAGTTTTGCTGGGAACAGAACGCATGCAGGATTTTCATCGTGCCGGAGGGAGTCAATCTGAAAGCAGTCCCAGCGTTCGTCCATCCGCCTTGGGTCGTGCCATAGAAATTTCCGTCACTGGCATAAACCAGGGTGCCGCTGGGCTGCCCACCGTCGCTTCCAGAGAAACTGAAGATGGTTGAGAACTGTCCACTCGTCGTGATTCGGTAAACGGAACCTCCTCCAATCTGTCCCCCGCCAACCGACGTTCCGTACAAGGCGCCGTCAGGTCCCTCGATCAGCGCTGATTGCGGCGTGTTGCCGTCAAGGCAGTGGCCCAGGCTGCAAAACGTGTAGACCGTGCTTAAATTGCCGGCGAGGGTCATCTTGAAGACAGTGCCCATAATCCACCCGCCGTTCAATGTGGTTCCGTAGAGGTTTCCATCCGAAGCTTGCATCAAACTGGCAGTCGGTGTTGCGCCGTCGGGGCAACCGTTGCCGCTGCCGCTCGGGCAGAAGTTGTATACAGTGGCAAGGGTTCCGCCCGTGGTCGTCCTGAACACGGTTCCCGATCCATAGGCACCGCTTGAACTGGTTGTGCCGTACAGGAATCCATTTGTGGCCTGTACGAGGCCGCCTTGTGGATTGCCGCCATTAACATCACACGCGAAACTATAGAGGGTCGTCAGCGTTCCGTCGGAACTGACCTTGAAAACCGTGCCGCAATCGTTCGCGCCGCCATCGACGCTGGTTCCGTAGAAATTACCGTCGCTTGCTTGGATCAACCCATTGTTGGGGACTCCGGGACCACCGTTCGGCGCGAAGCTGTCCACTGTGAGCAATTGGCCGCCTGCCGTCATGGCGAATACGGTTCCGCAGCCGTACGGGTTGGGGCAGCCGGAATTCCCGCCGTAGAGATCTCCGCCATAAATGGTGGTGCCAACGAGCATGCCATTGGTGGCCTGGGTCAGCGATCCATATCCGGGATTCGCGCCGTTCGTGCCGTTGAACGTTACTAGAGTCTTGAACGTTTGAGCTGAAGAAAAGTTGGGGTTAATAAAGCAGAGCGCTGCAATCGACGCGAGCCTGGCGAAGACGCGGATGTTTCCCATAGATCTCCGTTAGCGGAGAGTGACTTCTTGCGTGTGAAGTGGATGCTCCGGAACGGAGCAGAGGTTGTGGCGGAGCGTGTATACGTTTCATAAATTGTGGGCAGGATGCAATTCACCTGTGCAGAAAATTGCACAGTGGCGCCATGAAATTCCGTGCACTGCGGCTTCTCTGTATTGCATGAAACAAATGTTGCGTGATACGATTCGCGCCGACCGTTGATCCTTACTGTTGACTCGCCACTGGGTGAGCCGGCAGATACCTGAGAACTTCCCCCCAAAATAAATCCTGACTAGGAGGAATGACGATGCACTCACGCAAAATCATGGGGACGGTGCTCGTAGCCGCCACCTTGCTGTTACTCACCCCTTTTGCAACCGCAATTAATGCTTGCGATAGCTTTGGGCAAGACTGGCAAATCACACTTGGCGCGTTCGGAGGGACATTCCCTTCGACGCAAATCGTCAGTGGCTGCCGCGACTGCGACAATTCCCTGGGATGCGGCGGTTCCCTGCTACTGGATGGCGCGCTGGTCCGTGGGAGTGGCGGC
>Ga0335082_10000005_pt1 | contig 296904 bp, 249 predicted proteins | sample Lox_Sample_41_FD_206718 | JGI IMG/M metagenome (GOLD analysis project Ga0335082, IMG submission 206718) | Soil microbial communities from Loxahatchee National Wildlife Refuge, Florida, United States - Lox_Sample_4.1 | ecosystem: Environmental > Terrestrial > Soil > Wetlands | place: USA... | reverse complement strand
TCGATCAGCCAGGCCACAGTTGGGGAAAGGATGTTGGGTGCTGGCTTGCTCGGGCGTTTGTGCCGCCCTACTGGATAAAACGTGAAATCCCGGAAAATCGGCTCATGAAGGCTGAAAGATTTATTTCTCTCGATCCGAAATCAGCGCAAAGCGTTATGAATAGACCGGCTTCCGATCATTGACTTTCCAGCCCATCCGGGGTATTTTCTAACGCCACATCGGTCCCTTGGGGGAAGGGCTTGCCACCAACCTCGCCGGATGTTGTGGCGGAACTGCTCGTACGCTGGAATGCGGGAGACGTGTCCGCAAGAGACGCCCTGGTTCCATTCGTGTACGACGAATTGCGCCGTATCGCTCGCAAATGCCTTGCGGGCCAGGGGCGCGATCACACCCTGCAACCTACTGCATTGGTACATGAGGCGTATCTGCGCCTCGCTCGTCGCGATGCGGGGAACTATCGCGATCGAGTGCATTTTTTTGCACTTGCCGCGCAGGTCATGCGCCAGGTTCTCATCGACCACGCCCGGAAATCGGCATCGGCAAAACGCGGAGCGAATCCCATCACACTTTCGCTCGATGAGGCTCTGGACCGTCCCCATGAGGCTCCGAAGAAAACAGATCTCGACTTGATTGCACTAGACAGTGCGATGAATCAACTGGCGGAGCTTGATCCGCGGCAATGCAAGATTGTCGAATTACGTTTCTTCGGCGGGCTCTCCATCGAGGAAGCCGCCGAAATCGTCGAGATTTCCCCTGCCACCGCCAAACGCGAGTGGGCGACTGCGCGCGTGTGGTTGCACCGCACGATGAGCGAATCTTCAGCCGTATGAATTCCGAACGCTGGCAAAAAGTGAAGGATGTGCTGGCGGAGGCAATCGAAGCGGACCCCGCCGAGCGCGAGGCTTGCCTGGAGCGACGTTGTGCGGGCGATCCCTCACTTCGCCGGGAGGTTGAGATTTTGTTGGAGCACGAGAGTGCTGCCAACTCGCGATTCCTGAACAGAACCGCGTTGTCGGAAGTCAGTGCCTCTCTTCTGGAGGCTGAGGAAGGCCACGCACTCGGACGCCAGTTCGGAGCTTACAAAACGATCGAGCAGATCGGCGCCGGCGGCATGGGCGAGGTCTACCGGGCCTATCGCGCCGATGACGAATATCGGAAAGAAGTCGCGCTGAAAGTAGTCCAGGGCGGCCAAAACTCAGCATTCGTTATATCCCGATTCAAGAACGAACGGCAGATCCTTGCCACCCTGGAACATGCCAACATCGCGCGTCTGCTCGATGGAGGCACATCGGAAGACGGCACTCCTTATCTAGTGATGGAACTGGTAGAGGGTCAGCCCATTACCGAATATTGCGAAGCAAACCGGCTTTCGGTCCGGGACAGGCTGAGAATCTTCCTGCAAGTGTGCGCTGCGGTGCAGTATGCACACCAGCGGCTGATAATTCACCGCGACATCAAGCCGAGCAACATTCTTGTGACCCGCGATGGGACTCCAAAACTCCTGGATTTCGGCATCGCGAAGATTCTCGACACAGACATAGGATCGGGCAAGCCATATCAAACCGTGACGATGTTTCGGGCACTTACGCCTCAGTATGCCAGTCCAGAGCAGGTGAGAGGCGAGGCAATCACAACCGCAAGCGATGTCTATTCCCTTGGCGTGGTCTTGTATGAATTGTTGACCGGGAAAAGCCCGTACCAGCACGCAGAGAATTACCAAGACACCGCGCGCGCGGTATGCGACGTGGAACCACCCAAGCCGAGTACAGTTCATCGTCTGGGCGATAGTTCGTCACTCAATTCGAATTCCGGGTTCTTCGCTCGGACGCGCGAGTTCCTATCGGACGGCGCCGGAAGCGAGCTGAAGCGTGACTTGGACAACATTGTCCTGATGGCCCTTCGCAAAGAGCCACAGCGCCGCTACGTTTCCGTGGAGCAGTTTGCAGAAGATGTTCGAAGGTACCTTGCAAACTTACCGATCCTGGCGCGAAAGGATACGGCGAGTTACCGCGCTTCCAAGTTCGTCTTGCGCCACAAACCTGGCGTCACCGCTGCGACGGCAATCGTGCTCACCGTGGTTGCCGGTTTCATAATCATCGTTCGCGAGGCACGGATCGCGCAACAACGCTTCAACGATGTCCGTAGCCTGGCGAACTCGCTGATTTTCGACGTCCACGACTCGATCAGGGACCTTCCAGGTTCGACTCCGGCAAAGAAGATAATCGTGGATCGTGCTCTTCGATATCTAAATGGGCTCGCCCAGGAGTCGCGGGGCGATGTGGGACTGCAGCGGGAACTGGCATCAGCATACGAACGCCTCGGCTCCGTGCAAGGAGATTACCTCGAGAATAATCTTGGAGACGCGCAAGGCACGCTTGCGAGTTACCAAAAAGCGCTCGAAATCCGCAGACAGATCGATTCGGTTTCGAAAGATTGGAATGACCGCCTCGCACTAGCGGTAGGATATCGGCTCGTTGCTCATCAACTCTGGGCCAACGGCGATCCTCGTGGTGCGCGCGAGCCGATCCAACACGCGATCGCCATCTCGGAGCCTCTCAACGCCGCCCAACCTGGCATACGCAAGATTGTTGACGAAGTCGGTTTTGAGTACGAGGTATCCGGCAGAATTGGCTATCCCGGCGATCCCTCGGCTAAGCAAAAGGTTCTCGCCGATTACCGCCGCGCTATGGAGTTTGGCGAAATTGCCATCAAACTTGCGCCCGATGATCTACGGAATCTCCACAACTACGCTATGGGAGTGGGCGATATCGGCAACATGCTGGAAGCTTTCGACGCCCGCGATGCCCTCAAGTACTACCAGCGGGAGTTGGAGATCGACCTCCAGGTGACACAACACTCCAACGATCCTCGCTATTGGCGTAGCCTGGCCATCGATTACGGATCGATCGCCAGTGTTTACGACGACCTTGGCGACTATCCCAATGCGGTTGAGAACAATGAGAAAGACCTCGACATCTATCAAAATACTCTTGTAGCAAACGATCCCAACAACGCTCTCTTTCAGCAGGGGCTTGCGATCACCTACATGAACACTGCAGCTTCCAGCGCCAGAGCGGGGAACATTCCTTTGGCCCTCGATTACTCGAGCCGGGCTCTGGAAATGATGCGAAAGCTGGTTGCAAATGCTCCCGAAAAAGCGTTCCAGCGAGGCATCTATGCGGCGATGCTGGTCATACACGGCACAATACTGACGATTGCGAATCAGCCAGAAACCGCCATCGCCGAGATTCAGAGAGGCAGATCAATTTACGACTCCTTGTACAAAGCTGGCGCCGGAGAACGAATGAATGTGGCCTCTTCTGACGTGAAATTAGGAGAGGCTGCCTACAAGGCCGGTCACGATCAGGCAGCAGCGGAATACTTTCAGCAGGCACTGACCATCGCTGAGCCTCTCGTCCCGACGAATAATCTCGACGCGATCTATGTTGCCGCGGACGCCCATTCGGGACTCGGCGATCTCAACACGAGAAAAGCTCAGCAAGCGGGTCAGTCTGCTGCGTCACACCGTTTGAACTGGGCTGACGCACGATCGCAGTACGAACAGAGTTTGACAGCCTGGCAGCGCTTGGAGCATCCCAACCACACTGCGCCGAACAGCTTCCAGGTTGGCGATCCAACAATAGTCGCCAAGCGCCTGAGAGTGGCCGAGGCGGCTCTGTCGGCAGCGCGCTGACCTATCGGCCGCATCCGAAAGATTTTTTCTCGAAACTGCTTGACAGCATTTGTGAGTCGGCACTATATTTAACTCATCGGTTATTTAACCAAATGGTTTATTAATATGCAAGACCATCTCAGCTCTACATTCGCCGCACTCGCCGATCCCACGCGTCGCGCCATTCTCGCGCGCCTTGCGCTGGGAGAAACCTCGGTTACGGATCTTGCCAAGCCCTTTGAGATGTCGATGCCTGCAGTCTCAAAGCATCTCAAGGTATTGGCGCGCGCCGGTTTGATCTCGCGCGGCCGGGAAGCGCAGTGGCGTCCGTGCCGGCTGGACGCCGGACCGCTCAAAGACGCTGCCTCCTGGATCGAGGATTACCGCCGCTTCTGGTCCGATCACGTCGATGCTCTGGAACGTTACCTCGACCGCATTGATCCATCGCCATCAACGAAAACAATGACAAAGAAAAACCGCCGCGTCAGGAACCGCGAACGCAGCAAAGGAGAAGCACAATGAAAATCAAATTGACCAGCGTGTACGTCGACAACCAGGAGAACGCCCTGCGCTTCTATACCGAGGTGCTGGGCTTTACCAAGAAGGGCGATTTCAGTCAGGGCCCATATCGCTGGCTGACGGTAGCCTCAGCAGAGGATCCGAACGGCACGGAACTTCAGCTGGCGCTGAATAACAATCCGGCCGCAAAAGCGTATCAACAGGCAATCTTTCATCAGGGCCAGCCGGCGGCCAATTTCTTCACCGACGACGTCAAGAGCGACTACGAGAAGATTAAGGGACGCGGCGCCGAGTTCACCATGCCGCCGACTGACGTGACGGGTTCGACCATCGCGATGCTGAAAGATAGCTGCGGCAACCTTATTCAACTCACCCAGCTGAAACACTGGTAAAACGAAGTTCGGCTGGACGCGAAGGAGAAGACAATGACCGCTCGCGCGCAGTACACACCGGGTCCGGCCCACGGGGCGCAGATGCAGAAGCAAGAAGGGAAGAACTGGACACTCATTCTGGTGCGGGAGATGCGTCATTCGCCAGAAAAAGTCTGGGAAGCGCTCACGGACCCGGTGCATCTGCGCGAGTGGGCGCCGTTTGACGCCGATGCAAGCCTGGGAAGCGTTGGAAACAAAGTGAAGCTCACAACGGTAGGTGCACCCGAGCCGCACGTGACCGAAACAACGGTGACGCGAGCCGATGCCCCCAAGTCGCTCGAATACAAGTGGGGCGGAAATGATATGCGCTGGGAACTCGAAGCCCTTGCTGGGGGCACGCGCCTGACGCTATGGACCAGCATCAATCGTCACTTCATCGCAATGGGTGCTGCCGGATGGCACATCTGCTTCGATGTCTTGGATTATTTGCTCGCAGGTGAGCCAATCGGACGGATGGTCGGCCCCGAGGGCATGAAGTTCCCGGGCTTTCAACGACTACACGCTGACTACGCCAAACAGTTCGGGGTTGAGATGCCGAAGTGGGGACCGCCAGAGCCTCAAAGCTCATAAATGGATATGGGAACAGCCGTCTTGGGGTCCTGGCCGAAGCAATGCCGAAGGGTCGGGCGAAGCGCGACTCTTGACCGTACACATAGATATCAAGGAGCAACCATCATGCCTCAGTCAGCCAATACAGCTAACATCGTGAACCGAGGCCTCACTCGCACGATCTTCCGCTGGATTCACCTTATCTTCAGCATCCCGATCATCGGTTATATCTACAGTCCGTTTGACAAGATCGCGCAGTACGCCCCACTCACGCGTTATGTCTTCGTTCCGATCATGATCCTTTCGGGATTGTGGATGTGGAAAGGCCATGTCGTTCGACGACTGCTGTCAAAAAGGCCGCCTCCTGGCAGAGGATCATACGCGAACCCGTAATCCTCGATATAAATATGATGGGCCGAGTGGAAGCGGGATGCATCCGCGCGCGAGGAGGGATTTTGTCAGGCACCGAAGACCATGGAAAACGACGAAGGATAACCTTGCACATGGTGTCGAGTCTGGACGGGTTCATTGCGAGGAAGGACAACAGTGTCTCATGGCTGGAGGGCCCCGGGGGCGTCTACGAACGCGGCGCTTCGATTTCAGACGAAGAAGCTGCCGCCTTCCTAAAAACGATCGACTGTTATGTGCTCGGGTCCCGCACATATGAACACGCGCTTCAGCTGGGCTGGCCTTATGGTGATACTCCGGCCATCGTGATTTCCAACAGGAAATGGCCGCTCGCGAGCACAAGGAAGAGCGTCGAGTTCTATTCAGGCGATCTGAAAACATTGGTTGATACGAAACTCGCGCCACGATATCGAAACATTTGGCTGGTGGGCGGAGCTATGTTGTCGCAGCGATTTCTCGACCTCGGCCTCGTGGATGAGATCAAGCTGACGATCGCACCGGTCCTACTGGGCGGAGGACTCCGTCTGTTTGGGGATTCCGTGGCGGAGCAGAGATGGAATTTAAAGGACGTGGTCGCTTACAAGAATGGTTTTGTTGAATTGTCGTATTCCGCTACTGGAGCGTAAGGACTATGCCAAAGGCAACACTGTCACAGAAGCAACGCGAAGAAATCCTGAAGACCTTACAAACTCGCTTCGAGAAAAATATGAACCGCCACAAAGATCTTGCATGGGCAGAGGTGCGCGCCAAGGTCGAAGGAAACGCCGAAAAGCTATGGTCACTCCAGGAAATGGAAAGGACCGATGGCGAGCCCGACGTTGTAGGCCATGATAAGAAAACGGGTGAATACATTTTTTATGATTGCTCGGCGGAGAGTCCGAAGAGTCGCCGAAGTCTATGCTACGACCGCCAAGCACTCGACTCACGGAAAGAAAACAAGCCGAAATGCAGTGCGGTTGAAATGGCTACTGCCATGGGCATTGAGGTCCTGACAGAAGAACAGTATCGAGAGCTGCAGAAGCTTGGAGCGTTCGATACCAAAACCTCAAGCTGGGTAAAAACGCCTTCGCACATCAGAGAACTTGGAGGCGCCCTCTTTTGCGATCGCCGCTTCAACACCGTTTTCGTCTATCACAATGGCGCAGAGTCATACTATGCCGCCCGAGGCTTCCGCGGCTCGGTGAGGGTCTAGACTGGATTTCATCATGACTGAAAAAAATCCCAAGGTCGATGCCGTCTTGCGAAGGGCCACGAAGTGGCGCGAAGAGTTTGAAACGTTGCGAACAATCATTCTCGACTGTGGGCTAACGGAGGGATTGAAGTGGTATCAGCCTTGTTACACGCTTGATAAGAAGAACGTAGTTTTAATTCACGGATTCAAAGAATATTGTGCGCTCATGTTCTTCAAAGGCGCACTGTTGAAAGATCTCAAACACATTCTCGTCACACCTGGACAGCACCAGGCGGCACGCCAGATTCGCTTCACCGAAGCTCGCGAAATCGCCAAGATGAAACCCATCCTGAAGGCGTACATCCATGAAGCCATCGAAGTGGAAAAAGCTGGGCTGAAGGTAAAGCTCAAGAAGACAGCTGACTTCAAAATGCCCGAGGAATTTAAAAATAAGTTGGACGAACTTCCGGCATTGAAAACAGCCTTCAATGCACTGACACCGGGACGGCAGCGGGCATACATCTACCACTTTTCTCAACCCAAGCAATCCAAAACCCGCGAGGGAAGGGTGGAAAGATACATACCGCAAATCCTGAATGGCAAGGGACTCAACGACTAGAGGAATTCGGCTCTTCTGCACAACTCGCCCCGAATAAACTCCAAGTTCCATTCGTGTTTTCTTGTTGACTGGGATCAAGAGTAGTGTCAACATGCACGCCGTCCCCGTTTTAAGGTCCCGCTTCAACCGGCCCCGAAATAATCTATCTTCCCTTGAGTGGCGCTAACACCGCTGCTTTGGATCGCATTGGGGCGAGCCATTCAGAAGTCGTTGAAGTGAACGAGGAATCATCCACAATGCGAAAAAGGGGCCGAGCGGGGGCGATCAAAATTTAAAGGAGTACATGCCATGATCATTGATCGAGAATGGGTGAAAAAGAATCTTGGATTCGATCCAATTGTCACGCCCGCTCCCAAAGAGAGCTTTGCATTCGCGCCTGCAGCCAAAAAAGAGCCAAAGGCGGAAGATTTCCAGCGCGAGATCATCGATTTCGATTCCGAAGGCCCAGAAGGCAAGACATTTCTCACATTCAGCAAAGCTACCGGTCTCTCGCGCTTCACCGATATCAAGTGGCCATCGGGGCAGGCGCCCAAGACGGACTCCAAGGTGCGCAAAGGAACCGGTGGACGCTTGCCGCACGCCGATGTTCTGGTCGTTACCTGGACTGTGGATGAAGGACACGCGCTGAGCCGCGTTCTTACGCCCGGCAAAGATTCACGGAATGACTACCTGCCATACCGCCGGAACTTCGCGACAATCGCCAAGAAGATGCGGAAAGGTTGCCCTGCGCTCTTAGTGAACCGCCTGGGAACCTACTGGACCACGACCATTAGCGGCAAGAAAGTGGTGGTATTCAAATCGGACTCTCATATGTCGCAGGATGGTCCGCAGTTGCCCAACATCGACGTATGGCGGCAAATCATCGAGGATACAAATCCTAAACTAGTGATCACCACCGGCACTGCCGGCGGAATTGGCGCCGAGTTCGAAGTGGGCGATGTGATCGTGAGTCCCATTATTCGGTTCGATTGCACAGCGAAATTCAAGAACCAACCCTTCCACTCCCAGCATTTTTCCAGCAAGCCTGCCGACACCTCGCACTTCGCCACGGCCAAAACATTGTTTGCAGCGAACTCAGACCAACTTCCACCGGCGAATACGAGGCCTCCGCAGATCGTCACGGTTGCGCCGTCCGAGCTGACCTCGTCGGTTGTCACCACTGATCTCTTCGGCTTTGACACCTCCGACAACCATTTCAAGTTGCAAGGGCTGGGAGATGTTTCCGAGATGGGCGATGCGGTGTTGGGCCTGGTCAGCCAGCAAATGGGAACGAGTGCTCCACCGTACCTCGCGGTGCGGAACGTTTCCGATCCGCAGATCAAAGCGGAGGGCACGCTAAAGGACCAGGAGAGGATCGCAGCGCAAATCTACAAGGGCTTTGGCCGCTGGAGTTCCGTGTGCAGCGCCATCGTGTGCTGGGCACTCATCGTGGCCGTGTGAACCTGTTAAGGAGCGATAAAGAGCGGGAGGTGCTTTGTCTTCTACTTTCCGCTCTCCTTCTCCGCCGGTCGCGCTGGTGTTCCATCCGCCTTCACATAGTGTGCGTACCAGGCCAGGTAGCGTTCCATCCGATCCTTGAGATGCGTTGGCGTCTTGAAACCGTGATATTCACCGGGATAGACCACCAACTCCGTCTCCTTCCCAAGGCTCTTCAGCGACTGATACATCTGTTCGCCGCCGAGGATCGGGACATTCCAATCCACCTCTCCCCCCATGAACAACGTCGGCGTGGTGACATTCGCGACTTTCCAGTACATCGACACATGGTCCCATACATCGCGCTTCTCCCACGGACGTCCGAGTTCCGTCTCGTAGTCCAACACGTATTGATCATGCCCGTACATAGAATCGAACTTGGTCGCGCCTGCACCTGATATCGCGGCCTTGAAGCGCGTGGTCTGTGTGATGATGAAGTCCGTCGAAATTCCTCCGTACGACCAGCCCCCAACGCCTAACTTGTCAGGATCAGCCAGGCCTTGTGCGATCGCGTAATCCACCATCGCCATGTCGTCCTGGAAATCCTTGTTGCCCCAGTCCGCAAAAATCGCCTTGGCGTAATCCTGCCCGCGCCCGGTCGAGCCCCGCGGATTCGGATAGAGAACGACATATCCATTCGCAGCGAACAACTGCGCCAGATGCGTGAACTCCGCATAATACGACCAGACGGGACCGCCATGTGGCCGCAGGATCGCTGGATACTTCTTCCCCGCAACATAGCCGAGCGGCTTGTACAAATATCCGTGAACTGTTGTTCCGTCCTTGCTCTTGAAATTAACGTACTCGGGGACCGACAGCTTGAGCTGCGCCATCAATGCATCGTTCGTCTGCGTAATCCGCTTCGGCTCTCCGCCTTCGGCGCTCAACGTAAAAACTTCCACGGGACGTTCAGGTGCTGTGATTGTTGCGGTGACAGCTCCGTTCTTCGCCACGGTATAGGCGTAGAGCATCAACCGCCCGCCGACTACGCGCGTGACATCGCCGCCGCTCGCAGGCACTTTGCAGAGGTTCTGCGTACCATCGTCGTCTGCGATGAAGTAGATGAACTTCCCATCCGGAGAAAATCGCGGAGCACTCGCCATCCGGTCGAACTCTTTCGTCAGCACCTTCGCCCCGCCACCCATCGCTGGCGAAACCGCCACCTGCTTCGTCGAATACTCCAGCAGTTTCGGCTCGAGCTGTGTCACATATGTGACCCACTTGCCGTCCGGAGACCACGCCGGCTCTGCCTCCGCTCCAGGATTGGTGGTGATCTGCGTGAGGTGCACGCCTTTGTCCGTGTTGTCCGATGCGACGACAAAGATGTTGCTGTCGTAGTTACGGTCGGGATCGGGCATCGTTCGCTTGCTGGAAAACGCCAGCCACTTACCATCCGGAGACCACGCTGGTGCCTGATCATCGAAATCTCCGGAAGTCACTTGCGTCATCTTCTTGGTCGCGATGTCGAACACATATAAATGAGTGCGCCGGTGATCGAGGTAGCCAACCTCATCCACTTTGAACAAATATCGGTCGACGACGTAAGGCTTCGGCGTCTTGCTCTTCTTTGAATCAGTCTTAGAGTCACTCTTGTCTGCGCTGTCGCCGTCACCTTCGTCCTTCGATTTTTCCTTTGCCTCCTCTATCTCTTCCGGCTTCGGATCGCGCAACACCAGCACCATCTTCTTGCTGTCGGGAGACCATGCAAAATCGTCGACATCCTGTACTGTGTCGGTGAGCTTCTGCGCCTCACCGCCTTGCCGATTCAGCAGATACACCTGCGTCTTGCCCTCATTTCGGCCAGATAGAAACGCCAGATACTTTCCATCCGGACTCCATCGCGGATGCGTTGAGGTCTGATCTTCAACCGTCAGTGCAACTGGCTCTCCGCCAGCGAAAGGCAGCATGAAGATCTGCGTATGGCTCTTGTCCGTTTTTAGCGATTCGGTTTCCACCGTGTACGCCACCCAGGTCCCATCCGTGCTGATTTGCGGATCATCCACCGTTTTGATCTGGAACTCGTCGTCCACGGTGATCGCTCGTGGTGTGGCAGGCGCCTGTTGTGCACTCGCCAAAAGTGATGCAGCAACCCATGCCAACCCCAATCCAGACACAACGATCCGACGAAGCATCATTTGTTTGTCCCTGTTATTGAAACGATTTACTCGCGGAGTGTAACACAATGGCAAGACACGTCTGCTGGTGCCAGGTATCGAGAGAGTTCCATGTAACGTTGATCCAATCTGGCACGATTAACATTCAAATCCACCTGTTTTTGTTTCTCTCGAAACGCTCCAAACTGCACGCCCAGAGCCAGTTTCATCGGTTCCAACCCTTTGGGTCCGATTCCTCATCTTAGGGTCACTCCGCTTCAAGTCCCCACAATCTCTGGAGGTTGCTTCATGCGCAGTATCCGCGCCATCTTGCAAGTCTGTTGCGTGCTTCTAGTTCTGCTGGGAATGACTCCGGCGACCTTTGCAGCTCAATCGCCCCGCTACGTCTTTTATTTGGCCACCGGCAATACAATCACAACGTATAACGTTAACCCCGCAACTCTGGTTCCAACGCAAGTCGGCACACCGCTCACGATTTCTGGTGCCCCCTACATTGGAGCCATCACGTCGACTCCCGACGATCATTTCATCTACGTTCAGTGGACAGACGCAAATTACAACAACCATCTCTCGGTCTATGTTACCGATGCTTCCGGTGTCCCCCAGAGCACTGCGGTTCAAACCCTCCCTGCTTCGGGAACGCAGTTCATGATGCACCCCAGTGGAAAATTCGCTTACATCATGCAGATGACGTCTGGCTCTCAGGGAAATACCGAAACGCTATATCTGTTTCACGTCGATCAGAACACCGGAGTCCTCACAAAAGACCCTAAGATTCAGGCGACGTATGGCCCGGATTTCTTCTGGCAGGAGTCGTTGGTCACCTTCAACAAAGCGGGAACCCGCCTCTTTGACGATTGGAGCGTCAGCTTCGATCACGAGAACAACTACAACTACAGCATGCACCCTGTAAACACTACAACAGGTCAGTTGAGTCCCGACGTGGGGACGATTTACGCACCAAGTAATTTCGATGGCCTGGATGTTCAGTACTTCACCGAGAATCTCATTCTGAACCTGCACAATGACGATCTGGGCATGCCCTCGGTCTTGAATGTGTATCCACTCGTGAAGAACCCGCAGCAGCCACTCTTCGTGTGTACCCAGTCCATGCTGAACGCATGCGGCACGGCATTCAACTTCTGGGTCAGCATCGATCAGAACTATGTATTCCTGCCGGAAACCACTGACATTGCGATCGGGAAGATTGATACTGCAAACAAACAGATCGTGCAGACCGGTTCCATTCCCGGCAACGTGTATTTGTATTTCAGTCCGGAAGACAAGGGCATCTACGCCGTTGATAGTTCAAGTGGTATGGTGCAGGTGTATCGGTTCGATTCGAGTAATGGAACCGTGACGCCCGGCGGAACGGCGACATTCAACGACGCCAACGGATATCTACTCTATCCTGCAGTTCGCCAGTAGAACGCTGAGATTGTGCGAGAGAGCCATTCCGTGTTTCTTGTCGGGGAATGGCGCTGGTCGCCAGATTCGAACGACTAATCTACCGCCCGCCAGGAGCGGACCACGGGTCCGCTCCAGCTCTTCTTCTCACACTGAATTGCAGAAGTGTCGAGTCGGAAAGGAAACGAACTCATCCGCAAATGCGTGCCGAAGGCAAATCACATGGACGCCAATCAGCTAAACGGCTCTGGATCGAATTACGGTGAACCGTTCCTTAAGCTTCAGGAAGGGTTTCTCAAGGAACTTGTACGAGAGAATTGCCGTCACGATTGTGAGGACTAACTCTACAGGCATGCTGAGCAGGGCACGAATCGCCACTTGGATCGTGCCATGCGGAGTCGAGAGAAGACGGGTGAGGACCTCAGTCGTCAGCTCAAGCCAGAGAAAGTGGAACACATACAACCCGTAGGAGATTTTTCCGAGGTAGATCAGAAATCTTGGAATAAACCGGCCGGGTAGCCCCAGAAAGGCCGTGAGCAGTACCACGCAACCAATGCCTACTGCCTGATATCCGATCAGACGTGCTGTCGGTCCGGAGTGAGCTGTTGTCCATCGGACATGGAGCCATCCCTCCGCCGTCATCCACAGGCTGGCGCCTACGATCATCATCCCGAGCCGCGTTGGGAGCGACCACGAAGGGATGCGGCCCCGCAGGAGCAAAGCGGCCAGCGCCCCAAGAGCGAAGAATTCGAACTGTACGAAAGAGCTGTACCAGCATGCTTCACTCGCCCTGTTGCCCAAATGCCCCAGGAAGTACACTGCAGACCAAGAAACAGGCACGAGAAACACGGACATCGCCAGGATGGCACGTCTTCCTCCCCATCTCGCCATCCAGGGCCATGTCAGGTAGAACTGTTCTTCGATCGAGATGCTCCACAGAGGCGCTATCGGGTTCGTTGTCATGCCAAACGACGCGACATACCAGTTGCCCGCAAGCGCCATGAATGCCAGAAATCGCGGCGCTCCCACGCGCCATTCGACAGCAAATTGTCCAAGGATGTATCCGAACAACAAAAAGGAGAAATACAGAGGCCATATCCTGAGTATTCGGCGGATGTAAAATGCCTTCACATCGACCTTGCCACTGCTGTGGGACTCTCGCATCAGCAGCTCAGTGATCAGAAACGAGCTGAGTACGAAAAAAAGGCACACGCCAAAGCTGCCGGAAGCCTTGAAATTGGCAAATGTCCAAGCGGCCCATCGCTCCCAGCCGCTGTGGTTCACGAATTCAACGCCCGGAAGTGCGTGACACAGAAACACTCCCAGGAACGCGAAAAAACGCAAGACGTCCAGCTCTGGCCGGTAGTATGAGCGCTCGGCAGAGATGCTCCCGGTGCGTTCTGGAGTCGATGCGTTCTTTGCTTGCCCTGCAGTAACGGCCAGGGTTTCTTGAGCGGGGATCGCTGGATAGTCCGAAACTGGTTTGGTCGCCACGGAAGGGGACATTCTATGTTCCGAAAGTACATGGCGCAACCGATGAAATGGGCAGTGGCTGAGATCCGAATTTAGCCACCGACGGCTCCGCGTTACGACGCCGGTTGCTGGCCGCGAGTAAGCAAAACGCGAGGTCAATCTCGCGATGCAGGACCTGCTGGAACGACAGGGCGGGGACCAAGTAGCTACTAGCCGCGGCCCTTTTTCTTAATTTCGATATTCAGGCGGCGAATTTTCTGATTCAGGGTAGAAAGCGGCACGTGGAAGCGCTCTGCAGTTTCCGTCTGATTCCAGTTGCAGCGCTCGAGCATGTCGGTGATGACGCGGCGCTCAACGTCTTCGACGATTTCGAATAGCGAAGCGTCCGATGGCGCGTCGTGGAGCGACAAGGACGATCCTCGCCCTAACAAGGAATCCGGTAACAGATCGATATGGATTTCCGGACCCGATGACAGTACGACGGCGCGTTCGATCACATTTTCCAGCTCGCGGACATTTCCCGGCCACGAGTAGGCCATCAGCGGGCGCAAGGCTTCAGGAGTGATGCGCGGCGTCGTACGCGCATTTTCCTCGGCGTATTTCTTCAGAAAGAAATCCACGAGCAGAGGGATATCTTCTTTGCGCTGGCGCAACGGAGGCAGTTCGATCGTGATGACATTCAGGCGGTAGAAAAGATCTTCACGGAAACGGCCCTCGCGGACCATCTGCCGCAGGTCGATATTGGTTGCGGCGATGATGCGAACATCCACTTGAATTTCCTGGATGCCACCCAGGTGCATGAAGCGCCGGTCTTGAAGAACGCGCAGAATCTTTGCTTGCGTTTCAAGGCCCATGGTGGCGATTTCGTCCAGGAATAGAGTGCCCTTGTCTGCCACTTCGAAAAGGCCCTTCTTCGAGGCAATCGCGCTGGTGAATGCACCCTTCACGTGTCCGAATAAGGTCGACTCGAGCAGGTCTGCGGGCATCGAGCCGGTATTCACGGGAACGAAGGGCTTATCGCGCCGGGGCGAATTGAGGTGAATCGACTTCGCGATGATTTCTTTGCCTGTCCCACTTTCGCCTTGCAGGAGCACTGTGGAACGGCTGTTGGCGACCTGTCCGACAAGGTCAAAGATCTTCAACATGGGCTCGCTCTTGCCCACGATGTTTTCGAAGTTGTAGCGCTGCTTGAGGGCGCGCTTGAGTTGTACGTTCTCTTCTTCCGCTTTGCGCCAGCCAACCGCCGCGCGGACGTCGGCGAGAAGTTTCTCGTTGTCCCAAGGCTTCTGAACGAAATTTGTCGCGCCCGACTGCATCGCGCGCACAGCGTTCTCCACTGTGCCGTACGCGGTGATCATAATGATAGGAAGCTGCGGGTCATGCGCACGAATCTCTGCGAGAATTTCCATCCCGTTGCGGCCGGGAAGAGTTAGATCGAGCAGAACCAGATCAAATGGACGGTCCGCCATAGCGGCAAGACCGTCTTCGCCGCTGCCTGCGGCCTCCACTTCGAAACCTTCCAGTTCCAGCAGCGTCTGCAGCGATTCGCGGATCTCCGCCTCGTCGTCAACAATCAGCACCGCTCCGGCAGGCGACGAACCACCGCTGGCTACTCCTCGCGAGATGACTGCTGCTTCAGACATGCACTGCCTTCCTGCTTAGTGGAAAATCGAGGGCGAAAGTTGTGCCCACTCCGGGTTCGCTATCAACGCGAATCTTGCCCGCATGCTCCTGGATGATGCCGTAGGTCACCGACAAGCCCAATCCAGTGCCGCGGTTCTGGCCCTCTTTGGGGGCTGCCTTGGTGGTGAAGAACGGATCATAGATGCGCTGAATATTCTCAGGAGCGATGCCCGATCCCGTATCGCTCACCCGCACGCTGACGAGTTCTCCATTGCTCGTGGCTACACGCAACTGGCCGCCGCCGACCATCGCATCCTTGGCGTTCAAGAAAAGGTTCAAGAAGACCTGCTGCAGACGCCCGGGATTGCCTTCGATCGGAGAAATGCCCGGCGTCAGATCTGAAATCACTTTTACCTTCGCTGTCTTGAACTGGTGCTCCAACAGCGCCAGGGTATCGGTGATGACTTTGTTGATGTCGATGTTGGTGAACTCCGTGCCGCTCGTCCGCGAAAAATTCAACAGGTTATTTACTATTTCTGATGCACGGAACGTCTGCCGGGTGATCTTGTCGAGCAGACCGGATTTTTGCGGATCTTCCTGCAGTTGCTTGGCGAGCATCTGCGTGTACGAAGAGATCACGGCAAGCGGAGTATTCACTTCGTGCGCTACGCCAGCTGCCAAAAGCCCAATCGACGTCAGCTTGTCGGCTTGGGAAAGCTGGTTCTCGAGTTCCACGCGTTCGGTGATGTCGTCCATGATCACGAGACGTCCTACAACCTGGAACTTTCGAGTGACCAGCGGGGCAATGGCGACGTTAACGGTGCGGGTTTCGCCCGCAGGTGTTGCCAGCCGGAATTTGTACAAATTGTTGATGCCGGGATTCTGCCGGACTCGATAGAACTCTTCGACAAATTCAGCGGGGAAGATGCCGCCCAGCGTTTGCGTCAGGACCTGCCAGCGGGGAAGCGCGTACATCACTTCCATTTGCGCGTTCCAGCTCTCGATGCGATCTTCCATATCGAGCGCCATGACGCCGACGTTGATCGACTCGACAATGTTCTCGTTGAAGTCTTTCAGGCGTTCGTATTCCGCAACTTTCTGCTGCAGCGATGCGTAGAGGCGGCCGTTCTGGATGGCGATTCCGAGATAGCCGCCGAGTGTCTCGAGTAACTCAACATCTTCGCTGGAGAGGTAGTCGCCCTTGTTGGTTTTTCCCAGGCCGAGGACGGCGACGGTCTTCTGTTGTGACCGGCACGGGATGTAGTAGTTGAGGTCGAGCTTAGCGATGGAATCCTGTCCGCCAGCCGTTTCGCGCGGAACCTGATGCGTATTCTCGAAGAACATGTGCCCCGCGGGCTCCGGACGAGGTGCGTTCAGGAACGCAAGATCCAGCTTACCTACCGGATTCAGGCCGGTGGATTTCGACAGCATGAATTGTTCCGATTCCTCGCCGGCGCGCAGGAAGATCGCGACTCGATCCACTGCCAACGTGCGGGACAAGCGGTCGAGCACCGACGAGAGCAGCGCATTCAAGTCTGTTTCTGTGCTGAGCTCACGGCCGAATTCGATCAGCGTGCGCCGGTAGTCATACACGGTGCGATAGAACAGATGATCAACTCGATCCTGAATCCAGTTGCGCACCGGATCGAACAGCAAAGCCGTTACGACGACGGCAAGGATCCAACCGACGGGGCCCGTACTTGGTTGCCTCGAATGCACCATCGTGGCGACGCCCGCCACCAGGGCGAAATAGGTTCCAACCACTGCCGCAGCTGCGAGCGCATAAACGACGCCGCGCTTGAAGATCAGGTCAACGTCCATCAAACGGTAACGGAAGATGGCGTACCCGAACGTGAGTGGGAGCAGCCCGAGCGAGAGCACCGAGAGCTTCATGCCGACACCTGGCATGGCGCCCATCAGGTAGGGAATGACGTAGAACAACGTGTAGGGAACTACTGCCAGGATCGTTCCACGTGTGACCCATTTCAACTGCTGCCGCAAGATCGTCGTGCTGGCCAAGCGGTAGCTGTAAGAAAGGACGCCGGCTGCGACCACGAAGAGGATCGCACCATAGGCGATTTCCTGACGGTCCATGTCCCAGCGCAAATTGCCGCTGGCCTGAGCAAGGCGCAGCGCGATCACGTGACGGACAAGTAGTATCGCGCCCGGGATATAAGCCAATGTCAGCAGCCACGGACGCTGTCGGACAGCTTGCCGCTTTTCAGGGAACGTGAGAACGAAATGTAGGAACAACGCCGGTTGCACGATCCACGCGACGACATTGCACCAGTAGATGGTCCAATCAAAGTCGTTCAGCTTGCCGGTGTACTTGAACGAGTACGCGACGAACGAGATCAGACAGAAGATGTAGAAGTGCGTCGAACCGACAGCCGTCCACCGGCGCAAAAGCACGTACAGGCCGATGCCTAGATAAATGAGAGCAATCAGCCGCAGCCAGTTGTTGAGAGAGCGATCGGCAGGGACGAGCAGAACTTTCGAATCGAGCGATACCGAGTCGCGCAGCAGCGTGTAGGAAGCTTTGCGCCACACTCCGGTGGAGTAAAGCTGCCGCTCCAGTCCAGAAGTGTTCTTGATGTCCTGCCCGTTTACAGAAACAAGTTCATCATTAACTTTAATTCCAGCTTGGGCGCCTTGTCCGTGGCTATCGACGCGATCGGCAACTAGATGCCCAGCTCGTTCTACCCACCAGACGCCATCGTCGGGAAAAATCGACTGGGCTTCTTTTTCAAAATTGAAGCCCGCAAACACGACCGCCGCCACCGTTAGCAGGAACAGTAGAACGGCTACAAAGCGAGCTTGGCTTTCGCGATTCATGGGCTTGCGCGCCGCCCCCGAGCCCCCGAGGGGCGGTGGCGGGGTGGAGAGACGCTCCCCTCGGTCTTCAATGAGCAACTTCGCTGCCACCTATGCGCTCCTGGAGTGCGATCTAAGTCCCGACGGGAAAAGCACTTCCAAAATTATAGATGCGTTTTCGAACGGCCACTATGCTTTTTCGGATGTTCCTGTGGGATTTTGTATCCAACTTCCCTGTGGAATTCCCATAATTTAGACAGACACCGCTAATTTGTTGGATGCAATTCCGGCTTCGAGTATGGCTTTAAGGATTCCGCCGAGGCTGTGAATGTGGCTTTTGGGATAGGCATGGTGGGGTGGTTTATCCCGCTTTTCGGTCGTCGCGCTTCGAAATTTCTAGGGGCTCATCTTCCCATTCAAAAGACAGCGCTCGAGCGGTGGTTTCGATCGGCTCAACCGGGGGAATTTCCTCGGGAACCGAGGCTCCCAATTCCGCAAACTTGCGCGCCGAAACCAGTACCCGGCTTTCCATGGATCCGACTGCCTGATTGTAGGCTTCCACGGCCCTGTCGAGATTTGTGCCGACTGCCGTAATGTGGGTCGCGAGTTTGCGCAGGCGCTCGTGGAGTTCTTTTCCAAGCGCACTGATTTCGTGTGCGTTGCGAGCCAGCTTTTCCTGGTTCCATCCATAGTTAATCGCTTTCAGAAGCGCGATTAAAGTGGTTGGAGAAGCGGGGATTACCTTGTTCAGCACCCCATGCTCGATGAGCCCGGTATCCTGCTCGAGTGCAGCGCTGAAGAAGGTCTCTCCTGGCAGAAACATCACGACAAATTCCGGCGTGGATTCGAATTGTTCCCAGTATTTCTTGCCCGCGAGAGTATTGATGTGGTCGCGCACCTGCCGCGCATGTGAAGCGAGGCAGGTGCGGCGCGTTTCTTCATCCGTGGTTTCGAATGCGTCTAGAAATGCCTGCAGCGGAGTTTTTGCGTCTACCACCACTTGCTTTCCGCCGGGCAACTTCACGACCAGATCGGGACGAAATCGCCCAGTCTCGCTCGTGATCGTCTCCTGCTCCGCGAAGTCGCAGTAAGAAAGCATTCCGGCGATCTCGACCACACGGCGCAATTGAATTTCTCCCCAGCGCCCGCGAACGTTGGGCGTACGCAAGGCGCGCACGAGATTGCCCGTTTGCGACTGCAGCTCTTTCTGAGTGCCGATCAGCGATTCAACTTGTTGGCGCAAGCCCCCGTAGGCGTCGATGCGCTCTTTTTCCATCTGCTGAATCTGGGCGTCGACTTTGTTAAGGGATTCATGGACGGGCGCGACCAGATCTGCGACGGCCTTCTGCCGTGCGTCGAGATCTCCCTGCGCCTGAACCTGGAATCGTTTCAGCGTCTCCTGCGCGACCTGTAAGAAAGAGGTGCTGTTGCTCTTCAGGGCGTCGGATGCCAGCGCCTTGAAGGCGTTCTGCAGATCCTCGGTCGCCCGCTCCGTAGATTTTGTAAGCAATTCCAGCTTTTCGTTGCTGGCCTTTCGTTCCAATTCAAGAGCAGATTCCAATCGTGCCCGAGCCTGCAGCAACGTCCGCTGATCCTCTGAAACCCGCGCCAGATCGGCCTTTGCGCCCGCTAATTCCTTCTCTCGCAACGACAATTGCGCTTCCAGCCGGGCGGTTCGCGAGCGCAGCGCCAGCCAAGCAAGAAGGCTGCCAAACAACAGGCCAATGCCCACACTGATCCCTAGTTCCATAGACGCAGGTAACTACTTTCCTGGAAATCCAACCCATAGCCTAGCACCTGCAACAGAGTTTGAGCCGATATGTATTCAGGCGAGTGCCGCCTGAGGCAAATGGGTTCTCAGAGATCTTGGTAGGCCAAACTGCATGCATAGCACCCCCAGACTATTGCTTGCTTTTGTGCTTGGAACCGGAGTCATTACCGTTCACCCGGCCATTCGTCTCATGGCCGCGGCGGACCCCGGAACCGGCAGCGCGGCGGAGCCCCAGGCGACGCTCAAAACGGCGGCGGCCAAAGCTCCCGACATCCCTTTCATCGAATCCGAAACACAGGCTGAGCAGGATCTTCTTCAATTAGCGAACCAGTCGCGGCAGCAGGTTGGCGCTGGCCCGCTAAGGCTAGATTCCGGCCTCTCACAGGCAGCCCGAGTTCATGCGTTGGCGATGCTTGAGGCCAAGCACTTGTCGCATCAGTTCTCAGGCGAACCAGCGCTTCCCGAACGGCTTGGCAAGATGACGAATCTCCAGCTTGATCAAGAGGGAGAAAACGTTGCGCTCGACTACACCGCTGCGGACGGTCATGCGCACCTCATGCTTTCTCCTCCCCATCGTGCGAACTTGCTCAACCCGGCCTATAACGTGGTCGGGTTGGGCGTGTTGCGGAGCGGAGACCGCCTGTACATCGTTCAGGACTTCGGCCATGCCCTGCCCAGCTATTCCGCGACAGAAGTAAAAGACCAGGTGGCCGCGGCGATTGCGGACACGCGTCATCGCTCTGGTATGCGCAAGCTGCCGCGTCACGACTTTGCCGACGCCGATCAGTATGCCTGCTCGATGGCCCATGCGGATCAACTCGGCACACCGCAGGTCAAAAATCTCGCCAAGCAATTTACCGTCCTTACCTACACGAGCCTGCGTCCCGCTGAACTGCCCGACGGAACGATTCACGCCATCAACAGCCGTTACCTGCGGAGCTTTTCTGTCGGTGCTTGCTACGCCCGCACCAGCAGCTATCCCACGGGCGTGTATTGGATCGTGCTGACGCTCGACTAGCTCAGCGTTCTTAGCGGCGGTTCTCAGCGAACTCAGCGGTTAAAAATGTAATCTCTCAACCGCCGAGGATTCCGCAGCCTTCGCCTCTACCGTCAATTTCCACCTTCGCGCGCTTTATAATAGAAAGATTCTCTGATCGCAGAATTCGGTTCTGTAGGTCTGTAGCGTGGTTGACGCATAGTTTGATCGAGGACAGAAAGTGTCCTAAACGCCCGATACGCTTATTCGCGGCTCGGGAGATTGCAAGCGAAGGCTGAAGGCTGAGAGCCGTTCTTTCATGGATTTCAAACTAGTTTCCAATTACAAGCCGCAAGGTGATCAGGCCTCCGCCATTCAGGCGCTGACGAAAGGCATCTTCGATCGCGAGCAGCACCAGGTTCTGCTTGGCGTGACCGGCTCAGGCAAGACCTTCACCATGGCTAAGGTGATCGAGGCGATCAACCGCCCGACCCTTGTCATGGCGCACAACAAGACGCTCGCTGCCCAGCTCTATCACGAGTTCAAGAGCTTCTTCCCGCACAACGCCGTCGAATATTTCGTCTCGTATTACGACTACTACCAACCCGAGGCTTACGTTCCCGCGGCCGATCTTTACATCGAAAAGGAAGCCACGATCAATGATGAACTCGACAAGCTGCGACTCTCGGCGACGCGGTCACTCTTTGAGCGGCGCGACGCACTGATTGTGGCTTCAGTGAGCTGCATTTACGGCTTGGGCTCACCCGAAGCGTATTACGGCATGATGCTGTTCGTCGAAAAAGGGCAGAAGCTCAAGCGGGAAGACATCACGCGCAAGCTGGTCGATATCCTTTACGAGCGCACCAACGGCGACTTCCGCCGTGGCACATTCCGCGTGCGTGGCGACGTGATCGAAGTTTTCCCCACCTATGACGACATGGCTTACCGGATCGAGATGTGGGGCGACCAGATAGAGGCGCTCTCGCAGATCGATCCGCTGTTCGGCACGGTAAAGCAAAAGTACATGCGGCTGCCGATCTATCCGAAGACGCACTATGTGATGAAGGATGAAACTCGCGCCGCGGCTGTGGACTCGATCAAGAAAGAGCTGGCATGGTGGGAAGTCGAGCTCGAGAAGCAGGGAAGACTGGTGGAATCGCAGCGTATCCATCAGCGCACCATGTTTGATCTCGAGATGATCAAGGCCATGGGCTACTGCCATGGAATCGAGAACTACTCCCGCCATTTCACCGGGAGACTGCCGGGCGAGCCGCCGCCAACGTTGCTGGATTATTTCCCGCGAGATTTTTTGATGTTCATCGACGAGTCGCACCAGACCGTTCCCCAGTTGCGGGGCATGTATGCCGGCGATCGTTCGCGGAAGGAAGTGCTCGTTGAGTACGGATTTCGCATGCCATCGGCGCTCGACAACCGCCCGCTGACGTTCGAAGAGTTTGAGCATCGGACGAATCAATTGGTGTATGTGTCGGCCACCCCCGGACCTTATGAGCTGACGAAGTCCGCCGGCGTCGTGGTGGAGCAGATCATCCGGCCCACAGGTTTGATCGATCCGCCCGTCGAGGTGCGTCCGGTGAAAGGACAGATCGACGACCTGCTGCATGAAATCCGCGCCCGAGTGGATCTTGGAGAACGAGTGCTGGTGACGACTCTGACGAAGCGCATGGCCGAAGACTTGGCCGAGTATTACGCCGAAGTGGGCGTGAAGTGCCGCTACATGCATTCCGAGATCGAGACGCTGGAGCGCGTGAAGATTCTGCGCGATCTGCGCAAGGGCGAGTTCGATGTGCTGATCGGAATCAACTTGCTTCGTGAAGGACTCGATCTCCCGGAAGTCTCGCTGGTTGCAATTCTCGACGCAGACAAAGAAGGATTTCTGCGCTCCAGCGGATCGCTCATTCAGACGATTGGCCGCTGCGCGCGCCATCTGAACGGCCGAGCGATTCTCTACGCCGACCGCCAAACCGATTCGATGAAGCGGGCCATGGACGAAACCTCGCGCCGTCGTGCCATTCAGACGGCTTATAACGAAGAACACGGAATCACGCCGGAGTCGATCGTGCGTCCGCTCGATATGACCCTGGCAGCCATCGTTGCAGCCGATTACGCCGACCTGACGGCCGGCGAATCAGAAGGCATACCGGAGTTCAAGTCGCAGGAAGAAGTGGACGACTACATCGCGAAGCTGGAGAGTGACATGCGGGAAGCCGCGAAGAGGTTTGAGTTTGAGAAGGCGGCGAAGCTAAGGGACACGATCAAGGAGTTGAGAACGAAGGAGTTTTTGTTCGCGTGAACGGCTGCAGGAATCATTTGCAACCAGATCCACAACGAAGGTTGAAGCTTGCGGTGTATTGTGCCGATCGTAAGAATTGAATGGTGAAAATAACCGAGATCGCAAGAACGTGTTTCGCTTGTCCATCGCAGTGGGAAGGCAAAGCCGAATCCGGTTATGTTTACATCAGATTCCGACATGGACACCTAGACGTCAGGTTTGGTTCGACGGTCGAGGATGCAGTAGCTGGGAAAACGATATTTGAGTGGCACGATGACGACGAGTCGAACGGGCTTATGGAGTACGACGAACTAAGGCGAATCACTGCAGGAGTGCTCGTTCTGCCCGACGGTGAAATCGACAAAGCATTCGAAAGTTAAGCACTGCCTTGTCTGCAAGCAAAGGCCGCGATTTTTCGTTTCGAAAAGATTCTCCGCGCGTTTTGTCCGGAGCCGATGCGCTTATCCCACAGCCTCATTTTCAGATGTTGAAAAGTTTATCGTCCGTACGCCGCGCTCGCCGCCATCGGCTTGCGGTGCATGGTGTAGCCGTCGTGGGTTTCCTGGCGGAAATTCAGGTTAGGAGCACAGAGTTTTTCGGTCTGGCTTAAGAAGAGATATCCACCGGGCTCGAGATACAGGTGCAGACGTTCCATCAGTGCGACGCGCTGCGCACGTGAGAGCTGTGGCAGAACGTCCATACAGAAAATGCAATCGAAGCGTCCGATATAAACCGGCCGAGTCAGGTTCATCGTGTTGAACGTGACTAGGCTGCGCATGCGGGGCTTAACCAGAAGATGCGCGTTGCCATTCCCGTTCCCGTTGCCATTGTTGTTGGAAGATCCGTTGGAACTGCCTTCTGCTGCGCCGTTTCCGTTCGTGGTGCCAATCTTCGAGAAGCAAGCCCGAATCATCGCGGGTGGCAACCCAGCCAGAGCCGATTGCGGATACAATCCGCGCTCAGCCGTCTGCACCGCCGACGGCAACAGATCACTGCCAACGATGTGGATCGACCATTCCTTGGTGTGGCTATTCGACGGCTCAACAATCCCGGCATTGCGGGGGGCTGACTTTACGTCCTTGCTGCCGTTTCCGTTCGAGGTGCTAGTGTTGGGCATGGCTTCGCACAGAGCCATGGCAATGGAATAAGGTTCTTCGCCCGTTCCACAGCCGGCGCTCCAGATGCGAACTGTACAGGCGCCGTCATCTGCCTTTCGAGAATAGAGTTGCGGCAGAACGTACTGAGCCAGAGCGTTCATCGCTCCAGGATGACGGAAAAAGCCGGTCTTAACGTTCATCACACCATCAAGGAAATCTGCGAGAGTTGCCGGATCGAGATCAGGCGCGCGCAAACGGTCGAGCAGGGCAGCAGGCGACTCGAGTTCGTGCTTCTCCAGATATTCGGCCACATGCGCGGCCAGCGCGCTGTTGGGACAATCCAGGAGAACGCCCGACTGCCGCTCCACAATGAGCCGCAGCTCCGACAACTCGTGTTCCAGGATGGTGACGCCCGTCATCAGTCGATGCATACAATCCTTCCCCGCAGGGCAAGCAAATTTCGCACCAGGCTCTGTGGCTGGCACCGTTCATGGGGGGTTGAAATTCTCATCTGCATAGCTTCAGTTTCCGGCGCCGGCAGCCGCGTAGGACTTGTACGCATCCTGTCCCGCCTGCTGGGCAACTACGTTCATCTCTTTTTCCAGCGATGAAAAGCGCTGCATGATTTCGTGAATGCGCAACGTCATATTGCGGATGGTCTCAATCTGCGCCCGCGTTTGCGCCGAAAGGCTGCCCGGTTCTAGCAGCAGCAGATCGGAATTCCCCAACACCGACGTCAGCGCATTGTTCATGTTGTGGCGCATCTCGAGCATGTAACGGCCGAGAGTGGCTTGACGTTCGAGCATTGCGCAGGAAAGCTCTGCTGCGCGCGCGCGGGACTCAGCCCGCGAGCGGTGAACGGCCTCGGCTGCCGCCAGCACCAGAGTCTCGAGCCAATGCTCGCTCGGACGCAAAATTGAAATCCTCGGCCAGCGGTCGCGCACAAGCTGCGCAGTCGCAGAATCCTGACAAACGCAGAATACCGGCTGACCGGCGGAATGCAGTGGCTCGAGCACCACCGACAGCAGGTCGCGACGCAGCTGCCCGACAATGGCTACGTCGAAGACATCGACGGCGAAGCGCGGCCACAATTCGCCGCTGAGCAGCGTAAACGTCGGAACGTTGCGCTCCATCTGCCAGCGCGCCGTGACCCGCCGCGAGAAATCTGCTTCGTCGGAGATGATCAGTACTGTGGGTGTCTCCACCGCAAATTCCTTTTCTCTTCCGTCGGGCGAATCGCCCGGGACTCACCAATCAGGTCTACTTCTTGTTCGCATCCCATTCCGGCCCGCCGGATACTTCAAACTCAGGCGCTTCGGATGGAGCAGGTTTGCTCACAGGTTTCGCCCCCGGAGCTGCCGCGGGCTTGAAACCCGGCTTCCCAGCGTTGGCTGCCGCTGCAGCCTTCGCCGCCGGAGCTGGTTTGCCCGGCACCGGTTTTGCCGGAGCGCTCGCTGCCGTTGCGGGCTTTGCCGGAGCCGCTGGTTTCGCTGCAAGCTTCCCACCCGCTGCGGGTTTGCCTTTCGCGTCGTCCGCCGCTTTGCCGCGTCCGAGCGCGTGTTCTACCGAAGCGCGCAGATCCACGAGCATGCGCAAAGGCGATCCCGACGAGTATTCCGCCTGGAACATCACCTTCCACGACTGGCAGATCATGCGCAGCCGGATGATTGGCTCCTGCGCGGAGAATTGCGCGCGACGACAGTCAATCGTGGTCACGCCTTTGTCTTCCAGTTCGGTCAGTCCATCGAGGATCAGGTTCAGATCGCCCAGCATCAGGCGAAAGAATGCCCGCCGCATCAGATACCCAAAGCGCGTGAATGCCGTCAGTGCAACGGGCAGATAAAACAGGTCTCCCGCCAACCCCTTGGCTTTGCGGCCCTGTTCGAGGACGCCGCCGTGCAGCAACTCGTTGAGCGATTTGCATTTGCGAGCTGAGTCCAGCACGCGGTCCAGTGCGTTCAGCCAGACCGGAGCCTTCAATTCGACTTGTCCGAGCACAGACTCCATCTGTTGGGCGACGAATGCAAGATCAACCTGGGCATCATCCAATCCGGCCGGGGCGATCTGGCTGAAGTACTGCACGAGCAGGAAGTCGATTTTGTCGCGGGTGGCATCGTCCTTATTCTGCTTGGCCAGGTAGTGCTGCAGAAGAGTGGTCAGGCCTTCCAGATTTACCAGCGAACTGGTCTGAAGGAATTGGCGCAGTTGATGCACCTGGATCGAATTGTCCATGTGCTCGATCCATTGGTTCGCTTGCTCAACCGTCTCTTTGCCGGGGGTGTCAACCATTGCCTCCAGTTCGGGATGAGACTTGACGTCGATGGCGAACTCGCGCGCCAGTTCGAAATAAACGGGATAAAGCTTGCGTGCGAAACTCCATTGGGTTGCGAGATCTTGCACAGGTGTGGAAGGAGTCATGATTTCACGATCCAGTTGGGCACATCGCGCCGGAAGCGCGCGGCCACGAGAGTCTTGCCAGTCTGATACTGCACGGCCACCACGGACACCTCTTCGTCGAGCGAGCCGTCGGAGTTCCGCACTCGCAAGATATCGGCAAATTCCAGCGGAGTCTTCGAGACGAACAGCACTTCCCGCGGTGTTCCAAACTCGATCACGGTACTTTCGCTGAAGCTGGCGCTTTCTCCGGATTCGAGCAGCCTCGCCAATTGCACCGGAACGCGAACGGGGCTCGCGTCGGGAAAGAACCGCGCCAGTCCTGCGACCGGACTTCCGTTCTGCGGCGATCGTGCGGTGCCTACGGCCTGATGCGCCAAGCTAAGTTTCCTCTCACTCAACCTCGTGCGGCACTTCTGTTTGCATTGAAAAACAACCAGCAAACAGTGCTGCTCGCCGAAATGCGGTCGGGCTCCCTTTCTTCCTGGTTTGGAAGAAGTTTTGGGGAGCCGATCTCCGCGGTTCACCGTGGGATGGAGCAACGTGAGAACCATCGCCGCGAACGAAAGGGCTAGCACCCGCGTGAATGAGTTTTCAGAAGGTTAGGCGCGAACCGGCGCACTTACAGCGGGCACGGATCATGCGAAATTCTCAGTGTGAGACGGCAGTCTCAGTTCCGTCAGATTCTTCACTAGAGAAAGACACAACACTCATGTGCAGAGAGGAGTCGCTGTTGTTTGTGGCTCATTCCCAGTTCAGTCGCCGAAATTCGCTACCAATTTCTCGCACGGCGCGTCTACATGCTCGGATTTGGTCCGATCCTGGGTCGTACGCGACCGATTCTCCAACCTCAAAAACTCTATGCGATACATTGCGCTGTGTGCTCTTGCGGTTCTTCTCCGAACCATGGCTGTTTGCCAGAATGCGGAAACCCTCTCCGTTCCACCAGACTCTCCTCGATGGGATCTCGAGCAGAATGCTCAACCGGCGGAGTATCTCGGGCGCAAGTGTCTCAAGCTCGATGGCGGTGCTGCTGTATTAAAGGATTTTGAGATGCGGGACGGCGTTCTTGACGTCGACGTCGCAGCCTCGTCGAAGCGCGGATTCTTCGGGTTTGACTTCCGTATCGACAAAGACGGCCTGAACTACGAGGAAGTGTACTTGCGGCCGCACGAATCTGGACTTCCCGACGCGATCCAATACACGCCTGTGTTGAACACCGGACGGAACTGGCAGCTTTTCAACGGTCCGGGCTTCACCGCTGGAATCGATATCCCGAGGAATGAATGGTTTCATCTTCGCCTGGAAGTTGCAGGCGCGCAGGCAAAGCTGTTCGTCAAAGACATGGATCAGCCTGCCTTAGTGATGAACGATCTCCGCAGCAGAGTCCAAAAGGGACAGATCGCGCTCATGGTTCTTATGGGCGAAACGTACTTTTCGAACTTCCAAGTGCGGACGACTGCGGACGTTCCTTGGCAACCTCATTTGCCTGCCATGCCAGCGAATGTTCTCACCAAATGGAGTCTTTCGCCTGCGTACGATGGACTGGCGCGCAATCTTGAACGGCCGCTGACGAAGACTGAACTCGACGAAATCAAGTGGCAGGACGTCGAAGCCGAACCTCCCGGTTTGGTTGTGCTCTATCGATATCGCGAGGCTCCGCATCCGAACGTTACGTTTCAGCGGGACTTCTCCACGCGCCTGGAACCTCAGCCAGGAATGAAAGTGTTGTACGCGCGGACCACGATCGATTCCGATCAGGATCGAATCAAGAAGTTAGAAATCGGCTACAGCGATGATGTCAGCGTGTTCCTGAACGGAAAGATCTTGTATCGCGGACGCAGCGCTCAGGCATTTCGCGATCCCAGGTTCCTTGGCATCGTGAATCCCGAAAACGATGCCGTGTACCTTCCGCTGAAAAAGGGCAAGAACGAACTCGTGCTCGCGGTAAGCGAACTCGGCGGAGGCTGGGGATTTATCTGCCGTCTGGTGGACTTTCAGGAGTAGAGCCGCGCGACAGAACCCGGGAAGGGACGGGGCCCTTTGCTGTTTCGGCAGATTGTTATTGATGAACGTGCTGTCTGAAATTGGGGCACGTCCCTTCTGTCCCTAGGTTCTAGGAGCCATTCTTTTGGGTTCGCCCGCTTGCTCTTTAATCTGTTCTTGCCCGGCGCTGGTCTTCAATGTGGGCGGGTGCGACGAATTGATCATTCGCACTAACGATTACGCCGCCCACATCCAAATGGGTGTGGGCGGCGTTGTGTATCTGCAACAGTGATCGGTTAGAAGATCAGCTTGGCTCCAAGCTGGAGTGTACGCGGATCGAAGGCAGAGGTGACCTGTCCCGCCTGTCCACCGTCGAAACCAGTGTGGAAGCCACCGTTCTGTCCGGCGCCTCCAAACTGTGTATGGTTCCAGGCGTTGAAGGCGTCTACGCGGAACTCAAATGCCGATCCGCGAGACTCGCTGAACACGAATTGCTTGAACAGCGACAGATTCCAGTTATCGCGACCCGGGCCGCGCAAGGCATCGAAGGGCAGATTGCCCCAATTCCCCGCGGTGGGAGCTGTGAAGGCCGAGACATTGGTCCACTGAATCCCGGTCACCTGTCCGGCCGTACTCAGGACTTTCGACTTGGGATAAGAGATTGTCCCAGTCAAGTCAGGCCGGTTGCCAACTCCTCCAGTGAACAGCGAGGCGACGTTGTTGCCGCTCACTGTCATGTTGAGAGGAGCACCACTTTGCATGGAGACAATTCCGGATAGCGACCAGCCACCGACCAGCGTCTTGAGGACGCGGTTGGGACTGTTCCTGAGGAACGGAATGTCATAAACGAAGTTGACGAAAGCAACATTGGCGCGGTCAAGAGCTGACGGCCCCACGTCGTATCTCCAACCCGCATACGGATTGGTTACCGAGTTGAGATCCCAGCCATTACCGGTGCTGCCATTGGCAGGATCAATCGCCTTCGCGTACGTGTAAGCAACCTGCAACTGGAGGTCACGTTGCACCTTCCCGTGCAGCTCGGCTTGCAATGAGTTGTAATGGGAGTTAGCGCCATTGAAGGCCTGCCGCAACTGCGTAAAACCTGTGTACGGCACTAGCTCGTTAAAGTATTTGCCATTCGTTCCCACGTGATTCGCCGTGCTTGTCAAGCTGGCGAGTTGACCTGGATCTGGCCGATTCAGCTCCTGCCAGTAGCTGAGGTGCCTGGCGACGCTGCCGACGTACGACACCGACAACACAGCCCGGTGCGTCACCTGCTGCTGGATGCCCGCGCTGTACTGCGACACGCGCGGCGTTGGATAGTATTCGCTGATCCCGGTCACCGCTGCGGGCACGATCGGAACCGTAATGGCTCCAGCTTGCCAGGTGGTGTGCGGGTCAGCGAGCAGGATGTTATTGGAGTTCAGGCTGTATCCGTAGGGAGGATTCGTGGCGCCATTGTACATATCGTTGCCCTGAATACGTTCGTACATGATGCCGAATCCACCGCGGACCACCGTTTTGCCTGAACCGGTCAGGTCGTAGGAGAAACCCAACCGCGGGCCAAAGTCCCACCAGTTGCCTTTAGCAAGGCCCTTGGGAACTCCGTTTTTGCCTTCCAGGCCAATGCCATTCAGGTACAGCTGGTAACCCTGAAGCTCCTTAAGCGGGCTCGTCCCGAGTCCCGGGCTGTTGCTGGCGATCTGCCCACCATTGGTTCCGGGAACAAAGACTGCCGCTTTAGCTGGGTCATACAGATTGGGATAGAAGTTTCCCATGGCGTTGTTCGCTTCGTAGGTGTGGGGCATTCCATCCCAGCGCAATCCCAGGTTCAGCGTGAGCCGATTGTTCACGCGCCAGTTGTCTTGGATATAGGCGGCTGGATTGATGGCGTTCCAATGTCCCGTACCCTTGAAGGCGTTTTCGTTGTAGGCCTGCGCCGCACCGAGAATGAAGTCAGCATAATCAAATCCGGTGGCCGAGGCGTCGAACGTAAAACCACCCTGCGTATTGGCAAAGTAGTCCTGCACCTTCTTGTAGAGAGCCCAGCTGAATCCGAGCTTGAGCTGGTGGGCGCCTTTCACCCAGGAAAGGTCATCGCGAACCTGGTAATCATCCGCGGTGTTGTTCCAAGGCACCCAGTTGGTGGTGTAGTTATCGCCCATCTGCTTGGAGAGATTGATCGACGGAATCCGATTCTCTGCATTCTCGCCGGTGAAGATCCGATTGAAGGTGAAGTCGGATGGAGCTTTGTAGACACCATCAGGCAAGATGTGAATCTTGTTGCCGTTGTAGTTGAACGCGACCTCATTCATCACGTTTGGATTGATCGCGTAGGTGGCGTGTATCACGTAATGGGAGGAGGGATTCCCAAACGTATTGCCAATGCTCGGCATGTTATCGCCGCTCCACATCGTAGTTCCGTAGGTCTGGTCGGCATGGTCGTTAATGTAGTGGCCAAACACGGAGAACTTGTCTGTGAAGCGATGGTCGATGCGGACAATCTCCTCTCTGCCATACGTAGGCTGATTGCCGCCGCCGATGAACGCCCAGCCGCTGGTGGGCTTGGGGAAGATTCCCGCTGCCAGAAGCGAGGTGGCATTGGGGCTCACCATGCAAGCCGGGATCGTGTTGTTCGGGAATGGCTGTCCGGGCGTTACGCCGGCTGGCGCGACTCCACCAGGACAGTTTGCATACTGGATCGACGCTGGAATCGTCGTGAGCAGAGGATCAACTGCGGTAATCGCATTGCCGCCTGGATCGGTGGCTGGCAAGACTACATCCCCGGCTGCATTCGGATACATGCTGGCCAGCGGCACGTTGACGTTGAATAATCCGCCATGAATGTAGCGGCGCCAGTCCATGTTGTAAAAGAAGAAGGTTTTCGGATTCGATGTGTTCGGGTGCAGAGTAACCGGACCGCCTACGTTGAACCCGAAGTCATGGAACCGTAACTCGGCTACGTCGTTGGGAGACGGGTTGAAGAAGTTGCGGGCGTCGAGTGCGTCATTGCGCCCGTTATAGAAGGCGGACGCGTGGAATGCCTTCGTGCCCGACTTGATAACCATGGCCATCGTGCCGGCCGAAGAAGTCCCGTATTCCGCGCTGTAGTTCGACGTCAGAGCGCGGAACTCTGCGATGGACTCCATGCTTGGAGCAACATCGGAACCTCCGCCACCCCCACGATCGGCCGCTTCGCCGCCGTCAATCAGCCAGAGGTTGTGGACCACACGCTGGCCGTTGAAGCTAACGTTGAAGTCACTGCCGGCAGATGTGGGAACCATGAAGTCCCCCTGCACGCTGGAGGCGCCAGGCGTAAGCGCTTCGAGCGCGAACACGCTGCGGCCATTCGCCGCTAGTTTGCTGATCTGCTGGCCGGTGACCATGCTGCTGACTTCGCCGGTATCGGTCTGCACAACGGCAGCATTCGCCTCTACCGTGATGGTCTCTTGTGCGCTGCCGACCTGGAGCTTGAAGTCAACGCGGGTACGGTCGGCGACCTGAAGGGTGATACCTTTTTTTTCTTCGACTTTGAAGCCCTGAGCTGTCGCCCTGACTACGTACTGCCCGATGTGCAGGTCGGGAACCAGGTATTGACCGTCGTCGCCGGTGGTCACCGTGCTGCTGAGACCTGTCTCGGTGTTAACGAGAGTTATTTTGACATTGGGAACCGCAGCTCCGGAGGGATCGGTGACGGTTCCGAGAATCGTCGCTTCCTGCGCGAAACATAGAGTGCCCAGGAAGGCGAGCAACATGACTGCTAGCAAAATTCGTATAAAGGAAAGTTTCATCAAATACCTCCGACGCTTGCGGTTTTGAACTGTTCGACCCGCCAAGTAACAGGCACACGACGGGATCACGCGGAAACCGTAAACGTTTACGGTTTAAGGCTCCGGAATAGCCATCGTCAAGAAGAAAATCGATTTTGTAGCTGCAATCACGACGTACTGTGATCCCAATTACATCCATTTCTACGTTACGGCCTGGCGGCTTGGGTTGCTCACGGCACGCCTGGCAGAAGTGACAAAGAAACTTAGAACATGGAAGGGCCAATGTTAGCTTGGCGCAAAGTTCGACTTACTGGAGTTACTCCCGGAAACTTGGTATAGCAGAAAGATTCCCTAAGTTAGGGGTGGTGGTCAAACATCAGTGACCCGAGTCACTGCAAGATTCTTGAAACTGGAAATAATGTGGGCAATCCTCGACTGGTCCACCAGCCTCCAGCAGGGGCGTGGGCGCTCCTGAGACGTTGATGCTCCAGCCGAGGATTTCTCTTTCCCTTCTGCGGAACGACTCTCATCTTCACCGTGAATCTGCACGGCTCCGAGTTTGATGAATGCGAGAATCATCAACTCTTGAGTCCGGCGTCTCCAAAACTTACAAAATCGTTTATGCGTTCGCTTACGTGGATCTATCTCGTATGTCCATCAGTGGGTCGCGAACGGCTCCCCAAAATGCCTGTTTCGAAGCCCCTTTTTCGTTGACAGCGAAAATACCGCCTGATATTTTCTGACCCAACCTCTTCATATCCGAGACGGGATTCGGGGATCCATTCCATTTCATAACCGCTGGGCGCAGCTGAACTGCCGTAGCCGTCGATTCACCATCTTTACCGAACTAATTCTGTCTGGGGTGAAGAATGAGAATGCGCGTACAGTTGTGTCTCTTTGTGATCACACTGTTTACGCTCCGCCGCGCCAGTGCAGAGCATCTTCCAAACGTCGCCCACCTCCTGAAGAATGCGTCGAAGGGAGATATCAGCGCCCAGTTTATGCTCGGAATGGCTTACGAATTTGGTCGCGGCGTCGACAAGGACCCGGCCGCAGCTGCTGACTGGTACCAAAAAGCAGCGGCCTCCGGAGATCGTGGTGCTCAAACCCGTCTCGGGAACCTCTACGCTCAAGGCAGCGGCGTAGCCCGGGATCAAACGCTGGCCCTGAAATGGTACTTGCGCGCTGCCGTCCTCGGCGATTCAGCAGCCCAGACAAATCTAGGCTGCATGTACTTCAACGGCGAAGCCGGTCTAGGGCGGGATTACAGCGAAGCGGCTCGCTGGTTCACCAAAGCGGCAGATCAGCACAACCCGCATGCGGAAGCGAACCTCGCAACCCTTTATTTCGAAGGTTGGGGATTGCCGCGCGACTTTGATAAAGCTGCGAGCCTGTACCTCGATGCCGCCAGGCAGGGAGACTTGTACGCGCAAGCCAGACTCGCGTGGATGTATGAGCACGGCGTCGGGCGTCCCCAGGATCTAGCCGAAGCTGTGAAATGGGATCGAATTGCCGCACAAAGCGGCTATCCTCGAGCCGAAAACAACCTCGGCTATCTTTATGAACACGGACTCGGTGTGCAGCAGAATTTTCCGCTGGCGGCCCGTCTGTATTGCGAAGCCGCCACCTCGAAACTGCCCGAGGCGCAGCACAACTGGGCCAGCATCCGTTCGAACATCGGAGGTCTGCCCGAGAATTGCATAGAGGCGGCCCGTTGGTTGGCACAATTTGGTCCCCATGCAATCGTAAACCGCAGCGGAAGCATCGAGTCAGATTCCAAAGGATCGCTTGGCGGAACGGACTGACGGAGTCGTGCATTGAATGGAACGAGAATCTGGACCTGCACTCACTCCCACAAAGAATGAAAGCCGGGAAATCGAGGGACAGACGCGACGTATCACTAGTTTTTCCGAGCCCCTTTGTTCAATCACAGGCCCATGTGATCCCAGTCCTTGCGGCTCGCGATCCAACAAGCCCAAGCTAGCCAAGGCGAAAGCGGTATACGAGAGAATTCGCCGGCAGGAGCTAACTCCTTGCGAATGAAGATTTTACCCGCAAGTTGTTGAGCCCCAGAGATTACTTCTCAAATTCCCGCTAAGTTCATGATTCCAGAGATCCGAGGGGAGGGGGGATACCGCAAAAATCTACCCGTTTCCCAAAATGGGAACTCGCGGAACGCGCCAAAGAAAGCACAGGGTCCTTCGACTGCGGTTGATCTTTACGCTTGTCGCGCAAAGATCAATCCTCGCTCAGGATGACAACATTGCGAAGGGTTATTGCAGCGCGTGGGTTGAGCTTGTCGCAGCTGCTCCGATGTTGTAGCGCTTCAACTTGCGGTAGAGAGTTGCGCGGCTGATGCCCAGCATTCTTCCGGCTAAGGCTTTGTCGCCCTTCACCTGTTCGAAGACGCGCTGGATCGTGGCTCGCTCGATGTCCTCGAGATCGGTACTGGAAAGCGGTTCCCCGGAAGACTCGGCGATCGCTATCTCTCCTGCGAGGTCGGGATCAAGCACTTCCTTCGCAGCAGTCCGAATGATGGGACCGGAAGGGATCTCCACTCTCGACGCGATTGCCGACGGAAGATCGCCTAGATCGATGGTCCGTCCATTGCCGAGTGCCACGGCGCGTTCCACGCAGTTCTCTAGTTCACGGACGTTGCCCGGCCATTCGTACTGCATCAAGGCCTTCATCGCGGCGCTGGCCACGTGCATGTTCGCGCCAGGTGCGTAACGCTCGAGGAACCAGTGCACCAACAGTGGAGTATCGCTGCGCCGCTCGCGCAATGCTGGGACAAACAGCGTCACTACGTTGAGGCGGAAATAAAGATCTTTGCGGAACGTGCCGTTCTTGTAGGCCGCTTCCAGATCGCGGTTGGTCGCCGCAATCACGCGGACATCGACCTTGACGCGCTGATTGCTGCCGACCGGACGCACTTCCTTTTCCTGCAGGACGCGCAGCAGTTTGGCCTGCAGTTCGAGAGGCAGTTCGCCAACCTCGTCGAGGAAGATTGTTCCGCCATCTGCGGCCTGAAAGAGTCCCTGTTTTGATTTCAGAGCGCCGGTGAATGCGCCTTTCTCGTAGCCGAATAACTCGCTCTCGATGAGCGTTGGGACGAGCGATCCGCAATCGACAGCCACGAATGGACGTCCGGCGAATGCTCCGCGGAAATGCATGGCGCGCGCAACCAGTTCCTTGCCCGTTCCGCTCTCGCCGTAAATGAGCACGGGAGTGCGCGTGTCCTTCAGGCGCGCAACCATGCGGAGCACTTCCTGAATGCGCGCGGATGATCCGACGATGCCGTGCGCGGCCGTTTCGGAATCGGTTCGCTGGCGCAGAAATTCGTTCTCTTCAACCAGGCGGACTTTCTCAGCCATTCGGCGCAGGAACAATCGAAGTTCTTCCAGAGGAGAGAACGGCTTGGTGATGTAGTCGTAAGCGCCGAGCTTCATCGCCTGTACGGCCGATTCAATTGAGCCGTGGCCAGTCATCAGTGCGATTTCGGTGCGTGGCAGAAGCTTCTTCACTTTCTCGAGGAACTCGAGGCCTGACATGTGCGGCATGACCATGTCGGTCAGAATCATGTGCACGGATTGCTCTTCGAGAAGCGCCAGCGCAGACTCGCCGCTCTCCGCTTCCAGACAAGCAAATCCCAAGGCTTCGCCGACGGTGCAGCAAAGCTTGCGGATGGTCTGCTCATCGTCCACGACGAGCAATCGGATCTGCAGATCTTCTTTCGCTCCGTTATTCACTCGGCCTTCCCAAAAGTCTTCGAGACAACGTCGATAAACTGCTGCACTCGAAATGGTTTTTCAACGCAAGGGGCCCCGGTTTCCCGTAAAGTCGCCACGGCTTCTGCGTTCGCAATATCGCCGGTGATAAAGACGAGGCGATTCGCGAGGTCAGGACGATGCCGGACGATCCAGGCGTGGACTTGTCCGCCGTCAACGCCGCCCGGCATGCTCATGTCGGATACGATTCCCAGGAATGATCCGCTTTCCAGTAGTTGAAGCGCCTCTACGCCCGATTCGCAACAGACGACCGGATAGCCGCTGCGCTCGAGCGCGGCTTGAACATAGGCCATGACGGCGGGTTCATCCTCAATGAGCAGAACGGGCAGGGGATTGGGTCTTAACGCGGGCATGCTCATGGTTGTTTCACTCCGGCTGCCACACTCCTCGATGCGGAGTGGGACGCGGCGGGCAGGCGTACGATGAAGGTCGCACCTTTGCCCGCTACATTGTTGTGGCACAGGATTTCGCCACCGTGTTCCTTCACGATTCCGTAGCAGATGCTCAGGCCGAGGCCAGTACCTTTACCGACTTCCTTGGTAGTGAAGAAGGGATCAAAGATCTTGTCGGGCTGCGAAATGCCGTCACCATTGTCGGAGAACGAGACTTCCACCGCGTCCCCGGCCTTGGTGGTCATGATCTCGATGCGCGCCGCACGTCCGACTTCGCGCACCGCGTCGTAGGCATTGTTCAGAATGTTGAGGAAGACCTGCTGGAGTTGGTGGGCGTCACCGGTAACCTCGGGAAGTTCCTCGTCGAAATGCTCGATCACCTCGACGCCGTGGCTAGCGAAGTCGTAGGCGCGAAGCTGGATGGTGCGCCGCAGGATCAAATTCAGTTGCAGCGCGTTTCTTTGCGGAGGCATCTGCCGTGCAAAACTCAAGAGATTTTGCACGATCTGCTTGGTGCGCTGCGCTTCCTGCAGAATGACGCGAAGGTCTTTGCGGGCACCCTCCGGCAATTCGGGATTTTCGAGGAGAAGATCGGCGAATCCAAGAATCGCTGTGAGGGGATTGTTCACCTCGTGCGCAACACCCGAGACCAATTGGCCTACCGCCGCCATTTTTTCGGCGTGGACCAGTTTGTCGCGCAGCACGGCTGAATCGGTGATGTCGGTCAGGACGACTACGATGCTGGTGACCAGACCCTGTTCGTCGCGCATCGGGCTGAGGTTGGCGGAGAACTTTCCGGAACCGCCGTTGCGGCGCATGATCTCCAGTTCCAGGTTATCGACCTGCTGTTCATTGAGCGTATTCTGCACGGCCTCCGACAATGCGAATCGAAATGCAGGGGCGACCAAATCCAGGAGTGGACGGCCGAGCAGTTCTCCCTGTTCAAATCCCGCGTCGTACCAACGCCGATTAGCATAGCTGATCAGGCCCGCGGTATCGGCCACAAGAATCAAACTTTGCGTGTTATTGAGAATCTTCCCGGAGAAGTCCCGTTCGCGGTGCAATTCAGACTGAGAGGTGCGCAGACCGGTCACATCCAGCATCAGCCCGCGAATCTGGAGAAGGCGTCCGGATTTGTCGTGAAGCCCGAAAGCGTTGATCAGCACGTGAATGGGCGATCCGTCTTTGCGCTTCAGTGTGGCTTCGAAGTTTCGGAGATGCCCGTTTTCCTCCATCAGGTCGGCGTGCCGCTGGCGTTGATCAGGAGTGAGGTAGAGCTGCGTCGGAATGTCAATCTGAAGCAGTTCTTCGCGGCTCTCGTAACCGAGCATCCGTACCATGGCGTCATTCACTTCTACGAACCGGCCGTTCGGGGTGCTGAAGAACAGTCCTTCTTGAATGTTGTCGAACAGTTCGCGATAACGGCGCTCCGCCTCGCTGCGATCGGAGATGTCCTTTAAGACGTGGATCGTTTGCATCCCCTCTCCGGTGGCCCCATGAACGCGAGAGGTGGAGACGAGGTATGTGCGATCAAACACGACATGAGCAAACTCTGACGCGTCCTCTCCCATCGAGTGGCAGAACGGGCAGGAGTACGAAGCAGAGTCGGTCGTCAATTCCATCAGCGCCCGCATGTTGATGCCGATTAGTTCGGCCGGCGCCACGCCGATCATCGCCGCTAAGGAACGATTGACACGGAGTACTTTGTCGCTGTGATCGTGCACGACGATGAAGTCCGAAATGGCGTCGAAGATCTCGGTCCAATGCCGGTTCGACCTCTCGATATTGGTGAAGAGTTGTGCATTCTCCAGCGCCATGGCTGCATGTCCAGCCATGGTTTCGAGGAAGACGCAATCTTCCTGCGACAGTGGCACCGGATGTCCTGAAAGGCAGAGAAGCCCGGCTGTTTCTCCGGTCGCGCGTGACAGCCGAACTACGGTGCATTCGGTCCAATTCAGCGCTGCGGCACATGCTGGTCCTATCAATTCTTCTGCTGCCGCAGTCGTGATTTTCCCGGGATGCTTTGAGATAAAGTCGGCAAGAGCCGCCGACAGCTTTCGTTCCAACTCACGGCTGAGAACGCGATCCGACGGCGACGCCTGCTCGACGTTCTTAGTTTGCGTGTTTTGAGGCTGCTGATCGTTGTTTTTTTGCGATGAAGGAAGGTCTACCGCAGGTGCGGCTAAGGCGAGTCTCTTCTGGTGAACAGCTAATGCTTGCCATTCAGAATTCTGCAGAATCGCGAGCAGGGCACCATGGGAGCTTGTTGCCTCTGCTGCCCGGACGACAAACCGGCTGGCAAATTCTGGCAGGCGCAACGCACCGTCGATCTCGTGCGCCAAATCGATCAACGCTTCGGCGCGCCGGCGGTTCTGTTCCGAGATGTGCAGGCTGTGCGCCGCATCAAGCATTACTGCGGCTTGATTCGACAATGCTTTGGCGCGGCGAATGTCTTCCTGGGAAATGCCGGTCCCATCCAGCCGATCGAGCAGGCCAAACATGCCAAGCAATCTGCCGCCGCTCGCGAGCAGAGGTACCGCGAGGAACTGATGCACCTTGTATTTCGTGACGACTTCAAGATTTGCGCCTGGTGTCCGGCTGGCCTCGTCTGTCCAAAAAACCTCCTTGGAGCGCAAGGCTTTGGTGGCAATACCTTCTGGGAAAGGATTGTCCACTCGCTTCGGCTCTCCTCTTTCGACGCCGAACCGAACGTGGAAGTGATCCTTCTCATATAGCGCGATAAAGCAGCGCCCATACCCAAGAAATCCCGCAGCCCGGATGACAAATGTTTGCAGGAAATGATCGAGGTCGTCCGTCGAGTTGAGTTCTGAAGAAATCTCAAGCAGTTGATGAAGTTCCTGCGCCTGGGCGTGTGTGGTTGCATGCAGTTCGGCATGCGCGACGGCGACCGCACCGAAGCCCGCGATGGCCGCAACCAGCGCGCGCTCTTCGTTGGTGAAGATGCCGTCCTGGCGCGGATAAATAAGGATAGCGCCCTGGGTCCGCATGGTCCGGAACGGAGCTGCCATCAGCATGCCGGGCGAGACGAGGCTGCCCAGCGAATGTACATCGGCGCCTACGGAAAGTGTGATGGGCTCTCCCGCCGCGATTGCACGTTGGGCGAGATCGGCCGCAAACCGCAGCGTCTGGCGATCGTGCCGGGCGCGCGCCGAGGTCGCTAGTTGAGGGCTCTCCGCCGAGACTGCCTTGAGCTCAAACGGCCCCTCGCGCCGTACCAAGACACACACTAACTTGGTGCGCAGGAGCAGGCGCAGGCGATCGGCGAGTGCCTCAATGACGGCTCCGACGTCCGGACTTCCGTGCAGCGCGTGGGCAACATCCGCAAGAATCTCTACTCGCCGGTGCTCTTCGCGGGAGGCCTCAATCAGGCGCGTCGCTTCGAGAGCGCTGCCAAGTTGACCCGCCAGTATGGTCGCTTTGGCCGCGAGATCCTGGTCGAAAAAGTCGTCGATGGTGTCATGCAGGAAGGTGATGGCACCGATCACCTCGTTGGAAACGACTAAAGGAGCAGCCATCAGGGAGCGGGCGTCGAAGTCGCTGGCCATCGGAAAGTTACCGGACTTCACCTGATTCGCGAAGATTGTCCTTCGCTGACGGACCGCCTCGGCCGTGACTGTGCTCTGTTCAGGGCGCAATCGAAGCCCCTTGAACGTGTCCGCCATTTTGCCGTTCGCTTGTTCGCCGAGGAGCTCATCCCCAGAATGGCACTTCCAGAAGTACACACCGGACACTTGAAAAAATCGACGCGTTTCTCGACAGAAGAACTCGATCAGGTTGTTTGAAGTTGAGCGCTGTCCAGCTTTTGCAGCAATATCCAGAAGCAAACGCTGAAAGCCCTCGTCCAACCCTCGGGCTTCCATACTATGTTCCGAGGGGACGATCGGACTGCCAACCGAAGTTCCAACTTCCGCACCGGCGGAGGTATAGGGTTCTGGATTCACAAGTGCTTGAATCTATTTGGGAAACTATATTTCATCTCATTTTGAGTCAAGGGAAATGGCGGGAGGGGTGCCTTTGTGTGAAATCCCGAGACTCTGGATGAGATTTCGTCTCACCCTGAGAAACACTACTCTCAATTTTCTGAATGAGACAGCGCTAACTCTCGAGCCCCTCCTCGGCGCTGCTTTGAGACAGGGTTAACCCTCTTCGCTGCAACTCTTTATCCACCATTACTTTGGTTTTTTCAGGAACGTTCCCTTGGCCCGGCCATTGCACGCTTGGCCTTGCCAGTTCCACAACTAGGAGGACCTGTGTCTCGAAGACTTGCGGTGGCCCTATTGGCTGCCGTCGCGATCTGCGTAATCTCGGTTCCCGGCAAGTCCGGGGCGCAGGCGACTCAGAGTGACGAAATTGTTCGCCGGGCTAAGAGCAAGGTGCAGCCCGCTTATCCGGAGCTAGCAAAGAAGATGCAGATCTCGGGCACGGTAAAGATTGAAGTGGTCGTAGCCCCCAATGGCACGGTGAAAGAGGCTCGGGTCGTCGGAGGACATCCTGTGCTGGCGACGTCAGCCCTGGACGCGGCGAAGAAGTGGCGCTTCGAACCCGCCGCCAACGAGAGCACGGGCGTTATCGATTTCAAGTTTGAGCCGCGGTAGTTCGCGATCCCGCGGAGGAGAACGGCATGACTATCGGCAAGAAGTTATACGTCAATTTCGGCATCATCCTGACCATGGTGCTGGTGTTGTTCCTGGTTAACTGGTCGGCGGTGCAGCGCGAACACGCGGCCAAGGCGGCGGCAGCCGCCTCCCTGGAACTCGCGGATGCGACGAACGCGGTCCGCTTCCAGATGATGCAAAACCGCCTCTATCTGAGTAACTACTTGCTGAGTGGCGATACCCGCGAAGTCGACCGTATGAACGACGGGCTTCGCATCCTTAACGAGAAGCTGGAACAGGGCAAGAATCTGGCGAACTCCGACCAGATCAAGACTTCCTTGAGCAAGGTCCAGCAACTGGAGCAGTCATGGGCGAAGGAATTCTCCCAGCCACTCATCGAAAAGCGTAAGGACGTTGACTCCGGAAACGCAACCGTTGCCGAGTTGCAGATCTATTACCTCCAGAAGGACGCGTCTTCTTGGGTCAAGAACTCGACGGATTCTCTCGATGTTGCGGACGGCGATAACCGCAAGATCGTTGAGGAGCGGCGCAAGTCTGACGAGACCGCCGCGACGTTCACGATCATCGTTTCTCTTATTTCCACATTACTTGCTCTTTCCCTGGGTATCGTGATCGCCTACCGCACCGCCCAGGCGATTACCGAGCCGCTGACGAATCTCATGAATGTTGCCCGCGCCATTGGCAACACCGGCGATCTAGAGCACAACATTGATTTGACCCGTGACGACGAGATTGGGGAACTAGCAAGGACCTTCCACAAGATGGTCACTTACCTCAAGGAGATGGCCGGAGTTTCCGAAGCCATTGCCGGCGGCGACCTCACGACGGAAGTGAAGCCCCGTTCCTCGCACGACACACTGGGCAATGCCTTCGCCAAAATGGTGGAAGGACTTGCCGGATTGGTTCGCAGCGTACGCGACGCGTCGTCTCAAGTTGCGAGCGCCTCGAATCAGGTGGCAGGAGCATCCGATGACTCCGCCAAGATTGGCTTGCAGGCTTCGTCAGCCATCGATGAAGTTACCAGCACCATGCACGAGATGAGCGTCAACGTGCAGAACATGGTGAAGAGCACGCAGGTGCAGGCGTCGAGCGTCAGCGAGACATCAGCCTCGATCGATCAGATGGTGGCATCGATCCAGCGTGTCGCCGACACCGCGAAGGTGCTGCTCGATATTTCCAACCGGTCGCGTGAAGAAGTCCACAACGGTATCGGCACCATGGAAAAGGCGACCGATGGCCTCAACCGTATCAATACAACGATCAATTCTTCGGGCGAAATTATCGGGGCCCTGGGTCAGCGCGCCGACGATATCGGCAAGATCATTGAAGTGATCGACGATCTCGCGGAGCAGACAAACCTGCTGGCTCTGAACGCCGCCATCGAAGCCGCCCGCGCCGGAGAGCATGGGCTCGGATTCGCTGTGGTTGCCGACGAAGTCCGAAAACTCGCAGAGAAATCTGCGCAGTCCACCAAGGAAATTTCCGAACTCATCCAGAGCATTCAGAAGGAAGCGCGCAAAGCCGTCGAGAACATGGATCGTTCCACGTCCATCGTCAACGAAGGGTTGGCGCTGGGTTCCGAACTGAACTCGGCTCTGAAGAAGATCTCGAACGTCGTTACCGAGGTCTACAAATTTGCCCAGGAAATTGGCGCGGCTACCAACGAGCAATCACATGGATCGTCTCAGATTGCGCGTGCGACGACTCGTCTGAACGAGATCACGCACGAAATCAATTCCGCTGTCGAAGAGCAGGCATCGGGCGCACAAGCCGTGGTGAAGGCCATGGAACGCATGCGCGAACTGGTGCAGCAGTCCACGTCGAGTTCGACGGAGCTGGCGGCTTCATCCGAGCAGATGTCGAAGATGTCGCGCAGCCTGCTGGACTTCATCGACCGCTTCTCGCTGGAGTCTGGAGGACGGTCATCGGCGGCTGACCCGGCCCGTGGCGCAAAGCGTGCGGCGGCCGGAGGGCAGTTCTAAACCGCGTCCCAGGAGCCTCGATCATGAGCCGTGAACTTCATATCGTTGGTTTTCAGGTGGGACGCGAGACCTATGGCGTTCCCATCACTTCGCTGCACGAGATCGTGCGCGTGCCGGAGATTACTGCTGTGCCGGACGCGCCTGATTACCTCGAAGGTGTCATCAACCTGCGCGGGAAAATCGTCTCCGTCATGGACTTGCGTAAGCGTTTCGGAGAAAAGCAGGCCACGGTAAAGAAACACAATCGCATTCTGGTGGTCGAACATTCGGGACGCCTTGCGGGGCTCATCGTCGATTCGGCCTCCGAGGTTTTGAAGATTCCGGCCGATGCCGTTGAACCTCCGCCAGCCGTCTTTCAGGAAGGCGGTCTCAACTGTGTGACCGGGTTGGGCAAAGTCAGTGGACGCCTGGTGGTTCTTTTGGATATGAGCAAGCTGCTGGCACCGGCAAGCTTGCAAGCGACTGCCGAGGCTGTGGAGAAGAAAGCAGCGGCAAAGCCGGAAGCGCGAGGAGCAGTCGCTAGATAGAAGAGTGTGGCCAGTGATCAGTTGTCAGTGGCCAGTAGTGAGCAGCACGATCTCAGTTTCGGAATTTCTGGTGACCTGGCGATTGCAGGGCGGTGAAGTGACTGACCACTGCCCACTAGCCACTGGCCACTGACGTCAGGACGAGAATACGCATGAGCACATCCGGAGCCGCACCAGCTCCCATATTGACCGATGCGGAACTGAAGCTGTTGCAGGCACTCATTTATCAGGAGTGCGGCATGCACTTCGACGAGCGCCGCACCCACTTCTTGCAGGACCGCTTGCTGCGGCGCCTGAAGGAGTGCCGCTCCGACTCCTTCTATGCCTACTACCGTCTTCTCATCAGTAGCGAAGGCAAGCAGGAGCTCGCCAAGCTGCTCGAAAACCTGACCGTCAACGAAACCAGCTTTTTCCGCCATAAAGCGCAGCTGGATCTTTTCCAGAAAGGCGTTCTTGAGGAATTGTTGAAGCACAAGAGCGCGCGCCGGGAATATTCCATTCGCATCTGGAGCGCAGGATGCTCCACCGGACAGGAAGCTTATACGCTCGCGATGCTCATTACGGATGCGCTCGCCTATTACTACCTGCGCAATCCGCTGCCCATGGAACTGCCGTTGCCGAAGCCGCTGATTCCTCCACCGTGGCGCGTGGAAGTTCTTGCCAGCGACATCAGCTACTCCGTGCTTCGCGCCGGGCAAGACGGGACCTACAGCGAGCATCAGATGTCGATGGTCGACTACGGATACCGGCTGCGTTACTTCGACAAAGTAGCTGATCGCTACGCGATCAAGAAAGCCCTGAAGGAGATGGTCCACTTCGACTTTCATAACTTGAAGACGGAGTACCTGCCACAGCGCAACGATGTGATCTTCTGCCGCAACGTGATGATGTATTTCGACGAGGCCGAGCAGAAGCGGCTGATCGAAAAGTTTTACCGCTGCTTGAATCCGAACGGATATCTTTTCGTGGGCCACGCGGAAAGCCTGCTGGGCCTCACCCAGAAATTCCAGATGGTGCACAAGGATAGCGGCACGGCCTACCAACGGCTTGAGATGAGGAGTACCGAATGACGCATTCCCCCGACGAGCGCGGCGCTGAATTGCGCGAACTTTTCTATGAGACCTCGCAGGAACTTGTGCAGGCTCTCAATGAAGAGGCGCTGAAGCTCGAGAAGAATCCGGGTGATGAGGAGATCGTGCGCTCGATCCGGCGCACGGTTCACACTCTGAAGGGTGACTCGGCGGCCTGCGGCTTGCGCGAACTGAGCGAACTGGCGCACCAGTTTGAAGACGCGCTTTCGCTGGAAGGCACGCATAACCACGCGGCCGTGGCCGATATCGCCTTTGCCACAGCAGATATTTTCGCAGAGATGATCGCAGCCTACCGCAAAGAGTCAAAACTGCCCGCTACGAAGGCGCTCAGTAAGAAAATCGAAGAGCTCACTGCCGCACCCAAGAGGAGCAAGGCGAGCAACGGTAAGAAAGCCACAGGCAATGTCGTGAAAGGAAAAGCCGTTGCGAGCAAGGCTGCGGCCGCCAAACCTGCGAGTCCGAAAAGTGCATCCGGCAAGAATTCGAGCAAGGCAGCACTGCAGTGGACTGAGTACGAGAAGCTGGCGATGTCCAAGGCCCAGGCTGAGGGGCAGGACGTATTGCTTGTCATCGCGAAGATCGATCCGCACTGCGCCATGCCGATCGCCGGGCGACAGCTGGTGCAGAACGCGGTCGGTACCATGGGGCCGGTCATTGCGATGCGTCCCGATCCTAAATCGCCTGCCGCGGCCAAGCAGGTTGAGTTTCTTGTAGCCAGCGTGCAGACTCCTGACCAGATTGCGGCGAAATGCAAAATCCCGACGATCGTCGAGGAAGTGACGGTCGAGATTCTGCTTAAAGCAAACGCCGCACCAAAGCGGACGACGCTGGTGGGTTTGGCTCCTGAAGATTCGGTTGAAGCTGAAACCGTTGCGCCCGAAGCGCCGGCCACTCCAGTTGCAACCAATACGCCCGCAGTATTGGCGCCGACTCAGGAAAACTTGCTGCGCGTCGAAGCCGGACGCATCGACAACGTGCTCAACCTGGTTGGCGAACTGATTATCGGCAAGTCGATGTTGCAGCAGGCGCTGAACGAGTTTTCCAAGCGCTATCCCAAGGAACTTTTGCGGGGCAAGTTTGCCGACGCCATGGCATTCCAATCGCGGGTGCTCAATGATCTGCAACGCTCCGTGATGAAGATCCGTATGGTGCCCGTCGATCAACTGTTCCGGCGCTTCCCGCGCATGGTGCGCGATGTTTCGCGCCAGTGCGGGCGCGAAGTCGAACTCATTGTCAGCGGCCAGGACACCGATCTCGACAAGGGCATTCTCGATGCGATTGCAGAGCCACTGACGCACCTGGTTCGCAATGCGATCAGTCACGGTATTGAATCGCCGGAAGAGCGTCGCAAGCTGGGCAAGGCGCAGGGCACGGTCAAACTCAACGCCTATCACCAGGGCAATCAAGTTATCGTCGAAGTCACCGACAATGGGCGCGGCATTGATTCGCAGAAGATTCGAACCAAGGCCATTGAGATGGGCCTGACCACCCCGGAAGAAGCGGCGAAGATGAGCGAGCAGGAAACGCTCAACTTCATCTTCCGCCCCGGTTTCTCTACGGCCGAGCAAGTCACCGAAGTCTCCGGCCGCGGTGTCGGCATGGATGTGGTGCAAAGCGTACTGCACCGACTGAAGGCCTCAATCAGCCTGGAGACCCGGCTCGGAGAGGGGACGACATTCCGCCTGAAGCTGCCGCTTACGCTGGCAATCATCAAGGCGCTGCTGTTCTGGGTGGAGCAGCGGCTCTATGCGATTCCACTCAACGCCGTCCTTGAGATTGCTCGCACCACCGAAGGCGAAGTCCATCAGGTTGACAACTACGAAGTACTGCAGTTGCGCAACCAGGTACTGCCGCTCCTGCGGCTCGGGCGTCCTGCAGCCGAAGACGACCACAAGAGCAAGCTGTTCGTTCTTATCATCACGGTCAGCGAAAAGAAGTACGGGCTGATTGTCGATGCACTGGAAGGCGAAGAAGAATTAGTCATCAAAGCCCTGGACGACCAGACATTCTCTACCGATCTGGTCTCCGGCGCCTCTATCCTTGGTGACGGGCGCGTTGTGCTGATTCTTAATCTGCCGGCCGTTGTCGAACATGTGGCTCGGTTACGTCCGCAGGAAATGGGACAAGCCAATTCCGGCTTGTTGCTCACCCACACAGATCGCATGCGGCTTGCGTTTACTCCCGCCGCGGGAGGGCAGGCATGAAGAAAGTACGCGTGCTCGTAGTGGATGATTCGGCACTGATGCGCAAGCTGATTCCGCAAATGCTGGCAGCCGATGAGTCCATTGATGTGGTCGGCACTGCCATGGATGGCACGTTCTGCCTCAAGAAGATCGAAGAACTGAAGCCGAATGTCGTGACTCTCGACCTCGAGATGCCGGGAATGAACGGGATCGACGCGCTGAAGGAAATCATGCGGCGTCAGCCCGTTCCGGTAATCGTCGTCAGTTCGCATAGCACCGAAGGCGCCAGCGTCACGATGAAGGCGCTCGGTTTGGGTGCATTCGATTTTGTTACGAAGCCGAAAGACGCATCGGCGCACATGAACGAGACAGCGCGCGAACTGATCGCGAAGGTCAAGGCGGCGGCCGATTGCAAGCTGAAACCGCGGATGCTTGCTGGCAAGCCTCCGGCTCGCGAAAAGCTTCCGGCGCCGACAGGCAGCGCGAACAAAGTCATCGGGATTGGGGTATCCACGGGCGGGCCGCAGGCTCTGGAACTCGTGCTGACTCAATTGCCGCCGGATTTCCCCGGCGCCATCACGGTCGTCCAACACATGCCCGACGGATTCACCGACATGTTTGCGCGGCGTCTCGATGAAGTTTGCCCGCTGCGCGTGAAAGAAGCCCAGTCTGGCGATATGTTGCAGCCCGGCCGAGTATTGATTTGTCCTGGCAGCCGCCACATGAAAGTCAAGCGTCTGCCGCTGGGTGACATCGTGGTGCTAGGGGATGATCCTCGCGTGAACGGGCATCGTCCGAGTGCCGATGTTTTGCTGAAGAGCGTGGCAGAAGAATTCAAAACGAATGCGGTCGGCGTGCTGATGACCGGAATGGGCGATGACGGCGCGGAAGGATTAGGCGCAATTAAGAAAGAGGGCGGCATGACAGTCGCGCAGAGTGAGGAGTCCTGCGTCGTCTATGGCATGCCCAAGGCCGCCATCGAACGTGGGTATGCCATTCGCGTCGTGGGCCTCGACACGATGGCTTCGACGCTGCAGGCGATTTGTGGCCGGAACTTTAATTCCGATTTGGGATCTTCCGGCCGGGCCGTGCGCGCCGGAAACTGAGATTGGGCACGGAAGGCTGTGACCAGCGTGATCTGGTTACAGGCAAGCGTGCGTGATATGGAGTAGAAAGGGGAGGTCTGTATGGAGCAGTTCGCACCAGTGAAACGCAGCAAGGATGGGCAGCCGGTCCGTTATCTGATCGTGGATGACTCCGTGTTTGCCCGTAAGAATCTCGCCCGCATGATCGAAACGTTCGGCGGGCAGGTGGCGGCTGAAGCCGGGGACGGCTTGACCGCCATCAGCGAGTTCGACCGCACGCATCCTGACATCGTGCTCATGGATATCACCATGCCGCAGATGGAAGGGATCGAGGCGGCTGAACGGATTGTGCAACAGCATCCCGAAGCCCGCATCGTCATGGTGTCCTCGGTCGGATACCAGGAGAACATTGTTGCGGCACTGCAGCGGGGCGCTCGCCACTTTGTCCAGAAGCCGGTGAAGCCGGAAGTGCTTTACGAAGTCATCAAGTATGTGCTCGGCGATGATGGGGCGGTTGCGGCGGGAGCGGGAGCATAAGTCAATGAAGATGGAATTGATCCAGCCTTTCATCAACGCGGCGGACGCCGTGTTGTCACAAGGCCTGCAAGGCACAACCAAGGTGGGAAATCTCACCATGGAAGAGGAGGCCTATCGCCGCAAGGGCGTCGCGGGCATGATTGCTCTGACAGGCGACATCGAGGGCCGGATCATTCTCGATCTCGAGCCGCAGACTGCCGTCAAGGTGGCTAGCCACTATGCCGGCGCGGAACTGCCCGAGTCTGATGCGCTGATCAAGGAAACCATCTTCGAGCTCGCCAATCAGGTCGTCGGAAACGCAGTCTCTGCCCTGAACGATCAGGGCTTCCACTTCCGCGTGCATCCACCCTTGCTACTTACGGCGGACCAGGGCGACAAGACGAGTGAAGACACAGAAGCACTCATGATCTGCTTCGAGACCTCCCTGGGCAATGTCTTCATGAACGTCGCTCTGCGTTACAACCGCAAGCGGTTGGCCGATCACGCGGCTGTTGGAGCGTGATAGACGGCCGCTTTCTCAATTTCTGGGTTCGCTATTCGTACTGAGCCTCGAAATTCAGTTTCTGGTCATTCATATCTCAAGGCGCGGATGGGATCGATCAGCAGCGCCTTTGAAGCGGGAATGTAACATGCGACCAGCGTCAGCAGCACCACGCTAACGCCAACCGCTACCAGAATGCTTGCTTCGGTCCCTTCCACCCCATAAAGAACCGTCTGCATCACCTGAACGAGTGCAATGCTCGCGGCCACGCCGATTGCAAGTCCTATCGCCGCGGACAGTACTGCATCCCTCATCACCAAACGAAGCACGTTGAAAGGATGGGCCCCGAGCGCAACTCGAACGCCAATTTCATGTGTGCGCTGACTTACCACGAAGGCCACGACCGTCGAGACACCAAGCAGGGCCAATATCAATGCCAGCCAGGAGAATCCAGATGAAATTGCCGAGACAAACCGTGGAATGGCGATCTCATCATCGATGTACTGTTCAACGGTAGCAGTTTTGGAAATAGGCTGATCCGGATCGAGATCATGAATCTGAGAACGGACCGTTCTCACCAGTTCCTCTGGACTGATTGTGCTCCGGATGACCAAGGTTCCCCAATTCAACCATTCTTCCGATTTTTGCTCGTAAGGCAGATAGAGGGCAGGAACCTCATCACGATGTAGCGCAAGTTGCTTTACATCATCTACAACGCCAACCACCGAGAACCAGCGAGGATCATCAGCCACTCGAATCCTTTGGCCGATGGGATTACCGGAGGGCCACATCTGTGTCCACATGGAACGGTTCACGACGGCTGACAAGGGAGTCGCCGCCAGGTCCTGCGAATCGACGACGCGGCCCACCAATAGAGGAATCTGCATTGCAGAAAAATAGCCGGCCGTCACCCAGCGAACTCCGGCCTGCGGAAGCCGGTTTGCGGGCAGATCCCGATCCTGCTCTCGCATGACATGAAAGCTCATGCTGTTCTCGCGCAACGGAGGGTCGCTCACCATGCCCGAAGCCGTCACGCCGGGAACATGACGGACCCGGTCGATCAGATCTCTCAGAAAGGCCATCTGCTTTGGGGTTGTTCCGTATTTCGACTTCGGGAAAGTTAAATCCGCCGTAAAAACATTGTGCGGATTAAAACCCGGGTTGATCGTCGATAATTTCAGGAAACTGCGCACGCTGACCATGGCTCCGGCGGCCAGCATGACGGAGAACGCGACTTGGCCGACAACGAGGACCTGTCTCATCCTGAGCACGCGGTTAGGTGCTCGATGGGACTCAATGGGACCTCGGTGACGGGCAGCATGGATAGCCGGCAACAGCCCACAAATCAGCATGGAAACCGCCGTCAGCGAGACACCCACCACGATCGAGGAACTACTAATGGCAATACGAACCAGAACGGGAACGATTCTCGTCAGTTCCGCCCCTGTGAATCGCACAATGCAGTAAGCGAGGAAGACCCCAACCGCGCCACCACCTGCGGAGAATACAAGGCTTTCGCACAGAAACTGCCGCACCATTCCAAGGCGGCTCGCTCCCAGAACAAACCGGGTAGAGATTTCGGCTTCCCTTGCTTTAGCGCGAGCCAACATCAGTCCAGCGACATTCAGACAACCGGTCAAGAAAAGAAAAAACACCGCTGATTGCAGGAGGAGCAGAGGTTTCCGCAGAGAACCGAACATTTTTTCGTGCAGGGATATCACCTGGCCCACCCATCCAAGGTTCGATTCGGGATACGCTTGCGCGAGGTGTCGAGATAGCACGTCGATGTTCTGCTGTGCCTGCATCAACGTCATATCGGGTTTCAACCGCGCAATAACGCTCAGCCATCGTCCCGAGCGGTTCTGGCGATCTGCGGGTGACAGCGCCAGGGGAACCCAGGCCTCAACTTCCTTGGTTGGAAACGCGAAATCATTCGGCACAACGCCCACAACTTTCATCCTGGTGCCGTTCAAAGTAACTGCCTGATCCCGAAGTTGGCTATCGCCGTAAATCCGAGCCCAAAGTCCTGCACTCACGATGACTACATCGGATTTGCCGTTCTCGTCTTCATCGGAGCGAAAAGTGCGGCCCTGGAGTGGTTGAACCTGCAAAGTCGTGAAGAATTCCGGAGACACGAGCGCACTCTCAATGCGTTCCGGTTCGATCGTTCCCGTCAGGTTAAATGCCCAATTTGAATACGCCGCCATCGACAAGAAACATTCGCTTTGTGCTCTCCAGTCGTAGAAATCGGCGGCGGAGACGGCACCCGCAGTCACATTTTCCTTCTGGTTCAATCCTGTTATGACGACGAGATCTTGTGCCTGGGGATAAGGCAAAGGCCGAAGGAAGGCGGCCTGCAGAACGCTGAAGCTAGTAACGGTCGCCGCAATTCCAAGCCCGATAGCACAAATCGCCAGAATCGCGAACCCAGGCTTGCGTACAAGAGTCCGTATTGCGAAAAAGAGATCTCGTCTAAAACCGTCGATCGATGCTTCGAAAACGGAAGCTGAGTCATTGCGGGGCGTCGCCGTTTCCCAACGTTCAAGCCTGGACATCGCCCCGACTTCCCGCGCCGAAATTTCTTTCGACAGCTTCGTCCAATCGGGAATTTGCTGACACGAGTGCTTGGAGGCCTCTTCCTCACTGAGGCCGTCAGCGAGAGCGTCGCGATATGCTTCATCCAACTGCTGCGCAATCTCATCTACAATCTCCGCTTCGCGAGAGCCATGGAGGTCCGGCAATTTGAGATTGAATCGTACGTGTTGTCTCCAGTCAGGCATGGGACCTCACAATCTGGTTTACGGCCATCACGAAGTCGTCCCATTCTTCGCGCTGAGAGCGCAGGAAGGCGTTGCCTTGGGCAGTTAAGCGATAGTAGCGGCGACGGCGCTCTCCCGGCTTCTCAACCCACCGCCCCTGAATCATTCCCTTATCTTCAAGACGACACAGGATGGGGTACAAAGATCCGATCCGGAACGTGATCTGTCCATGGGAAATCTGCTCAATCAGTTTCCCAATCTCATAGCCATGTCGCTGACGGTGCTCCAGAAGGCTAAGTACCATAAGTTCGGCGCTGCCTTTTTTTAGCTCGTTGCTTGACATACTTCTATGAAGTATATCTTAGTCAAGTATATTGTCCATGATTTTGTCTCTCTGATGGGAAGCCCGCGGAATTTAGCTTCACACAAAACCAATCTGGCGCAGCATTGACGTCATTTGATCATGGACGTCGACGCCGGAACCGTTCACCTACTGAGAAGCTAATGCCTTCCGCCTCTGGGAAATAAGTGCCATTGACAGCCGAGGCGGTCGAGGCGAGAATCCCTGCCCAAGTAACCGTCCCCTCGGTTTTATAACGGACAACTCGATCCGTTAGCGGTGCGGGCCCCGAACGAACAATCAAACTTTTGTAAAGGAGAATTCTGAATGTCACGAATTCAGAAGGGCGCATTTCGTTTGTCCATAATTCTGGTATTCGCATTTGCCGCGACAATCGCAAGCCAAAGTCAGACTTACACCGTTCTCGACAATCTTGGAATGACAAATACGGACCCTTTGCAACCGGCCTGGATGGGTGTGTTCGCGCAGGGGCGCGATGGCAATCTCTACAGCACAACGCAGGCAGGCGGACAGTTCATCAGCGGTCACCAATACGGAACCGTTTTCAGCATGACACCCTCCGGGACGGTGACTGTACTGCACAGCTTTGATAATACAAATGGCGGCAAGCCGAACAGCGGTCTGACGCTCGGCACGGACGGCAATTTTTATGGCACGACGCCGTCTGGCGGTATCGGGTGGGGAACGATCTTTAGAATTACTCCCGCCGGAACTTACACTCTGATGCACAGTTTCGATGGGTTCGCCGAGGGCACGACGCCAAACGCCCCGCCGGTTCAGGGTTTTGACGGAAATTTCTATGGAGTGACCGGCGACGGAAATAACAGCGTGTTCGGGACTTTTTACCGGATGACTCTGGCTGGCGCGGTCACCATCCTTTACACGTTTGATGGAACGAATCGCTATCCCAAATCTCTGGTGTTGGGAGCGGACGGTAATTTCTATGGCACGACCACGGGGACCAGCACTGGCCTTGGCACAGTTTTCAAAATGACTCCAAAAGGGAAGATCACCATCCTGCACAAATTCAGTGGAACGGATGGTTCCAACCCGATGGGGCAGTTGATCCAGGCGACCGACGGAAATTTTTACGGAACCACGAAAACAGGTGGGTCCGGTCTTTACGGTGTGGCTTACAAGATCACACCTTCGGGAACTTTCACCGTGCTTCACAACTTCGCCAACGATTATCAAGGATCGACTGCGATCGCTGGCCTGGTGCAAGCAACCGATAGCAACTTTTACGGAATGGCGTTCAGCAATCCAGGCGCGAGTTCCGGACTTATTTACCAACTTGCCCCTGGTGGCACGTACACGATCCTGCATGAGTACCTCAGCAAGAACAAAGACGGAGCCAGTCCGCAGACGGCGATGATTCAGCACACTGGTGGAGTTTTGTTCGGTGATACCTACGCCGGAGGGATTGGCAGCTTTTGTGCGTGCGGAGTGCTCTTCAGCCTCGACATGGGACTCGGACCTTTTGTTACGTTCCTGCCGCCGCATTCGGTTGGCAAGGTCGGGAAAACCATCGGCCTCCTGGGACAGGGATTCACAGGTGCAACGAAGGTGACCTTTGGTGGAACTTCAGGTTCCTTCTCCGTTGTATCCGATACGTACATGACTGCTACGGTTCCGAGCGGCGCCAAGTCCGGCCCGATCCGGGTTGCGACTTCCAGCGGAACTTTGACCAGCAACAAGACGTTCCACGTCACGCCGCAGATTACGAGTTTTGATCCGCCCAGCGGCCCGGTTGGTACGCCGGTGACGATTACCGGAGTAAGCCTGGCGCAAACCAACGCCGTCGCTTTTGGTGGGGTCATATCAACAACGTTCACGGTGCTCTCAGACACACAAGTGACGGCCACCGTGCCAACAGGAGCAGTGACTGGAAAGATTGCACTCAGAACTCCGGGTGGGACGACGACGAGCGCCACGGATTTCACGGTCACGCCGTAAGGAAGCGGCTGTGGGAACCGCAGATCAGACTAGCGGCTACGGTTCTCCGACACCGCTTTCGGGAACGTGCGACGTGAATCGTTTGAGGAGAAACTCGCGAATCAGGTTTGCGAATGCGTCTCCGCCGGTCGCTGCTAATCCGTTGAGCAGAACCAGTGAGCCTCCGCGGTCGGCGGCAGGATAGTAGAAATTCGAAATCCCAGCGGCTGAGAAATTCCCGAGCATTCGCGAGTAGTTCGGCTGCCAGTGCCCGTTATCCCCTCGTGCTATCACCGCGGCCGCGATTGCATAGAATGCGCGCGATTGGATGCTGCCCTTACCTTTGTAGAAATAACGCGGGTCCTGATGAAAGAGCGAGGGGAAGACTGCTCTGCCTAGCAATGTGCTGGCAGCATGATTTGCCAGTGCGGCACCGTACCTCTTTCCATATCCTTCGATTCCGCTGCCGTATGAAGGAAAGATATTTTCGTACTGTTCCGCCCCAGCAATCCCCGCCGCACCGAGGAACGAGACCGGATCCAGCACCGAGCGAAGACCCAACTGCAACTTTTGCCTCGCCAGCATGGGCGGAGCATCCCAGTCATAAGTGCTGTAGAAGTTCGGTATGACGCCGGCGACCCGTTGGTGAACTGCGATTTGTTCCTGCTGCTTCGAGAGTGCCTCGCTGCTTCCATTCACGGTGAGGCTCGTAGCGCCGCCGGAGACGGCCAGAGAAATCGCAGGCACAATGTGAGCCTCGCCTGCCCGCAAGACGATCTGGGAGGAGCTAGTCTTCATCCCAGCTGCTGTGACCGTAATCTTGTAGACATCGGCCGGTAATCCGGTGAACACGAATTGCCCATTGCTGCCGGCCTGAAGGGTTCGCGCGGGGGAGCCGGATGAGGACGCCAAAGTAACCTGCGCGCCTTGTACCACGTCCTGATTGACGTCGAGCACGGTGCCGCTGATCGTTCCCGTGCCGACCCGTTGTGGCTCGGCCGCGTCTGGCGAACTTATGCTTTGCGGCGCCGGCGCACCAGGGAGAGAGGTGTCTGCTGAAGACGTCAGACGGTCCTGTGCAACTCCGGCCGCACCGCTGAGGGTCAGGAAGATCGCCAAAATACAGGCAGGGAGGTATGAATTTATGCAACGCGAAGAATCAGCCAATGCCCCAGGGCCCTTTTTCGTACCGAAAGCTTGATGTATCTACTTGATCTATTAAAGGTTCGACGCAAAATCAGCCCTCGGAGTTATCCGGGAACGCTGGCGTTTTCGAGAGCGGTACTGAAATATTGCCAAAATTTGACACAACCCTAGCGGACGTCAATCGGAACCTGCAGTTTCGACCTGCGGGTTACTCTTTCTCCGGAGCAAACGCCAGGAGCACATTCCCATCCATCGCGTTGGTGTAGCCGGTGTTAACGTACAGAACACCGTCGACAATGGCAGGCCCCGAAGCATTCATGGAGCCGCCGTGCGCGCGAACGCCGTTGGTGGTTTGAAATTCCTGCGCAGTGTCGAAATCCCACAGGACGGAGCCATCACGTGCATCGTAGGCGCGCAGGTGTCCGTCGAGTGAACCGGAGAATACAACTCCGGGAATGGCCGTCGGTGGCGCCATTTGCGCTGCACTGCAGCCATATTTCCCTAGACATGCAGGCTTTACCGGTACGGCATGCCAGGCCTCTTTTCCAGTGCGCAGATCCAGGGCAAACAGGCCACCTCCCATCAGCGGGTTGTCGAAATCGAAGTCAGACAAGGGAAAATAACCAAAGCGGCGATCCGCGGCGCCTCCCCATTCGATTCCGCCGAGGGGGCCTCCTTTCCCAATGCGCGCCTGCCACAAGGGTCTGCCCTGAGCGGCCGGGTCCAACGCGTACACCACACCGGATTTCTGTGCGACGAGGAGAATGTCGCGACCGTTGGCGAGCGTCTGCAGAATCGCTGGTGCGCCGAAATCGTAGTCATCTCCGCGCTGTTCGGGACAACTGTCTTTTTTCTCGGCGACACAGCCACTGTTCCAAAGATCTTTCGGCGTGAATTGCCGCGACCAGAGCCTCTTGCCGGTGTTCATATCGAGCGCAATCACAGCATCCGACAATCCAGTGCCTGGCCCGGAGTAATTGTTGCCCGTTGTGACGTAAATCGCGTGACGCTTCAAATCAGCGGTTGGACTCGACCATACGGCCGCTCCTGAAGGCCCGAAATACTGAACGCCTTGAGCGCTCCTGCGTGTCGGCTTGGGTGCGTCGTCGATGGTGTAAGTTTTCCAAAGCTGTTTCCCAGAGGCCGTATCGAGGGCCACAAGGCTGCCGCGAAACGTGCAGCACGGATACTCGGGGTCTGCCGATGCTCCTTCCTCTCCGGAAGAAACCGGCACATACAATTTGGTTCCGAGTAGCAGAGGCGATCCGGTGATGCGCGCCGCAGGATGCGAATCGACGTGGACTTGCCATATCAGAGAACCGTCGTCTACTTTCACCGCATAGACAATTCCGTTGGTGTCGCCGAAAAAGACCCCCGCCAAATTGCCCCCAGGGAGATTTCCAACTGAAATTGCCGTCTTGACTGTCGTCGGCGCTTTGAAGGTCCACCACGTGCACCCCGTCGCAGAATCCAGTGCGTAGACGGTGCCGTCCTCGCTGCCCACGAAGAGTCGCCCCTTGTATGCAGTCGGCTGACCATAGGTCGCAGCCACGGCCGGGAAACCAAAGGCCCACTTCAGTTTCAATCCGCCGACCTGCTCACGGGTGAGTCCCGCCGCGGTCGTGGTCTGAAATCGCCTGTTGCGAAAATCGCCTCCCCACCCGCTCCATACGGGAGGGTTTGGTGGAGGATCGAGATCGGTCGCGCAATAAGCTGAGCGGAGCTGCGATGAAGCAACCGCGGGAGCGGCCAGAAAGTCCGCGATGGCGTTCTTCTTCCCTTCGGAAAGAAATTTCCCCTGCCATTTCATTCGTCCTGATTTCAGCGCAGCAAGGATCGTCCCGCGACTCATCTGGTGGAGAGCCATGGGAACCGGAGCCCGCATGTCGTTGTCCTCGTTGTGGCAAGAGGCGCACTTCTGCTGGAAGAGTGCCGCCCCATCCAAAGGGGGAGCCTGTTTTCGGGAACATCCCACCAGCAAAGTGAGAACCCCAATGCAAACGCAAAACGCGTTGCCAAACGACCGCAACAGCTTCCGCCCCTGGCACAAAGCGTGCTTGTTCTGTTGTTTCATGCGTCTGTGTTCTTGAGACTGGCACCTTTCAACCCGAAACGAGGTATTTAGATGGCAGCGCCCAGCCGATGGAATGCTCTTGGCAGGTAAAGAAGATTAAAGTTTTGTTGAACTCCAGGTTAGAAGTGAGAAGCGGCAGACCGCTGGCCCTGCCGCAGATGCAGCACGTACCTCACGTTTTATGAATTCACATCACTGCGGATTATCCCAAAGCACGTACAGACTTTCCTGTAGACCATTTTTTGTCGGGTTCACGACATAATGAAACGTTTATTTCGGGGCATTTTCGCAGTGCTGTGTTAGCTCGGAGGACAAGCACGATATGAGCGCCATCGAACCCGGTTCTGAATTGGCGCGTCTTATCGCCGAGAAGGACTGGTCCACGACGCCGGTCGGCGCCACGCACACTTGGCCGCCGGCGCTGCGCATGGTTCTGAATCTGCTTCTCGCCAACCGCTTTCCTCTTCTGCTCTGGTGGGGGCCAGAATACGTCCAGTTCTACAATGACGCCTATCGGCCGATCCCCGGGGCCAAGCACCCGAAGTCTCTCGGACAACCTGCGGCCGAGTGCTGGGCTGAGATATGGCATGTCTTGAAGCCCCTGATCGACACGCCCTTCATGGGAGGTCCTCCTACCTGGATTGAGGACTTCGAACTGGAACCTCGCCGGGCCGAATTCCCGGAGGAAACTCATTTCACGGTTGCGTACAGTCCAGTCCCGGACGAGACTGCACCGAACGGTATCGGCGGAGTTCTGGCGACCGTACATGAAATCACCGCAAAGGTAATTGGCGAGCGTAGGCTCGCACTGTTGCGCGAGCTGGCTACGCGTGCCACTGAGGGCAGAACTGCAGAAGATGCCTGCTCCGTTGCAGCCGAGATTCTTGCGAGGTATCCAAAAGATTTGCCTTTTTCCCTTCTGTACCTACTGGATGAGGGGCGCAAGCACGCGCGTCTCGTCGGCGCCGCCGGACTTTCAAAGGACCATCCAGCCGGCCCAGACTTCATTGATCTCTCGCAAGACGCTGGCGATGCCTGGAGCACTTTTTCGGCGATGGCTGTGCGGCAGAATTCCATCGCCGTAGTGGAGAAACTTGCGTCGCGATTGCCCAACGTGCCACCGGGCCCATGGTCTGATCCTCCTCGCTCGGCCGTTATCGTGCCGATTCCTTCGAGCAAGACCGGCGATGTGCGAGGGTTTCTCATCCACGGTGTTAGTTCGCGGCTGACGCTTGACGACAACTACCGAACGTTTTTCCAACTGATTGCCGCACAAATCGCGACTGCGATTTCTAACGCCGAGGCTTACGAGCAAGAGCGTCGCCGGGCTGAGGCACTCGCCGAGATCGACCGCGCGAAAACTGTTTTCTTCAGCAATGTGAGCCACGAATTCCGTACGCCGCTAACTTTAATGTTGGGACCGCTGCAGGACCTGTTGGCGCGGAGCGATGCTCACCTTTCCGCGACCGCCAAAGAACAACTTGAACTGGCGAATCGCAACGGTGCCCGTCTTCTCCGTCTCGTGAACACGCTGCTGGATTTTTCTCGTATTGAAGCCGGACGCGTACGCGCCGTTTACGAAGCCACGGACCTCGGCTTACTGACCAGCGAACTCGCAAGTGTCTTCCGCTCCGCCACGGAAAAGGCCGGGCTCAAATTGACCGTCGAATGCCATTCCCTAAGTGAACCGGTCTATGTCGACCGCGAAATGTGGGAGAAGATTGTTCTCAATCTGATTTCCAATGCCTTCAAATTCACATTTGACGGAGAAATCCACGTCACCATGAAGCGCGCGGGCGATTTTGCCGAACTCCGCGTCGGCGACACTGGCGTCGGCATCGCGGCGGAAGCCATTCCCAGACTATTCGAACGTTTCCATCGCATTCCCAACACTCGCAGCCGCACGCATGAGGGCAGCGGGATTGGCCTCGCCCTGGTACAGGAACTGGTGAATCTTCATGGCGGCTCGATCCGCGTCGAAAGTACCGTCGACCAGGGCACGACATTTATCGTCTCTGTTCCCTTCGGACAGGAGCATGTTCCGGCGGGCCAGCTTGGTGGCGCGCGCACTTTGTCCGCGACATCGGTGGCTCCGAATGCCTTCGTTGAAGAGGCTCTGCGGTGGCTTCCGGAAACTTCGGAGTCGGCCCATCCAGATGATTGGCCACCCATACCGGAGCCTGTGGCTTCGATTGTTGCTTCCCGAGCGCGGATTCTTATTGCCGATGACAATGCTGACATGCGGCAATACCTTGCCAGGCTGCTTTCCGAACACTATCAGGTCGAAACGGTGTCCGATGGGAAGTCTGCGATGACGAAAGCACGCCAGCATCCGCCGGACCTCGTTTTGAGCGACGTCATGATGCCTGAACTCGACGGATTTGAATTGATTAAACATCTTCGTGCGGACGAGAAGACGCGCGCCATCCCGGTGATATTGCTCTCTGCGCGTGCAGGAGAAGAATCCCGCGTCGAGGGCATGCGGGCCGGTGCGGACGACTATCTTGTTAAACCGTTTTCCGCCCGTGAACTCCTCGCTCGCATTAGTGCCCGCCTGGATATCGCGCGCCTGCAACGACAGGTTGAATCGCAGTTGCGCGCCAGCCAGGCGGAACTCGAGCAAAAGGTGGCGGAGCGCACGCAGGAACTCTTTATCGCCAGCCAGCAGTTGCGGGAATTCTCTGCACGTATTCTGCAGGCCCAGGACGACGAACGCCGGAGGCTCGCACGCGAGTTGCACGACGGGGTCGGACAACTCCTCGCCGCTGCCAGCATGGAGGCAGCGAATCTGAGCGAAGGGAAAGAAAGCCTGCTCTCGGGCGGCAACGCCATCAGCGGCCTGCAGGTCCTCATCGCTCAAATCAATCAGGACCTGCGGACGATGTCGTACCTGCTCTATCCGCCATTGCTCGACGAGGTCGGTTTGCGCTCGGCGCTAGCCGACTACGTCAACGGCTTTTCGCAGCGCAGCCGAGTGCAGGTCACGCTCGACGTGCCGGATAGTTTGAGTCGCCTTGATCGTGGTTTGGAATTGTGCCTGTTCCGCATTGTGCAGGAGTGCCTCACCAACATTCATCGCCATTCGGAGAGCACAACGGCTTCGATCAGTCTGAGCTGCGCTGATGGTGTGTTGACGCTGGACATTCGCGATGATGGCAAGGGAATTCCGGCCGAAAAACTGGCAGAGGTTCAAGCTTCCGGGTCGGGCGTCGGAATTCGCGGCATGCGTGAACGGATTCGCCATTTCTCTGGAAACCTCAGCCTGAAGTCAGACGATTCGGGCACAACGGTGAAGGTAGTTGTTCCTCTCGCGCCTCAAGTGCCGTCGGCCGGGCTTGGCGCGAAAGACCCAATCCATGCGGCAGCTTGATTCGAGTCGTTTATGTACCTACCTGAGCTCCTGGCATGCGCGCAAGCACCGATGTATCCTTCGGGCGTTCGAACAAAATAATTATCTTCCGAGGATGCAATGATCAGAATTGATTTCCTCCGCCTCACGGTTCTCTCTGTGCTGTTAATAGGCGCGCTCGCAACCGCACAAACAATCACCTGGGCTGGGCGCAGTTGGAAGGTCACAAATGGCGGCATGGCCGGCGTCGCTCACGGCGATCCAGCGAACGTCACCATCGACGCAAACGGCTACCTCCATATGAACATCGTCAAAAAAGACGGGAACTGGACTGCGGCAGAACTGTTCACAACAGAGGATCTTGGCTTCGGAACCTATCAGTGGGTCGTCGAAGGCGATGTCTACAAAATGGATCCGGTCACAGTACTCGGCTTGTTCACTTACGGCCCCGTGCACCACTTTGGAGGCGACGCCGAGAACGAAATCGATATTGAGTTTTCCCAATGGAACAAGACGTGTCAGCCCTGCAATGCCGACTTCACCGTGTATCCGTCGACCGGGCATCGCAAGCCGAAGGGTATCTCTGCATGGGAAGACAACTTCAATGTTTCAGGAGGAACTCTCACCACGGCGAGAACGGAGTGGTTTCCCGACCACATCGTTTTCACTTTAATGAATGGCGCTCAGCCGATTGGCACGACGCGCGATGTGATCAAAACTGAAACATACTCCTCCGACGCGACGAATATCCCGCAGGTCGCGGTTCCAGTCGGAATCAACTTATGGTGTTTCAAGCAAACGCCGGCGGAGAATCAGTCGGTAGTGATTCGCGACTTCCAGTTTGTACCGAGGCACTAGGCGAGTAGTGACATTTGGCTACCGGACCCGGAGGTGTTGTCTTCCTCAACGGCGTCCGCGAACCTTCTCAACTCCGGATACTTCTGGACCAGCGTTGGAGGAGCGCCAACTCTCTTGCCAGTGATCATCGCCTTCAGTTCGAGGGCATTTACACCGGCCTTGCTCTCGAAGTGATTATTCGTAATCACGTAAGTGGTTTGCGCCTTGTGCGCGACGTTTTCAATGCGCTGTTTCCAATCTTCCAGTTCGCGCTCCTTATACAGATAGTTGTAGCGGTCATTGCGATTGTCGGAGTCAAACCACTGGTCGTAGTTCCGACCGTGCAACCGAACGTAGGCAATGGGCGCCGTCACATGCTCGGTGGGCGCTAGCGATTTGCCCAGCACGGGTTGATCGATGTTGCAAAAGGCCACGCTCTGGCGGGCAAACTCCGCCAGGGTATCGGGATTGTTCCAGCTGGAATCGCGCACTTCGACCACGCGCGGATACTCAATAAACTGTCGGAGCAGCCGTTCGAGGTATTCGCGATTCAATGGCGTGTTCTTGAACGAGACGGGAAATTGAATCAGCAGTGCGCCCAACTTGCCTTCGGTCGCCAGGGCGTCGAGTCCCTCGCGCGTCTGGACCTCGTCTTCATCTGTAGGACGGATGGTCGCCGCGGAGGTTGGCTCCATGACGGCAATCGGTGAGTGCGTGAACGCTTTGTACAGCTTTGCTGTGAACAGAAACCCGGGATTCACGGCCGCAACTCTCTTGCTCCACAACTTGGCCAATTCGGGCTTCAGGGGCCCGTAAAACGATGTGTTGATTTCGGCGGTATCGAAGAAGCGAGCCAGATACTCCAGCGGATGTACCTTCCGTCGCTGCATCCCCGGTGGATAGAAGATCCCTTCCCAATCTTTGTAGGACCAACCCGCCGTGCCGATGCGGATTACGGGTTGCCCGGTCGTACTCTCGCCGGAATCGTTTTCGGAAGGCCGGTCTGCATCAGGAGAAAGCATAGAACGACAGGACCAAACCAGAGCGTAGCACAGGAACAGGTGACGAAAGGAACCTTGCCGGTGCCGGGCAGATGTGAAGAATAACTCGAATGGGGAAACGGCTATTCTTCTTGGTCGCGGTCGTGTGCGCGGCCCTTGTGGTAATTCCTTCAAGTGCGCAGGATCCGTCCGAGGCGGCCAATGTAAAGGCCCTCGAACTCAAGCTTTTGGACTGCTACAAACATCACGAAGTGCAGGTGTTTGCCTCTGTGCTGGATGATGACTTCGTGATTACCTTTGAGGATGGAAGCACGTACAGCAAGACAGGATATTTGGCGTACAGCACCAGTAGTGCCACGCACGTCGAGATCGCGGAAATCCCTGAAATGCGCATCAGGCTGCATGGTGACACGGCCGTTGTCACCGGCGTGTATCACGAAAAAGGAATGGACAGCCAAAAGGCCTACGATTACCACGACCGCTTTACGGATGTGTGGCAGAAGAAATCCGGGAAATGGCAGTTGATCGCCGCGCACTACTCCGTTCCTTCCAAATAGCCCGGTGATCGACCTGGCTATTTCGTTCAGACGAAAGCGCCCTAATCAAAAAGAACTGGTTCGTTAACTAGAATCCTGGCGGCCTCTCGCCAACCACGTTGAATGCGTGCTCGAGTGCGATGCCGGCCGTTCCCAGAGTTCCTTCATCAAACAATCGGCCGATGAGAGTGACCCCATGCGGCACGCGGCGCGGCGGATTGAACGTCGGCAACGGATGATCCGGATCTGGAGCCCAGTCACTGCGTGCCTTAGTGACCTCGACAAATCCAGCTCGTAACGTCAGCGAAGGATGTCCGGTGAAGTTCGTGATCACTAACATCTCGTCTCGCAAAGACGGCACCAGAAGCAGATCAACCTGCGAAAAGATTCGCGCCATTTCTTCTGCTACCTTGCGCCGCATTCGATCAGCCTGCACGAAGTCGACTGCCGAAAGGAACCGTGCCTGCCGGAAAATATTCGGCCATGCGTCCGGGACCTGTGCCTTCAACTCGCGAAGGCCTCCGCTCAAAGTGAGTTCCTCAAATGCCGCGGCGCCCTCCGCAAACAAGATCAGATTCAGCGAATCATACGGCCAGTTCGGCAGCGACACCTCGACCGGAATCATGCCCAGCTTCTTCACAGTTTCAAGCGCGGCTCGATCGACTTCGGTGGCAGGCCGTTCGTTCATCCAGGCAGGGAAGTAGCCGACGCGCAGTCCTTTGACGCTGGCATTCGCATCGAAATCGAGATGGCTGGGAACGCTGGCCACATCGCCAGGATCAGGCCCGGAAATTGCTTGCAGTATGAGCAGCCCGTCTTCCACGCCGCGGGTCATCGGTCCGAGTTTGTCGAGCGACCAGCAAAGTGTCATGGCGCCGGTGCGCGGAACGCGTCCGTACGTCGGACGCAATCCTGTCACGCCACATCGCATGGAAGGACTGATAATGCTGCCACCGGTTTCACTTCCGATGGAGAATCCCACAAGCCCGGCAGCCGTTGCTGCGCCTGGCCCGGCGCTAGATCCGGAGGATCCTTCTTCGAGCAGCCACGGGTTCATCGTCTGCCCGCCGAACCAGATGTCATTCAGCGCGAGCGCCCCTAGGCTCAGCTTGGCGACGAGCACCCCGCCGGCGGCATTTAGCCGCTTGACTACAGCTGAATCATCTTTTGGAACGCGGTTGCGGTACGGTTCGGCGCCATAGGTTGTGGGAATTCCTGCAGTGTCGAGCAGATCTTTCACGCCAAACGGAATCCCGTGAAGTGGTCCTCGGTATTTGCCCTGGGCGATCTCTTCGTCGGCGCGTTTTGCTTGCTTTAACGCGAATTCGCGAGTGATCGTGATGGCACAACGCAGTGTCGGATTGAATCGCTCCAGCCGCTCCAAATAGATATTTGCCAGGCGTTGGGAACTAAGCTGCTTGCTCTCGATCCAGTGCGAGAGTTGCGAGACCGGCGCGAAGGCGATGTCTTCGTCATTCTTCTGCAGGGCGGTCTCCGCTGCCTTGCTTCGCACGAAACGATCTTGCGTCGAAACGGTTGTCAGACCGGGCAGCATTGGATTCCAGCACGCTGCTGGAGCAAGCCCGTCTTCCAGTTCCAATTTCCGTGGACCGACGCGACGCTCGTAAACCGAAGCCAGTGTTTTGCGCCAGCTTGCGGCAGCCATCGCCCGCTCGGACTCAGTCAGCGGAAACTGCACCAACTTCTCCGCTTCAGCGAATGTGTTGACTGTGACTTCAGGGCCGAAAGACGGGCCTGCTCCGAAGGCCGTGGGCGCACCGGGCGGCAGTTGAGTCTGATCTTGCGCAATAAGCCGCGAGACAGCGCTAGCGCCCAATACACCCAACGACGTGATGGTCAGAAAATCCCGGCGGGATTTGGACATGGTTCTCCCTAATGATCGGGGCAGGGACCGAATCGCTGATTATGGCACGTTGGGCCGCTGTTCGACTTTCTTCGTGTTGATCGTTACGCGCGTTGAGGGCAATTGAGGCGGAGGAAATTCACCGGTTACCGCTTCCACCGTGATGCTGCCGGGCGTGCGCGTCGATTGCACGATAACCTGCGCGAGCCCGTTGAATAGGCTGCGCTGTGGTTCTTTATCCGATTCCTGGCAGTTGGGATCGCCGTTGCCTACGCCGATCAGCTTGCCTTCTCCGCTTACTTTGAAATGCAGCAGAACGTCAGCCGTAGGGATCGGACGGCCTTCCTTGTCGAGCACTTCCACGAGAAGCACTGAGACATCTTCACCGTCTGCGTTAATTTCCGTGCGGTCGGCAGTGAGTCGAATCGAGACTGGCTCGCTTGTCGTCTCGCGCTTTTCCGTGAGCACGACTTTGCCGTCTTTCGTCCCGCGAGCTTCCAACATGCCGGGCTCGTACTTGACTTTCCATTCGAGGTGAGTGAGTTGCTGCACTTTCTGCGACCCCTGGCTCTTTCCATTGACGAACAGTTCTACCGAGTCAAGATTCGAGTGCACCCACACGGAAATTTCTTCACCATTGCGCTGCTCCCAATTCCAGTGAGGAAGCACATGCAGCACAGGTTCCGATCCCCACCATGCCTTGTAGTAATAGAAATTGTCCTTGGGGAAGCCGCACATATCGACGATGCCGAATTGAGAATTAATCGACGGCCATCCGTACGGTGTAGGCTCACCTCGATAATCGAAACCCGTCCAGGCAAAGCCGCCAGAGAGCCATTCGCGCGCAGCATAGAATTTCCACCATTCCTCGGTAAGTTGCGACCACGAGGTGTGATTCAAGTCGTAAGCGCTGACCCAATTTCGCTGCTTGTCGGTGATGTAGATTCCTCTGGTGCAAACCGTGCTCGCCGTCTCGGAGCCGACGCTCGGCTTATTCGGATGAGCCTTGTGCCAGGGGTCGTGCTCTTTCAGGTTGTAATTGAACCCCATGACATCGAGTTGCTCTGGAAAATTTGTTTCAAAATCTGCATTTACCGCGCAAGAGCACATGCGAGTGGGATCTACTTCATGCGATCTCGCAATCATCTCGTCGATGACGCGCACGCCTTGCGGCTGCGGCATCATCGTCCATTCTTCATTCCCCATTGACCACAGGATGATTGACGGAGAATTGCGGTAGCGCTTGATCATGGTTTCGAGCTGCGCCATGCCCTCCGGATTCGAACTCATCAGGCGGGTCTCGCACATCATGATCATGCCCATGCGGTCGCAGGCTTCGACCCACTCGGGCGTTGGCATGTTGTGCGAGGTTCGAACAGCATTGCCGCCCATGTCTTTCAACACAGCGACACGATAACTCTGAAGCCGGTCAGGAAGCGCGGCGCCAACTCCGGCGTGATCCTGGTGGTTGCACGTGCCCTTGATCTTCACCGACTTGCCGTTCAGGAAGAACCCCTTATCGGCATCCCACTTGAGATCGCGCACGCCAAAGGTGATACGCTCTGCGTCGCGAGCCTTCGTGGACGATTCGACGGTAGCAACCGCCGTGTACAAATTCGGATTCTCGATCGACCAGAGCGACGGATTCGCGATGTTAGTATTCGCGGTGAATGTCGTCGACCCATCGGGCGGCACAGACTGTTGAGCGGAATCAACCGAAGCCACAACTTTTCCGCCGCGGTCCATAATCTGCCAGCGCACTCTGCAGTTCTCGGCCTGCGTGCCCTGATTCTGAACGATCGTCCCAAGGCTTAGTGCCGCCGAGCTGCCTTTCACCGCTGGACGCACGTAGCTCTCCCACCGCGCAAGGTGCAGCGGGTCTGTCTTTGTGAGCCATACATGCCTGTAGATTCCCGCACCTTCATAGAACCAGCCATCTCCAAAACTGGCGTCCATGCGCACCATCAGGTAGTTTTTCCCGCCGAAGTTCGCAAAATCGGTCAGATCGAAACAAAAAGGCGCGTAACCGTTGTCGTTGCGTCCGAGGAAGTACCCGTTGAGGAAGATCAGCGCACTGCGGAACGCGCCATCGAATTCGACCGAAATGCGGCGCTTTGCATCTTCTTCAGAGAGATCAAAGGTCCGGCGGTACCAGCCGATGCTCGTCTCGGGATATCGTCGCCCTAGCGGTTTGTACCCGTGCGACTGCTGCTCTTCATCCCACACGAACGGCAATTCGACCGCCCAGTCGTGCGGCAGATCGAGTTCGCGCCACTTCGAGTCATCGAACTTCTGCGTCGAGAACCAGAACTCTCCACTCTTTGCGAAATCGCCCTGCCCCATGCCGAATCCGAGGTCACGCCTGGGGTCGGCCGCATTCCCCTGGAAAAATTTCCATCCAAAGTCGAACAGCAGCCGTTCGCGAGGCAAGACTGCCGATGAGGTTTCTGGATCCGGAAACGGCCGTCCGCCCAGCAACGCGTGCGCACGAGTTGCTGGTCCGATGACGAGGGAAGAAGCGGAAAGAGCAAGACCAGAGCGAAGCAGATCACGGCGAGTAATCGATGACATCGTGGGCACCTCTGTAAGTAATCGGGATGAATTTGCTCGAGCGCCCGGCAGGATTAAGCGTTTAAGTCCGCGCGCACGGAACCCCGCATTATAAAAGGTGATATCGCCGTGGCAAGCAATTCCTTTGTGTCGGTGAATCACAAAACAGGGAAGCGGTTTTCGTTCAGTGTCCGCGATTGCCGGAAGCCCAGTATTCTCGCATCAGTTCGTGGGACCAGCGGGGTTGCCGGATTTTCCCGCGAGGAAGAAACTCGGCCATTACCGCGGAGCGCTTTGATCGCACGAATCCAATGGGCTGCAGTTCGATGTTCACGGTTCTCCTCTGGACGAGGGAGCCGACTATTGCTTGTCCGATCCAGCTCCGGCAGGCTGTTCATGCACCTCGCCCATGCCGACGATCTTAGTAGAAGTGCGGAATTTCTTGTAATCGCGGAAGGTCTGTTCGCCATCGACGTTGAAGCCCTTGAGCAGCGCCACGCGCGCGTCTACTTTGTAGTTCACCTGTTTCGGCAGCCACACCTCGTCATTGACGCGGGTTTGCTCGAGGATGAAGCGTGTGCCTTTGTGAATACGGGCGATCACCAAACCGATCGAAACCGTGTCGAGCGCCTCGACGTCCAGTTTCGACAGCTGCAAATCACTCTTGTCGATCCAGACTCGTCCGTGAAATTTGGAGAGGAATTTGGACTCCTTCATGTGTGGTTCGAATCCGGGCCTTGGTTCGCCATCGATGACCCAGGCTTCGCGGCCGTCGACCAGCTCCGTGCCGATTAATTTGAAGTTGTACGCATCAGACACTTCCCGAACGAACTTTCGTCCGTCTTCGCGCTCTTTTTCCTGTTTCTGCTCACGCTTGCGGCGGTCGTCGTCCGATTCGTTCTTACGCTTGTCGATGATCTTCTGGATCTTTTCATCCTCTTTTGCGGCATCCTTCGCATTCAGCGGTTTGTCGTCTTTTGCGATCAGCCGCTGTACCTGCTCGCCGGCAATCTCGAGAATCTCGTACGTCTTGATCTCCTTGGATTTGAACTTCCCCTTGCCATCGAGGTTGTCCTGCACTTCGCGCTCGACATAGGTGTAGTCGCGCTCCCGCTTGTTGTTCTCCATGTCCTTGTCAGCGACGACTCGGAATAGTTCCTGCATTTGCTGCTGCGAAAGCTTTCCGTCGGGATCGGGAGTGAGATCAAGGGCGGGCGCTGCTTGTTTGGGTTCTTGCGCCGCCCGCGATGTGTCGACGGCCGTCGGCGCATTTTCCGCCGGTGCTTGCTGCTGCGCAGACGCTGCCAGGCTGACGAGCACGAACAGTACGATTGCGAGAAGACGTGTGCCCATAAACAAATCCTAACCTGATTGGAGGCTAGGTTAAGTCTCTGAGATGTAAAGACTGACGCAGGACTATGAGAATTACAGCCGGGGGGATTTTTTATCGGGGACCCGAAGGCCCCGCCGTAACCTGCTCAACTGCCAGTTGGCGACAGGTGCGCCCGATGACGCCTTGGGCGGAACTTGCCTCGACAAACTGGAATCCATAGCGGAAAGCATTGCGCTGGCGAACCAACGCGTGCACTTCCACATCGCCAGAGGGCAGGGAAAACTCCAGGCGAACTACCTCACCCACTGGAACCTCGACACGCAACATAGCAGAAATGCCCGATTCGCTAATGTCCACAGTGTCTCCTCGCACCAGAGGAGCGTTGCGCGGATAGACACGAAGTTGTGTCTCCAGCTTGTAACGAGGATGGCGGCGGGCTTCCACGAGAGTGGGGTCGGTTCCGAATTGGTATTCAAGTTCCATGCGCATTCCTGACCAGCATTCAGGCCGCCATGAAACTTGCCCTTCTAGGGTGCGACGAACGGCTCCCTGCGCGCAAGTTCTCTACGGCACCTTTTGAAATCGGCAAGCCGTGGCGGAACTTGAGGATCAGCCCGTGACCGCGCTTAATCTCGATCCTTATATGCCTTTCCCAGGCACTCCGCCTGAAAGAGACGCTCGTCCACCCGGTGCAAACGTTTTTCCTGTGCCCTGGTCAGAAGCGGGTAATGCTTGATATCGAACAGGTGATAAACGATGAACCAGATGGGCTTGTTCGTCGTCATCCAGTTCTGGGAATCGAACCGTTTCAGGTTTACCGGAACCGAATAGCGCCGCAATGTGCGCTCGCGCCGCAGGTTGAAATACGCGTTGAAATAACTCAATGCCAGTTCGCGGAGATTGCGGTAGATCGGTTCCCGCCAGCGGCAGCCGGTGTAATTCGACTTGGCAATCGCCCCCCAACAGCCGGCCTCCTGGAATACGGCAATCACATGGTCGGTATCGTGGTCGGCTTCGAAATCAAGAATCAGCGGAGGATACCCGTTCGCGCGTAGCGCTGCAGCCCCGAAAATCGCCCCTTCGAGGCAATGCGACGACTCATCGGCCAGTACTTTCCTCGGAGACCATGCCGTGTCCTCCAGGTGATATGGCATGTCATCCAAGAACTTCTGAATTCCGTATGGATTTTTCATGCTGCGCAGCTTGCGCAGTTCTTTCAGCGTAAAGCCGGAGTCATTGTTCATTTTTTTGCGTTCTGATTCCAGAAACTATCTCTTGCATGGCTTTGGGAAGGGCACGACTTTAGCCGTGCCGCTCGAGGCCATTCTTAATACGGGCTTTAGCCCTGAGGGCTCGGCAGGCCACTCGCCATTTCTCACTTCTGGGACAAAAAAATCTTGCTCAACTCTTGCGGCGTGTCGACAGTCACGTCCGGCTGCTCGACTTCCAATGTATGCGGAGCGAATCCGTATGTGACCGCAACGGTCCATAGTCCGGCGTTGCGGCCTGTCCGGATGTCCACGTGCGAGTCGCCGACAATCGCAGCCTGCTCTGGCTGAATGCCGGCTTCCGACAAAAGCTTAAGCGCGCCCTCCGGATCAGGTTTTTTCGTGCTGAAACTATTTCCGCCATAGACCTGCGAAAAATATGAAGCGAGTCCCAATGCTTCTACGATCGCTCGCGACGGCTTCACCGGCTTGTTCGTCAGGACTGCCATCTTCCGCGGGTGGCCGTTGTTCGAATTCTGAATTGCCGTCAGCGCCTCTCGAATCCCGCCGTAGACGGTAGTGTGGTCCAGCTTATGTTCGCGATAGTACGAGAGGAAAAACTCCAGTCCCTTGCGGACCAGGTCTTCTTCGACGGCTTCACCGCCAAGCGCCCTCTGGATCAGCACGGGTGCTCCATCCCCAACATAACTGGCGATCACTTCCTCAGGGAGTTCCGGCCGATTAATATGCCGCAAGGCAGCGTTTACCGAATGGACCAGATCCAGACGGGAATCGATCAGCGTGCCATCCAGATCGAAAATGACTAGCTTGATTGAGTGCGGATCAAATGAGCGAAGAGTACGAATCATGAATACTTCAGGATAAAACACGCGCCGCCCAGCCGTCAGCCCTCAGCCAGAGGGATTCCAACCTTTCGAAGCAAGCCACTCCTGCCACCATCGCTGGTTGTCCTCGATGGCCTTCTGTTGGTCCTGTGGCAGATCGGGGCCTGCCCCCGGAATCGGATGTAGTGGCGGCAGTCCTACAGACGCGCGGAATTCGTTCACGCGCCCCGGATCGCTCAACCTCCAGGGACGGGTGCGGCCATCCCGCGAGTCATCTACCCACTGCGATCCGAAACGCTGCGGGCGGCCTTCATACATCGCGATGCGGTCTTCCAAGTAAGCCGCATGCCATGCGGGAGTGCGTCGAGCGGCAGCGCATTCCTCTATCAGGCCCAACACGTGTTTCTGCAAGTTGGGTTCTCCAACGGCGTGCTGAGCGATCATCCACGCCGCTTCGGCGCCATCTTTCCCGGCGATGTCCTCAGCGGGCCAGCCGTGCTGCCGGATCAGTTCGCGCAGTCTCGCCGCATTCTTGATGTGGATCGCTTCCATCCGGGGAACATAATGGCCGCCGAGTTGACCGGCGTCCAAGAGCTCCTTGCGCACCGTCAAATCTTCCGAGCGCATGTCGAGCAGTTCTTTGCGGAGAGCCTCATTCATCATAGAGGAAGGATTATCGGTTAAGTCGAAAGGATAACGCTCACAAAAGGCCCCAGGCGACTGCGGCCGCCCGGGGTGGAATGGGCGCTTCCAGGGTAAAGAAGCACCCTCAGTGGACGGGACTCTATCCACGCATGGCCACATCTGTCCGTGACCCGGAACACTGCCGAAGATGACCCTAGTCACACGGTCGAACTGCCCCCCACTTTCCTCTGCTTTTCCAACCCCCCATGAACATATACAATCCAAACGTTCGACCCTCGTTGGGACGAGAGTCGCTGGTTCGTGTGGGGAATCTAAAGAGTAGGGACTTATTTCCAGATGGCCACAACGAAAACTGAACCAAAGCTGACGCTCGCGGCCAATGGCGCGAAGAAAAGCAAGAATTATGAAGGACTTACGCGGGAGCAGCTCATCCGGGCCTACCGCCTGATGTATATGTCCCGGCGCATCGACGACCGGGAAATCCTGCTCAAGCGCCAGCAAAAAATATACTTTCAAATGTCGGGTGCCGGACACGAGGCGGTCGGCGTAGCCGCTGGCCTTGCGCTCAAGCCCGGATACGACTGGTTCTACCCCTACTATCGCGACCGCGCGCTCTGTCTCGCTTTGGGTGTTGAGCCCTACCACATGTTCCTACAGGGAGTGGGCGCGGCCGACGATCCCAGTTCCGGTGGCCGCCAGATGCCTTCGCACTGGAGCTATCCAGCGCTGCATATCGTGACCCAGTCGTCGCCGACCGGTTCCCAGATTCTGCACGCCGTCGGTTGTTCCGAAGGTGGACGTTATCTCTCGCGGCATCCCAAAGCTGCCGGTGTTCCTTCCGGCGCGGGCGATTATCGCGAATTCAAGAATGTCACTTTTCAGAATGATGAAGTGACATACGTTTCCCTCGGCGATGGCACCTCGAGCGAAGGCGAGTTTTGGGAGGCCATGAACGCCGCCGCCCTGGGCAAGCTGCCCGTTATTTTCTGCGTGGAAGATAACGGCTACGCGATCTCTGTGCCCGTCGAAGTACAAACCGCTGGCGGCAGCATCTCGCGGCTGGTCTCGGGATTCCCCAATTTCCATTTTGAAGAAATCGACGGCACGGATCCGGTGGCAAGCTATGGAGCCTTCCGCCGCGCCGCCAAATATTGCCGCGACGGGCTCGGTCCGGCATTCGTGCACGCGCACGTCATTCGTCCGTATTCGCATTCTCTGTCGGACGACGAGCGTCTCTATCGCCCCGATTCCGAGCGCGAGCGCGACGCCCAACGCGACCCTGTGACGCGTACGCAGATGTACCTGTTGCGCGAAGGCATCCTCGACGACAAGGGCATCAATCAGCTTGAGAAGGAAGTCGAGGCGGAATTGCAGACCGCCGTGGACCGCGCTCTGGAGGCCTTGCCGGCTGCACCCGAGACAGTAAGTTCATTTTTGTACTCACCCGACATCGATCCGACCTCGCAGGCGTTCGACACGCAGCCTGCGGCCGAAGTGGTGAGCGAAGGCAAGAAGCCAAACACCAAGACGATGGCCGACCTGATCAACGCCACGCTGCGCGATGAGATGAAGCGCGATGAGCGCATCGTGATCTTTGGCGAAGACGTCGCTGACTGCAGCCGCGAAGAATATCTCAAACAGAAGCTGGTGAAGGGGAAGGGCGGAGTCTTCAAGCTAACGTTCGGCCTCCAATGCGAGTTCGGCAACGATCGCGTGTTCAACTCGCCGCTGGCGGAAGCTGCCATTGTCGGACGCGCCACGGGCATGGCAACGCGCGGACTGAAACCTGTCGTCGAAATTCAGTTTTTCGATTACATCTGGCCCGCGATGATGCAGATTCGCGACGAGCTGAGCACGATCCGCTGGCGCTCGAACAACGGCTACTCCTGCCCGGTGGTGATTCGCGTTGCGATCGGCGGATATCTAACAGGCGGCGCCATTTATCACTCGCAATGCGGCGAGAGTATCTTCACGCACATTCCCGGCCTGCGCGTCGTCTTTCCTTCGAACTCGCTCGATGCCGCCGGACTGCTGCGGACAGCGATTCGTTGCGACGATCCGGTGCTCTTCCTCGAACACAAGCGGCTGTATCGCGAATCGTACGGACGAGCTTCGTACCCGGGGCCGGATTACATGATCCCATTCGGCAAAGCGAAGGTCGTTCATCCAGGAACGGATCTTACTGTCATCACATACGGCGCAGTTGTGCCGCGCGCCCTTCAGGCCGCGCAGAAACTGGAACGCGAGCAGGGAGTGAGCGTCGAGATCATCGATCTTCGGAGCCTGAACCCGTTTGATTGGGACACGATCGCAGCATCGGTCTCGAAAACCAATCGCGCGCTTGTGGCTTATGAAGACACGCTAAGCTGGGGATACGGCGCCGAGATCGCGGCCCGCATCGCCGATCAACTATTTGACGAACTCGATGCACCAGTACGCCGTGTCGCAGCGAAAGACACATTCGTGGCCTACCAGCCAATCCTGGAAGACGCGATCCTGCCGCAGCCCAATGACCTCTATCTGGCGATGAGGGAACTGCTGAAGTACTAAGAGTGAGGCACAGATTGGCGCGGATTCTCACAGATGGATGACCCGGGTCCACCTGTAGAAATCGGCAAAAATTAATCTTCTATTTCTTGCCAGCACTACTGCTTTCCGGTTCGTGTTCTTTGTTGTAAGCCTTCCATGCCCCATCGATCACATACGCATGTATCGCATCGGCCTGCTGTGGCGTCATGCGCAAATGTGGGAACGCAAACTTCGGAGGATTAAGAAACCCGGGCATTCCTTTGTCCCAGTGCGTTCCGGCAAGAACGATGGCGTACCACTGCTCGTGAACATCGGGAGGCGCATATCGCAGATCAGGAACCGCGCCATCAAGCACCCACGCACCACTGCCATCGAGGTCGGGGGAGTGACAGCCGGAACAGTAGAAGGTCTTATAAAGCTGCTCGCCTTCATGAATCGTTTCGGTATTGGCTTCTTGCGCCGGCGGTTTTGGAACTGGCGGAACGATATCAGGAGGCGTCGGGAAGGGAACATTCCCGCCGAGCTTGAATGCAAGCAGTCGCGACGGACCACGCTTTGAGCGCGGAGTCGCCATCGTCCATGCTGGAGCAAACAGCCGCGAGCCCGAGCCCCATCCCACCGGCAGAAGTACATATTGCTCGCCGCTGACCGTGTAAGTCACAGGCACAGATTCGATCGCCGAGCCCGTATCGATCGACCAAACCTTCTTTCCTGTGTCGGCCGCATATGCTGTGAACTCCCCGGTGCCCTGACCTTGAAATACAACATTGCCCGCCGTTGAGAGCACGCCGCCATTGGTAGCGATCTCTTCTTCTACAGACCAGCGTGCGGACTCTTTCACTGGATCCCACGCAACGAGCCGCCCCTCAGTCTGTTGCATCCATTCGCCCGTCTCGACTTCAGAGCGTGTGTTGGGCTTGCGATCGGTCGCCGGAATGTAGACGAGTCCGGTGCCGGCGTTGTAGCTCATCGGCCACCAGTTGTGCACGGTCCACTGCTTGCCTCCGCCTTGTGAGGCAGGAACTTCGACCGCCTTCCCGGTGGCCAGATCAATCGAAGTTGCCCAGTTCGTTTTCACGATCGGCTTCGCGGAAATCAGCTTGCCGGTCCAGGCATCGAGCACGTAATAAAAGCCATTCTTGGGCACAGTCATGGCGACGTGCTTCTTCTCGCCATTGACCGGCAGATCGGCCATCACGATGTGATTGTTCTCTGTCTGCATTCCCGGAGAACTCGTTTGGAAATGCCACACGTACTCGCCGGTCGACGCCTTCACCGCAACGATGCATCCGGAAAACAACTTGTCGCCGGGAGCCTGAATCGATGCGAGTTCTCCAAAGTCGGCGCCCGCCCCGGCAGTGCCAAAGATCACGTAATCCGTGACCGGATCGTAGGTGATGGCCGTCCAGACGTCGGCGCCGCCCATCTTCCACGCATTGCCGCCCGGCCAAGTCTTGGCCGCGATTTTTTTCAGGGCTGCCGATTCGAAAGGCTTCGCCGGATCGCCGGGAACTGTCCAGAAACGCCAAAGTTCTTTCCCGCTATTCGCGTCGTACGCCGCAATCGATCCGCGCACGCCGTCATCAGATCCGTTGTAACCCATCAGCACCATGCCCTTGGCGATGTGCGGAGCATTCGTGATGCCGGTCTGCGACGGCTCACAAACTGTCGCTTCCCAGATCTGTTTGGCGGTGGTGGCGTCGATTGCGATTAAGCGGCAATCTCCAGTGCCGACGAATACTTTGCCTTCCCACACCGCAACCCCCGCATTCGTGCGGGCCGAATAGGAACCGTTCGCCGACTGATTCAACCGAATGTGGGGATCAAATTGCCAGGTGAGCTTTCCGTTTGCCGCATTGACCGCGTAAACCTTCGAAAGCGGTGCGCTGACATAGGCGATTCCATCCACGACGATGGGCTCGGAGACGAGGCCAGCGGCACTATCGATGTCGAGATACCACGCGAGCCCGAGTGTCGAGATGTTCTGCTCGTTGACTTGCTTGAGCGGACTGAAGTGGCTCTCATCGAACGTGCGACCGTTGAGGAGCCAGTTGGTCCCATCGTCCGCGGCGACACGAGCTGCATTGACATCACCGGGTTTGACCGGATTATCCGCGCGAGTGGAGGCGAGAAAAATTATGGCTCCCGCCAGGGCGAGAGCCGTGAGTGAAACAATTTTGAAATTGGCAAATCCCGATGAGGTCGACACGATGGTTGTTCCCGCGGCCGGATTTCTTCAGCCACGAATCTACACGAGAATAAGTTGTGAAGTACTACTCGTGCAAATCCGTGGCCTTCATCTCATTTAGCTGCCTGCGGTTTCTGCGAGCGTGATGAGACCACTGCCAGCTTTTTTCTCATTTCCTTGGCGTGGTTCAACATCTCCGGGTGCCATGCGAAGTCGATCCGTTTCTCCGGTGACGCTCCGTAAAGTTCCGGATGCAGATAGTAGCCGCGCTCGCGAGCATCCTTTTCTTTTTCAACAGGGATGCGGTTTGCATTCGCCCACTTGTCTTGCCGGATTCCAGTGACCTGCCATGAAACCTTCATTCCGGAGCGTCCGCCGGCAATCCTGAATTGATTGTTCGCGAGTTCCTCCGCAATGTAGACAGGCGCGAATCCTCCGATGCAAGTCAACTGATAGCGGAAGTCGCGGTTCAACACTCCGAACCACTCCGGCATGTGAATGACCGCCTCGCCGCCGTCGTCCAGCAGAGCGACCCCGTCGTAGATGTTCTTCATGTCAGGAGACTCGACGAACGAGTGATACAGATATTTGTTCGCAGGATCTAGTGGATGATCGATCTGGAACGACCCTCCTCCTTTGGACAGATTGCCGCTGACAAATACGTTGCCTACGAAGAATCCTGCGTAAGAGCCAGAGTTGTCCCCGATGCCGTACACTCCGAAACTGTTCGTGGTGATGTCTTCGCCATAGAGTCCGGCGCCGCCAAGTCCAAACACGCCCACGTTGTTACCTTGACCGTATACGCCGTATCCGAGACCCGAGTCGTTGAGACCTGCAACGCCTGATCCGCTGTCTCCGTGCGAAACGCCGTGAACTCCGTCGGGGCCGGCGTTGTTCCAGAATCCCGTACCGTCGGATTCGCCCCACACTCCCTGACCGCTTGTTCCCGTGGCCACACTGAGCGTGCCCTCGCCCCCAGCCGAATTAAAGGCAAAGAGTTCCTGGGCGTTGATTGTTGAAACCGTAATCGAGTTCGCGCTGAAGTTTCCGCCGGAATCACGTTTCACGATCGCATTCGCAGTGTTATTGAAAGTGGGGTTAACTTTCCAGGCTAAACCCAGTGTGCCGCTGGTTGTCACCGGCGATCCGCTCACTGTGAAGTCCGAAGTAGGCGCGCTCAGTCCCACGCTTGTCACAGAACCCGAACCCGTACCCGGAAATTTCTGTCCGGGCGCAAACGTAAACTGGCCGTTGCTGGCCAGCTTTAATCCGGTCTCGGCAAGTGGGTTCGGATCAGTTCCGTACAGCAGGTTTAGCGTGGCTCCTGGGCTTGTCGTGTTGTTACCTACAGGCTCTGCTTGCCACTGAAAGTGATTCAGGGTGTACGCGCCGGTGCCGCTGTTCCAAGCCGACGACTCCAGGTTCAGCGGATTGGAATTGAAGCCCCTGGTCGGGTTAGCAAATTGCAAGGTCGCCAACTCAAACAATCCGCGCACCAGTTCCGATCCCTTTACGTCGAGGGTGAACAGCGGATTGGCGATATTGATTCCAATCCTGGCGCTGCTGCCGCTGCCGGTCTGCGTCACGATCGAGTTGGCAATATCACTGCTCGAGTCCCAAAGGGGAATCGTACCGACAGTGCCTCCCGCAGTTGTGACCGGAGTGCTCCCCACCAAAGCCGGGGCCGTGCCGGCGGCTGTGGCAGTCAAAGCGATCGTGCTCGCGGATGCTGTTTCAGTTGGCACTCCTCCTGGAGCGGCCAGCACGAAGGCGGAGGCAGGAAGTCCTCCCAGGGTTTGTGCGTCTGCCGCTTTCAGGGCATAAGGCACGCTGAGGAGCAAAATACGCGCTTGTTCTTCGCCTCCATTGATTTGCACTCCAAGCCAGCGCGCTTCCCCCGAGGTGAAGACGTCCAACGGAAGGCCCGTGGGCATCGTTGCGCCGAGTTGGACCGTGTAGTTTCCTTTTGCATCTGTGGTGACATTCTGCGTCTCGAACCACAGTGGCGAGCCGCCCGACTGGTCTTTGTAAACTGAGAACGTAATTCCTGCGATCCCGATGATGGGTTTGCCGGTGAGGTCCAATGCTCGCCCCGAATAATTAACTAGTGTGGGAACAGCATTAGAGCTGCTTGTAGGCTGCGTGGATGATTGAGCAGACACGAATCCAAGGTGAATCAGGCAAATCAGTGCTACCGGAACCAATCTCTGCATGGCATCTCCAATTCGTTGATGTTTCGCGCCAGGGCCCCAGCCGGATAGTGACAGTAAGGGATGATCCGTTTCGGCCGCGAACTCGAATCAGGCAATTTTTCGCAGTGCACGCGCGACAACGAAACTTCCGTCAATAGGGAGAGCGTAAAACGGAGAGTTTTTACGACAAGTGCAAAGCGGAAGAATTCAACGGAGTGTCGGGGAAGGTGCTGTCGAACACGAGGAATTGCAGAACACGGATTCACACGGATAGACCATTAGAGATCTATCCGTGGTGATCTGTGTACATCCGGAGCCGGTTACGAGACTGCCTGCGGGACGCGGGTTTCCTTAGCCATAGCGGCCTGCACCTTGCCCGCGCTGCCAAACAGGAAATAATAAACTCCGCCACCCAATGCGCCACCAATCAGCGGAGCAACCCAGAACAGCCACAACTCCTGCAGCGCCCATCCGCCTGCGAAGATGGCTGGGCCTGTGCTGCGCGCCGGATTGACCGATGTGTTCGTTATAGGAATGGAGATCAGATGGATCAGCGTCAGGCAAAGTCCTATAGCGATCGGAGCAAAGCCTTTCGGCGCACGGTCGTCAGTAGATCCCATGATCACGATCAGGAAGAATGCGGTGAGTACCACCTCAGCTACAAAGCCCGAAAGGAGGGAATAGCCTCCGGGAGAGTTTGCGCCGTATCCATTGGAGGCGAAGCCGTTATGCACGTCGAAACTGGCTGTGCCAATAGCGATGTAGTAGAGCACTCCCGCCGCCGCAATTGCGCCAAGTACCTGTGAAATGACGTATCCCGGTAATTCCGACACAGGGAAGCGCTTGCCAACCACTAGCCCCAGGCTGATCGCGGGGTTTAGATGGCACCCTGAGATGTGCCCGACCGCATAGGCCATCGTTAGCACGGTGAGTCCGAAGGCGAAAGCCACTCCAACGAATCCGATACCAACGGCCGGAAATCCCGCGGCGATAACTGCCGCGCCGCATCCGCCGAAGACCAACCAAAATGTCCCAAAGAATTCCGCTGCTAAACGCTTGCTCATAGGCATGGGAGCCTCCGTAGGTTTCCAATCTGGAAAATAGACTTAGCCGCACCTTACTCGGGAGGGCCAAAGCGTAGCACAGGAACCCAACAGTTAGCACTGGCATTTAATGAAATGCGATGAGCGACGAGCCCTGAGGCAGAGGTTTCACTCATGGCTTGTGGCTCATAGCTCGGAGCTCAATGTTACGAACGCTTTCCACGCAATCGAATGCCGATTGTCCGTTCTGTTTTCGGATGCTAGCCTGAAAATCAGTGGCTTCCATCGCCAATCCGCTGAAGTCTGAAGTGTCTCTGCCAGGCCGTGTGGCCGAATGGCTGCAGTCGTCGTCCGCCGAGGTGTGGGTCAAGTTCCTGCTCGCCTTGGTTGGGCTGGGATTTGCCTTCGCGGCGGCGCTCTTTTCCACGATTTCACGCGATGCAGGGAATCTATGGGCCACGGTGATCCTGGCTTCAATCTCTTTAGTGCTTGCGACGCTGGTCGGTCTGGTTACCGTGCCTTACTTGGCGCGCCGTGCCGCGATGGAGCGGGTGCGCCAGTCGTTTGACTACGACGTCACCCGCGCCGGGATCGTTTACGTGCTGGTCACACTGGTGATCGGAATTGCCGCACTCAACACTGGTAACAACCTTCTCTATATCGTCGTAGCGGCTATGCTGGCCGCGATTGTCGTCTCGGGATACATCTCAGCCTGCGTGCTACGCTATCTCGAACTCGACATGCATTTGCCGGAACATGTATTCGCGGGACGCCCTGTGCTCGGGCGCATTGTGCTGCGGAATGAGCGGCGCAGATTTCCGTCTTTCTCGATTCGGGTGGTCTCAACGCGAAGGAAGCGCAAGAAACCGGCGAAGCAGTGGCAATGGGAAGCGACAACCTTTGCGTTTCCATTCAACCGGCCCGCAGAAGAGCAATGGCTGAAACTGCCCGACCGGCGGCTGAAGCGAGTCACCGTGCTTCCACCGGCGCCCGGTATTTTTCAGGGCATGGCCTACTTTCCGTTTCTTCCGGCGCAGACTGAGGCGGTCGCCGATCTCGAGTTAAAGTTCGATCATCGTGGACACTATCAGGAAAACAGTTTCGGCCTCGCGACACGTTTTCCGTTCGCGTTCTTTACCAAGACGCGCCACGTATCGCTTACGCGAGAAATCCTGGTGTATCCGCGGATTGAGGCGACCGATGAGGTCCTCCAGATTCTGCCTTTGGTGCGCGGAGAATGGGAGAGCTTTGTGCGCGGCCGCGGCTCTGATCTTTACCGTATTCGCGAATACATGCCCGAGGATTCCGCTCGCCACGTCGACTGGAAAGCAACGGCGAAGTCAGGATCGCTGAAGGTTCGTGAGTTCGCGCGCGAAGACGAGCGCAAGCTCTGTATCGCGTTCGACAATCCAGATGCCGGATTGCTTCCTGAAGAAGCGTATGAGAAGGCTGTCGACCTGGCAGCATCCCTCGCATGGAACTTCTCGAACGAAATGGCGGAGGTCAGCTATCTCATTCCAGGGCGTGCTCGCAGCCGCGATCTGCACGAGTTTCTGGCTTGGCTGGCTTTGGTTGAACCGGCTGGCATTGCCAAGCAGAATGCTGCAGGCGGAGAGAAGGGCGGCAGCGATATCTTGGCGGCACTGAAGGGCTCATCGGACGAGTACAACATCGTTGTCACAGCGCGCCCGCGCGGGACTATTCCCACAGCTTTGTGGAATACCTCGTATTTCGTCTTCATCGGGCAGAGCTTGTAGAGCAGCGCCCGGTCTCTCAGTCCAGAGAGATTAGGACGCTTTGATCTCAGTCCAGATACGATCCCGCAATCGCTGCGCATCCGGAGGCAACGTTTGAGGCCACTCGCCACGTTCGAGAATTGAGGGTGGCGGATACAGAGTCGGGCTGTTTCGGGTGGCCTCCGGAAGGAATTCTTTGGCAGCCCCGTTCGCGGTCGCGACGCGTGAGTAGTCGGCCGCTGCGGCCGCCACTTTCGGCCGCAAAAGATAATCAAGGAATTGATGAGCGAGGCGTGAGCGCTGGCTCTCACGCAGAATCACGGCACAGTCACAGTAGAGCGGAAAACCCTCCTCCGGATACGCAAATGCGAGATTTGGCCCAGCGTCGATGGCCTGCTGTGCCGTTGTCGCCCAGAGTTGAGCCGCCAGCACGTCGCCCGAGACCAACTGGTCCCGTACTTCGGCATTCAGATACGCACGAACCAGAGGCTTCTGGGCGATCGCTTCCTGCTTGGCACGCTGAAGTTCCGCAGGATCGGTCGAACTGAAAGAGAGCCCGATCTTCTTCAGGCACGCGCCGAGCATGTCTTCCGGATCGTCGAGCATGGTGAGGCGTCCCTTCAAACGTGCGTCCCACAAATCCGCCCAGCGCGTTGGGGCGGGGCGGACATCGCGGTTGTAGACAATGCCCGTTGCAAACCACATCCACGGAACACTCCACCGCAGGTCTCGGTCCCACGTCGGCGCTCGAAAGCGCGGATCGAGATTGCTGAGCCCAGGCAGCCACTCACGGTGAAGCGGCTGAAGCAGACCGTAGTCCTGCATCGGTTTGATACGGGTGTAGGTGGGGAAAACAATATCCCAGCCAGAATTCCCGGTGACCACCTTCGCGAGCATCTCTTCATTGCTCTCGTACGTGGCGTACCGGACCTTGACGCCAAACTCTGCTTCGAAATTCGAAATCGTGTCGGGTGCGACGTACGCCGACCAGTTATATACGTTGAGCCGAGGACGTGAGACGCGGCTGCATCCCGCAAGCGCTGTCATGCCCAGAATGAAGCAGCGCCGGTTCATGCTTCGCGCACTCGCTCGGAGATCACGATGAGCAATCCGAAAAACACGGTGATGAGCGCCGAGATGGCATTGATGACGGGGCTGGCACCGCGACGTGCCATTGCATAAATCACCATCGGCAGCGTTTGCGAATCAACGCCCGCGACCATGCTGGTGATTACGTAATCATCAAACGACACGGTCAGGGCAAGAAGGGCCGCTGCTATGATCCCCGGACCCAGCGCCGGAAGGATGACATAAAAGAACGCTCCCCACTCGCTCGCCCCCAGATCCATGGCAGCTTCTTCCAGGTTCGGGCTGATGGTGCGGAGCCGGGCAGAAATTACGATCACGACGTAGGCGATTGAGAACGCGACATGTGCCAGAATGACCGTGTAAAGGCCAAGATGCCAGTGCAGCCAGCGAAACATCCACTGAAAAAGCGCTAAGAGGGAAATTCCGGTGACAATTTCCGGTGTCACTAAAGAAAGATAGAGGGTCCCAGTCAACAGGCGTGAGCCGCGTTTCCAGAGAGCGTATGCACAAAGTGTTCCCACCACCGTGGAAATCAAAGTTGCAGCGATCGCCACGATTACGCTGTTCCATGTCCCTTCGAGGAGTTCTGGATCGTGAAAAATCGCTCGATACCAATCCAGCGAAAAGTGCTCCCACACGGTAAAACGTGAAGAGTTGAAGCTGAACACGCTTAGCGTCAGCAGCGGCAGATGCAGGAACGCAAAAAATGCGATGGCGTATAGTCCCAGCCACCGTCTCATGTGAGTTGCTCGCTTTCACGCCGCAAGATGCCCCATACCAGGACCGTTACCAGCAGCATGAGCAGCATGGAAACTGCTGACCCGAACGGCCAGTCCCGAGCAGTTGTGAACTGCGTCTGCACCAGGTTCCCGACCAGTACCGTGCGTCCTCCTCCAAGCAGGTCGGGCGTGAGATAAGCGCCAAGGCAGGGAATAAATACGAGAATTGCTCCAGCAATGATTCCGGGGCGGGACAGCGGCACAACCACCCGCAACAATGTGGCCCAGGGACGCGCACCCAAATCCGCAGCGGCTTCCGGCAACGACGGATCGAGTCTCTCCAGCGTTGCGTAAATGGGAAGCACCATGAAGGGCAGGTAGCCGTAGACCAATCCCAACAACACCGCGCCGTCGTTGTAGAGCAATTGCAGGGGAGAATGAATGATCCCGATCTTTTGCAGGATCGTATTCACCAGTCCGGTGTCGCGCAGAAGGAAAAGCCAGGCATAAGTGCGGACGAGAAAACTGGTCCAGAACGGCAGCATCACGAGCTGCAGATACAGATTTTTGTGCTTCGGAGATCGCGATATGAACAGTGCGGCTGGAAACGCCAGAAACAGACACAGCAGCGTAGCCACTAGCGCCATTGCGAACGAACGCAACAGAATCGTGAGGTAAAGCGTGTCAAACAGGCGTTGGTAGTTTTCCCACGTCCAGGGACGTTCCACGCCACCGTAGACTCCCCGAGTGAGGAAGCTGTAACCGAATACGATGGCAAAGGGCGCTGCGAAGAGTCCCACCATCCAGATCCATGTTGGCAGGACAAACCAGGAGCGCAGCTTCATGTCACGAGGATTTCGTCCGCTGGATTCCAGCAAATATGGACGGACTCGCCTGGCTGAAAGACGTCAGAACTACGCTGGACTTGTGCCACGGCTTCTTCGCCAGTAGCGAGCCTCACGATCACCTGGAAGCAGTCGCCCAAGAATACTGAGTCGGTTACCAGCGCAGGGAATGACTTCGCGCCGTGATTCTCAGCTTCGCGTGCAAGGCGCGTGGCTTCCGGACGGATGCCGACTCCATCAATCCAGTTCACAGCGCCAAGGAATCCTGCAACGAATCGAGTGCGTGGGTGGAAATAGATCTCTTCCGGTGTCCCCACCTGTTCGATGCGGCCGTCATTCATGACCGCCAGTTGATCGGACATCGAAAGCGCCTCTTCCTGATCATGAGTCACCAACAGGAAGGTGATGCCGACGCGCCGCTGCATCGCTTTCAACTCCGCGCGCATTTGTTTGCGCAGCTTGGGATCCAGTGCTGCCAGTGGCTCGTCCAACAGGAGCACATCGGGCGCGAGCACAAGAGAACGGGCGAGCGCGACACGCTGACGTTCGCCGCCGGAGAGTTGCACGGGCTTTCGCCCTTCCTTGCCGAAAAGTCCGACAAGCCGGATCGCCTCTGCCACGCGGTCCGAAATATCAGCGACGCCGTGCCGCTTCAGGCCAAATTCAATGTTTCCTCGCGCAGAAAGATGAGGGAAGAGCGCGTAGCTCTGAAACACCGTGCTCACATTGCGTTCATAGGGCTTGCGGCGATTTACGACTTTGCCTTTGATCAAGACCTCGCCCGATGTCGGTTCTTCGAAGCCTGCGATCAATCGCAGTGTGGTCGTCTTCCCGCACCCGGATGGACCGAGCAATGAAAAGAAACTCCCTCTTGGGATGGAGAGCGAAATACCTGCCAGAGCGCGATGACCGGGATAATCCTTCACCAAGTCACGCACTTCCAGTATCGGTTCCATTTCCGTTGGTGACATCCTCCCGTTGACTTATGCAGATCGTAAAACATTTTGGCCCGCGGCAGTAAAGAAAAATCGAGCCCTACAGGAAGTTTTGTCGTGGCCACGAGCGGGCCGCTTGCTTCAACTGGGAAATCGATCGTGTCCAATTCCGGCACAAAAAGTAGGAACAAGCTCGGATTAACCCACGTGTCGGTTCGATCCCAACCTTTTTTTCTTCCCTTACATCTGCTCTCAGGCATATACTCGCGCCCCGTAGTTGATGAGGGGGCCACTCGGATTTCTGTAAGCCGGGAGGTATCAAATGCGAATTTGTGACCTGATCAAAGATCAGGAGACATATCAGGCAGAACCGGGGCACTCCGTCCTTCAGACGGTCTGCGCGATGGTAGAACGAAACATCGGCGCAGTTCCGGTCATTCACAATGGCAAACTTGTCGGGATCTTCTCCGAGCGCGACCTGATGCGTCGTGTAGTGGCCGAAGGACGCGATGCCCGCGCCACTTGCATGGCCGAGGTCATGACAGACGATCCGATGACCGTGAGCATCAACGAAGACCTGGAAAGCTGCATGGCGCTGATGCGGCGGCACGGATTCCGGCACCTGCCGGTTTGTCACGAAGGCCAACTGGTGGGAATCGTCTCCTTGCGGGACATTCTGCTGCACGACCTGAACGAAAAAGACGATGAGGTACGCATGATGCGCGCCTACATCCATTCCATGCCCGACGCCTAGGTCGAAGGCGTAACCTCTCAGAGGCGAACACTTCAGCCTTGTCCCGACGTGAGGGCTTTCGCCAGCATTCAAAGTGCCGGAGAATCCTATTTTTCGCATGCCGCCGCGGCCAAACCGCCTCTGACAGCTCTGGTTCACTCGCAGGTAACCTTGGTAACTTGCCCGGTTGTGAGTGCGCAGGTAACGTTACCGTGGATTACCGCAGTGCATTGAACGGATGGGTTTTCGATACTAGCCTAGGGGTACGAAAAGGCCATACCGACTCACTTGAATACAACTCGCTGGCTTGGAGTCCGCAGCGAGCAGGACCGCAAATCCGGCAGGAAAAATTGGGCGACAAGCTTAAATTCGCGTACTACGGGCTTTGGATGCTGCATCCTTTGCTACAGACCGCGATTACGCTGTTCATGATCCGCCGGGGATTGATAAAGACTTTCCGGTTCTTCTTCGCTTACCTCATCAGCCAACTTCTGTCATTTGCGATCGTCTTTCCCGCATACGTGCGGGGCGGGTATTCCGGCATGTTCTATCTGTACTGGGCCACCAGCGCAATAAGCGTCACCTGCGGATTCCTGGTGATCCACGAAATCTTTGTCGACGTCTTCCGTCAGTTTCACACGCTGCGCGATCTGGGTACCGTGCTGTTCAAGTGGGCAGGCCTCGTGATGCTCCTGGTAGCGGCCGTAGTTTCCATTTCGACCAACTCGTCCCAGACACTACCGTGGATGCAGGCCATCATCACTTCGGAGCGTTGCGTGAGAATGATCCAAGTCGGCATGGTCCTGTTCCTGCTGTTCTTCGCGCAGTACCTGGGCGTGAGCAGGAAGCAGTACAGCTTCGGGATCGCTCTGGGTTTCGGTTCGTTTGCCGCTATGGAACTCATCATCATCAGCTCGTGGGTGGGGAATCACCTGAGCCAAATATGGGTGGATATCATCAACATGATCGCCTACAACAGCAGCCTGGCACTGTGGCTGGGCTATGTTGCGGTGAAGCGTCCGGCCCGTGATCTGTCACGCTCGCTCTTGCAGACGCAGCGCTGGGAGCAAAGCATCTCCGATCTTCACCACCCGCTACCAGCTGATTCGCTGATTCCGATGTTCGAAGGTATGGTAGATCGCGCCCTCTCGCGAACACCTCAGCAGGGCGCGCCGCTGGCTGACGGAGCTGCCGCCTCAGCCGGTGGCACTGGCAGCTTCATCGCATCGCGTTTACCGCGGAAGAGCTAAACTTCCCGAGCACGCAGACAATACACATCCTGACAAAAGAGTTCGCTCTGTTCGGATTTTGTAACAGAGTCCTTACCGGGGAGGCTTTCTTGCGCGTGACCGCCTAGTTCGCAAGAACCGTACAAAGCTAAGTTAAGTGCTTTATTTGTAGCGAGATGAAGACCTTTATGTTTAAGGTGTTCTGTGTTCCACTCCGGGATACCGCTGCAGGTGTGAAATTTCTTGCACAGGAACCTTGACACGTGTCCTATAATTCCCGTCCGCATAAAGAAGCGCTTTGTGCGCGCTCTATGTGGATATAGGAGACGAACCCATGAAACGTGCTATCAGGATTGCGATCCTGACGGTAGGACTCGTGGGCACATTTATCGCGGCTTCCGTCCAACAGGTTCCCGCCCAGGACGGCGGCCCGATTCCTCTGTGCCCACCGAAAACCGGTTGCCAAGGAAAATAGTCGCAACCATGCCGCAGTAGCAAGTAACCGAAGTAACCTGTCGTAACTGGGCCGAGTCAAAGGGCTTGAACAATTCGGGCTGACGGACCACTTGAACCCGCCAGCCCCTATTTTTTGCTACAGTCCGATGCGAAGCGACGCAGCAAGGTTGGTCTTCAATTCTTCTCCAGAGAAAATCGCAGGTTGGCAAGTGCTACCCGAGCAGACTACCGCGAATGACTTTCCTTCCTTCAGTTGCGGCAGATGGGGAATCGTCTCCGCCAAGGTCGGCGGCAGGTTTTGCGCTACGGCTTGATTTGCAGACAGATGAAGAACTGCCTTTCTGACCGCGAAAGCCTCGGTAGCAGCGGCATAGAGTTGATCCGCTTCGTCATCCTCATCCTCGATTACAACCACCTGCACCGGGCTCTCTAGAAAATGCAGCACCGCTAAACCATAAGTGGCGGCAAAGATACCGAACTGCTCGGCGATTCCGGCGAAGGTCTCCAGCGTTTGTTCCGCTTTGTCGCGATAGCCGGAAGCGCCCGTGTAATGGTGCAGCCGCATCAACGCCACGGCAGCCATCGGATTTCCCGCGGGCGTAGGCGAGTCCTGCAGCGGCTTGCGCCGGGTCGCTAGCACGCCCAGGCTGTTCGCCTCCGAAGCCTCGCTATCGAAGAATCCGCCCGACGTGGCGTCAAAAAAACGCGAAATCATACTCTCGGTGACAGAGCGCGCGAAATTGAAGTAGCTCAGGTCGGATGTAGCCTCGTATGCATCAAGGCACGCCAGGGCGGTGAACACATAGTCATCCAGCATGCCGGGAATATCGCGATGCTCCGCATTCGGGTCGGAATAAGCCACGACGTGAAGAAGCGTGGCGCGGGCGCCCCCGCCCGCCTCTTCGTGACCAGAATCTTTCCAAGCCGCCGACAAGATTCGATCCAGTGATCGCAGAGCGAACCGGCGGGCATCCGGCAGATCCAGCACCTTGGCGGCTTCCAGGTACGCCGAAATACACAACGCGTTCCACCCAACGTAGACCGTCTTGTCGATATAAGGAGTAGGCCGCTTGAGCCGCGCGGCGTACATTTTTGTCGCTGCCGATACAAGCAGTTCGCTGACCCGCTCGGCCGTAAGGTTCATACGCTTGCTGATCTCGTCAATCGAAGCACGCACGTACAGCACATTTTTGGCGGGATTGTGATGCATCTCGCCGACCTCATTGATGTCGTAGCGCAACGCGGCTGCCTGGAGTTCATCACCGCTCAGAATGGCCTTCGTCTCATCGAGCGTCCAGGTAAAGTAGTCGCCGTCATCGTCCATATTGATGTCGGCGTCCTGCGAGGCATAGAAGCCCCCATGCTCACGATCGCTGAGCCACTCGTCCATCCAGCGGATAATGTCTTGCGCCACTTCGGCAAAGAACTGGAGGCCGGTTGCCTGATAGGCATGCACGTAGTTCTTGAGCAATTCCGAATTGTCGTAGCACATTTTCTCGAAGTGTGGAACGACCCAACGCTCATCGACTGAGTAACGATGAAAGCCGCCGCCCAGTTGGTCGTAGACCCCACCATGCGCCATGTTCTCGAGCGTGGTAACGATCAGTTGCCGCATAGGATCGTCACCCGCGGAGCCCTCAGATGATGGGTGCCCCATCTCTCTCGCGTCCTTTTGCGCGAGAAGTGGGGACTTTGACTTACGTCCATATCTCTCAATTAACAGATCCAATGCCGAAGGATGCGGAAACTTCGGAGCCGAACCAAATCCTCCATTCCGCGGGTCAAACATCTTCAGGGCTGAGTCCTGGATCGCGGTGATGACATTGGCCGAGATGCGCCCGCTCCGGCCTGCAAACGACTCCGATTGCGCAATCGCGTTCTCGACCATCGCTGCCTGCTCGACAACATCCCCATGCTTCTCCTTGAAGGCATTGGCTATGCTGAGCAGCACCCGGCGAAAACTTGGCCGGCCGTATCGCTCATTCGGCGGAAAATAAGTGCCGCCGTAAAACGGCTTGCCATCCGCGGTCAAGAACGCGGTCAAAGGCCATCCGCCTTGCCCGCTCACGGCCTGCACGGCCGCCTGATAACGGCTGTCAATATCGGGACGCTCATCGCGATCGACCTTCACCGCGATGAAGTGTTCGTTAACGATCGCAGCGATTTCCGGATCATCATAGGACTCCCGATCCATCACATGGCACCAGTGGCACCAAACGGCGCCGATGTCGAGCAGCATCGGCTTGTTCTCGCGCCGCGCAGTCTCGAAGGCCTCCGCCCCCCATTCATGCCATTGAATGGGCTGATGCATGGCGGAGCGCAGATAAGCCGAGGAAGCGCGGGCGAGTGAATTTAAGGTCGTACTGGTCATCTTCCCAGTCTACCGCCGAAGATGTTGCAGTGCGGTCGTAGCTAATAGTTAGAGAATTTGTGCTTTTCCGAACTATGAGGCAAAGGGATTTACTACCCGGACCCTTCCATACGTTCGGTCGGCAGTCAGATCTTCTGAGTAGAGAACGGATGCCCCGGAGAGTTCGGCTGCGTGCAGAATCAGTGCATCCCAAAAAGAGATCTTGTGCCGTTCTTGGATTTCGAGTGCGTCCAGAATTGACTCGGGTTTGTTCACAACGACGTCCCATTCTAAATAGTCGCGTACCACCCTGCTGACTTCCGACACGCTAAGTGGACGGGCCAGCTTCCGGCGAAGGTTGATGCAAAGCTCTTGGAGCACCTGAGTGCTCAGCACGCCCTCTCCCGTGTCCCACAGATGATCTACGACTTGTCGCGCACGGAGGTATTTTTCACCTGCAAGACGATCATGCGCATAGATGAGAATGTTTGTGTCAACGAAGTATTTGGAACTCATGGCGACTAGCGTTCGTGTAGTTCGTCCCGTGAGCGTGCAGGCGTCCACCCAAGATCCATGCCCTTGCGGAGACGCGCTTGCGCCCGTTTTCGAGCCTCTGCGTAGCTCGCTCTGTCACGTATCAATCGCTCCAAGCTATCAGAGAGCATGGCACTGATGGATGACCCGTTTTGCGCGGCGAGGATCTTTACTTCCCGTAGCAGTTCAGAGTCGAGTTTGAGAGTCACATTGGTCTTCATGAGTAGCACGGTTTTATGTGTAGCACGATTATACGTGCAAACTACCTTTGTTGCAAGAATCCAACATCGGCGCGCCGGAGCGCGCTGACAGTTTTCCACAGGGCCACGGGCAGACAGTGACATCTGACCTTGCGCGTCGGAGGGAAGTTGTTGGATCATCGCGGAGACAGGCGAACGTCAGGATTTGCGGGGCCTGTAGAATCGCAGGTATAAGTGCTTGTGGCTCAAGATTTTGCCTGTAAGTCATTGCAACCCATAGATTATTTCGCAATTTTCCGCTAAGTCGATGATTCTAAAGATCGAGGGGGGAGGGGGGGATACCGCCAAAAAGGACAGTGATTCCCATTCTGGGAAAATTTGAAGTTCGAAACTAAGTAAAGGGATGAAGAGTTTAGACTTTCGACTTTCTTCGCGGCCTCAGCGGCTTTTCTCGGCGAACTCTGCGGTTAAAACGGGGAAATTTCCTGCTGAAAGCTTGTAGCTAGCGGCTATCTCCCGACCTGCCTGGCAATTTTGCAGTACAAGTCGATCGCCTCATGCAGTTGCTTCTTCTCGATGTATTCGCCTTCGGTGTGCGCGACGTGAATCGAGCCTGGACCAATCAGCAACGGTTCTCCCCACTTCGTCAATTTAGGAATGTCGGTCGTGAACTTCGCAATCATTGTTGGCAAGCCATCGATGCTTCGAAAACGCAGAAAGGGAAGTTCGAGGGGAAATGTGACCTCTACCTGATCGCCCGCGGTCGCAATGATCTGCTTCCGCAACTCATCAGTCGGAGCAATCAACCGAAACAGAAGATCCGCGTGTGCGTAATCAGGAATGACATTCGGCGCGCGACCGCCTTCGATCAAGCCAATGTTTAATGTGCAAGGCCCGACCTGCGGATCGGAAGGTAAAGGCATCGCGCGCAAGCGTCCCAGCGCGGCGATCAGTTTGTCGATCGCCGAGTCTCCCAGTTCCGGATAGGCCGAATGCGCCATCTTCCCGCGCGCTGTAACCTCAACCCGTAAAGTTCCCTTCGATGCAAGTGCAATGTGGTTCTCCGTCGGTTCGCCGTTCACCAGGAACTTGCAACTCGCAGGAGCGTGATCGTTCGCAACTTTTGCGCCGAGGCTGTCGCGCTCTTCGCCAACGACAAAGAGTAATCCGACAAAGGTGCTCTCCCGCTGCAGGCGTTCCGCGGCCGCGACTTGGGCAGCGATAATTCCTTTCGCATCGCACGAGCCTCGACCATAAATGCGATCCGCATCCTCTGACGATGGGATGAAAGGCGGAACTGTATCCATGTGCGTCGAAAAGACGATTGTCGGGTCCACGTGATCGGGATGAACGGCATAAACATTGAAACGATCGCCTTCGACCGGAATTTTCCTGGCCTGATAACCGACGCGACAGAGCTCGCCATAAAGATAATTCCCGACCGCAGCCTCGTTGCCTGAGATGGACTCAATGTCGATCAGTTGTCGCGTAAACGTGACAGCATCCATGCGGAAGAGAATAGCAAATGCCGGCTTTCGCAGATCACTGACTTCAAGAGTTGTGTAATCTGGAGACGTGATTCCATCGACCGGAACAATACGTTCACTTTTCCTGGACGGTCCTGCAGGACGTCTGGAAGCGCTCCTAAATGCAGGCTCTGCAAACGCTACGCACGCAGCTGTGGTCTGTCATCCGCATCCCCTCTTCGGCGGAACGCTGCACAACAAGGTCGTGTTCCACACGATGAAGGCGCTGAACAGCTTTGGTTTTCCCGTATTGCGGTTTAACTTTCGTGGAACAGGTCTGAGTCAGGGAGAACATGACAAAGGAATCGGTGAAGTCGAGGACGTTCGTACGGCTCTCGACTGGCTTGATTCCGAGTTTCACCTGCCCATTGTCTTCGCGGGATTTTCCTTCGGATCCGCGGTAGGTCTGCGCGCCGCGTGTGGGGATCCGAGTGTTCAAGCTGTGATTGGAGTCGGAACGCCAGTCGCACCCGTCGCCGCCGATACCGAAGAGCCGCGAGTGTATTCGTTCGACTTCCTTCAAGATTGCCACAAGCCCAAGCTTTTCGTCAGCGGTGCCAGAGATCAATTCGGTCCGCGTGCGAAGCTACAAGCGCTGGTGGATTCGCTTTCTGAGCCGAAGAAGTTGGTGATCATCGAAGGCGCAGACCATTTCTTTGAAGGCAGGTTACGAGAATTGCGCGAGGGCATTGAAGGATGGGTGAAGGAAGCTGTCAGCACTCAGCCATCAGCTCGCAGCTAGGCCTGTTTATAATCCCGCCATGTCCGATCCCGCCCGAGAGCCCAAGTTCCGCGAAATGCGCGAGGCGGCTCGTTCCATTTTCCGTCGGACATTGGAGCAGGCGTCGATCTCGAATGGATTTCAGCGGCACGTGACTTGTGAACGAGGAATTTTGAGAGTTTGCGAAGACCTTTACGATCTTCAGTCGTACTCTCGCGTGCTTGTGATCTCGTTGGGCAAGGCTGGACACACGATGGCCGAGGCACTGAGCAACGAAGTGGGATCGTCGCTCGAAGGCATTGTCGCCAGTTCCGTGCAGCCACCCTCGCAGGTGCGAGGGTTCCGTTATTTTCGCGGAGGACATCCTACGCCGAATGACGAATCCATTCAGGCCGCAACAGCCATCCTGCGCGCGGTGGAATCGCAGCCTGCGTCCGCGCTCGCGATTTTCCTGATCAGCGGTGGAGGCTCGTCCATCGTAGAGAAGCCGATCGACGACGAGATCTCTCTCGAAGATCTCGTTGCTACTTATCGCGCACTGGTGCATTCGGGAGCACCGATCGCGGAAATCAACGCGGTACGCAAGCATCTTTCCGCGGTGAAAGGTGGACGCCTGGCGCAAGTCGCATTTCCGGCACAACAGGTCTCGTTGTTTGCCTCAGACGTGCCTGACAACACTCCTGACGCGTTGGCTTCCGGTCCGACCATGCCTGATTCCACAACAGCCGAAGACTGCTATCGCCTGGCGGAGAAACACGATTTGCTGCGCGCATTTCCGCATTCCACGCGGGAGCTTTTCGAGCGGCATGCTTTGGAAGAAACGCCAAAGTACGATGATCCTGTATTCCACAAGTCACGCTGGTGGACGATTCTTTCGAATCAAACCGCGATTGAAGAGGCAACTACTATCGCGGAGCGCGCTGGCTTTGTCGTGCACGTCGACAATTCGTGTGACGACTGGGACTACGCGAAAGCGGCCGAGTATCTGTTGAACAAGTTACGTGAACTGCGAAAACAGTGTTCGCCCGTCTGTCTGATTTCGGGAGGCGAAGTCACCGTGAAAGTGACCAATGGCGGAACTGGGGGACGCAATCAGCAGTTCGCGCTGGCTTGCGCGCAGACAATCTCTGGCGAGAACATTACCGTGTTGAGTGCGGGAACCGACGGAATAGATGGAAACAGTCCAACCGCCGGAGGGGTCGTCGATGGATCGACCGTGAATCGTGCACAGGCCCGCGGTCTCGATGTTGATTCGGCACTCAAGACTTTCAATGCCTACCCGTTGTTTTCCTCATTAGGTGATGCAGTTGAGACTGGACCGACCGGAAATAACCTTCGAGACCTTAGAGTTCTGCTGGCTTACTGATCGCCGATAAATGGCGAGGACCCATGCATGCGTCAGCAAAATGCACAGGTCCTTCGCTTCGCTCAGGATGACAAACCTGGGTGGATGAGAACATTCAGCATTTATGCGGTCTTTTGCATTTGTGCCATTGCTTCGTCCATGCTGCGCTTCATTTCGTCCGCTGACATGTCTTTGACGTGCGTTGCGATCGACCACTTGTGTCCGAACGGATCCTTGAGTTTTCCATAACGATCACCCCAAAATTGATCCGCAACGGGCATCTCAGTTTGCGCGCCGGCTTTCACAGCACGCGCGAACGCCTCATCTACGTTGTTGACATAAATGTGAAGTCCGCTGCTGCTGTTTCCGACCGATTCCGGCGCGAGCGAGCCGAAATCGGGAAATTCATCGGCCAGCATAACGATCGAATCGCCGATTTTCAGTTCGGCATGCATGACTTTGCCGTCGGGGCCCTTCATTACGCCGCGTTCTTGCGCTCCAAAAGCCTGCTTGTAGAACTCGATCGCTTTAGCTGCATTCCGCACCGTTAGAAACGGAGTAAGCGTGTGGTATCCCTCGGGAATTGGTTTCACTGCCATAAAGGCCTCCTACGAAATAGAGAATTTTCGGGAAGTTTACACCCGTTGCTGGGTGAGGATTGTCAACGCTGCGAGAAAAAACACTCACACAAGAGTGAAGGAGGAGCACAGGGGAACGCCTTAGAAGAATCTGGTTACGCCTTCTTCCAGAATCACCACTCGGTCTTTGATGCCTGCAGCGCTAGCTTCCTCTTCCAACAGCTGTAACGGTTCGTCGACCGGTTCATGCGAGAGGCGGAAGGTTCCGTAGTGCATGGGAACCATCCAGCGTGCTTTGAGATCGAGAAAGGCCTTGGTTGCGTCGGCGGGATTGGTGTGGACGTTGCGGTATTGGGCTGGATTGTAGGCGCCAATGGGCAGAAGGGCGAGTTCGGGAGACAATCGGCGTCCGATTTCGGTGAAGCCGGAAAAGTAAGCAGTGTCACCCGCGTGATACACCGAGTGCTTTCCGGTTTTCAAAACAAACCCGCCATATCCGCGCTGGGAGTCTTTCAGGATACGCGCCCCCCAGTGACGAGACGGCACGTGCGTCACTGTCACATTGCCGTGACGGGAATGCTTCCACCAGTCGAGTTCGATGATCTCGGAAAAGCCGAGATCTGAAACCAGATCTGAGACGTGCGTTGGGATGATGATGGAAGGCGCAACGCCACGAGTCCGCAAATTGTTCTGCACGATGGCGCGCAGTGACGGCCGATGCAGGTGATCGAAATGCGCATGCGAGACCAGAACCAGATCGATGGCGGGAAGATCCGCAATGCGCAGGCCCGGACGGCGCAGCCGCTTCAGCACGAATAACCACCGAGCAAAGTTGGGATCGATCAGGGCGGTTTTGCCGCCGATTTGAACAAAGAAGCTGGCGTGTCCGATGAACGTGACGCCGAGTTCTCCGTTACTTGCAAGACGCGGCTTGTGGGTTTTGCCTGAGCGTGGAGTAACAGCAGAGTGCCGCACCAGACGCCCAAATTGAGTGGCGCGCTTGCGAAGGGCCGGATTGCGAAGCGTTTGCTTGATCATCCTGCTACAGAGCCGGGGGAAATCTGAGCGGGCTCTATGATGCTAAAACCGAATACCTGAACAGTCGATTGATAAATACGATTCGCTACCTGAGAACATTCAAGATTTTAGATGACTATTGCGAAGGCTGAGCTGCCTTTTACTTTTCTTGACAGTACGAGGGTAACGGACAGTCCCGAGTCTTGAGTCTCGAGTCCTGAGTCGAAGGCCGCGGGTTGCGGCTTCGCTTAGGTTCTACTGCGCTTCGGTGTCGGCGATCCAACGCGAACGTGGAATCTCGCGATGACCTTCATCGTCGTAGAAAAATTTCATCGCGTGATCCGAATGCGCGTTCGGCACTGGCCGATCGTTGGCCGAACTGAAGCGAGGCGCATCATACGAGACGGGCAATGGATTTCGAGTTGTGTACATCGATTCGTTGAGGGTTGTTCCGGACGGCGGCAGTGCGCCGGCGAAAACTCCAAATGGATTGCCGTTCGTATAGGCAACGCCAATGTAGTCAGCGACCATTGGCCCGTTGTCGGAGACCGGCAGCCAACTCACGCTCATCGGGCCACCAATCTTTGCTCCGGCGGTCCAAGTCGCGCCGCCATCAACCGAGGTGGTGAATCCGATGTTCAACTGACACGTGCTGCTGTTGCAGTTCGTGTTCGAATAATAGTAGTAGACGATTGCCAGGTGCGCGCTCGCGCCGCCAGTTGCTGGATCCGCGCCAATTCCCGGAATGAAGTGATCGACACTACTTGAGGTCGGGTCAATGGGGATGCGAGTCACGGCGCTCCAAGTTTTCCCATCGGAAGACTTACTCATGACGATGTCATTTGCTGTGCAACCGCTACGGAAGCGGCAATCGTCCCACACGACGTAGACATTGCCGGCGCCATCGATCGCTGCGGAGGGAAGGTTAGGGTTGCGAATGCCCGCGGCATCACCATGACTAATGATCGAGGCAATTGCCTGGCTTCGGCCCCAACTGGTTCCGCCGTTTGTGGAGCTGAATACGTCGATGCCTCCGCCTTCAAACGGAACGATCACGGTGCCGTTTGGCTGCACAACCGGTTCGCCGCCCAATCCCCCCGCGTGATCAGAAGAGGCGAGCCCTGGTCCCCATGTTTGGCCGCCGTCTTTGGACACGCTCATCAGAACGTCGCCGGTGCCGAACGCCTGGTCCCACTCGGTGTAACAGTTGCCGTAGAAGGGGCTCGTGGGAGTGTTGTCACAGACGGTCCAGTTCTTGTCATCGAGATGTGTCTTGTCGATGAGAACTGGAGTGCTCCAGTGCAGGCCGTCTGCAGAGCGGCTGACGGCAACGTCGCCGATGGCCGAGCAGCAACTCAATCCTGCAAGTGGCAGAGTAGAAATGAGCCAAACCCCGTGCTTGGAGTCATAGGCGACTGCAGGGTCAGCAGCGGCACCATAGGCTCCATTCTTGTAGTTCTTGGTGAGGGCCGGAAGCAGGCCGTAGTGCCAAGTCTTACCACCATCGGTTGAAGTGGAGAACCCGATATCGCCGCTGCCCCATCCGACGGAACCCGGCCGGCGGGCAACGTGGAATGCGGAGACCATCGTGTTGCCCCATGCGAACATATGCGGTTCGACTTCGGTCCGGTGATCGCTGTCAGTGTTAGTGAGAGTGTCCACGCTAATTCTTATGGGTCCATTCTGGGCGGAAGCGGGGAGAACAAGCTGAAGAGCAAGGCCGATAACCGCGGCCGGAAAGAGAATTCGGCCAGACCGAAACAGGGAGAGTGAAGATACTGTCATCAGGAATGTCCTTGGTGCGGAGATCAGTTGGCTGCAGGGGTGATCCGCGAACCCGGCGGATCGAAAGTCGTCCCGCGCACTATATCGCATTGCTCGAATGCTGTCGATGTGAAGAGATTTTCACACGCGAAAACACAGAATTTCAGGAGAATCTGTGGAATAAGTGTCACGATTGCTTGACCGGACTCGCGCGGGTCATATCTAATCCGAGAAGATTCTTGGTGGGGTCGTGAAGGAGCTCTCCGCATGAAAGTTGCGTTTTTGGGGTTAGGAATCATGGGCCAGGCGATGGCGACGAACCTGGCAAAGGCCGGCCACGAGGTGACGGTATGGAATCGTACGCCGGGCAAGATGGTGGAAGGGGCCGCGATTGCACCAACCCCGGCGGCGGCAGCGCAGGGTGCGGAAGTGGTGTGGCTTTGTGTGTCCGACACGGATGCCGTCGAGCAGGTAATCTTCGGTACGGATGGCGCAGAGTCGTCGCTCGCCGAAGGCGCAATTATTGCCGATTCGAGCACGATTTCTCCTTCCGCTACGATCAAATTCGCGGAACGACTTGCCGGGAAAGGCATTGCGTGGGTGGATGCACCGATGACGGGATCGAAGATCGGTGCGCGCGACGGCGCGCTCGTGTTTATTGTTGGCGGAGCAGAGGATCATATCGAACGGCTGAAGCCTCTATTCGCGGCGATGGGCAAAAAAATCTTCCGCATGGGCGAGACCGGAAAAGGCCAGGCCACCAAACTCGCGATGAACCTGCAGATTGCGATGATCTATGAAGGGTTCGCCGAGGCTCTAACCTTGGCCACGAAGCTTGGGGTAGACACTCAACAATTAGTTTCGTTGATTGAGGCGACCATGGTCCGGTCGGGAGTAGTGGAATACAAGGCGCCCTTCATCTTGCAGCGTGACTTTACGCCGAACTTTCCGCTGCGGCTGATGCATAAAGACATCCGGTTGACCCTGGAGGCGGCAAAAGAATCTCGCGTAAAACTGCCAGGGCTGGAAGCGGTTGAGGAAATTTACGACATGGCGACCGAAGATGGGCACAAGGATCTGGATTATGCCGCGACCTTGACCTTGCTCGAGAAATGGGCGGGCATACAGGTTAAGGGGAAAGCGGCATAGATCGGATTTCAGACAAGAGCGCACTCTTAGTTCAATCCGCAATTACCTTGGCGAAAACGTCGTGATCGACGTTGCCACCGGTGATAACAGTTCCCACGCGCTTACCTTGCAAAATAGACTTCTCTTTCATCGCTGCGGCTAGTCCCGCTGCTCCCGCTCCTTCGGCCACGTTGTGCGTATCGGTGAAAATCGCCTTCATCGCATGCCGTATTTCTTCTTCGCTGACCTGAACGATGTGATGGACGTTCTGAAAAACAACAGGCAGAGACGCGTCATCGGGTACGCGACATGCCATGCCATCGGCCAAGACGGTGGTCACAGGAGCTGCAATCTTGCGACCTGCATCGAACGACAGAGCATAGGCGGGAGCGCCCTCGGCGACGACTCCAATGATTTCTGTCTTGAGATTCAGACCGTTCCGCACGGCGGCGCAAGAGCAGATGCCGGAGCCTTGGCCAATCGGAACGTAAACAACATCAAGATTCGGAACGGCTGAGAAGAACTCCAGCCAATAGGTAGCCACGCCTTTTACGATGTCCCGATGATAAGAGGGGACGAACTGCCATCCGTGTTGCGCCGCAAGCCTCTGAGCATGCTCTTTGGATTCCTGAAAGTCATCACCGAACTCGATAAGAGTTCCACCCTGGGACCGCATCGCCGCGTTTTTCTCTCCACTGTTGCCACGGGGAACCACAATGTTAGCGGTGACCCCAAAGCGGCGTGCAGCCAGCGCCACCGACTGTCCATGATTGCCCCGCGTCGCAGTAACCAGACCAGTGATATGGCTGTTCGCGCGAAACAACTCGGCGGCATAGACGACAGCGGTACGCGCTTTGAAGGCGCCGATTGGAGTATGGTTCTCGTGCTTTATCCACAATTCTGTGCCCAGCCGTTCTGAGAGCAGAGGCCAAACAAATTGCGGAGTGGGTGGCATCACGGAGTAGACGAGTTCTTGGGCGGCTCTGATCTCGTCAATGCCGGGTAAGGAAGAGACTTCCAATAGTTGTTTAGTCATAGCGTTTAGCACCGAGAAACTTGGATTCGGAAGGCGCGATCAAGACTCAAAAAACCTATAGGAGCAGGCACCCTTAAGGGGGCTGAGACTACCATTCCGTTACCGCCGTAATGCTATGGGGCATGCCTATTACACAAGTATTACAGTGATCTGCGCCCGGCTCCTGATACGGTGAAGAAAGTTTCTTCTACGTCGAAGGCTTGGGAACGGGGATCGTCTTGGAAATTCAACTGCAAGATTTGGAAAAGGCTCAGTCTGCCAAAAATGAAGTGAACTGGGTAACGGCCATCTTCATGGCGCTGTTTCACGTTGGGGCGATCGCCGCACTGTTCTTCTTTACATGGAAGGCGCTGCTTGTCGCGATCTTTATGTGGTGGGTTGGCGGGAGTCTTGGGATCGGGATGGCTTACCATCGCTTGCTCACGCATCGTGGTTTCAAGACCTACAAGTGGGTCGAATATTTCTTGACCTTCTGCGCGACTTTGGCGCTTGAAGGCGGACCGATTTTCTGGGTGGCGACGCACCGTATTCATCATCAGTTTTCCGATCAGGAAGGCGATCCGCATTCGCCGATCGACGGCAAGTGGTGGGCGCACATGGGATGGATTCTCATGGGCAAGTCGATGCACCATGACGCTACTACGCTGGCTCGCTATGTCCCTGATCTCGCAAAAGATAAATTCCACGTCTGGATCACGAAGTATCACTATGTTCCGCAGATCATCCTCGGGGTTGTGCTTTACGCCATTGGCGGACTGCCGTGGCTGCTGTGGGGAACGTTCTTCAGGACAGTGTTCTTGCTGCATGCTACTTGGCTGGTGAATTCGGCAACACATTCCTGGGGAACCCGGCGCTTCGCCACGCGCGATCTATCGACTAACAGTTGGTGGGTAGCGCTGCTTACATTTGGTGAGGGGTGGCATAACAATCATCACGCGCATCCGACGTCGGCCGCCCATGGATTTACCTGGTGGGAGATTGACACAAACTGGTATGGCATTTGGTTGTTGCAGAAGCTTGGCCTTGCGTGGGACATCAAGCGTGTGAAATTGGAAGATATCGCGAAAGGCTTGGTTGCTGCGCCGAACGGTCAGCTGATCTCGCCAAACGCAACCGCGGAGTCATGGGCTGCGGGAGACTAAGACAGTTTTTCGTTCAGGCCCCGGTCGTTCCGACTGGGGCTTTTTCTTTTTGCCTTGGAAGGAAAGGCGACCACTGGGGCTGAAGCCCATCTTTACTAAGCGCTTGGACGCGGCCCTAAAGGGCCGCTCTTTCACGACATCCCAGCACGGTGGTCCCGCCACGGTTGTTCAGGAACGGTTATCCTTGCATTCGTTTCAGAAAGGAAGCTTGCTAGGATCCCATGCCGATGTTTAGACGCGGATGATCATTACTTCTGTGGCTTTGATCAGGGCTGCTGCGGTTTGCCCCTTTTTCAATCCCATTTCTCGCACTGCGCCTGAGGTGATCAGCGACGTGATGAGTTGACCTCCCACTGACAACGTCACTTGTGCAACAAGTCCGCTTACCCGCACATCGACGATTCGTCCGACGAGTTGGTTGCGTCCACTTATTCGCTGATAGGTAACGCGACGCTCTTCCTCATTGTGACCCCGCGCACGATAGAGCAGGCGGTCAATCTCTGATTGTGGAATCCGGTAATGTCCGCCCGGAGTTTTAACGGCGCGCAACTTCTGGTTATAAATCCACTGCTTGATCGTTGGATAGCTAATCTTAAGTTGGACGGCCGCATCACGAAGTCGAAATAATTCCTCGGCCCTATGCGGCTTGCGAGTTGTTTTCGATCTGGTTGCCATTCGGACCGAAATCTTATCTCTTGAGACTGGTACGGTCAATTCAGTGCGCTGTTTGAGACGTGAACATCAAGCGCACTGTTTTTTCATTTGCATCACAAAAGCGTATAGAAGCGCATCAAAGTCGACATGCAAATCGAATATCATATACACTTCAATCCCTGCACTAGATCTGGGGGAGAGGCATGCGCAATTCTGGTTTTTCTGTACGAATTCCTATGCCGCACCGTTCTTTTCATATGAGGTCCTGTTTCCTATTTCTGTTTGTCGGATTATGCTGCTCGATTTCTTTGTGGTCTCAGACCTCGGCCAACATCTCGGGGACCGTTACTGATCAATCGGGCACAGCAGTGGGCGGTGCTCAAGTGGCCGTAAAAAGCTTGGAGACTGGAGTTTCACGCTCGACTACGACTGACGCGTCCGGACGATATCAAGTTTTCGCTCTTCCGGTTGGATCGTATGAAATTCGTGCGGCCAAAGATGGGTTTGCGCCCGCCCTTCGCACGGGCATTCGTCTGGTGGTCGGACAGGATGCGACGGTAGATTTCGCACTTCGTGTTGGCGGAGTTAGCGAAGAGTTGAAAGTGACCGCAGACGCTCCAATTGTGGAGTTGAGCACAAGAGATATCTCAGGACTAGTGGGAGAGCGGCAAGTGAAGGATCTGCCGCTGAACGGGCGAAGTTACGATTTGCTGCTCCCTTTGAATCCGGGCGTTGTCAACTTCACTTCAGAGAAGACAGGCGGCATTGGAGTATCGAATTCCACGACCGGCAACAACTTCGCTGTGTCGGGGAATCGGCCACAACAAAACCTGTTCCTGTTGAACGGGGTGGAATTCACGGGTGCCGCCGAAAACAATATGACACCAGGCGGGAGCAGTGGAGAGTTGCTGGGAGTCGATGCCGTGCGCGAGTTCAACCTCCTGCGCGATTCGTATGGCGCCGAATATGGCAAGCATCCGGGAGGGCAAGTCATCATCGTTACGGATTCCGGAACCAATCGATTGCATGGAAGCGTCTATGAGTTTCTGAGAAATAACGCGCTGGACGCACCCAACTATTTTGATCAAGGCTCGGCGCCGCCATTCCAGAGAAATCAATTTGGTGCCTCACTCGGTGGACCGCTGCAGAAAGATCGGACTTTCCTGTTTGGAAACTATGAAGGATTGAGGCAGCATCTGCACCAGACGTCGGCAGCCTTTGTGCCGGATGCGGTGTCGCGGGCTGCCGCAGTGCCAAGCGTTCAGCCTCTGTTGAACCTCTGGCCGGTAGCTCCGGCGGGGGCTCCAGATTTCAACGGAATCGCGCAAGTCTTCAGCAGTCCCCTGCAAACAATAGGAGAAGACTATGGCACGTTGAGATTTGATCGCAATTTCGGGCAGCGCGATTCGTTAGCCGCTGTGTACACGATTGATGATGGGAACGATCTGACTGCGACGGTCCTGAATCCCTACAGTTCGGACGTGCTCGCATTGCAGGAGCAGGTGTTTAGCGTGGACGAAACGCATTCATTTTCGTCCGCGTCAGTCAATGTTGCCCGCGTGGGCTACTCGCGGGCCGGTTACTTCTTTACCGGCGAACCGACGCCAGGAACTCCGGCAGAGAGCGTTTCCGGATTTCTCCTGGGACGAAAAGTCGGTGCGGTTGTCGTGGGTGGCGCTGCCACCTCCAATCCGCAGGCGCAAATTGGATTGGCCGGAAGCAACAACGGCAGTAATCTGTCGATCGCGAGGAACCTATACACGTTCGAGGATCACCTGACTCTTCTGCGCGGTAGGCATCAATTCACGGTTGGAGCGTGGTTTCAGCCATTTCAGTCGAATGAAGTAATCGCGCTGAGTCAGTACGGGCAAGCGACATTCTCCAGCCTGAGCAGTTTCCTCGCGGGGACGACATCGAGCTTCTTATTCGATCCTGCACCGAGTGCCATGAACTGGCGATCTTTGTTCGGGGCCTGGTACGCGGAAGATGTGATTCGCGCGACCTCGAAGCTGACCTTATCCCTGGGCTTCCGGGACGAGTTCTCCAGTGGTTGGAACGAGGCGCACGATCGCGCCGCCAATTACACATTTACCAATGGAATCATCAATACTGATCCGCATATCGGACATTCGCTTTTCACCACGAACAATGGCAAGTTTCTTCCGCAGCCGCGGCTCGGCGTGGCGTGGAGTCCATTCAGCGACAAGACCGTCGTGCGCGCAGGTTTCGGGATGTACAACGATCTGCAAGATGCATTGGGATACCGGACAGATCAGAATGCGCCGTTTAACCCGACGTACAGCATCTCATCACTGCCGGTGTCGTCGCTTCCGATCGATCCGGTGGCTGCATTGCCGAAAGGCGCCAAGCTAGTGCCCGGTGGAGTGCAGCCGGACATGAAAACGCCGACTCTCATCTCGTGGTCGTTGCGAGTGGAGCAGCAGATTTTGCCTGAGACTTCGCTGACCGTCGGCTATATCGGCAGTCATGGATACCACGAAATGATTGGTGTCGACGCAAACGAGCCGTTTCCGGTGATTTGTCCAGCATCACCGTGCCCGGCGACCTATCCCAGCACCTTTCCAGGAGTACTGGCCAACGCTCCTGTGCCAGCGGGGACCTATTACATTCCTTTCGTCTCGCCGAGCACACCGCGCGCAAATCCCGCGATAGCGAATACCTGGACGTGGTTTTCTCGTGGTGATAGCAATTACAACGCCCTCCAAGTAGACGTGAACCGGCGGTTCAGTCATGGGCTTTCGTTGCGTGGAGTGTATACGTGGTCGAAGGCGCTGGATGACGGGGACTCGCTCAATGCGACAGCTGCGGGCAACGCTCCTGGGCTGGTGTCGAACCCGTTCAACCTGCGGGCGGACTATGGTCTCGCGACGTACGACGTACGCCACATTGCAGTAATTAACGCAATGTACCGCCTGCCATTCGGTCATGGCGAGGCCTACGGCGGCTCTCTGGAAGGATGGAAGAGTGCCATGGCCAGCGGCTGGTCTGTGAACAGCATCCTTACCCTTCAGTCCGGATTTCCATTCACGCCGCAGCTGAGCTACAACCCTTCAAACAACGGCGACACGCGCAATCCGGTGAGGCCGTTTGCGAATCCGGATTTCACTGGTCCAGTAATTCTTGGAAAACCAGGCCAGTGGTTCAATCCAGATGCCTTCCTTGCACCTCCTCCCAATAGCGGATTTTACGGAGATCTCGGACGCGATACGCTGATCGGTCCAGGTCTGGCGACCTGGGACTTCTCTGTAGCGAAGCAGACTACGCTGCACGAAAGGGTCGGCCTGCAGTTCCGTGCCGAAATTTTCAACTTGCTGAATCGTGCAAACTTCAACACGCCAAACTTGATCGTGTTCACTCCCACCGGAGTCTCCGGGACGGCCGGAGCGATCAGCAGCACAGCGACGACTTCTCGACAGGTGCAATTTGGACTGAAAGTAAACTGGTAACATTCTTTCCCTCAGATCTCGGCTTCGTGATGGGCAGACGGTTTAGAATCTGTCCAGATTCTCATGCGGATCTCGAGCCGTCGCGGAACGATCGTTTTTTTCCTGTGCCTGGGCATTGGACTCGTTGCCCTGGCCGTCGCGCTGAACGTTGGATGGATCATCCTCAATTGGCGCGAGGGCGTGCTGTTGTTCTTTGGGATCGTGTTTTTCGCACTTCTCATTGCTGGCATGGTGGTCAACACGATTTTTCTTGTGCGCGAGCTCCGGCACAGCGAGCAACACGACAGTTTCATCAATGCCGTGACGCATGAATTGAAGACTCCGATCGCGTCGATTCGCTTGCATCTGGAGACGCTGCAGAGACGTCAATTAGCGGACGAGCGGAAGCAAGAGTTCTACAAGCTCATGCTGAGCGACGCGGATCGGCTCACCGAAACGGTGGAGCAGGTGCTCAAGGCCGGCCGCGCGGGCGACAAAAAGGCCGGCAGGGAGAAGGCTGATGTCGATTTCAGCCGCTTGGTCCACGAGTGCATGGAAGTGATACGCAGTCGATATCACCTGCAAGCTGAAAATCTCCGATACGAAGAGGCGGCGAGTAACGGGAATGGACTCCACGTGAGGGGCAGCGTGGACGATCTGCGGACGGCTGTTTCAAATGTGCTCGACAATGCCGTTAAGTATTCAGGAGAGCACATTGATGTCCGGATCCGGCTGGAATCGCTGGATGAAAAGAAGCTGGCGCTCAAAGTGCAAGATCAGGGCGTGGGGATTTCGCCTGAGGATCTGAAAAGAATCTTCAAGCGATTCCATCGGCTAGCACCTCGCTCTCTATCTCACGTGAAAGGAACGGGCTTGGGACTGTTCATCGTGAAGTCGATTGCGAAGAAACATGGTGGCACTGCATTCGCGACGAGCGAAGGCGAAGGGCAGGGAACGACCGTTGTAATTGAGTTGCCGAAATCCGCACCGGTTCAGCCGGGGACGGAAGCATGAGCCGTATCCTTGTGGTGGAGGATGAGGAGCATCTCGCACAAGGTTTGCGCTTCAACCTGGAAGAGGAAGGCTACGAAGCCGAAGTCGTCGGTGATGGCGAGTCGGCCACGAAGAAGTTGCTGTTGAATAAAGAAAAGTTCGACATCGTGGTACTCGACATCATGCTGCCCGGTAAAGATGGATTTCATGTGGTTTCGGAGTTGCGGGCGGCGAAGAACTATATTCCAGTGCTGATGCTGACTGCGCGGGGGCGCCCAGAAGATGTGCTGAAAGGATTTGCTGCCGGCGCGGATGATTATCTGCCGAAACCTTTTGATCTCTCGATCTTGTTGGCGCGACTGCAAGGCCTATTGCGGCGCAGTCAATGGATGCGCACGGGGCAGCCCGGTGACGACGAGAAGAACGGCAGCAAGGTGGGTGATTTTCAGGAGTTTTCGTTTTCGGGAAAGACGATTGACTTCGGTGGCTTGGAACTACGCTCGCGCGGGAGCACGATTCATCTGACACTGATGGAGTCGGAGTTGCTGCGCCACTTGGTGAAAAACGATGGCAAGATTGTCTCGCGAAAACAGATTCTCGAAGAAGTCTGGGGATTGCACGAAGACACGGACACGCGTGCCATCGATAACTTCATCGTCAGGCTGCGGCGCTATATCGAGGATGATCCGGGGAATCCGCGGCATCTATTGACGGTGCGGGGTGTGGGGTACCGGTTCTTCGCGAAACCCGACGCGAAATAACGGCCGGAGCCAGCATTTATGCGCGACACAGCTCAGCCAACAGGGTCTCCCTTCGTTCAATAGCTAAGCTATCCATCCGACTCAAAACCACCACATAGACGGGGATTGATACGGCCGATAAAAGTAAGAAGAGGGCTGCCGCGATCCAAAGATTGTGATAGATCCTCGACACCGCGAACACAGCTACGCCAAAGCCTACGATCACGATCTGCATCCCGAAACTCGCGAGGACCGTCGTCTGAGAGACGTTCTGCCGACCGAAAGTGGAGAAGTCGCGCTTCTTCGGAGAATAGAGCGAAAGCAGATTTCCCGCTGTGAAGTTCAGAGGAGCAGCGAACAACAATCCGGCGAACGTGGCAAGGGTGACGGCCAGGTGCGGAGCGCCATAAAGATAACTCACCGCGATCCATGCGAAGGCTGTAGTCGCCACAAGCACGGCAGCGTGGGTGAGATTCTTTCCTAACACTATGTGACGGAATGTCGCTGGAGACGCGTAGAAAAACTGCATTCCCCCACCATCGCCGCCGAAGTTGTTGTAAACGAGGTTAGTGAGGATCAGCAGGCTGTAAGCGGCTGCACCGGGAAACGCAGTATCGGGAGTGCGATTCATCATGCCTGAGTGGCGCATCGCGTTCAGTGGCCCGATACGGATTATTACCAGCATAAAAATCGGCATGATCAGCGTGAGCAGCATGGGACCTGAGCGTGATAGATAGCGCATCTCTTTTTCGAATACTGCCGCAACGGAATGGGAAAAGCCGGGCAGATCCCAACCGACCTGCAATATCCGAGGCTGCTTCGTGAGCGGACGTGCTGCAGCTTCACTCAGGTTTTCTCCATGGAACTGCGCGTGAATGCGAATGTTCAGCAAGAACCCGACGGCCACTGTGATTGCGGCGAGAAAGAGCAGGGAAGTGAACCCAACGAGAAACTCTGTGCCCAGCACTCGTGAGATCGAGTCAGCAGCGAGTCCCGGTGGCAGAACGGATTGGATTTTCGTCGCGAGCGCGAGGGACCGCAGCAGCTGCGGATGCGATCCATGTGTCACCTGCTGCATGGCTGGTCCAATCAACTGAAAGCTCAGGGTGGCCAGAATGAAAAGCACGCCGAGTACTTCGCGTGTACGACGTTGAGCCAACCAGCGCTCCAGCCAGGCAAAGATCGTCTGCATCAGCACCAGGTTGAAGAACGCGAACGTCACAAGGACGATAGCGGTCCATGGGAACAGCAGCGGGTGGGCCGCAGTGACACCCACCAGCACTCCAAACAAACCTACGCATCCGAGCGCGCTAGCGGGATCGAGGAAACCGTAAGCAAGACGAACGAAGAAGTAAGAGCGGTAGCTGAGAGGGAAGCGCAGCAGTTCGGAAGAGTCAGGATTGTTTGTGAAGGCGGTCGCCATCACGGGGAAGACCTGCCAGAAGAACAGGATGATCCAGAGCGGAACCGCGAGAAACTGACCGTTGCCGTGGTCGACGAAATACCAGGACATTCCGGCGATCGCGAAGAATCCACCGAGGCCGCCAAGCGCGAACACGCAGGTGACGACGACGCGCGATGCCAGTTCCATCTTTCCGCGTCGAGTGCGCAGGCTATTGATGAACATCCGCCAGCGGAGATAGGCGATGGCGGTCAGCTGTCCGGAGATGACCTTCGTGCTCTCCATTTCGGGAAAAGTTCATTTTTGCACAACAGAAGCGATTTCGTTGAATGCAATGTAACCTGCTGCAGGCATGACAGATCCAGCGGCGCCATTCGACCAATCCGCGTGTGCATCGCTAAGGAGCATCTGAGGTGACTTCGATCACATGAGAGGGTGGAACTGATCACTTGAAGTAGAGAAGATCGGATGACAGGCTAGATGCAGGAGAAGACACAGATGTCGGAAGTCGAGGATGTTCCGTTTCTAGAAAGTGTGACCAGTCCGTTCGCGAACGTGCTGGACATGGCATTCGGCTGTCACCATCGCAAGCTGAGCCGTGTCTTTACCATTCAGGGCCAGAGCTACAAAGTTTGCTGCGACTGTGGGGCGACTTTTCACTATTCACTTGAATCCATGTCGGTCACGCGCCGGCGGAGACTATTCGCTGCATTACGGCGTTTGCGGGTTCAGGGCAAGAGAAGACTGCTGCGGCGAATGCGCAGATCCTAGTCAGGTGGACCGACTCTACTTGGCGTTCCGTAGAGGTCATCCTAACCAGGAGAGTTCCTGCTCAGCACGGCGTTCTCCGCCGACAATTCGCAAGAAGATTTCTTCCAACGTCAGCTTGCCAGAAATTTCAGGCGCACTTGATTCGCTGGTTTGTGCCTGCACGCCGGCTCGAAGTTCTTCCAATGATCCCTGGGCGACGAGCCGTCCCTGATGGATGATGGCAACGTGGCTGCAAAGACGCTCGACGATTTCAAGAACGTGCGAGGTTAGAAAGATCGTGGCGCCACGGGCGATCATTCGTTGCAGCATCGATTTCAAGGTGCCGGCGGCGATTGCGTCGACGCCCTCGAAGGGTTCATCGAGAAAGAGAATCTTGGGGCCATGGATTACTGCAGCAGCCATTGCGAGTTTTTTCTGCATACCGTGTGAGTAGTCGGTTACGAGCTTCTTGGGTTGGTCGGCGAGTTGCATGAAGTCAAGCAGTTCGGCGGCACGTTGAGCCGCGATCTGGCGGTCCAGACCGTACATCCGACCAGCGAAGCTGAGGAACTCCGCACCGGTGAGACGGCCAAAGAGCGCCATGCCTTCCGGGACGACGCCGATCTGGCGCTTCACCTCGACGGGATGCTGATTGAGATCGAGCCCGAGGATTTCAATTTTTCCGGAACTGGGAGCGAGTAATCCAGTAAGCATCTTGATTGTGGTCGATTTGCCGGCGCCATTCGGGCCCAGAAAGCCAAAAAATTGTCCCGGTGCGACTCGCAGGTTGACGTCGTCGACCGCGATCAGATCACCGAACCTCCGGGTGAGGGATTGGGTGGAGATGGAAGGGGCGAACTCCATTGAGACTCTCGACTCTAGCATACGAGAGTGCCACCCGTTGGGTTCCGAGTGATTCGATAGTGACCTGATTAATCACAAAGGCGACGAAGGTACACGAGGGAGCCGTCTCACGGTCATCCTTCGTGATACGTGCCCCGATCATTTCTTCTCGGGCTGCTTTTTTCGCGCGTCTTCCGTCCACGGCGGAACGACGCCGATCATACGCGCATAGGCGATGGACTGGCCAAGGTGCTCGGCAGCGTGCCGCACAATGAAGAGTAGGATGCCGCGCTCGGTATTCTTGCCACCAAACCAGTCCATGCTCTTGTCGAGATCCGCGTCTGGCACCGCTTTGATTGCCTGCTTCGCGTGCGCGAACGAATCTTTCAGAGTTGCGATGACCTTCGTTTTGTCAGTGGTCGATTTCTCGAGGTTCTTGAGATCGATCCCAGTAGGCGGCTGCGTGCCCACTAACTTGTACAGGTTGTAGTTTGCAGCGCTAATGTGGAGCATTACCTCCGCAAAAGAGCGTGTGTCATCGGTGGGTCGCCAGGTGTATTTGTCCGCGGGAATCGCCTCGGCCAAGCGTGTGAGCTTGTCTTCCTGAACCATCACCTCGGCCATGACTTCAGCTTTATACCCTGTCACGCCCGGTGTGCCTTCTTTGTACGGATTCACTTGCGCCGTTCCGCGGATTGTGAAGACAGCGAGAAAGGCTAAGCAAACAGCGGCCAATCTGGGTTGCATGATCTCTCCTTTAACGTCTGAAACGTGAATTGTAGACCCGAACAGGAAAGCAGGGAGTTTCAGAGTTTTGACGAGGCAGAAGCGACAACGTCATCGGAAGCGCGTCGTGCGCCACAGGGCAGTGCCTCCCACGGCTAGGAGGGCGAGCATCGCGAGAGTGAGGGCAACAGCCCAGCCAAGGCTGACTTCAACATGGGGTAAACGTGCCAGCACCGCGAGCCCCGCGAACAGAATGGTGGTGCCCAGAATCAGGATCCAATCGATGATGCTTCTCGCATGCGAGGCCGTGCCGAAAGACTTTCCTTCCATGCCGGCACGAACATACTCACGCTCTACTCCATAGCGCTCGCCTTCGCGGTGGGCAGCATCGCGCCACGAGGAATGCTCTTTTTCTGTTGCGGACGACAAAGCGATTGCGACCGCACCTGCCGCCATGAGAAGTGAGCCACCACCAACTTGGGCGTACACCGTTCGTCCTCCACCTTGCAGTTCGTGGAAGACGAGAATTCCCCAGGCCAGTCCCCAGAGTTGATTGGTATTCGATAGCGGGATGCCGCGGCTGATGCCGACGTATTTCGTGGCGTATTGCTGAAACAAGTCTCCCAATACCCAGACGAAGCCTCCTAACATGAGCCAGAACAGAACCGGACGGGCACTCGTGAGTTCACCCCATAACGGAGATGGCCCGCGATAGCCGAGTGCGAGAAGAAGCATCGTCACCAGTTCTCCGACGGTGAAGAACGTGATGAATGAGAGCGGGTTCATCCCGGTGAGATAAGCCTTGCGATAAGGGATGTACATCGTTCCCCAAAGGACGCCGGCGCCGAGAGCAGCGAGCACGCCGAACGTTGCTTTGCCGGGAGCCGCTTGATGAGACGACGCAATGGCCAAAAGAGTGGCGCCAGAGAACATACTGAGCGCGCCACCGATTACGCCGAGCCAGCGCTTCCATCCGGCGTAATGAAGTTCGTTGAAAAGAAGGAATCCCCAGAAGATGCCGAGCAGGCTATTTGTATTCCACAAAGGAAACGCAATGCTCAGCCCAACGTTGCGGATGGCATAGATCGTGAGCGTATTGGCGACGGCCCACATGCATCCCGCGAGGATGGCCCAAACGATCAAGTGTGGAGCTTGACGTACATCAGCATGGAGGTGCGCTGTGCCGCGGATGAATGCTGGCACGCTCCAGCGGGCGAGGAACACTCCGCAGACCATTACGAGTGAAACTGTGATTGGAGAAATGTCGAGATTAACCAGCTTGATGGGAGCTTCAGCACCGCCGAGCCAGGCGCCGGCAGCAAATCCGCAGAAAATGCCGAGCGCCTGTAGGCTGCGAAGGCGGTTGGATTGGACTACTTCGAGAACAGGTGCTTGATCATTCGCGAGTGGCGCGCTCTCAGCGTTCAACGCAGTTTATCCAGTAGGGCTAGTCCGCCGAGCAGGACGCCGAGTGGAATCCAGAAATGAACGTCGGTTGCGATGGCAAGAAACAGGTTGCGGGGGGCTCGATCAGTAGGTTCGGGCAATCTATGAAACCTCGGGCTCAGAGGTTAGCTGAAGTGACATCTTAGGTGTAGATCAGAGGTCAGTCAATGCGGAGCAACGGCGTCGATTCGCGGTGTTCAACTGCGGACAGTTTCTTCTCCTATCGAACGGTCCCGGAGCCAGTCGCATTGGGCTTGTCCTGTGATTCGTATCAGTTGCAGGTATCGCACGAGGGCAAGGAAATTGCTACCCTATTCTGTCTTCGCCTTATTGATTTTCGTTGATCGGGAGCAGGAATTATGGGCAGCTTGCTTCAGGATCTGCGTCAGAGTTTCCGCACGCTTCGCAAGAAGCCGGGCTTCACTGCCATAGCAGTTCTCACCCTGGCGCTCGGTATGGGTGCCACTACCGCGATCTTCAGCATTTTGTATGCAGTGGTGCTTCGTCCGCTGCCGTTCGAACATCCTGAGCAGCTGGTGATGCTTTGGAGGAGGGATCAGAAATCGCAGGGTTGGGGCCCAGCGTCTGGCCCCCAATTCTTGGATTGGGCAACTCAGTCAGACGTTTTTTCTACGCTTGCCGCCGGAGCGATCTACGATCCTGCCCTCACCGCAACCGGCGGAGCTGAACATCTTTACGGAATCCAGGTTACTCCCGAATTCTTCAAAGTGTTGGGGATCAATGTCGCGAAAGGCCGAATTTTCCTGCCCGGAGAGGATCAGGCTCGTAATGACCGCGTGATAGTGGTCGGCAAGGGATTTTGGACCTGGGGCCCGGGTGCAGGTTCTGATCTCGCAAATTTAGGGAAGACACTTACTCTCGACGGCGAGAAATTCACAATTGTCGGGATCATGCCCGAAGAATTCCGTTTTCCCCAAATCTGGGGCATCACAGATCCCGAGATCTATGCGCCGATCTCGATGGAGAAGCTACGGAAGGACCGCAAGAACGACTGGTTGTGGGTTATGGGCAGACTGAAGCCCGGGGTTACGCCTGCGCAAGCCCAAGCGCAGATGTCGACGATCGCGCGTCGACTAGCCGAGCAATATCCGGAAATTGAGGCTGGTACCGATATTTTCGTGCAGCCCCTGCATCAAGAGGTCGAACGGGGCACACGCCCCGTGTTGCTCATCCTCCTTGGCGCTGTTGGATTCTTGCTCTTGATTGCATGCGCGAATGTCGCCAACATGCTTCTGGCGCAGACTACTGGTCGCCATCGCGAGATTGCAATTCGACTGGCGGTGGGTGCGGGACGCTGGCGAGTGATTCGGCAGTTGCTGACCGAGAGCGCTCTGCTTGGCCTGATCGGCGGTTTTGCCGGCATTCTCCTATCGATCTGCTTGAAGAACTTTCTGGTTTCATTCAGTCCGCAAGGCTCTATCCCGCAGACCAACCCAATTGCCATCAATTTCTGGGTCTTAGCGTTTGCGGCAGCGGTCTCGGTGATCAGCGGAATAGTTTTCGGCGTGGCTCCGGCGATTCAGGCCACGAGTACCAATGTTGATCAGGCATTGAAGGAAGGGACCCGAGGATCTGGCGGCGGTGTGAGCGCCCGCCGTTTGCGGGATGGCCTGGTGGCGTGTGAGGTTGCTCTGTCCCTTGTTCTCCTCATTGGTGGCGGGTTGCTGATCCGTAGTCTGGTGGCAATTCTCCGAACCGATCCCGGCTTCAATCCGCGAAACGTCTTGACGATGCAAATGACGCTGGCAGATTCGAAATACCCGAAGGCCGAGCAGCGCGCCGCTTTTTATCAATACACTCTCGTAAGAGTTCAATCTATTCCGGGGATACAAAGTGCTGCATTTTACTCGTGTTGTGATGCCCAAAGGGTCACTGCTGACGGCAAGCCGGTGACAGCCGCCGGGAAGGCTGACGGTCCTATCGCACTAGAGCTTGGTACGACCAAAGAATTTTTTCAGGTGCTGCAGGTACCCCTCCTTCGCGGCAAGGGTTTCACTCCGTCGGATTATTCAGGGGAACCCAGTGTGGCCGTCATCAGTGCGGCGATGGCACGCCGTCTCTGGCCCGGACAGGATCCAATCGGTCGACGCTTCACAGAAGCGACAGTTCCGCCAAACGCGTTCGAGGTTGTAGGTGTGGTTGGTGACATCCGGTGGTGGAGTACAGATGATAATCCGTGGCCGCAATTCTACGTTCCCAAGCTGGATAAGTGGATGAATTTTGTAGTACGGACATCAAGTGACCCCGGCGATTCGATCAAGGCAATTCGAGCAGAGATCGGGCAGATCGATCCTGGTGTGCCGGTTTTCGAGATCCAGACCATGCAGGAGTCGCGTGCGTCAGACTCGGCGAACCTGCGGGGCATTGCCGTTGTGTTGACGGCATTTGCGCTGATTGCCGCTCTACTGGCAGCAGTCGGGATTTACGCAGTCATTTCCTACTCGGTGAGTCAGCGCAACCACGAGATCGGCGTGCGGTTGGCACTTGGGGCCGGGCATGGCGACGTATTCCGCCAAGTCCTAGGACAAGGGATGCGGCCGGTATTAGTTGGGATAGTCGTTGGCATCGCAGCTGCTCTTTTACTGGCTCGTTTGATCGCAAGCTTGCTTTATGGTGTGCGGCCGTCTGACCCTTTGACGCTTGTGGTGGTTGCGATATTGCTGGCTGCTGTGGCGGCTACAGCGAGCTTTATCCCTGCGAGACGAGCCACACGCGTTGATCCGATGATCGCGCTTCGGTACGAGTGAGCTGTCCGCACGCTTCAATCGCATCCCCCTCAATCCATACTTTCCATTTCATCGTAGGTGAATGATCTCGGCCTTCTGGTCGAGCCGCATTTATCATGGACGGCTATTTCGGCTTAGGAGGAGATTCGAATGTCGCCGCTTGTCCGCCGCCATCTTTCTGTTGTCCTTCTTGTGCTCCTACTACATCTGTCTCTTTCTTTGGCGCTCGCCCAAGCGAACTCGAATGCGCCAACAGCCTCTTTAGATCCCAATCAGATCGATGAAATCTGGCAGAAAGCCAGTTCAAAGTACGACGGAGCACGTTCCGCAATCCTGAAACGCGTGGATGAGGTGAATGCGAAAGGTGCGTTCCGTCTCGACTGGGAATCGTTGCAGCACTTCGAAGTTCCCGAGTGGTACAAAGACGCCAAGTTCGGAATCTTCATCCACTGGGGCGTGTACTCGGTTCCGGCGTTCGGCAGCGAGTGGTATCCGCGGATGATGTACACGCAAGGCTCGCCGGAATTCAAGCATCACATCGCAACGTACGGGCCGCAGGATAAATTCGGCTATAAGGATTTCATTCCTAAATTCAAGGCAGAAAAATTTGACCCGGCGACATGGGCGCGATTGTTCAAGGAATCCGGTGCCAAATATGTTGTGCCCGTATTCGAGCATCACGACGGATTTGCGATGTACGACTGCGGCGTTTCGGACTGGACTGCCGCGAAGATGGGGCCGAAGCGGGATTTGCAAGGCGATCTGGCGAAGGCCGTACGCGCAGAAGGTTTGCACTTGGGCGCGTCGTCGCATCGAGTGGAACACAACTTCTTTTTAGGCGTGGGGAGGGAGTTTACCTCCGATGTGAACGACCCGCAGTACGCGGCATTCTACGGTCCGGCACATCGATGGCTGGAGAGCCGCAATGGCACGCCGCTCAGCAACGATTTCACCTTTGTGTCGAAAGCGTGGACCGAGGATTGGCTGGCGCGCTCGGCTGAGATCGTGGAGAAATACAAGCCCGAAATCATGTATTTCGACTGGTGGGATGGACAGGCGTATGTGCGACCCGATCTGACCCGCTTCGCGGCCTTCTACTACAACACCATCCAGGCGAATGGAAAGCCTGCGGGAGTGATCAACTACAAGGATTATGCGATGCAGGAGGACTCGGGCGTTCTCGATATCGAGCGGGGCCAACTTGGCGGCATTCGCCCGAAATACTGGCAGACGGATACGTCTGTGAGCAACAAGTCATGGGGATACATTGAGAACGATACGTTCAAATCCCCGGACTTTATCGTGCACCAACTGGTCGATATCGTTAGCAAAAATGGAAACTTGCTTCTCAACATTGGGCCGAAGTCAGACGGGACGATTCCCGACGAGGTTCAGCAGGTGCTTCGCGATGTCGGCGCTTGGCTGAAGGTGAATGGCGAAGCGATCTATGGAACTCGGCCCTGGCGTATTTTCGGTGAAGGGCCGACAAAAGTCGCGGAAGGAGCATTTCACGATACCGATGTTCAGCCTTACACACCGGAAGACTTTCGCTTCACCACAAAGGGCGGAGCTCTTTATGCCATCGAACTTGGATGGCCTGCAAAAGGAGAAACCGTCATCCGTTCGCTAGGGAATAGCCCTGGGCAGGGCAAAGTGCAGTCCGTTGACTTGGTGGGCTCGGATGCGAAGGTCAGTTTCCGGCAGGGGGCAGACGGGTTGCACATCTCTGTGCCCACAGCGGTTCCGGGTAAATACGCATTCGCGTATCGAATTCAGTTTGCGTCGGCCAAATAAGAACGCGCGAAGAGTCTCGCAAGGGAGAAAAACGCCCCGATGAAATCCGAGGCGTTTTGTTCAGGAAATTAGTAGACCGTTAGCGAACACCGGCCGGTTCTGGCGTGGCTTTAACCGGCATGTACTCCTTGGCATTTGCATCTGCGGAAAGGAGTACTTTTCGTCCAGCAAGACGAGCGGCGAGGTTCTGCGTTTCGTCCATTCCGGTGAGCAACGGAAGAGCGACTTGTCCACCGTCGAGCACGGAACGGCATAGCGCCATCATGATTTCGAAGCCCTGATAAGCGCTTTCGAAGTTGCACGGATGAAGGTTGCAATCATCGTCCAGCCATTTCGCAATGTCCTCAACGTAAGGTGGCATATCGAGATCGTAATTCATGCAGCCTGGGCCAGAAGATGCTCCGTCTTTAGTGACGGCGCGCCATCCGCTGCCGGTCAGGACTTCAGCGAAGCCGTCTGTGCCGTGGGCTCCGATGCGGCATTTCCGCCACCAGTAATCGACTTCGGGAACGTCGGGTGCTCCCGCGCCGCACTCGACCACTCCGCGCACTCCGTTCGCAAACTGGATGAATCCGCCGATGTAGTCCGGCGACGGATGCAGGTCATAAAACTTGCTTGCGCCTGATGCCTGCCCCATGACCCACTCGGCTTTCGCCTCACCGTTGTACCAGCGCATGTAGTCGATGAGATGCGAAAGCATATGCATCATCCATCCTGAAGCCGTCCCGTACACGGTGTGGATGCGGCCAAGGGCACCACTCGCAATAATTTCCTTCACCTTGCGATAGTGCTCGCCATAGCGGTGTTGATGACTCACGACTGCTTTGACTCCTGCGGAGGTCAGCAGCTTCCTGATCTCCATTCCCTCGCGCGAGTTCAGCGCAATCGGCTTTTCGAAAGCGATTAGGCGCGCGCCGGCCTCAATGCCGATGCGAATCATCTCCATCCGAAGTTTGGGAAGCGTGCAGAAGCAGAAGACATCGGGCTTGACTTTGGACGCGACCTCAAAAGCATTGTCTCTAGCGACGCCGCCGAACCTGGCTGCGGCCGCATCTAGACGAGTCTTGTCGACGTCGCAGACTCCCGCGACTTCGAATCTGCCATTCGCTTGAAAGGCTTGGGCATGGTGCATGCCACGCTTGCCCATGCCCACGACCACGACACGATATTTGTCTGTCTTTGTCATTGAACGCTGTTGCGTCATCGCACCCCCCTTTCCCAATCCAGGATTCGGTCCACGGTGTAGTCAACCTCGTCTTCAGTGAGCTCGGGGAACATCGGCAGCGAGATGCAGCAAGCTGCATTACGCTCGGAATTCGGGATCGGGCCGGCAATGCGCGCCTGCTTGCCCCACGGATACCCTTCCTGCTGGTGAATTGCGATCGGATAGTGGCACTTGGCGTCGATGCCCTCCGCGTTCAGGAATTCAAGCAGCCCGTCGCGATGTCTCGGCTGCTTCGTCTCGATCACATACAGGTGATAGACGTGCCGATATCCAGGGGCCTCGTAGGGAAGTGTGATGTTCTTCACGATCGACAGCCCCTGGCTGTAGCGTGCAGCCCATTTCCGTCGCAGATCGCTCCACTCGTGCACATGTTTCAGTTTTGCGCTGAGCACGCCGGCATGCAGATCGTCGAGGCGGCTATTGAAGCCGGTGCTGTGACAGGAGCGTTTGTCGGAACCGTGATTGCGCAGCTTGCGAACGATGCGGTCGATTTCGGGATTGTTCGTTACGACCGCGCCGCCATCGCCGAACGTCCCGAGGTTCTTCTGAATGATGAAGCTGACTGTGGCAGCGTCGCTGAGCTCGGCGATACGGAATCCGTCGCCATGGGCGCCGATCGCTTGGGCATTATCTTCGATCACGAATAGATGGTGCTTATCCGCGATCTTTCGGATCGCCTTCATGTCCGCACATTGACCATAGAGATGGACCGGTACCAATGCCTTGGTGCGAGGGGTGATTGCCGCTTCGATCTTGGCCGGATCGATGCAGTTCGTGCGGGGATCAGAGTCAACAAACACAGCCGTAGCGCCGGTAATCCAGATTGCTTCCGCTGTGGCAAAGAACGTGTTTGTAGTGGTAATGCACTCATCACCGGGGCCGATGCCGAGAGCCATGAACGTGAGCCACAATGCATCCGTTCCATTGCCGACACCGATGGCGTGTTTGGTGCCGTGGAACCCGGCTAGTTCCTGTTCAAATTTCTTCAGCATTGGGCCAAGCACGTATTGGCCACTTTCCAGCACTTCGTGAATCTTGGCGTCGATTTCAGACTTGATGTTGTGGTACTGGCGCACGTGTCCATAAAAGCCGACAGTTAGTTTCATTGCGAGCATCAGATTCCTCCGCGAACTTGATTCGCTTCCGTCGAAAGCTCCCACTGAGTTGGAGGCCGACCGGAGCCGACAATTATTCCCAGCGAATGCTAGAAGTCGGATGGGCTCGATGGCCATGACTGAGATCACGGGCAGGTGTGATCCGGAGGGACGGGATTTTCCGTTTTCGTGATGACGACTCGAGTCAAGATTCACGGGTGAAAGAGTTCTGGATGGCGCTCGCTGGGGACTGAGTTGCGATGGCCGGGTCGCTTTAACAATCTCGTAACAAAGCAGTTATGAGCGCAAAATACACAGAAGTCTGCAAACTGCTGTGACTGTCACTTTTGGCGTAATCAAGACAAGATCAAAGGATGAAGCTAGCCTCCCCCAGCTTGCTCCTATTGGCCCTTGTTGTCCCTTGCTTGGGCTCCAACATTCAGATCCAGACCACAGTCTTGCCCAACGGCATCGTGAATTACTCGTATTACGGATTAGTCACGGCGACTGGAGGTTGCGGGCCCTATACGTGGACTATCACACCCGGAAAGCTGCCGACGGGGATGAGCACGAAGACCTCGAAAAATACGGGTGCATTCCTCATTTACGGCACGCCATCCAAAGCTGCTTCCTTCACCTTCACGGTTTCGGCAAAGCCCTGTAGTGGGACCACCGCTCAGAAGTCCTACACCATTGTGGTTCAAAAGTCGCTGAACCATGTCGTCGATTTGAGCTGGAATCCCTCAACCACGAAGGATGTGGTGGGCTACAACGTCTACCGCGGTGCGGAAGGGAAATACTGGGTCAAGATTAACCACGGCCTAGATGCGTCAACCGCCTATAGTGACTCGGCGGTTGCCAACAGCACCACCTACTACTACGCCACGACCGCGGTAGACGTGGACGGGAATGAAAGCGACAAATCCAATATTGTTCAGACCGCGATCCCGTAATCGAAAACCAGAAAGCGAAACGCCCCGGCTTTCGCCAGGGCGGTTTCGTAGCAGAACTGCAACACCTTAGAACAAATTCCACAGAAACTGGTTGTAAACCTCGTGATGGAACTGGACCTCCTGCGACTTGACGAAAGTCCCCAAAGCACGGGGGCACCGGTCCGCGGAAGCCTGCTTCAGATCGGCATAGCGGGTTTTGACGTCCTCGCCCAGCAGTTTCGTACTCCACTCGGCCTTGCGGAAATTATCGAGAGCGTCGTAGATGTTATCTGGAAGGTAGCGCTCCGCCTGTCGCAGGTTCTTGATTTTGGCAGTCTCGCCATCCAATCCCGTCTTAAACACGGCCAACATGACCATGTAGGGATTTGCGTCAGGGGCAACGGACCGAACCTCAACGCGCATGCTCTTCTCGTTGCCGATCGGAATTCGAACCATGGAACCGCGATCGGTAGGCGAGGCCTTGATCTGGTTTGGCGCTTCAAAGTGCGGGTCAAGGCGGCGATAGGCGTTCACGCTCGGGTTCAATAGCAAGCAGATATCGTTGCCGTGTGTGAGAATGCGATCGGTGAACGCCCACCCGAGCTTGCTGAGCTTTTCTTCGCCTTTGGCATCCCAGAACAGGTTCTTGCCATTTTCGCTGATCGAAACGTTCGTGTGCATGCCGCTGCCGTTTACGCCAACCACCGGCTTTGGTAGGAAGCATGCGGTCAGGCCCATGTTGGTAGCAACCTGGCGGCAGATCAATTTATAGAGTTGAATCTGGTCTGCGGCGGAGACGACTTCTCCATAACCGTAGTTGATTTCAAATTGCGAGGGCGCAACCTCCGGATGATCCTTCTCGTTCTGAAATCCCATGGAGCGCTGCACTTCAGCCGTTGTATCAATAAATGTGCGAAGTGGGTCTCCAGGCAGCGAGTGGTAGTAGCCGCCGGTGTTGACGTACTCGAACCTACCGGTTTCGTGGAAATGCCGTTCAGCATCCGAGCCTTTGAAGAGAAAACCTTCGATTTCATTGGCGGCGTTTAGCGTGTAGCCCTTCTTGTTGTGAAGGTCGTTTGCGTAATTCTTCAGCACGCCACGAATGTCACCCGAGTACGAACTGCCGCCTTTGTCGATGACTTCGCCAAAGACCAGCACTTTGCCGGAGCCGAAAACATCGGCCGGAGCCCAGTAGAAGGAGCCCCAGTCGATTCCAAGGCGCAAGTCGCTTTCGCGCTGTGCCGTAAAGCCGCGAATCGAGGAACCGTCGAAGGTCAGGTTGTCCCAGCTCTTCAGCAGGAACTTCTTGTCGTAATCGAGCATGTGCAGACGGCCTTCGAGGTCGCTGAACAGCACAGTGACAGCCTTAATCCGTTTCTCGTCGGTCAGATACTTCATGCGCTCTTCGCGAATCTTGTCGGGCGCGACGCGGTTCCTGCGCTGCTCCTTCGCCTTCAGGTTGAGTTCTTCCAGTTCGTCGTAGGAAAGAGCCAGGAAATTGCGCAGTTCAGTGGACATGGATGTCGATCAGTCTCCTTCGATGTAGGTGCAAAATTTTGAGCAAACTAGTTCACGAAAACCGGGAAGTTGAAATGGCTGGTTTCAACAGGACTTGGAACTCGGAAGGATAGCGCGAGGGGAGTGATCCAGCCAATCGAAAAAGCTGATGTGCTGCATAAAAGGGATTTATTTTGAACTTATCTTGAATTGCAGCAACCTGCTACTTGCGTGAAATCTTTGAAGTCCTTGTTCGCAAAGCCTGATCGCGGGAATTACCTAACGAGACTCTGGATTCCCAACCAAGGTTCCCGCAAGAGTTGTCGAGGCCCATTCATGGAGAGGGTGTTGGCGGCCACAGTCGAGGCAGCGCGTGGTCGGAAACTGCGTGCGGCAATTCGGGCAGACCGCTCCTGCCTGGAATGTATCGAATGCCTGCCCACAATGGCTGCACTTCCAATATTCACCGCGTGGGGGTGCGGCTTTGCATGTGGGGCAGGAATAGCCGTCTCGTCGCGGTAGCCTGTCGACGCGCGAAAGCGCCAAGGCATGCTTGAATCCGCTCCAGCAGTTCATCAGCATGTAGAACGCGATGAACCCAAGCCACAGGTCGCGAGAATAAATTGCCCAACCGATGAATCCGACGACTCCAAGCATGCCCAGAACCGTGGCTGCCATCAAACTGCGTGCCCGTCCGAGAATGAACCACAGCAGGGAACGGAGAATCTGGCCTCCGTCAAGGGGATAGACGGGCAAAATATTGAAGATGAGGAGAGCGATGTCGATCCAAAGAACTGTATACGCCAGACGATGAACATCGGGCGACACGACAGCCGTCTTGGTGGCGAAATAGAGAAACCCCAAAATGGGTGCGAGCGCAACATTCACCAGCGGTCCAGCGGTGATGCTCCAGAGCGTGGCTCCAGGCCGAGGTGGCGGGTCCACATACGCGACGCCACCGAGTGGCCACAAGACGATGCGGTTCGCAATGCCGCCCACTTGTCGGCATGCCAAAGCGTGCCCAAACTCGTGGAGTAACACGATCACGAATAGAGATAAATACTCCAGGATGTTCCAACTGATTGAGGAATAGCGACCTGAGCGCGCCTGGATCTCATAGACTGCAGCCAGAAACCACCACCAGTGCAGGTAAACTTCAATCCCCGAATAGCTGAATAGTCGAATGGAGTTCTGGCGACCCATGAGCGCAGTCTACTTGATTCCGATTGCAATGGCGAAGATTCGAAATCCCCTCGTGGGACCCTAAGTAACGTGCGGAATCAGCAGCTTACTGGTGGTGTGCCGAAGCGCCAGATGCAAGTTCACGCAGGGTAGTGAGGAAACCCGCGGCCGTGCGTGGGTCGTCGAGCGCATCAAGCGCGATGGTGGCGGAAAACTGTGGCGAATCGGGACGGAATCGCACTTGCAGCACGTCCTGCTGACGAACTGTCATCAGTGTGTTCAGTTCGGAGGTGGAATCTTCTTTCCAGTGAGTGCGAGTAGTCAGCACGATCGGTCCGGGTTCGTAGATGTCCCATTCGCGTTCGTTGCGCTTGCGGCCGACCACGCCACGGCTGTGTGCGCACCAGCGATGCCGGATCACATCAAGATGGAAGGCAGGAGACCCTCCCAGATCAGCCTCAAACGTAAGAGTCTCCTTCTGACGGTGAAGGCGGCTAAGGAACCAGTTAACGGGAAGGGCGCGGGGGCGGAACTTCAAAGTGACTCCGGCGTTCTCAAAGCTGCGAGAGGGAAACTGAAGACGGGCATGCAGGCGGGAACTGTTGAGCCAATGGAAGTCGATGATGCGACCCTTGCCGGCGCAGGCAGATTGAATCCAGCGAAGTGCCTCAGCCCCGCGGCGTCGGTTATACGCCGCGAAAAGGGCGTACCAGCCCCCTAGCAATACCACCGCGCAAATAACGTCGATGACTAGAAGGCGTCCCACAGCCGTCCTTCGCCCTACCCCTCTGATGCCGATGGTACGTCTGAGGTTGCGGCCGGGGCAAGAGGACAATAGTCTCCACGACGGAAATTTTCTGAGGACGGGAGGGGGTCTTTGTGGAAAAGTGGGCCCGTGCCAGGAATGTCGAGTCCACCGGGGCTAAAATACCGCGGTGGCCACTCAAGTTCGCGACTTTCAGCCAGGAGACTTCGATGCTCTCTGGCGAATGGATCAGGAGTGTTTTGAACCGGGTATCTCATATTCGAAGTCCGAACTAAGGAGTTTTATCGAGCATCCGGGGGCAGTCACACTCGTTGCTGCTGACGGAGAAGCGATTCAGGGATTTGTCGTCGTTCAGGGCGGGAAGGTCGGACACGTCATCACCATCGATGTCGGTCCGCGAGCCCGCCGCCTGGGCATTGGCTCGCTGCTGCTCGGGGCGGCCGAGCAGCGTCTCGGAACGACTGGCAGCCGTGCGGTTGGGCTTGAGACCGCAGTCGACAATCTCAGCGCTCTGGCGTTTTACAAGCAACACGGCTACAGCGTGGTTCGCACCTGGCCGCGATACTACTCCAACGGAGTGGACGCACTGGTGCTCAAGAAGGCGCTGAGCTGATCGTCCCAATTGGTTGAGCCTGTGAAGTTTCGAAGCGCTAGTCGAATTCGTTTGCGCTTTCCTCAATAATCCAGATAACTTGCGTGTCATGAAAGTGCAGATCAGAAAAGTCGCGATCCAAGGAGAACGCGGTTCGTTCAGTCATGACGCTGCTCAGCGTATGTTGCGCCGCTGCACGGTCGTGCCTTGCATGCGCTCGGCAGAAGTGTTCGATCGCGTGGAGTCTGGATCGGTCGATGCGGCGGTGATTCCCATCGAGAATACGCTGGCAGGGACTGTCGCCGAGCACGCAGATCTACTGGTTTCGAGAAATGTTTTCATTCAGGGCGAGTACTTGCTCCGCATCGTGCACAACGTGATTGCAGCGCCCGGCATAAAGCTCAAATCGTTGAAGAAGGTGCTGTCGCATCCTGTCGCGCTTGATCAGTGCCGCGAGTTTTTTCGCCAGCATCCTCGAATCCAGGCCGAACCTTTTTACGATACTGCCGGCAGCGTGAAGTACATTATGGCGGAGGCCTTGCAAGATACGGCTGGAATAGCTAGCCAACTTGCCGCACGGGAATATGGGGGGAAGATCCTGCAGGCCGGGGTGGAAGATGACAATCGTAACTTCACACGGTTTTTTCTGATTCGCAAGTTCGCTCGAAAAGGGAAGCGGTCTGGCGATTATCGGGGCTTCATTCCATCGGGGGCTGATAAGACGTCGATTGCCTTCCAAGTAAAGAACTTGCCGGGCGCACTATTCAAGTCACTGAGCGTCTTTGCACTGCGCGATATCAGCCTGAGCAAGATCGAGTCTCGCCCCATGCGTGGACGGCCTTGGGAATATATGTTCTACGTGGATTTCCTCCGGGGAGACGATGAACCGGCACAAAACGCACTGCGGCATCTGGCGGAAGTTGCGGAATTCGTGAAAGTACTGGGTGTTTACCGAGCTGCATGAGCCGCGGTTCTTTCTCCAACAACACGTCGGACAAGATGGGTGTTCCCAAGTAACAAGTGGAAATTCAATGGTTTAGCCCATTCTAGACCAAGATGAGACTGTGGCACCGACATCACACGGGCATGTGATTCCGCGTACAGGCCTCTCCGTTCGACGCTCTTAAACTGATTTCATCCTCTGCTAAAGAACGCAGATATGTCATACAGGAGGTTTCAATGCGTCTTGCGAAGTGGTTGGGCATTCTTCTGCTCGCGTTGTGCGCAGTGACTTGGGCTTCAGGAAACAAGCTAGGGATACATGAAGTGAGCCGGATCACTTTTGATACGCCGGTAAAGATCGGTAACGATGTCCTTCCGGCGGGCAGCTACATCATTCGTCACACGATGCAGGGTGAGGAGCACATTATGGCATTTGAACGGGTAGGCCACAAAGAGGCCATCCGAGTGAAATGCACTCTTGTTCCTCTCGACAAGAAAGCTGAGAACGACAAGGCTTCATACGAAATGACCTCTTCAAACGAGAAGGTGCTACACGAACTCGTCTTTAGAGGCGATACCGCAAAACACGTTTTTTGAACTCTACACGCGCATTGAAAACGTGCTGAGAAATCCACGAGGCTCGGCGGTTGTTCCGGGATTCGTGGATTTCTTGTCTTAGTTTCCAAACTCGCAGTTACTACAGGCAGCACCTTCGAAAAATTAAGCTTGCGCAGGGGCATCCTGCGCGGTAGCCTCTGCACCTTAGAATCGTTCCGCCGAAAGAATCGTTTCCGCCCGAAGTTTTCGAGCATTCAATTCGAGACCGATGGGAGAGTTTCGCCGCCTGAAACTTTTCCCAAGAGGTATCATCTAAACTTGAGCGAGTTACACTCAAGGAGAATCATGAGCCAGCAGACGCCAAATGAGAGCTCTCCTAAGATCGTGCAAACAAACGATCAAAAATCGTTGCCGGTCCTGCCGGTACGGGACACGGTGTTGTTCCCGCATGCTGTTTTGCCACTTACGGTGGGGCGTGAAAGTTCAGTTCAGTTAATCAATTCATTGGGGGAAGACAAGACCATCATCGTGGTCGCTCAGCGCGAAGCGCGCGTCGATGCGCCGCAACCCACCGACCTGTATACAGTTGGGACTTCTGCGGTCGTGCACAAAGTCGTCAAGATGCCAAATCAGAGCCTGTTCGTTTTCGCCGAAGGCCTGGAGCGCGTGAAGCTGGGCGAGTTTACCCAACTGCAGCCATTCATGTGTGCGTTCTACTCTCCCCTGCAGGAGAGTGCCGTACCGATTGCGACATCGCAGGTCGAAGCGCTGCAACGCAACGTTCTGACGTTGTTCCAGCAAATCGTGGCTGGATCCCCGACTCTATCGGACGAACTCTCGACCGTCGCGATGAACATCGATGAGCCCGGACGGCTGGTCGACTTCATCGCGTCTTCGCTGCCGTCGCTGTCAACTCCAGACAAGCAGGACACGCTGGAAACACTTGACGTTCACGTACGGCTGGAGAAGATCAACCAACATCTGGCGAAAGAACTCGAGGTTCAGCAACTTCGGAACAAGATTCAAAGTGAGGTGCAAGACCGCGTCCAGCAGACACAGCGCGAGTATTACTTGCGCGAGCAGATGAAAGCGATCCAGAAAGAACTGGGCGAGCAGGATGAAGGGCAGCGCGACGTTGAAGATCTGAAGAAGAAGATCGAAGAAGCGGGCATGCCCGACGAAGTGAAGAAAGAAGCTCTCAAGGAACTCGGGCGTTTGTCGCGGATGTCGCCGATGGCAGCTGACTACTCGCTCACACGAAACTATATCGAATGGTTGGCTGTGCTGCCGTGGGCCAAGACTTCCGGGCAGGAGATCGAGATTCCGAAAGCGAAAGAGATTCTCGATGCGGACCACTACGATCTGGAGAAGGTCAAGGATCGCATTCTGGATTACCTCTCCGTCCGGCGATTGAAGCCGAACATGAAGGGTCCGATCCTCTGCTTCGTCGGGCCTCCGGGCGTGGGCAAGACTTCGCTTGGTAAGTCAATCGCGCGCGCGTTGGGCAGAAAGTTCGTGCGACTCTCACTAGGCGGCGTCCATGACGAGGCCGAAATTCGAGGTCATCGCCGCACGTACATCGGTGCTCTGCCCGGACAAGTCATTCAAGGGATCCGCCGGGCGGAAACGAAAGACCCCGTGTTCATGCTCGATGAAATCGATAAGGTCGGGCGCGATTTCCGCGGCGATCCAGCTTCAGCATTACTCGAAGCTCTCGATCCCGAGCAGAACTCGACGTTCCGCGACAATTACCTTGACGTGACGTTCGATCTATCGAAGGTACTGTTCATTACCACGGCGAATATGCTCGATCCGATTGCCGAGCCCCTGCGGGACCGCATGGAAATCATCGAACTCCAGGGCTACACCGAAGAAGAGAAGGTACACATTGCGTTCAAGTATCTGGTTCCCCGGCAGATTGATGAGAACGGCATTACGCCAGAGCAGATCGAGTTCCCCGACGAGGCCGTGCGCTACGTGATTCGGCACTATACGAGGGAAGCGGGCGTGCGCAACTTGGAACGGACGATTGGAACCATCTGCCGCAAGCAGGCGCGGCGCCTGGCGGAAGGCAAGACGGAAAAACTGATTGTCAATAAGGAAGTCATCCAGGAGTTCCTCGGGGGGATCAAGATCCGCAGCGAAGGCGAAATCGCCGAGCGTACGGAGCGACCTGGAGTGGCGGTGGGGTTGGCTTGGACTCCCTCGGGTGGCGACGTGCTCTTCGTCGAAGCCAATGCAATGAAAGGTAAAGGTGGATTCACCATGACCGGCCAGATCGGCCAAGTAATGCAGGAATCCATGCAGGCTGCTCTTACATGGGTGCGTTCGAATGCGGATCGTCTCGGAGTCGCGGAGGACTTCTTCGCGAGTCACGACCTCCACATTCACGTGCCGGCCGGAGCGATCCCGAAGGACGGTCCATCAGCTGGCGTGACGATGGCGACAGCGCTGGTTTCTTTGCTGACAAAGCATCGAATCACTCCGCTGATTGCGATGACAGGGGAGATCACTCTGAGTGGAAACGTCTTGCCGGTAGGCGGCATCAAGGAGAAGGTGCTCGCGGCGAAGCGCGCCGGGGTGCACGACGTAATTCTTCCCGCGGAAAACAAGATGAACGTCGAGGAGGATCTCACACCGGAGCAGCTCGAAAATTTGAACGTTCATTACGTGAAGACAATCGACGAAGCGTTCCGAATCTCTTTGCCAGATGTAGCCGAGAGCCCTGCTGCGAAGATCATTCCGTCAGCTCCGCCGAAGGATCCGAAGCAGGAATACAACCCAACCGAGCCGATCAAAGAGCCTGAGCCGGTACATGACAGGGTACTGACACAGGCTTAAGTCGGAACAGCTATTGAGAGGCCAGCCTCACATAGGGGCTGGCCTTTTGCTCACTGGCAACCCGAGAAGGCCAGAGTAGCAGCGGTTGTGCTGCTTCCCGCAGTCACGGTCAAGGGAGCATTCGACGACGTAACGCTGGTTTGGAGCTCAGACGGGCTGCAGTCGGGAGTGCTCGTTCCATCCGTAGTGAACGCAAGAGCATCCACAGTGTAGTTAACGGGCCCGGACGCGGGTGGCGCGGGTGATTGGCTCGTCGCAGCCGTGAATACGCCCACGCTTGGGTTCAACGCAGGAACTAACAGCGTGTACGTCGCGCAATCTGTGTTCGTCGGACAGGATGGCCCTGACGCCGTGGTCACGTTGCCGGCCGAAGCGGATTGTCCCGCCAGCGGAATTGTGACCCACTGCGATGAACTAATTGCCTGCAATGCAGACACAGACGCGTCCGCTGCTGTGCCAGCCGATCCGGTGCTTGTTGTTACTTGTCCCGTAATGGATCCGGGTGCCGTGGCTCCAGTTTGCGCAACAAGAGGAACCATGCCAAGCGCGTTACCAGGTTGCACGCCCGTGATTACGGTGGCCCCGTATTGAACCTGTGTTCCACTGACGGCCACAGCGACGATGTCGTAGGTCCCAGCGGCAACGGGGCAAAACGAAAATGCGCCGGTCAGGTCGGTTACCGTTTCCATGACGACTCTATCGATTCCGGAAGAATCTTTTTGTTCAAGGGCAACGACTGTGGTTCCGCCGGAGATCATCTGACTGGTTATGCTGTCAACGACTGTACCGTTGATCGAAGAGGAAGTGAGCGAGACTTCACCCGCGTGCAGGACGGGCTTGAGTCGAAATTGTCCATTCCCCTGTGCCACGATCGACTCACAGGCTATGAAATCGATATCAAGGTCTTTAGTTTCTCCCGGCCCGATAGTGAACTGTCCTCCGGCAATTTGGCCCGACGGAATCTTGATGCCGGTCTGAGACTCGCTGGAGAGCAGAAGAGGCTGGGCTGAGTTGGGGCTGCTGGACAGCATGACGCAGTTTGCCGTGGTGCCGCAAACATTGTTCGCCACGGCGACTTTATTGCTCGCCAGAGTGATGCGAATCTGTTGATAGGTGCCCGGTTGAAGCGCCGTGGTTGCGCCAAGCGTTGCCAGAAAACATTGGTTGTTCGCTTGCCCAAGTAGGTCAACCTGTTGCGGAGTCTGAGCAAGTCCTGGTGTGAGATCAATCCAGCCCGAATCGTTGTTTCCGGCGCTCCCATTGGAATTGATCTGTACATCGGTGATCGTCACATAGATGTGGCTAAATGCGCCTTGCGGCCCGGAGCAGGTTGGCGGATCGCTGACTCGCACGTTCACGAGCCCGGGAGCGGAGTTTGAGGTCGTTGTTGATTTTGAACTGCTGCAGGAAGTGACTAAGAGACTAGTGAGCAAAGCGGTGCACACAAGTGTGCAAACAACCGAAGTCTTCGGCATGGCAGAACCCTCCGCCGAACCTAGGCGTTTTGATCGGAGATGTGGTACAGAAACTTGCCAGAAACGGAGTGCAGTCCTCGTTCCAAACTTTCCATTTGTTCTCTAAGTGCCTGAAAAATTAGAATCCTTTCCCGCTTGGTATGGCCTTGACAAGAATTCCTCACCGTGAAAATTCTTCGCCAGGCCGGAATGAATTCCCAGCGAAGTGGGTAGCGATGCAGACACCCTGAGGTCGCACAAGCGTTCTGACTAGGGCGCGATACACTGAAATCGCATGCAGGTGAGGGTCCTATTCTTCGGGATGCTGAAGGAGTTAGCAGCGAAGTCGGCCGATCAAGTTGAGCTGCGCTCAGGCGCGACTGTCAGCGATTTACTTGAATACTACAAATCTGAGATCCCGAAAATGGCGGTCTTATTCCCCTCCATCGCTTTGGCGGTCAATCAGCAATACGCGACGGCCGACACGACACTGCGCTCGGGAGATGAAGTTGCGTTCCTACCCCCAGTGAGTGGAGGCGTGGGCGACGAACCGTTTGTGCGGCTGGTGACAGAGCGTATCGTGCCTCACGACATCATCCCGGTCATGGAACGCCCGGAAGACGGTGCGATCGTAGTCTTCGACGGCATAGTTCGCAATCATAGCCGTAACCGCAGGACGCTTTACCTTGAATACGAAGCTTACGAGACGATGGCGCTGGCTAAACTGCAGGAGCTCGCTGCGGAATCGGTTCGGCGGTTCCCGATTCGCAACGTTGCTCTGGTGCACCGGTTGGGGCATCTTGAGATCGGCGAAAGCAGCGTTCTGATTGCGGTATTTTCCGCGCATCGTGCGGCCGCTTTTGAGGCCTGTCGCTGGTTGATCGATACCCTTAAACAGACCGTTCCTATCTGGAAGAAGGAATTTTTTGAAGACGGAGCGGTTTGGGCGGACGGGGAGCCTTTTCCGCAGGAAATCCCCAAAGCGCAATCCTGAGCAGGCAGCCCTGACGCATGCCTCGCATCTAAGTGAACGGCTACAACGTTATAATTCCGTCACTTAGCAATCGGCGAATGAGGAAACCCGCGACTAGCCTGCTCCCGGCCATCTGGCTTGTTCTCATCTGCAGCGCGTGGGCGCAGCAGACGCCCGCTTCTTCCAGCCCAAGCGCGTCCTCGAATCAGCACGGCAGTCAATCCGAGCAGCAATCTCCTGAAACAACGATGAAGGTTGACGTTAATCTGGTGAACGTCTTTGTGACGGTAACGGACCAGCATGGTTCACCGATCGGAGGATTGACGAAGGATAACTTCGTCCTGAAGGAGGACGACCACGAGCAGCAGATTAAGGTGTTTGACAGGGAGTCGGCTTTGCCGCTTTCTATTGCTTTGGCGGTTGACACAAGCCTCAGCACGCGCCACGATTTGCCACTGGAGCAGGCGTCTGCCAAGCGTTTCGCGCACGAGATCATCCGCCCGATTGACGCGCTTTCCGTGTACGCATTCAGCGAGGTTGTGAACGAAGCAACGCATGGGTACACGTCAGATTTGAAACGGATCGACGAAAGCATCGACCACATCCGAATGGGGGCGGCGACGGCACTTTACGATGCGATTTACCTGGCTTCCAGGGCGCTCGATCATCGCAAAGGACGCAAAGTGATGGTCTTGATCACGGACGGCGGCGATACCATCAGCAAGGTCGACTACAAAGAGGCCGTGCGGGCGTCCGAAGAGGCTGAAGCCATTGTCTACTCCATCATCGTAGTGCCGATTGAGAATAGCGCTGGGAGAGAAACTGGCGGTGAACATGCGCTGATCCAGCTTTCGGAAGACACAGGCGGAAAATATTACTATGCAACTTCGGTCGGGCAGCTGGATGAAGCTTTCCACAAAATCAGTGATGAGTTGAGAACGCAGTATCTGCTGGCATATTACCCATCGCAACATGCATCGTTTTCAGAGTTCCGGCGAATCCAAGTGAACGTGGTGGCGGTACCAGACGCGTCAGCGTACCGCGTACGGCACCGTGCCGGCTATTACTCAGTGAAATCTGAGTTCTAAGAGTCATTGCTCGCGGTGAGGACGTGGTTCGTTTTTCCAAAATCAGATACATTAATTGCAAACGCAAAGCCTTATCCACAACGACTACGCCGGTTGAAGCTCGAAGAGTTTTTAGAAGCGTTTGAGTTTCGAATGAGCGCAGGTATCTGTGTGTTGCCCGACTGCTCTTGCTTATCGGTTGAATTGCTTCAGGACGTTGCGATTCACTCCATTGTCAGGAAAAACCGCACGAAGAGCTTCCGCCGGAGAAGTTGGAGAATTTGGACGCACGATCGTGGTCGAAAGCTGTACGGCGGAGTCTCTGTTCCGCAACAAAGTTCGAAAGGCAGGAAATGATGCTGAACCCCTTGCACCATGGTAGCTGGCGCACTCTGGCTGTGTTTGGCCTGCTAGGAGCGATGACCCTGATTCCATCTGCGCTGTTGGCACAGACTTCGCTGGCAACAGGGAGTATCACAGGTACTGTGACCGATGCTTCTGGAGCCGTCCTTAACGGAGCGAAGGTGACAATCACTGGTTCAACCGGCCAAGTGGTCTCCCTTACAACGAATAGCCGCGGTGGCTATACCGCGGGCAATTTAATCCCGGGCAACTACAGCGTGCGTATCGAAGCCAATGGGTTTAAGACGACGCAATTGCGCCTGGACGTCAAGGTCGACAACACCGCCAACGGAAGCATGAAGCTTGAAGTCGGGCAGGGGAACACCATCATTGACGTCCAGGCGAACGAAGTGCAGGTCAATACGGAACAGGCCACGGTTCAAGGCGTTCTGACGTCGAGCCAGATCGAAAATCTTCCGGTGAACGGCCGGAACTTCCTTGATCTGGCGCAGCTCGAACCTGGCGTTCAGATTCAAGACGGACAGAATTTCGATCCAACGAAGGCGGGATATTCCTCAATTTCCTTTGGAGGCCGTTTCGGCCGTACGGCGCGCATTGAGGTCGATGGTGTGGACGTCTCCGACGAGACTGTCGGCACGACCACGACCGACATTCCAGCCAGCGCCATTCAGGAATTCCAGGTGAGTCAATCGAGTCTGGATATGTCTACCGAGCTGACTTCTTCAGGCTCGATTAACGTAACAACGAAGTCGGGGACGAACTCGATTCACGGAGGTGCCTTCGGGACGTTCCGTGACAGCTCTTTTTCCTCGGAGCTTCCGACACCAGCCGGATTCAAGGCGCCATTTCAGCGAAGCCAGTATGGCGGCAGTGTTGGCGGGCCCATCATCAAAGACAAAGCATACTTCTTTGCCGACGGTGAGAGGACACTTCAGCATACGCAGGTGCCGGTCCCGATCTCCGCACCGTTTTCCCAGTATTCGGGAACGTTCGCCGATCCGTTTCATGAGGAAAACCTGCTCGGGCGCCTCGACTATCAATTGACCCCGAGTGCGCGTGCATTCTATCGATTCTCTTACTTCAAGAATTCGCTTGGAGCAACCTTCGGATTTGGATATTCCGTGTACGACAACGTCGACATCACACGGAATCATGTAGTGGGCGTCGATTTCGGCAAGGGCAACTTTACGCACTCGATTCGGTTTTCTTTCTTGAAGTTTCAGAACCAGATCGTGGATGCAACCACCGGTAACACGGCGCTGCCATTCAATGATCTGCATGCGGAAATCGCGATGGGCGCGACGGGACTTATCGCTGGCCCGAATTTCCTGGCTCCGCAAAGCACCCCTCAGAGCAATCACCAAATCAAGTACGACGGCACCCGCCTGTGGAAAACGCATGTGATTCGCTTTGGAGCTTCGTACAATCACATCGTCGGCGGCGGATTCGCATCCTTCTATAAAAATGGACCCCAGATTGTCTCGCAAGTATCGGACGCCGAGGTCTTCAATGCGGCGAATGGTCCCTTCCCCGGTGGATCTTCCAATCCCTTCAACTATCCCGCTGATGCCGTGACTCTGGCGAATGGGTTGGGCTACTCCACGACGAGGCCCGCGTTGGGTTTCCCTGCTGGTCAGCTCGGGCCCGACAACCGATTTCTTCTTTATGTAGGTGACACCTGGAAGCTGCACCGAAACCTGGCACTTACTTACGGTGTGCGATACCAACGAGATACCGGGCGAACCGACAGTCAGTATCCCCCAATTCCGCAACTAAACTCATTGATTGTCGGACTGGGAGATCGAGTGGCACAGCCGAATTCGAACTTCGCGCCACAGCTCGGTGTTGCCTGGGACACCGGCGGCACGGGCAAAATGGTGATCCGTGGCGGCATAGGATTGTTCTGGGAGAACGCCGTCTGGAACAACGTGTTGTTCGACGGTCCCTTCCGCCAACAATCGGGAGCTTTCCTGCAGTTCTTCGCACCGTGTAACTCCCCCGGACAACCTGTAACGCTGCAGACTGCGAATGGATCTTTAAATACTCCCGGAAGCGCATCTGCGACGGCGATCTGCGGCCCCGCAGGAGCCAGCAGCTTTCCGCTGATTGGAGACGCGCTGCCAGACATCATCGCATTGCAGCAAGCCTACGTCGCAGGGTCGCCCTTTAATGTCAGCGCCTCGAATCCTGCGTACGCGGGCCAGTATCTTTCTGACTGTGCGGGTGGAACAAATTGTTTCTTCGCGCCGGGCAATTCGATGTTCAATCCGGCTTATCGCTCGCCTCGGTCTGTTCAGATGAATATCGGATTTCAACGACAGCTCAAGCCGGGTATGGTGCTGAGCGTCGACGTGGTTCGGAACGTCCAGACGCATTACTTGCTGGGTGTGGACCAGAATCATGCCGGGGATGTTCGGTACTTCGACAAGGGCGGCGCGCAGGCCGCCATCAATTCGGCACTAGCTGAATGCGGTGCAGCATCGGTAGTCGATAGTTGGTCTCATCCTTGCACCAGCGGCAAAGTATTAGATGCCAATGGAAACAATCGTCCCTTGACGATGTCTGATTACGCGTCATTCGGCCTCGGTTCGTCGACTGATATGGGCGGCAACAGCTGTCTGGCTCAGTTGGGGTATAACTGCGCTTTTGGCGGAGTCAATCCACTTGCGCCTCCATTGGGCTTCCTATCTCCGGTTGGGCGATCGGTTTACAACGGAGTGCAAATGAAACTGGTTGACAACGTGAAGAATCCGTTTCGATGGGCGAGTTCCATGAACCTTCAGTTGTCCTACGCGATTTCAAAGTTCAGCAACACGGGCGGAGGCGTGCCGGCTGACGGCGTTGTGACTGCGGCAAGCGGAGACCAGGACTTCATCGTTCCTGCGCTCGACAATCACGACGTCAATCGCTACTTCGGCCCTTCAACTTTGGATCGCCGTCATCAGATTTCCTTCGGCGGATTCATCCATCTGCCCAAAGGATTTCAGTGGGGAATCATCGGTCACTTCGACAGTCCGCTTTCTACGACTCTGACGGTCCCGAATACTGCGTCCGGTGCAGGCGAGATCTTCCGCACCGACTTTACGGGAGACGGGACAACGCAGGATCCGATCCCGGGAACGCATGTCGGGAACTTCGATCGGGGAATCGATGCCGGCAACATCAACCGGACGATCTCGAGATACAACACTACCGTCGCGGGCTTGCCGACGCCTGCAGGACAGGTCTTGATTACCAACAATCTCATGACCCAGCAGGACCTGATCCAGCTCGGTGGTGTGGCGCCGACCGTCGGCGCAGCGCCACAAGGTCAGGTGGATTATTCCTGGCTTCGGACGTTCGATACGAACTTGACCTGGAGCTACACCATTAAAGATCGAGTCACAATCCTGCCGTCCGTAGGAGTGTTCAATCTGTTTAACTTCGTGAACTTTGATCTTCCGACCAGCATGATGTCGGGATTGCTGACTGGCACAACTGGATCGATCAACGGCACAGACTATGCTGGCCACTTCACGAATCGCGTGGGAGCCGGCACCGGTGTCTTCATGTTGGGTTCGCCTCGGCAGATCGAGTTCGGACTGAAAGTTAACTTTTAAGGGGACGATTCAAGCAGGGCCCTCGTCCTTCTACTTCGCCCAACAATCAAGCCTGCTGGGCGGTGTGAGGCATGTATTGTGTACAATGCGGGCATGTCGTTCCGCGCACATCAAGGAAATCCCAATGCCAAACGTGGGCGGACACCCCCGCCAGAAGACACCTTCGAAGAGGCCGCTTTTCTGAAGAATTTAGGTGAAAAACAGAAGGCGGTCTCAGTGAAACTGATGGATGGGCAGATCGTGCAGGGGTGGATCGAGTATTACGACAAGAACATGATCCGGCTCACACGGCAGGGTGCGCCCAATCTGTTTATCTTCAAACACGAGATCATGTACATCGGCGAAGAGGGCGGAAAGAAAAAATAACGCGCACACTTGCGGTCTGCCGAACCCAACCCTAGACTTCTTTCGAAATGTCATCGAACCCAGAACAGTCCGCCAGTTTTCTTCCCACAATGTCAGCCATTGCCCGCGAGGCTGGCGCTCTCCTTACGGAGTATTTTCACAAGGGGCTCAAGATCGAATACAAGGGTGACGCCGATTTGGTCACTGCGGCCGACAGAGCGTCTGAAGCATTGATCCGCGAGCGGATCAAGAAGTCATTTCCTACTCACGACGTTTTGGGTGAAGAGCAAGGGCTGAACGATCAAGGCAGTGATTATCGGTGGTACGTCGATCCCCTGGATGGGACCACGAACTTCGCGCATGGCTATCCTGTCTTTTGCGTTTCGATGGCATTGGAACATAGGTCCGGAGGAGCGCCTAAACGCATAGCTGGAGTTGTGTATGACCCGACGCGGGAAGAAATGTTTACCGCTGAACTGGGAAAGGGTGCACACCTCAATGGAAAGCCGATCCGGGTGTCAAAGGCTGCGAAGCTGAAAGAATCTTTAGTCGCGACCGGTTTTCCAAGCCATAAGCGTCACACCAATCCCAATATTTTTTTCTATCACCAAATCACGTTGCGAACGCACGGAGTGCGGCGTGCGGGTTCCGCAGCTCTCGATTTGTGCAACGTTGCATGTTCACGTTTTGACGCTTTTTGGGAGTTCAATCTCAATCCGTGGGACACTGCCGCTGGAACTTTGATCGTGGAAGAGGCTGGCGGCAGGGTCAGCAGCTTTGATGGATCACTCTTTCAATTGAACAGCCGTGAGACGCTGGCGTCCAATGGCTTGATTCATGAGGCCCTCGTGCAAGAGTTCCAGGAGATCTTCGCGGGACGCGGCGTCGAACCGCTGCCCGATCCTCGTCTTTACGAGCGTTAAGCTCCAGACTCCGCACATCAACTTGCCCGGCGTTACAATGAAGCATGTGGGGACGCCGACTCCGCTCCGGCGACTAATTCACCGAAAGCCTCAGGTTAACCGTGATTGACTCACTTCTCGAACGCAAGATCGAAAAGCGCCCGGACAAAGTTCGTCTGCAAGGCCGAATCCTTTTTCTCACTGAAGATCCCGAACTGATCAAGCGGCAGCTCGCTGGCGAAGACCTGCCTTGGGATACGAAGAATCCCGCCAATAATCCAAAATTACGCGACGACATTTCCACCGACGAGATCACACCGGCGCATTACTGCTTCTATTTTGACGAGACGCTGGGTGAGATTCCGTATCTCGGATTGAAGTGCGGGAACGTGACGCCGATTGGGCGCAGTGATGTGAAGCGCGGCAGATTTGTATGTGCTGTGAGCGGAAAGCGCCGAGGAAAGGGCTCGAGCCGCGAGCAGTCGCCCTATGCGGAAATGTGCGCTGGGATTCGAGTGGTGATCGCCGAGAACATCGAGCGCATCTACAATCAGAATTGTCAGAACCTGGGCTTACTGACTTCCACCAGTTTCTCGCTGATTGATCGCATCCGTAACGGCGAGGAGATTCCGCTCACGGAATTCACCGCTGGCGAGGATGAGATTACGCGCCAGGTGATCGAGTACGGCGGATTATTCCCGTTCAATGTCGCGAGGATGCAGGGCAAGGTTTTCTTGCCGGCGATCAAGGGCGCGGGCGGGGGCGCCCGCGCCACACAGCCCATGACTCTCGCCGAGAAGATTTTTGCGCGACACATGATCAACGAAAAGGGCGAAGTCGGCGTGCCTTCCGTTAAGCCTGGCGACACCGGTTTCGCGCGGGCGGATCTACGTTTCAGCCACGAGTATGTCACGCCCATGGCAGCGATCTTTTTCGAGCATTATGTTGGCAAAGATGCCAAGGTTAACGACGCCTCGACCATTCTCTTTTTCCGCGATCACCTCACATTTCTGGACGAGGTGATTTCCGAGGAAAAGAAAAAACTCGGATTGCTCGATCTTGCAACGCAGCTCAAGCTGAAGCAGCAGGACTTCGCGAAAAAACAGGGAATCCGTCTGCATGGTGAGTTGACAGACCGCAAAGGGTCGGAAGGCATCTGCCACTCGATCGTGCTCGAAAGTTATGCGCTTCCTGGACAGTTGAACATAGGCTCTGACTCACACACGCCACACGTCGGCGCAATCGGGTGCGTGGCTTTTGGAATCGGTACTACCGATGTATTCAATTCGTGGATTACGAAGGACGTTCGGGTAAGAGTGCCCGAGTCGGTCAAAGTCGTCATTCGCGGCAAGAAGCATCCGAATGTGACCGCGAAAGACTTTATCCTCAAAATCCTTAGCCTCGACTACGTTCGCAGCGGCAAGGCTCTAGCTAAAGTCATGGAATACGCAGGCCAGGCGATTGAGGACCTAAGCGTTGACGAGCGCGCCACCATGACCAACATGGCCGCGGAGATTGGCGGCTTCACGGGCATTGTTGCGCCCGACAGGAAAGCTGTTGATTTCCTGGTGCAACGGCGAGGTATGGATCGCTCGAAAGCGGAAGCCATGATCGAGGGGCTCTACAGCGATCCCGGAGCGCAGTATGCCCATGTCATTGAACTCGATGCTGCCGAGATTACGCCGATGGTCGCGACACCTGGTGATCCGGGCAACGGCAAGTACATACGCGACTTGAATACTCCGGTTCCGGTTGAGATTGCGTATGGCGGTACTTGCACAGCAGGAAAAAACGAAGACATGGACATGTATGCCCTTGTGCTGGCCGATGCACTCAAGCAAGGCAAGCACATTGCAGACTCGACGAAGTTCTATATCCAGTTCGGTTCGCAGGAGACGCGCGATTACTGCGTGCGCCGCGGCTACCTGGAGATCTTCCACAAGGCTGGGGCGCAAGTAATCGAGCCCAGTTGCGGAGCCTGCATCAACGCAGGACCGGGAGTTTCCACCAGACCAGACCAGATCGTGATCAGCGCGCAAAACCGCAATTTCCCGGGCCGCAGCGGGCCGGGCCAGATGTATCTTGCGTCCCCGCTCACAGTGGCTGCCAGTGCAGTGGCGGGATATATCGTCGAATATGAGCCGAGCGAGAAGAGGGAACTGGTCGGAGCGTAGGAAGCGCGATTTTCAAATGCTAACGGGTGGACTCCTGCCTCGTCCTACTAAGCCAGGAGGAAGCCATGAACCGTCTCGGCCTCAGCCTTCTCATCTGCATCATTGCCAGCTTCACTCTAGGTGCTGGCTCTTTCCATTCAGCATCAGGATCAAATGCGCACGTTGGATCGGTCACAGGCGTTGGTGCAATGCTCGAACCGCGTTCGGGTCACACGGCTACGCTCCTCCCGAATGGAAAGGTTCTCATTGCTGGCGGTATGCGGCGGAACCAGGATTTCTATAAATCCGCTGAGCTCTACGATCCTGCAACTGGCGGGTTCAAGGCGACTGGAGAGATGAATGAGCGCCGAGTCAGCCCGATTGCCGTGTTGCTAGAGTCGGGCAAGGTGTTAATCGCCGGAGGATGGGTCGGCCATGGTTGCACGAGCTCCGCTGAGTTGTATGACCCGGCGACGGGAAAGTTCACAGCGGTTGCGAGCAAGATGACCACGGTTCGCGGAGACGCACGCGGGACACTGCTGCCGAACGGCGATGTTCTGATCACCGGCGGAGCCGACCATGATTCTCCCGGTGGTATCGCTTCTGCTGAACTCTTCCGGGCCGGATCTATGACTTTCGAGGCGGTCGGACTGATGCACTTCGCCCGTGTTGCACATACAGCCACACTCCTGAGCGATGGGCGAGTGCTGATTGTGGGCGGCCGCGGAGAGAAGGTCAATGCCGTAGCCGAAACCTATGATCCCAAAACTCGGCGCTTCACTGAGACGGGCAGCCTGACTACTGCGCGCTACAAACACACGGCCGGTCTCCTTCCCGACGGACGCGTTCTGATTGCGGGAGGTTCCGACGAACGCGACTGGAGCGGGAGTCTGAGCAGCACGGAGATCTACGATCCGAAAACAGGAAGGTTTTCGGCTGCGCCATCATTGAACGAGAAGCGCTTTAAACTTCCGGAAGACGCAGCACAACTGCCATCCGGAAGGCTTCTAATTGCAGGAGGTAGCAAGGAGGTAGAACTGTTCGATCCCGCCTCAGGAAAGTTCTTGGTAGTCTCGGGACAAATCAGTGATGTATGGCATTTCATGACCGAAACGAAGCTGAAGGATGGAAGTGTGCTGTTGGCAGGAGGCTATCCCAATAACGATCGAGCGACAGCCGAGGCGTGGATTTATCGGCCTTAACAAACTACTGCTTGAGCAATCTCACGGAGAGAGTCTAGGAACCAGCTGCGCTGCTCGCGCGTTTCTTTTGCAGCTCGTTGAGGGCCGGGAATGAACTCGGTGCCACCAGTGTTTTGTCCGCCGGCTGTGAACCATTCCGTACGGAGTCGGACAGTAATTGCATCGCATCACCGACCAGCGGTGGCGAAAAAATGGTCGCAGTCAGCCGCCCTTGACGCACCCAGGTTTGCCCTGCCTTTGGAACTCCGTCGCATCCGCTAATGGGCAAAGCGAGCCACTCATCGCGTTCCTTCAAATCGCTCAATTCCTCGAAGGCGCGGCGTGCTCCGACGGCCATATCATCGTTCTGACAGGCGATCATTCCCACGTGCAATTCCTTGGATGTGCTCAAGGCGAGCCATGACTTGATGGCATGGTATCCGCTCTGTTGTGTCCAATTACCCTTGAACGTTTTGATGGCCACTTTCGAAGGCTTTGATGACATCATGCCCTTGGTGCGCAGGCGGGCGACGTCGCCGACACCGGGACCCTCAATATAGAGCACGCAGCCTTCCTCGCCTAAGATCGCAGCGATCTGCTGGCCCTGGATCTTGCCGATCATTTCGTGATCCGAAAGCACAGAGAATACAGGTACGGTCGCATGCTGTCGTAACTGCGACAGGTAATCGACGTTTGCGTTGATCACACACCACGCGATCCCAGCAGAGACGGCGGCTTTCGCAACTTGTGGCATTCCTGTCCCAACGGGCTCCACAATGATGGCGTCAGGCCGTTTGTTGGGATTCTGGATGAATTGCAGAATCTGTTGTGTCTGATGAACCGCATCGGCGCTGGCATACATGACTTGCACATTGGCGCCAATTTTGCTGGCTGCCGTTTGTGCCGACGCGGCTTGCTCGAGCTGGTAGTCGTTCTGATCAGTGATGAGAGATACCAAGACGTTCAGCTTGTCCACCAGTCGCCCCCCTCAAAGCAACTGACCCGCACTTCTTGAAATACATTAACGCACTCTTAGTACCGCCGAAGGTAGGTAACTTTAGTTTCTGACTTGTTGGGCGGCGGCCACGAACCTGGGGGTCACCTCAAAGGTGTGACAACATTAGAGTATGCAGAGGTTTGGCGGAGAAATAGATGTAAGTGGTTGAAAACGAGCGAGATGGTTGAAATTAGCCACGTCAATTTTCGCAACTTTTTCCGAGCCAGGACGTTCAAATGTGTAGATGGATTGGAAAGGCTCTGAAGGTTCCAAGAGGTGGGGGCTTCGGGGCAGGAGGTGACTATGAAATACGCGAAATATTTGGCATTGCTCGTCGTGCTGATGGTTCCGTTGGCGTATTCGCAGGCTCAGGTCAGGGTTGGGATCGGGATAGGAGTTGGGCCGGGCTACGTCGCGGCTGGACCGCCTGTCTGCGCTTACGGCTACTATCCTTACGCTCCGTACGCGTGTGCGCCATACGGGTACTATGGCCCAAGCTATTTCGTAAATGGCATCTTCATTGGTACGGGACCCTGGTATCACTGGGGACATCCAGCGGCGTTCTGGAACCGCGGCTACTATGGACGCGGCTGGTACGGACACCCGGGCTGGGGTTACGGACGCGCATATAACCGCGGCTACGCTCGTGGATATGTCGGCGGATATCGCGCTGGCGGATATCATGGCGGCGCAGCGTTTCACGGCGGCAGCTTCCACGGTGGCGGACGCCGATAGTCAGGCCACTCGACAAGGACGGCTGGCGATTGCCAGCCGTTTTTCCTTTGCGGATCAGGCCCTGTACCCGCGCAGCCGCATTCTTTGCTAGAATGGCGCTCGCTCAACTTCTGCAGTAGTAAAATAACTGCAGAACTCCCAGGAGACTTACACCCTTATGACCTACGTTATTGCTGAGCCGTGCGTCGGTACAAAAGACACTGCATGCGTGGATGCGTGTCCGGTAGATTGCATTCATCCCAAGAAGGACGAGCCCGCCTACGCGACCGAAGAATTGCTCTACATCGATCCGGTCGAATGCATTGACTGCGGCGCTTGCGTTCCGGTGTGCCCGGTTTCCGCCATTTTCGCGCTGGACGACCTGCCGGAGAAGTGGAATGCATTCACCGAGCGGAATGCGAAGTACTACGGCCGGTAGATCTAATTCTTAAGGTTCGTCGTGGTCCCAGGAGGCGCGCGTGCGCGATGACGCGCGCTTTTCACTGCCTGCGATCCTACTTCTTGTTCGCGTTGCCGAGGATTTCCGGATCTTTTCCCGTATGTGCCTTGATAGCGTCCAGTATGTGGATATAGTTCTTCTTGTCCATACGAATGACGTAGGCTTTCATCAGATCTTCATTCCGATAGTCGATCTCAAGCCAATGCTCGCGGGACTTGGTCAGCATCGCGACAGCTCCGCCGATCGGGGCCGTGACTATCGTCTTTTCATTGATCCTGTGCTGCTTTGAGAATTCATAAGAAAACTTGTCGATCGTCGCGTAAGGAATGGCGACGCTATCGCCCTTTGCGGGATGAACCTCAACAGCTTGATGATCATCGCTGAAGGTTAGGACCGCATTGACCTGTTTGCCCTTCACGTCCGGAACCTTCACATGTTGAAAGGACGTCTCCTCTGCAGAGCAAAGAATGCAGAACGCAGCGAGCAGGAAGAGGGAGCAAATGGGTTTGAACACAGTTTCTGAAGTATATCGGATGAACTGGGCTTCTGATTTCGCGGAGCTTTCGGCTTCAAAGAAGGTCTCAATGGTTTGTCATTCTGAGCAAAGCGAGAAATCCCTACCTCCGGTACGCACCCGGGGTAGGGAATGCTTCTGACTCCTCAGCGTAAGAATTGAAGTCCTAACGGTGCGTGATTCCGTACGTGACGGCCGCGGTCGATGTGCTGATGTTCGTCATTGACGTGAGGCGTTCGAGCCTGTGATGACCTGTTTTGTGGAAGACGTAGCTGATCGCAATGATGCTTGCGGTCTCCACTGCGAAATTGGTGGCCAGCCCGGCCGTGCTGCCGGCGAGAGGACGCACCAGAGGGTTCAATTCTCGTCCGCCACCGGATAGGTTCATGTGAGTTACGAAGAAATCAGCGGTCGCCGCTGCTCCGGTCGCCGCGAACAAAATCGAATTCTCGCGGTCCCAGAAACGATGAGTCTTCGGAATCCCGTCACCAGGCTTCGCTGCAATCAATGGAGAGGCAAAAGCCGGGACAGCTTCAATGGGTGCACGTAAGCCAAGATTCGATCGTGGTGCCGAGGGCAACTCAGCCCATGCGATCTCAATGAGGTCGCCGGATTGGGTCTGTGCGTTTTGTGCGCTGGCGAACGCTCCCCCGAGCAAGAACGCCAAAATCGTGATGGTGAGATTGCGGTATGAGAATTTGCTCATGATGACTTTGGTCTTATCCTTTGATCGTCCGGTGGGACATGCCCCGATCGTCCCTTAGGACCTGTACTTTCGCAGCAGGAGGACAGTGGGGAAAGGGTCCTAAAGTGCCCACATCCGTGATTACCGGCGTGACTAGCGGATCTGGTTGATTTTTCACACGTTCTGGGAACAAACCTTCGTCAGGAGAGTCACTTCCTCTAAAATCAAGACAGATATGGCGTTGCGGGAGTCAGAGGCGATCGTGTTGCGCACCTATCCCGTCCGGGAATCGGACTTGCTCGTAACTCTGCTCACCCGTTCGGAAGGGAAGATTCACGGCGTGGCCCGTTCAGCCAAGAAGTCGAAACGGCGCTTCGGAGGTGCATTAGAGCCGCTGACGTACGTCCGGGCGTTTTACGACGTAAAAGAGCGGCAGGATCTCGTACGTTTGGATTCCTGCGATGTGCTGCAATCTCCCCTGGCCTCGGAAGTAAGTTATGCCCGCGCTGTCGGTTTGGGGCATGTCGCGGAACTACTCGATGAATTGCTTCCCGATCGCGAGGCGAATGACGCGATCTTCCGGCTCACGCTTTCCGTCCTCAACGTTCTGCACGGTCCCGAGGTGTGGATGCCGGTCACCTATTTTGAGCTGTGGCTGACTCGCCTTGTCGGATTCCTGCCCGAGCTTACAGAATGCGTGACCTGCGGACGGGCCCTTAATGGCGACCGGGCCTATTTCCACGCCCTTGCCGATGGATTGATGTGCGCCCAGGATAAGAGGCTGGCGTCATCCGAGCTCTCCAACGAATCACGCACCCTCGCTGCCCACATGTTCCGTGCGCCGGTGGACAGTTTTGCCGGATTTGAGTGGCCGAAATCGTTGGCCGCCGATCTCCGAAAGTTCCTGATCCAGATCTTGCAGCGGCATATTGAAAAGAAGCTGATAACCGCGGGAATGCTGGAAAAAATCGATAATCCTGTCATCGAATCCCGCGCCCGCTAGCTGACGGCTGGCCGCTCCATCCGTTACAATCAACGATTAATCCTCGAACGCTGAAATTGCCCGTGACTCCAGCCAAGTCCAATCCGCTTACGCTACAGGAGTTGATTCTTCGCCTGCAGGCCTTCTGGGCGGAGCGCGGATGCGTTCTCCAGCAGCCCTATGACGTCGAAGTCGGTGCGGGGACTATGGCTCCCGAAACTTTCCTGCGAGTGCTCGGACCAAAGCCGTACAAGGTTGCGTACGTGCAGCCATCGCGGCGTCCGGCTGACGGACGATATGGGGAGAACCCCAATCGGCTCTTCAAGCACATGCAACTGCAGGTCATCCTCAAGCCGCCGCCGGACAATGTTCAGGAACTCTATTTGGACTCGCTCGCGGCAATTGGCATTGACTTGCGCCAGCATGACATCAAGTTCGAAGAGGACAATTGGGAAGCTCCGACCCTAAGTGCCTGGGGTGTAGGTTGGCAGGTGATGCTTGACGGTCAGGAGATCACGCAGTTCACCTACTTCCAGCAGTGTGGCGGCGTCGATTTGAACCCGATCTGCGCTGAATTGACGTACGGGCTCGAACGGATCGCGCAGTTCCTGCAGGATCTCGATTCGATTTATGACATCGTCTGGGCGCGTGATCCTGACACCGGTGCTCCAGTTAAGTACGCAGACGTGCGGTTAGCTGACGAGTTGCAGTTTTCCGTCTACAACTTTGAAATGGCCGACGTTGACAAGGCCTGGAAGCACTTCGAGCTTTGCGAATCTGAATGTAAAGTGCTGCTGGGAAAGTACACTGAATTAAGTGCGAACAAGGCCTCGGCACATGAGAAAGCGCGATTTCCTCTGCTGGCGGCGTATGACTTGTGCCTGAAGTGCTCCCACATGTTCAACATTCTGGATGCACGCGGCGCGATTTCGGTGACCGAGCGAGTAGGTGTGATCGCCAGGGTCCGAGCGCTGGCGGTGGGGATCGCTAAAGCTTGGATCGATCAGCAGAAGCCGGAAGAGATTGAGAAGGCTCACGACATGGGGCCGGTTCAAGGGAAGAAGTCCAACCACAAACGAGAGAAGCTATCTCCAGTTGGATAAATGAGATTTTCGCAGTCCTGTGATGCGCATCACAGGCAGCTCCCAGGGATTTTGAGAAACTTGATGGTTTGAAAGCATGCCAGATTTCCTCCTAGAGATTGGTTGCGAAGAAATTCCCGCCCGGATGATCGATGCGGCTTCGCAAGAGCTGCGCGAACGCGTTTCGGCACTTCTGTCGCGAGAGCGGTTGTCGGCGGGCGAGGTTCAGACCTTCGATACTCCACGTCGCTTGGCCGTCATCGCGTCAGGAATTGCTGCCGCGCAGGCCGACGTTACTGAGCAACTGACTGGACCTTCCGTCAGCGTAGCCTACAAGGATGGCCAGCCGACAGCGGCAGCACAAGCATTCGCCAAGAAGGCCGGTATCGACGTTAGTCGCCTGGAGAAGCTCACTACAGCCAAGGGCGAGTACATCTCCGCTAAGGTCAGCAGGAAAGGGCGCGGCGCAGCGGACATTCTGGCGGAGTTCCTGCCAAAAGAAATCGCCGGAATCTATTGGCCCAAGAACATGTACTGGCGCAAGCCGAGTGAACGATTTGTACGTCCGGTGCGCTGGCTGGTGGCGATGCTCGACGGGGAGACAATCCCGCTCGAGTTCGACGGGGTTCGCGCCGGGAATCTATCGCGGGGTCACAGAATTCTTAGCGACGCACCGGTCGCGATCGCTCGACCGGGGAGCGCTTATGTGGAATCGCTACGCTCCGCAAAGGTGCTCGGTGAGTCTGAGCGAGAGCAACAGATTCGCAAAGCCCTGGACGCAGCCACCCGCACGATTCCCGGAGCGCGCTGGCGCGAAGACAAGCCGTTGCTCGATACGGTGGTGAATCTGACCGAATTCCCATCCGTGCTACTTGGCAATTTCGATCCCCAATTTCTGGTTTTGCCCGAAGAAATATTGGTCACCGTAATGCGCGATCACCAGAAGTATTTCGCACTGGAAGATGCTGAGGGCAAGTTGCTGCCCCACTTCCTCGCGGTGCTCAATACTGATCGGGATTCAGACGGATTCATCCGCCAGGGCAATGAACGTGTATTGCGCGCGCGCTTCAACGACGCGCGATTCTTCTGGGAGACCGACCAGAAGCGCTCGCTTTTGGAACGCCTCGACTCGCTGCGCAACGTCACCTTCCAGAAAGATCTGGGCAGCTACTACGACAAAACGCAGCGCGTCCAACGCCTCGCCAGTTGGATGAATGAGATTCTGAAGCCAAACGGAGTTACCATCCGCCCCGGCGTTGTTCACAAAGCGGCTTGCTTGGCCAAGGCCGATCTGACCACAGAACTCGTGAAGGAATTCACCGAACTACAGGGGATTGTCGGTGGACTCTATGCCCGCGTTCAGCAACTAGATTCGAGTCTGCCCTTAGCGACCCGCCTCGCCATCGCTGATGCGGTTTACGATCACTACAAACCCGAATCGACTGATGATGAGTTGCCGCGTTCGCTTGAGGGTGCTGTGTTATCCGTCGCTGACAAGGCAGACACCATCGCTGGCATGTTCGCCTTAGGCTTGGTGCCAAGCGGCTCGAAGGATCCCTTCGCGTTGCGGCGCCAGGCCAATGGGATTGTACGCATTCTTGCCGAGAAGAAAATTCCGCTGCGAATCAGCGAATTGATGCGCGATGCCAGGACCGGGTATCAGAAGTCCGAGGCAGAAAAGAAATTCGTTGATGACGCGAAATACTCCGAGTCGGTTCAACTCTTCTTCCGGGAGCGGCTGGAATTTTACCTGCGCGACGTGTGCGGATATTCGTACGATGTCGTAAAAGCGGTACTTGCCGCAGATGCCGATGATGTCGTCGATGCCTTGGCCCGTGCTGAAGCGGTGAAAAAGGTTCTTCACATGCCGGAGTTTCAGGCCATCGGAGCCGCCTGCAAACGCATGCGGAACATCCTGCGCCAGGCGGAGGAGAAGGGAATTAAACCGGCCGCGAAATTTGAAGTTCTATCCGACGCCGCCGTTGAGGAAAGAAATCTTAGGGCGTATATGGACGATAGCGGCCCAAGAATCGAAGCACAACGGAACAAAAAGGAGTACTTCGAGGCGCTGACATTGCTCTCAACTGTACGCGAAAAGGTGGACGTCTTCTTCGATAAAGTCATGGTAATGGTCGACGATGCGAAAGTCCGCGCGAACCGGCTCGCCCTGTTGCAGAAGCTACTCGCCGAATTTTCAACGATTGCGGATTTCTCCGAAATCGTGACAGAAGGCAAGGCATGAAGTTCGGTACTGTTGTCATTCCGATCCGAAGGGGAGGAATCTGATTTTGAATGCGGCGGACAGCAGATTTCTCGCGCCAAGGCAGCGCTCGAAATGACAAGGAACTCTGATCGAAAGATAGTACGAGAAGAAATCTCTGAAAGAAGGACTTATACATGGCGACAATGACTCTTCCTGAAACAGAAACGAAGGAATCAAAGAAATCTACAACCAAGTATGTGTACTCGTTCGGCGGCGGCAAGGCCGACGGCAACGGCAAGATGAAAGACGTGCTCGGCGGCAAGGGCGCTGGCCTCGCTGAGATGACGAATGCCGGACTGCCGGTACCTCCAGGATTCACAATTCAGACGGAAGCGTGCCGCGAATACATGCGCGGCGGCCTGTCTCCAGACATAGACAAACAAATGGATGAAGCGTTGGCGAAACTCGAAGCCCTGCAAGGGCAGAAGCTCGGCCAGGGAGACAATCCGCTCCTTGTCAGCGTTCGCTCCGGCGCGAAGTTTTCCATGCCCGGCATGATGGACACCATCTTGAACCTGGGATTGAACGATAAGAGTGTGGAAGCTCTGGCCAAACGGAGCAACAATCCCCGTTTTGCCGCCGACTCCTACCGCCGCCTGATCCAGATGTTTGGCAACGTCGTGCTCGACATCGAGAAGGCCGCGTTTGACGAAGTATTCGATGCCAAGAAGAAACAACGTAAGACCAAGTTCGATACAGATCTGACCGCCAAGGATCTGCAGGAAGTCATCGTCGAATACAAGAAGGTCGTGAAGAAGCACGCTAAGCGCGACTTCCCGCAGGATCCGCGTGAACAACTTGTGATGGCCCGCGACGCGGTATTCCGCTCCTGGCAGAACGATCGAGCGAAACACTATCGGCGCATCAACAACATCGACGACATGCTGGGCACGGCCGTCAATGTTCAGGCAATGGTGTACGGAAACCTGGGCGACACCAGCGGAACAGGTGTGGGCTTCACCCGCAATCCCGCAACCGGCACCAACGAATTCTACGGCGAGTTCCTGATGAACGCGCAGGGCGAGGACGTTGTGTCGGGCGTGCGCACTCCAGTTCCAATCCTCGAACTGAAGAAGATCATGCCGAATGTGTATGACCAGCTTCGGGAGATAACGACCCGGCTGGAGAAACACTATAAAGACATGCAGGATTTCGAGTTCACCATTCAGGACGGCAAACTCTACATGCTGCAAACCCGAAACGGAAAGCGCACGGGGCTCGCAGCAGTGCGTGTCGCTCTGCAAATGGTGGACGAGGGCCTGATCACGAAGGAGGAAGCCATCTTCCGCGTCGAGCCGAATCAGCTTTACGACTTCCTTGTTCCGCGGTTGGATGAGAAGAGCACGAAGGTGGAAGTGCTCGCGACAGGATTGCCGGCATCACCTGGTGCCGCCGTCGGTCAGATCGTCTTCACCGCCGATGCTGCCGTTGCGGCAGTGCAGAAGAATTCGAGCGCTTCAGTCATCCTGGTCCGCGCTGAAACTACGCCTGAAGACATTCACGGTATGGAAGTCGCTAAGGGCATTCTCACTTCCCGTGGTGGAATGACCAGCCACGCCGCTGTCGTCACTCGCGGTATGGGCAAGTGCTGCGTCGCGGGCGCGGGCGATGTTGATGTGAATGAGAAAGCTCGCGAAATGAGAGTGAAAGGTCAGACGTTCAAAGAGTTCGACTGGATTTCACTCGATGGCACCACCGGGCGCGTCATCAAAGGCCAGCTGAAGACGATTCCTCCAAACGCCGACGACCCCGAGCTGCAGAAATTCATGCAGTGGGCCGATCCACATCGCACCATGAAAGTCCGCGCCAATGCCGACATTCCGCGCGATGCAGTTCAAGCACGCGCCTTCGGAGCAGAAGGCATCGGACTCTGCCGCACCGAGCACATGTTCTTCGGCGAGGAGAAGATTGGGCACATGCGCACCATGATTCTCGCTGACAACGAGAAAGATCGTCGCACAGCGCTGAAGAAGCTGTTGCCCTTGCAGCGTGCCGATTTTGCCGGCGTCTTCAAGGCGATGGATGGGCTTCCGGTCACGATCCGCACTTTGGATCCACCGTTGCACGAGTTCCTCCCGCGACGCGAAGATCTGATGGTCGACATCTCGTTGCTGTCCTCCTACAGTGCGAAGCAGAAGAAGGAACTGGTCTCGAAGTACAAAGATTACGGGATCAAGGGCGTCGGCGATCTGAAGAAGGCGCTTCCGACGTTGCTGGGACGGGTCGAACAACTGCACGAGTTCAACCCGATGCTCGGACATCGCGGTTGCCGCCTTGGTATCACCTATCCAGAAATTACCGAGATGCAGGCGCGGGCCATCTTCGAGGCAGCCGTCGACTGCACCAAGAAGGGAATCAAAGTCCATCCCGAAGTCATGATTCCTCTCGTAGCGACGCTGAAGGAAATGGCGAACCAGGGTGCGATTGTTCGCCGTGTTGCCGAAGAGGTCTTCAAAGAGGAGGGAATGAAGGTCGACTACATGGTCGGCACGATGATCGAGTTGCCACGTGCTGCGTTGGTAGCCGACGAGATCGCGAAAGACGCCGAGTTCTTCTCCTTCGGCACGAACGATCTAACACAGACGACGTTTGGCTTCTCGCGCGACGACGTGAACAAGGTCCTTCCGACTTATTTGGCGGAAGGCATCCTGAAGCAGGATCCGTTTGCGGCTCTCGATCAGGAAGGGGTTGGACAACTCGTCAAAATCGCGACCGAACGCGGCCGCAAGACCCGCTCGAATTTGAAGGTCGGCATTTGCGGCGAGCACGGAGGCGAGCCCTCGTCAGTCGAGTTCTGTTACAAAACTGGACTCAACTACGTTTCCTGCTCACCGTTCCGCGTGCTGACAGCTCGCCTGGCGGCGGCACAAGCGGCAGCCGCTGAGGCCTTGAAGGTAGAAGGCGGTAGAACGAAATAAAAACCGCAGAGGACACTGAGGACGCGGAGCAGTTAGAGGAATTGCGTGCTCGTAGAACTAAACCAAATCACCGGGTCCATAGTCGATGCAGCCATGAAAGTGCATACGGCTCTGGCCCGGGCCTGTTAGAGAGCGTGTATCAGAAGTGCTTGTGTCAGGAGCTCAGAAAATGCGGCTTGGCGGTTCAAGAGCAAGTGTGGCTGCCCGTTGTCTACGATGGCACGGTGATCGAGGGGTCCTACAGAATTGATTTGATCGTTGAGGACCGCGTCATTGTTGAACTGAAAGTGGTTGAACAGATCCTCGACATTCACAAGGCGCAATTGCTCTCGTATCTGAAACTCGACAACAGACAAGTCGGCCTACTGATCAACTTCAACGTCGTTCACCTCAGACAGGGCATTCGGAGATTGGTGAACAGTTATCAACCCTCTGCGTCCTCCGCGTCCTCAGCGGTTTTGGCTTAAGTCACTGCACTCTCTGCAGCCCCGCAATCAGTTTCTGGGCGAGGTTCTCCTCTGATTCAGACCACAGCCGCCGCGAAGTGGCACGCGTATTCAATTGAAGCTTTCCGGTGAATTCGATCAGCTTCTTCACGTTTTCCCGCACCTTCGCTTGATTCTCTTCACTCAGACCGACATCCTCGGGAACGAACAGGGAATCCAGGCCTAGATCAATTTCAATGTGCCCGGTTTCGTTCGACTTACCATCTTCGAATTCCTCGCCTTGCGCAATGATCTTCACCAGACTCGGCGCAAGATGCCACTCCGGCGCGGACTGGCTCCGAATCCAAAGGTCCCAGTAAACTTCAAAAACGTAGGCATAGTCGTCGTGGATCAAGTCCGCCGCGATCACAATCGCTTCCTGCGGCGGGATACCAGGGGCAAAACGTCTCTCGATCACACTCGCTTCATTCCACGACACGGGCTGTACTGCCACATAGGTGATGCCGGGACGCCGCTCAGAAAAAGGAAACTGCTGCAGCACCGCGAGCATGTGCGGCAACACAGCTGGACCCTCAAAATCGGCAAACCAGAGACTCAGATGTAATGGATCAGGCATAGACGAGCGTTGCTGAATGTCCTCAACGATATTGTACTTGCTGAACTCGCACGCCGACCTGAACTGGCTTCAATCCGCCGAAATAGTGGACGGACATCGGGGAGAAACAGGAACTTTCTGATCGCCAGATTGAATTTCATCCGGCGCGATCAGCGGAATCGTTGCTCTCAAGAGTGTTCCGTCGAGATTCGACTCGATCTCCAGAACGCCACCCAGTTCCTTCAATCGTTCCCGTATGCCCGCTAGCCCAACCCCGACATTTCCCGTCTTCCAGAAGCGATCAAGCACCTCGCGAGGAACGCCCATGCCGAAGTCACGAACCGTCAGAATGACTCGCTCCTTCTCCACCGCTACCTTCACCTGCACCGCCCGGCTGCCGGAGTGCCGGTGAACATTTGTCAATGCCTCTTGCAGGATACGGAACAACGCGGTTTCCATTCTGATGGGAAGGCGATGCACTTGTTCGGGCAGGTCGAGTTGTGTGCGAATACCGCTCCTTTTTCCAAATCCTTCTACGTACCATTTGGCCGCCGACGCAAAACCAGCCTCATCGAGCAATGGCGGATGCAAGAGGTGGGACAAAGTACGCGTGTCCGCGATGCAGCGATCGACAAGACTACGCGCATCTTTCAGGTGCGGGGAGTCCACTTTCTTTTCCTGCGCGAGCATGTCGATGCAGATCTTGGCTGCCGTGAGATCCTGTCCGAGACTATCGTGCAATTCGCGAGCGATACGGCGCCGCTCATCATCCTGTACGCGAAGAAGCTTTACCGAAAGACGGCGCAAAGCCGTGGTACGCTGCTCGACCAGCGACTCGAGAGCATCGTGGGCACGGCGGAGTGCGTCCTCGGCGCTCGCGCGTTCGCGCAGGTGGTCTCGCACTTCGTACTGCCGTCGTCTCGCTAACAGGGCGCTGCGGACGGCGCTGATCAGCGTAACCGGCCGCAACGGCCGCTCGAGCAGGCTCACGTTGCCGAGAGGAGCCCGCGACCGAACGGCGGATTCGCTTGATTCGGTGGTGAGCCCACTGCCAGTAAGCACGATCAAAGGGAAATCCGACCAGCGAGGTTGAGACGACACCCTTTGCGCCAGCGATTCAATCGTTTCGTTCTGCAGAACCTCTTCCGTGATGATCGCGGCCCCGGCCTCGTCAGAAATAGAAGCCGCAAACTCATCTACCGCCGGGAAGCTGCGTACTTCGATAGAGGACCCATGCAGGACACGCTCGATCAGGGCGGCGTCCTTCCCAAATGGAGCAAACACCAGGACCGGCAGGTTGGTGTTGGGGGCCTCAGTCATTGGCAGGCCCTTTCCCGATCCAGGGTGTAAGGGAAGTGGGAGTTCCGGAAAGAATTCCCTGGAAGTCGCTGAGAGGCGCACCCACCCGGATTGTATCGGGGCCCAAACGCAATTCACGAATCGACCGCTCGTGTCCGCTATCGCGCTTCTTCATCATCGAGATCGCCTGGCGAACTTGGCCTCCCGCTTCAAAATAGCGGAGCACAAGAATGTTGTCAGCCAGGTAGCTCACATCAATCGGAGTGTGCATCGCGCTTCCCACCAGACCCATCTGTGCGAGCACCATCAACGTAACGATACCGCGATTGTTCAAGTAGGTCAGGAGTTCATGGAGATGAAGAGCGAGGAACTGCTCGCCCGGCATGGCTTGGAGAAAACCGTTGAGGCTATCGATCAGTACAACCCGCACGTCTTGCTGCTCGACAGATTCACGAACCATATCTACAAATTCGCCGGGAGATACTTCAGCCGGATCCAAATGCGAGATCTTGATACACCCTGACTTTATGTGCGGCATCAGGTCCATTCCCAGCCCCGCCGCACGCCTCATCAGGGTGTTAACGGTCTCTTCAAAAATGAAGGCCGCGCAATTTTCTCCCCGCTCGGCAGCGGTCGTGAGCCAGCGTAATGCGAGCGTCGTTTTCCCGCATCCCGCTGGTCCGATTAAGAGGGTGCTGGTGCCACGTCCCAGCCCTCCGCCAACCAGAGTATCCAACTCCGCGATTCCACTTACTGCGTGCGAGGCATCATCGTGTTCGTCGCCATACTCAGCTGCCACAAGCCGGGGAAAGACGACGACGCCACCGCTGCGGATCAAGTAATCGTGATAGCCTTCGCGAAACGCACACCCTCGAAGCTTGGTGACCTCGAGACGCCGCATCGTCTTCCCGTATTCGCGAGCCACCCTGCTCATGGAAACCACTCCATGCACAATGCTGTGCAACTCCAGATCGGCGTAGCGGCTACTACGATCGTCCAGTAGCATCACTGTGCAGTTCTCAGGAGCGTATTCCTTCAGGGAAAGCACCTGGCGCCGGTACCGCAGCGGATCTTTAGCCAGCATGCGAACTTCAGAGAGTGCATCAATAACCAGACGGCTTGGCTTGCGGCGATCAACCTCTGCCATGATCGCTTGCACGCGGTCGTTTAGTTCGACCTCGGCTGGATGAAAAACAGTGTATTGCCCCTCCGGCTTCAGATCCTGCTCGCTCGGCCGGACTTCGAGCACGCAATCGGGGTCGATTTTCAGCCGATGATTTTCTGCCACCATCAACAATTCTTCGCCTGACTCAGAGAGAGTTGCGTACAGAACTCTCTCACCGCGCTTGAGCCCTTCGGCCATGAATTGCAACCCCAACGTTGTCTTGCCGGTTCCGGGTTCTCCCTCAATCAGATAAACGTGACCAGCTGGAAGTCCTCCCCCGAGAACGTCGTCGAGGCCTTCACAGCCAGAGCTACAGCGCAAAATCGTGGGCGCCAACTGTTCTTCCAACATGAAGTTCGCCGTTCAGTCCTTTCGTTTCTTTGATGACGCTCTAGCGGCAGATGCACCCCTGCATTCTCCGGAATGGAGCGTAAACCTCTTCATTTTTTTGGGAAACCAGAGTCGCCGTAAATACATTGATTTCTGTAGTGTCGCAACGCGGAAACCTCTATCGCTCAACAAAGGAACGCTCTTAAGGCTTGCATTTCGGGTGGAACGCTGTCTCTCAAACTGGCAAGAAGACGGGGAATAGAAAGTAGTCGGACTAAGTGCACTCCGTATCCATACCAACAAGTGCAACCCGATGATCGCGAAAGCAACCAAAGAATTGCGGATTGGGGTTTGGGAGTTTGACGGGCGTATGAACAACGGACGCGATCGACAGTGCAGGGTAAGGAGTCACCAGATTCGGAAACGAAGCTTGCCCCCGCTTCACAAGCTGCTCAATTCGATGACAAAGATTGCTCCTCAGCTTTGACAGTTCTCGAAGATGGCTGCTAGCATTGAAGATCGCGAGTGTTCCTGCCTCGAGTCGTCCCCGTCGTCTAGCCCGGCCTAGGACATCGCCCTTTCACGGCGGTAACACGGGTTCAAATCCCGTCGGGGACGCCAAACCTCACAACCTCCCGTCTCCTGAATTCCACCTCCGCGGGAGATTTTGGTGCAGTTTTGAGCCCACGCTCCCTAGGTCTTAGAATTGGTCGTTTTTCTCGAACATCCTTGACCAGTGTTTCTGGGACCTACATGCCCAAAGTCCTAAGAAGGAGATCCAAAAAAGAACTGGAAAAACTGGGCCACAAATCAGTCCGGGGTGCCTCTTCTACTACCTCATTCCCGATTGTCGCGATCGGTGCTTCGGCTGGAGGTTTCGAGGCTTTTAGTACTCTGCTGCGAAATCTTCCGCCCGAACCTGGCATGGCCCTGATCTTCATTCCCCACTTGGATCCCACCCCGGCAGATGAAAGGAGTACCACGAATTGGCAACCCTCGAATCCGATCGTAGTCGTTTGCCAGGCCGGATTGCCGCGGCTCGTAGCGCGATTTTGGATCGTGCCGAAGAGCTTTTACCAGGACCGAAGGAGAACAGAGCCGCCTGTTCAGCAGCGCTCTTCGCACTCTCATCTTGTTAGAAAAATCCTCGCACCGCCGTGACGAGGCGGCCTAACCAATTCCTGTCGCCATTTACGCTGCACTGCGCGAAGGCGAATGCGCGTGAATGATCTGCGGCTTGCCGTGCGCCGGCTTATGAATTTCCTGCCCCGGACTTGGTCTCTCGCCCTTTGGCGTTCCTCGCACGGGCACAGTTCTTCTAGTTCGAATCGATTCGTAGATTGCCTCGACAACTCGGACGTCAGCGAGGCCTTCAAATCCCGAGGGTTCCGGTTCCTTATTCTTCAGAATGCAATCTGAAAAATAAGCTATTTCTGCGGCAAACTGATCGCGCTTGGGGAAACTTCGCCGCTTCCTCTTCTCTCCTACTGTGATCTCAAATTTGATCCCCTCTGCGTATTCGTATGCGGGATCAGCCCGCAGTGCTCCTTTTGTGCCGACCACGGTGTAGCGGCTGATGTCAGCAGCTCCGAAACTGCAAGTGAAAACAGCTAGCCGCTCTTCCGGAAATCGCATCGCCACCGACACCATTTCCTCCGACTTCGTAAACCGGCTCTCGTGTTTTGACTCGGACAATGCCGTCACTTCCAAAGGTTCTGAACGAAACAGATATCGGGCAGCGTTGATGCAATAGACGCCCATGTCGTACAGCGGCCCGCCGCCACGATTCACCGGCTCGGTGACACGAACGTTGTCCTCTGCTACCTGTTGAGCAAATTCCGAATTGAAGAAACGGGCTTCTCCAATGCTGCCGTCATTTGTCAGCTTGATCGCCTCTAGGTTGCCCGCTTCAAAGTGGAGGCGATAGGCAATCATCAGCTTCGTCTGATTCTCGTATGATGCATGGATCATTGCCAGGCAATCCTCGGCCGTCGGCGCCATCGGCTTCTCGCAAAGCACATGAACTCCAGAAGCGGCTGCACGAACTGCATACTCGCGATGCAGGTGATTCGGCACTGCCAGATACACCGCATCCACATTCGACAGTGCCCGGCTGTAATCGTCGTACGAATACAGGTGTTCCAATTTGTACTTCTCTCCTACAGTCCTGAGCTTCTCGGGATCGTCCGATACAAGTGCAAACAACTCTGAGTTGCGGGCATTCTTGAACGACGGCAGAACTGCGATCTGGGCAATGTGGCCTAGTCCGACGACTGCGTAACGGATTTTAGTTTTGGCACGAGTCATATGAATTGTTAATGGTCCTGATGGAATTTTGTCGTTATGGAAACGGATCAGGCTGCCCTGTCCTTGACCTCGGACCTGCCCCCCGTTTGCGCACAATTCGCACAACAGAACATCTGTGCGCCTGCTTCCACTCCGTGGCCGATAATGCGGCACGAGCAATGAGCGCATGTCGGTGCCACGGCCGCGATCGCGCACTCGAAACTGTCAAACGTGTGTGGCCGTCCATTGATGATGACAGCAAAACATTTGTCGTATTGATTGCCACAAGTCTCACAGGTCGCCATGGACATTCCTCACATTCTAAGGCCCCGAGCTCTTGGTTCTTAGGTGCGGCCGAGAAAGCGGGAGTTGCAGTCGTTGGTTGGAAAAGGGACCGATTCAGTCACAGTGAGCGCCCAGTCTCTGCCTTAGGCTGCCAGAGCTACTGGAGCACCACAGAGTTCCGGTGCGGGTTTTGCGGGATTGTTTATCCGGCCCCGACTCTTATGTAAACCCAAACAACGCTATCTGTAAGATCCAAAGCCTGTTCATCGCATTCGTCAGCAGGGGGTCGATTAGTAAGTCTGCGAAGGTTAACGAAATCTGGAGTAGTGCCAGGGATAATGCTTTATCAGAGCAGGTTCAGTGCAGACCGATTTTCTCGTTTGACCTGTTGAATCGTGCAATCGCGCGGATCCTTTTCCGGCCGCCAGCGCAAGAACTTGGTCCCATGCCGAAAGCGGCCACCGGTGAAATGGTCGAATTGCACTTCCGCCACCAGCTTGGGCTGAAGCGGCTCCCATTCCATGGAGTGTTTCGTGCTCCATCGGCTGAGCCCGCCCGGTGCCTTGCCAGTAAACCCCGGCGCCTTCACCAATTTCTTTAGCTTGCCAGTGAGTGCCGGACGGTCTTTCTGTTGGATCGACGATGTAAACCCGACATGATCCAGTTTTCCCTCTTCATCGTACAAACCCAGCAACAGCGACCCGACCTGGTGCTTCTTTTCGAGATACCGGAATCCACCCACAACACAGTCCGCCGTTCGCTGCCTCTTGATCTTCTGCATGCCCGTTCGATTCCCGGACTCATATGGCAGATTGCTCCGCTTCGCGACAACTCCATCCAGGGCAACGCCCAAGTGGAACCATTTCTTCGCCACGCTGAGATCGGTAGTGATAGGGGACAATCGAATCATTCCATTCCGAGGAAAATAGCGCTTTGTTAGTTCTTCCAACTCTTCGCGCCGATCCCCGAGCGGCATATCAGTCAACCCTTCGCCTCTCTCATTCACCAGCAAATCGAACACAATAAAAAGACAAGGTGACGTGTCACTCAGTTTCTTGACTTGACTCGCTGCGGGATGGATTCGCATCAGAAGCGCATCGAATGAAAGCGCCTCTCCTACAGGAATGACGATCTCGCCATCCAGCACAAGCTTGCTCGCGTCAAGCGCAGCCAGCGAACTCACGAGTTCAGGAAAATATCGCGTGAGCGGCTTCTGCGACTTCGACATCAAATCGATTCGCTTCTTGTCTTTAAAGGCGAGACAACGGAATCCATCCCACTTTGGCTCGTACTGCCACTCTGGCCCAGTTGGCAATTCGCTGGCAGGATTCGCCTCCATAGGTTTGTATTTCGTACTGATAGCAAGTGGCATGTGCGGCTATCCCCAGATCGAATCCTCTCTAGGATGCGCCTGTGAGAAAAGCGGATGGTTGGTTGAGTAGATGGAATTTCTGATCAGTGCGTGCCGCTGCTGAAATCAGTAGTCCCCACCTTCACCACAGTGCCACGCGGCTTCGGCTTGCTCTCTTTGGACTCTGAGGAGGTTTTGTTTTCAGGCTCGGCCGGTGCAGCAGGCTCCTCCGTCCACACTCCGTAGACCCTTCCCCCATAGGCCGCCAGCCCGCTATAGTCGCCGAAGAAAATGCCGGGCTGCGCTTCAAAAGGCTCACTGGTCCACGCATAGTTCGTAAAAGAACGGCCCGTATCCATCGAACGAGCGAGTACAACGATCTGCTTTTTATTAGCTGGATCTCCGCGGCGATCGTAAAAAACAACATTCACCGACCCGTCAACTGGATCGACCGCCAGCCACTGGAAGAACTGTTCCGCCCCATTGTGAATCGGATCATTGTTGACCCGGAACGCCGGACTCCAATTTTTCCCTCCATCCGAAGACTCCGAAATGAAAACATCAATATCCCCGTTGCGGTAATCGCTCCATGTGGCGTAAAGCCGACTGCTCTTCGGATCAATTGCAATCTGCGGGAATCCATTCGCCCGATCAATCGTATCGACTGCATACATAATCGGCGCTGTGTGAATGACCGCCCGCGCCCGCGAGAAAGTCTTTCCGCCATCACGGGACTTGGTGAACATCAGATCGTCATCCTGGCTCCAGATAACGTACAGCGTCCCGTCCGGCCCCACAGTCCCTTCAAACCCTTCCGCGGCGCCATTGTCATCGCGCGGCAGTCCCGGATGCGCATCGATCTCAATCGGCGTCGACCACGTCTTTCCATCGTCGGTCGATCGCGAAATCACCATCTGCGAATCTGCAATCCGCCATCGCGTCCAGCCTATATATAGATTCCCCGCGAACTTGCTCTTGCTATTATCGGCGACGATGTACGGCTTATCTTCAAACGGAATGCCCGGCGTGCTCGTCTGCTCGGCCACTGGGATATGTTCGGCTTCCCAAGTCTTTCCCCCATCCAGGGACCGCCGAACAAAGATCCCATTCCGCTTCGCCCCATGTGCCCAATAGTTGAACGTTCCCAGCTTGTCGAACGCGATGTAGCAAACAAACGCATGTCCGTGATTGTCGAAAACAGTCGACACATCGCCCGACACTCGATAGTTCGCGGGCGCCGTATTTTCCGCCGCAATCCATGTATGGCCGGCATCTGTCGAATATGAAGCGTGCACGTTGTCTTGGAAAACGGCGACCACCTGCTTCGGGTCGACCGGATTCACAGCAACGCCTGGTTCGGTGAAATATCCCGGCTCGGGCGTGAGTGCAAACACCTCCGCCTTAGGAGCTTTCGGCAGATCCTGTGCGCAAACAGTGTTGACGAATGCTAAGGCAAATAGAACGAGGACGAAGTAGCTGTAGGAACTTTTCATTATCCCTCAGATGAGCAAAGAGCAGCACCACCGGCAATGCCTGCATCAGCGCCATAATGCGCAATTAGGAGCGGGATGTCCGCCGCATTTGGATTGACGCACCAACTCGGTAATTGTTTCTTGATTTCTTGATAGAAGGGCTCCAACATCTTCGCTACTCCGCCCCCCACCACCAACACATCGGGATCAAGCAGGTCGACGATGTTTCCCAGCCAAACTGTCAGCAGTTCAGCCGTCTCAACCAGGACCTCGCGAGCCATCGGATCCTCCGCCGCAAAGGCGTGGGCCACCTTTTCACTAGTTACTAGGGCGATGTCTCCTCCTGCCAAATTAAGCATTGCCTCCCCGCCAGAACGATCAGCCGCAACCTTGGCCCGCGCTCGCGCTCCAATCGCTGGCCCCGCCGCTAGGGTCTCGATACACCCGCGCTTCCCGCATGCACAGACAGGTCCTCGATAATCAACGCTGACATGCCCGCCTTCACCAGCCGAGCCCGTCTTACCGTGATAAATTTTTCCGTCGAACACGATCCCTGTGCCAATCCCAGTACCAATCGTCGCATAGAAGACGTAACGATATCCCTTTGCCGCGCCCCATCGCGTCTCCGCGAGCGCGGCTGCGTTGGCATCGTTATCGACTTTGACCGGCACGCGGTATCGTTCGCTGATCTTTTCCGCCAAGGGGAAGTTGCGCCAGCAAGGCACGTTCGGCGGATTCAAAACGACGCCAGTTCTCGGATCAAGTGGTCCCGGCGCGCAGATCCCAATGCTCTGAATCGCTTCGCCAAGCGGAGATGCGATGAACGTATCGATCGCCCCGTGCACAGCAGCAAGGCCCTGTTCCGCCGTTCCGTTCGCCACCATCGGCGCCCGAGCCTGTTGAACGATCGCTCCTTCGCGGTTCACAGCACCGACAGCAACCTTCGTTCCGCCGATATCGACTCCAAGAAATAGTCGATCGCCTCCGCTCATGGCTGCTCCACTGCAGCACCCGAATTGGAGAGCTGAACCTTCACAGTCTTAATCTCATAAGGCTTGATGGGAACCTTCAGTTCAGATCCTGCAAGGGAGAAGTCACCGATCTTTTTTTCCATCAGATTTGTCTCAGAAGCGGACTGCACCTTCTCAGGCAAACTGATGGTTGCATCGCCTGTTTTGCCTCCCCATTCATAAAACCGCAGGATCAATGAATTCTCATCCTCGGCCTTCTTCAGCGCGGTGACAATCACGTTCTCCGGCTTGATCTGCAAAAACGAATGTTCCGGAGGCAGAACGCCATCGTGCTTGCTCGGAGCCGTAGCCAGAAGCTTGTAGTTGAGCTCATACCCTCGCCGGACCGTGAGCGCTTCCTTCCAGTCTCCGCCATGCGGATACAGAGAATAAATGAACTCGTGATGTCCCTCATCCGCATGCGGGTCCGGATAGTCCGGCGAACGCAGCAGGGAAAGCCGAAGCACATTGCCTTTCGCGTCATAGCCATATTTCGAATCGTTCAGCAAGCTCAATCCGTGCTTCCCATCCGAAATGTCAGCCCACCGATAAGCCGGCACTTCAAACTGTGCCTTCTCAGCGGGAGTATTGCGCGTAGTCGGACGCTGTACAGAGCCAAACGGGATTTCGTAAGTCGCATTGTCATTGTGTGCGCTGAGCGGAAATGCAACCTTCAGCAGGATATGTTTCTCGTGCCATTCCACCTGCGTCTTGACATCTACACGAGGGACACCGGCATACAAAGTAATGTCACGAATAAACGTGGAATTCTGAAAGTGATTCTTCACCCGAATCACGGCCCGCAGCGGACCGCTTTCCACCAACTTGACCTCATCAGCCTTGTCCAGTTCCCAATGATGATCCTCGAAATCCGCGTCGATATTCCACGCATCCCACTGCTTCGGCTTGTCTACGAAGGTCTGAAGCAAGTTCCCGCAGACTTTGTCCTTAGGTCCCCCAGTATCGGTCTCGGCCGGGGCCAGCGACTCAGTCCCGCTCCGTTTATCGAATAAGCTCGTCATGCAACCGGTCTGCGGATCAACATTGACACGAATGAACTCGTTCTCCAGCGCGTCGCCTGATGCTTTCAAGAGTGAATGCACAGCAGGAGCGCTCGTCACACCCTTCACAAAGTAGGTCTCATATCCAAGCGAAGGCGTGTTCGACAGCACCAAGAACCGTGCCCGGTGCGTCCCCGGATCCATGAACAGCAGTTGAGTTTCAGCTACCTTGCCAGAAGAATCATTGACTTGGATCTGCGAAGAAGTAGAAGGAAGTTGCACCTCCACCTCAGTCATATCCGTGCGCGCCCATGAAAGTGGATTGAACAGCATCACCGGTATCCCCTCACGCTGCGTGTTCACATGTGCGGCAATCTCACGCAGTGAACCAGCAGTGATATCGTTCGCTGCCCGGTCGACAGTCTCGAGATTCCGCTTGGCATCCAGATAGTTCACTGCAATCCCCGAGCCCGGCATGATGTCGTGAAAGTGATCGAACAGGAGCTTCTTCCAGATGTCTTCCATGCCAACGGGATACGCTCGCCCATACAACGAAGCCAAAGACGCGAGCTTCTCCGCATTCAATACATTCTCTTCCGATCGTCGAATCCTCCGCTTGGTCTCAGACTGAGTGGTAAAGACTCCCCGGTGATACTGGAAGTAGAGTTCGCCATTCCAGGTCGGAACCCGCATAGAAGGAAGTTTCTTCTCCATATCGTTGAAGAAGTCGCGAGCAAAACTGAACTCCAACTTCGGAAACACTGTTCCTGGTGCCATGAGTTGATCTGCATGGTCGAGCATGACCCGAGTCGGTCCGCCGCCGTGATCGCCCACGCCGTACAAGTGCATCATCTCGGGCTTCTCTGGAATCGTCGTGCCATAGATCGAGGGCATCCAGACCGCAATCTGATTGGCCAGAGGTTCTGCATCGATCGGATCCGCATAGTCGTGCGGAAAATACGTTAATAACCGGCTTCCGTCTGGCGCCTGCCACCAGAAGAACTTGTAAGGAAACGTCGTGAATTCGTGCGCCCACATTAACTTTTGCGTCACGAAATATCCCATGCCCGACTTCGCATAGATCTGAGGCAGTTGCCAGTTGTAGCCGAACGAATCCGGGTTCCACCCGATCTTTACGTCAACGCCAAAATTCTTCTGGAAATACCGCTTCCCGACAAGAATCTGCCGCACGAGCGACTCGCCATCCGGCATGTTGAGGTCGGGTTCCACCCACATGCCGCCGATGATTTCCCATCGTCCTTCTTTCACCCGCTCTTCAATTTCTTGGAACAGGTCTGGATATTTCTCCTGCATCCATTCATATGCTCGTGCCGATGACATCGTGAACTTGAAGTCCGGATATTCGCGCATCAAATCGAGCACACTCTGAAACGTGTTCCTCACCACCTCAACCGTTTCAGTCCACGGCCAAAGCCACGCCATGTCGATATGTGAGTTTCCAACGAGCTTCACGGTGAATTGTTGCAGCCAGGGTTTCAGAATCTCCAACTTGGTGTGAGCTGCCCGAAGCGAGGCATCAAATCCTGCCTGATCGCCTTTCTCGAGCGGGGAAAAGTCGACCATCTTGATTGCCGTATCGAGTTGCTCTTCTCTTTGTTGCTTGCCTTCCTCGTAGGCTGCGATCATCGGCCGCGCTGCGATGAACTCCAACCGTAACAATGTGGGATCCGGGCGCGATTTCGGAGGCTCGACGGTGATCTCACTTTGAGGGAATGCCGCCTTCTGCCGCTCATCCGCGATGACCCGAGCGGCGATCAAAATCTTCTGGCCGGGTTGTGCATTCTCGCTGAGGAGCATGGGCAGAATATCGTCGTCATCGCCGCGATAAAGAATCGCGCCGTTCGCGAACACCGTAATTCTCAAAGCGCTTGGGCTCGTGAATCGTAAGTTCAGCCGAACCTGTGCGCCTCGTGTCGCGTACCCATTGATCTTCTCCGGAATTTCAATCCATTTGCGAAAAACACGTGTCCCGGTCCAGTGATCGGGCGTCTCCTCCCAGCCCCTCACCTGTTTTTGTTTAACCGTCCACGTTCCCCAGTCCGCGTCGCTCACCGTGGGATCCTCCGGATGCGGGATATCCGAATGGAATCGCCAATCCGATTCCGCTTGATGAGTAAGGGAGTCCAGTCGGTCCAGTGTCGGCTTGTAGGGGTCGCTGCTGTTTGCCTGTCCGCGGGCAACAGAGGGCAGCCATAGAATAAGGAGAAGAGTGTAAGCGCTTAATAATGACGACGCGCAACGCCTCATGAATGGACGACCTTTCTGAAAAGACAATGAATTAGCTAGCTTTTAGAAAACCAATGATTATCACTCAACAGTTGTCAGGAAGTCTAAGTGCTTGATTCTAAGCGCGCTGCAAGCCAGTAAGTACGAATCCAAAAAAATCTGATTCCTTTGATCGGAATTTTGAATCGAATTCGACAGCAAGTAACCTTGACCGGTGAAAGCCGGGACCTTACAATCGAACCTCGAATGTCAGCTAGCTCCATCCTTCGCGCGGTGTGTTGTTGTACTTGTTGTTGTTGTGCATGCGTGTGCACTGGCGCGGGGAGGCTGCTGACCTAAGAATACTTTCTTAATCTAGCAATCATTCACCCACCGCCAGAGCAATCTGGCGGTGGGTTTTTTATTGCGCAAAACGGATTATGATAACAACGACAAGTTCGGCACCGAAGGAAACGAAGGCCCAGAGAGCGGAGCGCCTGAAACGCTCCTTCAATCCGTGGGAAGGCCTCGAACAGATCCGCCGCTTCGCTCGCGAGGGCTTCGAATCAATCCCGCCCGAATGGATTGGTACCTACTTCCGTTGGTGGGGCGTTTATACCCAGGGCGACGGGGCCGGTGTCACTGGCGGCAAAAACGGGGAGGGGCGCGCTCTCCAGCGCTTCATGGTCCGCATCCGGATTCCCAACGGCTTCATGACCTCCGGCCAGTTGCGCAAAATCGCTGAACTGACTCGCACTTACGCCAACGGAATCGCCGATCTCACCGTACGTCAGAACATTCAACTGCATTGGGTCACAATTGAATCACTGCCGGAAGTTCTCGCCGGGCTCTGGGATGTGGGATTGAATACGACCGGCGCCTGCGGAGACGTCGTCCGCAACGTAACCGGCTGCCCCGTGGCGGGTGTCGATTCTGATGAGATCGTGGATGCATCGCCTTTAGTCGCTGAAGTATCTCAACTCCTCGCGGGCAATGCCGATTTCTACAATCTCCCGCGCAAGTTCAAGATCTCCATCGCCGGTTGTCATTCTTGGTGCTCGTATCCAGAAATCAATGACATCGGCCTGACTGCGATCAGACGGCGGTTGAATGGCAAAGAGGAAGTTGGGTTCTCTCTGCGCGTAGCAGGCGGACTCTCCGCAGAACCGTATCTCGGGGCACGGTTGAATGCCTTCATAAAGTGGAATCAGGTCGTCCCGGTGGTGAAGGGAATCGCAGAGCTCTTCCGCGATTCCGAGGTGCTGCGCGAACACCGCGAGCGCGCACGGTTGAAGTTCCTGTTCTTGCGGCATGGATGGACCGCCGAACAGTTTCTTGATGAGCTACACGACAGGATCGGATTTCGCCTGGACCCCGCCGCGGAAGAACATGCTCCCGATGACGTTTACCGCGATCACGTCGGCATCCACGCGCAAAAGCAACCGGGCCTCTCCTACGTGGGTGCGGTGGTCCTCCGCGGACGGCTTACCGCAGATCAGATGCACGCGGCTGCAGACCTGTCGGATCGTTACGCTGACGGCGAACTTCGCGCCACCGGCATGCAGAACCTGCTGATCGTCAACGTGCCCACCATCAACACAGATGATCTCGGCAGGGAACTCAACGCCATTGGCTTCCAGGTTAACGGCTCCTCCTTTGCTCGGGGAACAGTAGCCTGCAGCGGCACGGAATTTTGCAAGCTCGCCATCACCGAAACCAAAAGCTTTTCGCGCTGGCTGGTCGAAGAGTTGGAAGAACGACTGCCCAGTTTCGATCAGCACCTGAAACTCCACGTCACCGGATGCCCCAACAGCTGCGGTCAGCACTGGATCGCTGACGTCGGAATCGAAGGCAAGAAAATCAAAGTTAACGACCGTTTGCTCGACGCTTATTACTTCTGCGTTGGCGGCTCTCTGGGTCTCCATCAATCCACAGCCCGCCCAGTCGGATATCGCTGCCTCGCGACGGATGTTCCAGAAGCGCTAGAACGTTTGTTGAGTCGATATCTCTCAGAGCGAGAGCCCGGTGAGAATCTGCGCCGCTTCTTCGCGCGGCACAGCGATACCCAGATCCGCGAGTTTCTCGCAGGTGAAATCGTGCCGGCGGTCGCGCGCGACCTTCCAACTCAACCGAACCTGATTCATCTCGCAGGAGGGGCCGGTGACTAGTCTTTTTCCAATGTTCATCAAGCTGAACGGTCGGTCTTGCCTCGTAGTGGGCGCCGGAAAGGTCGGCGAGCCGAAGATTGCCGGACTCCTCGAAACCGGCGCGCGGATTCGTGTCGTGGCGATCGAAGCCATAGCAGCTGTCCGCGACTGGGCGCGGGAAGGGAAGATCGAACTCGAACTCCGTCCTTATCGGACTTCGGACTTGGACGATGCCTTCCTAGCAGTGGTAGCGACTTCCTCTCGCGCACTGAATCAACGCGTCTACAAAGAGGCGCAGGCACGGCGCGTGCTCTGCAACGTGGTCGACGTTCCGGATCTATGCGATTTCTTCTATCCCTCAATCGTGCGTCGCGGCGACTTGCAGATTGCCGTCTCCACCTCGGGACAGAGCCCTTCGCTCGCACAGAAGATTCGCCAGCAACTTGAAAAGCAGTTTGGCCCAGGCTACGCCGCGTGGGTCACTGATCTCGGAGAAACGCGGAGATTCATTCTCGCCAGCGAACTTGATCGCGAACAAAAACTCGAACTGCTCCACTCGCTCGCAAGCAGAGAAGCCGCCGAAGCCGCGATTGCCGAACACCGCGAGAAGACCTCGGAACTTGTTGGCACGGGAGAGACCGCATGAAAGGCAAGGTCTATCTGGTTGGTGCAGGTCCCGGCGATCCCGATTTACTCACCGTTAAAGCTCTCCGTCTTCTGCAGACCGCTGAGGTTGTGCTTCATGACGATCTCGTCTCTCCTGAGATTCTGAAACTCGTCCCCACCTCGGCGAAGGTGCAGAACGTCGGCAAGCGCTGCGGTAAAAAGCTTCTGCAGCAGGAAGAAATCAATTTCCTGATGATCGGTTTCGCAGACTCCGGCTACCAGGTCGTCCGCCTTAAATCCGGAGACCCCATGATCTTCGGGCGGGCGGGCGAAGAAATTGAAGCTCTGCGTCGAGCCGGAGTCGATTACGAGGTCGTCCCCGGTGTTACTTCCGCACTGGGCGCTGCTTCAGCGGTCGAAATTCCCCTGACGCATCGCAGATACTCCTCGGCGGTTGTGTTTATCACCGGTCACCAGGCCGACGGCAGTGAAGCAGCGAATTGGAAGAAGCTTGCAGGCAGTGGCGCCACACTCATTATCTACATGCCCGGAAGAGATTACTCCGGTGTCGCTGCGAACCTGAAGCACGCAGGTTTGTCGGGCGATACACCGTGCGCCATCGTTTCTCGCGCTGCAACTGCGAATCAGCAGGCCTACCGCACAACCATCGCAGAACTCGCTTTCGCGCCCGCACTGCCGGCTCCGAGTTTACTCGTCGTTGGTGAGATTGTTCGCCTCGCCGCCATTGATGTTCTCCAGAATCTCGAATTCCCGATGACGCAGTCAGAACAATCTGTCGTCTCTCTGTCCAGTTCAGCCGCACAGGAGTCCGTCGAATGAAGTCCCAGGCCGCAGTCGCACTTCGCAAATTCAGCCAGCATCAGATCACCGCGCTGCAGACCTCCGCGGACACTTGGTCGCCCCAGCAGACCCTCACCTGGGCCCTCGACACCTTCGGCAACGGAGTCGCCATCTCCTCCGCTTTCGGCGCAGAAGGCATGGTCATCATCGACATGGCTTCGCGCTTGAACAAAGACTTCCGCCTGTTCACCATCGATACGGAATTCTTGTTCCCCGAAACGTACCGGCTGATGGATCGAATCGAAGAGCGCTACGGCATCACCATCGAAAAGGTCCTGCCGTTACAATCCCCCGAAGAGCAGGAGCGCACGCAAGGTGCGGCCTTATGGACTCGCAATCCTGACCTCTGCTGCCAATTACGGAAAGTCGAGCCGCTGCGCCGAAAGTTGGGCGAATTGAATGCCTGGATCACCAGTATCCGCCGCGATCAGACGTCAGTCCGCTCGACTGCCCGCCGAGTCGAATGGGATGCAAAATTTGAACTGGTCAAGGTGAACCCGATTGTCGACTGGAATTCGAAACAGGTGTGGCGGTACATCCACGACCATGATGTCCCGTACAACGAACTCCACAATCAGGATTATCCGAGCATAGGCTGCACGCATTGCACGCGAGCCGTTCGCCCCGGTGAAGATCCTCGCGCCGGACGCTGGCCGGGATTCGCCAAAACCGAATGCGGATTGCACATCATCGATCCCGCACCGCCGGTCGTCGAGAACCTAATTCCCGAATCATCAAAATGCGGTCTTTCCCGCTAACCGGCCTGGCAGAAGGCGCTCGAAATCCCTCCCCAATCAGCGGCGGCGTCTGCATTCGAGAAGAACACTCGATGCAGCCGCTGCACCGATTCCTGCGCCTTTGATTCCTCAACAAGAAATGAAATCGTACGATCGGAAGCTCCCTGGCACAGCACTCGCACATCAAGATCGGACACCGCAGCAAATGCCCGGCTCGCGACTTCCGGTTCTCGCCGGATATTCTCTCCCACAAGGCAGATTAAAGCTCGGTGATTCTCCCATTTGACATCGGCCACTCCGCGGAGGCTCGTCGCAATTTGAGGTAAAGCGGAAGTCGATCCCACGAGCATATAAATCCGCCCAAGCGACGCAGCCATAACGTCAACCGGACAACATTGCTCATCGAACGCGCTGAACACTTGTCCTAGCAACTCCGAATCGATTCCTCGCAATGACGACACTTCAACCGCCGCCACATTCCGTTTCGCCGTAATCGCGCTGACTCGTTTCGCGCTGCTCGTGCGCGCAACAATCTCAGTGCCTTCACCGTCCGGACGCCGTGAATTGAGCACGTACACCGGAATGTTCTCGCGCATCGCCGGAGCCAAGGTCGCCGGATGCAGTACCTTAGCCCCGTAATGCGCCAACTCCGCGGCTTCTTCAAAACTCATCTTGCGAATCACCCGCGCATCCGCGCATAGCTTCGGATCCGTAGTCATCACGCCGTCAACATCCGTCCAGATCTCGACACGGGCAGCGCCCAAAGCGACGCCAAGAATCGAAGCACTGAAATCCGACCCACCTCGACCCAAAGTCGTAGGAACGTCATCCGCGCTTGACGCTATGAATCCCCCCAAGACGGGTACAAGTCCTTTGGAGAGTAGAGGCCCAACGACGGCCTGCGTCCTCTCATTCGTGAGATCCCACAGAGGATTGGCTTGCCCATGTCTGTCATCGGTGATGATGCAACTCTGCGCGTCCACGTGCACAGCGTTCAGCCCAGCCTCGCGAAGCGCTTCGCACAGCACCAGGCTCGAGAACCGTTCCCCGAAACCGAGAAGTCGATCCTGGGTCCTGGCATCCAGTTCTCGCGAAAATTCGACGTCCTGGACGAGCGACTCCAATGCGCGGAATTCTTCCCGCAACCTTCCATCCAACTTCCCATAGTCGGGTCCGCCAACCAGCGAGTCCGCCAGCGCCTCATGACGAACATAAACGCTTCTTACCGCCTCCAAAGCTGCCCCAAGACGGCCACCCGCCGCGGCTCGTCCAGCCTCCAGCAACTGATCCGTGACCTTTGCCAGCGCGCTTACCACCACTACGGGCCGCGCGCCAGATCGGCTCTTCACAATCTCTATGAGTCGTTCAACAGCGTCAGCATCCTGCACCGACGTCCCGCCAAACTTCATCACCACTACCTCGTCGTCCTGCTCAAACCTGCTCTGTCGCGATACTGCACTCATATCGTCAGCTCCTCTGGTTTGCGCCCAAAAAAAAATCCACCGCCAGAAGGCTTCTGGCGGTGGGTTCGGGTAATCCTTTTATTAGTGCTCTACTTCATCCCTTCCCATCCTCCAGAAGACACGTAATTCGTGTCGACATGCCTGTCGATGTAATTCGCTTCGCCTTCTGGACAGAGGTAATCATGAAGATATTTACAGCCTGAGCATAGCTTGAGTCCGAAGCAAGTCCAAATTAAAAATTCCGATGCCTGGCATCAGAATTTCAGGCCCTACCTCAGGCCTCGGACTTCTTCATTTTCGTTGCGAACTGCCGCAGTAGCCCGACAAAGGCCGTAGACGCCACAGACAAAGTCCGGTCCCTTCGGTAAGCCAAACCCAGCTCGCGGTAGAGCTCTGCATCTTCCAGATCGATAAGCTTCACCCGCCCAGCCTCCATCTCATCGCGGGCAAACGATACGCTGATTAGCGAAACCCCGAGATCCGCCGCGACAAAACTCTTGATCATCCCAATGCTCGGCAGCTCCATCCTCACCTGCAACTGCGGAGCATAGGGCCGGAACAATTTATCAAGCAACCGGCGCGTATGCCCGGTCTTGGGGAAGAGAAGCGGATGCTTCGCAATCTCGCTGACGGGAACCACCTTGTGCTTCGCCAGCGGATTCTTCGGACTCACCATTAACATCAATTTGTCGCGAAAGATCGGTTGGATCTTCAGGCTAGGTGACTGGATCGGCAGGGTCAAGATGCCGACCTCGACCTGCCCATTCTCCAGCTTCTCCACAATCTTGTAGCTGAAATTACGATAAATGCTGATCTGCACCGGAGGATATCGCCGGCAATACTCCGCAAAAACTTCGGGCAAAACGTATAAGCAGGTGGCTTCGTTCGCCCCCACGCGCAAGGTCCCCCGGGGCGTTCCGCTGTGATCCGCCACCGCCGTCAGCGATTCATCGCGCAGCGCCTTCAGACGCTCCGCGTATTCATAAAACACTTGCCCCGCAGGAGTCAGCTTGACGGTCTTGCCCGACCGGTCCAGCAGCCGGTCTCCATACTCCTGCTCCAGTTGCCGGATCTGCGCGCTCACGGCCGATTGCGATCGGAACACCTTTTCCCCCGCACGGGAAAAACTGCCTTGCCTGGCGACTTCCAGGAACGTAATCAGCTGATCGAAGTCCATAGAATGAGCGAATTATAGCGTGCGATGGCGAAAATTCCATGAACTTCCCGACTGCTACGCCTGCGTCGGTCAACCGGAAATTTTTATGGCTTCCATTAAAATTCTGCATTGTACTTTCCCTGCCATAAAACGCTATTAAAGAAAGGTTCAGGTGTTCCCCTTCTCCGAGCTGGAGTGTGCCACTCCCGAAGAGGCCAGCGGGCACACTGTGTGGTTTTGACTCAACTTAACGACATTTTCCGGATGGAGTCCACGATGACGCCTCTAAATCCGAAGAACGGCCTACCGCCTGCACAGGGCCTCTACGACCCGGCGCACGAGCATGATGCCTGTGGAATCGGATTTGTGGCGAGCATTAGCGGACAGAAAAGCCACGACATCATCCGGAAGGGGATTCAGGTCCTCTTGAATCTGGCACATCGCGGCGCCTGCGGCTGCGATCCTGAAACCGGCGACGGTGCTGGAATCCTGATCCAGATTCCTCACAAGTTCTTCGCCCGCGAATGCGAGAAGCTGGGATTTAAGCTGCCTGCACCGGGTCAGTACGCCGTCGGTATGACGTTTCTGCCGGTAGAAAAACATCCCCGGCTTCAGTCCGAAGGAATTCTCGAACGCATCATCAAAGAAGAGGGTCTGACGCTCCTCGGCTGGCGCGATACTCCGGTCTACGCTTCAGCGATCGGACGAGTCGCCCGCGCCTCGCAACCTTACATCCAGCAGGTCTTCGTGAAATGTGCCCCCGGCATGGATGAAGATGCTTTCGAACGCAAGCTCTACGTAGTTCGTAAACGCGCTGAGAACGAGATCCGCGAGTCCGGCGTGGAAGACGCCGAGATGTTCTACATCCCGTCGCTTTCCTGCCGCACCATCGTTTATAAGGGCCTGCTGCTCGCGCAGCAGATGGACAACTTCTACCGCGAGCTCTCCGATCCTGACGTTGTCAGCGCGCTGTGCCTCGTCCACCAGCGCTTCTCGACCAATACGTTTCCCAGTTGGCAGCGTGCGCATCCATATCGCTACATCGCGCACAACGGCGAGATCAACACCCTTCGCGGCAACGTCAACTGGATGCACGCTCGCCAGTCGCTCTTGAGTTCTCCCCTCTTTGGTGACGACATCAAGAAGCTTTTCCCGATCATCGCGCCCGACGGTAGTGACTCCGCGAATTTCGACAATGCAGTCGAACTCCTCCTGCAAGGCGGACGCAGCCTGCCTCACGTCATGGCGATGCTCATCCCTGAAGCTTGGGCCGGCAACCCGCACATGAAGCCGGAGAAGCGCGCCTTCTACGAGTACCACGCTTGCGTCATGGAACCATGGGACGGTCCCGCCGCGATCGCTTTTACCGATGGGCGAGTCATCGGTGCCACGCTTGATCGCAATGGATTGCGTCCCGGCCGATACGTTGTCACGAATGACGATCTTGTTGTCATGGCTTCAGAAGCGGGCGTGCTCGACGTTCCCGCCGAGCTGGTAAAAAGAAAAGGCCGTCTCCAGCCGGGAAAGATGTTCCTCGTCGACACCGTCGAAGGACGGATCGTCTCGGACAAAGAGATCAAGCAGAATCTGGCTTCTCGACATCCATACGCCGACTGGGTGAAAGAAAATCAGATCACGATTGACGAGCTTCCTGAACCCACGCGCATGCATCATCCCGATGCTGAGACTCTTCTCCGTCGGCAGCGCGCCTTCGGTTACACGGATGAAGACCTCCGGATGATTCTGACGCCCATGGCAACGAAGGGCGAAGAGCCGGTTGGCTCGATGGGAACGGATACTCCGCTCGCTTGCCTATCCGACAAGCCGCAATCTTTATTTAACTATTTCAAACAGCTCTTCGCGCAGGTCACGAATCCCCCAATCGATCCCATCCGCGAAGAGATGGTGATGTCTCTCATCAGCTACATCGGCAGCGAGCGCAACATCCTCGAAGAAGCGCCCGAAAACTGCCACATGCTGAAGTTGCCGCATCCGCTGCTGACGAACCGTGACCTCGAAAAGCTGCGCCGCGTTTCGAATCGCGACTTGCTAGCGACGACTCTCCCCGCATTGTTCAGGGCGAGCGATGGTGACCTCGGTCTTAAACGCGCTCTCGACGAATTGTGCCAACGTGCCTCTCTGGCTGTGAAAGCCGGGTACTCTCTACTGATTCTTTCCGACCGAGGCGTCGACAAAGATTACGCTCCGATTCCTTGCCTTTTGGCTTTAGCAGCGGTCCACAATTTGCTCGTTCGCGAGGAAACCAGAACGCAAGTCGCGCTGATCACGGAATCCGGCGAGCCGCGCGAGGTAATGCACTTTGCCCTTCTCAGCGGATATGGCGCCAGCGCGATAAACCCGTACCTCGCGCTTGAGAGCGTCGAAAATCTCGCATTTCGTGGCGAATTGGGCGACAGTGTCACGCCTGAAGTTGCCGTCAAGCATTTCCTGAAGGCGATCAAGAAAGGTTTGCTAAAGACTTTCTCGAAGATGGGCATCTCCACGCTACAGAGTTATCAAGGCGCGCAGGTCTTCGAAGCGATCGGCCTCAACAAAGAATTGATTGACGCATACTTCTCGGGCACCACCTCTCGCCTTGAAGGTATCGGTTTGGATGTACTTGCCGGCGAAGCGCAGACGAAGCATGAGTATGCATTCCGTCCGCTCACCGACTTCGAAACCGAACTCACCGTCGGCGGCAACTATCACCAGCGCGTCAACGGCGAGTATCACCTGCTGAATCCGCAAACGATCAGCAAACTGCAACAGGCGGTTCGTCAGGAAAGCTTCAAGACGTTCCAGGAATATACGGAATTGATCGACAAGCAGAGCGCCAGCCTCTGTACTCTGCGTGGACTGATGAAGTTGAAGAAGGGCGATTCGTCGGTTCCAATCGAAGAAGTCGAGCCAGCGAAAGAAATCGTCAAGCGCTTCACGACTGGAGCCATGTCGTTCGGTTCCATCAGCAAAGAAGCTCACGAGACCCTCGCCATCGCCATGAACCGCATCGGCGGTAAGTCGAATACGGGTGAGGGCGGCGAAGACGAAGAGCGCTTTAAGCGTGATGCCAATGGTGATCTGCGACGCAGTGCAGTCAAGCAGGTTGCATCTGCACGCTTCGGTGTGACCGCGAATTACCTCGTGAACGCCGACGAACTGCAGATCAAGATGGCGCAAGGCGCCAAGCCAGGCGAAGGTGGCCAACTGCCCGGACACAAGGTCGACGACGTCATCGCGCGACTGCGCCATTCGATTCCCGGCGTCGGTTTGATCTCACCGCCCCCGCACCACGATATCTACTCGATCGAAGACCTCGCGCAACTGATCTACGACCTCAAGAACATCAACCCTCAGGCTCGCATTGCCGTGAAGTTGGTCGCTGAGGTGGGTGTCGGCACCGTAGCTGCAGGTGTAGCGAAAGCCCACGCCGACGTCGTTCTGATCAGCGGCGACTCCGGCGGCACCGGTGCATCGCCGCTGAGTTCAATCAAGCACGCAGGCATTCCATGGGAATTGGGACTTGCTGAGACGCAGCAAGTGTTGCTCCTGAACGATCTCCGTAGCCGTATCCGTGTGCAGACCGACGGCAAGCTGCAGACGGGCCGCGACGTGGTAATCGCCGCTCTGCTCGGAGCCGAAGAATTCGGGTTCGCAACGACTCCGCTGATCGCCATGGGCTGCGTGATGATGCGCAAGTGCCATCTGAATACCTGCTCGGTCGGTATCGCGACGCAGGATCCGGTTCTTCGCAAGCAGTTCCAGGGACAGCCCGAGCACGTCATTAATTTCTTCTTCTTTATCGCAGAACAGGTTCGTCAGTACATGGCGGAAATGGGATTCCGCACCCTCGACGAGATGGTCGGCCGCGTCGACATGCTGGACGTCGCACTCGCCGTCGAACATTGGAAAGCGAAGGGCCTCGACTTCTCAGCAATTCTCTACAATCCGCCGATACCATCGCGGGTCGCCCGCCGCTGCATTCACCCGCAAGATCATGGACTCGAACAGGCGCTCGATCATCAGCTCGTCGAGCATTCGCTCGACGCGCTGCTCAATCTGAACGCGCAAGAGATCCAGTTGCCGGTGCGCAATGTGCATCGCTCCGTGGGCACGATTCTCAGCGGAGAAGTCGCCCGCCGCTACGGCTCGGCCGGTCTTCCGGACGGCACACTCCGAATCCGCTTGACTGGCTCAGCAGGTCAAAGCCTTGGCGCGTTCCTGGCCAAAGGCATCACGATCACGCTCGAAGGTGAAGCCAACGACTACGTCGGCAAAGGCCTCTCGGGCGGACGCATCATCGTTTTTCCGCCGAAAGAATCGAAGTTCGCTCCGGAAGAAAACATCATCATCGGCAACGTTGCGCTGTATGGCGCGACCAGCGGTGAAGCCTTCTTCAACGGAGTCGCGGGCGAACGCTTTGCCGTTCGCAACTCCGGATCAACCGCAGTCGTCGAGGGCGTTGGCGACCACGGTTGCGAATACATGACCAACGGCCTTGTGCTTGTGCTGGGCTCTTGCGGACGAAATTTTGCTGCAGGCATGAGCGGTGGCATCGCCTACGTCTTCGACGAATCCGGCGACTTCGCAGAAAAACGTTGCAACCTCGAGTCCGTCGATCTCGAACCGGTCATCGAGCCGCAGGATATTCAGCAGTTGCGCGAGTTGATTGCACAGCATGTTCAACTGACAGGAAGTCGCCGCGGTCAATGGATTATCGACAACTGGCAGCATGCGGTTTCGAATTTCATAAAAGTTTTCCCGCACGAGTACAAACGGGTGATGGGCATAAGCCGCAGCGATCGCGTATACGTTCCCGCAGAGCCAATGGCGACTTTGGCCGCCGCAGAGCAGGTGCAGCATGGGTAAGACCACCGGTTTCATGGATTACTCCCGTGAACTTGCGCCGCGTCGGCCTGTGCTCGAGCGCGTGAACGACTGGTTCGAGATCTATCAGGATTTCCCCGAAGCCGAACTGCGCAAGCAGGGCGCACGTTGCATGGATTGCGGGGTTCCGTTCTGTCAGACCGGATGTCCCGTCAACAATCTGATCCCTGACTGGAACGATCACGTCTATCGCGGGAATTGGAAAGAAGCCGTTCGCCAGTTGCACGCGACGAACAACTTTCCGGAATTTACCGGGCGCATTTGTCCCGCGCCGTGCGAAGCTTCGTGCGTCTTGGGAATCACGCAGCCGGCGGTAACAATTAAACAGAACGAGAAGAACATCGTCGAGCGCGGGTTTCTTGAGGGCTGGATTACTCCGGTCGTCGCAAAAGCTCGCAGTGGGAAGTCTGTGGCCATCGTTGGTTCAGGACCGGCAGGCTTGGCAGCGGCTCAGCAACTCTGTCGTGCTGGACACGCTGTTACCGTCTACGAGAAGGCCGATCGCATCGGCGGATTGCTCCGTTACGGCATCCCCGAGTTCAAACTGGAGAAGCACATCGTAGACCGCCGTCTGGAGCAGATGAAAGCCGAAGGTGTGAAGTTCGTCACAAATGCCGAGGTTGGGAGAAATATCAGCGTCGAAGATCTCCGCCGCGACTACGACGCCGTCGTTCTCGCCGGCGGCTCCGAACATCCGCGCGACCTGAAAGTCCCCGGCAGGGAACTGAAGGGCATCCACTTCGCCATGGAGTTCTTGCCGCAGCAGAACAAGCGCTGCCATGGAGACTTGCTCGATCCCTTGCACGACATTCTTGCCACCGGGAAACGCGTGGTGATCATCGGTGGTGGCGACACGGGTGCAGATTGCCTCGGCACGTGCCATCGCCAGAAACCGATCTCGGTCCATCAGTTCGAGATCATGCCGAAGCCTCCGGACGAGCGCTCGCCGCAAACGCCGTGGCCGCTCTGGCCGATGCAGCTACGCATCGAGGGCGCGCACGAAGAAGGCGGCATCCGCGACTGGAGCATCGCTACAACCAGCTTCATCAGAGATGCAAATGGCAACGTGAAGCAGCTTAACGCCGTGCGCGTTGGACCTGCGCCGAAGTTCGAGCCGATCGCCGGTTCAGAGTTCACGATCGATGCGGATCTCGTCCTGATCGCGATGGGCTTCCTCGGTCCGGTCAAGAACGGAATGATCGAGCAACTTGGCGTGCAGCTCGACAATCGTGGCAACGTCGCGACCGACGAAAACTACATGTCATCAATTCCTGGCATCTTCGCTGCAGGAGACATGCGCCGCGGCCAATCGCTTGTCGTGTGGGCGATCGCCGAAGGACGCAAAGCCGCTGCCTGTGTCGATGCGTATTTAAAGCAAAGCGTTCAGCCGCTCGTGGAGCAGAATCAGGCTCGTCCCGGCGCTAGTCGGATCGCGTAGCGGTCAGCACTTCCTCATACAACTCCGGCAAGCGCCTCGCGTCTTCACGGGAATTGCCGAAGCGCGCCGACTCATAGACATCGGTAAATCTGGCCACAGGCTCGCGCAATCGATCGTCAATCACCCGAACGAACTCCTGCGGGGTTTGAGTCTGCGGCTTTTCAATTCCACGCTTGGCTAGCATTCGAGCCATTCGCTGATACCACACTGCTGCAGCCAATTCCGGCGACCGTTCCGGATGCGATCCCAACCACTTCTCGTGCATCCAGCGCACAAACTGTCCAAGGTTCGCAAACAGCAACAGTGAAGCGAGCACAATACTCCCGACCAGCAACCAGCGTCGCGGAGCTTGTTCAACACGATCCTGACTCTGTCTCGCCCAACGCAACATGGAAGCGTAGTGACTGCTAGCCCATCGACGAACGCCTTCCAGCATGTTCCTCGAGCCGTTGAATGCGGCTCTGGTCAGAACATACTGATTAGAGCTGTCATACGTGATGACCCAATCACGCCAGAACGATGACATCGCGTCGATGTAGAGTTCAATGCGCGCCCATCCTTGTGGCGTTCCACCGTTTCCTGCGGGCGTGGGATCAAACGTCTGCCATCCATAACCTGGAAAGTACGCTTCAACCCAGGCGTGTGCGTCTTTGGCGCGAACCACATAGCTTCCGGTGATGTCGTTGAATTCGTCGCTGCGGAATCCGTTGACGACGCGCGACGGAATTCCGATCGTCCGCAGCATCACCGCCATCGACGACGCGAAGTACTCGCAGTGTCCCTGCTTCCTCACGAAGAGGAAATCCGCAATCGGATCTTTCGCATTTGTCTGTGGCAACGTCAGCGTGTAGCCGAACCGTGTTCTCAAGTAATTCTCGATCGCCGCAGCCTTGTCGTAATTGTTCTTTCCCGATTTCGTGACATCCGATGCCAGCTGCGCAACCCGTGGATCGACTTGCGGGGGCAGCTTCAAATAGATCGCAGTAATGTATCCGGAATATTCGGTTCGAGCGGCACGCAACTCCGCAGCGGACGGCGTCGCGATGTCCGACGTCGCCTCATAGCGGCTGGGGGCATGTTGCGAGTCGTAGTCGTAGACGGCGCCTCCCGAATCGGCCGCCAGCAGCCGATAATCTCCGCGAATGCTTCGCCCGTAGGGTGCCAGGAAGAAGATATTGGTCCCGATCGGCTCCATCAGCACACGGTAGTGGATGATCTTCTGCTTCGCCAACTCCGACGCGGCGTATGATTTCGGCGCGTTCTCGCGGCGCGGCATCCCAAAACTTCCATCCGGCTGTCGCGACAAAATAAACGGGTCGCGCAGGCTCGACCACGTGTGTCCGTCGAATTCTGCCAGCGCAATTCCGCGCCAGTGGAGGTCGTAGCTTCCCTTGTCATCGCCCTCGATCTGGATGTGCATCACGACCGCATTCGACTGCTGGATCTGTCCAATGCGTCCGAGTTGCACGTGATCGCTGAAGCCCGAAGAAAAATCGGTGCCGTAGGAATATCCGCCCAAATATCCCGCGGAAATTCTCGGCATTAGGAAGAAGAGCACGGTTCCCGCGATCAGGATCATCATCAGCAGAGCGGGAGCGAATCGCGTCAAGGCCATTCCAAAGCGGCGGGCCTGTTGTGGATCGCTGAACGCTCTCGCCTGAATTGTCGCCGCAGTTCCCGAGCGGCGCATCTCCATCAGGACGAACGTCGCGATCGCCATCAGCAGGAAGACGGCGAAAAATAACAGGAACGTACTGTCGACGGTGAGCACCGCAGCGGCCAAGACCATCAGGAAGGCGAGAATTGCCATCGTGATGTAGTCGCGTTCGCGCCGCATCGAGAACATGCGAACCACGACGCCGAACAGCGCGAGGTGAATCGTGGCAGGCAGGAATCCGCGCGAGAACCCGAGATAGTCGAGGGCAAAGAAGACGAAGTAGATGATCGACAGCGGGGTCGTCCAGCGGTCGGAGATGACCAGCGTTTTTCGCCGGACCAGCAGATATCCGCGAACCGCGAGCGCGCCGCTGACCAGCACAAGCGACGGCAGGTCGAGTTGTCCGGTCGTGGCGAGCGTGGCAAATCCGGTGGAGACGAGCAGAAAAAGAGCGATCTCAAAAAACCGCTCAACGGCGCTTCGCACGGGAGTCGCTGCGGAATGTGGATACGTTGCTGACATTCAGGATGGCTACTGGTTGAAGTCTATTGTTCGATACTCCGGTCAGAAAAAGGAAGGGCGAGCGGCTGAATTCTTGCACCAAAAGTCACGTTTAGATTCTGGAGCGCGGGAGCGTGTGCCAGGTTTCTAGGCCGGAGTGGAATTCCTGTTTTGGGAATCCGGAGGATTTTGAGGTATCCCCCTCCCCCGGATCTCTGGAATCATCGAGTTAGCGGGAAAACTCGAAATAATCCATGGGGCTCAAGCACTTACGGGCAAAATCTTGAGCCGCAAGGAGTTAGATCCCTCACCTTCGCTTAGGATTTCGGCGGCGGGCGCAGACGCCCGCCAAACGCCTCAAGTTAGGTCGTTTGGGCTGACTCCTTTTTATACCGCTACCGCCTTGGTCATGATCTGCCGTGGGGATTGTGGAGGGCAAGGACTGGGATCACACAATGCTGTGATTGTGCGCGGGCGGTTTGACCAGAGCACTCGATGTCCTGCCCCGCCCTCTGGGGAGAGTATCGAGCGTTCACTCAAAATAGCGGAAAGGATGGAGCCTCCGTCTGCATTCGTTGCGCCGGCAGTCTTGAACCTTAAAGGCGGCTCATCCCCGATCGATCCTGAAGTATTTAATGGTTCCAACGTTATAGACTGGCTCACGGATGAACGTTACTTTCCGGGAAGGTGATTCAATGCGAAAACTTCTTGTTGTTGTCAGTTGTCTTTTTCTGTTTTCTGCTATGACTCTTGCTGCGGAGAAGAAAGTGGTTCGCCCCGCAGGAGCCCAACCAAGTCCGTCGTGGAGCCATGGAATTCTCGTCGGCGACACCCTTTATGTTTCGGGTATGGGAGGTGAAGATGCGAACGGAAAAATTCCGGGCGATTTTGAGGCGGAAGTAAAACAGGCATTGGACAACATCAATGCGGTTCTCAAGGCTGGGGGTATGTCACCATCGGACGTTGTAAGCGTGCAGGTATACCTGACCGATGGCGCCACCTTCGAGCGGATGAATACGGTTTACAGATCATTCTTCAGCGAACCGCGTCCTACGCGGACAACTGTGGTGGTCGCCAAACTTGTTGGGCCTGGTCATATCGAGATCACAGCTACCGCAAGGAAGTAGAGCACGAAAGAATTCCGGCAGGACCGCTCTTACGACTTCGATGGATGGAGCGTGAAGAAACGAGTCCTGCGCTACATGGACCGGAATCGTCGCGACCCGGGCGATCCCGGTCTTGGCTCGCTGGGCGGGCTGCGTTGCGATGCAGCTGTTGAAAAATCCCGATATCGCTCACTGATCCCGGCGCGCTTAACTATGCTGTATGGGAAAGGAGTTCCTATGGACCTGACTCGTCGCGAATTATGTTCGGCGCTTTCCGGTGCGCTCCTGCCAATATTGATGAGCGAAAAAAACTCTGACGAACAGGCAACTGCCTTAGCGTCGACCATGTATCCGTATGACAAGCTGCCCGCTCAAACGTCAAACGGCGCAGAGTTCCGGGCGGTGCTGAAAGGCAAACTGGCGACGGGTGAATCCCTGGAGGTACACGAAACGACGTTGCCGCCGGGTGGCGCACCACATCCTGCACACCGCCACCAACATTCTGAAATGTGGCTGATCCGGGAGGGCACCGTAGAACTGACGGTGAACGGAACCCGGTACCGCTTGGGGCCAGGTTCGGTGGGGTTTGTGCATTCGAACGATGAACACGGGATCAACAATCCCGGGTCAGTACCGGCTACTTACTTTGTAGTGGCGATTGGCCCTGGAGCAGATTCGTAATTCATTTTCAGTTTCAAACGCTATGGTGTGAATCGAAAGAATTCGAAATTCGAGTGATGACAGCTGTTAACGATAGCCATCCCTTGCTAGCGCTCTGAGATCAACAAACTTCGTTGGACGAGCTTACCCAGCAGAGCGCGACGCGACTGAGCGGAGGCTGTGATGCACAGGCAGAGAACAACGATCAAGATGACCAGACGGCGCACTTAGGGCTCTTGTTGCAGCGAGAAGTTAAAACCGGAATCTCCCAGCGTAGGACTCAGACGGACAGTAGTATAGCCCTGCTTCTCGGTCTGCAAAAAAATGTGACGTATTTGTGTTCAACTCGAATGACAAGCACTATGTGTTTTCGCGCCGCCAGCCCTTCATCCTTGCCTGTCGGCGTTCAATTTTTATCCGAATCGAGCACGGCCTTTGCAGAACGGCTCACCTGAGGCCGCCTCTTGGCACAGGCCGCATCCGTGCACGAACGCCTGCATCTCTTCAACTAGCCGGGAATCCGCTGATTTAATGCCAGTTTGTAAATCTGGCTGCAACTCTCGTAGAGTGCATCCAGTAGTTTTTTGAATGGTTCGTCGCGACCGAGCAGCGCGATCTCCGAAATTGATCCGATCCCCCCTAATGCCCTTGCCGTGCGTACTACGTGTTGTCTGAGGTCCAGATCAGTCATAGTACTTGTCAACTCACCACGCCATTCTTGCAGCACATTCACCCATTGCTTTTGGTTGTGAAGCGTCAACATTTCTTCTGTGTTGCAAAGCAGCCGATGGTATTCACGAAGAAGATCGAAGTTCATCACGAGATGTTTTGTGTGCGCCTAGTGGTTAACTATATTAGAGGATTAGACTTCACACTCCGTCAGCAGGTTAGTGAGTGTGCGGGTGTTCGAAAGCTCAGTATCGATCTTCACGCGTTGGAGCCCGGCTTTTTTCTTCAGCACAGCGCCGAACACAACGTAGTATTGATTCGCCGGCATTCTTGAAGCACTTCGAGATGAGGCTTGAAACTGACGAGTTGTGAAGCACCGAGGGAAAAACGCTCTACGCTGCTGCTCTGTTTCATGGCAGAGTTCCTCCGAGAAGCGTTGCCTGTTCTCTGCCTCGCCGCTTTCGGTTGCGGGCATGGAAAGGTTCACTCCGAACAGGCGAGTGTCGCTGTTCCGGCAATCTCGTCAGGCGATCTCATGCGGGTTGCGGCAGGCTTCGCCGAGTTTTTCTTGCACGACGATTGCACTGCGCAATACCCGCCCCAGCCTGACACCTGCCTGCATGATCGACGACACGAGCGCTCCTTTACCTTTGGCGAAAACCTGGAACCGTGTACGACGTTACTCTGCACATTCGGGGTATTTTCGAACCTACGACGATTCTTGGCGGAGAGACGCCCGATGCCGCACACCCATACTTCAAAGTGGGTGGTACGGTCAGCACAGTGGATTGGTCGCAGTGGGGAATCGAAGTCTCTGAACCCAAACAAACGTATTGGTTGAATCACTATCCCTCGGTCGGGCACACCATCTACAAGGAGGACTTTGAGACAACTATCGCCGTGGCGGGGGGTGCGACTGTTGTCATCCGGGTTGCCGACGGGAACGATCGTCAGATCGACAATGGCAAGATGGCCCCCGACAGGCAGCAGATCATTCCTGGCGTCGTGGACCATCCCCTCGCCGGACAGATGTTGCGTATTGACGTGGTACTCGTCAGAACAAAATAAGGTCTTGCTCCACGTGTCAACAGGCTGAAGTCAATGCGGAAGGCATTGTCACTCGTGGATCGCAATGAGTGAAATCGCGACGTTGGCCCGGAGATCAGTGAGTGGTGCTGCAGGTTTCGGACTAAAATGTGCGGGTCGATGTCCCTGGATCGTAGCCGACCATGAGCGGATCGTTTGGGATCGGAGAATTGTTCATCGTGCTATTCGCAGTTGTCGCGCTGGGAGCCAGTGTTTTCTGGGTTCTTATGATCATCGAGTGTGCCACCAAGGAGCCCGCAGAAGGGAATGACAAGCTCGTCTGGATCCTGACTATCGTTTTCACGCATTGGATCGGCGCGCTTGTCTATTATTTTGTTCGACGGCCGCAGCGAATCGCACAATTTGGAGTGTAATCGGCGCGAAGGGCATCCGCTCAATGATGATTCAGCGCAGATGAGATGACGTCGGCAAGCTCATGGGCAGCATTCATCTTGAGCACATAGCCTACCGCGCCGACCTGCATCGCTGCATTCCTGATGTCATCGTCACCGTCCTGAGTGACAAACAGGATTTTTGATTTCGGACTTCGGTGATGGATGACTTTGGCCGCTTCAATTCCGTTTAGTGGCGACATCCCAACATCAAGAAGAACAATGTCGGGCTGCATTTCACTAGCTTTCCTGATGGCCTCTTGCCCATCACAGGCTTCCCCGATGATGTTCCATTCTGGACGCACTTTGAGGAGAGAGCGGAGTTTGTCTCGCCAGGGCGCAAAGTCATCGACTAGGAGAATACGATAGTGGTTCATTGATGTCCGACACACTTAAATGCACCTTGACTTCCAATGCCGCACTTGGCTTCGGGCTTTTTGGGTCCGTATTTCTAATAAGTTACGTGGGCTTTCGCAGTCCTGCGGACCTTCAGAAAGTGCGGGGACGGCTGAATTCCAGCAGGGTGGTGGCTTTCGGCCATCCGGCTTGGTGATTGAACACCCGATCGCCGCGGCGCCCCAGTGCCTAGAGAGTGATCGCCTCCAACGAATTGCTAGTACGCCTCTGCCATCTCTGCCAGCTGTCCTTCCGATCTACGGGTGTTCACAATGACATGTTTCAGCTTCTCTTTCCTTTGTCGATTCAAGCAGCGGCAGCACCGTAAATTCATAGCGTGATGGGGAGCGTCGACTACAAATGCATACCTGGCGAGAACTGTATCTAAGGGCAGTATTCGAAGACGACAATACGAGATTGGCCTTCCGGATACACGAAGCTGAGGAAGCCCTGAACCGTCGCCGCAGAGAACTGTTTACGAACTCCGGCAGTAATGTGGAAGAGCGAGAGGCTATTGATCACGCGCTGCACAGACTGCGTGCCCTCAGCTACTGCGCAAGGTTGGACTCGAGCACGAATGCTGTCGCGTGAGGGAACGACGTGAGTGGGAAGGCGCTCCGCTTTCCCGTCTCCTCACAATCTTGACTGAACGGGCGACGGCGCCCCTTTTCCACATAAGCACGCAGGTACACGGACGGTGTACTTTGGGTAGGGGTGCTTCGACTGCTCAGCATGACCGGTGAGTATAGGCGTGATGGGATTTAGCTAGAAGCTCTCGACGCTCATTCCGATCGAAGGGCGCTGAGGGGGTCGATTGCGGCGGCTCGGCGGGCTGGTATCAGGCTGGCGCCGACGGCCACCAGCGTGATTCCTAAAAGCGCGAACACGACGCTTGCCAGATCGTTGGGTTTGACATCGTAGAGAGCGGAGGCCAGGGCTCTTCCCGTCAGAAGAGCTAGTGGCACTCCAATCGATGCGCCGATCGCGGTAAGGACCAGGCTGTCGCGAAGCACCATCCAGACAACTTGCTTGCGCTGAGCGCCCACGGCCATGCGCACACCAATCTCGATAGTGCGATTATTCACACGATAGGCGAGAGTTCCATAGAGTCCTGTGGCGACCAGGACGACGGCAAGGATCGCAAAGAATCCCGCGAGGCGTGCAAACAGCAGTTGCCGGGAAATTGTGGTGTCGTATTGTGCGCGCTGCGTCATGGGTTGGATCAGTGGCAAATCGGGATCGATCTGTTGTACTACCTTGCGTACAGAGGGAAGAATGCTGAGAGGCTCGCTTTTTACGCGCAGTTCGATGTCCATTTTGGCGAGCAGCGGAATCTGCGCGTACATGTACCAGGCCATCGGGATGGGCGCTTCGTCGATGCTGCGGTATTTGTGATTCTTCACGACGCCGACGATCGTCATCTTGTAGCGGCCATCATCGGTGCCGATGACATGGCCGATGGGATTCTGATTCGGCAGGAAGCGCTGGGCAAAGAGTTCGTTCACGATGCCGACGTGAGGCGAAGTGGCAGTGTCGGAGTCGGCGAAGTCGCGACCTTCGAGGATGGGCACGCCGAGCGTGTTAAAGAAGTCCGGCCCGACGACATTGCTGCGCACCGTTGTTGAAGAGCCGTGACCGTCGGGCAGCTTGCCGTCGACCATCATGCTGGAGTTGTCGGACCACCACGCTCCGATGCGCTCTTCCATCACCGTGGCGGAATCGACGCCGGGCAACTCGCGGAGCTTCCGCATGAGGTTCTGATAGAAGGCGATACTCTCGGGAACGGACTGGAAGCTTTGCGGCTTCACTCCGAAGACGACAAGTCCGTCAACGTTCATGCCGAGTGGAGTGTTCTCGAGATTGCGGAGCGTGCGGACGAGAAGCGCTCCTCCGACGAGCAGCATCACGCCGAGCGCCATTTGCAGCGCGACAATCGTGCGGCTTGTGCGGGTGATGCCACGATCAGTGTACGACGTTGCCGAAGAAGTCTTGAGGACAAGGCCCGGTCCGGCGGCGAGAGCCATGCGGAGGGGAGCGACTCCGAGAAGGAGAGTTGCCGCGATCAGAATGGCAAGCGTGAAGCCGAGGACAGTGTGGTCGGGAGCCAGCGTGGATTCGATGTGTGCCCAACTGGCGAGCGCACTGGTGGCTGAATCGGCGAAGATCCACGCCGCGACGCCGCCCGCGGCGACCAGCACAAGGCTTTCGATGAGGAGTTGACGGAAAAGCTGCCAGCGGCCCGATCCGAGCGCGACGCGAAGAGAGAACTCGCGCTGACGCGCGGCATTGCGCGCCATCAGAAGCATGGCGACGTTGCTAAGCGCGATCAAAAGAACGAAGCCGACCATCGTCATCATCATCTTCAGAGGGCGGCCGTATTCGTAGTCATACCCGGGAAAATTCTTCGCCTCGTGCAGCGAAATTGTGGGCGGCACTTCGCCGGGAAGAGGAGAGCCGAGTCCGATGTAGGCGGCGGTTTGAAACAGAGGCTGCAGGCGTGCGGCGGCTTGAGTTTTGCTGACACCGGGAGCGAGGCGACCTACGAGACGCAAGCACCACCATGTCGGATTGTTGATGTAAGTTTTGCCGTCTTCCGGAGGGTTGCCCCAGGCGTTGAGTTCGGCGCGGCTTTGCAGGGGAATCCAGAAATCGGTCGAGCCAGCCGGTTCGAGACCTTCGAAACCGTCTGCCGAGATGCCCACGATGGTGAAAGGTACGCCGTTCACGTGAAGCGTCTTGCCGAGAACGTCGGGATCTTTTCCGAAACGGCGATTCCAGTAGTTGTAGCTGATGACGGCGATGGAAGCGTGCTGTGTTTCGTCCTCGTCGGTGAATCCGTGGCCGCGGGCGAAGGTCACGCCGAGACCGGAGAAGAAGATGCCACTGACCATATCGCCTTCGGCTTCTTCGGGCTGAGACCCGTAGCGCACGGCGACTTTGTTGCCGGAAAGCGGAACGTAGGCGATGACATGGGACAGCGGACCGTGCTGATTGCGGAACGCGTCGTAGACCGTATAGGGGAAAGTTTCTTGCGAGTCGACGGTGCCGGTGCGTCTCGGTGCGTCGGATGTATTGAGATAGACGACTTGATCGGCGTCAGCGACTGGCAACGATTTCAGCAACACGGCATTCATCACGCTGAAGACGGCGGTGTTGGCACCGATGCCGAGCGCTAGAGTGAGAATGCAGATGGTAGTGAGGCCCTTGGTTTTCTTCAGTTGTCGTATTGCGTATCGCAGGTCGTTGATCAGTGTCATCTTTACTTTTGGGGGCTCCGCAGTTTTTCTGACGATAAGATTGGAGCAATTCTCGATCCACACCAGTCAGCGACTGTGGGTTGCAGGTTGTTGAAGGTACAAGGGCATAGAGGATAGAGGGATTCGCGTCCTGTTCGAATGCGGACATCTTTGTTCGGTAGCGAACAGGTGCGCTGCTGAATGCGGCGCAAGCCGGGCAGTCGTGACGCGAGTCGGCCTTTACATGCATTTTCCAGCCGCGCGGAATTTTGTGAACGTGGGGAAGACGTTTGTGACGATCACGGTGGGTGGGGCCCTGTGAGTTGCTTCAGGTGCGCACAGCAGGTTCCTCCTTCCTCATTATGTTCGCGCGTCGGAATGACGAGCACTCCAGGCCTCCGGTTGCTTCGCGTGTACTCATTCGATCACTTCTGCATGTCTAGGGCTTTTAGGGATTTCAGATATTCGATGATGGCGTAGCGGTCGTCTGGTGAGATCGCCGGGCCGATTACGCCGTTTCCTCTGGGGGCGTCTTTGAATTCGTGGCCATGATTGTCGTTGCCCGGCTTTGTCACGTCGTAGAGATATCCACCTTTAAGTTCGGACGTGTCGTGGCCTACCTTTACGGGATCGAATTCCTTGCTGCCAGTCCAAAACTTATTGGGCCGTTCTTCTTGTGGAGAGAGCAGTTCGTATAAGTTCGGGACAGATCCGTTGTGGAGATAGGGAGAAACTGCCCAGATGCCGGTCAGCGGACGAGCTTTATAGATCGGGTACGCCCGAATGGCAGGATCGTGAGGATCGCGGCCCGCTCTCCATTCAATCTGCTGCTCCGGCGTGAGTTTCATCTTCTCGAAATATCTGTTTGCGATTCCGTTGGTGACGAGTCCAAGTCCCTCGGCTGCTGTAATGCGCCCTTTACCGAGGTCGCCAGAGTCGGCATGGCGAGCGATAAAGTCCATGGCTTCGTGCGGGTCTGTGCCCAAGAAGCTCTGCTTTATGTCTTTGACGATCATGAATCGCTTCTTTTGACTGTTTTCCCACCAATAGATGGGTTTGGGATTCTTGAGGTCCGCGACGATTTCTTCCATCGGAGGCAGATGGCACGACTGGCACAATGACTTATAGAGTTCAGCACCGCGGGCAACTTTCTTATCATCGAGTCCGGGAAAGACCGATGGCCAGGTTGGTGGACGCAAGCCTTGATAAGGTGCGGGACCGGAGAGTAGCCATTCCAACTCTTTCAGTCCTTCGACGTTCACGCTGTTGTCGAAATCCTTGGCATCGGCGCCATAGAGCTTCGCTGCGGCGCGCACCCCGAGAGATTCGCCGACATTGCGAAGAAGCGGATCGGCAATCGAGGAGTTGTATTGCACCCAGTTGTACCAGGAGGCGTCCCAAATCTGAGGGAAGCGGACGGGGGCATTCGCAGGAGCGAAATTTGCGGCGTTCTGCATGTCGACCGCGAACACCTGATTGCCGATGCGGGTCAGAGCGTCGGTGCGATCGAATCCGGCCTCATTGTCGTAGATTCCTTTTCCGGGTCCCGCGTGATCGAGTTCGAACTTTGCGCTGTCGATGAAAGCAGTGAAGCGTCGCTTCAGGTCAGATTTTTGATCATCAGTAGCATTGGGGCCAAGCACGCGCCTTTCGAAACGTCCATAGCGGAAGGGGATTTTCTGCGTAAAACCTACGGCTAGCAGCAGGGCTTTCTGAAATTGCGTGACCTCAATCATGGCGGGAGCGCCGTCAACCTGGACGGCGTATTTGCCGTAGTGCAGTTCTCCGGTGTGGCAGGCGGCGCAAGTTAGTCCGACGACTGCATAAGTTGACTTGGTCTCCGGGTCGTAGAAATTTTCCTGGCGCGCGAAGCCAATCGGCAGTCCGTCGGGATTCAGGTTCTGATCGGTCTGGCTAGCGAGAAAACCGAAACGAGCGAGGTACGTTTTGTCAGTGACGAGGCCACATCCGAATAGCGATAAACAAGGCTGCTCGAGCGCCATGAACCAGTCATAAGGGACCAGACGAGTTCCCTGTGAAGTGTGATGGAAGTGGAGGCGTTGATCGTCGGTCCATCCTTGCTCGGAGTGGATGAGTTGTTCGGGCGGGTTCTGATAAGCAGGGACTTCGACTCGAAACTGAGGCTTGCTCAGGTAGATATAAACGCCGCCGACCAGCAATAAGACGATGAGGACCGTAGCGAGAGCGATCCGCTTCATAGGGACTCCTCTTGAAGGCATGGTGCGGCCTTCTAATGTTGTCTTGCTTTTTTCTTTCCTGGGTCTGTTAGTGCCCGCCCCCTCGGCGGCGCTTAGGGCACGTTAGCGCCTGTGCAAGTGCTGGGACGATGATGCCGGTATGAGGCCGGGATGCATCGCACTTGCGGTGGTCAACACTTTATCATGGGCTAAAGCCCGTAGTTATGGGGGGGCTCTGACGCGGCGCTGAAGCGCCGCTCTTCCACGGTTATTGAAGCCGATGTTGAGCTTGAAGCTTCAAGAAGATAATTGAAGTGTCGGGGCGAGACGCCCCGACTACAGCCGGCGAGTCGCCCGCGTTACGGTGCGGTGGAGATTGGGGGATTGATGCGGAAACGCGCGATGCAAAATCGAACGAATGCCACAAAGAAAGATATCCTCTTCCGGATCCGGCCGATCGGCGTGATTCGGTCTTCGATTAAGGATCGGAGCCAGGCGCCGAAGCAGGGTTCCGAGGGGGCTCCGGATGTTTGGCTTGAAGTGAGAGCGTTCGCCGAAGAAGCTCTGGATGGGCTGGCGGTTGGAGATGAGATTGTTGTGTTGACGTGGTTGCACCGAGCGAGGCGGGAGACAATGAAGGTGCATCCGCGGTCGGATCCACAGCGGCGACTGACAGGGGTATTTGCGACGCGGTCTCCGGATCGGCCGAATCCGATCGGGCTGCATTCGGTAACTGTGCGGAAGATCAGCGGGAGACGTTTGCGGATCGGCCCGATCGAAGCGATCGATGGGACGCCGGTGGTGGACATTAAGCCGATGATGTGCTGAGGGGCGGCGCGACGGCGTGGAGGGCGCCGGTGCAACGAACGTGAATGCTATGATGGTTTGGGTCAGGTATCGGTCTCACGCGACGCACTCCCGCCAACCCCGCCAGGTCCGGAAGGAAGCAACGGTAACGGGCTCTTGCGTGTGCAGTGAGTTCCCGGTGCCTGACTTAATTTTCCACAACAACCTCGCCGGGTTTCTCAACCTCTGATTACCAAGTTTTACATTCCTTTTACGACTCTTTTCGCAGGAAATGCCATTCCGGATCATCTATAGAAGTAAGGCGTAGTCGAAAGCAGTCGCGCTTGAAATCCGACCCTGCCAAGGAGAAATATGAACGTTCACGGCACATCCCCTTCGCCTGCTCCACATGTCACGATCCGGGTATCCGGCAAATTGTTTCAGGGGCATCTTTCTTATTTGGACCAACTTGTGCAGTCCGCGTCGGAGTGTCGTCTTTGGCCGTTGCTAAGTCTGGCGGCGCTGGAAGAAATTGATAGGGAGGCGCTCTCCTACCTAATCGATGGCGAAGGCAGGGACTTCGGGATCATTTCGTGCCCGAACTCCATTCGTCAGCGCATGGAGAATGAGAGGCGGCGGGCGGCGTAACTTCAACTTGAAAGGCCCCGCAGCTGGCAAAATCGGCCCAGCAGTGGGGCACCTACCTTTCTTACCATCATCTGGAATTACGATTCTCCATTCGACGATTCTCGTTAGACATTCTGGCTGCAATCCTTCAAAATACTGGGTTTCCTATGTAGAGGAGCCCTTGTGACTACAGGTGTGCGCGCAAAAATTACGGCTTTGGGAACCTATGTTCCTCCGCGTGTTCTGACGAATGCCGATTTGGAAAAGATGGTTGATACGACCGACGAATGGATTATGGAACGCGTCGGCATCAAGCAGCGACATATTGCGGCGAAGGGGGTGGGAGCCAGCGACCTTGCGGTGTGTGCGGTGAAGAACATGCTGGAGTCGCACCCCTTTGATCTGCAGGAGGTGGACCTGATCGTCGTGGGGACGGTGACGCCAGACATGATGTATCCGTCGACCGCCTGCCTGGTTCAACACAAGCTGGGGATCGAGAACACCTGGGGATTCGATGTTTCGGCGGGGTGCTCGGGATTTGTGTACGCGCTAAATGCGGGTGTGAAGTTTGTGGAGTCGGGGCAGTATAAGAAGGTGTTGGTGATCGGTTCGGATGTGAACTCGTCAATGACGGACTATACCGATCGCGCGGTGTGCATCATTTTTGGCGATGGCGCGGGCGCCGTTCTGCTGGAACCTGGGGACGACGACGAGGGCATCATCGATCACGTTGCACAGATTGAAGGAATGGGAGGGCAGTTCCTGTACATGCCGGGCGGTGGGAGTGTGAATCCAGCGACGCATGAGACCGTGGACAAGAAGATGCATTACATTCATCAGGATGGGAAGAATGTCTTCAAGTACGCTGTGAAGAAGATGGCGGAGATGACGGAACGCGTGCTGGAGAGAAATAAGTTGAGCGGTATGGACGTGGACTGCTTTATTGCACATCAGGCGAATCGGCGGATTATTACTGCGACGGCCGAGCGACTAGGGATGCCATTGGAGAAGGTCATCATCAATATTGATCGATTTGGGAATACCACCGCTGGAACTATTCCGATCGCGATGCAAACCGCTCTCGAAGAAGGGAAACTGAAGAAGGGCGATACGTTGCTGATCGCCTCGGTGGGGGCGGGATTTACTTCGGGGGCGACCTTGATGCGGTGGGCGTATTAGAAATGAGGTCTCGAGTTTCAAGATTTTGAGATGTCCGGCGCACCTGCAATCAGTAAATAGCCTTTAACCGCAGAGTTCGCTGAGAGAATCCGCTGAGATCGCGAAGAACGCTCAAGGGACAAGCCCACGAGTCGGGGCTAAGCGGTTAGACATTCTGGTCTTAATCCTTCACAATGAATCATCTTCTTCAGGGGATCTGATTGAACAAAGTTATCCGCGCCAAGATCAGTGCCTTGGGCACGCATGTGCCTCCTCGTCTTCTGACCAATGCCGACCTCGAGCGGATGGTCGATACCAATAATGAATGGATTATGACCCGAGTCGGCATACGGGAACGGCATATTGTCGATAAGGGGGTGGCTAGCAGCGACTTGGCTGTTGCGGCGGCGCGGAAAGCTTTGGCGCAGCGGGGAATGGAGCCAACGGAGATCGAGACGATTATTGTCGGCACGGTCACACCTGACATGTTGTTTCCGTCTACAGCCTGCATTGTTCAGGACAAACTTGGAGCAAAGGGAGCGTGGGGATTCGACCTTTCGGCGGCTTGCTCGGCATTTCTTTACTCCCTTCAGGTCGGAGCGCAGTTCATCGCGAGTGGGAAACATCAGCGGGTCATGGCAATTGGTGCCGATGTGATGTCTTCCATCATCGACTACACGGATCGCGCGACGTGCGTGATTTTTGGGGACGGCGCAGGCGCCGCGATCCTTGAGCCCGCGACGGATGATTCCGAGGGATTGATCGATTTCATCCACGAAGTGGACGGATCGGGCGGGCAGTTCCTGTTTATGCCAGGTGGAGGCAGCCTGCATCCAGCGAGCCGGGAGACGGTTGAGAAGAAGATGCACTACGTGCATCAGGATGGGCAGCAGGTGTTCAAGTTCGCCGTAAGGAAACAGACGGAACTTTGCCTGAAACTGCTGGAGCGGAATGGGCTTAAGGGTTCGGATATCGATGTCTTCATCCCGCACCAAGCCAACCTGCGCATCATTAATGCGACGGCCGAGAGGCTGGGGTTGCGTCCGGAGAGTGTGGTGATCAATATCGACCGCTACGGCAATACGACTGCCGGAACCATTCCACTGGCGATGAATACAGCGATCGAGCAAGGCAAACTGAAGAAGGGGAGCCTGGTGATGCTGGCATCAGTTGGAGCTGGGTTCACGATTGGCTCGGCTTTGTTACGATGGGCATTCTAGAAGAACGTTAAGGTTGTTGTCGCGATTGTAACCATTTGTGTTCTCATTGGTTTGCGCAGGCGTCCTCAAGGGAAAAGTTCATGACGTTCGTAACTTCCTTCCGTTTCTTTCGATAGCCTGGCGATACCGCCCCTGCTATCGTCGTGACACGTTCTCCCCCGAGACAGACGCTGGATATTTTCGCCCATGATTCGCAATTTCTGCTGCTGCCTTCTGCTCGCTATGAGTTCGTTGCCCGTGATGGCCCAACAGGCCGATCCCCGGGAGAGCAAACTGCTGGTTCTCGAACGCCTGTGGAACGAAGCTCAGGTAAACCGGGACGCGGCCGCGCTCGATGCGCTGGTTTCCAGCCGGTTCGTCAACACGGAGTGGGACGGCGAGATGAGTGATAAGCAGAAATTTCTCGCAGACATCCGGGATCCGCGGTACAAACCGACTGCCGCCAATATTTCCGACGTCAAAATGAATTTCTTCGGAGATACAGCAGTCGTTACCGGCACGTATCACACACAAGGCACATATCAGAGTAAGCCCTACGATCACTACGGACGCTTCACTGACACGTGGGTACTGGACCTCGGCAAGTGGCAGTGCGTGGCCAGCCACACTAGTCTGCTGAAAAAGTAATTCTTCGACCTTCCTCGCGCAATCGCATTTCAGCGCGCAATATCCACCGATAAATTCTTTTCATGTGGCAAATCTGCGACCCCGTGATTTGCTGATGATCTAATCAGCTTCATTGGCGTTGGTTTCAGCCTGTTAAGAGCCCGACATGGAAAGCAATTTGCCAGTCTCAAGATGGAAAACGCTAGCGGCATTCGCCGTCATCTATCTGGTCTGGGGCTCGACCTTTCTCGCCATTCGTATAGGTGTGCGCGAGGTGCCTCCATTTGTCTTGGCCGGGATGCGATTTGTGGCGGCGGGCGTCTTGTTGTATGCGTGGATGCGAGCGAAGGGGACGCCTTCACCGACGTTGCGAGAGTGGAGCGCGGCGACCGTAGTGGCGGTACCGATCTTTGTCGGCGATTACGGTCTGGTTTTCTGGGCGGAAAGCCGGGTGCCGTCGGGAATTACGGCGGTGATGATGGCGACGATTCCCGTGTTCATGGCGCTGTCGGAGATTTTGTTCCTGGGGACGCAGCGGCTTACGGCGAGGTTGGGCCTTGCTTTGGCTGTCGGGATTCTTGGTGTAGGAGTTCTGGTCAGCCATAACGCTAATTTTGGAGATGCGCCGATTGATCCGTGGGGCGCGTTTGCGTTGATTATCGCTGCCGTGAGTTGGGCGATCGGATCGGCGGTTACGCGCAAGTTGCCATTGCCTGCGAGTAAGGCGATGAGTTCCGGAGCGCAAATGCTTGTGGGCGGAGTGCTACTCACGCTCCTTGCGTTGGTCTTAGGGGAGTTTCGCGGGTTTCGTGTGCAGGCGGTTTCGACGGGAGCGTGGATTGCACTCGCTTACCTGATTGGGGCTGGGTCCATTCTCGCGTTTACCGCTTATGTTTGGCTGATTCATCATGAATCGCCGACGAAGGTGGGGACTTATGCTTATGTGAATCCGGTGGTAGCGGTGATCCTGGGATATTTTCTCGGGGGAGAGACTGTTGGATTGCGGACTGTTTGCGGGACTGGTTTGGTGCTGGTGAGTGTGGTGGTGATCACGACGGCGAAGAAGATTGAAACCGAAGAAGAGGTATTCCCGACTGGATTAGAAGATATCGTTGAGCGGTGATGTACAGCAATATATATTGACTCGTATATCCAGTCATGTATAATTCAATTTATGAAGACAATCAAGACGATGTATTCGAGAACGCCAAGATTGGCGAAGGCCAGCTTTCGAGGTCAAAAAGCCTTTGTTGTTGAAGCGTTGGCGCAAAGTCCGATGCCAATCGCCTTTGAAGATCTCGTACCATTGGTCGACAAAAACGGTAGATACAGTGCCCTGTTGAACGATTGGGCAAAGGAAAACGGAGGTGTCAAAGGTAGCATCCGATACCACCTCAGGGCTTTGAAGGGGCTGGGAATGGTTGAAGAGACTACTGCTCTTCGTCCCGCTAGGACTCAACTAGTCAGTTGGGGCAACAGCCAAGCGATTCGAGTGCCAAAGGCGATGCTCGATGAACTCAATGTCCGCGAAGGGGACGAAGTAGAGATAATGGTGGAAAATGGCCGGCTCACAGTACAGCCTGTCAATCCAAAGCTTACGCTGGAATCCCTTGTGGCTGCCATTACCCCGGAGAATCTTCATAAGGAGATTGACTGGGGCAAACCTGTTGGCAAAGAGGTGTGGTAAGACTTGCGCTACGTTCCAGATGTAGGCCACATTATCAAAATAGACATGGATCCAGTGACAGGCCACGAACAGGGCGGCTGGCGTCCCGCAATTGTCCTTTCCTCGAGTGCATATAACGGAAAGACTGGTCTGGCGGTTGCAGTTCCAGTCACTAACCACCAAAAAGGTTACCCGTTTGAGGTTTCCATCCCGAGTCAACTGAGGACAACTGGAGTGGTGTTGGCCGATCAGATAAAGAATCTCGACTGGAGCGCCCGGCGAGCCAAGTATGTGGAGACAGCTCCGCGAGAGCTTTTGAGCGCAATTCATGAACGACTGAGCTTATTGCTTGGCCTGACTAAATCCTAAGCGCCTCGCTCACTAGCTTACGGTTTGGTCATCTTCTCGGGCTTCACCAGTTGATCGAATTCTTCGGCGGTGAGGTGCCCCAATTTCACTGCTGCTTCGCGCAGGCTCGTGCGCTCCACGTGGGCGGTGTGGGCGATTTTGGCGGCGTTGTCATATCCGACCTTTGGAGCGATCGCCGTCACGAGCATTAGCGAGTTTTTTACGTACCAATCAACCTTGTCGCGATCGACTTCGATCCCTTTAATCATGTATTCGACGTAACCGTGGCAGGCGTCCGCGATCAAGGTGACCGAGTGCAGGAAGTTGTAGATGATCACAGGCTTGAAGACATTGAGTTCGAAGTTGCCCTGCGATCCGGCGAATCCCACGGCGGCGGTAGCGCCGTGAACCTGGACGCAGACCATGGTCATGGCTTCGCACTGCGTGGGATTTACCTTGCCGGGCATGATCGAGGAGCCCGGTTCATTTTCGGGGATGGTGAGTTCGCCGAGTCCGCAGCGCGGGCCGGAGGCGAGCCAGCGGATGTCGTTGGAAATCTTCATGAACGAGGCGGCGAGCGTTTCCATGGCGCCTTGCGCGAAGACGATTTCGTCGTGGGCGGAGAGGGCGGCGAATTTGTTGGGGTGCGATCGGAAGGGAAGTCCAGTGAGTTCCGCGATCTTCTTTGCGGCGCGTTCGGCGAATTCAGGATGGGTATTGAGGCCAGTACCGACGGCCGTACCGCCGATCGCGAGATCGTAGAGTCCGTCAAGGACTTGCTCGAGGCGTTTGATATCGCGATCGAGCAGGGAAGCCCAGCCGCCGAATTCCTGGCCGATGGTCAAAGGGACGGCGTCCTGTAAATGGGTGCGGCCGATTTTTACCATGCTTTCGAATTCCTTGGCCTTTGCAGCGATGGCATCACGGACTGTCTTAATGGCGGGGATGAGTGCGTTTTTTACCCGCTCTGCAGCCGCGATGTGCATGGCTGCGGGGAAGGTGTCATTCGACGACTGTGACATGTTGACGTGGTCGTTGGGGTGAATCGGTTTCTTGGATCCCAATTCGCCGCCGGCGATCTCGATGGCGCGGTTTGAGATCACTTCGTTGACGTTCATGTTCGTCTGTGTGCCGCTGCCGGTTTGCCAGATGCGGAGAGGGAACTGGTCGTTGAGTTTGCCGGAGATGACTTCGTCGGCGGCCTGGACGATGAGCTTGGCTTTGTCAGCGGGCAGTTTGCCGAGATCCTGATTCACCAGCGCGCAAGCTTTTTTGAGGATGCCGAAGGCGCGGATCAACTCCGGGGGCATCGTGTCGCGTCCAATGTTGAAGTGCAGCAGAGAGCGTTGGGTTTGTGCGCCCCAATAAACATTAGACGGAACTTCGATTTTTCCCATGCTGTCGGATTCGATGCGCATGGCGGTACGGGATGCGGTAAGGGTGGACATGACGTGCTCCTGAGACACTATGAAGGCAACCGAAATTATAGCGCCGCAGCACTTGGAAACGCAGTTCACTGCAGGTGAAGGGACGCGCGTACAGGCGCCTCATTGGTCGCGATTCGCGTGCTAGAATCATTCGTTCCTGACTGATTTCAAACCCCTTGCCGCCTCAAATTAGTCCCTATTCGATGCCGGACTTTCTTACTGCCGACGAGATCGACACGCAGCCGAAGACTAAGGCGAAGCCTGTGCCGGAGATGCGGACTGATGTGCTGGTTATTGGCGCAGGGCCGACGGGATTGGCTTGCGCGATTGAAGCGCAGAATCTTGGGCTCAAGGTGATCGTGGTGGATAAGGGATGCCTGGTGAATTCCTTGTTTCACTATCCGGCCAACATGGTTTTTTTCACCACGCCGGAACTGCTTGAGATCGGGAATATTCCTTTTACGACGGCGCTGCAGAAGCCCACGCGTGAAGAGGCGCTGGAGTACTACCGGAAAGTTGCCGAACACTACCAACTCGACGTGCGGCAGTACGAGTGGGTAAAGACGGTAATGGGCGACGACGGGAATTTTGTTATCACGGCGACGGACCGCGCTGGGCGTCCGCATGATTACACCGCGAAGAAAGTGATTGTCTCGACCGGTTATTACGATCTGGCGAACAAGCTGCAAATACCGGGCGAGGATCTGCCGAAGGTCTCTCACTATTACGGGGAACCGCATCCGTATTACGACACGGACGTGATGGTGATCGGAGGGAAGAACTCCGCGGCGATTGCGGCGCTTGATCTGTGGAGGCATGGGGCGCGAGTGTCGCTGGTGCACCGCGAATCTCAGCTTCATCATCACGTGAAGTACTGGATCAAACCTGACCTGGAAAACCGCATTAAAGCCGGCGAAATTGAGGCCTACTTCAACAGCTGGGTGCAGGAGATCGGAGTGGATCACGTGGTGGTGGTGACTTCACATGGGCCGATCCGATTGAAGAATGATTTTGTGCTGGCGCTGATTGGGTACCATCCGGACTACGATTTCCTGCGCAGCATGGGGATTGAATTGTCGGAGCAGCAGTGTAGGCCTGTGTGCGATCCCGTGTCGCTGGAGAGCAATGTGCGCGGAATTTACGTGGCTGGCGTAATCGTCGCGGGATCACGGACGAATGAAATCTTCATTGAGAATGGACGATTTCATGGGAAGCAGATTGCTGACGATTTGAAGCGCAAGCTGCGCGTTTGATTGCCACTCCTCTCGCAACAAAAGCTTTTACCGCCGAGAGCGCTGAGGTTTCGCAGAGACGCTGAGAAAACCTACTCTTTCACTTCAGTAAGAACTCCTTTATGAATTCCACTGTGGCGTAGAACTGGTAGTCGCGATTCTTCTTTTTGGCGAAGCCGTGGCCTTCGTCTTTGCCCAGGAGCCACCACACGGGCGTGCCATTTTTGCGCACGACTTCGACCATCTGTGCCGATTCGCTTGCTGGAACTCGAGGATCATTCTGTCCGGCTACCACGAACAGTGGTTTCGTGATGTTTTTTGCTTTATTGGCCGGGGCGATCGATTCCAGGTATTCGCGCATTTTCGGGTCGCGTTCATCGCCATATTCCACGCGGCGGAGATCCTTGCGGTATCCGGAAGTGTGTTCGAGGAAGGTGACGAGGTTGGAAGGACCGACGATATCAACCGAGCAGCAGATGCGGTCGTTGTAGTTGGTGGCGACGGCGAGAGTCATGAAGCCGCCGTAGCTGCCACCGGTGATCAGGATTTTGTTCGGGTCAAGATCGGGCTGAGTCTGGATCCAGTCGATCAGCGTGCTGATGTCTTTGTAGGAGCCCTCGCGTAGTAGTCCGTTATCGAGTTTCTGGAAGGTCTTGCCATAGCCAGTCGATCCGCGAACATTCGGGTAGATGACCGCGATACCCAGTTCGTTGAGATAGTAGTTATCGATACCCAGGAAGTAGGGACGAGTCTGGCCTTCGGGACCGCCGTGAATGTCGATGATGACGGGATGCTTTCCCGAGAACTTTGCCGGAGGCTTGTAGAGGAATCCCGAAATCGAATGTTCGTCCCATGATTTCCAGTGGATCAGTTGCGGTTCGGAGAATCGGGAGGTGTCGAGGCCACCGGTTTCACTGAAAGTCCAGCGATCGACTTCGCCGGTGGCCATGTCGATAGAGTAGGCGTCAAACGGACGGCTGGCCGTTGTAAGTGTGAAGCCCAAATCACGGCTGTTCTTGCGCCATTTCAGGCCAAAGATTACCCCGACGGGCAGTTTGGGAACGGCGACTTCTTTGTTGGAGAGTGTGTCGAGGACGTGGAGCTTGCTGATGCCATCTTCATCGGCTTCGAACGCGAGCCAATGACCGTCGTCGGAGAGATCCACTTCTCCGATATCCCATTGAAGGTTCGGTGTGAGGACCGTTGTCTTGCGGGTTGCGAGATCGAGATGAAGCAAGCGCTGAAATTCAGAGCCTTCATCGGTGGTCAGGTAGACGCCTTTGCCATCTTTCGAAAAACGGGCGCTGCCTCGCTCAGCCGTTTCGGTGCCGGGTTTCGGTGTGAGCAGTTCTTTCTTGCCGGAATCGATGTCGACAAGCCACACGTAACTCTCTGCGGCCGAGATCTCATTCGTAACTAACAGTTGTTTGCCGTCGGGCGACCAGTCGGAGACGCCCCAGCCACCGCCTTCCATTTGCGCGATCATTCGAGCGCTGGAAGGATCCTTGGCGTTTACGACCCAGATGTCGACGTCGTTGCCGGTGCGCTTCGTGGAGCCGTACGCGATGCGATCTCCCTGGTAAGACCAACGCGCGCTGGTGTTGCGAGATTTGCCGTCGGTGAGAAGAGTGATGTCGCCGGTTTTGAGGTCGTAGATGTAGATCTGGTAGAACTCGCCGCCGCCTATGTCTTTCAGGAACATGAACGATTCACCGTTCACGGGCTGATAAGCGGCTCCAGCGATGCGATCGGGGAAGAAGGTCAGTTGGGTGCGCGCGCCGCCGGGGGATTTGACTTGGTGCACCTGATTCGTATCGCCGAAGCGGGTTGAGACCAACATCTCGCGACTGGTGGGACTCCAGCTTGCGAAGAAGGCGTTGCGGAATTCGCTGTAACGTCGGACGGACTCGGCCAGGGAGGCAGGGATTTTGGGAATGCCTTCGGCCACGAGGTTCTCATTTGGCACGACAAAATCGTTTTGAGCTAAGGAAAACGATGCTGCCAATAGGACTGCCGCTACCTCGATGATCCGTCTCATGAATTCCTCCGAATGAGATATGGACGAAGAAAGTGCCAGAGTGTGAGCCAAAATGACTGGCGCGGTGCATCGTAGGTGAATGGATGATCGTCAGTCAATGTACCCCGCTTCGGGACGCAATGCGACTCGGGCAGCAGATTCCTCCATCGTCGCTTCGCGACTCGTCGAAATGACAATCGGTCTGGTCGCTTGCGACGATAGACAAATTGCGCACCTGCTCCGTTTTGCGGGATCAATGGTCTGCATTTACCCTAGGCACTCCCGATGGAACCTGAACCGGAACACGGAACAGCCGCGATCACGCTGCGCGCGTACACGCGGCTGGTGGGCGCCAATTCGAATTTTCGAAGGCTGTGGCTTGCCCAAATCGTCAGCGAAATTGGCGACTGGTTCTATACGTTGTCGATTTACACGCTGCTTCTGCAGTTGACCGGGCGCGCAGGATCGGTGGCCCTGGCGCTGGTGTTGCAGGTGCTGCCACAGACGCTTGCGGGTCCGACTGCAGGCGTTGTGAATGACCGGATCAAGCGGAAGCACGTGATGATCGCAGCCGACCTGATCCGCTGCGTGATCGTGCTCTCGATGCTGGTGGTGCGATCGCCGTCGTTGGTGTGGCTGGTGTATCCGTTGCTGCTGGCGGAAACGACGATGGCGGCGTTTTTTGAGCCGGCGCGGAGCGCGGTGATTCCGAATATTACCGCGCAGGAAGAAGTGTTGGTAGCCAATACGTTGTCGTCGGCGACTTGGTCAGTGAATCTGCTGATTGGAGCGTCGGTCGGCGGGGTTGTGGCCGCGTTCCTCGGCCGTGACGCCGCATTTGTTTTGAATGCCTTGTCATTTCTGATCTCCGCGCTCCTGATCGGGGGAATGCATTTTCGCGAGCCACACGCTGAATCCGCAGAGCCGCTGAGGGCGCGCGATCTCGTGGATTTCTCGCCAGTGAAGGAAGGGATTGACTACATCCGCAGTCACCCCACACTCCTGCCCGCCGTCTTCGCGAAAGCGGGGGAACTGATGGTGGGGCCGAGTTGGGTGATCTTCACTGTGTTGGGGGCGCGGGAGTTTGCGGTACACGGGCATGGCATCGATTCGGCAGGCGGCGCGATGCTGGGCATGAGCATTCTGCTGGGAGGCCGCGGGTTGGGAGCACTGGTGGGGCCACTGATTTCGGCACGCTGGGCCGGACAGAATGATCATCGATTGCGGCTGGGAATGTTTTTCGGTTACATCACGATTGCGTTTGGCTATGGACTGATAGGTGTCAGCCGGAACGTCTGGCTCGCCGCGGCGTGTGCCATGCTGGCGCATGCGGGAGGTTCAACCGTCTGGGTATTCTCCTCGACTCTTCTGCAGTTGCGAACCGAGGATCGGTTTCGGGGACGAGTATTTTCCGCGGATCTTGGGCTGGCCAGCCTGACTTTCGCGACGACGGCTTATCTCTGTGGCAGGTTCCTTGATCTCGGGATTCCCGCGCGGACAATGGCTACCGGGACCGGCTTCTTCATGTTGATTCCTGCAGGGATTCTGGGATGGGTGCTTCGAAGCAGGTATACGAATAAACCTACGCCGGTCACATAGATTGCAGATGGCCGGGATTTGACCTACACTGCTCCAACCTGAACGTCTCCCCCCAAAAATTAGTTGAGGAGCCTCTTCGATGGGCCGCTCGGATATTCGGGTCACGATCGCCCGTCCATTGAAGTTTGTGTTTGATACCTATACACAGCCTGACACTTGGGCTTGGTCAGATATTCGGAATTTTGTGTGGACGCAAGGCGAACCATGGGTGGTCGAAAGTCGGATGCGTTTCGAGCCAAAGGAGTCTTACGGCGCAGTAGTAGATCAGGTTCTTACACATTTCGAACCATATCGGCGTGTGGACTTTATAAGTCACTTTGGCGGCATCACACTGCTGAGCCAGATTGAGTTCAAAGCGGTGGCGGAAAACACCACGGAGATTCGCAGCCAACTGGAATTCATCGGAACATTTTCGAGGATGGCGAGCCTGGCGGTGGGGCCAGCGATTGAGAATGGCGCTCGCACCTTCTATCAAGATTTGAAGAGGCATTGCGAACGGGACCTACCGATGGATGATCGGAAGGATGCAGACGGTGGTGTCTGACCAGGGAAGATCGACTGCAGTATTCGCCTAGCTCTTGCTGAGGCGATCGATCTTGGCCGCCACGATGAAATCGCTGTCGGTGACGCCCTTCACCGCATGCGTCCACAATGTAATCTCGGCTTTGCCCCAGGCCAGCAGAATGTCGGGATGATGCCCTTCGGCCTCGGCGATTTCTCCTACCTGGTTGACGAATGCGAGCGCCTGTTTGAAGTCAGGAAAACGAAATTCTCGAACCAAGTGATGCTCGTTCACGACATTCCAGCGCGGTAATTCCTTCCAAAGTTTTTCGAGCGCTTCGCCTTTTAAGGCTGGTGTCGCCCCGGTGCAAGGGACGCATTTCCTGTCGGCAAGATTTTCTGGCATGGACGCCTCGCTGAGTCCCCCAGGAATTCGAGGGATTTCTTCGTTTCGATGATGCTAGCACGGGTCGAATTCGACCCGGATCACCACCTCTCGCGCATGGTGGCTGCAGGCACACTGTGTACAATTGGGGTTCCTCGCAACGAAGCCTGGAGTGGAAAGGAATCTGCTGTGGTCGTTCTCGTCATTGGAGGCGCTGGATACATCGGCAGTCACACGGCGCGTGCGCTCAAGCACGCCGGACACGAAGTCATCATTTTCGACAACCTGAGTACGGGTTACGAGTTCTTGGCCTCGGGATTTGAATTCATTAAGGGCGATGTGCTGGATTCGAATGCTCTGGGGAAGGTGATTTCCCGAGTGGACGCCATTATGCATTTTGCCGCTTCGGCGTATGTGGGCGAATCGGTAACGAATCCGCGTAAATACTTTCGCAATAATGTGGAGGGCGGCCTGTCGTTGCTGAACACGGCTCTAGAAGCGGGAGTGAAGAAAATCATTTTTTCTTCGACTTGCGCGGTGTACGGCGAGGTTGCAAAAGTGCCGATCGAGGAGAACATTCCGCGGCAGCCCGTGAATCCGTACGGGATGTCGAAGCTCTGTTTTGAGATGGCGCTTCAGGCTTACGATCGCGCTTACGGTTTCCGATACGCGAGTTTGCGTTATTTCAATGCAGCCGGTGCAGATGAGAGTGGGGAAATCGGTGAGCTTCACGAGCCTGAGTCACACCTCATTCCACTGGCGCTTGCCGCTGCGGCGGGTGCGGCGCCTCCGTTGCAAGTTTTCGGTTCGGATTACCCGACACCGGACGGATCGTGCGTCCGCGACTACATTCACGTTAACGATCTTGCGAGCGCGCACGTGAAGGCTCTGGAACATCTGGACGCTGGAAAACCTAGCTTTGCCGTGAACGTAGGGACGGGGACTGGGGCGTCGGTGAAGGAAGTGATCTCGATGATTGAGAAGGTGACCGGGAAAGCGGTACCCCACAATGTTGGTCCTCGTCGGCCGGGAGATCCGCCGGCACTCGTGGCTAATCCCAGCAAGGCGCAACAGTTGCTGGGATGGAAAGCTGCGCGAGGATTACAGGAAATCGTGAGCACCGCGTGGAACTGGATGCAGAAGCAACCGCGAGTAGCGGTTCGCTAAGGCGCGCGAGAGCCTCCTCCGAGGATTACAGACGAGCAAAGTGTCTATCAAGGAACCTATGGCAACTAACCTGAAGAACAAGAAGATAGCTTTCCTGGGTGCCGGGAAAATGGGTGGCATCATCCTGCAGGCACTGCTCAAGGATGGATCATTGAGTGCGAAATCTGCGTTCGCCACGGTTGCACATCCCGAGCGGGCAAAGGCGCTGGCCGCGAAGTTGAAGGTGAAGGTTGGCACAGACAACCGCGAAGCAGCCACAGACGCCGACATTATCGTGATCGCCGTGAAGCCTCAGGTGGTTGAGGAGGTAGTGCGCGAGATCAGTGGGGAACTGGGCCCGAAACAACTCATTATTTCGGTGGCGGCGTCGGTTCCGACCGCGATGATTGAGAAGCATCTGCCAGCGAATATTCCGGTGGTTCGTGCCATGCCCAACACCCCTTGCCTGCTGGGTGCGGGAATGACTGCCATCTGCAAAGGGAAGTATGCGACTCCGCAGCACCTCGCGCTGACGAGCCATCTGTTCGATGTGGTGGGGCGGACTGTCGTCGTCGATGAGAAGCACATGGATGCGGTGACCGCCCTTTCGGCAAGTGGGCCTGCGTACATTTACATCATCCTGGAATCCCTGGCTGAAGCAGGCGTGAAGGTTGGACTGCCGCGCGACATTGCAACGCTGCTGGCTGCGCAAACAGCACTCGGAGCAGCCAAAGTCGTGCTCGAGACAGGAGATCATCCTGCGCTGCTGAAAGATGCAGTGACGACGCCGGCCGGGTGCACGATCGATGCGATCATGGAATTGGAAGAGGGAAAACTTCGGGTGACGCTGATCAAGGCGGTGGTGAAGGCGGCTCAGCGGGCGAAAGAGTTGGCATTCGGCTAGTCTCTCCGCTACGTCCAAGCCCACGAAATCTACTTCGCGCGATTTTCTGAAAAGCAATCCAGCATGAATTTACTGATCGTCGTCTACCACCGGTTCGATCTCTGGAGAGTGCCAGCATGGTTTCCCGAGCGGCTCGCAGAAGAGTTCCCTCGACTCGCAATTGTTAATCGAGAGTCTTATGACGGCGTGGAGGCGAGTCTCCGCGACGCTGAAATCATCTTTACGACTTCGCTGCGTCCGGAGCAATTCTCGTTATGCAACAAGTTGCGATGGATTCACTCGCCGACTGCGGCCGCCCATCAGTTCCTGTTTCCGGAGCTTGTGAACAGCGATGTTGTGCTTACGAATTCGACTGAGGTTCATGGGCCGGTTGTTGCGGAGCATGTTTTGGCATTGATGTTTGCACTGGCGAAGAAGATTCCCAATGCTGCAGCTCTTCAAGCAAGACATAAGTGGGGGAAGGAAGCCATCTGGCGGGAGGGAACGCATCCGAAAGAGATTGCGGAGGCGACACTCGGGCTGGTGGGCCTGGGGAGCATCGGACGGCGAGTAGCGCGCATGGCTTCTGCGCTGGGGATGCGCGTCATCGCGGTGCGTGAGCATGTGGAGAAAGAGAAGCCCGAGGGCGTTGACGCGGTGTACTCGAGTTCTGAGATCAATGAGGTACTGCGAAAGTCGGACTTCGTTGTATTGGCTGCACCGTTGACTCCACAGACCACAAAGTTGATGGATGCGAAGCGGCTTGCCGCGATGAAGCCGGATTCCTACCTCATCAATGTCGGTCGCGGGCCACAGGTCGATGAAGCAGCGCTGGCGGATACTCTTCGTGCGCGGCGGATCGCAGGGGCTGCTCTTGATGTTTTTGAGCAAGAGCCGCTGCCTACTGATTCTCCACTTTGGGATCTCGAGAATCTGCTGATTACGCCCCATACGGCTGGAATTACAGAGAAGCTCTGGCAGAGGCACTATCAGAATTTTTCGGACAATCTGCGCCGGTATCTATCGAAACAGCCGTTGCAACATGTAGTCGATAAACACAAGGGCTACTAGCGAAGAGGCGTGCTACAGTTTTGGGAGTGCCGGCTGAATCGGCGTCCGTCTCGAAAACTGCATGGAACCGCGTCTCATCCTTATTAATCTGCTGATCAAGCTGGGCGTTGCTGCGGCTGTTTCGAGCAGCCTGGTACGATCGCGGGAGTTCAAGGCTCTTCTGTTTCGGGAAGAGCGCACGTTCCGGCAAAAGATCTACCTGGTTCTGTGGTTTGGCCTGCCGATCGTTGTGGGTGTGTTGATCCGGATTTCGCAACCTAGTTTCCAGGCCAGCGATGTCAGCTTCGAAACAGCGATCTTGCTGGGAGTGATGGGCGGGCGATGGGCTGGTTCAATGGGCGGCGTCCTCGTGAGCCTGCCGTCGCTTCTGCAGGGCGAGTGGGCGGCGATGCCGTTTCATGTTCTTTCCGGATTTCTCGCAGGTCAACTTCGTACCATGGCGCGGGATAAGGATGAGATCTGGTCGTTTTCTCCATTTATCGACCAGAGCGTTTTTCGCCTGATCCGACGAAATCTGCCGCGGCCACGCCTGTTCGATTGGCAACTCTGGTTTTTCTGCACGATCGTTGGGCTGCGTTTTGTGCAGACGGAACTGTGGCGATATTTCCCCCAAAAAATCTTCAGCATTGAGAGTCCCGACAATTATTGGGTATTTGGACTTATTTACGCTGCCACGGTGGCGGCGATCGGGATCGAGCTCAAAGTCTTCAATAGCGTTCGTATCCAGATCAAGCTGGAGGAGCAGGAACGGCTATTGCTGCATGCGCGCATGGAAGCGCTGCAGAACCAGATCAATCCACATTTTCTGTTCAATACGCTAAATTCGATTTCGTCGCTGGTGCGTTTCGACCCCGACATGGCGCGCGACATGATCTCAAAGCTGGCGACGATTCTTCGACGGTTACTCAACAGCAGTGAAGCATTTGCACCGCTTCGCGAGGAATTCGAGTTTATCGACAACTACCTCGATATCGAAGTGGTCCGCTTCGGGCGGGAGAAGTTACGGGTGGTGAAGGAGTTGGATCCAGCGTCGCTCGACGTCATGGTTCCGAGCATGCTGCTGCAACCACTGGTTGAGAATTCGATCAAGCACGGGCTGTCTCCGAAGATCGAAGGTGGCACGGTATTTTTGCGAAGCCGGGTGACGAACTCCCGGTTGATTATTGAAGTCGAAGATGACGGCGTAGGCATGGGTGGCGCGCAACTGGAAGAAAGCAGCAGTTGGCCCGGTATGGGAATCGGAATGGCCAATATTTCGGAGCGACTGCAGGTTCTCTATGGAGACACTGCCCGCATGACGATTGACAGTCATGAAGGGAAGGGAACGCTGATCCGCATTCGGCTTCCTCTGGTGGAGGCAGCTAGTTCCGTGCCGGAAGGCTTTTACGCGGAGCGTTCCAGTATTCGCCGGTAGAAGTCCTCGTACTGCTGCACGATTTTTGTCGAGCAGAACCGCTCCATTGCGACCGCGCGGGCGCGCTTTCCCATGTCGCGCAGCCGAGCTTCATCACTCAGCAATTCGATCGCATAGCGCGCCATTGTTTCCACATCACCTACATCGGCGAGGTACCCGCTGGTTCCGTGATCGACGACTTCCGGGATACCGCCGGCGCGTGTGGAAATCGGGACCACTTCACATGCCATTGCTTCCAACGCTGCAAGGCCGAAGGATTCGAGTTCACTGGGCAAGAGCATGATATCCGCGATCGAGAGCTTCTCGTAGATCTGATCCTGCTTTCCGAGGAAGAGGACATCGTCGTGAATGCCCTTTTGCACGGCTGACCATTCTGCAACAGACCGGTCCGGACCATCGCCGATGAGCAGCAGCCTCGCAGGAATCTTCTTTCGCACACGATCAAAAATCTCGATCACATCGTTGACACGCTTGACCGGCCGAAAGTTCGAGAGATGAACCAGGACGCGCTGGCCATCAGGAGCGTATTCCCGGCGCAGTTGATCGGCCAGTTCGGTGTTGCGGTAGTAAACGTCGCAGTTGACGGAGTTGTAGATCACCTCGATGCGGTTCTTGACGTCGAAGACACGCTGCGTGCGATCTTTGAGGTAGTTCGAGATCGCGGTCACGCCGTCACTTTGCTCAATCGAGTAACGGGTGATAGGGAGATAGGAACGATCCAGGCCGACGAGGGTGATGTCGGTTCCATGGAGGGTTGTAACGAATGGGAGGCGTTTGCCGCGCGGGCCAGCCGCCAACATCTGGCGCGCGAGCAGCGCGCTGACCGAGTGCGGAATCGCATAGTGCACGTGCAGCAAGTCGAGATCATAGAGTTGTGCGACCTCGGCCATGCGCGTGGCCAGCGCCAGGTCGTAGGGTGGGTAGTCGAACAGGGGATAACGCGAGACTTCGACCTCGTGATAGTGAATATTCGGTTCGTCGTCACTGCGCAAGCGGATGGGCTGAGCGTACGAGATAAAGTGGATGTCATGGTCGCGGTGGGCTAATTCGAGCCCCAATTCGGTGGCGACGACTCCACTTCCGCCATAAGTTGGATAACAAGTGATCCCGATTTTCATGTGTGAAGATTCGCACTGCTTGTTTCGAGATTCGATGGCCGCGGCACGTGGTGGATGCAGATTTTAGCGATGCGTGGCCAAGGCTATGGTATAGCCCGCAAGAGTTATTGGGAACTTTTTGGACCGAATGTGCTGCCCGGATCCAGTTTGTCGAGGTGTGCCTGGAAGCGTTTCTTCGATTCCTCAGGAAGGCCGGTGAACTCGATGCCCATACCTACGCCGGGATCGCGGGTGCGTACTACTGCGCTGGGAGTCAGACGTTCTTCGCCGATCCAGAGATCGACCCGCAGCGCGGTTGCGACGGGCAGCGGCATGACCGTTTCAACATAACAGCCGTTTCCGCTGATGTCGGTTGCGTTCACACGGAGCGGAGTATTAACTCGTTCGTCGCGTAATTCCAGGGGATAGGAAATTTTGTGCCGCACGAACTTGCGACGATTATCGTGGCGGGCAGCAGTTCGTTCTTCGATCTTCATTTCTGCTGGGAGGGCCGAGACCCAGGGACAGTCCTGGTCCTGTACAAGCTGCAGGCCGACTTGAGTCTTTTTTAGGGCGCCGGCGTCCACAACCCAGATGACTTTGCAGCGGGCTTTCCTGCCCTCATACTGGACACCAATGACGTCTCCGACCTTCAAATCGGGTTCAATGCCGTAGACGCAGGCGCCGGTTGAACTGATGTTTTGGGCAATGGCGTTCTGGAAGAATGGCTGGTTGTTGCTGCCCATTCCCCATACTTTCACCTTCAAGTCCAGAGTCGCACGTGGCGCTGACCCTTGGGCCGACATGAACGCCCCCCTCCCGCTAGAAAACGGGTGAATTGTAAATCATCTTACTACCTGCAGTTTTTGAGGCATGTTACCAGAGTACCTTGAGGATGTCGGGTCCTTCGTGTGCACAGGCAGTTTTCAGAGGGTTATAGCGGGGCCAGATCACGATAGGAGATTAACTGCACATTGTGAGCCGCAAGAATCTCGCGTGCCGATGGGAGTGTCAGGACACGTAACTCGATTTCTCGGGACTCTCGTAGCCTCGTTTTGGCGTTACGGAGATCCGCGTCGTTGTAGCCGGGATGACAGACGAATTCCCACGTTCCTTCTGGAATGTTGGCAGCAATTGCTGTGAAGAGTGTCTCATCCAGAGTGCCTGTCACTTCAATCCCTAGCGTCCCGTCTGGTGTGACGAAGCCTTCTCGTTGCACCGCTCCGCGGAATTTCCCCGCGAAAGCGCGAAGGATCTTTACCTCGGCATAGCGGGTCCAAAGGCTGGGGCGCGCCAGCAGTCGAGTTGACCGGAGCGGGAAGCGCGGACCGAAGGGATTGCGAACAGCACGCACTCCGCAATCGGCGGCGGCCTTCAACAGAGGGCGAAGGACCGTGGGAAACAGGTGCGTGTGTTTATGAGTGTCGAAGTGGGAAACGGATATTCCCGTAGTTTGAATTTTCGTGATTTGTGCGGTTGCCTCGGCGGCGATTTCTTTGGCTTCGATCTGGCCGGTGATCGCGCGGGCGGCGAATGTCTTGAGACTGTCGCGAAAACCGCCGGACTGGGTGAGTGAATGGATCTTTTCGTGCGGCAGAAGCGGTTCCCCATCGATGAGGACGACGTGGCAGCCGACACTAAGTCTAGGAAGCCCCTTCGCGAGCTGTTGAGCCTCATCAAATGCGGGGCTGTTTGCCATCAATGTGGCGGAAGTAACGACTCCTTGCGTGTGGGCCTTGACAATGGCACGGTTTACGCCGGAAGTGAATCCGAAGTCGTCCGCGTTGATGATGAGGCGTCGCAAGGAGGGAGTGTAGCAGGCATGAGAGATCTCGTCGCGAATGGCGGTGGATTGATGCGGCGTACAGAGTTTGACCGATTTTTTTGCGGTCACGTATACTCATGAAGGCGCGGTTCACTTGGATGCCCCTCTTCGAATTCTGACCGGGCGCGGCAATCTGGTCGCGCGAAGGTACGAGGGGCGGTTAGCTCAGCTGGTTAGAGCGCCTGCCTTACAAGCAGGAGGTCGCAGGTTCGAGTCCTGCACTGCCCACCATCTACAATTGGTCCCACCCGGAGACATGGGAAACAGTAATGTACTGGCTGCATTGGTGACAACCTGGGACCGAACGGGTTGTCGGGTGGTTCTCACACACGCTTATCCAGATCGAAGTTTTCCAAATCATAATCGAAGACCCTGACCAAACCAGACGTCGTCATGCGCTTCCTGCTTCGATCAAACCACTTGCAGTGGTAATGTCAAAATCACGCTGTCACTAATCGCGCCAGCCATCCTGTGGCGCGAGCGGTCACATATATTTTTGAGTCGCGTTCAGAATATGTGAGGCACACGTTCCCGAGTCATTTGGCATCCGTACCCAGTTGTTGTATTGCAGATGGGCCAGATCGACAGCGGAATGGCTCATTGGCCGTAGAGAGGATTGTCGAAATTGAATCCAAACAGGCGGGGGTTCTCTCCTATGACTGCGGCCGAGAATATATAGAAGACGTAATCATAGGTTTCTTTTGGGATCTGGTCACGGTGGCGAGCGAGAAGGCGCCAAAAATTGCGCTCCCTCGGATTCGCCGGCATGCTCCTGACTAGTGGCAGGACCTGAGTCTCTCCCCAGTTGTAGCACGCCATTACCAAGATACCGGAAGCTTGGGCGTCCGTGGCGTAAAGATCCTTCAAGTAGCGTGCTGCCGCCTTGGTGGCCTTCTCAAACTGGTCGCGTTCGTCGGCGGGATCGGGACGACGCAGATCGGACATTGGACCAACCCTTAAGCCATATTTCATAGCGGTGTTCGGCACAAACTGCCACATTCCTTTTGCAATTCCCATTCGCGTCATGGGCCCGCTGGCATAGGGATCGAAGTTGCTTTCTTGAAGAGCGAGATAGAAAAACTGCGGGGGCAGGCCTTGCGCCAGGAGTTCTGTTGAGATCTTGTCGACGTAGCCATTCTGCTGAGCAGTGCGGATGGCGTTGGCGAGGCGGTCTGAGTGTTGCCAGTAGCCAATGTATTTATTAACCTCAGCCTCGAAGTCCGAAGGCATCTCGAGTTCGCATTCGCCAAAGATACGGGCGATGCGCAGCATGATCCGTTGCTGTTCGGTCATCTTGCGATCATAAACATGCAGGGTCGCGAGGTATCGATCGTAGGCGCTCTGCATCTCACGGCGTCGTCGCGAATCCTGTTGCACCATCTGTACCTGTTGAGAACTACCGGAGGCGGCGACGGTTTTCTCGAGACTCGCAATGTCGAGATCGAGCGACTTCATCGTGTAAAACAGATCTTCGGCGACGGCGCGCTGCTTTTGCAGTTGGCGAAATTCGTAAAATGCATAGCTGCCTGCAGCGACAGCGAGTAATAAGACCAGCGAGACGATTACTCCGTAGTCGCGTTTTTGTTTTTTCTGTATCGCCGCAAACGCGCGGCGCACATACATAGTGTGTTCGCCAGTTGGAGCGTTGTTAGCAGTGTCTCTGAAGTAATGGTCGACGTACTTACGGAGCATCGTGCCGCTGCCAGGATCACGCGCTGGTGCTCGTCGGGAGTCGGCCGAGGCCTGCGGAGCCGGCGATCTCTTCTGAGCGTTAACTTCAATTTCTGGGCTCAAGAGAATCTCGGGACCTTCGACGCCTAGGCGGATCGTAGTTGGACCAGTGATCAAGACATGGTCGACGCGGCGCCCGTCAAGGTAGAGTCCGTTGCTGCTGTTGAGATCACGAATGCACCAAGTGCCGTTCTCGAAAACTACTTTGGCGTGGACGCGACTTATATAGTCGTTGTCGATCGTCACTTCACAGGAGTCGGAGCGGCCGATACGGAAAGGCGAAGCAAAAGCGAGGACTCGATCTGGATCGCCTGCGAGATTCATCCTCAAGGTCGGAAAAATGTTTCGTGCTGTTCCAGAAGGACTCACTGAACTCCTGTGGTCTTAGGGGAGGATGGGCAGAACTCACAATGGCGACTGCCCGTCAGGCAATGCCCTGTTGAGCGCGGGCGATTTCCTCGATTCCCTGACGCACGATACTGATCTGTAGTTCAAGAAAACTAAGCCTTTCGAACTGGCTTCCATCTCTTGTCCATTCGATGTGGAGGTGATCAGTGTGTGGGTTCTTGACGGCACCGTTCTTGTATTTCCCTATCCAGGGACGAGGTCCGCCGTGCGAGACGCTCCAAATTTGACGGTTCCAAATAACATTGTCGATGCCGCTCTTCGACGCACTCCTGATGAGGGCGTGAAACAATTGATCTCCAATGAACTTCTCGCTGGAAACATGAGCCCTCAATCCGACATCCAAGGCTCGACCCTCTGCGTGGGCTGAACGGATGTTGGTGCCCTTGATATCCCTGCACACAAATATCCCCAAGTTCTTAACCTGCGGGAAATTCGCATGGATGATTCTGATTGCACTACGCGGGGCCGGTTGATCCTGGGACCAGTTCACGTTCGGAGACATAACGTTTCCTCCTGTAAAGGACCACCTTTATATTTTGTTGCTAAAGACCCTCCCCAACCTACCCAAACGGGTGTATAGTATCATCCACTCAGGCCAGCTGCCCCCTTCCCTCTTTTCGCAGCGGCTTTGGGGCGGCAGTGACCCGTCGGGGCCGAACCGATCGCGGGTAGTGGTAACGGATCACCGCACTTTTTCACTACACATATAGCTAGTCGAAAGGCCGCAGCTGTGCGGCTGCGGTGGGGCATTGGTCCATGGGCGGTTCCCGGATCGCTGGGCGGTACGAACTTCAGGAACAACTCGGTGAAGGCGGCATGGGTGTCGTTTGGCGCGCACTCGATGTCAGGACGGGGAGTTCTGTCGCTATTAAGCTGCTGAAGGACATCTCTGACCCGGTCGCGGTAGATCTTTTCACGAAGGAATGGAGAGCGCTCGCTGAGATTTCCCACCCCAACATTGTGGAAGTCCGCGACGTCGATGTTATTGAAGAGAACCGGCAAAAGAGGCCGTTCTTTGTCATGCCCCTGTTGCGCGGCTCCACTCTGGCCGATCTCATCGCGAACGCAAGCGCGCGTCTGACTCTGGAACGAATCGTTGAGATCACCAGTCATGTGTGCCGGGGACTGCAAGCGGCCCATCAGCGAGGGCTCGTGCACCGTGACTTGAAGCCCAGCAACATCTTCGTCATGGACGACGACAGCGCCAAGATCATCGACTTCGGAGTTGTCCACCTCGCCGGGTCAAAATCGGTTACAGGCCAAAAGGGCACATTCCAGTACATGTCGCCAGAGCAGGCCCAACTGAAGGAAATCACGCCCGCCTCGGATTTGTTTTCGATGGGCGTGATCCTGTACGAGGCATTGACCAGGCGCAGGCCATTCGCCCGCAAGACTGCGGAAGAGACAATGGAGGCAGTCATTAAGTACATTCCGCCTCCAGTTTCGGAACTATATCCGACCATCAATCAGAACGTCAGCAAGGTCGTACACAAGTGCCTGGCGAAACAGCCGATCCACCGATTCTCGAGCGCGAGGGAACTGGCCGAGGCGCTGCAGAGGGCGGCGCGTAACGAGACTATTTTCGATTCTGCAAAGATCGAGCCGCGTATCGAACGCGCGAGAGTGGCATACAAAAGTGGAGATGAAGGGTTCGCTTCAGAAATCCTCAGCGAACTCGAGTCAGAAGGGCACCTCGACCCGCGCATTACAGTGCTGCGCATGCAAATCGATGTCACGGTGAAGCAGAAAAAGATCAGGCAATTGCTGGAGAGCGCACGGGCGAGGATGGAGCAAGACGAGATTCCACTCGCACTCGACAAAGTCCGAGAGGTTTTGGAACTGGACGCACAAAATCCGGACGCATTGGCGATGCGCACGGCGATGGAAAAGCAGCGCAGTGAAACACAGATCGCCAGATGGCTTGAGTTGGCACACACGCACCTTGGCAACCGTGACTTCGGGGCTGCACGCAATGCGGCACAGGAAGTACTCGCTATTCGTGCAGCGGATTCTCGCGCCCTGGACTTGCTTGAGAAGATTGAGACCACCGAGGCCGATGCCAAAAGAGTTCGCGAGCAGAAGGAACAGCTCTACGGCTCTGCAATGCGCGCCTACCAGAATGGCGAAATCGTTTCAGCCCTGAGCAAACTCGAGCGACTGTTCTCAGTGGCGAGGGCGAATCCGAATGCCGCCATTCCCGAGAGAGACGCGGTCTACCAAAGCTTTTACAACGAGGTTCGCTCCGAACGGGACACGATTCACAATTCATTCGAAGAGGCGCAGCGGCAGTTCAGTGAAAAGAACTTTTCTGCCGCGATGGCGATTTGCCGAGAGTTACTGGCGAAATATCCCAACGACGGGACTTTTCAGGCTCTGAAGATTCACATCGAGGACGCTGAACGGCAAGAATTGTCGTCGTTTATCGCCGAGGTAACAAAGCGGTTGGTTGGTGAGCCAGACCTGGAGCGACGCGTAAACATTGCAAGGGAAGCCGCTGAGAAGTATCCCAACGAGGCGCAGTTTGGGCAGCAGCTAAAGTTGATCCGAGAACGCCGGGACCTGGTGAATTCGATTGTGGCCAAAGCGCGACAATACGAGGAGCGTGGCCAGTACGCGGAAGCGATCAGTCAGTGGGACATACTTCGCAATATTCATCCGCAATATACCGGCATTGCTTTTGAACTCGAACAGTGCAGGACGAAGCGCGACCAGCAGGCGCGGGAAGACGAGCATGCACGTCTGATCGACGAAATCGATGCGCTGATGGAGAACCGCGCATTTGCGAGAGCAGTTGAGTGTGCGGATGCGGCGCTCGTCGAATTCCCCGGTGACACCGAGCTTTCGGGATTGCGAACACTTGCGGAACAGGGTATGGAGCGCGCGAAGGAGTCGCGAAGGCTGTTTGAGCAAGGCCAACAAGCTTTTACCGAGAAGGATTTGGTGCGGGCCACGGAATTGTTGCGCCAAAGCCTGGAGCTGGAGCCGCGAGGGCCGGGACTGCGCGACGCCGTCATAAACGTGCTGACAGAGCGGGCAAGGACGCTTACCGAAGAAAACTGGCGCGATGCGGAACCGCTCTATCGGGAGGCAATCGAACTCGATGGAAGTCATCCCGCGGTGAGGGCTTTGCGTTCGACCATCATGGAGCGGAAACGGCAGAGCTTCGTGGGCCAATGTCTGACGGACTGCCGGGGGCTCGTCGCCCTTGGAAAGCTAAGCGAAGCAGCCGAGAACATAAGAGCTGCGCGAGCGGAGTATCCGAACGATCTGCGATTGGAAAAATTCGAAGCGGACGTACTGAAAGATGTAAATGAATTCCGCCGTAAAGAGGAACGCGGGCGCGACCGTGCTGTTCTGGGCGAAAACCGACGCATGGCGGAACAAAATCCGAATCGAGAACACCTAGCTGCGGTGCTTGAGCGGTCCTACGCCATCCGTGACAAGTACGCCGACGATAGCGACATCGTAGAGACAGTCGCAGATATCGAAATGGCGGTAAAGCGTGTGGCGAAGGTCGAGAACCTGAGCGAAATCCTGAGCTTAACGGCGATGACAGGCACGGACGGGCGAGCAGCCGTGGCCGTGAGATCAAACGGTGGAAATGTCGCGCAGCGCGTGGAGAAGAAGGGGCCCAAGCTGATTTCCAGAAGCGACGAGAAGACGAAGATATTTGATGCTCCGATTCCTCCGCGCAAGGAGAGTCAAGTCGTCGTTCTGATGCATCAGGCGGCCGATGTTGCAAAGATGGCAGTGAGGAAGGCCGATGCGTTCTTCCGTCCCGCGGGAAAGTGGTCGTCCTCGGGCTTATTGGTGCTCAGCAGCGCCACAGTTTTAATCGCTGCTGGTGTTTATCTTGCTATCCGCCCGAAACCAACCGTTCTGCCCCCACCGTCTCTTTCAACCATGGTGAGAATCGATGTAACCCCGGCTGATAGCAACATCACCAGCGACAAACCCCTCACTGATGGGAAAGCTCCGATCGGAGCGACGGTTGAAGTCACCCATCTCGGCTACACGAGCAGCAAGCCGATTCTGATCAACTCAGATGCCGACGGCAAAATTGTGTTGGAACCAGCGCCTCTCCACCTACTAATTCATACCGCAGAAACCGCGGGAAACGTTGAACTCGACGGCAATAACATCGGAGACCTCACAGATAGCGAACTCGATGCCAGTGTGCCTGCAGACGCGAACACGCACAAATTTGTTTTAAAGACCCCGGGTAGGATCCTGTTTTCGATTGATCTTCAGACCTCCGTCGCCGGGCAGCCTCATGTCACAACATTCGACGCCAGAGACCTTGTGATGGTGACTAGTCTGGGTAATCGAGCAACGGTATACGGCGGAGCTCAACTGAAAAACGTCAAGTTTCGAGGTCAGGACATCGGGCTAAGCCCATCGGGAACGGACTTAGCTCTCGCGGATCAGACCGAGGAACTTACATTTTCCGGGGGCAGCCTGGAGATTGCTATTTCAAATGCGCCAGCGCTGATCGTCCAGTCGTTCAATGCTCCGGCCCAAGTCGTGGTCACGACAGAACCACAGAACGTCGAAAAGGCAACCTTGTTGATCGACGGAGTCGAAATTCCACGGCGGCATAACCACTGGATCGTGAGTAAGCCACCCAAGTCATACAACTTCATATTAACGGCGGAAGGATTCGAGCCTGAAAAGGGAACGATTACTGTCGAGCAGGGCAAGCAGACAAAGAAGGAAGTTACCCTGAGGCCGCTCGCGGTGAAGCCTGTAATGGTTGCGCTAGAGATCAAAGGTGGCCCAGCAGGGGCCAGAGTCGAACTCGACGAGAAACCTGTAGGCACGCTCGATTCGAATGGCAACTTCAGACTCGCAAATTCCCTTAGTGAAGGAAAACACACCGTCGTTATCGCAAAGGATGGTTTTGAATCTCACCCTGAAACTCTGAGTGTGAAGCCTCCGACCGACGCGATCCTAAACGGTATAAAGTTGCAGCCGTCGAAGATATCACTCACCTTTGAAACCGATGCCAAGAACGCCACGGTTAAATATCGCAAGCAGGGCGACTCTGAATACAAAGAGACCATTGCCCCCGGCAAAATTTCGGTCTCGCCGGGATCCTATGAGATCGTTGCGAGTGCTCCGGGATTCAACGACGTCCACACCACGCAAGTTGTCGGTCGCGAAGGCGCAGTCCTGCCGCTGAAATTCTCCGCGAGTTCCGGCATGGCGATGTACGAAGATCCCAACGAAGTCGGTCAAGACAATGAGTGGTTCAAGAGCAAGAGCACCGGCAAATTCGTACTGCTCAAGGCTGGGTTCCTGCACGTAAACATCATTTTCGCCAATCCCGGAAAAACCCTGCTGTGGGACAGGAAGAAACTTGAGTGGATGGTCGAAATACCACAGTCAGCCTTGCAAATTCACTACACCCTCGAAGGGCACAAATTGACTCGCAAGGTCGATGGCGAAGGGATTAACTCGGACCCGAAGTCAACCAAGATGGACGCGCAGTCAGGCAGCCGGAAGGATCTAATTTCTATCCACATATACGCCGAAGGAAACACAATTCGAATCACGAATGACAATAAGACGACTCTTGATGAGTGCGACGTCTCAGGCCATGATTTTTCCAAAGCACGCATCGCGATACGAACCGATCAACACTTCCTGGTTAGGAGTGACAACCAATGAGCGCAGCTACGATTCGACCCATCTTGCGGGAACCCGAAGTAGTGGAAAAAGCTGCTCCAAAGTTGGAACGATTGGCGTTGCTCTACGAGGGGATCCTCACGGCGACCATACGTGTGCAAAGCCGGCGTCAGCAGGTACAGGATCCGGAGAACTTCCGCAGCCGAATGAAGCAGGCGCTGCGCGAGATCGCCTCGACGGCAGCGCGTAAAGGCTACAGCGCCGAAGATGTCCAGGAAGCGAATTTCGCCGTCGTCGCATTCCTCGATGAGTCGGTGCTGACCACAGATCCGTGCGCGGCGGAATGGGCGCAAAAGAGCCTTGGGGAGGACTTGTTCGGCCAGCGTTCCGCTGGTGAGGTCTTTTTCAAGCGTCTCGACACGCTGCGAGCGAACCGCGATTCACAGGGCCTGGCCGAAGTACTCGAGGTCTACTACCTCTGTCTGTTGCTGGGCTATGAGGGCAAGTTCGCGGGAGGATCGAAAGCTGAACTGCAACTTTTGATGACGAACTTACGGGATCGGATTGAACGGATTTTCGGACGCAATCCGGAGTTCTCCCCGGATGCAGCGTTGCCCGATGAACCAGTGGCAATTGCTGCGCCGGCGGATCCGCTCAACATGCAAGTGAAGCTGTTCGCATTGGCAGCGTTCATCCTGGCGGTGGTCTGTTTTCTGGGTTTCTCCCTGCATTTGAGCTCGAAGTCGTCGGATGTTCAGCAAGCGATACACGAAAGATTGAGTCGATAGGGTAGCGGTTATGAGCCTGAGCAGAATTTTCGGTTTGATGCTCCTTTTCTTCTTCTTCGAAGCGGTGGTGGCCATTGTCGCTACGTTTGCCTATCCGAATGCGAGTGTCTTTCTCGCGTGCGTGGCGATGACTGCTCTGGCTCTTGGAGTTTGGGCCGTATTCGCGATCGTCACTCGATTGTTGGCGCGCCCGCGAAGCCCTCAGCCAGCCGCGCCAAAAGCCGCACCTGTGGCGCGGGTTGTTGTCGCCGAGGACAGTTTCAGCATGGAACTCGGCGGCCTCGTGGCCGAAGCGAACCGGCGCTTGGCAGCGACTCTACCCGTGAATCGTCAGGGCGAAGCACCGAGCGTTGCAAACCTGCCGCTCTACATCGTGGTGGGAGCAGAAGGCAGCGGAAAGACCAGCGCCATTCTTAACTCCGGAATCGATCCTCGACTGCTGGCCGGCGAGGCCGCCCGCGATGGGTCCGTCATTCCCACGCGGCTGTGCAATTTTTGGTACGCCGAGGGTGCGGTTTTTGCGGATTTCTGTGGACGCGTGCTCACGCAGGAACCAGAGAACTGGGAACGTGCGTTGCGCGTATTTAGCCAGCCAGTTCGAATTTCGCGGTGGAAGCGGATTCTGTTTGGAGCGCCGGCGCAGCATCTCAATTTGAAAGGTGTCATGCTGGTCTGCGACGCGAGCCAATTCGTAAAGGGCGGCGATCCGCAACGGATGACTGCCTTTGCAAGAACGCTCGGCGATCGCCTGCAAGCTGCAGGATCCACCCTTCGCCGCGAGTTCCCTGTATACGTGGTCTTCAGCAAATGCGATGCGGTGCAATGCTTTTCTGAATTCTTCGCGCACCTGAGCGAGCCCGAAAGCCGCCGGGTCCTAGGCGCGACACTCTCATTTCAAAAGGTCCGCAACGATACAGCCGATATTTATGCGGATCGCGAAGGAAAACGGCTCACGGAACGCTTCAATCGCCTGTACATGTCGCTGGCGGAAAAGCGGCTAGTTTTTCTGGCGCGCGAAGATGAATCTGCGAAGAAATCGACGGCGTACGAGTTTCCCCGTGAACTGAAGAAAATCCGTGGTGACGTCGTACAGTTCCTGATCGATGTGTTCCGGCCGAATCCGTTGCAATCAGGGCCGAGACTCCGGGGCTTCTATCTTTCCGGGCAACGATGGATCGCACGAAACATGAGTCCTGTCTCGGATGGCACGATGGCGGGATTCACCATCATGCCGCGCAGGGCCGACGCGACAGTACTGTTTGGATCGAAGCCGGCACAATCCCAGGCGGCGCGGCCCGCTGCTGTCTCGGGAATGATCGCGAAATGGATCTTCCTCACTGAATTGTTCCACGACATCATCTTGAAAGATCGCGCGGGATTCGTGGCTCCCCGGATCAACACTCGAGACCAGAGGTACAGAAATCTGTCGTTCGCAGCAGTCGGAGCGTTCTGCTTGTTCCTGTGCTTGCTGTGGGCGAACTCCTGGCGACACAATCGGGAACTGCTGAATACCCTGCAGGAAACGGTGCAGGGCGTTCACCGATACCGGTCGGACACGAGCGCGGCGGAAGCTTTGACGGACTTGGATGCGCTCCGTTCGCCTTTGGCAATGCTGCTTGACTACGACCGGCACAGTCCCCCGCTTTCGTATCGCTGGGGTCTCTACTCTGGAAGTGACGCGACACGTGCTCTCTCGAGTCTTTACTTCGACAGACTCCGCACGCTGGTACTGGATCCTTCAACGTCTTCGCTGACGAGTTTGTTCCTCGGACTAGACGCCAGCGCTCCCGTTGCGAGTGATGTGTATGCCTTACTCAAGACCTACCGCATGATCACTTCCGGAGAATGCAAGCCGGACCGGGAATTTCTTGGAAACACCTTGTTACCCATCTGGACCCACGCTGGCGCGGCTTTATCTTCCGACGAGAGTGTGCTCGCCAGCCGGCAGCTTCAGTTCTACGTTTCTGAGCTGTTGCTTCGCAATCCTTACCAGCCGCCCCTTTCAGAAGACACGGCGGCAGTCAGGACCGCACAGGACTATCTCGCTCGATTCAACGGTCCAGACAAGTTGCTCGGTGCTCTTGTCCAGCAGATTAATGCGGATCGACCGGCGGACATGCTCTCCACCTACGCTCCCAGTTATGTTGGCGTTCTCTCGGGTCCTGTAACGGTAGAGGCCGCATATACGCGCGATGGCTGGACCGCGATGATGGATGACATTCAGAACCACAAGTTGAATTCTGCCGGTGAAGCTTGCGTAGTGGGAAAGCAAACCGGACCCGATTCTAACTCCATGTTCGCGAATGACAACGAGCGCCGCGTCAAGGATTTGTACGTCCAGAATTACATTCAGCGCTGGAGATCGTTCGTTGCCGACCACCATGTAGAACAGTTCCGCAGCGCCGCTGATGGCGCGCAAAAACTAAGCATCCTCGCCGACAATAATCGGTCGCCATTGCTGGGGTTGATTTACATGACTTCCCACAATACCGACTTGGCGCCGGCATCTGGGGTCCTTTCGCCGCAAATAACCCAGAAACTTGAAGCCGGAACGAACACGATAAAGCAGGGACTTACAAGCCTTTTCGGTAACCCTAAAACGACAGCCGCTCAGAATATCGCGACGGCTATTACGGCCCCTGCACCCGGAGCCAACGATGTCATGCAGGCGTTCGCGCCTTCCCGCGCGCTTGTTGATCCCGTGAATCGAGAAAAGTGGATTAACTCTGCGAATGGACCCTATATGCAGGCATTGCAGGATCTGGGCAATTCTCTCTCTGGCTTACCGGCGAGGAACGATCCGAAGGATCCGGTAAATCAACAAGCGTTTGGCAAAGCGAACCAGGCTTTGTTAGCCGCAACGACGGCTTACCATACGCTGGATGCCCTGATTCCGAATTCGCCTTCGGGAGTTGATCTTGACCTGAAGGCCTTGTTGAAAGAGCCAATTACATTCGCAGGCAGAGTGATCTCTTCGATACCCATTCCTCCCCCGCCGCCGGACATGATGATCCCGATTCGGAAGAATGTGAACCAGTCGGCGAAGACGCTGTGCGACAGCCTTGAGGCGCTTCGCACGAAGTATCCTTTTAGCCCCACTGCGACGCAGGAGGCGACTCTTCAGGACGTCGCCAGTGTTTTTGCGCCGCAGACCGGCACGCTCGCCCAGTTCGCACAGTCTCACGACGTACAGAGCGTCTATCAGCATCAAGGGGCAAATTGGACGCAGAATCCTACAGTCCAAAGCGAATTCTCGCAGCCTTTCCTGGCCACTTTGAACTCGCTGTCTGTGTTTCAAAGTGCACTCTATCCCGACCCTGCCGGGAACCCACATTTTGACTACACAGTGACGCTAGACGGCACTGGTCATCTGACCTTCAACCTTAATGTCGACGGTCATGCACTCTCGTTTGGCCATAAGAAGGCCATAACTTCGGCGAGACTGGTTTGGCCACCCACTACAAATCAGCCGACCTCTCTTGACGTTAGAGCTGGACAACCTTTGCAACTGCAAGAGTCGGGGCTTTGGGGGTTATTCCGTGTGCTGCAACTCGCGGACAAGCAAGAAGGTGGATTGTTTGTTTTTAGCCAGACGGGGTTAGGCCATGGGAATCAGAATCCGCTGCGGGACAGCCACGGCAATCCCGTGCAGGTCCAGATTCATATCGATTCAGCCGCGGCCAATGCCTTTAACAAGGGTTACTTTGGAAAGCTTCGTTGTGAAAACTTCACCGGGTGGGCACTCCGGTGAGAAACCTTAATTTGCCTATGCAGACAGTGAACTTACGGTGGGGCATCAATTGTTGGAAATCTGTGGAAAACTGTGCTACCATCGCCGCCCAGTTCGCTGCTTCGTGGGCCCCTACTCGTAGTCTTCCCCGGGAGTTAAAACATGCCTAAAGAGAGTCTTCAGAAGAAGATTGGACGGGTCCGTCCACCTCGCGTCCAGATCACTTACGACGTCGAAACGGGCGGAGCTATTGAGAAGAAGGAGTTGCCCTTTGTGGTAGGCGTGCTTGCTGACCTATCCGGGCAGCCCGACAAACCACAACTTACCGTCAAGGACCGGAAGTTTGTCGAGATCGACCGCGATAACTTCGACAAAGTTCTGGCCAAGATGGAACCAAGGCTGGCCTTCAAAGTCGACAATAAGTTGAGTAATGACGACACGAAGATCGGTGTCGAGTTGAGATTCTCCAGTATCGAGGATTTCGAGCCGCAGAACGTGGTAGATCAGGTGGAACCGCTCCGCAAGTTAATCGAATTGCGGCGGAAGCTATCGAACCTGCGCAGCAGCCTTTACGGCAACGACAAGCTCGATAAGATGCTGCAGCAAATACTTAACGACGATCAGGAGTTGAACAAGCTTTGCAATGAAGTCGGTCTGCCAGATACCGGGTCGGGAAAGGGGAACTAACATGGCCGAAGCAGCAAAACCATTAAGCTCGGTTGCCACCACGGTTGAAGAAGGAAGCCTTCTGGAGAAAATCCTCAAGGAAGGACGGCTCGCTCCCACCGAAGAAGAGAGGGAAACGGCCAAGCAGTGGGTCGAAGCGTTAGTCGAGCAAGTCGTCACGAAAGAGATGAAGGTCTCAACCGACACCGAAGCCATGCTCAACGCGCGCATTGCCGCCATTGACCAGGCGCTGACCACGCAGTTGAACGAGGTCATGCATGCCGAACCGTTCCAGAAGTTAGAGGCAGCATGGCGCGGCCTGAGGTACTTCGTATTTCAAACCGAAACGTCGACGATGCTGAAGATCAAAGTCTTCAACATCTCAAGAGGCGATTTGTTGAAGGACTTGCGCAAAGCGTCGGAGTTCGATCAGAGCGCAATGTTCAAAAAGATCCACGACGAGGGATACGGTGTGCTCGGCGGGCATCCGTTTGGAGCACTGATCGGCGACTATGAGTTTGGCCGCCATCCCGATGACCTCGAAATCCTGGAGAAGATGTCGAACATCGCGGCTGCAGCGCACGCTCCATTTCTGGCGGCAGCCAGCCCGAAGTTGTTCAACTGGGATAGCTTCGTTGAGCTTGCCGGGCCGCGGGATCTGGCCAAGATTTTCGACAACGACGCCTACATCCGCTGGAAGTCGTTCCGCGAAAGCGAAGACTCCCGTTATGTCGGATTGGTACTCCCGCATGTGCTGGCACGGTTGCCTTACGGTAAGGAAACCGCGCCGGTCGAAGCTTTTGATTTTGAAGAGAGCGTCGACGGCCGCGACCACAGCAAGTACCTGTGGGCCAATGCCGCTTTTGCGCTGGGAGCGCGAATTACCGACGCTTTCGCTCGTTACGAATGGTGCGCCGCAATCCGCGGCGTCGAGGGCGGAGGCCTCGTGGAAGGCCTGCCGACTCACACCTTCACAACCGATGATGGAGATATCGCGGTCAAATGCCCGACCGAAATCGCCATCACAGACCGCCGTGAAAATGAATTCTCAAAACTCGGCTTCATCCCTCTGTGTTACTACAAGGGGACAGATCGTGCTGCGTTTCTCGCTGCCCAGTCTTGTCAGAAGCCAACGGTGTATTTGAGTGACGATGCGAACGCGAATGCCCGGCTTTCGTCCCAATTGCAGTACATCTTTGCGGTATCGCGATTCGCACATTACCTGAAGGCCATGATGCGGGACAAGATTGGTTCGTTTATGTCCCGCGAACAATGCGAACAATTCCTCAATCAATGGATTTCAAACTACGTGTTGCTCGACGATTTGGCCAGTCAGGAACAGAAAGCAAAGTTCCCCTTGCGTGAGGCTCGGATCGAGGTGAGTGAGATTGCAGGTAAACCCGGCGCTTACACCGCCGTGGCATATCTGCGGCCGCACTTCCAACTCGACGAACTCACGGTGTCGTTGCGGCTGGTAGCGAAGCTTCCAGCTAAGGCCTAAACAATTCACGGAAAGACGAATCCTCGGGTTATGTCTCAAACATCACCCGCGTGCAGTCTTGTCTTTTCTTAAGGAGCAGGAAGGAGAAATATGGCGGACCTCTACATGCAAATTGACGGTCTTAAAGGGGAGTGCACTGATTCGGATCACAAGGACTGGATCGAGTTGCTCTCTTACAACCACTCGATTTCACAACCAGCATCGGCGACTGCGACTTCGGCCGGAGGCGGCACCACGGCTCGTTGTCAGCATTCCGATTTTTCAATCACCAAGTACATCGATTTGGCGTCTCCGAAGCTTTACGAAATGTGTTCCTCGGGCAAGCACATCAAGAGTGTGAACATCGAGATGATGCGCGCCTCGGGAGACAAGCGCGTGAAGTACATGGAAGTGAAAATGGAACAGGTGGTGATCTCACATGTTGCCCCGGCAGGCGGCTCTGAATTCCCATCTGAGGCGGTCAGCTTCAACTACGGCACCATTAAGTGGACCTACACCCAACAGAAGCGCGCCGACGGATCCCAGGGTGGCAATACGACTGGCGGCTGGAGTCTGGTGGACAACAAAGTCGCAGCGTAAGAAACACGAGCAACCTCATTCGAATGCAAGACGAATGATGGCTCAGCAGAAAGGAAACGAGATGGTCGGAGCAGATCTGCTTCAAGCCGGCCGGCTCTCGGAAGCACTTGGGCGCGTGGCCGAGGAAGTGAAGGCCAAGCCAGGCGATTTGGCCGCGCGCACATTTTTTTTCGAGTTGTTGTCCCTCAATGGTGATCTGGATCGAGCAGCAAAACAATTGGATGTCTTGGCCGACTCCACAGGTGAAATGGGAAACTTGTATCTCGGCGCCATTCAGGCGGAGCGGGAACGCCGAAGCTTTTTCCATGGAGGTCCAAGGCCCCGGCTGCTTGCCAAACCAACATACGCCGCTTCCTATCTGGAGGCTGTCGAGTGCTACGCCGCAGGTCAATCTGGCGCGGCAATGGAACGCTTACAGAGTGCGGAGTCAAATGCCACGCTCCGCGCGCTAGTAAATGACACCGAAGTTCAGGAATTGAGCGAGTCTCATGATCTACTCGGTCCTTTTCTTGAACTCGTCATCGATAACCATTACGCTTGGGTTCCCTGGGAATCGATTCACTCCCTGACGATCCCAGAGCCTCGATATCTACGCAACACCATCTGGACTCCGGCTTCTTTGGCACTACATTCCGGAGACCAGGGTCAAATTCTAATCTTCTCTCTCTACGTTGATTCTCATTTACAAGACGAAGATATCAAGCTAGGCCGCCGCACCATATGGGAGCAGGACTCTGCGGGCTTCACGATCGCATACGGGCACAAAGTGATTGCCACCGAAGGACGCGACTGGCCGATCCTGGAAATACGAGACCTCGAGGTAGAAGCATGCCGGCTAGCCGCGTAGTCGATGAACGTGTCCTGTCACCCATCTCTGAGCAGAAGCCTGCGGGTGACGATCTTCGCGCACTGAACGTCTGGGTCGAAATCCGCAAGGCACGGCCGAACCCCAATGATCGCGCGGATAAGAAGGACTGGGAACCTGCCAACCCGACGAAGACCGATTGGCCCACGTATAAAGAGGTTGTCGAAAAAGCCCTTTGTACCAGGTCGAAAGACCTGGAACTAGGAGTGTTCCTCACAGAGGCCTGTGGTCGCGTTCACGGCTTCATCGGGATTCGCGATGGCATTTGGACGTTGAAAGGTTTATTGAGCGAATTCTCGAATCGAGGCCTCTTCCCGCTTCCCGACGAAGACGGCAGCCTTGAATCTCGATACGGCAAACTTGACTGGATGAATGAAAAATTGGCCGAACTGATTCGAGATCTTCCGATTACGATGCGGCCCGAACCGGCCGAGAACTATTCCATGAACTATCGCAATGAAGCGTTGCGGCCCAACGGAATGATCAGCGCCGCGGAGTTTGACACCGCGGTCGCAGTCGGCACCAAAGAACAGTACGAAGTTCTGAGCAAAGAAATTGACGAGGCGCGAAGCGAATTCGCGGAGTTGGAAGATGTAGTTGTTGCGCAGTTCGGGCCGAATGCTCTTTCTTTCGCAGACTCCAAACATGCGATGGAAGAATGCCAGATTGCAATTGCAAGTATCCTCCGAAAAAAACAGCCCGCATCTGGCCCTGGAATCGCCGGAACCGCTGTGACCATACCATCTCTCGGTTCTGGCGCTGGCGGAGGATTGGCAGAAGGCATGGTGAGTGGTGCATGGGCCGAGGCAGAGCGCATGGCGCGTTCCGGCGAGATCGACGCCGCTCTTTCAACGATGACTGCGTTAGCCGCCGCGGAAGCAAATGGCCGCATTCGTTTTCAACGGAAGTTGCTTTTGTCAGACATCTGCCTGCAGACCAATCGCGTCAAGCTGGCTCGATCGATCCTTGAAGAACTGAATGAACTCATCGACAAACACAACCTCACTTCATGGGAGACGTCGGACCTGGTCGGCGCTGTGTGGGCGCGGCTCGTTCGTTGTTATCGCGATAAGAACGCCGGAACCGCGAATTCCGACAAGGCCGCGGAGGTCTTCCTCAAGCTGAGCCGCCTCGATCCCTGGCAGGCTCTGAACCTCGGAGAACCAGCAGAGAGTCAGTAATGGCGATTGAAGATCCAATCATCGAGGTTTCGGGCTCGTTGCTCGATAAGTTGGCGCCACACGAAGACGCGCGTATGTCGCGCTCCTCTGCGGATTCGATTGAGGAGTCCATCATTCGCGATCTGGAGATGTTGCTTAACACCAGGCGCGAGGAGTTCCTGATTCCACCTGAATTCGAACAAACGGCGACTTCGATCGTGAACTTCGGAATCCCCGACTTGTCGAAGTGCGGCAGTCTGAGACTCGGACCCGAACAGACAAAATTGTGCCGCTGGATAGAAGATGCGATTCGCAACTTCGAGCCTCGGTTGGGCAATGTAGCCGTCCGAGTAGTCGACCGCGAAAATGTGAATCCGGTTTTGCGTTTCCGGGTTGAAGCAAAGGCCGAGTTCACGGCGCGACGCGTCGCTTTCGAGCTTGGGCTGAAGAGAGACAGCGGAGAACTTGCGATTCTTCCGGGGACAATGCGATGAGTGCCGAGCTGCTTCCATATTACGAGCGAGAACTCCTGTTCATCCGCAAGCGGGCGTCGGAGTTTGCCGAAAAATATCCGGAGCGTGCGGCAGCTCTGCGGCTGACGCATGGTGGCTGCGATGATCCTCATGTCGAGCGAATGATCGAGGCATTCGCGTTAATCGCTGGCCGCATACAACGAAAAATCGACGACGAATTTCCTGAGATCACGCAGGCATTGCTCGATCTGCTGTATCCGCATCTTGTGAGGCAAGTTCCTTCGATGGCGATTGCTCAGTTTGAGGTGGATGCGGAGCAAGTGAAATCAGCCACCGGCCAAGTCGTGCCCCGCGGCAGCATCGCCTATAGTGAACCCATCGGTGGTGTCCAGTGCCGGTTCCGGACGACATATCCGGTTCGCCTCTTCCCGATCTGTGTTTCCTCCGCCAGTTTTTCTCACGCGGCAAATGTGCCGGGTGGCGTGAGCGGCATCAATGCTCGCTACGCAGTTCGCATTGAGATACAAACGCGCGGCACAGCCAAGTTCTCGGCCTTGCAAATCCGGGATTTGCGATTCCATCTAGGCGGCGACATACAAGCTGCCCATTGGCTCTATGAGTTGTTACTCACTAAAACCAGCCGGGTGCTGCTGCGCAGTCAGGACAAGGCTGGAAGATGGAACTCTATCGCACTCGGTGCGGAATCGATCCACGAGGTCGGATTCAATCGTGAAGAGGCGGTCCTTCCCTATCACGAGACCAGCTTTCAAGGCTACCGGCTGCTGCAGGAATACTTTAGTTTCCCGCAGAAATTCCTCTTCTTTGATATCGCTCAGCTCGATCAAATAACGGGTGGACCATTTTCCGATCGGATGGAAATCGTCATCCTCCTTGATGAATTTCAGCGGGCAGATCGTGCGACTTTTCTGGAGTCCGCCGTGACCACCGAGACCTTCCAACTCGGTTGCGCCCCCGTCGTGAACTTGTTCGATCTTTGTGGCGAGCCGATTCGCCTGTCGCATACCAAGACCGAGTATCCGATCGTCCCCGACGTGCATGCTCCTTTAGCAGCCGAGGTGTATTCGGTGAACCGCGTCACGTCAGTAGTGCCTTACTCCGAAGAACCGAAGGAATACCGGCCCTTCTATTCGTTCCGCTATGGCGAACACGCTGGGTCCGAAGCATACTGGTGCGCCACGCGTCGCGCCTCCGAGCGAGACGGGGATTCGGGGACCGATGTTTACTTATCGCTGGTCAATCGTAACTTCAATCCTGTCACGCCTGCTGCTGAGGCGGTGACTACGTACCTGACATGCACCAATCGCAATCTGCCGGAGCGTCTCGGCTTGAGCGGTAGATGGGGTGAAGTCAGTCTTGAGAGCAGCGCCATTGTGCAGACGCGAGTCGTCCGCGGTCCCACAAAAGCGATCCGGCCACCGATGCGAAAGGGTCTGCAATGGCGCCTGATCTCTCACCTCTCGTTGAATCATCTGTCGCTCGTGGAAGGTGGCGTTGATGCACTGCGCGAAATACTGCGTCTATACGACGTCGCCGGACACCCGTCGAGCGAACGCCAGATATCAGGCGTGTCAGCGTTGAGCAGCCGCCGCAAGATTGCGCGGGTCGAATCCGAGCATGGATTGATGTTCTGCCAGGGAGTCTCTGTCGACGCGGAGTTCGACGAAGAACAGTTTGTTGGAAATGGCGCATTCCTTCTCGCATCCGTATTGAACCGCTTTTTTGGCCTGTACAGCGCCGTCAATTCGTTCACTCAGCTGCGTGTGACTACTCGTCAGCGGAAGGGAGTCGTTTGGGCATGGCCGCCTCGAACTGGGGAACAGATTGTCGCTTAGACGAATCCTTATTCGCGAATGCTTGCGAATTTGATTTCTTCCAGGCTGTTCATTTGCTGACGATGTTCCGTGAACACAACGGAGCAGGGAAGGCTGCTTCAGTCCCCACAGTACGGTTTCGTGCTCACAATTCGTTATCTTTTCCGGCAAGTGCTGTCGCCGAATTGGAGCGGGCAGCGGACGGCTCGCCAACCATGGCCGTGACCTTCCTGGGAATGACTGGGCCACAAGGTGTGTTGCCCGTCTCCTATACCGAACTCGCGGTTGATCAGGAAGCGTTTGGCGATCGATCTTTCTCTGAGTTCCTGGACGTCTTCAATCATCGGTTGATTGAGTTGTTTTACCAAGCCTGGAAAAAACATCATTTCGTCATCGGATATCAGGAGGCCCAGCGCGAGCCCTCACGCGAGGACACCTTTACGACTTACTTGTTAGACCTTATCGGGATGGGCACGAAGGGCCTGCACCACCGCATGTCGGTCCCCGATACTGCTCTTCTCCACTACGCGGGACTGCTGGCTCAGCGTCCACGATCCGCAGAGGCTCTGCGAGCTTTCATACAGCACTATTTCAAGATTCCAGCGAAAGTGGAGCAGTTCGTTGGAAAATGGCACCCGCTTGAGCCGGAAGAAGCGTGCAGCCTGGGTTCCGGCAACATCACCAGTCAATTAGGTGGAGGCGCTGTGGCGGGCGACGCTGTCTGGACTCTCGAGTCTCTAGTCCGCATCGTCCTTGGACCACTAACGGCCGAACAGTTTCGGTCGTTCCTGCCAGACGGAAAAGCTTTCGAGCATGCAACAAGCCTGATTCGTTGGTTTTTGGGAAATACTCTCCAGTTTGAAATTGAGGATGTGCTTCGGCGTGAGGAAGTGCCCGGATGCCGCCTTGGCGATGGCGCCGATAGCGCACGGCTGGGATGGTCTGCGTGGCTGCGTACCGAGCCTTTCTGGTTTCATGCAACTGATGCGATCTTCCGCGAAGAAGAGAAGGTGAGTTGGGAGGCGTGATATGGCACTGAATAGAGAAGGATTGGTTGCGAAGTTAAATGCCACATGCCGCGAAGGCCTCGAAGAGGCAGCGAGATTGTGCTTCAGCCGAACTCATTATGAAGTCGACCTCGAGCACTATCTGTTGAAACTCACGGAAGCAAGCGACTCCGACGTGGCGGCGATCTATCGCCACTTCGAGATAGAAGCGTCCCGCGTTTCCCGCGATTTGACCCGCGCCATGGATCGCATGCGCTCCGGGAACTCGCGGAATCCTGCGATTTCTCCGCGCATCACCCGCCTGTTGTCAGAGGCATGGAGCCTCGGCTCCGTGGAATATAACGCTTCGCAGATTCGCTCTGCCTTTCTGCTTGCGGCGCTTTTAAGCAGCGATACGCTCTCGCATTTTGCGACCAATAGCTGTCCGGAATTGAAACATATTTCGCTCGAGGCTTTACGCGCGGACTTGCTTTCGATCTGTGAGAACAGTGTCGAAGACGTGGCAGGATTCATTAAGAAGGAAAAGGCAGAGGCTGGCGAAGAACAGGAAGCGCCAAGCAGGCCCCCGGCACCCTCCAAGTCAAGCCTTGATCAATTTACGATCAATCTCACAGACGCGGCGAAGGCCGGCAAAATCGATCCCGTGCTAGGCCGTGACTTCGAGGTTCGGCAGATCATCGACATCCTCACCCGGCGCCGCCAGAATAATCCCATTCTGACTGGTGAAGCCGGAGTCGGAAAGACGGCCGTGGTTGAGGGTTTCGCGCGTCGCGTCGCCTCCGGAGACGTCCCGCCATCACTGCAAAACGTACAGATTCGAACTCTAGACCTTGGGTTGCTGCAAGCCGGCGCCGGTATCAAAGGTGAATTTGAAAACCGTCTGAAGAACGTAATCTCCGAAGTGAAGGCCTCAGCCACACCGATCATCCTTTTTATTGACGAAGCTCACACCATGATCGGGGCCGGCGGTCAAGCGGGCCAGAACGATGCCGCCAATCTTCTAAAGCCTGCTCTGGCACGCGGAGAACTTCGCACCATTGCCGCAACTACCTGGTCCGAATACAAAAAGTATTTTGAAAAGGACGCCGCACTGGCTCGGCGGTTCCAAGTCGTTAAAGTCGAAGAACCGAGCGAGGCACTGTGCGACAGCATGTTGCGCGGTGTCAAAGCCACGTTGGAAAAGCATCACGGCGTGGTCATCCTTGATGAATCCGTCACCACCGCAGTCCGCCTTTCGCAACGTTACATCTCTGGCCGGCAACTGCCCGACAAAGCAGTCAGCGTTCTCGATACGGCGTGCGCTCGCGTCGCTCTCGCACAGAATGCCACTCCCGCCGCTCTCGAAGATGCGCAGCGCCGAATCGAAATGATCGAGATCGAACTGGGAATCTTGGAGCGCGAACGTGCGACGGGAACAAACCACGAAGAGCGCTTTTCCGCCCTGCAATCCGAACGAGAAGCGGTCGGCACGCAAGTTGTGGATCTCCAGGCTCGCGTTGAACAGGAGCGTTCTGTTATCCAGAAGATGATCGCGCTTCGCAAACAGATCGAGGAGATCTCGGTCCCCAAAGCCGAATCCGTGTCAACCATACCGGCGATGACCGGCACCGGGCCGGTTCTCGTTGTTCCTCGCCCTTCAGTTGAGCCTCCTCCCGATCTTCCCGGAATGCGCGTAGAACTATCGAATCTCGGAACAGAATTGGCCACGCTCCAAGGAGAAAGCCCACTCGTTCGACCTTACGTGGATGGCGGAACAATCGCCGAAGTTATCGCTGGCTGGACCGGGATCCCGGTTGGGAAGATGCTCAAAAACGAGATTCAAACGGTGCTCCGGCTCAAAGATCTATTGGCCGAGCGGGTCATCGGTCAGGATCACGCGCTGCAGGCAATCGCTCAGCGTATTCAAACCTCACGCGCCGGACTCGATGATCCCCGCCGCCCGATCGGTGTCTTTCTGTTGGTCGGTCCTAGCGGCGTCGGAAAGACTGAGACTGCTCTCGCTCTTGCTGATTCTCTCTACGGCGGCGAACGCAATCTCATCACCATCAACATGTCCGAGTATCAGGAAGCTCATTCGATCTCCGGACTAAAGGGTTCGCCTCCCGGATACGTCGGTTACGGCGAAGGCGGGGTGCTCACAGAAGCCGTTCGCCGCAAGCCCTACTGCGTCGTGCTGCTTGACGAAATCGAAAAGGCGCACACCGACGTGATGGAGTTGTTCTATCAGGTATTCGACAAGGGCTTTATGGAAGACGCGGAGGGCCGTGAAGTCGATTTCAAGAACACGGTAATTCTGCTGACGTCTAACGCCGGTTCGGATCATTTGATGAAACTTTGTGCCGATCCGGATACGAGACCTGATCCTCCCGCACTTGCGGAAGCGCTAGGCCCAGAACTGCGCAAGGTGTTCAAGCCTGCGTTCCTCGGACGTCTCATCGTGGTTCCCTATTACCCGATCGATGATACGTCCCTGCGGAAAATCATTCGACTGAAACTTGAGCACATCGGGAAGAGGATGCAGGAAACGCACCACGTTCCGTTCACGTATTCTGACGAACTGGTCTCGTCGATCGTTAGCCGTTGCACCGAGGTCGAGAGCGGTGCGCGCAACGTTGATCACATCCTCACCAGCACGTTGTTGCCTGAAGTTTCCAAGGAGATGCTGTCGCGCATGATGGCAGGCACAACTTTGTCAACAGTGCACGTTTCAGCGGATCTAAATAAAGGATTTCAGTACGACATCCATTGAACACAACTTAATCAGGACGCTGACTGTGGCTGCATATCGAAAAAACGTTCCATTACGACAGACTTCAACTATCGAAATCGATGATGGCACCACATGCCGCATGCCCAGCCCACTTCCAGGGCCGCTGCGCGCAGCCTCGCCCATCGAGTCATGGACTTCGGAAGAAACCTTCGCAGACCGCCGTCGATCACTCCGCGGACCGACAGATACAGCGAGTCCAGGCGCGATAACACTGGCTAAGGGAAAGGCCGCATAGGAATGAGGTTCACGTCATGTCGATAACTCAGGCGACTCGACAAATCGGAATCGAAACACCGCTCGGCCAGGATGCCGTCATCCTTCGCTCATTCCACGGACAGGAAGCCATCTCCAAATTGTTCGCCTTCGAGCTCGACCTGGTTTCAGAAGAAGCCTCAATAAATTATGACAATATTGTCGGACAGACCGTCACCGTCCGGATCACTCTCGCGGACGGATCTTCGAGATACTGGAATGGCTACGTAAGCCGCTTCGTGCAAGCAGGCCAGGACAGCAACATCGCCGTCTATCACGCAACCATGGTGCCGTGGCTGTGGTTCCTCGATCAGACCACGGATTGCCGGATCTTCCAGAACAAATCTGCTCCCGATATCATCAAGCAAATTTTCCAGGAATACGGCTTCAACGACTTTTCTTTGAGCCTGTACGGAGACTTTGTCAAGCGCGACTATTGTGTCCAATACCGCGAGTCCGACTTCAACTTCGTTTCGCGCCTAATGGAAGAGGAAGGCATCTTCTATTTCTTCCAGCACGAAGATGGCAAACACACATTGATATTGGGCAACGATCCTGCCGCGCACAAGCCTTGCCCGAATCAGGATAGTGTTCGCTACGAAGGCACAGCCGGCGGCTGGCAGGACGACGACGTAGTGCTTCAATGGCTGCAAGAGCAGGAAGTTAGGCCGGGCACGTTCACTTCGACGGACTACAATTTCGAAACTCCCACGGCGAACATGCTTAGCTCCGTCAACAGCAAAGGGAAATGGGAGATCTACGATTTCCCCGGCGAGTACGCCAAGAAAGCCGATGGCGACAAACTTGCCAAGGTTCGCCTCCAGGAACAACAGACGCCAAAATGTATTTCTCGCGGGACGAGCGACTGCCGTTCCTTCTGTGTAGGCTACAAATTCAAGTTGACCGACCACTACCGTGACGACCTCAATCAGGAATATGTAGTCACTTCGCTCCGGCACAACGCGCATCACAGTCTTGGTTTCACGAGTGGCGACTCCGATACGAGTCCGGTGTACGAAAACAGTTTCGAATGCATTCCCTTTTCAACGCCGATCCGTCCATTGCGCAAAACGCCGGTACCAGTGGTTCAGGGATGCCAAACGGCCGTCGTAGTTGGCCCTGACGGCGAAGAGATTTTTACCGACCAGTACGGTCGCGTGAAAGTTCAGTTTCACTGGGATCGCGAGGGCAAGAAGAACGAAAACAGCTCGTGCTGGGTCCGCGTGTCTTACCCGTGGGCAGGCAAGTCATGGGGAGGCATTCAGATTCCCCGTATCGGCCAGGAAGTGATCGTCGACTTCATCGAGGGCGATCCCGACCGCCCAATCATCACCGGCCGTGTCTACAACGCCGGACAAATGCCGCCATGGGACTTGCCCGGCAAGAAGATGGTGAGCGGTTACAAGTCGAATAGCACAAAAGGTGGCGGAGGCTACAACGAGCTTTCTTTCGACGATACGAAAGGAACTGAATTGATCCAGGTCCACGGTCAGTACGACATGGACACAAAGATCGAACACGACGAACGCCGCCACGTTATTAACAACCGCACCAAGAACGTCGACGTAGACGAGACCAGTACCATCGGAAACAACCGGACCGAGAAAGTAGGAGTAAACGAGCAGATCACAATCGGCTCCAATCGGACCGAGTCGGTCGGAGCGAACGAGAAAATCACGATCGGCAGCAGTCGCACGGAGAGCGTGGGTTCCACCGAGTCCGTCACGATTACGCTGACGCGAACGCACAACGTCGGCGTTAACGACATGCTAAACGTCGGAGCGGCACAAGAAGTCACCGTCGGCGGCATGCAGGCCATCACCGTCGGAGGTTTGCAGGCCGTCACTGTTGGCCTGACCCGCGCGAAAACTGTCGGAGTCAGTGAAACGGTCAACATCGGAACGACACAATCTATTAATGTAGGCGCTGCCCAGACCGTGAATGTAGGGGCCGCCCAGTCGACGACAATCGGCGCGGGACAGACCATCAATGTTGGGTCCGACTTGTCCGAAACGATCGGCGGCAGCCACAGCGAGAACACTTCGAAGGACCGTTCGGCCAGTGTCGGCGGTAGTGATGCTTTAAAAGTAGGTAAAACGCTGGCGATTGAAGCCGCAGACGAGATCGCGATCAAAACCGGAAGCGCCAGCATCGTCATGAAAAAAGACGGCACCATTACCATCGAAGGAAAAGACATCACGATCAAAGGATCTGGAAAGATCACCGGACAAGCCAGCGGCGACATGGTGCTCAAGGGCAGCAAGATTCTGCAGAACTGAAACACAGAGCGAGCGAGTATCGAGGGCTCTATGAAGAAGTTGGAAATCGATCACGTCATACTGGAAACACCGACCAACACTGCCGGAAACGGCGAGACATCTGCGCCTTGCACATCTGACCGACTCACAGAGGCTCGATTGCCAAGTGTAGTTGTCGGACGAATCGCTGCAATCCTCGAATCCGGTGAACCCATGGTCGATTTCCCCGGCAACAGCTCCGGAAAGCTCGTCTCAGCGCAATCGCTAGTTCCAGTCACCACCTCCGACACAGGACGCAACGTCGCCCTAACATTCGAAGACGGCGACCCATCACTTCCAATCATCGTCGGTTTGTTCCAAACGCCAACGGATAAATCTCCGCAGCGTGAAATCAAGCTCGACGAAGATTCGCTGATACTGAGCGCCAAAAAAGAAGTAGTTATCCAATGCGGCAAGTCGAGCATTACGCTGACAAGCGCTGGCAAGGTTCTGATTCAAGGTGAGTATGTTTTGAGTCGTTCATCCGGAGTAAACAAGATTCGTGGCGGATCTATTCAGCTCAATTGAAGAGACATGGCGCTAGCAATGACAGAACGCCCAATCGGATTTCGGCCATGGGAAATTTCCGCCATGGTCAACACGGAGGTTGTCGCGCAGCATGCGGAAGATGCCGCATTCCTGTGGTTTTCGCGCGACAGGGCTGTCCGTGCGCCGCATTACTATCTGAAAGATCTTGCTCGCTTGGATGAGCGCGTCGAAGCAAATGTAGATGGTCTTCGTGTAGCCGGACAGGTTGGATGGGATCTGGCGTCAGAAGCCTTGAAGCAGGAAGGACCGGGAGAGCTGTTCGCCGCGGCAGTTCTCGCGTTTGAGACCAAAAAGGCCGAGCGGCTTGCCGTAGTTTTCGATGCGATTGGGAAGCAGCCGTCCCTTGCGCGAGCAGCAATTTCCGCGTTCGGATGGATGCGTTTCGAAGATGCCAAGCCTCTGCTCGATGAACTTGCGCACTCACCGCATCCATACCTCCGGCGTGTCGCCATCGGAGGCTGCGCGGTGCATCGCGCCGATCCTCGCGATGCCCTGCGAAATGCCCTTACCGACTCCGACGCTGACCTTCGCATCCGCGCGTTCCAGGCCGCTGCCGAACTTGGGCGCACCGAGCTGGCATATACCATCGCCCGACACATTGGGGCGGATGATCCTCAGTCGAGCTTCTGGGCAGCTTGGTCGGCGGCGAGATTGGGCCTCCGCGGTTATGACGTGACAGATGTCCTTCGCAGCGCTGCGGAGTCCGACGCTCCTTACGCCGACGTGGCACTACAAATGTTTCTTCGTTGTCTCCAGCAGACTCAATCTCACGAGTGGATCTCCGCGATGCTGAAAGACCCCAAGCGCCAGAGACGCGGCGTTCAAGGCATAGGAATTGTTGGTGATCCTGCACGCATGAGCGAGCTGATTGGCTACATGCGGATCGAAACGGTCTCTCGAGTAGCTGGCGAAGCCTTCTCCATGATCACCGGCGTTGATCTTAAGTACCTCGATCTCGACCGCCCCAAACCCGAAAGTTTTGAGGCAGGTCCAACGGACAATCCCGAGGACATCGACGTCACCATGGATCAGGATGAAGACTTACCGTGGCCTGCGCCGGATCTCGTACGCAAATGGTGGGACAAACATCGGGACGAATTCCAGTCCGGAACTCGTTATCTGCGTGGCAATCCGATTGAACGCGCCAACCTGATCGATGTCCTGAAGAATGGATATCAACGACAGAGGACAGCTGCCGCACTGGAGTTAGGACTGATCAGGCCGTCGAATCCAGTATTCGAGGTGCGTGCACCTGGTAGGTGCCAGACTGAAATGTCGCAACATTATTAGTTGTAAAGCGGATTGAAAAATAAAAACGGGCCATAAATCGAATGCTTGTGCCGCCTCTAGATCTGTATGCAGAGCGCACGCAAGTCAAATCAAGATAAGGCTAGTGCCGAACAGCATATGGAATTAGTGAATGTGACGAGGAAACCCGGTGCGTATTCAATAGCAACTGACAAGACCGGACAAGTGTGGCTCTTTATTGTTACCAAAGCGAGTTACGGATTCCCCATTGGCCCGACTGAGGAACCGCTACCTTTGGATGATCAAGCGCCTTTAGTGATGACAGATGAATTCACCGGCGAGCCAGGTTTTTCTGCAATACGCGCCGAGAATGATTTCGCACCACGCAAGCCGCGCTGCGATGTGCTGCTTATTGGTTGCTGCTATGCGCCAAACGGCCGACCAGCAAAGCGCGTCCGTGTTAGCTTGCAGGTCGGCACGATGACGAAATTTTTTGACGTGGTTGGTAATCGATTTTGGGAACCTGACTATTTCTTGGGTGTGGCTCCCAGCCAGCCCGAGACTTTTACGGTGATGCCGATCTCCTACGATAATGCTTATGGCGGAGTCGACGAACCAACACCGGACCCGCTCACTCATAGCTGGTATCCGACCAATCATGTAGGCCTTGGGTTTCGTCCGCGAACTGCTCCGGAGCGCCTGTCCGGGGAGGCACTGCCGAACACTGAAGAAGAAAGGATACCCATTAGCGAACCGAATGGAAACTACAGGCCGATGGCGTTTGGGCCCCTTGGCCGGTCATGGCGCCAGCGAATCAAGTGGGGAGGCACTTACGACGATTCCTGGCGCAAAACCAAATATCCCTTCCTGCCTGACGATTTCGATGACCGCTATTTCCAATCCGCTCCCGAAGACCAGCAGGTGGACTACCTCAAGGGAGGCGAGAAGGTTGTAATGGTAAACCTGACTCCTCATGGTCGAGTTGAGTTCAGGTTGCCAAAGTTTTCAGAACCGATCACGATCGTCTACAAAAGTGGCGAGCGCAGGCGCATCAGCAGCGTGGTCGATACCCTAATGTTGGAGCCCGAGCTAAAACGATTCTCACTCAGTCAAAGGGCAAGCTTACATCTGCGGAGAAACGCACACGAGATCCTCAAAATCGAGTTAGGTCCTGTATTTCCACAGCCGTTGCCCGAAGATGGCGAACAACAAATTGCAGTCGCGAAACCTCGATATAAAAGTCTTTCGGATCTGATTGCAGCTCAGAGGGCAACGAGGCACTCTCGCGAAGGGACGAGGCGGTGAAGATCATAGCCACCGGGATGGTCTCTCCCGTCGGATTCTTCGGACAGGCTTCGTGTGCGGCCCTTCGGGCAGGAATTTCTGCGTTCCGCGAGTTGCCCTACTGGGATTGCGAACATTTTCCGGTCGTCGGAGCGCAAGTTCCCGGGCTAGATGGTGTCCATTTCGGTCCTCGGATGGTGAAGTTGTTATCTAGAGCAATTCGCGAGTGCATAGCTAGAGCTCCACTATCGGCGTGGCAGGGAGTCCCGCTGTTGATCAGCCTACCCGAGCCAAACCGTCCAGGCAGTGGCGATCTGAGATTCGATTTTGTTCAATCGGTGGTAGGAGATCTGGGTGTCGAGTTCCATCCATACTTGTCACAAACCATCAAGGCCGGGAATGCGGGCGGTTTCGAAGGGATTCGGATTGGGCGCGAGATGCTTCAAGACTCAGCAATTCCCGGAGTGATAGTATCCGGTGTCGATTCTTTTATTTGTGGTAGCACGATATTCTGGCTTGATCAAAACTACCGTCTCAAGCGTCCCAACCATATGGACGGAGTAGTTCCCGGGGAAGGCGCCGCAGCGGTTCTTCTTCACCGAAGCGAGAGCCCATCATCCGCTGGGGCACAAATTACTGGCCTCGGTTTTTGCCGCGAAACCGCGACACTGCTGAGTGGCGAGGCACTGCTTGGCCATGGGCTCGCTAATGCCGCGAAGGCCGCGCTCAATGAGGCCGGGTGGAAGTTCCACGAGGTCGATTTTCGAGTGAGCGACGTAACGGGCGAAACCTATGGATTTCAGGAACACACCCTGGCTGAGGCTCGACTGGTCACAGCAGTCCGGATTGAGCCGCAGCCAATCTGGCACGCTGCCGACTGCATCGGCGAAACAGGTGCCGCGGCCGGATTAATACAGCTCGCGTGGGTGAGCGATGCATTTCAGAGGGGGTATGCGCCTGGCCCGCGCGCACTCTGCTTCACCTCTTCATTACCAGGCGAACGAGCAGTTGCGGCGGTCTACCAAATGGGCTAAATGTGAAAGGGAGGATTGCCGATATGAGCTGCGACGTGTACGCAGATAATGCGGAGATTGCGTGCAAAGCGGGAGACGGAAAGGTCATCGCATCTTTTCCCGACGTCTGCCTGACCCCGCCGCCGCCCCCCGCGGGACCAATTCCCGTTCCGTACCCAGACACATCCTTTTCGAAGGACATGCAGAATGGCAGCAAGACCGTGATGATCAAGGGAGAGGAAGTGATGCTGAAGGATCAGTCATTCTACAAGACTTCTCCTCTCGGCGACGAAGCTGCAACCAATGGGCAAGGCGCAGGTGTAACGACGCACGTCATCACGGGTAAGACGTACTTCGTAATGTGGTCGATGGACGTAAAGTTCGAGGGCATGAATGTTCCTCGGCACACGGATCTGACAACATCGAATCATGCCAGCCCTATGGCCAACACTTTTGTTCCAAATTTGAACTCGGCGACGATGGGGCTTGGTCGGACTAGATACGGTAACCAAACGTGCAGGAATGAGGTCTTAGATGGAGTTCAGGGTCGGCTGAAGAAACTAGAGGGTCAATTAAAAGCAAGTGAGAACTGTAACCCAAAGGATAATGCCAAAGGCCTCCTAAGGCAGGAGGGAATACCCTGCTCAGCGCTCAAGGAACGAGCAAAAGTTCAGACGAAAATACTTGCTGCAAGAGAAGAGAAGCAAGCCAAGTGCTTCAACAATCCTAGTAAGGATAGTACACAGAAGGAACGCGACGATCGGAGGACACACGACCAGGCAATAGCAGACACAAGGCAAGGTATAGCCAACACGAAAGCCAGAGCGCGGATCAACTGTAAGCCCGGCCACCCGATGGCAAGCCTATGACGACTGCCGAACTGACGGAACAACTCTTTGACGCGATCATTCGCCATGATCTGGAGCGTACCCGAACGTTGTTGTCTAGGGGTGCGGATCCGAATGCGCCTAACCAGAATGGTTGGCGACCCCTTCATACAGCTCTGGGGCAAATGGATGTTGGAGGCTCAATCGATTTCGTCAAACTCCTGCTTGCACATGGCGCCGATCCTAATGCTTGGGACTTGAATCACCATGAGACACCGATTCTGAGTGCATCCGACCTTTTGGATGTAGAAAATTTTGAGGGTGCACTCGTTCTTCTGGATGCAGGCGCCGACCCAAACGTCAGACGCTCGGACGGAGAGTCGCCACTTCGGTTGGCGGCTCGCTGGAAATCGCGGCTGCTGGCTGAAATGCTTTTGAAGCACGGAGCGCAGAGGACAATCGACGAGTTTGGAGGCGATTGGGCATGGACCGCACTCGGCCATGCTGCACATAACTTCGATGTCGATATGATCCAGATGTTGCTCGATGCAGGAGCGGATCCGAAGGTCGAGGACGAGACGGGATCGACTGCTCGTGACAGGCTTCCTCCACGCGAAATGTGCGATCCAAACGTTTGGGATCGGGTTTTCGAGATTCTCTCTCGCTAGTATGAGTAAATTCGGAATGTCGATCTCAAGACATACCGCCTCTTAGTTTAAACAGGGCTTGAAACCCGCGGGTTAGCTGTCACGAACCGGAGTCTTTTGTGGTGCGCTACACGATACAGATCTATCGAACAGAAGTTAGTAGCCGAGCGTTCAAAACGGTCATTATTCTTGATCTCCTTTCCCCCCAATCAGTTACAATGTGCTCCCGAAGGACGTTCCGCCTCACGTGACCTATGACTCAACCAGCCGACACCGTGAACTCTCTCACCCATGAACAACTCCCACGCCTGCACAGCCTGACGGCGGAGGTCCAGAAAATCTGTCGCAATCAGCTGCGCAAGTATCTCGATGCGTTGGCGCCGTTGTTTCGTCCGCGCCGTGTCCTGGGAGACCATATGGAAGGGTCCGGCAAAGAGTCCGTCGTTGGTGCCGACCAGACATTTGCCGAACTGCGTGAGACTTACTTCAAAGCGTCCGGCCGACCCTTCGACTTGAGAAAAGAACTGGCATCCCCACTCGAATCCGTCGGAACCCAGATCGGCCTCTATGAGTGGGAATACGCGTACGATGTCCGCACCGAACGAGAAACCAGAAGCATCTCGATCGTCTCGCCGCTCACCTGGGTTCTCGCATATCCTTCAACGTATTCCCTATCGATGCTTCGGCAGGTGATGGCCGGCAAGCAGGAGCGCAATGCAGAAGGCGTGCAATCTTTCGTGCTGCGTTCTTGCCTCATGCATATGCAATTCGCGAAGCTACCGGACTTGCAGGCATTGTTTGAAGGTCTCCGTTTCCGCGTGGAAGTTCGCAAATCGCCACAGCTGGGCGAACTCCCGCTGGTCACAGTTTCGGCACCGATCCGGACCGTTCGTCCCGCTGACGATTTATTACTGGCGGCAACTGGATTATCCGGCCGCACCGGCTTCGAAGAAGTGATCGACGACTACCAGGCTACCCACATTCCCGATCCGCTCCAGGCGCAGATCTTGAAAGTACTGGACGAAACGAAATAGGCAGCCGCGTCGATCTGAAAACAGTCGTATGGCAAAAGCGCAAAAAGTCGTTTGGACGAAGGGCATGTTCCTCATGCCCCAGCATTTCCAGGCTCAAGATGAATACTTCGAGCAGGAACTCAACTTTCGTTCCAATGCTGCGACTTTTGCGAACTGGGGACTCACAGGCATTGGTGTAGACGAAGCCAGTCTCACCAACGGATTCTTCACACTCCGGCACTGTGAGGGAGTCTTACCCGATGGCGTCACCTTTGAGATGCCGGTGTCCGACGAAATACCGCAGGGCCGGCCAATCGAAGAGATGTTTCCTCCCACTCAGCCGACCCTCGACGTTTACCTTGCGATTCCCCAGATCCGGCCGTCGGCCTGTAATTTCACCAACGCCGCGAAAAGTCAGGAAGTCACCAATGGCAACGGGTCGACACGATACACGACTGAGACGCGGCCGGTCATCGATGCAACGCTGGGCTCCGACGAGAAACCAATTCAAGTAGGAAAGAAATCATTCCGACTTATGTTCGGTGGCGAGGCTCTCGAAGGTTTCACGTCGATGAAGATTGCCCAGATCAGTCGAAGTCCCGCGGGCACATACGTCTTGAGCTCAAAATTCATTCCGCCCCTTCTGAATATCGTGGCCAGCGACTACTTGATGATGCTGGCCCGCCGCCAGGTGGAAGTGCTGACCGCCAAAAGTACTTCGCTCGGATTGCCACGCAAGCAACGCGGCCGGGATGTCGCCGACTTCACCACGACAGAAGTCGCGAACTTCTGGCTACTGCATACGGTAAATTCCTATCTCCCTGAGCTGAAGCACATTTGGAAAGTAAGACGCGGCCATCCGGATGTTCTCTACCGCGCGATGCTCCGATTGGCCGGAGCACTCACCACTTTCACAATGACGCAAACTGTTCGTGACCTGCCGGATTACGATCATGACCATCTTGGCGACTGCTTCACCTCCCTCGATGCTCGCATTCGAGAGCTGCTTGAGACCGTGCTGCCGTCAAAGTGCGTGACCATTCCGTTAGAACTTACGGATAAGCTAGTCTGGACAGGAAGCATTGCCGACGAACGTCATCTCAAGGACTCACAATTCATCTTGTCCGTCAGCTCAGGCATGGCGGTCGACGAACTGATCAAGAAGTTTCCTCAGCTGGCAAAATTTGCTTCTCCAAACGATATCCCGCGGCTAGTGCGGAATGCCCTGTCCGGCGTAATTCTTCGACACTTGCCTTCTCCTCCAGCGGCGGTCCCAACGAAACTCGATAACCAGTATTTCGGCCTGACCCAGAGCGGCCCCCTGTGGGATGCAATCACGCAAACCCGATCTGTCGGCATTTTCGTCCCGAGCGAAATCGCGGACCCCAAGATGGAATTGCTGATTGTTCTAACTTGAGACAGGTTAAGGCCAAGGAAGGTTCGCTGATCAAGCTCATCACTTAAGTCTTTTGATACCCTCGTACGTCAGCGCCGTGCAGACGCCATAGATCAAATGTGATAGAATTCGGAGTACCCGTTACTATTGCAAACTGTGCCATTTCCTCGTTTCTGCTTCGTCCGAGTGGCACATCTATGATGCCGACTTACGCGGGGTAGTGCGGAATATCGTGTTACGACGTATTTTGTTTGCTGAGAGATCCACGCGATATAGCGGTGAGCCGAAGCACTGAGCAAGTTGGCGAGTTCTACCGGCACAGGAGGAGGAGCGGTAGAAATGCTCTAGCCGTGCCCTTTCGACCCAATTGTCATCCTCAACGGAATGGCCTATCCACGAGAAAGGTCCCAGATTCCGCTAGCTCACCACAGGCCGACTCTGTGGCCCCACAGGCTTTCCTGTTCTAGCGGAAGCTGTTAGGATATTTCTGAGTCGAAAGCTGGTTCAGATTTCGGTGCACGGTATCCAAATTCAGCAAAGCCGATAAACATCGGCGATTGCGCATCTCGTTGATTTGGCGAGTGGGGACGTAGTTCAGTTGGTTAGAACGCTGCCCTGTCACGGCAGAGGCCGCGGGTTCGAGTCCCGTCGTCCCCGCCATTCCTTTCAAGCACTTGCAGGGAATCGGCGATTTTGCTCATGGTCCAATTTGGTCCAGTTAGGCCAGTGCCTCTCCTTTGTTGAGTACGAGCCGCACTAGTTTGCTTTGAGCTTCCCGCTTCTCCTGCATTCCAGCCTGAGCGTACAAATCGAGTGTGATCCGACTGTTTGCATGGCGTAGAAGTTCCTGCACCACCTTTACATCCTCGCTGTTCTGAGTCAGTAAGGTTGTATACGTGTGCCGGAAGGTGTGAAACGCAACCCGCTTCTTGATCTCCGCAGCCTTGACTGCCGGTTGCCCGTATCGACGCCAGAGAATGTCCGGCCAGAACGGTTGCTTGCCCTTCATTGTGGGCGAGGCAAAAACCCAGTCGGCTTCTCGGTTGTATGAGCTGGTCAGTCGCAGCTTGAGGAGAGATTCGGCAAGAGCTGCGTCGAGGGGCACATCTTTTGCTGACGCTTCGGTCTTGGGAGTGCCTTGAACCATCTTCACAACGGAACGGCGAACGTGAATAACGAGATTCTCGAAGTCCACATCCGCCCATTGGAGCCCAATCAGTTCTCCGCGCCGCAAGCCGGTGAAGGCATCTAGTTCTGCCGCTGTTCGAAGAGGTTCTGGCAATTTTTTGAGCAGAGCCATAATCTCGTCGGGCGTTAGAACATCGGGTGTCCTCATCCGCTTTGCACTTTGACGTACGCTCTTGATTGGATTGCGTTCGGTCCACTCCCACCGGATCGCGTGAGAAAACAAAGCGCTCATCAGATTTCTGATTTTGGCTCTGCTGCCGCGCGCCAATGGCAATGTCTTGAGCCAGGCTTCGACATCCACAGCTTTCACCTCCGACAAACGGTAGGACCGCCAGCGTGGCAAGACCCATTTGTTGAGGTAGATGTCGTACGCGCATTGTGTGGAATAGGACTTGTGATGCTCGTCTCCGCTCCCAGTCGCTGGCTTCTTCTTCGCGAAGATGTCTGGCAGCTCGTGCTCCTGGTAATGCTTGACGAGGGTCTCTACGCTCATATTTTTCAGCAGTTGTTGCGGGGTTTGTCGGTTGATTGTCAGACGAATTGCATCGACAGCGGTTTGAGCCGCTGCCTCGGTAGGAAACTCCTGTAGCGTTCCGACGACTATATTCTTCCTGTGAACCGAGCCGTCGATCTGTAGGCCTGTGCACGATTCGGAGCTTTTGCTATCAACGGCGATTGTTTTTCCCGTCTGCATAGGGGATCTAACCATCGGTGAGAGTAATGGTCGTTGGTCAATTGCTAAGCATTGAAGACTCGAAGAACCAGCGCGTCTTGGGTCGCGCGTAGGTGGTTGACCGAAGAAGAGTTTGTACTCGCGATTGAACTGACTCGGGCTTTCGTACCCTACCTCAAATGCCGCGCTGAGACCCGGATGCCTTGTGAAATCTAACCTGCCAAAGGTTGAGGCGCATCGATAGGCTCGGCTAGAAAATAGCGGCGCTGGAAATAAAAGGCAACGTTGACCAAGGCAATCATCACCGGTACCTCAACTAAAGGACCGATGACGGCCGCGAACGCCGCTCCAGAATTGATGCCGAACACCGAGATCGCCACCGCAATCGCCAACTCGAAATTGTTCGACGCCGCAGTGAATGAGAGCGTCGTCGTCTTGGAATAGTCCGCTCCAAGTTTGCGGCCCATATAGAAGGAGACCAGGAACATCAAGATGAAGTACAGCAGCAGCGGAATCGCAATCCGCAAGACGTCCAATGGAAGTCGAACAATGTATTCGCCCTTGATGGAGAACATCAGCACAATCGTGAACAGCAAGGCAATCAGCGTCAGGGGGCTGACACGGGGAACGAAGTTGTGCTCGTACCAGTCGCTGCCTTGCGCGCGAATCAAACTCGCGCGTGTAACGAAGCCGGCCAGGCAGGGGATGCCGAGATAAACAAATACGCTTTTGGCTATATCCTCAACGGAAACATCAATCACCGCTCCGTGAAGTCCCAACTTCGCAGGAAGCACAGTAATAAAGATCCAGGCATAAACGGAATAGAAGAGCACCTGGAAAAGCGAGTTGAAGGCTACCAAGCCGGCAGCGTATTCTCTGTCGCCTTTCGCCAGTTCATTCCACACGATGACCATGGCGATGCATCGAGCCAGGCCGATCATGATCAGACCGGCCATGTATTCTGGATAGCCGCGAAGGAACACGATCGCGAGGACGAACATCAGAATGGGACCCACTACCCAGTTCTGTATGAGCGATAAGCCAAGTACTTTCTTGTTTCTGAAGACTTCGGGCAATTCTTCATATCGAACCTTCGTGAATGGCGGGTACATCATCACGATGAGTCCGACTGCAATCGGAATTGACGTAGTGCCGACGCTGAAGCGATTGAGGAACGGCACTACCCCCGGAATGAGCCAGCCGAGACCGACGCCCAGCGCCATCGCCAGGAAGATCCATGCCGTGAGATGGCGATCTAGGAACTTAAGACGAGTACTGGTCTTCATAGACTCTCCGGTATTTGTCTATCCTGCGAGACGGGCGCCATTGACTGGCCGATGCTGTCGAGTTCTCTCTTCAGGGCAAGATTGTCGAGAGCCTTAAACGGTAGACAGAGGAACAGGCTTATTCTCCGATCAAGCAGGAAGTAGGCTTCCCGAAAAGCCCGCTGAATATCGGATTCTCTGCCGCGAACCGCCGCCGGATCGGGAATGCCCCAATGCGCTGTCATGGGCTGCCCCGGCCATACTGGGCAGACTTCGTTTGCCGCGTTGTCACAGACGGTGAAAACGAAATCGAGCATTGGGGCGCCAGGCTTCGAAAACTCTTCCCAACTCTTGCTTCGATAGCCAGCCACCGGTAAATGCACCTGTTCCAATTGCCGGAGCGCTTCTGGCCGAACCGTGCCGGTCGGATGGCTGCCGGCACTGTAAGCCGTAAAGGTAGGTCTGCCTTTGAAGTTCAAGATGGCTTCCGCGAGTATCGACCGGGCTGAATTTCCAGTACAGAGAAACAGAACGTTGTAATGATCTTTCATGGAAGATCTCCAGACCGCTAGTTGCAGCAGGTTGGGCCGCAGCACGCCGTAGTTGTCGCATTCGATGGTTTGACGGCGTGGACAAATGCGCTCATGAACTTTTCGTCCACCTGGGATGCGATGGCATCTACATCGATTCCCGCGGAGGAGAGAAATTCCCGCGCATCAGCGACTCTGTAGACGCGGGTAGGCCCGACCTCGACCTGCTCAAACCCGGCTTCTTTCAGTTTCGAGCGGTAATCAGACTCCTCCAGCGCTCCCGCAATGCAACCCACCCAAAGCAGAACTTTCTGCCGGATTTCATTCGGAATGGCGCCGCGCGTAACCACGTCAGAAACGGCAAATCGGCCGCCCGGTTTCAATACGCGGAATGCCTCGCGCAGGACACGGTCCTTGTCGGCCGAGAGATTGATGACGCAATTCGAAATGACTACGTCCACAGAATTGTCGGGCAGAGGTATATTCTCGATCTCGCCCTTTAGGAACTCGACATTCTCGGCTCCGGCTTTGCGCTTGTTCTCGTGAGCAAGCGCAAGCATCTCGTCAGTCATATCGAGACCGTAGGCCTTGCCTGTGGGCCCAACGCGACGCGCCGAAAGCAGAACATCTATGCCGCCTCCCGAGCCCAAGTCGAGTACGACTTCGCCAGGATTTAATTGGGCAAGCGCGGTCGGATTTCCGCACCCAAGCGATGCCAGCATCGCCTCTTCAGGAACTTCTTTGCCTTGCGAGGCGTCGTAGAGGTTGGATGTAATTGGGTCGCAGGAAAGCCCGCTTGCAGGGGCAGCTCCGCAGCAACTACTCCCCCCGGTTTGCACACGAAGGGCAGCCTGACCATATTTTTCTTTGACAACTTCTTTGATATCAGTGGTGCTCATGGCGTCTCCTATTTGCAGAGCTGAACGATGTCTTGCGGCTTAAGAGCCTTGTTTCGTGTGCAGCACTCGGCATAGAGGAATTGCAGGAGTTCTTGCAACGCCTCAGTGTTGGCGGTATGGCGAAGAAAGGTGCTCTCTCTTTTGACCTCGACCAACCCTTCGTTTCTGAGTTTGTCTAGGTGGTGAGACAGGGTGGAGTTCGGGATGTCCAGTTCCTCCTGGATCTCTCCAACGACCAAACCCTCGGGGTGAGCCGACAGGAGAAGTTGCATGATACGGAGGCGAGCCTCGGTTCCCATAGCCGAGAACATGTCGGCATACCTTGCGATCTGCTCAGAGGATCTCTTTGCTGGAGCGGCTACCATATTTCGATGATTGCAGAAATATAGTGCGGCGGTCAAGTGGGGACGCTGCAGGGGAAATTAATGTGAGAGCAGGCGGGTCAAATCAGGGTCATGCTATCTAGAGCGTGCAGTATTCATGTGTATTCGTGGGTGGTCCTCTTTTGCCGCAAAAAATTTGAATTTGCAGTTTCCCACGGATCTCCTCACGGATGAACGCGGATGATCGTCTTTCCCTTGGTCCGTTCGGTCCGCTTGAAGGCGGCGACGGCATCGTCGAGGGTAGCCACTTTGGCGATGTTTGTCCGCAGCCGACTATCCCGGACCCGCTGGACGAGCTCACTCAATTGGGCGCGATCCGCTACGACGACGAAGTCGATGGCCAGGCCGCCAGAGGGCCGCGCCTCGGTCGGGCCAGTGACGGTCACCAGCGTTCCTCCGGCACGAATCAGGCCCGCAGACCGCTTCGCGATGTCACCGCCGAGGACATCGAAAACCAGATCGACCCAGCCGACATCTTCCAGGACATCGTTATCGAGGTCGACGAACTCCTGTGCGCCGAAGTCAAGAGCCGTCTTACGGGCGGAAGCGCGCCCGGTTCCGATGACGTACGCGCCAGCCGCACGTGCGAGTTGGCTCGCCATCGAACCGACTACGCCGGCTGCACCGTGCACGAGGACGCGCTGCCCGGCACGAAGGCGGCCGTGCTCGAACAGCCCTTGCCACGCGGTCAGGCCCGGCATCACGAGGGCTGCACCCACGTTAAAGTCAACATCGCCCGGCAGCGGGGTGAGGTTGCGTGCCTCGACGGCTACAAACTCCGCCAGCGTGCCGTCGCGATACCAGTCCGTGAGGGCGAACACCCGCTGTCCAATCGACAGCCCGGTCGTGCCATAGCCGAGAGCGGTGACCACTCCCGCCAGTTCGTGTCCGGGGATTGAAGGCGTCCGGTCACGGCCGACGCGATCGGTCCAGGTCGAGGGCCAAGTCAGCTCATCCCCGGTGAATCCCGACGCATGAACCTGAACAACGACGTCGTTTATCGCCGCCTGCGGATCGGGCCGCTCCACGAGCTTTACTCCGGCCGTTCCCGCAGCCTGATCCGTCACCACAATCGCCTTCATCATTTACCTCCCTGTGTCGAGTTCTTGCATATGAGGTATCCGTCCATCCGTTGTCCCTCGACGAATCAGACAGAAAGGGGTCGATCAAAATCTTGGCCTCGCCTGCTTCGATGCGAAGTGCGGAATGGCCGTGCCATGGACCGAGCAGTCGGCATTACTAAGCTTGGGTTGCTTCAAACCGCTATGCCGCTTCCAGCACCGACAAAATGTTGCCAGCTCCCTTGACACTTGAAAGCCGGCCGCCCGGGCCAGGGTTTTATCAATTTCTCCTGCGCTGATTTCCGCATCAAAGCTCAGAACTCAACCATCTGGAGTGCGACATGCTAAAACGCCAAGAAAGCTCTCAGCAGTTTTTCCGTCGACGATGCGCCGCCTCGAATCGATTTCAATTTGTGGGAGGGCAATTTGAAGACCTTTCGGCAAGCTACCAAAGGGTTGGTGTGCACTCTGTTCGGAGCGTCATCAAGATTCGAACTCTCTTGCGGACACCGAAATGAAACACCGTTAAAATAAGCGCCAGCTCTTGAGCGAGGCGCGGGCAGATCCGCCTCCGATATCAGGCACAATTGTCAGTTCCAGCGTGCTGACGTTCGGAAGTTCGACCTGATACTCCTCGATCTCTTGCGTTGAAGTAGGTGCGCTGAAATTCCATTGCTGGCGCACAATTTCTCGACTTGGCCCACCAGTATTCGAGGATGCTCGTAAAACAAATTCTTGCGTTCTCGTCATCTCTTTCTCCTCGAAAACCAGCGCGATGTGTTTGAGCCTGTGAGGTTCATCAAAAACCAGACGTATTTTCTGGGCTCCCGGTTGTGCGGCACGCCAACCCTGCCCTGGCTCGATCGAAAACGAAGACTCAATTGGAAAATCTTTATCCTCTGACGTGACCTCCACCGTAGCGGCGTGCTCAAGATCTAGCCAATCTGCCGGCTTGTCAGCGGGTATGGGAGTCGTTGTAACAATCCGTTTTCGCATGTTGGACCATCCTGTATTGCTATGCTGCAGACAAGTGATCAAGCCGCTTCGGATAAACCAAGGTGCGGGCTATGCCGACCAGCGCTGAGATGTCCGCGAATTTCGAAACCAGAACCGATACACCTGCAAAGCGCGCTTCCTTTTCTGTGAAAGAATCATCGTAGGCGCTGAACATGACGATCGGCACTTCAGGCATCAGCTGTTTCAAAACACGCGCCGCATCCAAACCATTCATCACCGGCATCGAGAGGTCCAGCACAATCAAGTCAGGGTTTGACTCGTGAGCCTCTTCAATTGCCTCTCTTCCGTTTTCCGCCTCCGCGCACACTTCAAAGTCCGGTTCCCGACGGAACAATTCACCAAGCCTCTGCCGAACTAAGGCATTGTCATCCGCGATTAGAACAGACTTCACCATCTCTATACAGCCCAAAGTGAGGGTCACTCATTACGCCTCACGATGTAGCAGAATTGGGATGCAGAGGGCGGCGTAGAGGTTTTGACTGGAACGAAACCGGAAGCGATTTCCCGCAACATTAACAATTAGATTCGGGCAGGAGGCGAGGGTGCGGAGGCACAGCTACTTGAAAACATGCGTGCGTCTACAGGATCGTGCCGCTTCTGGCCAGACTCCTCTAACGCTTCGTTTATCTTCGTGACAAGGTCAAGGAGTTCTTTGGGGTCTTTTTCTTTCGAGGTAGCTCGCATAGAACGCGCCAATCTTGCATTCGGTCAGTGTTTGTCACGGTGCCTCCTCGGAAGGAGGAGAGCTACCCAAACGCTCCTACGAAGCAGTTTGAAACACCGAGTTGCATTTCGGTTGTTCACAACGTCCCGACAAGCACTGATCTCGCCGATACTCCCGCAAAACCACGATCTATTCAATTCTGGGCTAGGACGTCGTTCGGGATGTGGGTCGGTTCGACGTTCGCAAGGGGAAGAAATATTCTTCACTAGGATCACTTAGCATTAGTCGCTTACCCTCTGCAGCACTGTTCAAGATGACAAATGGTTCAGGCGCTGGGTCGCGAACCTACCTCGGCTGAGATTGCGCAGCAGATGGACATCCCTGAGTCAAAGGTGCGTAAGGTGCGCAAGGTCATGCGCGTGTCGATCTCATTGGAAACGCCGATTGGCGAAGAGGGGGATTCCCACCTTAGCGACCTTATCGAGGACCAAACACAAATCTCGCCGGCCGAAGCGATCATAACCGTCAACGTTTCCGGAGCGGACTGCGCGCGTTTTGCGAACTCTCAGTCCGCGGGAAGAAAAGATCATCAGGATGCGCTTCGGTATGGAGGACGGCTCGGAGCGGACACTCGAGGAGGTTGGCCATTCATTCGGAATCACCCGAGAACGCATTCGCCAGATCGAAGCCAAGGCACTGCGCAAGCTGCGCCATCACTCGCGCTCCCGCGAACTCAAGGCCCTCTTCGAAGACGTATGCGAATGAGCGAGAATAGTAGGACCCGAATCAGCAATGCCAATCTATGCTGGACAGCTCATTTCTGAGGATGTGGCGGAGGGAGGGTCGGAGCTTTTGCCTCGCGCAGTGCCTCGGATTCTCGTGCTTCCAGTTCGGCTTGGCGATGCCGCGTAGCTTCAGCCGGGTCTGTTCCAGCTTTAAGGTTCGTTCTATCGATGAGGTACCGCCAGCCCTCATGGCGATCTGAGGAGTCTTGAGAAGACTCAAACTTCTTCAATTCTGAGTCTGCGTTGTGCCTGCCGCTGACAATAGCAACCACTCCGGCGGACCGGTAGGTCCGGCTGTTATAGCGGACGATCGCGTAGGAAGACGTTAAATCGTCGCGTGTCAGAGAGAGCTCATTTCATTACGTGCTGAGAAACGATTGAGGGATAGTTGACGAGTTCGCAATTCACATCCTGTGTCGCCGATGATCTCTTCGGTCAGAATCGCGCATCGGACTTCGATCGAGCTTCGGGCGAGCTTCGTTCACGTTCATCGGGCGGCCGTTAAGCATCGTTCCGTTCAGTGCAGAAATGGCGCGTTGGGCTTCCGTCGCTTGCGTCATCTCCACGAACGCGATGCCCCGCGGTTCGCCCGTATCCCTGTCCTTGACGATGGTAATGGTTTCGACGGCACCGTGGGCGGCAAATAGTTCTCGCAGTTGCTGCTCCGTTACCGTGATGTCCAGGTTTCCGACGAAGACGTTAATCACGAGTTCATCTCTTCTTGATCTTCCGAAATCTCGCAATCAGGAACGAACGCGGAATTTCGAAAGCGATCTTGATGTAGATCGCCTTTCGCAAAGACGCGCACCTCAAAAAGGCTGCACGTTCTCAGCCTGCCAGCCCTTGGCCCTTCGTCACGTCAAACTGCACAGTTTGCCCTTCTTGAAGACTCTTGAACCCGCCCGCCTGGATAGCGGAGAAGTGCACAAAAACATCCTCGCCGCTCTGACGACTGATGAAGCCGTAGCCTTTGGCGTCGTTGAACCACTTCACTGTTCCTTGTTCAGCCATATGGATACTGGTGTTCCTTTTGATTGATTTACGCTGGAGAGATTCGGAGTTACTGAAGGCAGGTTTACTGGCTTATTGGGCGAGAGCTGCTCACAACCGATTCGGTCAAACGCACTATTTACCCTACGCTCCAGACTCGCAACCAGCAAGATCAAACGCAAACAGAGTCCCCTGCGTTCCGGCGCTGCTTACGCGATGCGATTCGAAACGCGATATACTGTCAGTGCTTAACCTCGAAGACACGCCTAAACACCTTGCGCCCTTCGCGATTGAGAGATCGAGAGGCGTAACCCTTACATCCGTTGTTTCTGTCCGCGGCATTCCATCTTTGCCTTTAATCGGATACTCGCGATCGACCGTCGATTGTGCAGATCCACAGCTGGCTAACCCTCTCACATCAGGAGTCACTATGTCCGCACGGAACGGAGACAAGTCCAGATTCAACCGTGAGCGAAAACAAAAGATCGCTCGACGGAAGCGCATCCACGCAATGTTGGGGCGCGCAGCAAAGGGAAGCAAGGCAGCGGATACCACCGTACGCTCTCAGCCACGGTCGGTGTCGGCATGAATACTCTGCTGCTCTCGTTACCGGTCTCCGCGCCAATTCCCGATGCAGTCAAAAAGAAGCGAGTGTTGCTGGTCGACACATCGCACACGAAGCGCGATTTGCGCGCTGAGGTCCTGCGGAAGGTCGGGATCGAGGTCGATAGCGCTGCTGACATTGTGGAAGCCCGCGTATGGTGGAAACCCGCCCTTTACGATCTCGTGTTGATCAATATGGACAAGGAGCGGGGCCAACGCGACAAGTTTTGTGATGAGGTTAGAAGCGCGACTCCCTCGCAGCGATTGGCCTTCCTTGTTGGCCGGCCGGAGTACCTCGCGGATTCACCGAACGCGAACCAAGAATTGGTCGCAGAGAACGGGGACAACCCGGCTGTCATCGACGCTGCGAAAGGCATCGTTCCTGCCGGTCTTTTTTCTGCCGACGCCCGAGATACGGCTCAGCGGTGGGGCATTCTCGAAGCTTCGCGGCGAATCTCCGCGGTCCGCTCCGCGTCCATTGCCCGCACGCAAGCCATGCGCGCCCTGCCTCCCCCGCCTCGGGACTCCGAAGGACGGCCCGAAAAGTCAGCCGCGACACGGACCAGCCTCGACGATTTACTGAAAGAGGAATTGAGATGAAGAACCTTTACGTTGGAAATCTGCCCCACAGCACAACCGAAGCCGAGTTGCGAAGCCTCTTCGAAGTGCATGGGGCCGTTGAACGGATCACACTTGTAACCGACCGGGATACAGGCCGTTCTCGTGGGTTCGGCTTTGTGGAAATGGCGAACGCCAGTGACGTCAGACAAGGCTATCGCGACGCTCAACGGTACCGATCTTGGTGGACGCACTTTGACCATCAACGAGGCCAAACCTAAAGCCGAACGTCCTCGGGGCGGAGGCCATCGTTTTGGCGGTGGAGGCGGCCGCGGGCGCGACGACTATCGCGGCCATCCGCGGCAGCCGCGCGAACCGCGCTGGTAGCCTTTTCGAATGCACAAAGTACGTCCGGTCGGACTGGCAATGCCGGTCGGGCCACGACGTTTTTCGCAGCCGCCCCTCGTTCGAATCAAACCGAAGTTTCGGTCGGAACACCCGAGACCGCTTTGGGCGCCATACAAATACCTCGCCAGGCAGAGCCGTGAAAGTCCGCGAGGCAAGGGTGTTTTGAATCAGTAGTCGAGGCGGGCCCGCCATCTCCGCTCCCATTTGCAGGCGCTCGATCTTCAACTTGAGCACACGTTCGATCTGCCGCAACTCCAGCACCTCGGCTCCTGCCGCCAAGGTTGAAGCGCGTCCTTGGAACCCTGCCCGGCCCGTCCTGCCGACTCGATGAATAAAGTCCTCCGCAATCTTCGGTACGTCATAGTTAATCACATGGGCGACTTCGTCCACGTGCAGACCACGGGATGCGATATCGGTTGCGACCAGCACTGGAAACGGCCTTCCTGAAACCCGTTCAAGGCTCCGTTGCGTTGCGATTGCGAGCGGTCGCCATGAATCATCGCGGCCGCAAACCCGTCGCGTACCAGTTCCTTCATCAGTCGTTCGGTGCCTCGCTTGGTGCGCGTGAAGATCAGCGTTTGCCCTGTTTCTGCATAGAGCAGTTGACGGAGAACATCGAGCTTCTCTCCCGGCCGTACTTCGTACGCCCTGAGTTGCACGCTTTCAGCAGGCTTGAGCACGGAGCCTAGAGCGACCCTTACCGGATTCTGCATGTAGTCATTGATGAGGCCGGCAACCGACTGCTCCATTGTGGCTGAGAAACATAGCGTTTGGCGCCGCGTGGGCAGCGTCGACAAGATTCGTCGGATAGCCGGCAGAAATCCCATATCCAGCATGCGATCTGCCTCATCGAGTACGAGTAGTTTGACTTTGCGCAAGTCAGCGATATTGCGATTGACGAGATCCTGCAATCGTCCGGGAGTGGCAATCACAAGTTCGGAACCGGTTCGCAGAGCTTAGATTTGCGCCTTCTCGGAGACGCCCCCGATGATGAGCGCAGCCTTGGGCGTGGCTTTCGTGCGCAGTTGCTCGTATTGCTCGTGCACCTGCATCGCAAGTTCACGCGCTGGCAGCAGCACTAGAGCGACGGTGTGGCGCGCTGGTTCCCGGTTCAGGGTCTCAATGACGGGAATGAGAAACGCCAATGTCTTGCCAGTTCCTGTGTCGGTGGTCCCGATGACATCGCGACCTTCGAGAGCAGGAGGGATGGCACGTACCTGGATGGGGGTGAGGTTAATGAATTGAGCTGCCGCTAGTTTCCGCTGTAGGGCAGAACACAGGGGCAGTTCCGAAAATGTGGTCATTCGACTTTATTTCTTTCTGGAGGGATAGTTCTCGCGCTCACTCAGACACACGTCTGGAATCGTGAATCCCTCATTTTTGTTTTTGGATTTCACGCAAATAAACGGCGGGCAGGAAAGGCGGAGATGAATCTGGTCTAAAGAAGTGACCACCGCGTGACGAGCAAACCGTAGCAAAAGCGTTGCAAACAGTACAGCAGGCTATCGCCCAATTAACACCCGGTTAGTTCCAGTGGATCGTTAGGCTAAATAATAGAAGGGAGCAGCAGCGTTCTGGTGCTGTCGAGCAAATCTGGTGATGTTAAGGGGAAGATAACAAACGCTGTCCGGTGTCATTTTGTACCAAACAATGTCCGCCGTCACCGTTTGATATCGGCCGGGTACAATCTCGTGGCAGTCAACCTTCGCACGACGATGTACAAAATGTGGAGCCGCAGCACGGACAGCGATAGACATTTCGAGCTTTACTGATCATGACACGACGTGCATTTTACTCGAATTTCGCCAACGTTTCGCACTCTCTGAGTAAGAGTCAGGCTGCACGGTGGCGCAAGGAGACTACCATGGCCGTGTAACGATCTCCTCGCAGTAGCGAAAGGCTGTATTCGATTGCTATGTCATGATCGTCGTACGTAGTCTCCTTGATGATTAGAAGCGGACATCCGGCTTTTGCCTCCAGAACTCGAGCCTCTTCGTCTCCGGCGTTGACGGCACCAATAATCTCTTCTGCCCACTGCAACTTTCTCCGGTAGGTGTGTTCGAAAATGTGGTACATCGACTGCTTTTCCAGGTCCTGGCGGTCGATGCCTGCGAAGATACGAGCCGGCAGGTGGCTGGTAACCAGGGCGACGGGCTCTCCGTTAACGAATCTCAGGCGCGCGATCTTGTAGATGCGTTCGCCGGGAGTGAGCTTGAGAGCTTGTGCAACTTCGAGTTCCGGTTCCTCGATATCCAGGCTGAGAAGGCGGGCGGAGGGAATGAGTCCTCTGCGTTTCATCTCCTCGCTGAATCCGCGGAGCTGCTGGAAATTCCAAGGCACGCGGCCGGAACCAACGATCGGAAGTTTGCCCTTGGCAATGACGAGTAGTCCCTCAGAACGCAGCTTCTGAAATGCCTGACGGACGGGCATCTTGCTGATGCCGAGCGTGCGGGCAAGGTCACCTTCCGAGCAGAAACTCTCACCTGATTTGAGTTGGTTCTTCTTGATCAGAGTCCGGACTTGATCGACGATCTGCTGGTAGTAAGGCACGAAACTCTCGCTGTCGAGGGACAGATTCAAGGCGGAGGCATTCATTGGGCAGTCTCCGGTGCTGCGGAGCTAGCCTACCACATAACATGCAATGCGGATAGGTTCAGGCGAGCCTAGTTTTGGTTCGTGCGTGTGTGACCTAGTGTAGTTTATTTATGATGTTTATTATCAATACGTTGACATACAACTAATCAATCGGGGTTGGAAGTCCATAAAAATTAATACTTGACACCATATCCTCATAAGGAAGTAGAAGGCATAGTCGCCATAAATGATTTGCTCTCTGTGGTCCCAGCACTTTGCACAGGAGAGTCCGAATGCTTAATCGCAAGCTTGCAGCACTCATACAAATTGCAGCGATGGGTTTCGCAGGGTCGTTGTTGCGCGACGTCTGCGCGCAAAACCCAGATTCCAACTCGTCCACTAGCAAATTGCCTGAGGTGCATCTCGACGGCGAGTACTTCGTTCGCAATGGCAAACGTTTTGTTCCGGTCGGCGCTCATTGGGTGCCCGCGAAGGCCGCTATGCAATGGCCCGTGCAGTGGGATCCCAAAGACATCGAAGCTGATTTCGCGAAGATGCACGAACTCGGTTGCAGCATCGTGCGATTCGACATGATGTGGGCGTGGTTTGAGCCGCGTCCGGGAGATTACAATCCGGTTGCTTTTCAGCAACTGGATTTTCTGGTTTTACTCGCTCACAAATACCAGATCTATCTTCATCCATCTTTGTTCATCGGCGGCGAAGTAGGCGAGGCGTACTGGGACGTTCCGTGGCGACACGGACGACATCCGCATGCTGATCCAGAGATGCTGCGTCTGGAAGCGAACCTGGCGGCGGAATTTGGTCGTCACTATGCAAACGAGAGCGCGATCCTTGCGTGGGATCTGACGGATGAGCCTCCGTTCTGGATCGTCGCGAATCAGACGACCGACGCCATGGCGGTCAACTGGACCCGAACGATTGCTGACGGCATTCGGCAATATGACAAGTTGCACCCGATCGTCGTAGGCACGAGCGGAGAAGAGATCACGCACGGGCCTTTTCGGGCTGACGTGATCGCTCCCTTCGTTAATTTTTTCAGCGTGCACCCATTCACGCTATACGCTCCTGACCTGTTTCCCGATGCATTGCTATCGGCACGCGGAACGTATGGCGCTGCCTTTGAGATCGCGCTGTCGCAAGGCGCAGGACACCCTGTGATGATTCACGAGATGGGCGCGTCCACCGCACAATTCTCTCCGGAACGAGTCGCGGCTTATGATCGGGCGCAGATCTATTCGGGGCTAGGTGCTGGCAGCATCGGCGTGGATCTGTGGTGTTATACGGACGCTTCGCCGGAGCAATTCCACAGAGTCCCTTATCTGCGAACGCCGCAAGAAACCGGCTGGGGGATGACCACGTGGGATCGGCAAAATAAGCCGTTGGCGAATGAGTTCAAAAAGATTTCGCAGGTTGTGAATCAGCTGGACCTCACCGACGTCTCACCTGCGCCTGCTGAGATTGGGATTGTGATCCCTGACGAGTGGGCGAAGATTCACGGCGACTTCTCGCACTTTGGATTAACTGGGCCGGAAGTCACGCCGTACATTTCAATCGCCGATGCCGATGCTGTTCCCGGGCGGCCGCAGCCGGATGCGAGCGGCGCGAATCATTGGCTGATGGGATCTGCGCTTAGTTCCTTTATTCTGGCGCGGCAGGCAGGGCTGAAGGTCGACTTCCCGCGAGAATATGCCGACTGGGCAAAGCGTGCGATGCTGTTCATGCCTTCGCCTATCACGAGTACGGGAGATGCGTTCCTGGCGCACGTCCACTCGGATTTTTATGAAAAAGCGCGGAAGTATGTTGAGAGCGGAGGCTTTCTGTATGCGTCAGTGGCAGCGGATAGCGCGGTTCCGGAGATGACGGCTTTGTTTGGGGCACGGCTTGTTGATCGCGCGGTGAGTTCGGAGGTTACGCTCCGGTTCATTGTTCCGTTTGGAGACTTCAAGGTGGGCGATACGCTCAATTATACCGTTCCGGCTTCTACTCCGGAATCGTGGGGAGCACTTCTGGAAGTCAGTACTGGCAAGATTATCGCGGTGGACCAGGACGGTCATCCCGCTCTGGTTTCGAACACGGTAGGGGCTGGGAAAACGTTGCTGAGCGCTTATCCGGTTGAACATTATCTGGCGAATGTTCCGGCGGCTTTTGACAAGCCGGAGCAAACCCATCGGATTTATGCAGGATTTCGGGATTGGGCCGGGGTGAAGCCTCCGTTTCATACGGATCTGCCGGCGGTCGAGGCCACGGCGCTCACGGGCGATCACCGCGGGTACTTGATCCTTGTCAATCACAGTGCTGAACCACAACATGCAACGGTAACCTCGTCGTTGGTGGTGCGCTCGGCCACAAGGATTACTCCGGAAGGAAGCAAGCCTGTGAACGTGCAGGGGGCGACCTGGAAGGTCGACCTTGGGCCCTATGAGGGAGCCGTTCTGGAGTGGAAACAATAAAAACAGCAGCTGAGGGCAAACGATGATTGCTGCAGTCGATATCGGTGGAACCAAAATCGCGGTCGGGATGGTGGATGGGGGCGGACGAGTGTTGTCGCGCCGGCAACAACCAACGGATCCAGAGGCAGGCTACGCGCATGCGCTTGAGCGCACCGTAAATATGTTGCATGAAGTGTCGGCCGAAGCTCGAGAAGAAATTACCGGGATCGGTATTGGCTCTACCGGCCCGGTGTATGCGTTCACCGGAGAATTTGGAGACGTTAACTTCTTCCCGAAGTGGCGGGGCGAAAATCTTGTTCGTGACCTGGAGCGCACTTTCCAAGTTTCGGCGGCGATGGAAAACGATGGTGATGCCGCCGCCCTCGGTGAAGCCGGTTGGGGCGCTGGGAAAGGCTATAAGCGGCTGATCTACGCGACGATCGGAACTGGCATCGGCGTTGGGATCATTCTTAATGGGGAGGTCTATCGCGGGGTAGACGATTTCCATCCGGAGATTGGCCATCACTTGATCGATCCCTCGGGGCCCCTTTGTGATTGCGGATTTCACGGATGCTGGGAATCACTGGCAGCCGGTCCCGCCATGGTGAAGTGGATCGAGAGAAATGCACCGCTGGACTATGAGCATCGAGTCGGCCTGACGGCCAAGAAAATCTGCGAACTTGCTCAGCACGGGGATGACTGGGCTCGGAAGGCAGTTGAACATGAATCCCATCATCTCGGTTTAGGTCTGGCCAACCTGGTAACGATGTTCATCCCGGAAGTAATCATTCTCGGCGGCAGCGTGATGAAGAGTGCTCCGTTGTTCATGGATGAGATTCGTAAGGTCATTGCTGCCAGTTGCCGCCTCGTACCTTTCGAAAAGACGCAACTCGCTTTAGCTTCGCTGGGTGAAGACACCAATCTGATTGGAGCCGCACGGGTCTGGTACTACCGCTGCGGCCCGGAGGGCCACAGTGCTCGGTGATTTCTCGATTGTCGAAGGCGAGTATTTACATGACATTCTCGATCAGCCACGTGCGCTCGACGACACCATGGCTGGACTCGAAGACGGCAAGGAACTTCGTCAACTTGCGGGTCGGCTCCAAAAAGGCAAATTCAAGTTTGTAGTACTGACGGGAATGGGGTCGTCGTTTCACGCGCTTCATCCGCTGAATCTCGAACTGATTCAGGCGGGATTGAACGCCGTGATGGTGGAGACGTCAGAACTCATCCACTATCAAAGCCGGTTGTTTGACCCCAAAAATCTCATCGTGGCCGTATCCCAATCGGGCCACAGCGCCGAGATCATCCGGCTCTTGAAGAGCAATCGAGGAAAGTCGGCAATTATCGGCATCACGAATACTCCCGACAGTCCACTCGCGACAAGTGCTGAAGCTTGCATCGTTACCCGGGCAGGAAAAGAATTTTCGGTTTCCTGCAAGACATATATGACATCGCTCATCGCGGTGCGCTGGCTTGCGGACGTGATTCGAGGGTGTGATCTGCGCCGGACACTGCGGGAACTCAAGAAGGCCAGTCCGGCGGTCAAAGAGTATCTGGGAAATTGGAAGAAGCATGTGCAGGAGCTTGGTGAACCTCTGAGAAATGCCCGGCAGTTGTTTCTGGTGGGAAGAGGGGCATCTCTGGCCGCCGTTGGAACTGGCGCCCTCATTATCAAAGAGGCGGACCATTTTCCAGCGGAAGGGATGAGCAGCGCGGCGTTCCGGCATGGTCCGTTCGAAATGATTGGCGATGAGACCTTCGTTGCTGTTTTTGCTGGGGAGGGCAAAGCGCGCGAGTTGAACCGCGGGCTGTTTTCCGACATTCGCGAAAATCAAGGGCAGGCGGAGTGGATTGCATGCGACTCCGAGTTTTCGCCATTCGCGTTGCCTGAAGTGCCGCGATCGTTCTCTCCCGTTGTCGAGATCCTTCCCGCGCAGATGATCACTCTGGCACTGGGCGCGCAGGTGGGGCGCGAGGCCGGACGTTTTTCACTTTGTTCAAAGGTCACGACGAAGGAATGACTATGCGCCGAAACCGCTACATGGTGGTGATTGTCTTCCTGACCTTCTTTGTGATGTCGCTGCTCACCAACATTCTTGGTCCAATCGTTCCGGACATCATCAGCAGTTTTCATGTCGGACTCGCGGCTGCCGCGTTTCTTCCTTTCTCGTTTTTCATTGCATATGGGGTGATGTCGATCCCGGCGGGATTTCTGGTGGAACGGTTCAGCGAAAAGGGCGTCATGATCTTGGCCTTCGTTTTTGGGACGGTTGGGTCGCTGACTTTTGCGCTGTACCCCACCTATGAGATGGCGGTAGTGTCACTATTCGTTATGGGGTCCGGCATGGCCGCACTGCAGACGGCCATTAATCCGCTATTGCGAGTGGCGGGAGGAGAAGCGAATTTTGCTTTCAATTCCGCTCTCGCCCAACTGATCTTCGGTTCGGCTTCATTTCTCAGCCCTTACATGTATTCGTATCTGGTACTCAACTTGGGGAGCGCGAAGTTCGGGCGGGACCTCATTCTCAAGGCGTTGAGCCGTTTGACGCCGGCAGATCTGCCCTGGGCGTCGTTGTACTGGATTTTTGCTCTGTTCACGATCGCGATGGTGATTGTTCTCTACTTCAGTCGCTTCCCGCGGGTGGAGCGCGCGGCGGACGAGCAGGCTGGTTCCTGGTATATGTACGGTAGCCTCTTCAAGAAGCCGCTGGTGTGGGGATTTTTCTTTTGCATTTTCGCTTATGTTGGTTCCGAACAAGGTACCGCCGACTGGATGTCGAAATTTCTGTCGCAATATCACGGATATGATCCGCACACGACTGGGGCGACAGCGGTGTCATGGTTCTGGGGGTTGCTGACAGCAGGCTGCTTCATCGGCATGTTGCTGTTGAAATTCTTCGATAGCCGCTATGTGCTGAGGGGGACGTGTCTTGGGGCGCTGCTTTGTCTGACCGCGGCGGTGTTTGGCCCGGCTCGAGTTTCGCTCATCGCATTTCCCGCAATCGGACTGTTTGCGTCGGTGATGTGGCCCATCCTGGTTTCGCTCGGATTGAACTCTGTCGCTGAGCACCATGGTTCCTTGGGCGGCATTCTGAGCAGCGGAATCATGGGCGGAGCGGTTGTGCCCCTCATCATCGGTCGCTTGGGAGACCATTTCGGGCTCCGCGCGGGCATGGCATTTCTTTACATCACGTTCGCCTGCGTACTGAGTGTTGGATTCTGGGCGAAGCCCATCATCAGCAACGCTGTGATCAACCTGAAGAAATCTGTGGCCGAGCCAGTTTCATAAAGAGGAGGAGAGTCCTCATGCGTGTTTCTCTGTGTCGAACGATCTTCTTAGCCGCATTCATCTTTTCAATGTCAATTACGGTCTGGTGCCAAGCCAAAGGTCAGGAAGGCGCGGCGTCGATCCCGTACCTAAAACTGACCGAACCGCGCCACGTCTTGCCCGAAGCGCAAACGTGGGAGGGAGACCAATTTCCGCATACGATGAGCGTGCTGGAGTTGCGCCGCGGTGGATTTCGTTATTGGGGATGGTATGGGCTGAATGAAGGTCGGGGTATAGGGCTCGCACGTAGCAACGATCTGGTGAATTGGACCAAGTACGAATCGAATCCTCTCTGGACCAACGCGCGCTGGCCGTCGGTTCTGGCGAAGGCGGATCCCGCGCACAAAGATCTTCTCTACTACGCGATCACGCGCGACTATGACACGCCGGGCAGCTATGTTGTATTGGCTTCATCGAAGGACGGGATTCATCTCACGGAAGAGAAAGTGCTGGTGGCCAAAGTCGCGGAGCAGCGCAATCAGAATCCCAATCTCTTCCGCGATCCGCGGTCGGGGCGCTTTTATCTGACTTTCTACCGCGGCAACGATAAGGACCATTTCGAGATTGTCAGCAAGAGTGCGGCCAGCATTCACGAGCTAGATGCGGCACCGGAAAAGGTTTTGCTGAAGTCCACCGAGACGATCGCAGCTCCGACCCTGCTTTGGGTAAAGAACGCCAGAAAGCCCAACGGCCAAAAGGGTTTTTATTATCTGGCGACGGAGATTTATCCCCACCGTTATACCGATGATCCGGAGGGCGAGTGGCAGGTAAAGGTATTTGCCGCAGATTCGCCTGAAGGAGACTTCCAGCCAGTGGCGGGCGATCCCATCATGCGCGGCCAGCGTGCCTGCCTATTTCAGCACGTCTTTGATGGACGTTTTTATGGCTATGACTGCCACCTGGATACCGGCGCCAATAAATGGATGCTGGAGGAGGTCGAAGCGGCGCTTCCTTAGAAGGGCAGCAAGCGACATCATCTTTCCAAGTAGGAGCGACCTCATACATTCGCGGAGAGTTCTCAGGCTGCGCGCGATCTTGTAGTCTTCTCGGGCTGTTCGGCGGCGCAGATTATGCTATGCAGAGCTTTTTGCGCGGCGCTCGCTGCCTCCTCTTGAGATGAAGCCTCTCCTGAACGAATTATTTTCTGATCAGGTCTAATCCTGTAAAGGTTGTACCGCCACCCGGTGAACAACTGAGTCGCACTATCTCGAACTTGCTCGATTTCATAGGCGTAGTCGCCTTCATAAAAACGCATAAAGCCACCTTGTCGCAGCCAGATGTCGATGTTTGCCGACTCCGGATGCCCGTGACTCGGATGAGAATGTGGATCAATGGGATGCCGGAATTCGTCGGAGTTCCGGGGCCAGAAACTGGCAAACCATAAGGTGTTGCGCGTTCGACCTAGAGAGCAGAGGTGATCAGGAATGAACCCAGAGCTGCATCAGGACCGAGCCTGTCAGTGCAGAAAGAAGTGCGATAGGCATGGCGATCACACCAATTCGGAAGAAATCCCAGAAACTGACATCCAATTTTTCCCGCCGTAACGCGATGAGCCACAGAATGGTCGCGAGCGAGCCTGTAATCGACAGGTTAGGGCCCAGGTCCACGCCGATCAAGACGGCATTGGCAATGGCGCTATTCGCATGAGAGGCCTGGACCGTACTTCCCGCAATCAAGCCAAGTGGCAGATTGTTCACCAGATTGTTTGCGATCCCTACGGAAAAACCGGTGACCAACGGGCCGGCGGCAAGGCCCATGTGCGTGGCAGCTGCGAGCCACCGCATGGTGTGTTCCATGGCTCCAATGGTTTCCATGGCATCGACCATCACGAACAGGCCTCCCACAAGGGCGAGTGTTTCTAAACTGATGGCGCGCACGAGCGGCTGAGGACTTCTGTTTTCTTTGATACAGACAATTGCGGTGATTGAGAGTGCGGCCAGGCATGTAGGCAGCCCTAAATCGCGTCCTTTCCATGATGCTGTCAGTAGGATCGCAACAATCAACCCCACACTGGCGACGACGATCCGGCCATTTCCATTGAGGTTTCTCTCTTCCACCTCAGGCGCGAGGTTTGACCGAAGCTGTTCTCGGAATAGCCAGCGAAGCACGAAGAATGTTGTGACGATCGAGAGCAGGCTCGGCAGGGCAAAGGCGAGCATCCACCTCGCTAGCGGTGGCATTCCTCCGTGAAAAACAATCAGATTTGCGGGATTCGAGATGGGTAAGACGAACGATGCAGCATTTGCGATGAACGCACACACAAAGAGGTAGGGCAACGGCTGAACCTTTGCTTTCCGAACGGCTGTGAGGATCGCAGGGGTGAGAACGACAGCGGTCGCGTCATTTGACATAAGGACCGTAACGAGAGTCCCGATGGCATAGATGAGGGCAAAGAGCCTCATGCACGATCCGCGAGAATTTCGAATTGCAATCGCCGACAGCCAGTCGAAAACTCCGTGCTCACGCGCGAGTTCAGAGAGCAGCATCATCCCGACAAGAAAGAGACACACGTCAACGGCTTTTACCAGAGCCCGTTCGGTAAGACGTAAGGTGATCAATCGAAACGCGAGAAGAAGGACGACCCCCGCGCTGATCCAATAGACCTCGGGGATATTACGTGGGCGGATCAGCATCAACAGGATGCTGATAGCAACGACGAGAGAGAGAATCGCGGGTGCCATCGCGGCGGGAATCATCTGGCGTCCGGCGCTTCCCCAGGCGGATGGCCTTCCTGACCGGATGAGCTATGAATCCAGTTATTGCGAGCGATATTTCGCATTGTTCTCCAACAGTAAATGTACCCTGATGATCTCGAATCTGTTGAGGAGTCCCGTGCCCGATTTCTTCAGCAGCGTAATCACTGAATCCCGCTACTAACCTTTCGGGGAGAACCATTGCACGCCACTTCAATGATCTTAATCGGAGGCGGTATTTGGCGTTGGGTCCTCCGTGCGGGCGGCCCGGGACTGATCGTCATCGGTTTGATCGACAATTCTGTGATTCCCATTCCTGGCGGTATGGACTTGTTCGTCATCCTGCTGACTTCTCATCGGCGTGAATGGTGGGCCTATTACGCCCTGTTCGCGGTTGCCGGAGCCGTCATTGGTGGTTACGTCACTTTTCGTTTGGCGAAAAAGGGTGGAAAAGAAGCGCTGGAAAAGAAAATCGGGAAGAAGCGATCTGAAAAAGTCTACAAGAAGTTCGAAAAAGGCGGCTTCTGGACTATCGTTGTGGGCTCCATACTGCCACCACCGTTTCCGCTGGTTCCCGTGTTGATGGCGGCCGGGGTAATGCAGTACCCCCGAAAGCATTTCCTGACCGCGCTTACCGTTGGGCGGTCGGTCCGGTTCTTCCTGGTCGCCTACCTTGGGAAGCTTTACGGGACTGCCATAGTCGGATGGCTCGGGCGCTACTACAAGCCGTTCCTTTACGTACTCATTGCGCTTGGAGTTCTCGGTGGAATTGGAGCGCTACTGTACTTCAAGTGGTATCGGCCCAAACACCAACAAAACGGGCACGCGAAAGAGCAGAGAAAAGCCGCCTGAACTACAGGCGGCTCTTGAGAACGAAAGTCCGATTTACTTTGTCGGTGCTGGTTGTGGTGTTGCTGGGGGCGCAGAAGTTGCGGGAGCAGAGAAATTTACTTTGGGCGCCACGCGCGATCCTTCCGATGCCTGGAAGTACGCGTCGTTGGGCTTGAACCCAGCCCATCCAGCAAAAATGTTGTTGGGGAACTGCTGGACGTAGGTGTTGTAGTCCTGCAGCGTGTCGTTGTAGCGCTTGCGCTCGACCGCAATGCGATTCTCAGTTCCGGCAAGTTCATCCTGGAGGCGCATGAAGTTCTCGTTGGATTTCAGTTGAGGATAATTTTCAACGACCAAGAGCAGCCGGCCGAGGGCTCCATCGAGTTGCCCGTTCGCGGCAATCTTCTGCTGCGGAGTTCCGGCAGAAAGCAACGCAGACCGGGCTTTGGCTATGTCGCCAAACACTGTCTGTTCTTGTTGCGCGTATCCTTTGACCGTCTCGACCAGGTTAGGAATCAGGTCGGCGCGCCGTTGCAGAACAATATCAACTTGCGACCATGAGGACTTGACTGCCTCATTCTTCTGTACCAGCGTGTTTCGGGTGCTCACATAGGAGCCAAAGGCAGCGGCTACAATGAGGCCAATAATCACCACGACTACAATCACTGCTATCAACGCCTTACCCATACATCCTCCTCTAACGCGATTCGAAACCCAAGAACTCTATGATCGGTCGAAAGCCGAATCGACCGCAGCTGTAACTTTCTCAATGGAAAACATGTAACGAGACGCAAGGTCCCGAGCATCGATCTTCTTCCGGTCCAATTTGCCTTCGCGAACGTCCAGCACCTGAGAAATGGCTGAAGTGTCGAGGCCGATCCGCTGAGCCAGTGCCTGAACCGCCTCGCGCCTGGCGATATGCTTGCCGTCGCCCAGAGCGATTAACGCGTGCCGGAACAACGTGCTAAAGGACGGCGCCGAGCGCAAGAGCAGTTCCCAGAGACGGGAGTCACTATCGGCTGCGAGCAGAATGTGTTGGCGCAGAAGCATCAATTTCTCACGGAGTTCGTATTCGACCTGGACACGGTGAAGATCCATTGGGATCTGAAGAGATTGAAGCACGTCCTCGCCATAGAGGACCTGGTGATGCTGCTGCATATCGAGCAGTTCGATGGTAAATACGTCCGTGGAGCGAAGAAGTTCCTGCCTGGTCATACAGAGCGGAGGCGGTTGCTTCTGCTTTTCCCACCACTTTGCCGCAGGAGAGAGCATCTGGAGCGATTTGAACGAGCTATCTCCTAAAACACAAAGTAGATTCAGGTTCGAGAGTCGTTCATGAAAGTCGCCTGCCACGGCTGAGCCGAACAAGATAATGCTCTCGACGTTCGCACCGCCGGCTTTGCGAACGCGTGTCACAAATTCATCGATGGTACTTGTGGGAATCATTGCATCCTCACATTTCGTTGCTACCAACTGCTACTCGCACCGCCGCCCCCTGAACTTCCGCCTCCGAAGCCCCCGAAGCCGCCGCCACCGCCCCAGCTTCCTCCGCCACCACCTCCACCCCAACCACCGCCGCCAAATCCGCCGCCTCCCCAGCCACCTCGGCCTCCACCGAAGATGTTCGAGAACAGGATCCAGAACAGAATGCTTCGGAGCGGGGTTGCCAGAATGATCAGGAAGATGACAATCAGGACAACAATTCCACCAAATGAGATGTGGACTTCCTGCGACGGACGACGCGTCGTGGCTCGGGGCTGCGCGTGCGTGATCTGCACGCCCGCATCCGAGGCTATTACATCGGCGACACGGCTTGTTACCAGGAACAATGCCTGGCTGTAGTCGCCGCTTCGCATCAGCGGGATGGCTTCGCGTTGAAAGCCACCGACTTTGCCATCAGGAAGAATCGGCTCCAAGCCGTAGCCGACTTCAATACGAGCACGATGATCCTTGATGGCGTAGAGGATTAAAACGCCACGGTCTGAACCTTTGGCTCCAATGCCCCATTTGTGGAAAAGATCGACCGCATAGCTTTCAATGTCGCTGCCGTCGAGGGTGTTGATTGTGACGAGCGAAATTTGGGCATGTGCCTTCTGGTCGATCTGGGTGCAGACCTCTTCGATTTGGGTCTTGGTTTGTGGATCGAGAACTTGGGCGAAGTCGTTGACGTACCCGGTGGGTTTGAGCTGGGATACCGACTCAGCAGCCGCGACGACGCTGAGAATCAGGAATGCGACAGCCAGTCCTACTCTTGCACGCGCGGCCACACGCAAATTGTACAGGAGGTTGAGGATAAAGGCTGGGCTCCTGGAGCGGTCCGGCATGCATGTGGGGTTCCAATTGATGACGGGAGTGCGGCAGCAGGCTTCACCTTAGTAATTTGCGGGGAAAAGGCGGATGAACGATCATGACAAAAAATGTCATCGGACCCTTCAAAAACGCGCCGTTGGGAACGCTTACCAGTCGATTTGCCTGTGCGTGTCGTTACCTCGAAAGGTTTCAACACCACGGTCATCGAAGGTCGCGGCACCGAGTTGAGCCAGGGTGGCATGACGCTCTATGCCGGCATTCTGCTCAATCCAGGTGACTTGCTCGAGATCGAATTCGAGAATCCATTGCCATCGCGAATGCCAGCAATCGTCCGGTCCAAGAACGGATTTTGCTTTGGCCTGGAATTCATCACACCGCTGCCGGCCTGATTCTCCTCGTTACCTGAGTTGCTGATAGCGTCATCCGCAAATTTCGTCTAGCATCTGGAGACAATTGCTGGGGTGATCTCCATGTACTTCCAACAGTTTTATTTGGGGTGTCTTGCGCACGCCTCGTACATTCTGGCGTCTGATGGTGAGGCCGTGGTCGTCGATCCGCAGCGCGACGTGGAACTGTATTTGAAGGCTGCGGCGGAACACGGCGTGACCATCCGGCATATCTTTGAGACCCACCTGCACGCGGACTTCGTCTCTGGACATAAAGAACTCGCGCTGCGTACAGGGGCGAAGATCTATATGGGTGCGCAAGCGGGAGCGGAGTTTCCGCATGTGCCGGTGACTGACGGGTTCGAGGTGAAGTTCGGCAACGCTGTTCTCCACGTGCTGGAGACGCCTGGTCACACAGCCGAGAGCATCTGCCTGGTTGTCACCGACAGGGAAAAATCGATTGCGCCTTGGGTCGTGCTAACAGGGGACACGCTTTTCATTGGGGACGTGGGGCGGCCTGATCTTTCGCCAAAGCACACTCCGGCACAATTGGCTGGCCTGCTGTACGACAGCCTGCATACAAAGTTGCTGACACTTCCTGACAACGTGCTCGTGTATCCAGCGCATGGGGCCGGCTCTCTCTGCGGCAAGAATATGCGGGCGGAGCGATCCTCGACGATCGGCACCGAACGCTTGACGAATTATGCACTTCAGATCAAGAGCAGGGATGAATTCATTGCCACACTGACCAGCAAACTGCCGGCACGTCCGGATTACTTCCTGAAAGACGCCGAGATCAACCGCACCGGGGCCTCGTCGTTATCAGAGCTGCAGCCTTTGCGTGCTCTGACTCCGAGGGAATTAGAAGAAATGCTGCAGCGAGGGGAACTTGCACTGGATGTGCGATCGGGAGACGAGTTCGCCGCCGAGCATGTGCCCGGTTCGGTGAACATCGCATTGTCGGGCCAGTTTGCGTCCTGGGCGGGTACGGTGCTGGGATTGACCGCTCATCCCGTGTTGATTGCCGCCAATGAGGAACAGCTACAAGAGGCTCGCCTCCGGTTGACTCGGGTAGGCATTGAGGCCCTGGATGGGTATCTGGATGGTGGTGTCGCGGCCTGGAAGCTCGCTGGGTTGCCGGTCGCGACCGTGGCTCAGATTTCAGTTCAAGAGCTGGACGAGCGTCTGCGATCCGGTGGCGTGCAGGTGCTAGATGTGCGCCGTGAGCCGGAGTGGGAAGTGGGCCACGTTGAAACCGCCAACTGGTGGCCGCTGGACAATTTCAAGGTATCTGCGCCGGAAATCGATCACGACGCTCCGCTGGCTGTGCATTGCAAAGGCGGGTACCGCAGCATGATCGCGGCAAGCCTGTTGCAGCGCGCTGGTTTCCGGCAAGTTGTAAATGTGGTCGGCGGCTTCGACGCCTGGCAAGCGGCAAAGCTGCCGGTTGCAACGTCAGTCCCCGTCCGAGCGTGAGATGGATTCTGTTAATTGCCGCTCTCTAACCGTTTCCCGCGTTCGACGATGATCCCGATCAGCATCTCGATTTGCTCGTCCGAGGTTGCGGGATTCATGCAGGTAAACTTCAGGCACTGCATATTCCTGACGCGAGTATGCCCAACCACAGCAATTCCCTCGCTGAAAAGAGTTTGACGCAGCCGTGCATTGAGCAAATTGGAATCGTGCAGCGCGCTGGGGAGATAACGAAATACTACGGTGCTCAGCTGAGGTTCCGCGATAATTTCGAGTGAAGGCTGTTTTCGAATTGCTGCCGCAGCCTGCCTGGCCAAGGCAATCGTGCGGTCGATCATCGCTGCCAACCTTTTACGGCCAAGGGACTGAAACGAAATCCAGAGCTTCAGGGCATCAAAGCGACGGCTGGTCAGGAGGGAAGTTGTGACGAGATTCGGGATGCCTTCTTCCTCATGCAGTTCAGGATTCAAGTAGTCGGCATGCAATTTGATAGCTTCGAAATGACGTGCATCGCGCAACAGGAACGCGCCGCAGGGAATTGGCTGCCAGAAGAGCTTGTGGAAGTCTATGGTCAGGGAATCGGCTAAGTCGATTCCGGTGAGCTTATTGCGGTGGTGAGGCGAAAAAAGTAGAGCGCCGCCGTACGCCGCATCGACGTGCAGCCAGGCACCGTATTCGCTTGCAATGGCCGCGAGTTCGTTGAGCGGATCGAACGATCCGAAATCGGTGGTTCCGGCAGTGGCGACGACTGCCATTGGCCGTAGCCCTTCTGCCACGGCGTTGCGCAAACTTTCGTTGAGAGCGGCCGGCCTCATCCGGAACTGTTCGTCCACTTCGATCCGGACAACGGCTTCTGTCCCGAGGCCAAGCTGGCCAGCGGATTTCTCGACCGTGAAATGCGCGACCTCGGAACAAAAGATCCGTGCAAGCCGCGCCTTCGGAGGAAGCCCAGATTTCCGCACCGACCAGTTCCAGTGCTTGTTCACGCACGCGTCCCGCGCCAGCAACAAACCCATGTAGTTGGACTGGGACCCGCCGGTGGTGAAGGTTCCGTCTGCGGAATTGGGGAAGCCGACCTCGCGGCACAGCCATTGAACCAGTTGCTGCTCGATGATGGTCGCAGCGGGAGCCTGGTCGAATGAATCCATGGATTGATTCAAAGCGCTGATGACGACCTCAGCGGCCAGCGAAGGAAGCAGCGGTGGGCAGTGCAAGTGCGCGATCGTGTTCGGATGGCCTACAGAGATGGAATTGGAAATGATGGATTTCAGTGTTGCTGCGATGACATCGCAACTTTCCGCGTTCTCACACAGGAAGTCTTCCGGGATCAGATGACGCAATTCGGCTGGCGTCTTGCCGCTGAACGAGTTCTTGGGCAATGCCTCGCAGACGATCTCAGCCGCTTCTTTGACGAGCCGCCGAAAGGCCGCCTTGCTAGTGGAGTCCGGGGTGAGGAAGTCAGTTTCGAACAATCGTCCTCGCTATGCCAAACACGATCGATGTTATACGCAACTATCTTGACACAAGCACAACGGGGCATGGCGCCCGTCATGGGCGGCAGAGGTATAAACTTCTCCACAGCAAGGCGGTCCGGTTAACTGATATTGCGAAAAGGGAACTCATAATGAAAACGGATAAGCTGTCGCACACATACCGAATCGAGGATGGTAAGAAATTTCGTCTCAAAGACTACGATCCCTCGGATACTGGCCACTGGAAGTCGAAGGAACATGCTGGCGAAACTCTCGAGGAACAGATCACCCGAACTGCTGAGCTGCAGGACAGGTTGTACGCACAGGACGAGTGGGCACTATTGCTGATTTTTCAGGCAATGGACGCCGCTGGAAAAGATGGTGCGATCAAGCACGTCATGTCAGGCGTCAACCCTCAGGGCTGCGAGGTAAGTGCGTTCAAGTCTCCGTCTGCTCGTGAACTGCAACATGATTTCTTATGGCGAACGACGCTGCAACTTCCCGAGCGAGGTCACATCGGTATCTTCAACCGCTCCTACTACGAAGAAGTACTGGTGGTTAGAGTGCATTCCGACTTCCTGCAGGGTCAGAAGATTCCTTCCTCTCTCGTCGACAAAAAGATATGGGACGAGCGCTTCGAGGATATTCGTTGTTTCGAGCGGCACATGGCGCGCAGCGGAACCGTCATTCGTAAGTTCTTCCTCCACGTTTCAAAGAAGGAACAGAAAAAGCGATTTCTCGAGCGTTTGGATGAGCCGGAGAAGAACTGGAAGTTTTCTGCAAATGACGTTCGGGAACGCGAGTATTGGGACGACTATCAGGATGCCTACGAGGACATGATTGCCAACACCACCACGAAGCATGCTCCATGGTATGTGGTTCCCGCGGACAACAAGTGGTTTACGCGCCTAGTGATCTCGACCGTGATCGTCGATACGCTCGAATCGTTAAAGCTGAAATACCCGAAGGTCGACGAGAAAATGCGGAAAGAGCTACAAGCTGCGAAGCGGGGTTTGCTAAAGGAGAGATGAGGCACGAATCGTTTCTTAGACTCCGCGATCCGGCGCGGTAATCCAGCGGTTTATGTCGTTTCCGATTTTGCGAAAAGCACGCTGCTGAGCCATCCAATTGTGAAAGTGATCGCGGTTCCGATCAGGACCCACCAGGTCCAGGGGATGTGTGTCCACAGCCAGAGATAGAGTTCTGTGGAGAAGCCGCACAGCATTCCAACGATTGCCCCTGCCTGATTGGCACGCTTGGTGAGAACACCTAAGAGGAAAGCTCCCAGCAGAGCACCGTAGGCGACGGAAGCGATCTGGAGACCAACTTCGACGACGCGTCCAGCCTTGTGCAGCGCGATGATGGCCAAAGCGAAGAGCACAAGCGCCCAGATGAGAGTTGCAATCCGTGAGAGCCGCATATTTGTTTGCTCATCGGACTGCGGTCGCAGACGAGCGTAGAAATCCATGATCACGCTGGAGGAAAGAGAATTGAGAGCGGCACTTAGGTTTGACATCGCAGCAGCGAGAATGGCCGCAATGAGAAGACCGGAGATCCCGTGGGGCATCTTGGTGACGATAAATGTCGGATAGATACGATCTGGCCTGCCGAAGACGGAAGAAGGTACGCGATAGTAGGTCCAGAGCATGACTCCGACGATCAGAAACAGCGCGAACTGAAAAAGAATGGCAACACCGCTGGAAATGAGCGCAGTCACGGATTGTCTTTGTCCGCGTGCGGCGAGCAGGCGCTGCACGATCAGTTGGTCTGTGCCGTGGCTGGCGGTGGTGAAGATTGATCCGCCGATGACTCCGGCCCAGAAGGTGTAGGGAATCCAAAGGTCAGGCTTGAAATTGAATATCTGGAACTTGCCTACATTGGATGCTGCGGCGTGGATGGCAGCCCATCCGCCCGGGACTAAGTGTGTAATGGTGAAGAGCCCGACGAGCGTGCCGCCGACATAAATTACGGTTTGTACCACATCGGTCCAGATGACGGCGGCAAGTCCGCCTTCAAACGTGTAGATGAGTGTGAGGGCCGTGATGATGGCGATCGACGCGACCTGACCCGTGCCGAGTGCAATCGAAACGACGATGGACACGGCGTATACCCGAACTCCCTCTGCCGCCGCTCGAGTGAGTAGGAACAGCCCAGCGGTGAGGGAGCGGAGCATGTGTCCAAATCGGCGTTCGATCAATTCGTAGGCCGTGTACAGGTCGCCTCGAAAATAGTGTGGCAACAGCAAGAAGCTGATGATGATCCGGCCGACCACGTATCCCATGACGACTTGCAGGAATGTGAGATTCGTATCGTAAGCGAGGCCGGGAATACTGATGATGGTCAGGGTGCTGGTTTCGGCTGCGACGATTGAAAGTGCAATGGCCCACCATGGGATATCGCGTCCAGCGAGGAAGTAATCGCGAAGCGTCCGCTGCTTCTTGCGGAAGCGCAGGCCGAAGAGGGTGATCCCGACCAGATATACAGCAATGATTGCGAGATCGAGTTTGTTCAGGCCCATGCTGCGATAAGAATGACGTTGTTTTTAAAGCTAGCTGCGCGGGCAAGATCCCCGCGATGCAGTCGGCGAGCCGCCGACGGTATCGGATTCATTATCGGTCGCACCAGCGATTTCTGCGAGTGAGACTCTTTGGTCGGGTTGCAGGTTACGAACGTGCTTCCTGATGGCGATGCGCTCGGGTCGCTGTGTTAGAACTAAGCCGTGCGCTACTTCTTGGGAATCGATGGCGGGGGGACGAAGACGACTTGTGCGGTTGGCGATACGTCTCGTGTGCTCGCCACAGCCACCGCTGGACCCGGCAACATTGTTCGCGTGGGCGAGGAGCGAGCTCGCGAATCATTTTTGAATGCTGTTCGGCAGGCGTGCAGCGCCGCTGGAATCAGCCCGGAACAAGTCGTACGGACTTACGTTGGCGGCTCGGGAGCTGGGCGCCCGGAGTTGGCCGCGATTGTCCGCAGTATCTTATCTGAGATTCTGCCGGGCCCCATCGACGTTGTCGGGGACATGCAGACGGCGCTCGAAGCGGCCTTCGACACCGGGCCCGGAGTGGTGGTGAATGCGGGGACTGGATCATTCGCCTACGGGCGCAACCAACGCGGGCAAACTCTGCGTGCCGGCGGCTGGGGATTCGCGATCGGGGATGAAGGGTCCGCACATTGGATCGGCCGAGAGGCTGTTCGCTTTGTCTTGCAGGAGAGCGAGCGTGGCACCGACAGTGCATTCATCGAAACGTCCTTTGTGCAGGGTCTGTTCAAGGCGTGGGGCGTGCGGTCGTTTCTCGACCTCGCACGTGCGGGCAACTCAGTCCCGCCTCCGGATTTCGCCGCCCTCTTTCCTGCCGTGGTAACGAGCAAAGATGAGATTGCACGAAACGTTTTGCGGGAAGCGGGAAGGGAATTGGCGCGGTTGGCCGAGGTTGTGATTGGCAGGTTATTTGGCGAAGGCGAAGCCATCGTACCGGTGGCCATGACGGGAGGCGTCTTTCGTCACGCGGAGCTGGTGCGCCAGATTTTCTACAATGAGCTGCGCAAGACCGATGCGCGTGCGCAGGTGAAGACCGAGACTGTGGATCCTGTTGAGGGCGCTTTGCGAATGGCGCGGCGGGATGGGTAAAGCATTTACCACAGAGGACACGAAAGGAACGAAGGAATCAAAACGACTGGTCTGTTATGGATGAAGCTTCCAAAGTCGAATATTCAGACCATCCGGTTGATGCCAATGCGTCGCTTGAAGCCGCTGGAGATGCACCGGGGCTCACGGAAGATCTGGCTCTCGCTAGATTGAAAGATCCTGAGATCAGCAGCGAATCAATCCAGGAAATCGCGCACGACGCAGCAGTCATGAAGTCGCGAAAAGTGCGGTTGGCTATAGCTGCGCATGCCCACACGCCAAGGCGGATTGCGCTTCGCGTCATTCGCGAACTCTATTCGTTCGAGCTGATGCAGTTTGCGTTGATGCCTGTGGCTCCCGCTGATTTGAAGCGGATGGCCGACGAGTTACTCATTGGACGGCTTGCTTCGATTATCCTGGGTGAACGGATCGCGCTGGCGCGGCGTTGCTCAGGCAATGTGGCCGGAGGCCTGCTGCTCGATAAAGAGCCGCGAGTTTGGCAGACGGCGATGGAGAATCCGCGGCTAACGGAGGCTGGCGTTGTTCGAGCTCTGGCGAAAACCGGCGCTTCGCGGGTATTTGTAGAAGCGGTGTGCTATCACTCGAAGTGGTCTGTGCGTGTTGAGGTCCGATATGCTTTGTTGCGAAGTGCATACACGCCGCTCAGCAAGGCGATCGAGTTTGCGGGTCGTATTCCACCGCCGCAGTTGCGGGGCATTCTGCATGCTTCAAAGTTGCCTGAGAGTGTGAAGCGGGTGCTGCGGAAGGAAATCCAGGATGTATAGGCAAGATCCTTGCTGATGTCTCCAGCCCCGATTATCTTCCGCCACCTGCTGCCAAAATCGCTCCTGTTACGTACGATGCCGCCGGAGAAAGCAGCCACAGGACTGCCTCTGCGATTTCTTCCGGCTGGCCTGCGCGATTCATTGGGATCGTCGTCATTAAGCGCTGGAGGCGTCCTGGTTCGCCATTGTTTTTGTGGATGTCTGTGTCCGTTAATCCCGGAGCAACGGCATTCACGCGAATTCCTTCCGTCGCAACTTCCCGTGCTAAGCCAATCGTGAAGCTATCGATCGCACCTTTTGATGCGGCATAGTGCACCCATTCGCCCGCCGCTCCGGTATGAACAGCGCGGGAAGAGATGTTCACGATTGCTCCGCCCTTGCCGCCACGGCGCGTCGACATACGGCGCACCGCTTCGCGCGCGCAGAGAATTGATCCTGTCACGTTGACTGCGAAAGTCTTATTGATCGCTTCCGCCGTGACATCCTCTACTCGCGCGAAACCGCCGGTGATGCCGGCATTGTTGACCAAGGCTGTGATCGGGCCAAGTTCACGCTCGGCAGTTTGAAACATAGCGAGGATATGTTGTTCGTCCGAGATATCGGCGTGGGTCGCTATCGCTTGACCACCATTCCTCACGATACCGGCGGTGACAGATTTGGCCTCTTTCTTACCCATGGAGTAATTCACGCCAACGGCGTAACCAAACTTCGCGGCAAGACGCGCGACAGCAGCGCCGATTCCACGGGTGGCACCGGTCACAATCAGAGTGCCTTTATTTTGCGTTTGGGATGTCTGTTCCACAGCTAGACTTTCGCCATTTCACGTTTGCCGTGCAGCAGTTGGAGGACGGCTTCATACAATCGCCGGCGAGCCTCGTGGCGTTCATACGCTCGCGTGATGTAGCGAACCCGTATTTCGACGCCGCTGCTGGTCGGTTGCACGTTGATGCCAGGCAGGGCTTTGAGTGTTTTCGCTCGGTATTTGGTTGTTGTCTCCTGCCACTCGGCCTCGGCGGTCCGGGCGTTCGTGGCCGTTTCCTGCTCCACGAGCTTTTGAATGCCATCGATCACCGGATAAGGATCCTGGCCCGCCGGAATCGAGACTTTTAGTTCGTCCCACATCCATTGGCCGGAGGTAGTGAAGTTAAAGAAGTGGCCTTCAACGGCAAAGCTATTAACGAAGGAAACGCGTCGGCCGGTGGGATGGCTGGAGTCGGTCCAGTTGCCGGTTTCGAGCAACACGGTCTTAAGTAATCCCACTTCAACAACTTCACCGCCAACGCCGTTAATCTCAACCCAATCGCCGACTCGGATTCCGTTCTTGCCCATGAGTACGAACCATCCGAAGAAGGCGACGATGAAATCTTTCATAGCCACGGTAAGGCCTGCGCCGGCTAGGCCGAGGACGGTGGTCGTTTGTGTGGGCATCCCAAAAATTATGAATAAGATTCCCATCGCGCCGACTGCCTGAACAGCGAACTTGACGACCGCGCGAAGTGTATCGATGCGCTTGTTCTCTGCTGCGAAGCCAGTGAAGAGGCGGTCGATGATTCGGGCCGCAATATAAACGGCAGCGAGGACGAGTAGGATCCAGAGAATCGTTTCGAGAAGGTGATGAAGTGCGACACGTTCGCGGGCGTCGACGAGGGCGATCCAGTTGGTGTAAATGTCAGCGAGGTCTTGCTCATCCTGAATACGGCGGCCACGATCCGCGAGATTCTTTTGATCGAGCGTGTATTGTTTGAGAGCGTCGAGGGCAGTCTTGGCATCTGCTTGTGATTGCTCACGCTGAGCGGCGGCAGCGCCTTTGAAAAAATTCTTGGCCTGCTGCTTGGCGGCTTGGCGAGCTTCCTTATCTTGCTCCAGCTTTGCCGCCAACTGCGCGCGCCGGGCGGCCAGTTGCTGCTGTTTCTTATTTGTGTCATCTAACGTCTGTTGCAACAGTGCTTTCTTGTCCTGGAGTGCTTGGTACGCTCGAAAGACGTCCAACAGAGTGTGTTTCTCGAAATTCTGCTCGTGTGGATTGACGGACGAACCAGCAGACGCTGCGTTATGGCCTGAAGCTTCATGCTGCTCCTGCAGGCGCTTGATCTTGGCCTCAGGATCGCCTCCGGCCTGTTCCAGATCCTCGCTAGCGTCATCTAGTTCATCCTGGTCGAGTTCCAGTTGCGCCTTAGCTACGTCGAGCTGGTCTTGGAGACTATCTTTTTGCGACGGTGGAGCTGCAGCAAGCTTTTTCGTCAGGGCCGAAAGACTGTCTTGATCTTCATTCACAGCTTGCTGGGCTTTAGTCTTCCGAGCCGCGATCTCCTTCGCTTCAGGCGAGAGCGAAGGCGGAGTCTGATGCGCCGTGCGGAGCGCGTCCAAGAAAGCCAGGTCCACTTCATGGTCGGCTGTTTTTTCGGCCTCATGGGCGAGTATCTGTTCTTCTGGAGTTCCGGCAACCGCAGCGACATTTCGGGCCCTTTGCAGAGGGCGCACGTCCACCATGCCCCGACGCTGCGGCGTGGTCTTTCGCGCCAGCAGCCTCTTGGTTGGAGTAACAGTGGCGTCGTCGTTGGGCGGGGGAAGCTCGCGGGTCCAAAACAGACCGAGACCCACAGCCGCGATGAGCAGAAGAAGAACAATTCCGTAAATCAAGTACCGCAATTTCATAGGAAGCCTGATTTCGTTCCGGGACGCCGTCGTGCGTCGCCTCTACTCGGGAAGTGGCGGGGTCAGGAACACTTTAGCAAGAAAAGGCGGGATGCAGAAAGCTCGAAGCTTTGTAAATGGGGCGGAGCGGAGGCGAGAGGCCTCTCTACAGCCGGCGAGGACGCCGGCGCTACGATTCCCCGCTACGGAATCCATTCTCCTATGAAGATGTTCGTTTCGTGTGGGGCTTTGCCGTTTCGGTTGGATGCCCAGACCAGTTTCTTGCCATCGGACGAGAACATGGGGAAGCCGTCAAAGCCATCGCTGTAGGTGATGCGCTCTAACCCGGTGCCGTCGGGACTCATCATCCACAATTCGAAATTTCCCTCACCGCCGGTGGAGTGTGCAACCGGGTCATAGTTGGACGAGAAGATAATCTTCTTGCCATCAGCCGTGAATGCGGGACCGAAACTCGCTGCACCGAGATTTGTAATCTGCTTTTTATCGCTGCCGTCGGACTTCATCAGCCAGATTTCGAGTGAAGTTGGGCGAATCAAATTCTGCGCCAGCAGTTCTTTGTAGTCGGCAATATCCTTTTCGGCCGTCGGGTGGTAGGCGCGATAGACGATCCACTTGCCATCGGGCGAAAAAGTTGGACCGCCGTCATAACCGAGTTCATGTGTCAGTTGCTTCACGTGCGAGCCGTCCGCCTCCATGATGTAGATGTCGAGGTCGCCATTGCGGACCGAGGTGAAGGTGATCTTCTTGCCATCGGTCGAGATGGTCGCTTCGGCGTCGTACCCCGGAGTATTGGTGAGTTGCCTGAGATCGGAGCCGTCCGGGTTTGCGGTGAAGATGTCGTATCCCGCGTAGACGCCCCAGACGTAACCTTTGGAATAGTCTGGCCGGGGCGGACATTCGGCATTCGCGCGATGCGTCGACGCATAGAGAATTTTCTTGCCGTCAGGGAAAAAGTAGCTGCAGGTCGTGCGTCCTTTGCCGGTCGAGACCATGTGCTGGTCGCTGCCGTCGATGTTCATCTCGAAAATCTGATCGCACTTTACATCGCCGTGGGTGGATTGATAGATCAGCTTTTTGCCGTCGGCGGAAAAGTACGCCTCTGCGTTGGATCCGCCGAAGGTAAGTTGATGAACATTCCGGAGATGTTTCTCTTGAGACGTCACCATATCCGGCGGGTTTGCGCTCTGTGCCATGGCAGAGATCGCTGCGAGGAACAACAATGCGAATACGTGATACCTGAACTCTGCGTTCATAAATGTCCCGCTAGTGTAGCTCGGGAAAAGGGATAACCACAAAGGACACGAAGGAAATCCATCGTTCAATTAGTGAGTTTTACCTTCGAAATTAAGCGCCGAATGGGCCTGTGGCTACGCGGCCGAGGTTCTCGAGCTCCTTGATGTAGATGGGACGAAGCAAGAGGGTGCTGACTGTGCGCTCGATTCGGCCGAGAAATCCAGAACGTACTGGGAGTTCTGTTGAGATGGTGACTTGTGAGTCAGCGGGCGCCGAACCTGGATTGATCGTGAAAGTGGTTACGGCATCGTTACCATCGAGATAGGTTTCAACGAGCACGCGGCCCGGTTCGGGTTCAGTCACGGCTGCGCGAAAGCCCTGTTTTTTCCCGAAAAAGCTCATCTCGAAGCGAATGATCGTGCCCGCGCCGATCCCGCCCTGCTCCACTGTCAAGCTAGTGAACTGCTTCGGCAGGATCCGCTGGTGCCCATCTTTATAGTTTGCGAGCAGCGAGTATATGCGGTCGCGGCGGGCAGGAATGATCGCGGACGCGCTGATGGTGTGACGCTCTGGCTTGGTTTCCATAGATAAGTCTGGCTTCGAGCTCCGCCTTCAGGCTTCGGGCTTCCGCTATTACGGGGTCGTTGGCAACTCACGAGTCTTTGGCTAACGACCGACGACAATTGGCCAATGCTTGCGAAGCCAAGGATAAAGCCCAACCCCTACTTCTGGAAGTGACTGCGAATAGCCTCGGCCTGAGCGCGAGTTACAACTGCCGATAAGGCCGCTGCATCCGCCTGTTTGACGGCTTGCAGGCTGCCGAAATGTTCCAGCAGGCGCCGAGAAGTTCTCTCACCCACGCCCGGCACTTCCAACAGTTCTGTTGAACGGTCTCGGATTTGGCGCCGCTTGCGGTGGAAGGTCACCGCGAACCGGTGAGCTTCGTCTCGGATCATCTGGATCAGGTGCAGCACGGGAGAATGATGATCGAGCGCAATTGGGTCTTTCTCCTGTCCATAGACGTACAGAATTTCTTCGCGCTTTGCGATGGCCGCTAGCGGTTGATTGATGATCTCAAGTTTTTCAAGAGCCTCTGCACCGGCATGCAATTGGCCCAAGCCGCCGTCAATGAGTACGAGGCTAGGCATGGGCTTTTGCCCGTCCTGCAGGCGTTTGTAGCGGCGTGTTACGACTTCGCGCATGGAAGCGAAGTCATCCACGCCTTCTACTGTGCGGATGATGAATTTGCGGTAGTCGGATTTCTTCATCTTGCCATCTTCCCAAACAACCATCGATGCGACGGTTTCGGTACCCTGAATATGAGAAATATCGAAACATTCGATTCTCTTCGGGAGATCTGGCAGGCCGACGACTTCCTGCAATTCTTCCTGAATCCTGCGAGCGTTGGGCTTCAACACACGGAAGCGCTGGTCGTAGGATTGTTTAGCGTTATTGCCCGCAAGATCGATGAGGGAGCGCTTGTCTCCGCGCTGCGGGACAAAGATGTGGACTCGTGTGGCGCGAGCGCCCCCGGCCGCGTCTTGCTCGCTCAAGAGATTTTCCAGTTCTTCACGATCCTCGAAGTCGACAGGGACATAGAGATTGCGTGGAACATACGGCTGGCCGATATAGAGCTGCTTCAGCAGAGCGGAGAAGAACTCGCCCGGATGAAAGTTGCCTTTGTCATCGATCCCACTGATGCCTCTGGCGTCGGTTGCGCCACCGACGGGCTGCATAGGTCCTTCGCTCTGCTCAGGATGACAATCGGGACGGGAGGTCTGGACGGAACTAGTTTCAGCCAGGGCAAATTCCGGCAGATCTTCCCAGAAGAATTCGCGGCGGTCAACCATCTTGCCCGCGCGCATGTGGAACAGGTTTACCGCCAACATGCCGTTCTCGTAGTGGTAGCCAAAGACATCGGCATCGTCGCCCTCGGCAGCCGCGATGCGCTGACGTTCCTGCAACTGTTCGACCGTCGAAATCAGATCGCGGTAGCGGGCGGCGCGCTCGTATTCCTGAGCGGCAGCGGCGTGTTCCATGCGGCTTCGGAGCGAACGCGCCAGATCAGTCGGACGCCCTTCCAGGAACATCTTCACGTCGCGGACAGCTTCCTGATACATCTCGGGCGTAGTGAGGTCCTGCACGCAGGGACCCAGGCAGCGCTTGATGTAGTACTGAAGGCAGGGGCGTGGATGAAAACGTGTGAGGTCGACCTTGCAAGATGGAATCAGAAAATTGCGGTGGACCAAATCTGAGATGCGATATGCAAGATTGGCAGGGAAGTATGGCCCGTAATAGGCGCTGCCATCCTTCCGCAGACGCCGGGTGACATACACCCGCGGCCAGCGCTCGCCTAGCGTGAGCTTCACATAGGGATAAGTCTTGTCATCGCGCAGGAGGATGTTGAAACGGGGCTTGCGCTGCTTGATCAGGTTGTTTTCAAGCGCCAGCGCCTCTTTGTTGTTGGCCACGACGATGTAATCAACATCGACTGCTTCTCGGACCAGAGTGCCAGTCTTCGCGTCTTCCCAGCGGCCTTCATGGAAATAGCTCGACACGCGGCTACGCAGGTTCTTCGCCTTGCCGACGTAGATCACCTCACCTTGGGCGTTCTTGTACAGATACACGCCGGGTTCGGTCGGGATCGTACGGATTTTCTGGAGAAGATCCATGGAGGAAAGACTATTTTATGGGATTGGTCATTAGATGAGCGGCGGCGTGGCTTTGAACTATATGCACAAGGTCGTCACTGCGGCTTATGCGCCAGGACGAAGGTCCGAAGCGACTGGCGTGGGCGTTTCTAGACCCGGTCACCGCCTAAAGCTCCGGACCGTAGGGAAAATGACAGACTGTATAAAAATTCCATTGTTACGTTGGGTTTGCTTTGCATCTAAAGTCCGTACGGCGGAATGGCCAATCAATCACTCCTTGCAAGCCATTGAAGTGTATATACTTAGAGTGCGCATTGCATTTAGGGACAATTGGCATCAGCCGTGCAAAAGTGCAAGTTGGGACTTGTACTGTCGTAAGTCATTCCCAAGGATTAAGAGTTGCTATCCGGCGCGAGGCGAGCCTCGGCGCGAGGAAGAAAGATCGGAGAAGGAGCCTTCACCTTATGAATCGCACTTCGTTAGCAATCTGTTTGGCAGTCAGCATGGTGGCTACCGTCGGCTGCACCAGCAAGAATTATGTGAAGAATCAGACGACGCCACTGATTAACAAGACCAACGAGCTCGATGACCTGACCGCGAAGAACACGCGGGACATCAAGGACGTCGATGCCCGGGCGCAGGCCGGCATCCAGGCGATTAACTCCAAGACCGCCGAAGTTGAGCAGAAAACGCAGACCGCCGCCCAGAATGCGACACAGGCGCAGCAAACGGCTGACGCCGCAAACGGCCGCGTTAGCGTGTTGACCAACACCGTTGCCAACCTCGACAACTATCATGCAGTCGCCGAGACCTCAGTAAAGTTCGGGTTCAACAAGGACAACCTGACGCCGAAGGCAAAAGAGGCTCTCGATCAGCTCGGGACGCAAATTTCGTCTACGAAGGGATACCTCATCGCTTTGGAAGGCGGGACGGACTCGGTTGGACCGGCGGACTACAACTACGATTTGAGCCAGCGCCGAGCGAACTCGGTCATTCAGTATCTGGCGACCAAGTACAACGTGCCAGCGCACAAGATTTACGTGATTGGCTTGGGCAAGGACAAGCCGGTTGAGACGAATAAGACCTCCGCTGGTCGCGCCGACAACCGCCGTGTGGATGTTCGCCTGATGACGAACAGTGTGGGCGGAAATCAGCCCACTCCGACTACGGGCAACAATCCATCGATGTAGATTTTGACTTTACCCTCCTCCCCGGAGGACTTCGCCAACCAGGCCGCTCAAAGCCTCCCCTGAGCGGCCTGATTTTTCGCGAAAGCTACGATCGGCCCCGCAAGTCAATGGCGGATGCGGAACCGGGTTGTACAACGCAGCACCCCCCCGATGCGCAATTCCGTTCACATTGACAATTGACTTCACTGGTTTGATGATTTCCGCCTTGGCCGATTGAGTGGGTAGGCGGTTCAGATGTTCCTAAGCTGGTTTTCTTCGTTCTGATCTCTACATTCGGAGGATTTCGATGCTAGGTAGGATTACTGCGGGACTGGTGTTTGCTGTTGTCGCAGCAGGCTGCCTGTGGGCGGCGAATGAACAGGTGTTGTACAACTTCAGCGGTGCGGACGGGAGCCACTCGCACACGGCTCTTACCTATCATGCTGGAGCCCTGTATGGCGCGACTGCCAGCGGAGGCGAGTTCAATTCAGGTGCCATCTTCAAGCTTCAGCAAACTACCTCCGGATTGGTCGAGACAGTCTTGTATTCCTTCACCGGCGGCGCCGACGGAAACGGGCCCTTCAGCGATCTGATTTTCGACAGCGCTGGAAATATTTATGGCGATACCAGTTTCGGCGGTACTGGTGGCGCAGGGGTCGTTTATAAACTGACGCCGTCCGGCGCAGGCTATACGGAAAGTGTCGTGTGCTCCTTCACCGGGGGAAGCGACGGCGGACTCCCCTTCCAAAACGGAAAGTTGCTCGTTGATCCTTCCGGCAATCTCTATGGAACCGCGTCTGAGGGCGGAGCAAATAACGCAGGCCTGGTTTTTGAGCTGACGCCTTCCGCCAATGGGTGGACCGAGACGGTACTTTACAACTTTACCGGCGGCGCCGACGGCGGCGCTCCGAATGCGGCGTTAACTAGGCTAGGGACGAGCTTATTCGGAGTAACGTACGGCGGTGGTGCTTCGGGGAATGGCACCGTGTTCCAATTGACAGCGTCGAAAGCGGGCTGGACCGAAAGTGTGCTCTACAGTTTTGCCGCAGGGAGTGACGGGGCAAATCCCGAGAGTGGTGTCCTTTTCGACACGGCGGGCAACTTGTATGGAACAACCTACCTTGGCGGCAGCCCTGGCTACGGGACTGTCTACAAGTTGGCGCATTCTCTGAGTGGCTGGACCGAAAGTGTTATCTATAGCTTCGGCGGTGGGAATGATGGTGCGAATCCTGTCGCATTCTTGATCTTCAATAAGGCCGGGAATCTCTACGGGACAACTTCGGGTTCTGTCAGTGGCGGGGCCGCCGGCTACGGCACCATCTTCAAACTGTCAGCCACGCAAGGCGGTTGGAGTGAAACTGTTCTGCACAGTTTCACTGGAGGGAACGACGGAGGAAAGCCGTTCGCTTCGCTGTTGCTGCTGGGAAGCAATCTCTACGGCACAACTCGCGATGGCGGGCCCAATGGTTTTGGCGGATCGGGCAAAGGTGTGGTCTTCAGGATCGGTCAATAACACTCGTTCGTCCGAGGCTGGAAATCATCGGATTCGCGCGCCCCACTCGCATTGTGGAGTTGAAGTTTGTTTCGGCGTAAGATTCCCGCATGCCATACTCCAACATTTCACGTCGTACCTTCGTAGCAGTGTCAGCGGCGTTGCCTTGGGCTTTGCGTGGAGTCGCTTCGGGACTGGCGGCGTCAAATTCTATTCCAGTTGGACTTGAACTGTACTCGGTGCGCGACGAACTGCAGAAGGATCCGCAGGCCACAGTGCGCGCTGTCGCGAAAATGGGATATCAGTGCGTGGAGTTCTACGGCCCTTACTTCGACTGGTCTACCACACAAGCCAACGACATGCGCAAGCTTATGGACGAGCTCGGCATCCATTGCTACTCGACTCACAACGACGAAGCCAACTTCGACCCGGAGAAGATAGGGCACGCGACCGAGTTGAACAAAATACTGGGTACGAAATATATGGTGCAAGCCTGGAGCGATCCCAAGCCAGACGCTGAGGGCTGGAAGGCGTTGGCGGATAAACTCAATGCAGCGGCCGATAGACTTGCACCTTCGGGGTTAAAAGTCGGATATCACAATCACGATGCCGAGTGGAAGCCTGTTGGAGGAAAGCGCCCGATTGAGATCCTGGCAAGTAATACAAAGCCGAGCGTCATGCTGCAACTGGATATCGGTACGTGCCTGGAAGCTGGTGCCGATCCTGTCGCCTGGATCAAAGCCAACCCGGGAAGAATTCGGTCCATCCATTGTAAGGACTGGTCACCGGACCCGAACGTCGGATACAAAACTCTGTTCGGAGAAGGAAAGGCCGATTGGAAGCGGATTTTTCAGGCAGCCGAGAGCGTGGGCGGGGTGGAGTTTTATCTCGTCGAGCAGGAAGGCAGCCGTTACCCTGAGTTGGAAACGGCGAAGCGGTGCCTGCAGGCGTTTCGGTCCACGCACGTGGCCGGTTAAAATAAAGCATGCGTATTTGGTTGTTGATACTGCTGGCGTGTGGTGTTGCACAAGGGCAGAACTCGCCAGCTCAGCCGCAAAGCAACAATTCGAAATCGTCGTCATCGGACCAGAGTTCCGCTCGAAAACCGAACCTTGCGCCGCCCCGCTCTGATGGGGTTGATGCGCATTCCATGCCGGTCGGCCCGGGAGAGAGTTCAAGTAAAACTGATCCTGTCGATCTCAGTCCTCCGGCAGACGACGCCAAAACGCATCCCCAGAGTTCTGACGTTTTGATGGATGAAGGAAGCTCAGGTGGTGCAGATGTTGGTGAGTTCCATCCGTGGGACCCGCACAAGGCGGCGAAGGATGTAGAGGTCGGGGATTATTACTTCAAACGGAAGAATTATCGTGCGGCCGAAGACCGCTATCGCGAGGCTTTGCTGTACAAGGACAATGATGCGGTCGCAACCTACCGACTTGCTGTTTGCCTGGAGAAGATGGAGCGCCCCGATGAAGCGCGAGAGGAATACGAAAGCTACCTGAAGATACTGCCCTCTGGTCCTGAGGCAGCCGATGCCAAGAAAGCTCTGGAGCGTCTGAAGAATCCGGACGCCAATTCCAAAGGCCTGAAATGAATTGCTGAGCCTTCGCCGGGCGACCGGCAGCGCCGATCGGTTCAGCGCCGTTTCTTCTTTACAGATCGTTTTTTCCCGCCGCTACCATTTCCGAGACGACTCTGCTCTCCCTCGCCAAGGATGAGGTTCGAAGGCCATTTGGGACCGGACTTCTGAAAGCCTCGACGGCTGGCTGCCACGCGAAACAGATTATCGACCGCATCCAGGCAGGCATGCAGGGCTTGTGTACGCAAGGATCCCTCAAAACCTCCGCGAATGATCAGCATTGCCGTGCCATGGACCAAGCACCAGATGGCCATCATGAGCCGGTTGTGTTGGCGTGGCGTGCCGCCTAACTGATCGGCCAAACGTTCGCGCATCAAGTTGAAAGAGGGCCATGGCTCATACAGGGAAGGCGGTTTCCCGACCCCGTCAAATAACACTTGATAGGCGTGAGTGTTATCCAGAGCGAATTGAAGTTGCCCCTCGATAGCGTCGCGGAGCGTACGAGTACGGCTGAGGGCCGTGAATAGCTCACGGCGTGTTTTCAACCTTAAGGCCCGCCGAATGTCATCGCGATCGTGGTAGCGCTCGTACACCGTTGGTGTAGTTGTGCTTGCAGCCTTAGCCACCGCCCGCATGGTTAGTGCTTTCTCACCACCGCGGGCCCATAACCGCGATGCAGCAGTCAGAATTCGTTGCTCCAGCTCAGGATCGGGATGCCGTGGCACTTCGCCTCACTTATTTTGAAGTTTTACTTGAACAGCGTATTGTTAACGATGTATACTTAATCCAGCAAAAAGAAACACCTCGCAGGGCGGGTTCCGGCTGGGTTGAGAAAGGCAGTCCTCCCAAGGCGACCCCTGGTGCCCGCCTGCGTTTCCCCCACGAAAACAATCGCAAGGAGTGGCAGCACGATGCAGTCTGGAAGTAAAAAGCAACTTGATATTGTTCGCCTCAAAGCCGATTTAGCAGCCGCCAGCGTCGAGATTCTGAGTGCCCATTGTGCCGCAGACCGTGTTCGCCTGAACTATTCTCCCCAGGAAGTCGTCTCTTTCGGCGATCGTCCAGCTCTGAAACGCGCCATTCTCTCATCAGAAGCGCTGCACCGGTTCTTTACGCAAATCGCCCGGCATCTCGACATGCAAGAGAGTCCGGGCGAGTAGATCATTCCAGACAACCGAAACAATTCCGGACTATTTTTCGACGCGAATGAACTCGCCGGTGGAAGCGTTGACGGAAACGACCAATTTGGCGCCTTCACGGCCGGCGCCATAAATCACGTGCCACACGAGTTCGTTCGTATTGTGGTTCCAATCGCAGACAAAGGTCACCGGAGTGTCAGGAGCCTTCTCCATGACCTTGTCGCCTCCGTGTTTTTGGGCCGTTTCCACCGCCTGATCGGAATCAATCTTCAAGAATGCCATGTCCCAGATTTGCGTGGAAGAGTTGTTGGCGCTGTAGCTGTCTTCGATCCCGAAACTGACACCGCGAGAGGGCGCACGATCGGCTGCACTACCCGACCATGTAAAAGTCTTTGCCGAACGAGCCGCCGGAGAAGCGAAACCACCACGCCAGATGGCCCATTTTCCGTCATGACCATTGCCGTCGGTGGTAACTACAGATTCCAGGCGATATGGTCTCGCATCCTGATTCCAGGAGCGAGCGGCGACATAGACTTTCTGAAAACCAGATCGGGCTGTTACGAGTTCTGGCCCTTTCACTTCCGGCTTGGCCTGCTCCGCAGGCTTGTTGGAATCTGAGGAGCAGCCGGTAAGTACGCAGAGCAGGAGTAGCGATCCTGCTAACGCAATTGTGGCGAAACCGAACGAAAAACATTCTGACTTTCTGATTGAGAAAATGACGCTACGACCGAGGCGAGCCGGGTTCATGGCATCCTTCCTGATATAACTTGATTGGTTTATAGTGGCGGCCATATTGTAACTGAAACTTCACGGAGCATTAGTAACCCCCGTTGGACCCTCACCTCAAATGCCTTCACGATCAGATCCAGTTGCTGACGGCAGAACTTTCCATGAAGGAATTGAGCTGGCATCCGCCAGAGAAGTGGTGTGCGGCGGAAATACTCGAGCACCTCTATCTCACCTATGCGGGAACATCCAAAGGGTTGTCTCGAGTCTTTGAATCCGGCATCGGGGAGAAGCGTTCGACTCTGAAACAACGCATAGCACGCTGCTGGCGGTGCAGTGGGGATACTTTCCCAGCGGAGTGCAGTCGCCAGCGGTTGCACGCCCCAAGGGGATACCCTGCGAGAAAATCATCGCTGAGATCGGATCAAAGGTTGAACAGATGGATGCCATTATGGCTCGTTGCGAAGATCAGTTTGGTGCGCGGGCGAAAGTTCTGGAGCACCCGTTCCTTGGGCCATTTTCCATCGCGCAGTGGCGCAAGTTCCATTTCAGGCATGGGATGCATCATCTGAAGCAGATTCGGGGCTTGCGCCAAACCATGCAGAAAATTTGGCTAGAAAATCAATGAGCGCCGGTTCGCCGCCGGCGCTCGTTGGGTTGCGTTATAAGACTTCCTTCGAAGCTACGGCTCGCGAACTGAGCTGGGGACTCCGGCCTTTCGAGCATCTTCCCGCATGTCGTCCATCTTCTGCTTGGCGTCCTCAAGAGCTTTCTGCTTGTCGGCAATCTGCTGCTTGTACTGAGCGTCTTGTTTATCCCAATCGGCAGAGTTGCGCAGCCGGTTGCCGGCATCGCCGTACATGGCGGCAGCGCGAATTTGATATTCCCGTTGCAGGACGTCCAGTTCGCGCTGCATGAGGTCGATCTGCTGTTGCTGCGAATCGATTTTATCGGCCCATTGTTTAATCGCCGCCTGTCTGGTCGCCGAATCACCCTGCACTTGCCCAGGATTTTCCGCACCCTTCGCATCCGCCGCGGGCTTTGCTTCAGCAGATCCTGAAGCCGGGGCCGTAGCCTCCTCGGGTTTTGCCTCTGGCGCACTGTTTTCCGGTGCGGCTGTAGTGCCTACCACCGAAAGCTTGTCCACACGCGGCAGGTTGTCATTGTCGAACACCTTCGGCGTGCTCTTCGCGTTGGGGTCCTTGCGGACGTGTCGCGCGTAGTCGCCGAGCGGAGTGCCGTTGGACGAGCCGGGTTCTGCCGGCTGAGACTGGTTCTGGGCGCGGGCAGAAATTCCCGTAAGGCTGAGAATCAGCAGAACTCCCGTTCCAAAGCTGGTGATATGTTTCATGGCTTCCACCTTGTTAAGCCTCCCTGTGTTCATTGCGGGCGATATCCACATTTTCCTGCAATTTCATTTCGCTGCATGAGCCGCAGCTCGTTCCGCAGTGAGAAAACCGCCGATGGTGCGATCGAGCTGCGCGGCTTCTTGCGCAATGTCTGTGGCAATATCTTCTGCCAGTTCCGGGTCACGGTTGTTCGCGAGTTGTTGTGCGAATCCCGCGATTGTTGTGAGCGAATTGCGGAGTTGCAGCGCCATCTCCGCGGAGATTTCTCCTCGCAACTCCTGCTGGCGGCGAATTCCTTCAATCTCGCTAAGGTCGTTGATCAGGCAAGCGATTCCGAGCAGTCCTCCGTCCAAGGTTGGTATGCGGGAAACCGTAATCTGAAGGCTGCGCCTATCTCCCCTAGGACTTTCGTATTCGGCTTTGATATCGCGACGTTTGCTATGCTCCTCTAGCACATTTCGGACCTCGTCAGTTATGCGAGCCGATGTTTCGAGGGTGTCGTCGGCGAATCCATCTTTGCCTGCTTTTGCGGAATGTACCGCTGCTTCTCGAAAAATATCTTCCGGGCTCATCCCGGTCATGGAAGCGAAGCCCAAGATCACCTTGGCGGCCGGATTTGCGGTTTTCACCAGACCATTGCTGCCGAAAACCAGCACTCCGCAGGACAGGTTGGAGAGCACCGCCTGGCTGAAGCTTTCGGTGGTGCGGGCTCGAAAGTGCTCAGCCTGCGATTGCACTTGCAATTCGTGTTTCTGCTGCTTCAACTGCTGAATGACCGTGCCGTAAAGATGAACCGGCAGCATCTGCAGCGACGGAGTGGCATCTTCGGACAAGTCGAGTTCTTTCGCGATGCTCTTGCGCAACCTGCGGACCACAAATAATCCAAGCAGGAAGGCCGACACTGAACAGAACAGCACCAGAGCGGCGCGCAGCATGATCGGATTGGTAAGCAGTCTCACCAGAGCCTCCCGTACCAGCGCATGACGTGATCGCCAACGAAGAGTGCGATTAAAGCCATGCTGCCCAGGAATACCCCGAAGGGCAACTGATACCCGCGGTATACAAGTTGCGCAGAGTGCCAGGCACGTGCGCGCGCCTCGCTCCGTGCGAGTCTCTTCGAAAACCGGCGGGTGCGCTTCAGCCACACGATCAGTACGGCAGTGATTCCGAAGATGGAACCCGTCAACGAGGCAGCGAAAATTGTGAATACCGTGAGTTTCAGTCCAATAAACGCGCCGACCATGGCCATGAGCTTCACGTCGCCGAATCCCATACCCTCAGTACCGCGCCAGCGGAGATAAATCGCGCCCGCGCCGTAGATAAAGGATGCTCCGATGATTGCGCCAGTGACGGAGTCGAGTAGGGAGAAGATCCTGACCGAGATGTCGCCACTGAACGGCAGATTGACGATTCCAGGCAATAACTGTGAAACGAGATCGTTTAGAGGAACCAAGAGGCTGAAGGCGAGTCCCAGCCCTAGTCCGGTGAGAGTGAGCTTGTCGGGCAGCAGCTTCGTCTCAGCATCCGTGAAGATCAGTCCGAGAATCAGGAATCCGAAAGCGCAATATTTCAAAGTCGCAATCGTCAGGCCGAAATACCAGTAACAGGTCAGGAAAAGCGCGCCCGTCAGCACTTCGATCAGCAAGTAGCGTGGTGAGATTGGCGCTTTGCAGTGGCGGCAGCGTCCGCGCAGAATCAGCCAACTCAAAACCGGCATATTGTCATAGAAGGCAATCAATTGCTTGCAATGTGGGCACGCTGAGCGAGGAGTTGTTACCGAGATCCCGAGAGGCAGGCGGTAGATACACACGTTCAGGAAGCTGCCGAATGCCAGCCCCAGGACAAAAATCGCCGTTGCGAAGACAGGGTCCAAGTGATCTCAGATCGCGTTTGAGCAGACGGCGCACGCGTGCGCGAGCCTCTTCTCAAGAACGCTGAATTTCTCAGTTCTTGGTTGGATTATATGTCGGCGGTTCGGGGCAGGACTAAGGTACTGAAGTCACTGGCCGGAGGGTCAGGTACACAGTAAGCCCTTGAATGCGAGGTGCTTACACCTTCGGGCCGTCACCTGAGTGGAATTGGGAGAATGGACCTTTGGTGCGGGGTTCAGTTTGGGATTTGGGAAAGGAGCAGAGGGCCAGGCTCGAAGGAGGCCAATCAGGCCCAGCCCGTGCTCGGAATTACTTTGTTTGCAGCGTCTCGATATAGTTCACAAGGTTTGTAACCCTCTGTTGTACCTGCCCTTCATGTCCTTGGCTGATGCTCGAAAAGAGACGCCCCCAGACCGGCATATCCTGGCTGCCATGCGATGGGGTTGAAGCTTGGCCACGAATCACCGCGGCAACGTGGGCTGCCGGATATTGCCCGTTTTCTTTCTTTGCCAGCGCAGTGAGGTCGGTTGGCGGTGTCTTCATCGCCGATGCTGCCGGGCCATTACCCTTTGCGTCGACGCCATGGCAAACAGCGCAATAGCTCTTGAACATTTCTTTGCCCGAATTTAGCGGCGCATTGGTAATTGGAACGTGCTTGACTTGCGGAGTGCTCGAAGCAGGTGCTGCCTGCCCCACGGCGATGGCCGAAAGGATCGCGAAAATTGCCGCCACACTGATGAATTTCATCACACGCATAACTTGTTCCTCCGGGGCCAAGTGGCCCGAACTTGCCACAACAGGCGAGTCTAGGCGGGCCAATGAGCGAGGAATGTGATGAGAATCACAAACGCCTGTGATGCGTGCGCAACGGCAACTGAGTCGGGATCACATCCGAGATCTGTAACTTAGGGGAACGCGAAACGGAGTAACTCTCCGTCCAGTAATACGGCTGAAGAGTCGTTGACTGGAAAATATCTGTTCCAGTTCCGCCAGCCTGCTGGAACGAGGCGCGTTTTCGGAGCAGGATCTTGGATCCATCCGGCAAAAGTTTCTTCTCGCTGGAATACGGCGAAAGATGACGACAGGTCTGGAATAACTGTCGATTTCCATTCAAACAGCGCGGCGGACAAACCCTCCGTCAGAGCCTCGCGCGGGTCGAGGCACAGGATCCAATGGGCCTTCGCGATGTGCAGAGCTTCGGCGTAGTCCGAGTCTCCGTACTCGGAGATGACCTTGGCTCCGTACTCCCTTGCGATGCGAAGAGTGCCGTCGTCAGAGCTACGGTCGAAGATGAGGATTTCGTCGCAGGGGCAAAGGGTCTCCAAAGCACGGCCAAGCCGCAAAGCGTCATTATGCGTATGTAGTACTGCCGTGATTCCCGGCATTGGTTCAGTCTGGGCAAGAGTGTATCGAAGATTGGGTTCGAATGAGAGAAAACGATGACGAAAAGGACAAAGAAACAGGCCCGCTCGGGGCGGGCCTGTATTCAAAATTCGCACCACCTGAGTTACTGAGAATTTCCCAGCTTCGGACGATTGCCGGTTGGAGGTTGCGCCTCCACAACAGTGATGGGAGCTTGCAAGGTAAAGTTCAGAACAGTCTCAGATGGGAGTTTAATCTGCTGGCCCTTCGTGGCTGCCTGGACGCCCCCACCCAGTCCGCCGCCTGCAGCTGCGCCGATGGCTGCTCCTTTGCCGCCGCCTGCCAGCGCACCAATGATGCCGCCGATGGCCGCGCCGGCGCCCACCTTCTCAGCCGTATTCTTGCCACGGGAGCTACCGTCCTTTTTGTACTGGTCCGTCTGCAGGTTGTACGTACGGCCACCGGCCGTGATGCTATCGAGCTGCATGACTACCGACGACTTCCCAGCGAACTTGCCCGCACTCTTTACCTCCACAAGGTGGCCTTGAACCTGAATGCCTGCGGGAAGAGCTTCCTCTCCGTCCGAAGTAATCGGTGCGTTCAGAGTCGCATGGAACGTGTCGCCGGTCTGGTTCTTTTCGCTGTCGATGGGATCGACGAGCCGAACTGTGAGCTGCGTGCCCTGATCGATGATGTACTTCTTTGGTGGCGGTGGAGGTACCGGTTGTGGTGGAGGTGTAGGCTCGGGCTGGATCGCTGGACTCGGCTGAGGAGGCGAGTTGTCTGCCATGGCATTCCCGGCCGAATTCTGCATATCATCCTTCACGGAAGATTTTTTGTGCTTTTTTTCGGTGGCGGGCTTTTCTTTCTCCGCAGAAGAATTCTGCTCGGAACCGGCGGTCTGCGTCTCTGAGGGAGCAGGTTGCACCGCAGCCGTGGTCGCAGTGCCGACTTGCAGGTTGTTCAGAACCTGCTTGACACCCGGGATGGACGCGGCTTGCTTGCTCGCCGCTTCCCGCTGTGCGTCATTGTCGACCATGCCGCTAAGCGTCACGACTCCATCTGCCGTTTGTACTGAGAGCTGCTTTGAGGCTAGGCCTGAATCCTGGCTGAACTTGCCTTGAATGTCGCTGGAAATCTTGGCGTCATCTGGCTTCTTCATGCAACCAAGCTCCAGACTCAGCGTGAGGGCGAGGATGAAACACACGATGAGCGGAGAAATATTTTTCATAACTCGACTCCTGATAAATGGGACCCCGACACGGGTCTTTGGACACCAGTTTAGATGCTGGCTGGCCTGTGTGCAGATGTAAATGCCAGGGTAGTACGAAGCGGATACCTCTGATTACTCAACCGGCCTAGTGGATGAACTTGTAATCGACGATGGAGGCGGCCAGACCAAGCCGGCCTTCTTCTTCCGGCGGAGCATCCTTGGCCCTCATGACGCGTCCCTGGCACACCACATTGCTGTTCTTCTGGCCGGAGATCTCTTCGGGCATTTCGAACACCATCTCGATCAGCGCATTGACAGGTAGCGACTGCGGACCGAAGAACAAAACACCGCTCTGGCTGATGTTTTCGATGATGCCTTCATACCACGTGCTGGTTTTGTTCACGCGGTAACGGAGAGGGATATCGAGTTTCAGGCGGCGCGCACGCGGGACCCACGACGGGCGTTTCTCGCGCGCATGGCTGCGCCGGATGCCAGTCTCAGGTTTGTGCTCCACGCGCTCCGTGCGGCGCATGGTCGCCCAGTCATATTTGTATTCCGCGGCGCACAGCAGGCAAACCTGGTAATAGTTGCCGTCCGTACCGCGACGCGGCCATGAGAACTCGTGAGAGCAGCGCCCAAGCATAAGCACATCCATGAATTTTTGCGGCATGATAGGTGACTTCCGGGTCAGAAAGCCTCGGACGCAACGACATCATCGCTCCAAGGATTAACTTTGGGTAGGTTACTTTCGTGCATAGGGGGAAATGCTGGTTTCGCTTAAAGCCTGACGGAACAATCACTTGGGAATGGCGGCCGGGGTTTCTGTACCTCCGGTAGTTTAGGGGTTTTTATTTTCGGGTCTGTTCTGACGTGATGGCCTTGCCGGCCGGGCCGTGTATTATCCCGCCATGACTGCTCCTTCCTCTGACGTTACGGCGTTCATTCTCGCGGGCGGCAAGAGCACGCGAATGGGCACCGATAAGGCGTTTGTCGCCCTGGATGGGAGAACGCTGCTATCCCGCATGCTCGATTTGGCTCGCTCCGTTACGGCAGAGGTGAGAATCGTTGGCGATCCGACCAAGTTCTCGGAGTTTGCACCAGTAGTTGAGGATGTGTTTCGGGGATGCGGCCCTCTCGGCGGCATTCATGCCGCATTGCGATCCTCGCAAACGGACTTGAATCTGATTATTGCGGTGGATCTCCCATTTCTCTCTGCGAAATTTCTGGAGTTCCTGATCACAAGAGGACACACCGGATCGATAGTGACCGTTGCTCGGACAAGTGACGGCTGGCAGCCCCTTTGCGCGGTGTATCGACGACAGTTCGCGGTTTTGGCGGAGAAGGATTTGAAATCGGGCCGATATCGAATCGATAGGTTGTTTGATCCGGCAACGACACATGTGGTTGAAGAGTATGAATTTCGCAAGGAAGGCTTTTCGCCAGACTTGTTTCGCAACTTGAACAGTCCGAAAGACCTGTCCGAGTTCAGATAGCGTCTCGTATCAATGCATTATGAGAGAGCGGCCCTGGGGAGTGGAGTATAGCGCGGGGATGTAGGGCAAGAACCAGAGGAGAAGATAGGCAAATCGGCTGAAGAATGGCACTTTACCTTG